>Ga0209479_1000009_pt1:207500-860492 | contig 860492 bp, 734 predicted proteins | sample DewCreD2012metaG_2_FD_184112 | JGI IMG/M metagenome (GOLD analysis project Ga0209479, IMG submission 184112) | Hot spring sediment bacterial and archeal communities from British Columbia, Canada, to study Microbial Dark Matter (Phase II) - Dewar... ... | reverse complement strand
TTGTGGGGGTGTCGCTGCGCACAGCGCCGCCGCCGGAAGAGAAGATTCGGGGCTTGACGTTTGGTTCGGTTGCTGCTCAGGACCGGGCCGATAGTCGGCGCACTTGGGACTGGCGGGACGTTGTGCTTACCACCATCGTGCTAGGCCTCGTCCTGGCCATCTACCTCTACTTCTCCTTCTGGGTATAAACTAAGGTCGCATGTAAAAACCCTTGGGGTGCCAGGCACCCCAAGGGTTTTTAGTTAACTGCTACTGTGCGCACCTGAAACGTCCACTGCACGCTTCCCTGGAAAGGATCTGCTTGCAGCACAGGCTTTTTTTCCTCAAACCTTACCGTCAGGGCCTGGGCTTCTTGGCCGGGCAGTGCAACCCACCCTGTTGCTGGTGCGCCATCGGTGCTGAACACCTGCAGTTCCAATCGGCGCCAATTCATTGCTGAGGTTGACTGTGCTAGCTCAATATGGGGCAGCACGGTATGATCCCGCACCAGCACTATGATGGGCACAGCTCCAGCCTCGATCGTATGCCAGCGCGCACCTTCATAGACTTGACCGCTTTGGTAATCGATCCAGGTGCCTGGGGGTAAGTATACCTGACGCGCTCGGGCGTTGTCTGCAAACAGTGGAGCTACCAGTAGCGCTTCGCCAAGCATGTATTGATCCTCAATGAGCCAGGAGGTAGGATCGTCGGGAAACTCAAAAAAGAGCGTTCGGAGCATGGGATGCCCTTCTGCTGAAGACCGCACCGCCTGGGCATAAAGGTAGGGCATCAGGCGGTACCGAAGCTCGACCGTCCGACGAAAGTCAGCCATAAAAGCGTCGCCATAAGCCCAGGGCTCTCGAGGCGGTGCGCCGTGGCAGCGCACATGCGAGCTCAGCACCCCAAAGGCCAGCCAGCGGCGATACAGATCGGCTGACGGCTGTGCGACAAAGCCACCTACGTCGTGGCTCCAGTACGTAAATCCCGAAAGGCCAAACGACAGTCCGCCCCGCAGCGTAGCTGCCATGGCCGAGTTGGTGTTCTCGGCATCGCCGCCCCAGTGCAGCGGATAGCGCTGGCTGCCAGCCCAAGCGCTGCGGGCCCAAATGAGGTGAGCTCCGGTGATGCGTGTGGTAATCTCAGCAGCTGCTTGGTTATAGCGCAGCGGATATAGGTTATGCTCGTACCAGCCGGTTCGCCCCGAGGCATAGATCCCATTTACCGGTGCATCTTCGCCAAAATCCACCTTGATGGCCCCCACGCCCATGCGAAGCAAGGCGGCCAGCTTTTCCTGATACCAGGCTACAGCTTCTGGATTGGAAAAGTCCAAAACAGCGTCTTCAAAAGGCAAGCGTCCATTCTCGCTGCGCACGTGCAGCCCTTTCTCTACAATCTCTGCATAGAGCGGATTTTTGGAAGAGAAATAGGGTAATTGCCAAAGGGAAATGTAAAATCCTTGTGCCTTTAGGTCCGCTATCATTCGGGCGGGATCTGTAAAACGAGAGGTTGAAAACCGATAATCGTTGCGCCAGTCGGTTTCAAACCATCCCGTATCTAGATGGATGACATCGGACGGAATGCGATGCTGCCGCAGCTTGGCAGCTACCTCGCGCACTTGTTGCTCCGAATCGTAGGTAATGCGGCTCATCCACAGGCCAAAGGACCAAAGCGGAGGCACAGGACTCCGCCCTGTTAAAGCAGTGTACTCTGAGAGGATTTGCTTTGGCGTGCCAAAAAAGAAAAACAAATCGAGCGTCTCATCGCCGGTATAGATCGTATTGAACTGGTCGAAGGTGTAGCCAAAGTCGAACGTGACGGGCGTGCTGGTGTGCACAAAAACGCCATATCCCTGGCTGCTTAGGAAGAACGGGATAGGCTTATACATGCGTTGACTCTGAGCGCCCATGCCATCGCGCAAAAAGGCCACAACTTTTTGACCGCGTTTGTTAAGGCGCGTAAACGATTCGCCTGTGCCGAAGAGCTTCTCTTCAGGGGCAAGCTCAAAAGTAGCGGCCGTCCAATGGCTTAGGTCTTCAGAGCGGCGAATGTAGCAAAACGGCACGCGGTCGAAGGCAAACGTGGCCGGCTCCTGAAGCGTCATCGTACGCGTAAGCAGGCGTCCGTCGGGTGCATAAAACGCAATGCGCCAAGGATCCCGGTAAAGCCATACCTGATAGCCTGCTGGACTGGTGAGCGTGATCAGGCTATCGGTCTGATGCACCTGCCAACGCGTGTCGCGGGGTACTGGTCCGGCAAGCATAAGCGACGGCGCATCGTCAGCCTGAGCTGCTCGCGTTAGCAAACGCAGTCGTACACTTTGCGCAGAGACCGGCTCGATGCTGAAAGGCAGCACAGGATCCTGGTCGTACTCGGTAGCTGGGAATTCGGTCGACTGGGCACGCACTAGGGGCCGGTCGATCTTACCAAACGAAAGGCTAGGCTGCCGCTCGTAGCGCTGCCAGCGCAGCTGGCCCTGCCCCGTCGCTGGATCAAAAGCTTCTGTACGTGCCGGAATGAAATAAACGGGGTCAAGCCGTTGAAAAGCCTCGCTAACGTCGACCAAATCGCCGCGCATGTTTTGTCCCATTCCCGGAAGGACTACCCCCAGCCCAAAACTTAGTACACACAGAATACGTCGCATGGTTCTAATGCATCAGGTTATGGGTTTAAGAGGTTTTTTTCCCTGCAAATAAAGACACATCGGTTGCTGGCGGTACCTATACCTCATGGAAACTACCAGCAACTGCCCGTATCTTAATTGCTGCAGGTGCAGCGCAAGTTAAGGCAGACAACATCAGCGTATGTCTACAGAACCTCTAATTTTGCATCGCGGTGGCCCAGTAGGCTGGATTGAAGTCATCTGCGGCTCGATGTTCAGCGGTAAAACCGAAGAGCTCATTCGGCGGCTGCGCCGGGCGCAGATTGCCCGTCAGCGGGTGGAGGTCTTCAAGCCGTGTATGGACCGCCGTTACAGCGAGACCGACGTGGTCTCGCACGACGAGAATGCCCTACGTTCAACGCCCGTGGAAACAGCTGAGCAAATTTTACTGCTGGCGGCTTCCGCCGATGTTGTAGGTATCGATGAAGCGCAGTTTTTCGACATGACCTTGGTCGACGTATGCCAGCAGCTGGCCAACGAGGGCAAGCGGGTGATTGTGGCTGGCTTAGACCAAGATTACCTAGGTCGACCGTTTGAGCCGATACCCCAGCTTATGGCCGTAGCTGAGTACGTCACCAAGCTGCACGCCATCTGTGCTGTCTGTGGTGCCCCGGCCAACCATTCGCAGCGCTTAACGAACGAAACGGGGCGTGTGCTTCTTGGCGCCGCCGATCGGTATGAGCCGCGCTGCCGCCGCTGCTTCCAGCCGCCCGACCGATCGGCTACGCCTGCAGCCGCCCCTTTGAGCACGCATGTGCCACCAACCCCTCCGATGGAGCCCTAATGTAGGGGCAGACATACGTGCAGATGCGCTCTACCCGAACAAGAGCGATTATATTCACAGCGTCAAAAGGCACCGCTGGCTGCCATTCCGCGCTCGGTTATGTCGTACGCCGCATCCGCCAACGCGTCGCCAACAATTTCTTGCGGTCCGCGCCGAAGCAGACAACCTCACCCCGATGGCGAACAGCCCTTCTGGCATAGAACCAAACGATAAGCAAAAGCGCCCGTATGATGCATCCGACTCCCGGCAGTATCGTTCGATGCCGTAACCGTGAATGGGTGCTGCTGCCCTCAGACAACCCAGAGGTATGGCTTCTGCGCCCACTCACAGGTACCGAAGAGGACGTGGTGGTGGTCCACAAGGGCCTGGTGAACCTCGTCGGCTACAGCCTTCCTTTTGAGCGCGTTGAGCCTGCGACCTTTCCCTTGCCAAAGGCCGAGGACGTATCGGACGCCCAAAGCGTGCATCTCCTCTGGCAGGCGGCGCGGCTCACCTTGCGCGAAGGTGCCACGCCATTCCGATCGCTCGGTCGCATTTCGATCCGCCCGCGGACTTACCAGTTTGTGCCGCTTTTGATGGCGCTGCGGCTGGATCCAGTCCGGCTGTTTATCGCGGATGATGTTGGTGTCGGCAAGACGATCGAGGCACTGCTCATCGCCCGAGAGCTGTACGACCGCGGCGAAATTCGGCGCTTCTGCGTGCTATGCCCGCCGTATCTGTGTGACCAGTGGGCCGTGGAGATAGCGCAAAAGTTCAACCTCGATCCGGTGGTCATCCGTTCGGGCACCGTAAGCCAACTCGAGCGCCAAGTGCCGACAGGAAAAAGCATCTACGAGTACTTCCCGGTCCAGGTGGCGAGCATTGATTTCGTCAAGACCGACCGCAACCGACACCAGTTTCTTCAGTTTTGCCCCGAGCTCGTGATCGTCGATGAAGCCCACGGCGCGGCTGACGCCCAAGGGCGCACCCAGCAAGAACGCCATGCCCTCCTTCGGGACGTAGCCAGGAACCCCGAGCGCCACCTCATCCTGCTCACGGCTACCCCGCATTCCGGCAAAGAAGACGCTTTCCGCTCGCTCTTGGGCCTCTTGTGCCCGGAATCGGCCCAATGGAACATCGCCAAGCTGGATGAACAACAGCGAGATATCCTCGCCAAGCACTTCGTGCAGCGCACGCGGGCCGACATCCTGTCCACCTGGGAACCTGTAGCCCCCTTCCCCCAACGCGAGCCGATGGACGAGACCTACGAGCTTTCGGACCGGTACCGTGAGCTCTTCGATCGCACCTACGCGTTTTGCTCCGAGATCGTGCGCACTGGCGAACGGCTCGAGGAGCGCAAACGGCGGGTCCGCTACTGGGGGGCGCTGGCGCTGTTGCGCTGTGTGATGTCCAGCCCGGCGGCAGCCGTGGCCACGCTGGCCGCTCGGACTGGCATGGCTGTGGAAGGCGACGAAGAGCCCGAGTTTTCCTCCTATGTGCTCGAGTCGACGGAGAATCGCACCGACGACGAGACACCCACCCTGCCGGTGGAAGCAACCGAGGCGACCCTAGCCGACACCGACCGACGCCGGCTCCGGGAGCTGGCTCGCCTGGCCGAGCAACTCCGCGGACCTGACCAGGACAGCAAACTTCGCCGGGCCATCGAAATCGTGCAATCCCTCTTGCAGGAGGGCTTTCATCCCATTCTCTGGTGCCGCTATGTGGCTACCGCAGAGTATGTGAAGGAACATCTGAAGCAGGCTCTTGGCCCCAATGTTCAGGTGGTATGCATCACCGGCCGCGTGCCCGACGATGAGCGGCAGATCAAGATCGCAGAGATCGACGCCGACCGACCGCGGGTCCTAGTTGCCACCGACTGCCTTTCCGAGGGGATCAACCTCCAGGAAAAGTTCAACGCAGCGGTCCACTACGACTTGCCGTGGAACCCGAACCGCCTTGAACAACGCGAAGGCCGGGTGGACCGCTTCGGCCAGCCGGCTAAGCGCGTGAAGGTGGTGCGCTTCTTCGGCAGGGATAACCCCGTGGACGGCGCGGTCATTCAGGTGCTTCTTGAAAAGGCGTGGCTCATCCACCAGACGCTAGGCACTCATGTGCCCGTGCCCCAGGAGGGCGAAAGCGTCCTTCAGGCCGTCCTCGAAGCCTTGTTTCTTCGGTCGCGGCGGCAGACCTCTCGGCAGTTGGCCCTGGACTTGGGCTTGCCTGAAGTGGAAGCCTTGCATCGCCGATGGGACCAGGATGTGGAGCGCGAGCGAATTAACCGCACCCGCTTCGCCCAGCGTGCCCTCAAGCCCGAAGAGGTGCAGCGGGAGCTGGAAGCCACCGATGCGGTGCTCGGCGACCCGGCGGCAGTGCGCGAGTTTGTGCTCGCAGCCGCCCAGCGATTGGGCCTTTCGGTTACACCCGATCGCCGCTTGGGGGTTTTTCGGGTGGCGGTGTCGAAAGAAGCAATCGCAACTCTTCCCGAGGCGATTCGGTTGGCCCTACCCTCCGCCAGGACTGGCTACTGGCTCGTTTCGTTCGAGTCCCCAACCCCCGAGGGCGCCGAGTATCTGGGCCGCAACCACCGCTTCGTGGCCGCCCTGGCGCGCTTCCTCTTAGAGGATGCGCTCGCCGGTCGGGAAAAGCTCACCGTTTCCCGTTGCGGCGCCATTCGCACCCGGGCCGTGAGCGCGTTGACCACGCTGGCGCTGCTGCGGGTGCGCTACCTCCTCCAGCTGCCCGAGAGAGCCCCTCTTTTATCCGAAGAGGTGCTGGTGGTCGGCTGGCGAGGAGGCGGAAATAGCCCTCTCCAATGGCTCGAGGACGACGAGGCGTTGTGCCTTCTTGCCAAAGGGAAGCCGGATGCCAACATCCCGCTGGCGGAAAAGCGCGAGCTGGTGCAACGGGCGCTGGAGCAGGTTGGCGAATGGCGAGGCACGAGTAGCGAGTGGGGCAGAGATAATGCTTTCCAAAAGGGGGTGCGAGAGCGGATTGACCGACGAGCTGGGCAACTGCTTGAGAGCCACAAACGGATCCGACAGGCGGTGTCCATGCGCGTGCGGGAGCTTGAAGTGAAGCCTCAGCTTCCGCCAGACCTTTTGGGCATTCTTGTCCTGCAACCGATGCTGCAGCCATGAGTACGTTTCCAGCCATTCACATCGAAGGCGGCCTGTTGGGGCCGGACATCCTCGATCAGCTCTTTTACGGCGAGCTTCCCGGGCAAAAGCTCCAGTACTTTGAGGTGGACGGCCGGCGGAGCCTGACGGACAAAATCGCCGAAGTTTTTGCCGATGCCCGCGCCCAGTGGGAGAAGTTCCGCCGCCGGCTTGAGCATTTGCCGGAAAACGACCTGGCGACGTCCGTCACCCGAGACGCCTGGATGATCCCCTTCTTCAGCCTCCTGGGATACGAGCTCCGCTACAACCAGCGTGCCTACGACGTAGACGGAGCAAGCTTTGCCATTTCCCACCGCGCCGGAGAAAACGAGGACGCCCCACCGGTGCACATCGTGGGTGCCCGGCAGGAGTTGGGACGGGTCGCTGCCACGGGCCGCCCTCGCCTGGCACCGCACTCTTTGGTGCAGGAGTTCTTGAACCGCACTGAGCAGCTTTGGGGCATTGTCACCAACGGTGTGACCCTGCGCCTCCTGCGCGACAGCACCTACATCCGCCGCCAAGCCTATGTGGAGTTTGACCTCGCGCAGATCATGGAGGAGCAGCGGTTCAAAGACTTTGTGGTGCTCTACCGGCTCCTGCATCGCACCCGCCTCCCGCAAGGTGTTGCGGACGCCGGCGAATGCTGGCTCGAAAAGTACTATCAGCATTCGCTGGAGCAGGGCGGGCGCGTGCGCGAACGCCTGCGCGACGGAGTTGAAGCATGCCTCAAGCGGCTCGCCAATGGCTTCCTCGCCCATCCAGCCAATGGAGAACTCCGGCAGCGCATCCTGGCGCCCGCCGATGCTACCCATCGTCTTTCCCCCGAGGAGCTTTACCGCCAACTCCTGCGGTTGGTCTACCGTTTTTTGTTCCTGCTCGTCTCCGAAGACCGCGGCCTGATCAGCACCAACCCTATCTACCGTGAGCACTACGGTGTGGGCCGGCTGCGCCGGTTCCTTGACCGCCGCAGCGCCTACACCGATCACGACGACCTCTGGTGCAGCCTCAAGGTCCTCTGGAAGGTGCTGGCAAACGAACAACTTGCTTCTATGCTTGGCGCCGCGCCGCTTAACGGCGAACTTTTCGAGACTCTCGATCTAGATGACTACACAATCAGCAATCGTGATCTTCTGGAAGCATTCTGGCATCTGGCGTATTACCGGGAACGCGAATCGCAGCCGTGGCGGCGGGTCAACTATGCCGCGCTCGACGTCGAGGAGTTAGGCTCGGTCTACGAAAGCCTGCTGGATTACCACCCGCAGATCGACACCTCCGGCAGCGTGCCCCGTTTTGAGCTGGCCTACGGTTCAGAGCGCAAGTCCACCGGGTCCTACTACACGCCGCCGGAGCTCGTTCAAGAGCTCATCCGCTCGGCGCTAGAGCCGGTGCTGGCGGAACGCTTGAAGTCCACCAAAACTCTCCAAGAGAAAGAACGTGCCATCCTCTCCATCCGTGTGCTCGACCCCGCTTGCGGCTCTGGTCACTTCCTCCTCGCCGCCGCCCGACGCCTGGGCAAAGAGCTCGCCCGCGTCCGGACCGAGGAGGAGGAGCCATCGCCGGAAGTCCTCCGCGAAGCCACTCGCGAGGTCATCGCCCACTGCATCTACGGCGTGGACAAAAACCCGCTGGCGGTGGAGCTATGCCGGGTGGCGCTGTGGCTGGAAAGCCACGCCAAGGGCAAGCCGCTCACGTTTCTAGACCACCGCATTCGGTGCGGCGACAGCCTGGTGGGGGTCCTGGATGTGGCTGCACTGAGAGAGGGGATTCCCGATGCTGCCTATCAACCGGTGGGGGGCGACGACCGAGCGGTGGCTCGCGCCCTCAAGCAGCGGAACGCCCAGGAGCGGTCCGGCCAGATGGGCCTCTTCGGGGGCTCCCTAGAGGATGCGCTGCTAAGTGGCGCGTTGGCGGCCCTGGATGTGGAAGCCATACCCGACGACACGCCACAGGAAATTGCCCGGAAGGCAGAACGCCACAGGCAGGTCCAACAGTCCTTGGATCCTATGCGGAAGGCCGCCAACCTCTGGACCGCTGCCTTCTTCCAGGAGATGAAGCCCGGAGGCCTGGCCATCACCACCGACACTGTGAGGAGGGCGCTGGCTGGCCAATCGTTGGACGGCAGGGTTGCAGGCGCTGCCGACAGCCTGGCCCAGCGCCTGCACTTCTTCCACTGGCCCCTCGAGTTTCCCGAGGTTTTCGCCGACGGCGGGTTCGACGTGGTGCTGGGGAATCCGCCGTGGGAGCGCATCAAGCTCCAAGAGCAGGAGTTTTTCTCGACCCGTGACCCCGAGATCGCCAACGCGCCCAACGCCGCCGAGCGGAAGAAGCGCATCGACCAGCTGCCGAAGACGAACCCGGAACTCTGGCGGGAGTACCAGCAAGCCCTGCACGCCGCGGAGAGCACCAGCCGCTTCCTGCGGGGGAGCGGCTTTTACCCTTTAACCGGGCGGGGCGACATTAACACATACTCGGTGTTTGCCGAGCGCATGCGGGCCGTGCTACGCCCCGGTGGACGCCTGGGCATCATCGTCCCTACCGGCATCGCCACCGACGACACCAACAAGCACTTCTTCGCCGAGGTGGTCACAAAGGGGGAACTGGTGAGCCTATATGACTTTGAGAACCGGAAGGGTATCTTCCCGGCGATTCACCGCAGCTACAAGTTCTGCCTCTTCGCCCTGCGCAAGGCCGACGAACGCTCACGGCCCGCTCCTTGTCCTGGGTCCGCTGCCGAGTTCGCTTTCTTCCTCCACGAGGCCAGGGACCTCTCCGACCCGGAGCGCCGCTTCACCCTCACGTCCGAAGACTTCCGCCTCTTAAACCCCAACACCCGCACCGCCCCCATCTTCCGCAGCCGCCGGGACGCCGAGCTCACCAAACACATCTACCGCCGGGTGCCGGTGCTGGTGGAAGAGGCCAAGGGGGAGACTGGGAATCCGTGGGGGGTGAGGTTCCTGGCCATGTTCCATATGGCCAACGACTCCCACCTCTTCCGCGCCCGCGCCGAGCTGGAGGCCGAGGGCTTTCGCCTGGACGGCAACGTCTTCGTGAGAGGGGCCGAGCGTTACCTGCCCCTGTACGAGGCCAAGATGGTGCACCAGTTTGACCACCGTTTCGGCGACTACGCCATGCAGCCGGAGGGCTCCGAGAGCACCCAACTGCCCGAGGTTCCCCTGGAACGCCTGGCCGACCCCAACTACCGCGTGCTGCCCCGCTACTGGGTGCCCGAAGAGGAGGTGGAAGAGCGCCTACAGACGAAGGGCTGGGACCGGGGCTGGCTTCTGGGGTGGCGGGATATTACCAACACCACCAACGAGCGCACCGTCATCGCCGCCGTCATCCCGAGGGTCGGGGTGGGGAATAACTACCCGCTCATCATAACGAAGTCGGCGGTATCTTCCTATATTGGCGTAGTGCTGTCATGTGTTGCATTGGATTTCGTGGCGCGCCAGAAGGTTGGGGGAACACACCTTAACTTTTTCATCTTCGAGCAACTCCCGGTCCTCCCGCCCTCTGCCTTCGAGCAGCCCCTGCCGTTCCCGTGGGAGCGGGAGCCCTCGCCGCTGCCCCCTCGGTCCCGGCCGCCCACCGTGGCCGACTTCGTGCGCCCGCGGGTGCTGGAGCTCACTTACACCGCCTGGGACCTCCAACCTTTCGCCGAGGACCTGGGCTACGACGGCCCACCTTTCCGCTACGATCCCGAGCGGCGCTTCTGGCTCAGGGCCGAGCTGGACGCGCTGTTCTTCCTGCTTTACCTGGGCACGCCCGAGGAGTGGGAGAAAGAGGCCAGCCCGGAGCTCCGGGCTCTTTTCCCCACGCCCCGCGAGGCCGTGGCCTACATCCTGGACCAGTTCCCCATCGTCCGCCGCAAGGACGAGGAGCGCTATGGCGAATATCGCACCAAGCGTATAATTTTGGAGATATACGATGCCATGGCCGAGGCTCGGCGCACCGGCCACCCGTGGCGCTCAACGCTGAACGCGGAGGCACGCGATGACACAGGCGAGCTACAATCCTATGCGTAGGAACTGACATGAGGTTTATTGCTCTTCCGGTTGGACAAGGCGATGCATTCTACGCGGAGTCGGATGCTGGTTTCAAAGTGCTCGTGGATGGGGGCCGTTCCAGAACCCAATTGCCTCAGTTGTTTCGGAGATACACCGGTTCCTCCGGGGTAGATGTTCTTGTGTGTACGCACAACGATGCGGACCACACCGAAGGGCTTATCGGTTTTCTCGAGAGCGAATTGCTTTGCAGAGAACTGTGGCTTCCTGGGACCTGGCTAGAAACGCTTCAAAATCTCCCCAACGATCCAGGGGAAACAATCTTATTTCTCCGGGAGCAGTTGCTCAAAGCGTTGAAGCAAGGCTCTCTACCGGAAGCCCGGGAGGGCCGAGATTTCCAAGAAATTGCCTGGCGTTACGCTTTTCCCGAGTTCATCGAGCGCCGACCGATCAGGGACGATAGCCAAGCGCACGAAACGACAGAAGGTCATGATGCGCTTCCCCTCGACGCCTACCTTGACGAGAGCAAGATAGAAGCCTTGGAGGCCCATTTAGAGTTATTTGTAGATCCCCCTCTTTGGTATTGGTGGTTGGAGTACCCGTACTGGCGTTTACCTTCTTCAGTTGCGAGGTCCTGTTCTACGGTGGCGAAGGATGTGCGACGGCTTCTTGAACTGGCGCGGCTCGCTCTGAATCGTGGAATACCAGTGCGGTGCTTCCAACATGATCCACTCAATGTTGGAAATGTTACGGTATTCCCTGGTTGCCCACTGCGGCCGCTGAGCGCCAAGCCGTCCCAATACGTGCGTCCTCCAAAAGCCGCCAATACGGCATACATGTTTCAATTGGCACGTCTGACCACGGAGAATAAAGAAAGCCTGGTATTTTTCCTTGATGTGGGGAATGGACAGCCAGGAGTGTTGTTTACGGCAGACTCGGATTTGAAAGACGTGAACGTAAGTGATGTCCCCGCGTATAGCATCGCAACTGTGCCACACCATGGATCGCACGACAACCGGTTGGCTTACAGCCGTATCAACAAGCCGATGGTGTGGGTACGGAGCGACTGCTACTGTAAGAATCGTCCCTGCGCGGAGTTCCTCCGCGCTCCTGGCCGGCGATTCTGCACTTTGTGTCCGAAAAGCGGAAAACCCAGGCAAGCAGTTCGCCTCTATCAGCGGAAAGGTGTATGGGTTAATCTAAAGACCCGCCCGTGCGCATGCTGTTGAAGTGGAAGGAGGGAAATAGCCCGCAAACTCATCGAAATCGTCCTGTAGCCCCGTAAATTCACGTTGCTTCAGCATACGACAAGAATACGGGGTCGGCAAGTGGTCACTTGGGTCTTCGGAGACCGCAGCCAGGCCCTATGCCAAAAGCCTGGGGAGAGCATCCCCCAAGCCTATCGGTCATATCAGAGCTCCAGCGACTTTGGAACGGCTGATGCCTCGGTCTTTCCCCTGGAGGCACATCTGCAGATAGATAAGCAGTCGAGGCAATTGGCCCATATCGAGCGCTGGCATAACCCGTTACGGTACAGGCTGGCCCGCTATGACCAGAAAACATTGACTTTCTCCAAGTCCGAAGCGATGCATGAAGGGGTCACTCGATGGTTTTTTTCCCTTACTTACAACCTGAGCCATCTGTCATAAGTAGATCACCACCCCTGCTTTCATAGGCTCCGTTCTGCGATGTATTATCAAACTTTTGAAGGTTGCTCCCAAAACTGGAGTTATTGGGGATAGACCGGAGGAGGTTACGCCATGCATCCGAACCAGACCATACTTCAAAGCGCCGAAGAAGTGTTTAAATTTCTTATCCAAGAGGGAGGGCTTGATCCCGAAGGTTATGATAGTGGGCTCGTAGAAGAGCTTTGTAGTAAATTGAAATTGGATATTCTAAAGCTCTGCAAAGCTCTCCTGCACGCCTTTCGTGAACGAAAGATTTCACGTGACCGATTCATTAACACTTTCTCGAATGCCATCCGTGCGCGAGGGGTTTCAATTGAGCGGTTCATCGGCGCTTTCTTTAAGGCCATAGAACCTTACGCCAGAATGATGAACGAGCTTTGTGTTTTCTTCGTCCGCCATGGAGCGAGACGAACTAACGAAGGAATGCGAATGCTGTTCGATTTTGGGAATGGGCCGGAAGAGTTAGGATTCGACCTCCGCCATTTTCGTGAATGGGCTCGGGAATGGCGGCGTATCACGCAGCAAGTTGAGGTCTATGGCTGGGATTCTAGAACACTTTGGGGGCTAGCACATATCTTCCGTGACCAACTTCCTGGCCCCCATACCTGGGAGAACTTCTATAGCCGACGACCCCAGGGAACACGGGAGTGGCTTGATGCCTATTCTCAAGCCTATTCCCGTTATGGGAGCGAGGGACAGTGGCTTTTCCCCCTTCCAGAACCTCTTCCAGAACCACCTCGGGTTGATGTCCCCGAAATAGACACGTGGCTTGAGCGAGCCTGGCGTGTTTGGGAAAGCGTAGTTCGTGCCTATTCCGCTTTCGGCCCATCTGACTTAGAAGAGCAGGAAGAGCTTCGCCGTACCCTGGAGCTTCCCGACTTTGATAATTGGGATCCCAAGATGCTGAGGGTATTGAATTCAGACCGTTGGCCTGAGGTAATGGCGATAGGCCTTTATGGCTGGGCCGAAGACCTTCGTCGATTCCCTCTTGAGGACCGGCTTAATCGTGCACGACCAGCTTTGAATAGGCTGAACGATTTGTTTTCTCGAATCCCCCGCCAGACAAGAACAGTGCAGCAGCTGACACAAGCCCTCATAGAACTGCTCCATCTCCCTATCTGGAGGCGGCGGCATGAGCTTTACCAGGTCTGGGTGCTTACCCAGATTGACGAGGCCCTTAAGCCCTATAGGCCTAAAGTCCATCATGTAGACGGAACTCTGCTATTCAGCTTTTCCGGTACGCATGTGGCGACTGCTGAGTGTGAAGAGGGGAACCTCCATGTCTGGAGTGAGCTCCGTACCCCCCTTAAGAACCCAATTGGAAGGGGTCGGAAAAAAGGGATTCAACCTGACTATACGATTGCCCTGGAGCCGATCACGAATCCGCTATCGACCCGAGTTGTGGTGGAGACGAAGCAGTACGCAAGGGCCAGCGTCAGGAACTTCGTGGAAGCCTTAATCGATTACGCACGTGGACGACCTAAGGCACGTGTGATCCTTGTGAACTATGGCGCAGCTCCAGAGTGGATATTGGATTATGTGCCTGATGAGCTGCGCCAGCGGACGGTACTGTTGGGATGTTTCCGGCCAGGAGAGCAGAAAGTACTTACAGATTTCCAGCACCTTGTTCGTGAGGTTCTTCCGTCACCCCACCTTGCGGGGGCTACGCCCGAACGAGTGTTTGACCTCATCGCTGTGGATATCTCCGGATCTATGGAAAAGCAACTCGAGAGGGCCGAGGTGCTTGAGATGCTGAGGTGGGCCATTCATAGCTCCCCGGGGGCTTGCCTTCTCGCAGTAGATACTGAAGTCCGGCTTAGATTAAACGCAAGCGACAAAGCCCTGAGGCAGCTTCTGGCGTTGCCTCATAATGGTGGAACGAACCTCCCTCAAGCCCTTTCAAAAGATGATTATCGACGGGGCCTTGTTATCACCGATCAAGATGGGTGGCAACAATTAGAGAACAGTGGCCTCAAGCCCAAAATGGTCCTTGTACTTGATCAAAAAGCCTTCGTTTATGTCAATGCTGAGTGAGATGTAGAGAGATACCTTTCGGAAATCGCTTCGGGTCCATGACACGCCATGGGATGATCGATGGGGTCGGGAACTGGACAATACGCCTTCCTTTTTGCTAATGAGCGTTATCTAACCAGCGCTTGCAATCGACACACTCCGCGTGCGGTTGTAGCGTGGTCCGTTAGCAAAGCAGTTCGGTTTATAGGGATCCTGATAGAGTCGTTTTTTTTCGAACCTCAGAGAAAGTTTAGCTGTGTTGATTGATGGTGGAGGTTCAGCCCATGGCTTTCTTACCCAGTTCCCGTGCTAGCCTTTTATTTGCTCAAGCACTGCTTGAGATTGATGGTAAAAGGGACTGAGCGATACAAAGTAGGTTCAAAGATGGCTTTTTGACGGGGAACCTATTGAGGGCGCTTAAGGCGATGGGCGTACCATTTGCCCTGTGCGGTAGCACAACTAGGGTGAGTGCAGTGTGGGTGGGGTAGAAAAAAAACAGGTGAAGACGGCTTAGAGGGTCATCCGTTCCTGAGGCGTTGAGGGATTTTTATAAGGCGGTTGCGAGAGGGAAACACTTCACACAGATTGTAGAGAGAGGATTGACAGGCACTCACAAGGATCAGTTGGTAAAGTACCTTCGGGGGCGCAAGACAGGAGGTTGGCTGAAGCAACTCGTTCCTGATGGTACGACGTGCTGTGGCACTACTCCGAGTCGATACGGTATCACCCATTAGTTCCCTCCCAAGTGAGTGTGCGGCGGCCGTTTCATTGGAATAGAACTATCCGATGGTTCACGTCTGTTGTGGTGAGCGGACTGTTGTTGATCGCGGCATGCCGTGGGGCACCGGTAAAGAAAGTGTGGGAGGCAAGAGCAAGCCGGCCGTTGTGGGAGAGACTCGGGGGGGCCAAGAGATTCGAGTGATGCTAGGCGCACGTGGGTGAGGGGTCTCGTGCTGGGCTGAAGGTGGAGTGAATAGAAGCGAGGATGGTGGCGATGAGCATTCTTAAATTGCACTCAAAGATCCTGGCTAACTACCATGACTTCGTCGGCTCGTTCATCCATATCGGCGACGAGCGGGTGCGGGAGTTCGTGAGGGCGATGCTCGAGGAGAAGCAGCGGCCGTGGCCGGAGCCGTTGGTGCAGCTGTCGCCAGCGTATCGGCGGGACGCCACCGTGGACGAGCTGGTGAACGAAGGGACGTCGCCTCCCTGTTCCGCCGGCGCAATGAAGAGCGCTATGGCGAATATCGCACCAAGCGTATAATTTTGGAGATATACGATGCCATGGCCGAGGCTCGGCGCACCGGCCACCCGTGGCGCTCAACGCTGAACGCGGAGGCACGCGATGAGCCATAAAGATTGGAAGCTTAAAGCCCTGACCGACATCTGGACCGGTGATGCCGATCGCCAAGGCGAACGCCTGGTCCCCACCGGCCTCATGGGTTCCCTCCGCTGGTGGTTCGAGGTGTTGGTACGGGGGCTGGACGGCAAAGCCTGCGATCCCACCACCTTGGTACGCTGCCCGGATCATGCCGTCAAAGACCCGACAAAGGCCAGCCACCACTGCGTGGTCTGTGAACTGTTTGGCTGCACCGGCTGGGCACGCAAGTTCCGGCTGGTGGTGCTGGACACCGGCGGAAACATCATTCAAAAACAGATTGCCGCGGGCACGGAGTTTACCCTGCGCTTTATTCCGCTCCGTCCCATATGCGACGAGGAGTGGTGCCTGCTCGACTGCACCCTGCGCATTATTGCCGAATATGGAGCCATCGGGGGGAAGACGGTGCTGAAGCCGAGCGATCAATGGGGGCTCGCTGATCTAGGAGAAGAAGATTTTGCTGAGAAGAACAGCTCGGTTTGGGTAGAAAACAGTAGAGGTGGACTCCCTTTGCAGAAAGGCGATGTCATTAAATCAGTTAACGGCAAAACTGTTGGATCGCTCTCTGAGCTGAGGTCTTTGCTTTTAGACAAACGGCATGGTGAGCTGGTAAAGGTTACCGTTTTGAGAAAAGGCAGGGAAGAAACGATGCACCTGTGGGCAGGGAAGAGGCATCACCAAGACTTTGGACTTGTGAGCTATGTAGAAAGCCCTTCCAATCTAAACCGCGAGATCACCCGCGAACATCTGGAAGCATATTTTTCAAACAACCGTTGGCGCCGCGAACATAACGATCAGGATTTCTCCTGGGCCTCGCTCCGATACTTCTGGTGCGTGAAGGGTCGCTATCTGGCGCGGACGGCTCCTGATAAAAGCACCTTTAATCTGGTGGTCGGTAGAGATCCAAGGAAGCACTGCCGGGATTGTGGGAATATTCATGACCCGCCCCAGAAGTGCCCACAGACTAGTAGGCACCCGCGGCGCTATAGCGAGGAAAATCCAAAGACTGAATGGGAAAGATGGCTTGCCGGCCGCCAGCAGGAAAGCAAGAAGGTGTTCAGCTTCAAGCATCCTCAGGAAGGCGGGCGCACGTTCGGGTTTGTCAAGCCGAGGACGGTGGAGGTTGACAAAATGAAACGAAGGCTTCAGCAAGCGTGGCCTGATCTTGCGGACGGCGAGTTTCTGACCGACGAAGAGATTCTAAAGAGCCTCTGTGGAGGAATAAGGCCATGAGCTTTGACCTTTACGCTGAATTAAGCTCGCTTCAAGCGTGCCCCATGGATCGTTCCCTACCGAGTGGGTTGGCGGCGGGCTTTGTAGATGGATGTAGCGTCGCTTTCCACGAGGCCGAGATTAGACGACTACAGGCCGAAGGAAGGAAACGCCAAGCTCAAAATGATAACCAGAAAAAAGAGGCGCAGGATAGAAAAAAAGCAGAGCAGGAGAAGAACCAAGCGCGTAGCTGTTACATGACTCAGGCCACAAGGGGAACACTCAACCTCCCGCCCGAACTCGCGCTTACCCCTTGGCCGCCTAATCTCTTGCACCAAAACTGGCTCGGCCTGCAGGTGGACTTTGAACTCCTCACCCCCTGGTACTCCAAAGACGACCGCGTCTTCCACGTGCTGGACAACCCGGTGCGCAAGGACCGGGTCTTCGGCGTGCCGTTTATGGCCGCAGCCAGTTGGAAAGGAATGCTCCGCTGGGCCTGTCGGATGCAGGCAGGCTTGCAAAAGCACCTGGAGGAAGGCAAACGGTTTGAAGATTGGAACGACCCGCTTTGGATTCTACACCTCTTCGGCAATGAGAAAGGCGAAGAGCGGGATTTCCATCAAGGTGCCTTAATCTTTTACCCTACGTGGTTTGACAGGATCGGCTTTGAGGTGATCAACCCCCACAGCCGCGAGCGGCGCGCTGGCACGCAGCCGATCTACTACGAAGTAGTACCCGGTCGCAGACCGAAACAGCAAGAACGCGGCCAGCAAGAGGATGACCAACAACACCAGAAGAACCAAGACCAATTCGAAGAAGGCGGCAAAGGGGCGCTACATCTCCTCTACGCCCCCTGGCCGGGGATGAAGTCGGTAGCCGATCCCCAAGAATTCATCCCCAAGCTGCTGAAAGCCATTGAAAATCTCCTCACCACCTACGGCATCTCGGCCAAACGCACCGTGGGCTGGGGTACGGCAGAGATCCAAAAGTGGCGGGCCTTTCGCAAGGGGCAGGAACCCGTCTCATCCGACAGCAAGGATGACCTCTGGAAGAAGATTCAGGGCTGGTTTCAGGGAGGGCCGCCATGAGCACCTTTGATCCTGCCGAGAAACTGCGCCAGCATCGTCCGGTGCTTTTAGCCTGCGAGGCCATCGGCTGGCTGCACATGGCCGGCAAGGCGCGCATGGAGTTCCTGCGTTACCACGGCGGAGATAACGTCCAGTACGACGACCTCAAGTGGCATGACGCCGAGCAGCCGCCCTTTCCTTGGGACGCTCTCTTGGGCTGGGTCAAAACGTTTTCCGGCAGCACCATACCCAATAACGCTTGGCCAAGTTCGATCAAGGAATTCACCGAAAAGCACCGTGATCGGAATCCGGGCGTACTGGGCCTGCTCCAGGCCGGGCACGGGATGGCCTCGGGGATTGAGAAGAATCTGCCCACAAAGACTTCCGAGTACCTCGGCCAGTCCCTCCCCCACCTGTGGCTTTCTTCGCCCTTTGGCCACCCCAAGCGGAACCTCTTCGCCGATCCGCCCGACATCCTCCGTCCCCGCGGCTGGCAGCAGTTGGTGGCCGAGATGCACCGGGTGCTGAGCAATTTGGCGGCTCAGCAGGCTGGCGATGTGGTTCATTGGCGACAATGGCGCGACCAGGCCATTGGACCCGGTTCCTATATCCGGGAAGCCTTTCTCTCCACCCTTGCCGAAACCCGCTTGCCGAACAACGACGTGACGCTCTGGGACCAGTCCTACGTGGCCGCGGCGTTGTTCAAAAGCGCGGTGGCAGGAGGAATCCTGCAGGCCTCATCTTTCCCGTGGAAAGACGACGCCATCAAACAGAAAACCCGCTGGCGCTTGCTCACGGTGGCCATCGGTGCCGATCACTACGAGGCGCGGGCGGTGAAGATCGGCGACTGGACAGGGGCGCAAGCGACGCTCGACGAGTTCTTCACGCAAGTCGCGCAATTGGTTGAGGTTGACCTCGCCGTGGGAACGCTGCTCTACCGCGACAGCAGCGTGGCGGTGTTTTCGTTCCCAGGCGAGCGGTTTGATGAGAGCGTGCCTGCTTCATGGCTCAACGGATGGGAGCAGTATCTGCAACAAGAGGTTGATCGCATTGCTGAGGCTCTCCATCTCGAAACCCCGCCGCTGGTGCGCATGAGCGCACCCACCCGGTCGCTGGTGCCGATGGTCCAGGAACGGAGGGAAGCGGTCAAGGTGTTGAGTATCCCGGTTCATCGTTCGTGGAACATATGCCACCGTGTTCCCCAAGAAAGTCAGGGGCATATTTGCCCAGTTTGCCGGGTGCGGCTCAATGGAGATTCCACTAACAAAGGCAGGCCCTGCAAGGTGTGTCGTGAGCGGCGTGCCCATCGCCTCAATGACTGGCTGCACGGACGAACGGCTTACGACACCATCTGGTTCGAGGAAGTGGCCGACGCCAATAACCGCATCGCATTGCTCACCCTTTCCCTTGACGTGGAGCCGTGGCTCAGCGGCGAGCGGGTGGATAGCCTGCGGGCGCAGGCGATACCGGAGTGGAGTCGGTATAACCCAGTGCTCTTCGAATTCTGGCAGCGCGACGAAAACAAAAGGCGCCAGGAGATCAACCCAGTTCGGCCCTTTGATCTCATGAACAAATTGGTAGAGGAAATCAGAAAGCGATTTTATGAAGATGCCGACCGACTTAAGTTTCGAGAAGACGATCTTCTCCTGGCCAACTTACAGGAAGGATATCGACACGTCAGAAGGGCGAATCCGAAGAATAAGTCCGAATCCGATCCTGAGTATGAGGAACGTCTCTATAAAATCTTTTTCCGGGACATCGTCGAGGATCGCTCCGACGCCCTGAATTGGGATTCGCTGAACGACGATGAGCGCGCCGCATGGCTCACGCACCAGCTCTTCCGCAAACTTCCCTCCCCTGGCCGGGTGTATCGCTTCTGGCGGGAAGCCCAGGAGTTCTTTGAAGAACTGCTCGGGGAGTTTCGCCAAATCGCAGCCCGCAGCGCCAACCCGTGGCGGGTGCGCCGGTTGCTCATTATGCCAGACCAGAACAAAAGCGATAGAGGCTGGGAAGGCGGCGTGCTCTATGATGGGCGCTGGCGCGATGTGCAGTTCAGCCTCGTCTACGTGCAGGCGCTCAACGGCTTCGTCACGGCCTCGAACCTGGCCCGGCTGCTCAAGCCGGAGGAGCACGGTTCTGTCCTCAGAGGCCAAACGGCCCTTGTGGAGGAAGAGGATACCTTCGGAAGGGCAAAGACGCTGGTGATCGGTGCAGTCCAAGAGATTCCTCCCCCTTACTCCCATTTAGGCGTATATCACCCGGTGATTCCCTTAGACGTCTCTCCGCTGCGCTTCCGCGTGGTCGTGCCGATGGAAGCCGCTTCGGAATGCGTGGACCTGGCCCTGAGCCTTTGGAAGGAGCGATTCGCTCGGGTGTGGGACCGCCTGCCCCTGCATGTGGGTGTGGTGGCCTTTGAGCGCGCGTTGTCCTTCCAAGCCGTCATAGAGGCAGCCCGCAGTCTAGAAGATGCACTGACCAGCCAGAAGGAAAAGCCTTGGGCTATGACAAGCAAGGAAGCGTATGGCGGCGTGCTTACGCTGCAACTGCGCCGCCAAGACAGCCAAATGACGGTCCGTATGATGCCGCTCAGAATGCCAGACGGGCGGGAAGATGTATTCTACCCTTACCTGCGAGTAGAAGACCAGCAGCTGCGTTCCCCCAGGGACTTCCGTCACCCTGATGGTGCCCTCTACCGATACGCCGCTGACTTGCAGATTGGAGACGGTGTCTTCGTGGCTCCCGCGCGGGTGGCCACGCTGTTTATGGACTCTGCGGCTGCGCGCTTTGAGAAGATTGAGCCTTTCTACGCTGAGGACTGGCAAAAAGCAAGGGCGCTCTGGCAGCTTCTGGTGCGCGTGGCGCCCAGCCAGACAGCCCTGCAGCGCTTCAGGAGTGCACTAAACCAACTGGACCAAGCGTGGCGTCAAGGACCGGACCAAGCATCCGCAGACCTCTGGCAAGCCACTGTGCATGCACTCTTGGTTGAGCACCTGGGGGCCAAAGGCGCGGCGCTGGAAGAACTTACGGAGGCCGCCGCCAAAGGCCTGCTCCAGCACGTCATCCAATGGCATCTGACGGTCTTGAAAGAGACCCTGTGAATAAAGGAGGGTAAGCCCATGAGCAGTTTCAAACCATTCGTTCAGATCGGGATCGCGCTCGACCCGATTCACGTCGGCACCGGCGGCGCGCGCATCGGTCGCGTGGACCTGACCATTGTGCGCGAGCCGGCCACCCGCCTGCCCAAAATTCCCGGCTCCAGCCTGGCCGGCGTGTATCGGACTTATGTGGCGATGGCCGAGACCGAGGCAAAACCCAACCGCCAAGTAGACGGAAATACCTGGCCTTACTACCCCCATTGTGCCGGGCTGGGCCAGGGCGGCGGTACTTACCTCGGGCATTGCGGTCAGCCAGACTGTCCGGTCTGCACCGTCTTTGGCTTTGCCCGCGGCAAAGACCAAGCGGGCGGCTTTGCCGGGCTGGCGGCCTTCAGCGACGCGCAGGTGCTGCTCTTTCCCGTGCCCACCCGGCGGGGGCCGTACTGGGTCACCTGCCCGATGGCGCTGCGGCAGATCGGGCTGGAGGTGAACGGTGTGAAAGAGAACGCGGTGTATTTGGGGAACGCGCAGCACGTGGCGCAACAGGGGCAGCAGCCTCAACAACAAGCAGCACGACCTTCACCCAACAAGCTGAATTTAGGCTGGCTATTTTTGGAGGTGCGGCGGTGCCAACAGTTCAGCAAAGTGACGGACAAGCTGAGATCCCTGCAGGTGCCCGACTACATTCTTGACCGCATCGCCCTTCTGACCGACCAGCTCTTCATCCATGTCGTCAACAGCAACCTCGAGGTGAGGACATCGGTCTCCATCAACCCCGAAACGGGCGCCGCCGAAGATAAATTCCTTTTCTCTTACGAAGCCATGCCGCGCGGCACAGTGCTGGCCTGGGAGATCATTGCCAAGAACCCCAAGCACTTTAAGGTGGGAGGTAAGGACGTGGAGGTAACCTTGGATAGCGGGAAGATGGACGATCCGGATAAGGTCCACCAAGTCGTCCAAAAGGCCCATCCGTACCTAGAGCATCTCGGCATCGGAGGCATGGGCACGCGCGGCATGGGGCGGTTGCGGGTTCTTTATGCCAACCAACACCATGTGCAGAGCGAAAAAGTGAGCTGTGGGGAAGAACGGCAAGCTGCCAGAGCCGGACAGCCTGAAGCGCAACCAAAGCAGGAGGCAAGCCATGCATCCGCAAGCTAATCCGATCACCAACCTGGACATCCGCTGCGCTGAGGTCGGGCGACAGTTGGCCGCGATTCAGAATATCGAGGAGAAAGTTCTCAACGAGGCGCTCTCCGTGCTGGAAGAGCAAGGCCCCTACGCCATGTTCCTGTACGTCAAGGCGCGGCACGACAAAGTGGCCAACGACTTTCAGAAACATTGTGTAGCGCTTTTGAAGCAAGTGTACGACGACAGGACCCCGGCCAATGGGGATGCGCTGGAGGTAGTCAAACAACTGGCCGAAAACTTAGACGATCTTCTCTTCGCCCGCGATCTTTTACGTAATGCGCTAGGATACGCCCGGTATCACCTGAAGGCGAAAGGGAGCTAGCCATGGCTTGGTCGCTCTACCGCTGGGTGTGGCAGGTGGAATCGCCGTTGCACATCGGAATGGCGCCTGCAGGCATGTTGAACCGCACCCGCCTCTACGTGCCAGCCCGCACGCTCTGGGGCGCCCTCACCGCCGAGCTGGCGCGGTCAAAGGCGACCTCTTTTCCTGATTACAAGGGGATCGGCGAGAGACTTAAGAAAGAAACCCGCTTTAGCTATCTGTACCCTGCTGAAGAGGTGGATGGGGAGTGGAAAGCGTGGCTGCCACGCTATCGAGAAGGCAAGGGACTGGTGTGGGAGCGAGAAGATAGGGCCAAATCCGAAAAGAATCGCGCGTTCCGTATGCGCCTCCTGAGCACGCGCCCCGGTACGGCCATTGCGCCCGAGTCGAATACGGCCCACGAGGGCACGTTGCGCGAGTTTGAGGTTGTCGGTCCATATTGGCGAGACGAGATGGGCGGGCGCCCTGTGGCCCTGGTCGGCTATGTGTTCGTGCAGTCTGGGACCGGTGCCGCCGAAGACAAGCTGCAGCTCTGCGGGTCCCCGGTTCCGGAGGTGCTTTGGTGCGGAGGCGACACGCGCTACGGGCTGGGCAAGATCCGGTGGGTGGCATGCAGGAAGGTTACGGACTTCTTCGGCTGTCCTGTAGAATACGACAAGGCAGACCCCGTGGTGCAGCAGTCTTGCCGCATCTTAGCCCACGTCCCCGCCAATTCAATGCACATGCAGGGGGAATACGAGCTTCTGATCGGTTGGGATGATGACAAACTTCAAGCAGGCCCTGAGCTTTACTGGCAGCCAGGTACGGTTAGTAATAAACCCCTGCCCTGGAAGGTTCTCGAAGATGGGTATTGGGAAAAGGATCAGCAATGAGTGACCATAGTAAACAGGCGACCATTTTCGATTTGCACCAGAGCGTCCTCGCCGACTACCAGGACTTTGTGCGCTCGTTCATTTTGATTGCCGATGAGCGCGCGCGGGAGTTTGTGCACCAAGCGCTAAAAGAAGAAGCCCAGCTTTGGCCCGAGCCGCTCCTCCAGCTCAGCCCGACCTATGCTGCTGGGGACAGCGTAGACACGTTGGCCCAGGAGGGCCTCATTGCTGCCGAGACGGCGCGGGTGTTCCGGCGCCCTGATGGTGCACCGTTCCGCCTTTATCGCCACCAGGAAGAGGCTATCCGTAAAGCACTGGCCAACGAAAGCTTCGTTATCACCAGCGGTACCGGCTCCGGCAAAAGCCTATGCTACTTTTTGCCCATCGTGGATAACCTGGTGCGCTACCCCGATACCGGCGGACGGGTAGCTGCGCTGGTCGTCTATCCCATGAACGCGCTGGTGAACTCCCAATTTCAGGCGCTGGTGAACCTCAAGGAGCACTATGAACGCCGCACCGGCAAGCCCTTTCCCGTGACCTTTGCTAAATACACGGGCGAAACTACTAACGACGAGCGAGAGCAGATACGACAACATCCCCCGCAACTTCTGCTGACCAACTATGTGATGGGCGAACTGCTTCTGGTGCGTCCGGAGGATCAGCGTCTTCTTGATCGCACAGGCGGCGGTCTGCGGTTTCTGGTCTTTGACGAGCTCCACACCTACCGGGGCCGGCAAGGAGCGGATGTGGCCATGCTGGTGCGGCGGCTCAAAGAGCGCTGCGCGGCACCGAAGCTTGTACAGATCGCCACCAGCGCCACCATGATCGCCAGCCGTGAAGCTACATCCGCGGAGCGAAAGCAAGCCGTAGCCGAATTCGCCGCGCGCTTCTTTGGGCACCCGTTCACGCCTGAGCAAGTCATTGAGGAAACGCTACAGCCTTTTACCGTAGGCGGACCACCTGCGGAGGTGGAGCTCCAGGAGGCGCTTTCGGCGCCGCTACCGGAGGATGAAGCAGGTTTCCAGCACCATCCGCTGGTGCGCTGGTTAGAGTACGAGCTAGGAATCGAGCCGGAGCCAGACGGCGGCTTCAAACGCCGCACACCCAGGCCACTTTCGGAGGTGGCTAAGCGCCTTGCCGACATCACCGGTGCTAAGCTGGAGGAATGCGTCCAACGGCTGCGGGAGGTGCTGGTGCACAGAGGTAGTATCTTCGCCTTCAAACTGCACCAGTTCATCAGCCAGGGCCGCGCGCTTTATGCTACAATGGAAAACCCCAAGAAGCGTGCGTTTTCCCTGGAAGGCCAACTTCAGGCCGGTAACGAGAAGCTCTATTTCCCGCTGAAGTTTTGCCGCCAATGCGGGCAGGATTACTACCATGTGCTGCGCAAAGACGAGCGCTTTCTGCCTCATCCTCTAGGCATCGAACTGGAAGAAGACCAAAGCGCCGGCTATCTCATGCTGGCCCGGCCGGAAGGCGACTGGTCAGAAGAGCAGCTGCCCGAAGAGTGGCTCAACGCCAACGGTAAGCTCAAGCCCACCTGGCGGAAGCGCGTGCCCCAAAAGGTTTGGGTGCAACCAGACGGCGCGTTCAGCATTGTACCCCAGCCGGGCGCGCACGCCATGTGGTGGCAGCCTGAACCCTTTTCGCTGTGCCTCACCTGCGGGGAGTTTTACACCGCGCGTGAACGGGAATTCGCCAAGCTGGCCTCGCTCTCTAGCGAAGGGCGCTCCAGCGCAACCACCATCTTGGCCACCTCCCTCCTTCGCCACGCCGCCCTCACCCAAGCGGCCCGTGACAAGCTCCTGACCTTCACAGACAACCGTCAGGATGCCTCGCTCCAGGCTGGGCATTTCAACGATTTCGTTCACGTGGCGCTATTGCGTGCGGCACTCTATTCGGCCCTTGCGAAAGAAAAGGAGCTCACCTTCGACCGCATCGCCAAAGCGGTGGTTGAGGCATCGGGACTCACGATCGCCGATATCGCCAAAAATGCGGAGCTGGACCCGGGCTCCGCTGCCGCCCAAGAAGTCTGGCGCGTCTTCACCGATCTTACAGAATACCGCCTCTACGAGGACTTACGCCGGAGCTGGCGGGTGATCCATCCGAACCTGGAACAGGTGGGGTTGCTGAAGATAGAGTACCGCGGTCTAGAAGAGCTCTGCCAGAGCCCGGATCTCGCGGCTGTGTGTCCTCGGCTTGCGGCCGCGTCGACTGAAGAGCGAAAGGCGTTGCTGCGAGCTATCCTTGACCAGTTTCGCAGGAAGCTGGCGATTCAGACCCGCGTTCTGAACGAAACATTCCAGCAGCAGCTACGCAAGCGCTCCGAGCAGTATTTGAATGAGTTCTGGGGACTAGACCCGGACTACGACGAACTGCGCCCCGCCAGTTGGTTTGTGCGTCCTGGCAAATCCAACCGCGATGCTGGGGGCTTCAGCCTGGGCGAGCGCAGCCTGATCGGCCGGTTCCTCAAAGAGCGACTCGGCGTGAGCGGAGATGCGTACTGGCCAACCCTGGACCACCTTCTCGACCTTTTGGTGCAGCATGGGCTGCTCGCTCGCCTCGAACCGATTGACGACCACCAGCGCTATCAACTGGACGCTGCTTGCCTTCGCTGGTGCCTGGGTGATGGTTCGGCGCCCCCTCCCGATCCCCTTTATTCTCGTCGCGCGTCGGGCGGAGCTTATGCAGAAATTGCTCGAACGGTAAACCCATTCTTCCAACGATTCTACCAGGTGCAGGCCGCAAGCCTTGCGGCCCTTGAGGCCCGAGAGCACACGGCTCAGGTGGTGCGGCCCGGCGAACGGGAGCGGCGCGAGCGGCGCTTCCGCTGGGATGTGCAAGACCGCCAATTGCAGGCCGAGCTCGGCCGTCGGCTTCCGTATCTGGTGTGCTCTCCGACCATGGAGCTGGGGGTGGACATCGCCGACTTAGAGCTGGTGCACCTGCGCAATGTACCGCCCACACCCGCCAATTATGCCCAGCGCAGTGGTCGCGCTGGCCGCCAAGGGCAACCCGGGCTTATCGTCACCTACTGCGGTGCGCTCAACAGCCACGATCAGTACTTTTTCCAACGCCGCGCCGAGATGGTGGCTGGCAGCGTACGCCCACCCCGGTTGGAACTTGCTAATGAGGCCTTGCTGCGGGCGCACATCCACGCCATGTGGCTGGCCGAAGTGCGACTGCCTCTGGGTCGTTCCATCGAGGAGGTCATCGACACGGAACGGGAAGATCTGCCCTTGCGGGAGAACGTAGCCCAGCAGATCCAGCTGAGTACGCAGGTGAAAGAGGAGCTTAAAGCGCGGGTGCGGCGGCTGCTAGAGGCCGACCAAGGGCTGCTTGCGGCGGCCGGCTGGTTCAACGACCAATGGATCGAACGCGTGCTTGACGAAGTGCCAAAGGCGTTCGACCGCGCCTTCGATCGCTGGCGGGAACTCTACCGGGCTGCCAGAAAGCAACTAGAAGCCGCACAATCAGAGTTGGTCCGCACCCGCATCCGTGAAGAGCAGAATCGTGCTCGACTTAAGCAAGATGAGGCAATACGTCAGTTGAACCTGCTGCGGCAGGTGGATGTGGCCCGCGAGGAAGGGGATTTTTACCCCTACCGCTATCTGGCCAGTGAGGGGTTTCTCCCCGGCTACAACTTTCCTGCCTTGCCTGTGCGTGCCTGGGTTCCGCGCGGAGAGGAAGGCGAGTTCATCGCAAGGCCGCGCTTTTTGGCCATCCGTGAGTTCGCTCCCCAGAACTTCCTCTATCACGAGGGCGCCCAGTGGGAGAGCGTGGCCTTCCAAGCACCACCCGGAGGGTTAGAAGAAAGGAAAAGCCGAAAACGGTTCTGCTACACTTGCGGTGCCTTCACAGACCCCGACTCCGACGTCTGCCCAGTGTGCAAGAGCCGGTTTGATGGCGAAAATAGCCTCGTCACCACCATCCTCGATATGCCCAATGTGCGCATGCAGCGGCGGGCCCGGATCACCGCCGACGAGGAGGAACGCCGCCGTCGAGGCTACGAACTTCAGACGTTCATCCAGTTTGCGCCAGAAACCACCGGCTACCGCGTCCAGGAAGCCGACGTCGTGAGCCGGGGGACGCCCGTGCTGCGGCTCATCTACGCACCAGCGGCAACTTTACTTCGGGTCAACCACGGCTGGCGCGGCGCTACCACGCCTGGATTCCTCGTGGACTTTGAGAGCGGAGAGATCATCACCTCCGAGGAGGGCGAAGCCAAGCAACCCGCTCGCCAGCGCCGTCTGGAACGGGTGAGTCTGGCGGTACACACGACGCAAAATCTCCTCCTCATTCGCCTACTGGCCACAGAATGGCGTCAAGACGACACAGTCGCGACAACGCTACGCTACGCCTTAAAACGGGGAGTAGAAGAGGCTTTTCAGCTCGAAGAGACGGAGCTTGCCGCCGAGGCTGTGGGCAGGGGAGAACATCGCTCCATCCTACTTTATGAAGCCTCGGAGGGTGGCGCCGGGGTGCTCCAGAGGCTGGTGGAAGAGCCAGGCGCCTTGTCTGAGGTAGCGCGCACCGCCTTGGAAATTTGCCACTACAACCTATCTGGCGAAGACACGAAACCCGAGTGCCATGCAGCCTGCTACGAATGTCTGTTGAGCTTCGCAAATCAACTTGAAGCGCTATCGATCAACCGTCGCAAAGTACAACAGGTCCTTTTGGATTTGGCCGAAAGTCGCACTGAGCTGCGCGTGCAGGGCCGGTCGCGGCAGGAACACCTGGCGTGGCTACGGTCCCTTACGGACACTCGCTCCGAACTAGAGCGACGTTTCCTCGCCGTCCTGGCCGAGGGCGGCTACCGGCTGCCCGATGAAGCCCAGAAGTCCATCGCCGAGCCCCGATGCATCCCTGATTTCTTCTACGAGCCCAACATCTGCGTCTTTTGCGACGGGGCAGTGCACGATGACCCTGCGCAAAGGGCTCGGGATCGAGAAATCCGCGAAGAGCTCATCCGGCGCGGCTATCGCGTGATTACCCTACGCTACGACCAAAATTTGCACGAACAGATCAAGCGCTATCCAGAAGTTTTTGGCAGCTAACCAAAGTTTTTTGGCATAACCCCCAAATTTATCCTTGTTATAAGGCAGGCCTCGTCATTACCCACCGCACCGCCGTCTGGAACCCGATAAAACCCTACCGGTGGAAAGTTTTTTGCTAGATGGATTCGCCGCTTTCCCAATCGATCAGTTTGCATGCAACCAGCGCTGCATCGTGAGGCCTTTTTGGAACGGCTGCAGAAGCAAAAGGCCTGGGATGTCATTGTGATTGGTGGAGGAGCCACAGGGCTGGGGGTTGCTTTAGACGCTGCAGCGCGAGGTTTTCAGACGGTACTCTTCGAGCAGCACGACTTTGGCAAAGGGACCTCAAGCCGGAGCACCAAGCTAATTCACGGCGGCGTGCGGTACTTGCGCGAGGGGGACTTTCGGCTGGTGCGTGAGGCGCTGCAGGAACGCGGTCGGCTCCTGCGCAATGCCCCCCACCTCGTATGGCCACGCCTGTTTGTGGTGCCTTACGGCCAATGGTGGGAACGGCTGCTTTATGGGGCAGGTCTTTGGCTCTACGACCGCCTAGCCGGCCAAGAACAGTTAGGGACCTTACGCAGACTCAACCCTGCCGAAACGCACGCGCTTATTCCTACACTGCGAACAGAAGGCCTGCGCGGTGGACTGGCCTACGTCGATGGACAGTTTGACGACGCGCGTTTGCTGGTGCACCTGGCTTGGACAGCCGCTGAGCAGGGGGCTGTTGTGCTCAACTACATGCCTGTCGAAGCGCTTATCGGCACACGTCGACGCCTAGAAGGGGTTCTGGTACGCGATGCGGAAACCGGTGAGCACTTTGAACTGCGCGGCCGCGTCATCATCAACGCTACAGGTGCATTTGCCGATGCCGTGCGTCGCATGGACAATCCAGAAGCATCGCCGCTGCTTGCCCTTAGCCAGGGAGTGCACTTGGTGCTTCCTCGTCGGTTCCTACCTGGCGAAGCGGCCCTGCTTGTGCCCCGCACCGACGATGGCCGCGTGCTGTTTGCGATCCCCTGGCACGGCCAAGTGCTCCTGGGGACTACTGACGAACCCGTAGCCCAGGCGCAGCTAGAGCCGACGCCTACCGAAGATGAAATCACCTATTTGCTCACGCATGCTGGCCGCTACTTAACCCCGGCCCCAACACGCACCGACATCCGTGCAGTCTTTGCGGGACTTCGGCCCTTGGTGCGACAAAGTAGGCTGCAAAACGACACCGCACACCTTTCCCGAGAGCATGTGATCGTCGTATCGCGCCGCGGGCTGGTCACGGTTACCGGCGGTAAATGGACCACCTATCGGCGTATGGCCGAAGAAACGGTCGACCGTGCCCTGCAGGTGGCTGGCCTACCGCACCGACCTTCTCCTACCGCTATGCTGCGCCTGCATGGCGCTACACCTCGCCTTAACCCTACCAACCCTTGGTACCTTTATGGCACCGATAGCGCATTGCTACAAGCGCTTCTGACCGCCAGGCCTGAGTTGAACACGCTACTGCATCCACGTCTGCCTTATCGCATGGTTGAAGTGGTCTGGGCAGCCCGCTATGAAATGGCCCGCACGGTCGAAGACGTGCTGGCCCGCCGCACCCGCGCATTGTTCCTGGATGCGGCTGCGGCACTCGAAGCGGCACCGGCCGTAGCTCGCCAACTGGCCACCGAACTCGGCCGCGACAACCATTGGGAACAGGCCCAGCTTCAAGCCCTTGTGCAGCTAATGCCCCATTACCTCCCCGCCCTCACCGCTACCGAAGCTTAAAAGCGTGCGCCCACCTGCATTCCACCAACACGTCATCTAAAAAAGCGAGCCGCCCGAAGGCGGCTCACACGCGTTGCAGCGGCAGCTGCACGCTCAGCGAATGCGTACAACCTGTCGAGAGATGATTTGATCATCGGTTCGGGCAACCACCAAATACAATCCCGACGCAACCGCAGCACCCGTATCGTCCCGGCCGTCCCAAGCAATCGTATGGGTCCCCGACGTTAGCTGTACCAATGGCCGCAACACACGCACGCGCTGTCCTAACGCATTATAAACCTCCAAGCTCACAACCTGCGGCTGCTCAAGCTTCATCGTCACTTGAAGCGTCTCACCAAACGGGTTAGGAAAAGCCTCTACAGCACGCAAGCTGGCCTTTTGTTCTTTAGGCAAAAGCTCGTTGCTGGTAAGGCTTACCTGCAAAAAATCTCGCATGATCGGAAACAGGTCCGTGTTATCGAGCAAGCCCTGACCTGTAAGGCGGCCGGCAAACTGGCCGTTCACGTTGTCGTCGGCACCTACCCATACGTCTTGGGGCGTGTGATTCCCTGGCGTTGTGCCGATGGTACCTCCATTGCCGTTGACCATAGGATTGGAGCCATAAGCAATCACGATGCGACGGGCAGTAGGACCCGCAGGCTCTGGCCACAGTTTGCCTTGGAATTCCACCAATCGATATTCCGGAAACCAGCCGCCAATTTCGTCATCGCCGCGATCGATGTTTTCTGGAACAGGTGTAAAGCGTCCATCGGTTTTTCGGGGCTCCCGAGCATAGGTACGTATCAGCGTGCCATTCTCTTGAGCATCCTGGGCATCATGCAGGCCAACCACCGTAAATCCACCACATTCGTGGTCTGAAGTCACCAAGATCAACGTCTGGCCAGCCGAAGCGTCCTGCATCAGCTTTAACCCCTCTGCAATTGCATAATCGAAATCCAGCACCTCCTTGATCATGTAGTCTGAGCCGTAAACCCCTGTCAAGCGGTTTGTCCCTCCGTTGTAGACCTCCTCAGCGACAATCGCCTCCACATCAGCCACCACGGTATAACGCCCCTCGGCATAGCCGATACCGCCAGCATTGGCATGTTCCAGGTGATCAATACGACCGCCTTCAACCATCAAGAAAAACCCCTTGTCGCTTTTACGCTTAAGCACCTCGATAGCCACCATGGTCATTTCCCAAAGGGACGGCTCCCAGGGATAAAGCCGCTGGCGCTCAGCCTCATAGCTGCGATGCGAGCTGTTGAAAAGCCCTAGTAACTTGACCTCATTATTGGGGGTAAATTCGCCTAAGCGGTCCAAAATACCCAGCAGAGCATCGCGACTATTTACATACACATAGCCCCGTTGCTTGGCCAACGCAATCAAATCGACGTTATCGGTTCGCCGGCCGCTTAGCAAAATAGGATTGCCTTGGGCGTCGACTATAGGTTGGCCATTACGGTCACGCACGGTTGCATGGCCATGCACGTTCGGATTGGTGCGGGGCAGAAAATGCCGAGCCCCACCACCCAGAATGACATCGAGCTCCACGCCTATCTTGGGTTCAGGCAACACCCAGTCTCGGGCAGGGTCATACCCGGGACCAGCATTAAAAATGGCCTCGTATTCCTCTTGGGTTGCAGAAATGTACTGGGCCGCAATGTAGTCTTCGAGATCGCGGTTCCAAATGTGCGACGCAAATGCAGCTGGGGTAGCATGCGTCACCCGTGTAGTTGTTACCAAGCCTACAGCATAGCCCGCTTTTTTGGCCGCTTCTAGGATCGTCTCCAACGGCGCGTTCGTTTCGGGGTCAAGCGAAATGTATTCATTGTCGATCTTGCCGCGCCTGCCTACGGCGTAAACCGAAGCCCCAGGGGCTGAATCGGTAATCCAGGAATTGAGCGAATGCGTGGTCACCATAGCATGAAAGCGCAGCCGATCTTGGGCCAATAAGCGGAAGTTAGGTTCATCGCTGAATCGGCTTCCTGGGCGCCCCTGACCTAGCGCCATGCGCGTAGCCGTACGTGGCGCAATGCCATGCCCATCGCCAATGTATAGAATAACGTGCTTGCGTGGCTGGGCCATTAAGCTTAGCGGCACGCAAAGCAAAAGCAACAGGTGAAAAATGCGTTTCATGGCCGTTTTGCGTTTGATGGCGAGTCGTTTGCTCCGCCCAAGCTTACACGACAACCACAAATCCGGTGTTAGGAAACCATGAGGGATCTGTTAGCCGGATATGGTCAAATTGTTAAACCCATTTGCCCATCTTGTCCTGACCTTGGCCCAAGGCTAAACTGGAAGCCACAAAAGAGATGAACAGGCTTCTAGCATGCAACGTACGGCATGGCTTTTCTTACCGCTGCTGCTTTTAGGATGCCGATCAACGCAACCCGTTGCGGTCTCCTTGCCCGAGCGGCTTCCTGGACCACCGGCTTGCTTACTGCCCTGGTATGGGGGGTGGATCATCGGGAGCGGGAACATGCTATGGTGGATTCGCGGCAATCGACCAAGCCAGCGTTGGGTATTACCAGCTTCCGTTCGCACCGCTACAGTCGACGCTAAAGAAACACTTTGGCTAGGCACCGAAGCTGGGCTAATGCGCCTAGATGCGCCTAATGCGTCGCCCGAACGCGTACCGCTACCTGCACTAAACCGCTTTCCTGCAGTAAGCGCGCTGTCGCTGGACAAGCAGCATCGCCTTTGGGTAGGAACTGAACGCTACGGCGTTTTTGCGCAAACAGATACTAGCTGGCACCCCGTGTTGGCTGTCGCGCCTGTTTATGCCTTAAGCACTACCGCCGACGGCACAGTTTGGGTGGGAAGCGGTATTGGCCTATTTCGGCAGACAACCAGGGGATGGCAGATCTACTCTGAAGAAGGAACGGGCAACCACGGCCTGCCGGATAACCTTGTTGAAAACCTCATCCCACTACCCACAGGCCTTTGGGTTATCATGAGCGAATCCATTAGCTTTTTCCCTATCGATACTACAGCCCAGCCGGTTGAATTCGCCTATCTTGGTCATCCTGGCAATTATATCTACGATGCGATAGACCTCCCCAATGGGAAGTATTTGCTGGCTACCGAGGAAGGACTCGTGCTACTTCGCGAACTTCCCCGCTTCGAAGCGCACACTGGCCTGCAAGAGCTGCGCGTGCTAGAACACGCCCTAGCCCATCTGCTTTCACCGCAAATGCTCGGCTTGCCCAAAGTGCAGTTTACCCGTCTTTACCGCAAAAAGCAGATGCTTTACCTAGCCGGTCCTACTGGGCTTTATCGGGTGCCGCTTAAGAAGTTGCAAAGCCATACCGTAGCAGCCGCAGGCCATTAAGAGCAACCAGTACGGTAGAACCCTCGTGTCCAATCACAGCGAGCGGAAGTGGTAACCCCTGAAGAAAAATAGTGGTAATCATCAAGATTATCGCACTAAAAGCAATTGCAAAGTTTATGCTCAGCGTCCGTCGGGTTGCCCGACTAAGCGCCAAAGCATAAGGCAGCTGTCGCAGATCGTCGCTCATGAGCACTACGTCAGCTGCCTCTAAGGCCACGTCGGTACCGGTACGGCCCAGAGCAATTCCTACGGTAGATGCTGCTAACGCCGCTGCATCGTTAACGCCATCCCCTACCATGGCTACTGCACCGAACTGCTCTACCAAAGCTTGCACCTGCACTACCTTTTGGGCTGGTAGCAGCTCTGCGTGCACAGTATCAACCCCTACTTGTCGGCCAATAGCTTCAGCTACGTGGCGATTGTCCCCCGTAAGCAACACTATGGAGCTAATGCCCAAGCGCCGGAGCTGCTGTATCACTTCCATTGCTTCAGCACGCAACGCGTCCGCAAAAGCAAGCCAGCCAAGCACTTCACGCTGCCCTGTCTGCTCACGCACGACCAAGACCGCAGTTTTTCCTTGGCGTGCCAGCGTTTCTAGGACTGCTCGCCCTGCGGCCCAGCCTTTGATCGAACTGTTCTGCTCCCAGGCCTCAAAGTAGCGCAGATTACCGATATGTATGGTTGCTCCTTCCACCACCGCCCGCACTCCCTGTCCTATCACTGCCCGAAAGCCTTCTGCTTCCGGAACTGTGAGCCTGCGCTGGCGAGCAGCTTCGAGAGTAGCCCGGGCTAAGTGATGTTCTGAGTATTGCTGAACGGCTGCTGCCCACTGTAACAACGCATCTTCGGAAAGCCTTGCTTCTAAAACACCCACCTGCACTAAACGTACCCGCCCTTCAGTGAGCGTCCCTGTCTTGTCGAAAGCAACAGCCCGCACACGTGCCAAGGCTTCCAAATAAACACCTCCCTTAAAGAGCATCCCCCGTCGCGCACCGGCTGCAATAGCCGAAAGCACAGCCGCCGGCGTCGAGATCACCACCGCACAGGGTGAAGCAGCTACCATCAAAGTCATCGCACGATAAAAGGCCTGGGTGAAAGGCTCCTGGAAAAAAATCACAGGGATTGCTACAGCCAGCGCTGTCACGACCAATACACCCACAGCATAGGGCTGCTCCAATCTATCGATAAGGCGCTGCACAACAGCCTTTTCGGTTTGAGCCTGCTCGATAAGCGCAATCATGCGCACCAGCGTCGAGTCGGAAGCCAAGCGCGTTACGCGCACCTCCAAATTGCCCGTTGTGTTGATCGTCCCCGCATAAACTTCCTGGCCAGGACCTTTATCAACAGGTATCGACTCGCCCGTAAGCGTGGATTCGTCCAAAGCACTCTCCCCACGGACAATCACGCCATCGAGAGGCACACGGTCCCCCGGCTTCAGCACAAACACGTCCCCCACCCGCACGGCCTCGAGAGGAAGCTCAACTGCCAAACCGTCGCGCAACACACGGGCCCGATCGGGCCGAAGCTGCATCAGCGCCTGAATAGCCTGGCGAGAACGCCCAAAAGCATAATGCTGAAGCATATTTGAGAGCGAAAACAAAAAGAGCAGCATGGCCCCTTCGGCCGGCGCACCGATCACAAGTGCTCCCAGCGCAGCCAATACCATCAACAGGTCGATGTCCACCGTACGTTGCCTAAGGGCCTTGACCCCGTTACGCAGTCCATCCCATCCACCAAAAACATAGGCAAGACCATAGGCCATAGCTGCCACAAATGGCGGTCCCTGCAGCCAATCGGAGAGCCAACCGACAACAAGCCCAGACAGCGTCAGCGCCACAAAGAGCACCTGGCGATGCATGTCTTTAAGCCCCAAACGCCCAACCATGCGCTTCCACTCAGCAGGCACCTAGTACATCCGTCATTTGCAACACCCCAGAACGACCGCACTTGCCACAACACCAGCTATTACCAGCAACCAACGCTCCCATCCGCACGCTTCACAACACTGCACCAGTCGCCCAATTGCTAAATCAACCCCTACCTGAACCGACGAACCCCACACAGACTTTTGCTCGACGCTCCATTAAAAACCTCGCGGCATTCCTAACGCCACAACGCGTCTTAGGATGCTGAAATAGAAAAATTTAGAGGCGATCCAAGTTCAACTTAACCCTTCCTACTTGCATGTACTTTTAAAGCCAACCGCGCAACTTTAAAATCGCAATGTGCTATGCGTCACGCTCGTCTTGGCCGATTACTCTTTTGGAGCTTTATCCAGCAAAGTAGCCTTGGCATTCCCTCCGCATGGGCACAAACCGTTCGGGACAGCAGCTTTCATATGCCAACCTGGCTAGCATGCCCTGCTGCCAGTATGAGTACGGCACTTTTAGGTCTTTTTTTCTACTCCTGTGGGCACACTCGGATGGGTAGCCTATTTGGGCAATGCTATCTTTAATCCCAAAATCACAGGATTAACGATTGCAGCATGTGTTTAAGGTTTTGGATTTCTTGGCATCAGCGTTTAATTGCTCGGGGGTGGTCTTTGCTGGGATTTGGGGTGCTGATTGGCTTTTTAGGCTTCACCCTATTTCTTCTTGGGCTGTCGCTTGCGCTGTTTCAGGGCATGCATCCTGAAAATCTCGGCAATGCCTTAACCTATAGCTGGGGGGCCCTGCTATTTGTGTTTTTGTTACTATACTACATGGCTTATCGGCTTTCTCGTAAAACAGATTGGCACCGGGCTGTTCTTTGGCGCTATGCTAATTTGCAGGGCTATGCGTTTGCTTTTTTTCTATTCGAGCCTGGAATCTTGGGAAGCATAGGTCTATACGCTATAGGACTTGGGATAGGTTTATTGATGGTTTTTCCCTTATCCAAAGGACTTGCAGCTTTAGGGCTCACGCTTTTGTTTCTCATTGGGGTCGTAGCACTTCTTTTTTCAGGATGGTTTCGATGGGGGTTAAAGGCTCACGGCCGGAGAGATCTGCCTGTCGCCTTTATTCCTGTTTTTTGGATTTTAGGTCTCGTTGTTGTTGCCAGTAATGCATCTTCTGCGATGCAAGCATGGATGGGCCACATGCTTGCGTACTTGCAGTATGTACCGCTTTTGGGGCCTTATGGCGAAGCGATGGCGGCAGCATTGAGCGGTGCGTCGGTATGCAAAGCTGTCGCGGGCTTAGCAACCCATGTTACGGCAGCAGTTCTGATTGCCTGGGCACTTACGCGCGGCTAACCCATGTGCACGCGCTTTAGGCTGCTTTATCGGTTGCATTGCCGCTATCAAAAGCTATGGCCATTCCTTTTGGCCCTTGGGCTTATGGCGTTGCTGTTGCAACAGATCGGCCGCTATGCTCCTAAAGCGCACGAAACGCTACGGTTGATCTATGTAGTAAGCAGTACATTCGTCCTTTTTACCCCTTTTTTTCAGTGGTTTGTCCGCGATCAGGAGTGGTGCTGCTACCGCGTATGGGGGAGCGATTTGGCTGATCTTTTGCGCACGAAAAGCTACGTGCTGCTGCTCCGCCAGGGCATAGGGGCATTGGGGTTAGTGGTTCTTTGGCTGATTGTGCATCCAGCCTATGGGCTGCGTGATCTGTTGCCTATGGCGGCCGCCTTGCTGTCGGGCATAGGCGTAGGACTAACTGTTGGGCTTGCCTACTACCCAACTTATCGCTACTGGCTAGCCCAGTTTTAACCTCAAAGCGTGCCGTTCAAACTAGGACGCCCCCTTGCTTGGTAGCAGCAATCTGGGGTTAGTGCTCGACGTCGCCCACCTCGTCTGCCTCTGGGATCAAAGCGCGACCGGCTTCGCGCTGCACGGTATTTGTAATTTCTGGGTGGCTGATGCGTCCGCCCAAATTTGCTGCATAGCCAACCACCCCAAAAGTGACAACCGCCACTACAAACAAGGCAGTACGCCAAGCGGGGGCTATTGGCCGCCGACGGACTAACATGACAAGCGAGAGCACTGCCAAGGCGATTGTCAGATAAACTGCCAGATTGCCTGCCTCCTCATGGGCTTCAATGGCATCGTGCGAGCGGCCAAGGGCCTCAACCATTTCTTCGGCACCATGGCCAGTGAAATAGGCTGCAACAGCCCCTAAACCAGCCAGCACAAACAGCATGAGCGCCACGCGCACGATGGATTCCTCACGTCGCCAAGCGCCATAGAGGCCTACAAGCAGGCCCAGCAGCACGCCAAAAAGCGGCAAGTGGTTGACCATAAGGTGAAGATGAGCAGTATCCAAAGGCAGCACAGGTTGAAGGTGGGCAGCGTTCATGGTGCGTCCAGGTTGGATTAACGGGAGGTATACGTTAGCTCTTGATCCAAAAAAGGCTCTAATTCAATGAGCCGATGGTAGTATTCTCGAAGCGCTTCATAATAGCGCTGCTCGCTCTCTAAAACAAGGCGTTGTGCATCCAGCAGTTCGATCAGGCTAACTTCACCTATTCGGTAGCCCTGCTCGAGCCGTGCCAGAAGCTCGCGCGATCGGTCGCGCACTTGGCGGGCGTAGCGCTCCACAATGGTGCGAGCAGCATCGTAGCCATGCCAAGCGGCTTCAGCCCGCTGTTTGAGCCGCAGCTGGAGGTCGCGCCCTTCCCAGCGTCGCGCTTCATACTGTGCTCGGGCTTCGCGCACGCGTCCACTTGCGGATGGCAGAAACCCAAGGGGCAGCGAAAGCCCAACTTGAAAACCTAAAAATCGATATCCATCCCCATAGTCCTGTGGATACAGGTCGAGCTGCAGCTTGGGCAAGATCGACGTGCGCGCCTGTCGCAGGTGAAAACGGGCTGCCTCGACCGCTGCCTGTTGGCTTCGCATCTCGGGTAGCTGTGCCAGCCGTGCTAATACGGCTTCCTGTGAGATCGTCACTGGGATATAGACGAGGGTATCGGGAAAGACGACGTCGTAGCGCTGCGCCTCAGGATCTAGGCCGATGGCCCGAAACAGCTCATAGCGGGCCTGCACGAAGTCTCGAGCTGCAGCTTCTAGGCGCGACTGCGCATCGGCCAGCTGAATCTCGGTGCGCACCACTTCTAGTTCAGTGGCTAGCCCAGCAGCAAGGCGCGCTTGTGCAGCTTGACGTAGGCGCTCTAGCAAAACCACTTCTTCTTGGCGCAGATGAAGAAGCTCCTGGGCGTAAAGAACATCTGTATAGGCACGCTTAACCTCAGCGCGAATGCGTGCCTCTTCAGCCTCAAGCGCGGCCTGCCAGGCCTGCTGCTCACGCACTACTGTTTGCACGCGGTAGTATATCGTCAGGGGAAAGTCAAAGCGTTGCACGAGCGTCCACCGCTGCTCAGCAAAGTGCTGGCCGCTTCCGATGCCCTCACGAAAAAAGTAGAGCTCTGGACTTTCGATGCCGTAAGCTTGCAGCTTGCGTCCCGAGAGTACTTGCTTTTGGGCTCGCAAGGCTTCAAGCTGCGGATGTTGGGCAAGCGCCAAACTAAGGGCAGCCCGGATATCCAGCGTGTCCGGCACAGCGCTATAAGCGGCCGCATGGGCAACCGCGCTGAAAAGCATTCCAAGGCCAACGAACCAAACGCGCATCGTGCTTTTTAGGTTTGTGTACCCATTACGGTTGCGGCAGCTTGCCCGTCTCCTTCCCATTCGGGTTCTGGACCACGGGGCGGACGATCATCCCGCTCCAGCCAGTCGTACAGCACCGGAAGCACACGCAGTGTAAGTAGCGTAGCCGTAATCAGCCCTCCGATCACAACCGTGGCCAGCGGTCGCTGCACCTCAGCGCCCGGTCCGGTGCTCAGGGCCATAGGGACAAAACCCAGGCTGGCCACCAAGGCCGTCATCAGTACGGGACGCAGCCGGTCGGTGGCTCCCTGCACTACGGCCTCCCGCACCGACAAACCCTGCCTACGCAAGGCGTTCAGGTGTGCCACCAAGACCACGCCGTTAAGCACCGCTACGCCAAAAAGTGTAATAAAACCCACAGCAGCGGAAACAGACAGGTACATCCCCCGCAACCACAGCGCGAAAACACCCCCGGCCAGGGCCAACGGCAACACCGAGAGAATCATCATCGGATAGCGCATCTGGCCAAACATAAGGTAAAGCAACCCCACAATGATCAAAAGCGCCATCGGCACCGCAATGTAGAGGTGGCGCATCGCCCGTTGCTGGTTTTCAAACGCGCCACCATATTCTAGAAAAACGCCCGGCGGCAGCTGCACGTGCGTCTCAATAAGCTGCTGGAGACGCGACACGTACGTGCCAATGTCGATATCCTTGAGGTTAATCCCAATAACCAACCGACGCCAGCCATTTTCACGCGCAATTTCCCGCGGGCCCTCTTCAGCCCGAATGTGGGCTACGCGGTGCAAGGGGATTGTACCTCCACCCGGAAGGCTTACGGGCGCCTCCAAAATAGCGGCAAACGTGTTGCGATAGGCCTCTGGGAAGCGCACCACGATGTCAAACCGGCGCTGCCCCTCAAAAACCTGGCCCGCCGGCATGCCACCTAAGCCAGCCTCGATCACTTGCTGCACGTCTTCGACGTTGAGCCCAAAGGCTGCTATTGCCTCGCGATCGATCTCGATATTGAGGTAGGGCTGACCAGAGAACTTCTCGACGTAAAAGTTATCGGTACCAGGCAAGGAAGGCAGCTGGTGGGCGATGCGCGTGGCAATGGCCACCAACGTATCGAGGTTTTCGCCATAAAGCTTTACAGCGATGTCGCTCCGGATGCCCGAGGTCAGCTCATCAACGCGCATTGCAATCGGCTGCGTAAAGTTGTAGGCCAAACCGGGCTCTGTCTCTAAAAAGGGACGGATTTGCTCAATGATTTTCTCCTTGGTGATACCGGGCCGCCACTCCTGGCGCGGTTTTAGGATGATCCACACGTCGGTCTGATGCACCCCCATCCAGTCATTGGCCAGATCACTGCGGCCGGTTTTGGGAACTACCGTCTGAATTTCTGGGATATGACGCACAAGCACTCCGGCTAGCCAGTTGGCTTTTTCGACCGAGCTTTCCAGCGTCGTGCTAGGCATGCGCACCTGCTCAATTAAAATGGAACCCTCATCCAGCTCGGGCAAAAATTCGGTCCCTAAGAAAGGCAGCAGCACCAAAGCGGCACCAAAGACCAGCAGCGCTACTGCTAAAGTACTCTTGCGGCGCTGCAAGCTTTTTTCCAGGAAACGCTGGTAGCGTGGACGTAGCCATTCCATCACGTAATTGCGCCGCAGACGCACCCCACGCCGAAACACCAGCGCTGCTACAGCCGGTACATAAACCAGCGCCAAAAGCAACGATCCCAACACTGCCGCAGCTACCGTAATGGCCATGGGGCGATACAGGATGCCTTCCATGCCCCGGAAGGTGGCAATGGGCACGTAGACCATCAAAATGATGAGCACACCAAAAAAGATTGGCCGGGCTACCTCGTGCGCGGCCTGCCGGAGCACAGCCAGCCGGCTACGGCCTTTATGTTCTCCCTCCAAACGATGCACCATGTTTTCCACCATCACTACCGAGCCGTCGACGATCATGCCAAAGTCGATCGCCCCTAGGCTCATCAGGTTGGCAGCTAGGCCAAAGGCCTTCATGCCAATAAAGGCAAACAGCATCGAAAGCGGAATAACAGAGGCCACAATGAGCGCACCCTTGATTTCCCCAAGCAATAGCAACAGCACGGCAATGACCAGAAACCCTCCTTTGATCAGGTTGTCCCTTATGGTGCCTGTGGTGCGCGCAATCAGGTCTGATTGGTCGTAGAACTTCTCGATACGGACCCCCTGAGGAAGCCTAGGGTTGATTTCGGCAATCTTTTCTTCCACGCGCCGGATGACCTCACGCCCGCTTTCGCCGCGCAGCATCATCACAATGCCGGTCACGACTTCTCCGCGCCCATCTTGCGTTACAGCACCCTGCCGGATTTGCTGGCCCAAGCGCACCTGGGCCACATCCTGAAGATAAACGGGCCGATCACCCCGACGGGCTACAATGATGCGCTCCAGGTCTGCAATGGTACGGATTTGCCCAAACCCCCGAATGATGTATTGCTCTTCGTTGTGCTCCAGGTAGTTTCCCCCAGAAACGCTGTTGTTTTGCTCGATAGCCTCAATGATGTCCCGAAGGCTTAAGCGAAGCGCCCGCAACTGCTCAGGGTTAACGATGACTTCGTATTGTTTAACAAATCCGCCAAAGCTGTTTACCTCAGTTACGCCTGGCACAGCCCGCAGCTGAGGAGCAATGACCCAGTCCTGGATTTCGCGCAGCTCAGTAAGCGAGTAGCCTTCGCCTCGAACAACGTACTGATAGATTTCTCCCAAGGCCGTAGAAATAGGTCCCAACTGAGGCGGTGATACGTCTGGCGGTAGCTGCGCACGCACGTCTTGAAGCCGTTGGGCGACCAGTTGGCGGGCAAAGTAGATGTCGGTGCCTTCTTCGAATTCGACTGTTACAGCTGAGAGGCCAAACTGACTAATGGAACGCACTTCTTTTACGTGCGGCAGGCCCGTCATGGCCGTTTCAATAGGGAAGCTCACCAGCTGTTCTACATCGTAAGGCGAGTAACGCCCAGCTTTGGTAAGGATGAGGACCTGAACTGGGGTGACGTCTGGCAGGGAATTGATCGGGATGTGCTGCAAGGCCGTCAGCCCTCCAAAGGCCATGAGGCCTACCAGCGCTAGCACAACGAGTTTCTGTCGCAGGCTAAAATCGATCAGGCGGTGCAGCATGGCTATTCCTCGGCAAATTCGGCATAGCGCAGGAGTGCCTTAAGGCTAAAAACCGGCTCCACCACCACGGCTTCGCCTTGGCGGACCCCCGCTAAAAGAAGCACCTGGCGTTCGTCAATGCGCCACACGGTAACGGGTCGCACCTCATAGGTATCGGGCGTGTGCTGCACAAAAACAATCGCCTGCTGCCCGTCGTAAGCCAAAGCCTGCAGCGGCACCACATAGACCGGCTGAGGCGTTTGAAGCTGCAGCCGCAATCGCACGCTTTGTCCTGGCTTAGGCCATCCTTGCCGCGTGTCGGAGATAATATTGACCACAACGGCACGACTTTCGGGATCAAGTGCAGGGTTGATCGTATGCACCTGAGCCTGCAGCACTAGCGAATCGGGCATCTGCAAAACCAGCCTGACAGAGTCGCCTGGCTCCAGCCCAACAGCGTCTTCTGGCGCCAAGAAGCCGCGAATATGCACCCGCGTCGGATTCAAAATGCGCATGAGCTCCTGATGTGCGCTTACGGCCTGGCCCAGCTCGACTTGGCGCTGATCCACATAGCCATCGATCAGCGCGCGAATGGGCAAAAGCGGCCGCTCCTGTCGGCCCCACTGCTGCGCTTCTTCAGGGGTGATGCCTAGCGCACGCAGCCGCACCTCAGCAGCCATGCGCTGCGCCTGCGCACGCACGAAATCAGCTTCGGTCCGGTCCAGCGCGCTCTGCGGCGAGAGTGCTTGCGCTACCAGCTGCTTGAGCCGCGCAAGTTGGCGCTCTAGGTAGGCTTCTTCGGCCTGAGCTTCAAGGAAATCAGAAACCAGCTCAGCAAAAGAGAGGCTTTCGAGCTCCAAGAGCACCTGTCCCCGACGCACTGCTTCGCCTTCACGCACCTGGAGCCGTGCAACGCGGCCATCTATAGGACTGGCGACCTGAGCCATCAGGCCAGGTGCTGCATACACCTCCCCCGGAATAACCACCTCGTAATAGGCCCGCTGATAAACCACCGGCGCAACGCGCACCTGAAGCTGACGCTGCTGCTCAGCCGTAAGGCGCAAGACCCGTGGCGCAGCTGAATCGGCTACCGGGCGCACCGAAGCAGGCGCTTCTGTAGCTTTTGGCAATAATTGCTCAACCGGCGCCTGCTGACAAGCAGCTAAACTGACGAGTAGTATCCACCAACGCATCGTTCATAAACCTTATGGCCAAGATTGAATCGATCCCCCAACGACCTAAGTTCTAAGAAAATGATTAAAGCAGGCTTAGCTTTCATTTAGAGTAAGCAGCTTTAGCAGCGCTGGCGCGTAAAAACAAGCAAAACTACAGCCCATGGCTGCCCGTTTATTGGTCGTTGAAGATGAAGCCAAGCTGGCAAGTCTTCTCCGCCAAGGCCTAGAGGAAGAAGGGTATGCGGTCGACTGGGTGCTCACCGGCGAAGAAGCACTGGCACGTTTAGAACATTTCCCCCCAGCTTTAATGATCGTGGACGTACGTCTTCCTGGCATCGATGGGATTGAACTGTGCCGTCGCGTACGCAGCCGTTGGCCGGAGCTGCCCATCTTGGTGCTTACAGCACTCGACGGTGTAGAAGACCGCGTGCGCGGCCTGCGGGCTGGCGCCGATGATTACCTACCTAAGCCTTTTGCCTTCGAAGAGCTGCTGGCCCGCATCGAGGCCTTGCTGCGCCGCAGCCAGCGCCAAGCCCTACGCCAAGTGCTTCGCGACGGGCCTTTAACGCTCGATCTACAAGCCCGCACGGCAAGCTGCGGCACGCAGCCCTTGCATCTTACCCCTCGAGAATTTGACCTCCTAGCCTACTTGCTTCAGCACCCCCTCCAAGCACTAACGCGCGCGCAACTGTACCGCGAAGTCTGGCACGAAAACTTTGATCGGGGGACCAACCTGGTCGAAGTCTACATCAACTACTTACGGCAAAAGCTCAAAGCGGCAGGCTGCCCAGGACGTATCGCTACCGTCTGGGGCGTCGGGTACCGCTACGAACCGGGAGGGGCGACACGATGGAAACCCTAACCTATTTGCCTTCTTTTCGCAGGCGCTTGCTAAGAAAAAGCGGGGGCATCCTCGTTATGGCGCTGGGCCTGGCAGGACTAGCCGCTTGGCTCATGGCCTATGTCTGGATTAATCAGATGGCGCGCTTGCCCTTGCAAAACGAAGCCCAGCTGGTCGCCCACGCAATTGTACAGGGGGGCGAGCTGCAGATCGAGGCGTACTATTGGGATGAGCCCCACCATCGACTGCTTGAGCGGCATATCGATCCATTTTTTTTGCAGGTCTTTGACGCGAAGGGTCGGCTGCTCCGCCAATCGGACAATATTGCCCTTCTGGGTGCACCCTATCCCCAAACGCTGCTGCACCCGCCTGTTGCACAGGAGCCCTTCTGGCAGCCGCTACGGACTTTTCGCATCGGCAGCCACACGCTCTACTACGTAGTTTATCCGCTCTACGACGCTCAGCAGCGCTACCTGGGTGCCCTGCAACTGGCCCGATTGGAGCCCGGTTTTTTAGCCCTCTATCGCCAAACAGCCCTTGGCATTGGCTTGATCTGGGCAGTGCTGTCTGGATTGACCCTGTTGCTCTTAGCCCTAAGCAGCCAGCGCGTGCTGGGCCCCCTACATCAACTCACCCAAGCTACAGCTGCGCTTTCGGCCGATCGGCTCCACGAGCCAATTCGGATTCAAGGCCCCTTAGATCGAGAAACCGCTTTGCTACTTTCAGCCCTCAACGACCTATTGCGCCGTCTGCATGAGGCTTTCGACGAGCTTCGGCGCTTTACAGCCAATGCCTCCCATGAACTCAAAACCCCCCTGACTATTTTACGTGGACAAGCAGAGTTAGCCTTGCGACGCCCCCGCTCTGCAGAGCACTATCGCGAAACCCTTCACAACATACTGCGCCAAACGGAACACCTAACCACCCTTGTAGAGCACCTCCTACTGCTGAGTCGCCTAGACCAACCCGAAACACCATTTTCGTTTACGCCGGTTGACCTATCGGCACTCGTAGCGCAAGAGCTTGAGCCGTTTCGGGCACGCGCTGCCGCTCGGGGAATCGCGCTGACCGCTGCTTTAGATCCGAAAGCCCAAACGATGGGGGTAGCCACACTGCTCAAGGAAGTGGTACGCAACGTGCTGGATAACGCCCTCAAATACACGCCGAAAGGCGCCATAGAGGTCACCGTGATGCGGTCTGGAACGCAAGTAGTCCTAGAAGTGCGCGACACAGGCGTGGGCATTCCTCCTGAAGCGTTGCCACACATTACAGAGCGCTTTTACCGCGTGCCTTCAACAGCGGCGGGCGTTGAGGGACACGGACTAGGCCTAGCGCTGGTAGCCCGCATCGTCACGCTCCACAACGGCGTGCTTGGGTTTGCTTCCCAAGTTGGCCAAGGCACCACCGTTCGGGTAACGTTACCCGCTTTAGCGATTGCTATCCCAGACCCTCAGCCTATCGACACCTAACTTCCCTGATACACTACACGCCAGATGCGGCCGCGTACCGAGTCGCTAATATAGAGCGCACCGTCAGGTCCAACAGCCAACCCCATGGGCCGATGCCGCGCTTCCCCTGTGCTCTGAATAGGCGTAGCCCCAGCAAACCCATCAGCAAACACTTCCCATGCACCAGAGGGCGTACCGTCAGGGTTCATGGGCTGAAAGACTACGTTATAGCCTGCTTGCGGCAGCGGCGCGCGGTTCCAGGAGCCATGAAAGGCGATAAAGGCACCGCCACGGTAGCGTTCGGGAAACTGCGTACCGTTGTAAAAGATCAGGTCGTTAGGCGCCCAATGGGCAGGATAAGCCACCAGAGGATCCTCAAACTGTGCGCACCGCCCAACCGTTTGGCCGTCGCCGCCATACTCAGGCGCCAATACCTTTTTGTTTTGGATAGGGTCGTAGTAGCAGTAAGGCCAGCCAAAGTCATCCCCTTCATCTACCCGGAAAAATTCCTCAGCAGGCAAGTTGGCATTGTCCTCAGCGTCAAAGTACTCTGGCCAAAGCGTATTGAGCTGATCTCGGCCATGCTGGACGACATAGAGGGCGTTGGCCCATGGATTCCAAGCAATGGCTACCGCGTTGCGAATGCCCGTAGCATAGCGAAGGCCGTCCTGCTGACGTTGGCCCGTCAGGTCAGCGCGAAAGCGCCAGATACCGCCGTACTGCTCAAGCAGTGGACAAGGATCCATGCCTGGAACCCCACGTTGGCGATCACGCGACTGGCAAGCATTCGAGGGAGCGCCAATGTTGACATACACATAGCCGGCCTGGTCAAAAGCAAAGGTTTTAGCCGCATGTTGTCCCCGCTCGGGCAATCCGCCAGCAACCAGTTCCGGCGGCCCTTGAGGCACCAGCTCGCCTTCAACAAGCCGATAGCGCAGCAACGCTGTATCTGGCGCAAAGTAGAGATACCCATTCCAAATGTCGATGCCGGTGCCTGGAACTTCACCAAAGTAAGCGATCACGTCGGCTCGACCATCACCCGTAGTATCGCGCAAGGCAGCAATGCCATGGCCATTTTTCAGCTCCATTAAGGCGACGTAAATGTCCCCATTGTCGCGCACAACAAGGTGCCGTGCCCGTCCTACCTCATCGGCCACAACTTGAGCGCAAAAACCGGCTGGCAGCGTAATACCTCCGTTGTCAGGATCACAGCCCAGAGCCTGATCATCAGCCGGAGCATGCTGCGCATTATGGCATCCCAAGAGGAGTCCTAAACATCCAGCAAGCAAAAAAACGCGGACCATTGCTCACTCCGTAAACTTACACTCCAGATGGCAGGTAAAAAAGTTTGCTTTTTGCCGCTCTAAAAAACGCATGGCTACGGAAATATACAACACAACGCGCTTTTTTCTAGTGCTCACGCTGCTCTTAGGGGGATTAAGCTGCCGCACGCTGCGCGAATGGCAAGCATTGCGCCAGGTAGACTTTTACCTAGATCGCATTGACGAGGTCTATCTTGCGGGCATTAACCTCAGTACCATCCAGCATTACGAGGATCTAGAGGCAAGTCAAATCGCACAGCTCAGCCTGGCCCTAGCACAAGGAACCCTGCCACTGCGCTTTCGGCTGTACGTTGTGGCTGTAAACCCGCGCGAAAATCGCGTTACAGCCCGCCTGGAGCGGTTAGAATGGACGTTGCGCCTGGACGAACGCCCCCTCCTGAGCGGGCTTATTGATCGAACCTATCGCCTCCCTCCAGGTGAACCCCAAAGCATTCCGGTAGACATCGAGCTAGAGCTGCTCGATTTCTTTGAAAAAAATCTGCGTGACCTGGTCGAGCTAGCCCTGGCGCTAAGCGGTACCGAGGGCGTAACCAAACGGGTTAGCTTAACCGCCAAACCTTTTGTGCAAACCCCATTTGGCCCCTTGTCGTATCCGCAACCGATGCTTATCCTAAGTCGAGACGTGGGGACTACGCCGTAAGACGTATACATGCTGGGCTTTAAGGCGCATATCATATTAGGCGCAGTCGTCCTGCTGTGCTGGAGCGGATGTCTGGCCGATCTGCCTCGCGACAACCCAATGGATCCGCGTTCAGATCAATATGCTCCCCAGGGTCGCGTCGAAGGCATTGTTACGCGCCAATATCCTCCTTACCCTCCTTTGGCAGGGGTTCTCGTCTACCTCTGGCCAGAAACGGACACCATAGCGCAAGGACGAACAGCGCGCAGCAACACCGCTGGTCGCTTTGTTTTCAGTGAGGTTCCCCCTGGGCGCTACCGGCTTTGGGTACAGGCTGCAGGATACCGAGCGCTCCAAGACACGCAATATGTTGAAGTTATTTCCAATCAGACACTTACGTTAAACGTACGCCTGAACGCCCTACCTTATTTTGCCACCTATATGCTCACTACGGTGCACATCAGCCGCTGGTGGCCCCAGTCCGATTTATATCGGTTAGAAGTTGAAGCGCAAGTGATCGATCCCGACGACTTGCGGGATGTAATGCGCGTATGGTTAGAAATTCCCGCGTTGCAATTTTCCGATACATTGCAATCCACGCAACCAGCAGGTCGGTTTTTTACCATCATACCCGCTGAAGCTTTGCCGCTACCTTCGCTGCATGCCTTAATAGGCTATGACCTGTACTTAGGTGCCCTGGATCGTAACGGCGACACGGTCCACACGTCGGCCTTACGCCTTAGCCGCATCATCGATGCCGTACCCACAGCGCTAGAACCACGCGGACTAGCAGTCGTGGATACCACCCAACCTTTGCTGCGCTGGGAGCGTCTCGATATGCCTTTTCCATTTACTTATCGTATTGATGTGGTGCGCCGGGAAGCCGACCTGGACATTCCTGTGGTCACCTTGGAAAACCTCAGCGCTACCCGTGATTCGGTACGTATACCACAACCCCTAGCTTCCGGCGTATATTATTGGACAGTTTCTCTGGTCGATGCATTTGGCAACCGCAGCCGCTCCAAAGAAGCTGGATTCCAAGTTCCATGAGTGCACCCCCTACGATGCGGACTTCGTTTGAAGCGCTGGCAGAAATTGCGCTGGTAATCAACACACTTCGGGACCCCGAGGTGCTGTTGGAAAAAGTGCTGGAAATTGCCATAGAAACGCTGGAAGCGGAACGGGGCTTTATTCTGCTTAAAGCGCCGCAGTATCCTGAAGGGTTTGCCATACGGGCGCAGCGCAACTTCACCGAGCAACAACTGGGTGAGATTGTACGCATCTCGACCAGTGTTGTGCATGAAGTGCTGCGCACCGGCCAACCCGTACTCCTGTACGAAGCGCAACAAGACGAACGCTATCGCAAGGCAGAAAGCATCGTCATCCAACGCATCCAGTCGATTGCCTGCGTGCCGCTGCGCATTAAGGAACGCCTGATCGGGGCCATCTACCTAGACAGCCTTTCGCGCCGCAGCCCTTTTACGCGCGAATGCTTGCCTTTTCTAGAAGCTTTTGCCCACCAGGCGGCTGTGGCCATCGAAAATGCCCAGCTCTACCAGTCGTTGCGGGAGGAAAACCGGCGGCTACGCAGCGAAATCCAGCGCCTTCATGGCTTTGAAGGCATCGTAGGGCAAAGCCCGGCCATGCGCGAAGTCTTCGATACGATGGCCCGCGTGCTCGACACCGACGCTACCGTCCTCATTGAAGGCGAAAGCGGAACCGGAAAAGAACTGATCGCCCGCGCTTTGCACTACAACGGCGAGCGCAAACACCAACCGTTTGTAGCCGTTTTCTGCGGATCCCTACCTGACGAACTGTTAGAAAGTGAGCTTTTTGGCCACAAAAAAGGCGCTTTTACCGGAGCGCTAAGCGACAAAAAAGGCCTGTTTGAAGTCGCTGACGGCGGTACCGTGTTTCTGGATGAGGTGGGCGACCTAAGCCCACGCATGCAGACGGCCCTTTTGCGGGTGCTCCAGGAAGGGGAAATTCGACGCGTGGGTGACACGCAGATCCGAAAAGTCGACGTGCGGGTTATTTCGGCCACCAACAAACCGCTACGTGAACTGGTACGCCAAGGCAAGTTTCGCGAAGACCTCTACTACCGACTGAACACGATCCAGATCACCGTCCCTCCCTTGCGCCAACGGCGCGGCGACATCCCCCTTCTAGCCCATCATTTTCTCGATAAGTACGCGGTCAAAAAGCGCGCGCATATCAAAGGCTTTACGCCTCAAGCCCTTGAGGCGCTTGAGCGTTACCACTGGCCTGGCAACGTGCGTGAACTGGAAAACACGATTGAGCGTGCTGTAGTGCTCGCGCGGGGTGAGTTTATTACGCCCGAAGACCTGCGCCTGCCCGAAACCGACGGCGCCGATCCGTTTGAGCCCGACCTGCCACTGCACGAAGTAGAACGACGCGTGGTGCTGCGTACGCTCAAGCGGCATGAGGGTAATATTTCGGAGACAGCACGCGTGCTGGGCGTTTCACGACGCTGGTTACACTATAAACTGAAAGAATGGCACGTCCAGGACGCATAGCCGACCTGCAACCGTTTGCGGAGCTGGCTAGCGGCCCTACTGCTACGGTCTACAAGGCCTATCAGGCCTCGCTGGATCGCTTTGTACTGCTTAAAGTCTTGCACGCCGACCTGGCCTGCGAACCGGACCTAGCCGAGCACTTTGAAGAAGAAGCCCGCCTAGCAGCGCGCGTGCAACACCCTAACGTCGTGGCCGTCTACGCCTTTGGGCGTACCGAAGGCCAGCTCTATTTGGTAACCGAATTTGTCGAAGGATGCTCGCTGCGCGAGCTGCTTCGCCATGGTCCGCTGCCGCTTCCGATTGCCCTGTACATTGCCGCCGAAGTCACCCGCGGCCTAAAAGCAGCACACGAGAAAGGCATCTTACACCGCGATCTAAAGCCTTCTAACATCTTGATTTCCCTGGAAGGCCAGGTTAAGCTAACTGATTTTGGCATGGCAACTAGCCTTGCCAAGGCTACAGGTGACGCGCTGCGTGGCACACCCGCTTATTTGGCTCCTGAGCTTCTTTTAGGCGAAGCCCCTTCCCCACAGGCCGATCTGTTTGCCCTAGGGGCTACGCTGTTTGAAATGCTGACCGGCGTTCAGGCTTTCCCTGGGGAAACGACCGGCGAAATCTTTGATGCGCTGCTGCACCACGATCCTCTACCAAGGCTACGTACGCTGGCCCGTGCTCCCGAAGCCGTAGTGCAGCTTTGCGCCCGGCTTCTGGCTAAGCAACCAACAGCCCGCTACGCCACCGCCGATGAGGTCCTACAAGCCCTTGCGCAGGTGCAGCACCAAGAAGGTTTTTGGGCCACGGCCAAGGAGCTGTCGCTGTATTTGGAGCATCCCGCATCGTTTCAGGCAGCAGCTGCATCCCCCCCAACGCTCCCCCCAGCTCCTACAGCAACACCTTCCAGGCGCTTGCGACGCTCCTTGTGGCTTAGCATCAGCCTTGGACTGCTCGGGCTGTCTATCATCACGTTCTGGAGCCTACGTGTAGGCCCTGTCGACACCATGGTGTCCCCCCCTACCGACACCACGCTTACCCTGACGCAGGACACTGTCCCTTCCGAAACGCTAAGCACCGCACCCTCCAACACGCCTCTTCAGTCTACGCTTGAGCCCAACTTTCCCGCTAGCCGTTCACCCCAAGACACCGTTGAGCATAGCCTCCCCACGAGTCCTCCTCCCTCATCGCTTTCTGCCACTACAGCACCTGCAGCACACCCCCCCAAAGCACGCTTGCGCTTGCAGGTTACCCCTTGGGCTTACGTCTTTCTAGAAAATGCTGGACAACTCGACTCTATTGGCGTTACCCCGCTAGATACTCCGCTTGCACTGACACCTGGCACCTACACCCTCTACCTACGCAATCCCGAGTTTCCTCCCCACCGCTTTTCCGTCTCCCTGCACGCTGGTCAAGACACGCTCCTGAACGTGTCGCTATGGGCACAGGTAGGACGGCTGTGGCTGGCGATCCACCCTTGGGCTTATGTTTACCTCAACGACCGTTTTTATGACGTAATGCCTCCTCAAGAACAACCATTGATTGTCTCGCCGGGTACGCATCGTTTGCGACTAGTGCATCCCTCACTGGGCACCATCGATACCCTGGTGCACGTACAAGCGGGCACCGAGCAAACCATCCAGATTGATCTTATGCGCCGTCCCTAAGGGCTGGAACGTTAATTGTCTTGGCATGCGTTATGCGAGCTTACCGACGTAAGTTTGTGCAAGGCCTGCGCACGCGCAGGGCAAGCGGTGCGCATTGGAGAGGTATGCCATGGGCATTTTGATCGGGTTCATCCTGCTGTTTGTTGTGGCCACGAGCCAGGCTCAGCCAGCTTGGCGCGAGCTACCTCCTATGCCAACACCTCGCTATGCTGCTGCTGCGGCAGCCCTGCACGGCCGCATCTATGTTATTGGCGGTATAGGACTAGACGGGAAACCGCTCACTACCGTTGAAGCCTATGATCCTGCACTCCAAGCGTGGATCCGTGAAGTGCCCCAACTTGAAGAGCCCGTAGCTTTCGCTGCTGCCGTTACGCTAGAAGACAACCTGTACCTCATTGGTGGCATGGACGAAAATGGCGAAACGACCGATGAGGTATGGATGCTCGACTGGACGCAACGCTGGCAGCGCGTAGCCTCGCTGCAGCAGGAGCGACAAGAGCTGGCTGCCATAGCTTTTGGCAGCCAGATTTATGCTATAGGGGGAAGATCCCTTGCTGAAGGAACCTCCTCCATTGGTCGCCAAGTCCAGCCACGATCACTAGCCAGCATCGAACGCTACGATCCCCAGAAAGACGCTTGGGAAGTGCTGCCCTTCCCTATCCAGCTCGTGCAGCCCGTCCACCTGGCAGCAGCAACCACTTGGGAAGACAAGATTTACATCATCGGCGGTCTGAGCAACAACTTGCCCATAGGCATCATCCAACAATTTCGGCCCCTAACGGGCGAGGTCGTCCTCGACCAAACGTTGCTGCTCCCTTATGAGTGGTGGGCCGGGGCTGCCTTAACCTACCGGAATGCAATTCTTCTGCTTGGCGGATTAAGTGGAAAAGAAACAGGCCTGACTGCCGTTCGGGCTCTGCGCTGGACCGACAACGGCTGGCAGCTTGAATCTTTACCCCCGCTACGCCAGGCCCGCTTTAGCTTTGCAGCTGTGCTGCACAACGATACCATCTTCGTATTTGGCGGACTAGAGCAGCGAGACGGCAAACCGCTCAATAATGCTGAGGCTACTTCAGCAGCCGTACTGACCAACCGCCAAGCGGAGACACTCCCCCCTGACTTCTGGCTGCAGCCCCCCTATCCGCATCCGTTCCAAGAGCAGGTTACCTTTACCTTTTCTTTAAGCAGCCAGCAAGCCGACAAGCCAGTAACGCTAACGGTTTACGACCTTTTAGGACGCCCTGTTGCTCACTTACTCCAAGGCGCCGTAGCGCCCGGAAGCCATGTGCTCGTATGGGATGGGCGCACAATGCTGGGATCTTCGCTTCCGGCAGGCGTTTATATCGCACGCCTGGTACAAGGCGCTTTTCACCAAGAGCGACTGCTTATTCGAGCTCCCTAAACGGCATGCAATGCTGGAAGTTTTTCGGATTAGCTAGCCTATGGATGCTAGGGGCCTTTCCCCTTCAAGCCCAACCTACGCAACCCTCCCCCACCCAAGTGCTTCAAGAAATCTGGCAGGCCTATCAGCAGTTGGACTACGGCCGGGTTGAAACCCTCACGCGCCAGGCCCTGCTCCATTACCAACACTATACCCCAACGCAGCTTGTCGAGCTGCATACGGTTCTGGCTCTAGTGCTCATGGCACGCAATGAGCCTGCAGAAGCTCGGCAGCATTTTGAGGCCGCCCTTTCCCTCAACCCTCAGTTGGAGCTCGATCCCGTCTTAGCCTCACCTAAGGTGAGGGATTTTTTTGAACAAATTCGTCAGGAACGCGCCCATCAGTCGGCTACGGAAAACCCACTTTCCTGGCGTTATGTGGTGCAACCCGACCCACGTCCCATGGCGGCCTTACGCTCCCTCCTCTTCCCTGGCTGGGGCCAACGCTACAAAGGACAAACGCAAAAAGGATGGTTTTTAAGCACCATTTGGGGACTCTTGGTGGGCAGTAGCCTGATTGCACACTTGGAATACAAATGGGCCTGGTCAGCGTACCTGGAGGAAACCAATCCCTTCCGCATCGAAGACCACTACCGCACGGCAAACCATTGGTTTAAAACCCGAAACACTTTGCTTTTGGCCACCGGCGCGGTGTGGCTATACGGCTATTTAGATGCCCTCATTCTTCCTGCTACCTCTACCCAAAGACTGCAGCTTATTCCCCAGATCAACGGGATGGAAGTGCGCTGGTCGTTTTAAAAAAACAAGCGCCCTGCTTTAGAGGGCGCTTGTTTTCAGTTCGGTTGGTGTGCCGTTAGAATTCTGCTTTAATCCCCAGGAGGAATTGTCTCGGCAGCCCAGGACGTAAGCCCGCGGGACGCCGGGAAGCAATGTAAACGGTATTGGTCAGGTTACGTACGCTTGCAAACAACTTAACCTGAGGAGCCAACCGGTAGTCAGCAGCCACATCCAACACAAAGACAGGATCGGTACTCTGGCTAGGTAAGAAGGCACCTTGACCAGCTTGCGTGCGCATGCGGCTGACGTACCGTCCGGTGACGTGCACCTCGGTCCGCGTCCCAATAAGGTCTAACGAAGTCGCTAGCTGATGATGTGGCAAATACGGCAGTTCATCCCCTTTGGCCACCCGCCCCCAGGGCTCAAACTGGCTCTGGAAAGCGTGCTCAAACGTAGCCTGACTGAGGGTATAGCTAAAACTTACGGGCATGCTGCGCACCCACGAGCCTAAGGGACCCAAGTCATAATAGGCAGCAAGCTCCAAGCCATAGGCTCGCACAGCCCCACCGTTAAACAAATCTCCTGAACCGGTGCCACCAACAGCAGTCAGGTCAGCCCCCAAAAGGTTTCGATAATCATGGAAAAACACCACCCCGTCCAGCACGAGGCCCCGGCTTCGATAGCGCATACCCAGCTCATAGTTGATGCTTTCTTCCGGACGCGCCCCTGGCGTCGCGCCGGGCGGTGCAAACCCCTTATGCACCCCCGCAAAGATGTGCCAACCCGCACGCAGCGCATAATCCACGCCTATGCCGGGAATCCACACCGCTACCGTATTGCGCTGCTTTTGCAGGGCCACACCGGTACGATGCGGATCGTTCCGGCCATAATCGCTACGCTTGAGCACGATGTGTTCATAGCGCAGGCCCGGCACTACCGTCCACCGCCCCACCTCGAGCCGATACTGGACATAGCTCGAGACAGCATTTGCTTGCTCAATACGATTGCTTTCTGTGCCTGGCGTGCCGGCTTCGGTGAGTTTCATCACCCCTTGATCCATGCGATAGTAATCGCTCCACTGAAAGCGATCAAGCTGATCCTCATGCACACGCACCCCTACCTCCAAGGCATGGGACAAGGCAGGGCCTTCATAAGACCATCCCACAATGGTCTCTATACCTTGCGCATAGTAGGTGCGGTTGTTGGCTTTGACCTCCAGCGCCTGATCGATTGGGCTGGTCTGCCCAGTTACGATAGCATACTCGGCCGCATAGGCCTGAGGATTGGCGAGCAAATCCGCAATCCTTACCCAGGAAGTGCTGCTTGAAGCCCGCACCCGGTCCAGCTTGTACCAGTTGCGATGAAAACCAGTGCGGTAAAGGGTGGTGACCACGTCTACATTTCGAAGCGGGCGCATGACGTGCCGCAGTATGTAGTGCTTATGCTCGGTCGTCATCACATCCTTCTGCGACCCAGCATAGCGTCGAAACGGCGTGCGGGCAAAGTCATCTTCCGTCAATCCCAAATAGGTTTCATGGGACGTTTCTAAGCGCTGAACAGCCTTGAACGTCAACGCATTGTAAAATTTTGCCTCCGGGCGGGTTTGCAGCCGTAGCTTTACCAGATAATCTTGAATTTCAAAACCTGTTGGACCACCGCCATCGAGTTTTTTAAAGCCATCGGTGCGGGTCTGGTAGGTTTCTACCACAAACCCCCCGTGTGTAAAGGAATCCCCTAGATGCGCATGGAAGGTCCGTTCCTGCCGCTCCCCAACCAACAAATCCAGCTTGCCCGAAAAGCTGGAAGGGATCGGCGTAGAAATTAAATTAAGCGCACCGCCAGTAGTGTAGGGACCGTATTTGATCTGCCCGGAACCTTTACGCACCTCAATGGCATGCATGCGCCCTACCGTGGGAAAATAGTAAGCAGCCGGTGCCGCATATGGCGCTGGTGCTATCAACACACCATCCTCCATCACGGTGATCTTAGAACTCCGCTCCGATCCACTTCCGCGAAGTCCAATATTGGGGCGCAATCCATACCCATCTTCTTCCTGGACATTCACCCCAGGCACGCTTTGCAGTACACGACCAATATCATTAAAGCGAAAGCGCTCCAGCTCGCGCAGCGTCAACAGCTGGACAGCCCCAGGAAGACCCAGCAACGTGCCGCGCCCTTCGCTCAAGGTGGTCCGGCGCACCACCACGGCATCTAGATCAATCGGGCGCTCTTTAAGAACAAAACGCAACGTTTCGGTTGCCCCCGCTGCCAACTGCACCCGTGCGCGTACCGTCTCATATCCTACACTGCGCGCCACTACCACATGCTCACCAGGAGCAATGCCTGCCAGCAAGAAACGTCCCTCAGCATCCGTCACGCTGCCTAGCGCAGTGCCCTCAAGGTAAACATGTGCACCGGACAAAGGCTCACCCGTCTCACGCTGAACAACACCCTGAAGCTTGCCTTGCTGCGCCGAAACGTCAATCGCAAGCCCCCAAAGCATCAGAAGGCCCAAGCCATAGCGTAGTCCCAAACACATAACCTACGTACCAAATGGGTTGCAGAAAACTTTTTCTCAAATTTAGATCTTGTCTTAATAAATAAAATCAAAAACTCCATGAAAAGCCCCTGTGCAATTCGCTACACGTACTGAGCTTTTCTTGCACAGTTAGGAAGAGCTGCAGCCTCTGCGCACGTCGTCTAGGCGATATGTCGCCTGGCACGCGATTTGCTTTTCTTTGGGTAGGGGGTGATCGACCCGTCCCGTGCCGGAAGCCGGGATAAGGGAGCAGACGAAAGGGGATCCCGGGGGATCCCCTTTCGCTTTTTAAGGAGGTGCGCTTAGCCCTTGATGCATCCCAACGGTCGTAGCTGGGCCACCTTACGTGAAATGCCAGCCCGATGGCACACTTCGACCACTTCAGCTACGTCTTTATACGCCTCTGGGATTTCTTCGTTAATCGTACGTAGGCTAGCGCCGCGCACAACAATGCCTTGCTTGCGCAGCTCGTCGGTAATGCGCCGGGATCCAGCCACTTTTTTGGCTTTCGTCCGGCTTAGCTGGCGACCTGCGCCGTGGCAGGTGCTACCAAACGTCTCTTCCATGGCCTGTGCAGTACCCAGAAGCACATACGAGTAGCGTCCCATGTCGCCAGGAATCAACACGGGCTGTCCAATACTCCGATAGACTGCGGGGATTTGTGGATGTCCGGGTGGAAAAGCCCGCGTGGCGCCCTTACGATGCACGCATACCTGGCAGCGTTGGCCATCTACCGTATGCTCCTCAATCTTGGCAATATTGTGGGCAACCTCATAAACGGTACGCAAGCCAATCTCTTCTTCGCGCATGCCTAGCGCTTCTACAAAAGCTTTGCGGGTGTTATGAGCGATGATCTGCCGATTGGCAAAGGCAAAGTTGATCCCACAGCGCATCGCCGCTAGGTACTGCTGGCCTTCTGGCGAGCGCAGCGGTGCACAGGCCAGTTGGCGATCCGGTAGGCGAATGTGGTACTTGGCCAGCGCCCGGTCCATCACAGCCAGATAGTCGTCGCAAATCTGATAGCCAAAGCCCCGTGAACCGGTATGAATGATCACGGTTACCTGTCCCAAAAACAGTCCCATCGCCTGAGCCGCTGCATCATCGTAGATTTGCGCCACATAGCCCACCTCCAGGAAGTGGTTGCCTGAGCCCAACGTGCCCAGTTGCTCCGCACCGCGCTCGTAGGCGCGCTCCGAGACCGCTGCCGGATCAGCCCCTTCAATGCGCCCGTTTTCTTCAATGCATTCCAGGTCGCTTGCTGTACCAAAGCCCTGTCGCACCGCCCAATGCGCCCCTTCGACAGCCACGCGCCGGAGCTCTTGTCGCGACACTTTTAACGCACCCGAAGCCCCAACACCTGTGGGGACGCGTTGGAAAAGCACATCAATGAGCCGCTCCAGATGAGGTTCTACTTCTTGGTAAGACAATCGACTCGCCAGCAAACGCACACCACAATTAATATCGTAGCCTACGCCCCCAGGCGAGATCACCCCTTCCTCTAGGTCAAAAGCCGCCACGCCCCCAATCGGGAAGCCATAACCCCAATGAATGTCGGGCATCGCCAGCGCATATTTAACAATGCCCGGCAAGTGGGCCACATTGACAGCTTGCTGTGGCGCTTGGTCCTCTTGGAGCTCACGCAAAATTTTCTCGCTCGCATAGATACGCGCTGGGACCTGCATGCCGCCCGACTTAGGGATCTCCCACAAGTAGTCATGTATTTTCTCAAAGCGCAGTGTGGTCATAGCTCTGCTCACGTTTCAATGCCCCGTGCTGTTTGTTTATACAGCCAGGCCAACCTTTCCGTTCAACCCCTTTTTGTTACTGACTTGTTGAACTACGCAAGCTGAGCAATACTTAAATTTGGAACCTATCTTTTAGGATAAACCGTTTCTCTAGGGTAAACCGCCCCTGTTGGTTGTCCCGCCTGTTCAGTTCACCAACCGGAAGGGAGATACATGCGCATCGAAATTCCCCGTGAGGCAGAGCGCTTTGGTGCCAATCATATTTTTGGCGTTCAGAAAGTCTATGAACTGGATTCGGGTCTGCGCCAGGATGCACCGGCTGCCGAAAATAGCGTCATTCAAAACCTTCCTTATGAGACGCTCTATGAAATCGAGCGCGACATGGCCGTTGTGGTCCCCATCCGTGATGAGCGACTCAAACTGTTGGAAGGCGTGCTGTTTGGCATCCCGCACCAGTGCACGGTAATCGTCGTCTCCAATAGCCGACGCGCTCCGGTTGACCGCTTTAAAATGGAACGTGATGCAATCGAAACGTGGTCTCGCTTTACCCAAAAGCGTCTGCTCCTTATCCATCAGAAAGACCCTTTCTTAGCCCGCGCCTTGGCTGAAGCTGGTTATCCTTACATTCTTGATGAAACCGAGCGCATCGCCGATGGAAAGGCCGAGGGCATGATTGCAGCTACCCTACTGGCACGGCTGCTAGGAAAGCGCTACATCGGGTTCATTGACGCTGACAATTACTTTCCAGGGGCTGTTTACGAATACGTGCACGAGTATGCTGCGGGCTTTGCCCTGAGCAACTCGCCCTATACGATGGTGCGCATCGTCTGGCATAGCAAACCCAAAGTCGTGCAATCGCAACTTTTCTTTGCCAAGTACGGCCGCACCTCGGTGGTAACCAATCGCTTCCTGAACCAGCTCATCAGTTATTACACAGGCTTTGAAACCGAGGTGGTGCGAACAGGCAACGCCGGTGAGCATGCCATGACGATAGAGTTGGCCATGCTCCTGGACTATGCCACGGGCTACGCCATTGAACCCTACCATTACATCGATCTGCTAGAAAAATACGGAGGCGTGATCGAAAGTGCCCACCCTGAAGTGATGCAGCATCAGGTTAACCTTTTCCAGATCGAGTCGCGCAATCCCCACTTGCATGAATCCAAAGGCGAAGCCCACATCGACGAAATGATCTTTGCAGCGCTGCAAGTGATCTACCACTCCCGCATTTGCCCAGAGCCCATTAAACGTGAAGTGCTGCGCGAGCTCTATCGGCGGGGCATTCTTGCCAAAGGTGAAGAGCCTCCCTCACCCCGCATTTACCCCTCGCTGCTCCACGTGGACTTAGAAGCTTTTCTCAACGCCCTGTGGCGCGCGCCTTATGCAGAACAGCTGGATGCGCTGATCCAAAGGCCAAGCCATCGCCGGCACTTACCCCAACCCCCTATGGCCTCTGCCGAGGGAGATGGATCGTCAACCATTGCCTCTCCACATGAAGACTGAACATCCCCTTCCGATTATTTTCTCGGACCTGGATGGAACGCTACTGGACCTGCACACCTACGACCCTGGTCCGGCAGCTAGCGTATTGCAAGCCTTGCAGCAACAAGGCATTCCAATCGTATTTTGCTCTTCGAAAACACGCGCAGAGCAGCGCTTCTACCAACGCCAGCTCTCTGTGCACGATCCGTTTATCGTGGAAAACGGCGCTGCCATTTATATCCCTATAGGTTACTTTAGCTTAACTCCCAAAGGACACCGTTTGCGGCACTTCGAGGTGATTCCCCTAGGTCGAACTGCAACTGAAATTCGCCGCGCTTTGCATAAAATCCGCCAGGAAACTGGGCTGTGCTTCCAAGGTTATGCCGACTTAACGCCAGAAGCGGTGGCACAGCTGACCGGATTGTCTATAGAGGCTGCCCGCCGCGCCATGCGTCGGGAGTACAGCGAGACCATCGTGGTACACTTCGATCCAAAGGACTGGCAACGCTTTAACGCTGCGCTGGCTGCCCATGGCTTAGTTTGCTTTGCCGGGGGCCGGCTGCACACCATCGTTGGTGCCGGAACCGACAAGGGGCAAGCTGTCCGCCTCCTTACGCAACTTTACCAAAGCCAATACGGGTCCGTAGTAACCATTGGCATTGGCGACAGCCCAAACGATGCCCCTATGCTCCGTGTCGTAGATCGGCCGTTTTTGGTACAGCAACCCGATGGCAGCTGGGCTACGCTCGACGTGCCTGGATTGGTACGCATCCCAGCTATTGGCCCTGAAGGCTGGGTGCAGGTAGTACGCATGCTGCTTCCTGAACCCATCGTCTAAAGTTTAACCCTCTAGATAGGCCTCCAGCTGCGCGCGCAGCTGGCGAAACGACTTGCCATTCAGCAGCGGCATCGTCTCCCATTCGGCTTGCCAGGGCGGCAAAAGCAGCCGCGCAGGAATGTACTTCAAACGCACACTAGGCAGCATAACGACACGTGCAGGAAAAAATCGATGGAAACGCCAAAATTCGGGAAACACTTGGCGAAGCACCCGTTCCTTTGGAATACCCCGCAACATCAACCCGTGGAGTAGGGCCGGCGCGCAAACTTCCTCAGGAACAACAGCCTCCGGCTGCGCACGCCGACTGAGCACAGCTGCAGGAATACGCCCCCCTTCATCACCCGGATAACGCTGCTGCCGCAGCGTCAAATCAATCACCCAAAACGGTGGTGCAACAACCCAAGCATGCGGCACCTCAACAGCCTGCATATCAAACACGTAAAAATAGCGGGGTCGAATATCCGCCGGAATAAACGTGATTACGCAACCACCAGCAACTATGTAATTCCAAATGCCTAGCTCATCCAACAGCCGACTCATTAACGCACTCACCAAGGCACACAATCCTAAACGCCCATCCGCAACAAGCTCCTGACTAAGCCACCGCGCCACCACTGGAATCTGTCGCAAACAACGCTCCTGATAGGCAGCTGCTTGCGGTCTTTCTTCAACGTGCCGCGCGTAAAGCTCCAGGACCTCCGGATACTTCGACAGTAGCTCCTGAAATAGCTCTGATCGGTAGCACCCAGGCGCCTCTAGCCGCATAGCCGACCTGCCTGAAGAAAAGGATTCCGAAAAGAACGGCATCATGACTTGCTGCTACGTTGCCGCCGGTGAGTATAAAATCGGCCTGGGAAAGCAAAAATTAAAGCGCGCTATGGCCGTTGTCTCTACCTCAGCTCATTTTCCCTGGACTCAAACCCCTACCAACCTCACACCTCTGTCCGCAATGCTTTAACATAATTGGTCATCGACAGCGCGTGTGGGCAAGACGATGCAATCGGCAAAGATATGATGTTTGCACGCTTTACCTTCCAACAAAAAAAACCGGGCACGCTCTCCGTTGAGCGTGCCCGGCGGCGTCCTTCTTCGCGTGCTTACTTGATCGGATAGAAGTCGCGCTCGCAGTCGAGTCGAACGACCGCTTGAATTTGTCTCAGCTCTCTACGCAGGACCAGCCAGCGGTACTCAATAGCTCCACTTTCTTCATCCACAGCTACAAGAATGTCGCTCAGCGGCTCGGGGAAAGCGTCACTTTCCTGCACCGCAATGGGGCAAATCGGGAGCAGTATGTTGCGCGGGACGAAGTGACCCGCTACATATGCCTTCCCGGTGCGTTCGACGATGATAGCACCCTCCTTCCCCGCATTATAGGCTATCTGACGCAGCGGCAGCCCACCCTGGAGAATTTCATCGGGAGGATTGAAGATTGTGTGCGGGACCGTCAGCGTATCGGACCGCTGCCGCCACCAGTACGGTTCCATCGGCGGCAACACTGTTTTTATCTTGACCTTCGACGTATCCTTAGGAGCTGGCTTGAGTATACTTACAAAGTCGGTAGTCGAACCCTCGGGAACTGGCACTCGAACGGAAGCTTGCTTTGAGATTACACTGTAGAAGTCCGTTTCGCGCGTTTCCAACAAGCTAGGCGTTATCCTTGCATACCCCGCATACGTCGGTGGCTCGCCATTGCCAGGGATGGTGTAGACAAAGAAGCCGCCGGTGTAGCGAGATCTCGTCTCCTGCTCCTTATCCGTGACAAGCGTGTCGCCAGGCCCACCGTACAAATAGAAGCCGCCTGCGTAGTAAGATCTCTTCTCCTGCTCCTTGTCCGTGACAAGCGTATCGCCAGGCCCACCATACACATAGTAACCGCCAGTGTAGCGAGATCTCGTCTCCTGCTCCTTGTCCGTAACAAGCGTGTCGCCAGGCCCACCGTACAAATAGAAGCCGCCTGCGTAGTAAGATCTCTTCTCCTGCTCCTTGTCCGTGACAAGCGTGTCGCCAGGCCTACCGTACAAATAGAAGCCGCCTGCGTAGTAGTCGAGTGCATCACCAGGCGATGTGCGAAACTCCGGCAAGCCTACATCACTGGGCCGAATAGGGATTACGGGCCCGCGGCCTTGTCCCTGCGGCGGTGCCTGACGGGTAACAGCACCCAGCGTTTTGCCACTTGCCCGCCCTGCACCGGAGGCAACGGCTTGATTGAGAACGTAGCCAGTGTACCGTGCTGACGGTGAAGCGTTGCTCGTATCTTGAAGCAGCGCTAAGGTATCCTCAGTCAGTTTCTGCGGTACCCGCACGCGCACAATCATAATGAGCGTGTCGCCGACGTTGGCAGGCAGATCGTAGGTGAGCTCCGCACCACCATCTATGAGTGCAGTATACGGAAGCTCCCATATCAACCCAGCGTACGGCGGCTTGACGGGGTCAACAGCCATCGCCGGAACGGAGAACCCTTCGATCTGACTGAATCCTTGATTGTCACCGTAAGGCAGTCCATTGAGCAAAGCTTGCACATGCCAGACATGCCCAGCATAGTTAGGTGCTGCTGCATCGGCACCGAGTGCATTGGCTTCTGAAAGCGAGGTCTGGTAGCTTGTGCCAGGCACGTCCACCTGAAGGCTCACAGGGTTACTCGCCATTGCCTGGGTGGGCGACTGCCCTTGGTAGCGAGGCTTGACTGTTAGGCGGTAGACGAGACCCGGCGCGGATGGACTGCTTGGGGTCCACTCAAACTGCACTAAAGGGCTTGGAAGCTGCGCGCCTTGGATGGGACGGATCAATTGGGGAGGAACAGCAACCTGTGCTACTGTCCCGACAGCCCCGAAGAACCACAGAGCAAGCCATGTGATGAAATGACGCATCATAGGCATCCTCCAATAGTTCAAGTACATGAAACATAATGAATTGCATCACCTCTATCTTGTCCACAAAAATTATTCCTTATCAAGTTATCCTGGACTTTATCTCAACAAACACAAGTTGCGCTACCAAGGAGCGATCAGCAGGTCTTCGCGCGCAATCCACCGCCCTAAGGCGTTAATCGCTGTGGGAATCGGCTTAGGATGAAAGCTTTGCTACTGCTATTGGCAGCAGGAAAAACAAGGCGCCATGTTTGTGCAGTGGCAAGCGTTGCCGTAAAAAGAAGCGTGCCCGGTGGTTTTGGATCTTAGCTGCATCAACCCTCCCTTGTAGCCCTCCCACCCAAGAAAAAAACCCCAAAATAGCGGTCTGGCCGAATCCCCCAACCCCTATCCCCAACGGTCCCCCCGAAGCGGTGTTATGTCCAGCTCAGGTTGCTTTCCTGCAACCAAAGCCGCCACCAGCTCGCCCGTAACAGCGGCCAGGGAAATGCCAAGCATAGCGTGACCCGTGGCCAGCAACAGGTTACTGCTGCCAGGAACCCAATCCACTACCGGAAGGCCATCGGGCGTGCAAGGCCGAAGGCCACTCCATACTTTGGCAGTCTCAAGCACAGGCCATCGAAGCATGGGCAAATACTGTTGGGCTGCCCGATAGATGGCCTCGACGCGGTGGGGCCGAATGGTCTGCTCTATGCCTGCGAGCTCCAGCGTACCTGCCAAGCGCAGCGCGTCGGAGAACGGCGTTACGGCCACTTTCGCCTCGGTGAGCAGTAAAGGCCGCTGGGGCATGCCTTCTGGAGGTGGCGTAAATGTTAGGCTGTAGCCTTTAGCTGGCTGGAGCGGTAAACGATACCCCACCATCTGAGCCAGTTCTACCGACCAGGCGCCTGTAGCAAGCACGACCACGTCTGCTTCAAAGAAACCTGCAGTGGTTTTCAGGCCGCGTACCCGTCGCCCTTGTCGCACTATTTCAGTTACGGTAACTTCTGACTGGCAGCATACACCGTGCTGCGTAAGGAAGCTTGCAAGCGCTGCCGTAAAACGATCCGGTTGCAAATGAGCATCGCCCGGGAAAAACAGTCCACCCTGCGCCTGCACCCGCGTACCCGCAAGCTCGATGAGACGATCTTTGGTGACCCATTCGCAGCTCATCCCCAAACGCGCGGCCTCTTGGGCCAACGCAGCACATTCCGCATACCCTTCATCCTGAAACACCATCAATAGGCCATCGGACCGGTAACCAAAATCGCCAATCTTTTCCTGGAGCATAGCTGTCAACGTGCGACTCCGCTCTAAGAACGCTTTGAGCACCGGGGCATTGCGCTGCACATGACGTGCTGTAGCCGAACGGCCAAAATGCCACAACCAGCGGAACAGGTCGAGATCCCAACGCGGCCGAATATAGAAAGGGCTCCTCGAATTTAAAAGCCAACGCAACCCTTTACGCATAACGCCCGGTGCAGCCAGTGGAATCACGTGGCTGGGACTCACCAAGCCCGCATTGCCATACGAACAACCGTTACCTATTGCCCCTCGCTCGAGCACCGTAATAGAGCCTACACCTGCCTGGTGCAAAAAAAAGGCAGAGGCTAACCCTATGGCTCCACCCCCGACAATGACGACCGAAGGCATAGGCACGCGTAAGCTTATCCTTTAAAAATAAAATACACTGCTCCTAGAAGGCAGAGCGCAGCCCAAAGGTAATTCAACCGGAGCGGTTGTTGCATGTAAAACACGGCAAACGGAATAAACACGCTTAGTGTAATCACTTCCTGCAAGATCTTCAGCTGGGCCAGGTTAAAAACCGTAAATCCAATGCGGTTGGCTGGGACTTGCAACATATATTCGAACAGCGCAATGCTCCAGCTGACCACTACAGCCACATACCAGGGCCGATCACCCAAATGCCGCAAATGCCCGTACCAGGCGAACGTCATAAACACGTTTGACAAAACCAACAACCCAATCGTTTGCAGTCCAGGATGCATGGCATGTCTTCGGTTAGTGCCCTACCACAAAATGCCAGTCAACAATGAGGCACCCAAGCCGTTTCCTCTTGGGCATCCCTTTCCAAGGCGATCGGCTAAACATTTAGGCTAAAGCAGACCTGCAACGACAATTTTCATGCAAGCTTAACACTCGTCTTTTGAAGGTCTCTGCACAAAAACATAGTTTATCGTTCAATTGGGATATATACCGGTTCAAGATAAATTAACTCGATCGAAGTGGCTTGCAGTCTAGAAAATTATCCGCACCGGAGGCGGAATCTGCTCACCGGTGAATGGGTGTTGGTATCCCCTCACCGGGCGCAGCGACCTTGGCAAGGCCAGCTTGAGTCCCTGCCGGTAGCGACACGTCCTGTTTATGACCCCCAATGTTACCTGTGCCCAGGGAACGAGCGTGCTGGTGGCCATCGCAATCCCCATTACACCGAAACGTTTGTCTTTGATAACGACTTTGCTGCGCTGCGCCTAGATGCTCCGGCAGCGCAGGAAACCTTTGGCGACCTGTTGGAAGCCCATGCAGAGCGTGGCCTTTGCCGCGTTGTGTGTTTTTCACCGCGGCATGACCTTACGCTCGCTGAGATGGATACCGACGCTATCCGAAGGGTTGTCGAGGTTTGGACGACGCAGCATGCCGAGCTAGGAAGCTTTCCGGAAATTCGCTACGTGCAGATTTTTGAAAACAAAGGGGAAGTGATGGGTTGCAGCAATCCCCATCCTCATGGTCAGATCTGGGCGCAGGAAACCATACCGAATGAGCCATGGAAAGAAACGCTGCAGCAGCAAGCCTACTATAACCGCACGGGAAACACGCTACTTGGCGACTATCTGGCGCTTGAACTGCGCTTGGGTCTGCGGATCGTCTGCGAAAACGCACACTTTGTCGCGCTGGTCCCCTATTGGGCTATCTGGCCTTTTGAAACCCTGGTGGTCAGTCGCCGCCCTGTCCCTAGCTTACTTGAGCTCACCGAAGCCGAACGCCAGGGCCTAGCCGATATCCTCAAGCGTCTGCTGGTACGTTACGATAATCTTTTTCAGGTGTCTTTTCCGTACTCAGCCGGTTTTCATCAGGCACCGACCGATGGGCAGCAGCATCCAGAGTGGCATCTGCATTTGCACGTCTATCCGCCGCTTTTGCGATCGGCCACCATCCGCAAGTTTATGGTAGGCTATGAAATGCTGGCTATGCCACAGCGGGACCTGACGCCTGAAGCCGCTGCCGCGCAGCTTCGCAGACTTTCAGAAATCCACTTTCGCACGGAACCATCTGTAACCGCTTAACGACGATGTTTATCTGGCTAGACTGGATTGCTTTTGCGCTGTTTACCGCCTTGGTCATTGGCATTTCGATCTATGCGTCGCGCAAAGAAGAAACCGGGGAAGATTACTTCTTGGCGGGTCGTAAGCTGACCTGGGGAATTATCGGCTTTTCGCTCATTGCCGCAAACATCTCCACGGAACACTTCGTGGGCATGGCGGGACGCGGCTTTGAGCTGGGCTTGGCCATTGCCAGCTACGAATGGATGGCTGCTGTCACGCTCGTGCTGGTCGCCTTTTTCTTTCTGCCCAAGTTCCTACAGGCTGGCATTTATACCATGCCTGAATATTTGGAATACCGCTACAACACTGCAGCCCGCACCGTGATGACGGTTTTTATGATGCTGGCGTATGTATTTGTGGCGTTGGCGACAGTGCTTTACTCAGGTGCCTTAGCGATAGAGGCCATCTTTGGCATTAGTACACCCAAAGGCATCTGGATTATCGGTTTACTAGCAGGAATATACACGGTCTATGGGGGCTTAAAAGCGGTCGCCTGGTCCGAAATGCTCCAATGCATTATGCTCCTGCTAGGAGGACTGCTGGTAACGGTGCTGGGCTTTCAGGCCCTTGGAGGCGTTGGGGTGTTTTTTGAGCAGGCAGGCGATAAGTTGCACACGGTGCTTCCTTGGGATCACCCTGAAATGCCTTGGGTAGCTGTTTTTATTGGGGGGCTCTGGATTCCTAACCTGTTTTATTGGGGGCTAAACCAGTTCATCACGCAGCGCACGCTAGGAGCGCGTAGCCTTAAGGAAGGTCAGAAAGGCATCCTGCTAGCTGCTTTGCTCAAGTTGCTTATCCCATTCATTATTGTATTTCCCGGCATTATGGCCGCGCTGCTTTATCCTAACAAGGTTGCCCAACCTGACCAAGCCTATCCCATCTTAATTCGGGAGCTTGTCCCTGTGGGCGTGCGCGGGTTCATGCTGGCTGCCTTGATGGGAGCCGTAATGAGTACCCTGGCCGCATTGCTCAACTCTGCAGCAACGATTTTCACCGTTGATCTCTACCAGCGGCACTGGAAGCGAGGTCAGGCTTCTCCCCGCCAGCTAGTAACGATAGGGCGCCTGGCTACCACGGCTTTTATGATCTTTGGCTGCCTATGGGCACCAGTGGTTGCCAAAACCGGCAGTGTTTTTCAGTATATCCAAATGTTTTGGGGCTTCATTTCGCCTGGCATTACCGCAGCCTTTCTTTTTGGGCTTTTCTCGAAGCGTACGCCACCCGAAGCCGCTATTGGGGCGATGTTTCTGGGTATTCCGGTCTATGGCCTGCTGCTCTGGAAGTTACCAGAAGTCGCCTTTTTGCATCACATGATGATCACGTTTCTCGTGCTGGCTGCCTTTATGCTGATCGTTACCAAGCTGCGGCCGCTTGCCGAACCGCCCCGCCTGCCCAACACCCCGCCCATTTCCATGGAGACCGATCCTCGACTCCGCTGGCTAGGACTGGGCATTGTAGCTCTGACCGCCTCGCTTTACCTCCTGTTTTGGTAATGTTTAGGATGTGGCCTATGACACGCTCGCTTTTAATGGAAACGGTCCTCAACCAGCTATTAACCGCCTTTCAGCATTTTTTTGGAGATACCCGTCAGGTGATGGTTGCACGCGCGCCAGGTCGCGTCAACTTAATCGGTGACCATACCGACTATAACGACGGTTTTGTATTGCCGATGACGCTTGCGCAGGCTGTTTACATGGCCTTGCGCCCCCGATCGGATCGCAACGTTCGGCTCTATTCCCTAAATTTTGCTGAATGGGCTACGTTTTCGCTGGATGCCCTGCCGGGCAAAGGCACGCGCTGGGTGCACTACATCGGAGGCGTTGTGGCCGAACTGCACCGCCGCTGCCTACTCCCCTCCGGATTTGAGGGAGTAGTCTATGGGGATGTGCCGCTAGGATCCGGTCTGAGCTCGTCGGCTGCGCTCGAAGTGGCCACGTTGGTCACGCTCCAGAACATGTTTGGCTTTGCGATGTCTGGCGAAGAGGCTGCCCGGCTGTGCCAGCATGTAGAGCACACGTACGTGGGCGTGCATTGCGGCATCATGGATCAGTTTGCTTCCCGGCTGGGACGTGCAGGGCATGCGCTGTTTTTAGACTGCCGTACTTTGGCCTATCGCCACGTACCGGTTCAGCTAACAGACTGGATGTTTGTGATCATCGACAGCCAAGCCCCTCGAGCCCTGGCCACGTCGGGCTATAACGAACGCCGGGCTGAATGTGAAGCTGGCGTAGCCTTTTTCCAAAGCATTGATCCTTCAATTCGCGCGCTGCGCGACGTTTCGCCTGAGCTGCTCTGGGCCTATCCTAACCACCCTTCACCGCTTATTTGGCGACGCTGCCGGCACGTTGTCGAAGAAAACCGCCGCGTGCTTGAGGCTGTAACCGACCTAGAGCAAGGACACCTTGAGGACTTTGGCCAGTGCATGAACGCCTCACACGACAGCCTGCGCGACCTCTACGAGGTCAGCGCTTTCCCTCTCGACCTCATCGTCAACGTAGCGCGAAGCGTCGAAGGCGTGCTGGGAGCGCGCCTTACTGGCGCCGGTTTTGGAGGATGCGTGGTCGTACTCGTCCACCGCGACGCGTGCTCAACCCTGGAAGCCTGCGTTCGCCAGGCTTATGAAAAGCACTTCGGCAAACAACCGGCCTTCTACCCCCTCGGTCACAATATCACTGCGGAGGTGCTTTGGCGTAGTGCTTCAACCGACAGCGATGGCTGCGCCTCCGCAATCCCTTAAGGGGTTAGCATCACAGGGCCTAGGGCAAAAGCAGCCTTGCCTGTAGGACGCACGACCACTTGAATCCCTGCTATACGCGCAGGGTCTACGTGGGGCTTACGTACCGTGGCCTCCAGAAAGTACGGCAAAAATTGCGGATAAGGCCGCGGCAGCAAAACCAAAGGAACGGGGCGCAGCGAACGGAGCGGCACGGTGTAGTCACGCCATTTGCTATCGAGGCGAAGCGTCGCAGCCCAGGCGACGCCTTCGTCGTCAACAAGTGCAAGCTCCAACACCTGCACCCCTTCCAAAGCTCGAGCACGCACCCGTAACTGGGTAAAGGCTGCGACCTGTTGCAACTGCGCAGCCATAGCCCGCTCGACGCGGAACGCAAACACACCCGATTCTGGATCCGGACCCGACGTGGTAACTTCAAGGGCCCATTGGCCCGGCACGTCCGTCGGCACCGCTTCAACCGAAAAACGGAAATCTCTTCGGAAACGCGGTAGCAGCAGCCTAGTGACATCCCGGGCTGCATCAAACAACACCCAGGGCGCCCCAGGTGCAACCAGTATGGTCTGCCAGAAAGTGCGGCCTGCGAAATCCCAGTCTATAGGTGCACGCGGCTCACCCCCGGGAAAGGTGTACGCGTTTCCTGCCTGATAAAGCGTCACAGCGTATTCCAGCTTACCCGGTCGCAGCACCGAAGCAGGCAACACTGCCCGATAGCGATCGCCCCCCAAAGCTTCCATGCGTACCCCTTGAAAACCACGCCATCCTGCACGCCGCACATAAAGCCACACCGAATCGACAGGCCAAGAGGCCACAAGCTGCACTTTGAGCTGCGCAGAAGTGTCCGCTACGAGCACCTCAGGAGGCGTATGCACTACGAGCGGTGGTGCTTCGGGAATGGGGGGCACGTAGAAAGGAGCCGGCCGCAGCGCTACCGCATCGACCGCAACATGGCGGGCACGCAGCACATATACGCCTGGACGTATGCCAAACGTACCCTCATGAACAGCCGGACGATGCGTATTGCCCGCATTGAGGGGCTCTACCGTAAAGTCCAATCCCAAATCTGGCAAACGCACGCGCATCCGGCGCTCACGTGCCACCAAACGCGCCACAGACCGATGAAGACCGGTGGCACCAAACGGATCGGTAATCCAGAACGCATCAGGATAAACTTCAAGCCGCCACAGACCAGGCTGCAATCGATCCAAAAAGTAAGCCCCGGTCCCTTCATAATCCACAACAGGCGAGCTGCCTACACCCGCGATATGCCGGAGCTGGGCCGGCTGCGGTGGCATTGCGCTTGTCGTATTGGTGTAGTAAAACACCGTATCCGCGGCCATCACGCTTACGTCCTGGGTTGCATCCACCCAAAACGGCCCAAAGCGCGCGCTTTCGGGATACGTTCCCGCTGAGACGCCCCTTGGAAGCCGGCGAAAAACCTCTCCGGCGATCATTAGGCTGACGGCTTTCGAAGGGGTATAAACCAGGTTTACATAGTGCGTAGGATATTCTGTATTGGCATCAGCAATAAAAAGAGGATCGTAGGCAAACTGCGTCGCCCACTGGAAGCCAGCTACACGAAAGCTGCGCGCCATGGCCGGATACATGTACGAACCGCCCACATCAGCTGCATCAAACTCATAAACCATGCGGGTTTTGTTCTGGCAAGCTGGAAAAGCTGCCGGAGGCACGAGATAACGGTCGACGTTAGGCAGCATGTTGCTTTCCAGCATTCGGCCTCGGACCAGTCCGGTCGGATACCACTGGAACGTGATGCCCTGAACATCTGCCTCGCAAACAGCTTGCCCGTGTGCCTCATGATAACCTTCGCTGATGTTGTAAAAAATCGGTTTGTTTAGCCCAGCTTCCCGTAGTGCCGCTACCAGTGTATTGATATACAGGCGAGTGGTATCGGGTGCAGTTCGGTGACAGGGCTCGTTGAAGATTTCAATCGCCAAAATGTCTGGATCGTCCCGATAGGACAATCCAGTGTACGGGTTAACATGTTGAATAAACTGCTGCAGATAATTTGCCTGAATACGCCAAGCAAGCGTATCAGCCGTAAGCTGACACTTCGTGTAGTTGTCTGAAAAGCCTCCGGTTTTAGGATCAGGCTCTGGATAACCGGTGCCCCACCAGGCGATAGGAGTAAGCACAATGGCAATACCATGGGCTTTGAGCCGAGCGATGAGATAGTCCAGCAGGTCCAAGTGCTCGTTCTCAACAAGATTACCTCGATGATCCGTAATCTCTCGGTCCCACACATGAATCCGGAAGGCGTCTAGGCGCAGCCGGGCTAGGTGCGCAACGTCGGCCTCAATGGCCCGCCGCAAATCCACACGCCGCCGCTGGTGGGCCCTATAGGCATGCGCAAAAGGAGTGGTGTAGTTGACGCCGAATAGGGCGACCTCGGCGTCGGTAGCTACCCATCGCCAGACGCCTTGGCTATCGACATACGTCAGGGACGATGCCCTTTCCTGCGCATAAGCTGAAGCTATGCTCATGCAGAGCAGCAGTCCCCTGAACCAAGCACTGCGTGGAGCCATATCCCTGTTATGATGGATAAAGTATCGGTATAAAACAAAATAAACCGGTTTTAAAAGTCAATACAAAAATTTATATCATGACCATAATGTGTTGCTGTAGGGGGACTATCTACACCGATCCCAGTAGATCGTGTAGCGTTCGTGGTGGACCTCGTAGAAGGGCTTAAGCAGCACGTCGGCAGGCTGACCCGCGCCAACGGTATGAAAACGCAGCTCACCGCTTGTAGCTAACGGTTTGACCCAGGTCTCCACACGGTTCAGATCGCCACATAGGCGTGGTACAGAAGGGGCTGGCCAGTTGAAAAAGTCCCATTGATTCCGCGCGTAGGCTCCCCCTTCAGGTAATCCCCGATTACCAAAAACGCCGGCCAGCACGATTGGGCCATACAAAATGGCAAATCGATCTGGATTGTCCGGCATTGTCTCGACGTGCAAGCGTAAGGGTAGGGTAAGCTCAAGCTGATCTCCTGGATGCCAAAGACGATCTAGGGTAAGATAGCTTCCTGGGTGGCTCGCTAGCTGCTGCACTTCACCGTTAAGGCGCACCTCCAGACTTCCTTGGGCCCACGAAGGATGGCGCACCCGCACCACCAGGCGTTGCGTCATTTCAGGATTGAATTTCAACCGCACCTGATTGCTTTCTGGGAAAGCCGTTTCCAGGCGCACGGTTAGTGCCCGTTCTTTCCACGTGAGCTCTGAAGGAATAAACAGGTTCACATAGAGCGTATCCCCATTGTAAAAGTAAATGAATTCATTGTATTTGACGTGGTTTTCCATGCCCGTTCCGACGCAGCACCAGAATGCGTCCTCTGGGGTTGAATAGGTTTTAAAATGGCCGGGCCGAAGAGATACAAAATAGGTAAACATACCTTTATGCGGCTCTTGCGAGGCCAGGATGTGGTTGTACAGGGCCCGTTCATAGTAGTCGACGTAGCGCACTTTTTCGGGGTTAAGCGCAAAAAGGTGGCGCGTTAGACGCAGCATGTTATAGGTGTTACAAGTTTCGGCCGTGCGCTCATCGAGTCGACGGCTTAGGCTGTCGCGTGGGCCAAAGTGTTCGTTTTGCGAATTGCCCCCGATTACATACGTATGATGCTGCACTACCTCTTCCCAGAAAAACTCGGCGATGGCCCGCAGCGAATCGCTTCCGATCAGTTCATACTGTCGCACGACTCCGATCACCTTGGGAATCTGCGTATTGGCGTGGAGGCCGGTCAGGTTTGGGATGCCTCGGGCCAGTGGTGAAAGCACGGTGGCATGATAGAACTTCTGGCTTAGCTCACGGTATCGCGGATTACCCGTTAGGCCATGCAAATGGGCCAGCACTTCATTCATACCCCCATGTTCGGTCTGCAGCATCTGCTGCCATTGCGCCGGGGTTAGGTTTTTTGTGGTTTCATAAACCCAATCGGCCAAGCCTATAGCGATTTGTAGCGCCTGCTGACTTGCTGCGTACCAGTAGGCATCCAGTAACCCGGCGAACAGCTTGTGCAGGGTATACCAAGGTACCCAGGCGCCGTTTAAGGAAAAGGGCTTCGTTTCCCAGAGTTCACCCCGTGCAATTTCGGACCACAAACGCTCGCCTTCTGGAATAGCGCCAACATAGCCGTTGCCATGGGCTTGCTGAACTTCGGCTAAGGCTTGCACGATGTACGCAATACGTGTCTTTGCAAGGCTATCCCGCGTAGCTGCATAGTACATAGACAGGGCAGAAAGATAATGCCCTAAGGTATGTCCGGAAATGCCCAGCGACTCCCAACCCCCATACTCTGGCGCCTTGGAAGCTAAGCCCGCAAAGCGGCGGAATCGGCTAAGCAATCGGTCAGGATCCAGCGAAAACAAATAGGCCGCATCCCGCTGCATAGCCGCTTTGAATGGACTGTCGAGCAGCTGCACCGCCTCGAACGGAAAGGCAAAGGCCCGTAGTCGCTCTTGGTAACGCGCGTCGGTTTCTTTGGTTAGGGGCTGAGCGCGCAACGTCCCGGATAAGCTGCTCCAAAGCGTTATGCCCACCAAAAGGCAAAAAAATGCCCGCATAATTATGGAACCCATTGTTGCACAGTTTTTCCCTGGGCGGCATGAAACGTCACTTGCTGCACTTTTTTAGAAACGCAAAGCGTAGCACTGCTCTGCGAAAGATACCCACTGCCCCAGTACCGCTCGCGTCGCTCTACGCGGCCGGTAGGCAGGTGAAGCTGCGCATAAACAGCCTCAGATGGCCATGGCCAGCAGCTTACAGGAGGAGCGCTCCGGTAGCCCAGAAGATGCAGTGGGCCTTGATTTTGTGCTACCAGGTAAGCGGGTTCATTTTTAACCTGAAGGCGCACCAGCGCCTTTGCGTCACCGTCCACAAAAAAGCCGCTTTCCCTATGAGATACAGGGTGCAAATTCCCTTTGCCGTCTCCGCGCAGCCACAGCCCGATGAACGCATCATAACGGCCAGTTAGCACATCCGTAGCATAGTCATTGCCCACGGCCAAAAGATCCAGTGAGCCATCGCCGTCCACATCTTCGGCCAGGAGCCCAAAAATAGGAGCTACTTGCGCTGCTAAGGGTAGCGGGCGCACCTCAAAGCGATCGCCCTGATTTTCCAGATAGCTACTGGCTAGCTGATACGCCACGGCCACATAGGCCCCTTTTAATTGCGTTTCGTAGACCAAGTCTCTTAAGTGCGACCGAGCGTAGGTAGCATATGAACTCACCTGCAGTGCTCGGGGTAGCAAGACCTGCATGAAAAGCTCATCCATGCGCGGAACCAGCACTTCCCGACCCTGCAGATAGAAAGTCATGATCGGATCAATAAGCCCGTTTCCATCAAAATCAGCTGCATAAACACGTATCGGCTCTTGCCTAGAAGCGCGAAAGCGCGAGTTTAGCCCTGTATTTCCCGCCACATAATCAATATCACCATCTTGATCGAAATCGCCGCCAGTAATGCTATTCCACCAACCGTGGGTATGGGCTAAACCTAATGCTGCCGTGACTTCACGAAAGCGTCCCTCCTGATTTTGCCATACCCGAACAGGCATAAACTCACCTACTACAATTAAGTCAGGCCAACCATCGTTGTTGTAATCACTCCAGAGTGCATCGTTCACCATGCCTGCCTCACCCAAGCCAGGAGCGATATCGTTCGTTACCTCTACAAAGCGCCCCCCTTCATTGCGCAGTAAGTAACTGCGTCCAGGTAATGGGTAGCGCAGCGGTCGCATCCGTCCGCCAATGAACAGATCAAGGTCACCATCTTGGTCAAAATCGGCCGCTCGGACGACAGAGCTGCTTGTGCGTGCCTCCGGGAGAGCTAAGGGATCCCATATCAGTTGCCCCTGACCATCGTTGCGATACAGTCGATCTCGCAGATAGTCTGATCCCTCAGGGAACTCTCCACTACCGCTAGCCACAAGTAAATCTAGATCGCCATCACCATCTGCATCAAAAAACAATGCCCCCTGATCCTCCAGCATGGCTGTAGGGTCTATCGGGCCTGCTTTGAAAAAACCCTCAGGTTGCTGCAAAAACAGCCATCCTGCCTGGGCGTAGGTGCCCCCGACATAGAAATCTTCACGTCCATCGCCGTTCACGTCACCTACAGCCAAGCCAGGACCTAGCTGTGAAAACGTGCGTGGCAAGAGCGGCTGCCGGATAAAGTCGCTGTAAAGATCTTCAATATGGCGATACGGGGGCAACCGATCAGTGCGCTCTACCAACAATCCCTGAGGAATATCAGGAGGCTTAACGAACGCACCTGGTCCTTCAGGCTGATGCAGTACCAGCAGTGTATCGACTGGCAAACGAATCCATTTCGTTTGCTGCCCATTAGGCCAACGCACCTTGAGTGAGTCAATTTGTGCACACGAGCCCAACCCCAAATGCATCACATAATCAACCGACGACTGGTAACCTCGCACAACGTAATGCTGCTGCACCCAATGCAGGCTATCGCAATAGACTTCAACCCAAGCTCCTAAAGCACGTGTGTTGGGTGGGTGACCGCGCAAATCGAGCTGGACGTAATGCCCCTGCCCACCTCTGTTTTCGTAAAGCGCAATCGGCTGGTCAATCCGATTGACGATCACATCAAGATCGCCATCGCGATCCAAGTCTGCATACGCTGCACCATTAGAAAAAGAAGGGTCCGTAATCCCCCACGCCTTGCTTACCAACGCAAAGGTACCATCACCACGATTTCGAAAAACAGCGTCAGGTCGCGCCAGATCATATAACTCCCGAACCATGGTGATCAGCCGACGCTGCACCGAATCGGTACCTAACCGACGTTCCTGTTGTAAGACTGGGATCATGCGGTCTTTGATAAAATCCATGTCGATTACAGCTCGGCGGTAACCGTTGGTAATCCAGAGATCTCGATAGCCATCGTGATCGAAGTCCGCTAGCAAAGGGGCCCAGCTCCAGTCGGTAGCATCAATACCTGCTAGCTGTCCCACTTCACTGAAGGTAAGCTTCCCCTGGGCATTCAGCCCATAATTGAGCTGGAGGGTATTGCGCCAATACTGATAGTGATACCCTTCCTGAAGCATAGCTTGGTAATACCCAAAACTCGTTAGTGGGAAGGCCATCCTTTGGCGCTGGTCATGATCGGGGGGAAGCATTTCGACAACGACCAGGTCGAGCCAGCCATCGTTATTTATGTCAGCCAGATCGACCCCCATCGCTGAATAGCTGAAGTGTTTAAAGACCTGCCTGCCTACTTCTTTGAAGGTGCCATTACCCTGGTTTAGATAAAGGTAGTCGCTAGCCATAAAATCATTAGCTACATAGATATCATCCCAACCATCACGGTTAACGTCTCCTACAACAACACCCAGTCCCATACCTGGATAGCGAATACCTGCCGCTAAAGTCACGTCTCGGAATGTTCCATTGCCTTCATTATGATACAGACGATCATTTCCAATCCCATAACCAGTAGAATCAATAGGTCGAATTCGATTTGGTTGTAAATCAAGCATAGAATGATTAAGCAAATACATATCGAGATATCCATCTCTATCATAATCAAAAAAGACTGCTTGTGTAGAATAGCTTGTATCGGCTATACCATAGCGTGAGGCTTGCTCAGAAAAGGTTAGATCTCCGTTGTTAATAAATAGCAAATTAGCTCGCTCTTCAGGTGGATACATTCCTGAGCGGCAAATGTAAAGATCTAGCCATCCATCCTCGTTGATATCGACAAACGTAGCTCCTGTAGCCCAACCAGTGACAACAATTCCCGAACGTTCGGTAATGTCTTCGAAGCGTAGATTCCCTCGATTCAAGTAGAGCCTGCCAGATATCATATTTCCGGTTACGTATAAATCTGGCAATCCATCATTATTGATATCACCTACGGCTACACCGCCACCATTATAGAGGTAAAAAAAGGTCATGAGATTGTGACGTGCGTCTTCGTGAATGGTGTTCTGAAAGGTTAAGCCGGTCTCTTTGGGGTCACGTAGTACAAATTGCGAAGGCCTACCCTGTCGACAGCCCCATAGAATAAGCAGGAAGCTGCTTAGCTTAACGATAAGGTTAATTGCAATGCTTCTTGAGTTCCCCATGCTTCCTTCAAGACACCGTTTTCCAAGCCCGCAGCACCTGGCCCGACTGACTTCGTCCAACCGCCCAACGACCTTGGGGCTCTAATACCAAACGTTCCTCTACACTACCTACGGTTAAAACCAACTCCGATCCTTCCACACGCCAATTCCCAAGCCTGCTCCACAAGCCGTTACTGCCGCATCGCTCTAAGCTACCATCGTCTTGAAGTCGCAGCCGTACTCCTTGTCCGTAATCCACCGAGTATCCCCACACCCCTGCCAGATCCAAAGCCGCTACTTCTAAAGCTTCTCCAGGATACTTTCCATCATAGGCCTCACCCACTACGGGCCAACCATTACGCCACAATAGCGATCGCACCTGCATCTTTATACGCCCCCCATCCAGCCCATCGTAAAAGTGATGCACAAAGAACCAACGCCCCTGACCATCTCGAAACACCCCATTGTGACCAGGCCCCCGTATGCGTCCATAGCTCTGCAACAAGAGCGTTCCCCCTCCTGTTAACATGGACCGACCTGCTTGATCTACATACGGCCCCGTAATCGCCACTGAGCGGCCTACCATCACCCGATAAGTACTCGCTGCTCCTTGGCAGCATGCGTCAAAAGAGACAAATAAATAGTAATAATTACCTTGCCGCACAATAAACGGCGCCTCAATGGCTCGTTCGATCGGGCGCTCTGCTAAGTGGTAAAAGGTAGTATAGTGCTCGTAGTCAGGATTGAGTAGCTTTCCCGTTGCCGGATCAATGCGATGCAAGTAAATCCCGCGCAGATAAGAGCCCCAAACCATCCAGGGGTTGCCTTCCTCGTCTAAAATGAAGTTGGGGTCAATCGAGCCATAGGGATCTTGATTAGGACGCGTCTCGACTACTTTACCTTGATCTTCCCAGCGATAATTTGGGCTATACGGATCTAATGTGACATTGGTAGCTACGCCAATAGCCGAATGTTGCTGACCTCCTGAGCAAGCATAGTAGAGGTAATACTTGCCGTTAAAAAACGAAATGTCCGGTGCCCAAGGGAATTGAACGCCTGCGATAGACTGCGCACACCACTGAGGTACATCATTAGGCAATACAAACCCAGCCAGTTGCCAATTAATCAAATCGGTGGATCGGCGAATAGGAATGCGGTGGCCTGTGGAGAACAAGTAAAATGCGCCTTCCTCTTCTACGTAAATCGCTGCTGGGTCATGCGCTGCAATATCACCTACTTGCACCAGCGGGGTATAGTCTGCTACACTTGCCGTGCATGTTTCCTCCTGTAGTTCTGGCTCTACCCCTTTGTCAGCACAGGCACTTACTCCTACAACCCCAAGGAAAGCAAGCCATCTAAGTAAAGTTTGCTTATAGCAGCGCATAGGCCTTCGCGTTACGCTCGTCAATCGTCCAAAGACGCCAAAGGCCAGCCTTCGCTATCCCAGAGAAGCGGTAAAATCCATAACTTAGGCCGCCCTTCATCCAAGCGGTCGTAGCCATGAAAAACAAGAAAATCTCTCCCTTCAAACGTATAGACCGCGCAATGACCTACTCCAGGCCAGCGTTCATTGCCCTCTAAAACGAGCGTGCCACCACCTTGACGCATGTCTCGCCCTTCCCGATCTAGATAAGGTCCCCGAATATCCCGGGCCCGCCCTACCACAATCTTATAGTTGCTACGCACCCCTCGGCAGCAGTAATCCCAAGACACAAACAGGTAAAAAAAGTCTCCTTTTCGAAAAAGGAATGGGGCCTCGATGGCGCCGTCACCTGGGTCACGCTCATCTAGCGTCATGGTGCGCGGACGAGCGGCCACTGTGTACCACTCTTGGGGCTCAGCCAGTCGCGTTAGCGAGGTGTCTAAACGGACCAGTTTGATTCCTAGCCAGAATGAACCAAACACCAACCAGGGCTGTCCTTTCTCGTCGAAGACCACATTGGGGTCTATCGCATTCCACATATCGCGCCCTGGAACCGAGCGCACCACGGGCCCATGATCTTCCCAACGATAAGCTGGGTCTGCTGGGTTTAAGGTCAGGTTTGTGGCTACGCCTATGGCTGAGGTGTTTTTTGCAAAGGCCGATATAGAGTAAAAAAGGTAGTAGCGCCCCCGGTAGAAGAGCACATCTGGGGCCCAAATATGATTGCGCTGGCGGAATCCAGGCACGACTTGCTCGGTCCAGGCTGGAGCCTCAGCAAATACGGGTTCCAGGCGTTCCCACTGGCGCAGGTCTTTAGAGCGCCATTGGGAAATGCCACGACCGGTATGAAAAAGATAGTAGAACGAATCCTGGCGGATCAGCACCGGATCATGCACGCGGATGTCGATAGGCTGGGCCCCAAGCTTTCCTCCAATTGCTCCAAGGAGCACCAACCATCCGTAGCGAATTAGCATCGTATGCATCACGCATGCCTCCATAATCTGGAAGTGGGGTGGAAAGCATGGTCGACTTTCCACCCACTTTCCAGTGCTCCTGTCACCTTCACCGTTCTAGACGTCCGATCAACTGCGTAAAGGAATGGGGAGGGAAAGTATAGGTAAAGCGCGTACCATTGGCGCTAACGTCGGGTTTGCGTACCGTTTTGACGCGCTCGATGCCGAAGTCATTTTCCGCCTTAATGTCGGGCCCGTTGACTTCATAGACTTCAAAAGGCCCTCGGAAACGGCCTTCCTGAGCGATAAGCTCGGTTGTTATCGGCTGATCCTTGTGCCGGTTGACGACATTGATTACCAGCCGCCCATTTTCTTCATTATAGACTGCAGAAACGTCTAGGTAAGGAACGTTTTCCAACTTTGTGGTGCGTTCACCTAGGCCCAGGAAGAACTCTTCGGTGTCGTAAGTGGGACTATCCACAAACACATCCAGAGCTGTACCGTGCGCATTGCGTGCAAAAAGCTGAAAGGGGTAATAGATTGTCTGCTTAAACAGGCCTTGTTCGTTGGTAAAGATGGGAGCAATTACATTAACAAGCTGGGCTAAATTTGCCATCTTCACAATATCGGCCTGCCGAATAAAGCCATTCAAAAAACCGGCAATGACCAAAGCGTCTTCCAGATTATAGCGCTCTTCAAGTGCTCGTCGGCCCCGCAGGGCTTCACCGGTGCGTGCGCGATACCAAACGTTGTATTCATCCCAGGCAATGTAAATTGGACGCTCCCGACGTGAACCCCAGAGCACCTGTTGAATTAAGCCCTTTACGATTGCTGTCCGTCGCTCCATCTCTAAAGGCGTAGCGACGAAGTTGTAGTAGTTATTGTCAGGATTACCCACGTAAATGTGCAGGGCAATGTAGTCGATATGATCCTTCAGCTCTTCAAGCACAACCCGATTCCAATGCTGGGGATCTGCACCCGGGCGAAAATCAGACGAGCCTGCGGCAATCAGCCGAATGCTGGGATCTGTAGCTTTCATGAGCTTTGCCGCCTCACGAGCCTTTTTGGCATAATCTTCTGCACTGAGATGCCCAAGCTGCCAAAAGCCATCCATCTCATTGCCCAAGCTCCAGAACTTGATCCCATAAGGCTCTGGGAAGCCGTGCTGTTTGCGAAGCTCCGCGTAGTATGGGCCTTCCTTTACATTCGTGTATTCCACCCACCATTGGGCCTCTTCGATGGTGCCTGTTCCCATGTTGACCGTAAAGTAGGGTTCGGCCCCGACCTTCCGGATGAATTTCATAAATTCGTTTGTCCCAAACGTATTAGGCTCCAGGACGTGCCAGGCTAAATCCAAACGAGGCTTACGTTCGGGCCCTACACCATCGAGCCAGTGGTAATTAGAGACAAAGTTACCACCGGGATAACGCAGGATTGTCACGCCCAACTCACGTACCGCTTGAAGCACATCCCTGCGCAGACCATCTTCATCGGCCAGCGGTGAACCCGGCTCGTAGATGCCCCCATAGACACAACGCCCTAAGTGCTCCACGAAACTGCCATAGATCAAAGGATCTACTTTGTCAATAACACGATCTGGATCAATTTTAATACGTGCCTGCTGGGCAGACGTCGGCATAGCCAGTCCTAATCCCAGCACTAATCCTATAAAACAAACGAGGTGGCGATACCGCATGGTCTTTCACTGTTGGATTCTGGTAGGGAACGGAGGGATAGTCTGCCGCTTCTGCCTGCCCGGCAGACTATCCCCTAGCTCTAGTAGCTTGGATTTTGCTGCAGCAGCGGGTTAGCATCCATTTCGGCCTGCGGGATTGGCAACCACTCCCTTCCTGGCGCATAGCCGTTGAATTCTGGATCACAGGCGCGTAACTCGGCCAATTTAGCTGGATTACTCAACCATCCCCAACGACGAAGGTCATCAAACCGTTTACCTTCACCAGCCAATTCCAAAAAGCGTTCACGTGCGATGACTTCCCGCAGCTGAGCCTGCGACATGGCAGCAAACTCAGCTTCCCGGTTAGGTAAGCGCGCACGATTGCGAACCATTTGGATGTAGCGTGCAGCTGTAGCCTGATCTCCTAGCTCATTACGGGTCTCTGCATACATCAAAAGCACATCTGCATAGCGCATTACTCGGATGTTAATTCCTGACCGCATATCAAACTCATTTCCACCCGGAATATCACTTTGGTACTTGCGCCAGTAAACCGAAGTTGTGTCGTTTCCGTAGAGCTGTTCCCACGGCACGCCATAGACTGTCATTCCTGGGCGATAATAGAACATCGTAGCATGAAGCCTTGGGTCATCCTGCCCATCTACTGTTCGTTCTTGCTTAAAGGTCTGATACAAGCAGCGTGTGGGATTGGTATCAGCCCATCCAAATCCGGGGGGTGAATACGTAATCGACCGTGCCTGCGTCTCGCCCCAACTTGGGTTAGGAGTCCCTCCCCATCCTGGAACGGTACCTCCTACCTCGCGTGAAAATTGAATTTCAAAAATGGACTCAGCATTGTTTTCTCCTTCATACCCCCCGTTCAGCCGAGGATCGTCGACAAGTTGATAAAGACCCGAGTCAATTATTTTCTTAAACTCAGCATCTGCCTCTGCATAGCGCCCCGTAAATAAATAGGCTACTCCTAGATAGGCTGTGGCCGCACCCCAGGTTGCTCGCCCAATATCAGCCTCATTAGTATACCGCTGGGGTAGTACAGTCTGCGCCTCTTTTAGATCTTGAATGATTTGTGCCCAGACTTGCTCAGGGGGAGCCTGAGGTTGGCGATATTGTTCTTCCTTTTCGGCAGGCTCTAAAATAAGCGGGACGTTATTGAACATCTTGACAAGATGGAAATAGTAAAACGCCCGTAAGAATTTAGCTTCCCCCAAAAGACGCGCTTTTAGCTCTGGATCCATTTCGATATTTGGAACATATTTCAAAACTTGGTTAGTGCGGTAGATGCCATTATAAGCATCGCGCCACGCTAAGAAAGGCCCAAACGAAGCCGCGTTAAGATTAAATCGACCAACGTTTTGGATTTCCCCCCATGGGCTATCCCCTACTGCATCGTCAGCTCGCAAATCTTGTAGGATATGCATAAAACGTCCATACATGCCATCAAAAGTGAGTGGTTCGTAACAGGCATTTACGGCCTTGATGGCATCATCAGCGGTTTTCCAGAAAGTATCTGTGGTGGGGAGGTTGGGATTGGTAAGCTCCAAAAAGTTACCATCACATCCAACCATCAAGCCCCCACATAGCAGTAGCAACAGTAAGGTTTGGGCAGCTTTCATAATCGACTCCTTCGATTTAAACCAGCTAAGCTCTTGGTTCTCCTATCCGGCTAGAAACTAAGCTGAACCCCAGCACGGATAATCCGCGGGTGGGGCCAGGCCCCTGTATCTGTTCCTCGGCTAAAGAGGGCATCATTTTCCACCTGAGCGCCATCATCACCCAAATCAGGATCAAGCCCGCTATAGCCCGTCAGTGTAAAGAGATTCTCCGCGCTAACGTAGACGCGCAAGCTGACCATACCTAGTCGACTCGCTAAAGAAGCCGGCAGCGTATATCCTAGGGTCACATTCTGTACGCGTAAGTATGATCCATCTTCTACCCAACGATCGGAGTCTCGCCCGTTACCGTTAGGATCCAAGTAAATAACTCTTGGCATTTTAGCATCAGGATTATCTGGCCTCCAGTGATCCTTTACAGTCTCAGCAGCATTGCCATATGCCTGCTGGAAACCTGCCTCCAACATGCGTCGCGGATGGTTAAAAATCTTGTTGCCATAGGTACCTTGCGCGAGTAAGGAAAAGTCCCACTGACGATAATTCAGACGAAAGCCCCAACCGTAATAGAAATCCGGGATAGCACTACCTAGCACCGTACGGTCTTGATCGTTAATGATACCATCACCATTTAGATCTTTAAAGCGAATGTCACCCGGCGCTGTACCTGGGGTTTGGTAGGCTAACCCCCGTTCACGGCAGGTCGCGCCAGTGGCATCCCGACAGATTTCGTCTTCGCTTTGAAAAATTCCATTCGTTACCCAGCCATAAATAGCACCGATCTCCCCACCCTCCTGAGTAATGCTTGCAAATCCATAGATTGGTTCACCACCGTAGCCAAGTGAGAGCACCTTGTTATTCCAAGTGGTCAGGTTGCCCCATAGCTCATAGTTCAGTGAACCTCGTTGACCGCGATAGGTAGCTGAAAATTCCCATCCCCAATTTTTAAGAGAAGCCGCATTGACTAAGGGATTTTCTGTAGAACCAACGGAGAGAGGGATAGGCACTCGCACCAAAATACCATCGGTAGTTTTATCATAGTAGTCGACCGTCAGTTGAAGGCGGGCATCAAACAACGTGGCATCTATCCCAACATCCCACGAGGTTGTCGTCTCCCACTTCATATTGGGATTAACCAACGTCACTTGAATAGCACCCGGTGCTAAGTTGTCATTAAAGTTGTAATGAGCATAGGTATTAACAACTGCTGCTGTAGCATAATCATCAATATTCTGATTTCCCAGCCTTCCCCAACTGCCACGAATTTTCAGATCATTAATAAACGGAATGTCAAAAAAGGGCTCGTTGCTTACGCGCCATCCTGCTGAAATAGAGGGGAAAATTCCATAGCGATTATTGCGTCCGAAACGGGAAGAACCGTCCCGTCGAATAGTCGCCGAAAGCAGATAGCGATCAGCAAAATTATAATTTAAGCGTCCCAAAAAAGATTGAAGTGCATTAGCCGATTTCCAATGAAAAACAGTTTTATTAGGATTACTACCGGCTTCTAGCGTTTTGAAATTGCTATTAGCATAACCTTGAGCATTTCCCCCAGTGTGTACATAATTTCCTTTTTCCCAAGTAGCACCACCCAAAAGTGTAAAATGATGCCTACCAAATACGCGATCATAGGTTAGCGTATGTTCTAAAAGCCAATAGACATACCGCCGCTTAAAGTAATCCAAAGTTCCATTCTGTTCGGTAAAGAAATATCCCATATCAAACTGCGGCACAAAAAGATAATCTTCTGATTCTGTAACATCTACAGCTGTATTAATCTTGTAAGAAAGGCCAGAAAATAGATCAATCTGACCATATAGGTTGAGTAGTCCTCGATAAGCATCGACAGGAGACTCTATCAAATTATTAACCCCAACTACATTTAGTGAAATAGCCCTATGAATATTGGCATCAGCCCCTGCATAGCCTCCCTTACGATTAGGATCATGGATAGGCAGCGTTGGAATTGCTACTAGCGTGTTCCGGATAATGGATTCTTCATGCCTCGTTTCTTGCCGCATTGTTTTGGTATGTACTAGATAAATGGATTCACCAAAGGAAAAGCGTCCGCGGCGATGATCCGAATTAACACGTAAAGACACCCGCTCAAAAGAGGGCGCATTCCCTACCATGGTGGGCTCCTGACGCAGATAGCCCCCCGCAATGCTATAAGTGCTTACTTCACCTCCGCCTGAAACTGTAAGATTATGACTGGTCATCAAACCCGGTTTGAAGGCCGCATCCTGCCAGTCTGTATCGACGTCGTCTACATAGAAAGGTGACGAAGGATCGTTTGCCGGCGCAGGCGGCCGTCCAGCATTCGCATCCATCTCGTTCATCAGCGCCTGATATTCTTCACGCTCCAACACATCCCAGCGCTGATAAATATTGGCTGCCCCGACCGAACCCTCATATTCCACACGCAACCCACGCTGACCACGACGCGTGGTGATAATGACTACACCATTAGCAGCACGCGTACCATAGATTGCCGCTGCCGCCGCGTCCTTAAGCACTTGGACTGATTCAATATCACTGATGTTTAGGTCAATAATCCGATCAACAGGAACACCATCAACGATATATAGCGGCTCATTGCTACCAAAGGACGTAATCCCCCGAATACGCACTTCGGGCGTTTCCCCCGGCGCCCCGCTAGAGGTAACAGCTACACCAGCAAGCTGGCCTTGTAAGGCGCCCGCCAAGGTTGGGGTCGAAAGCTTCTTGAGCTCAGCTGGATCTGCTACAGCTACCGCACCCGTCAGATCTACGCGCCGTTGGGTACCGTAGCCAATCACAACCACTTCCTCTCCCCGCAACACTGTGGGCACTAGGCGTACATCCACCACACTTCGGCCGGCAATTGGCTCTTCCCGAGTTTCATAGCCCACAAACGAAAACACCAGCGTATCCTGCAACGAAGGCACAACTAGGCGGTAACGACCATCCAGATCGGTGGCCGCTCCCAACGTGGTCCCCTTCACAACCACATTCACGCCCGGCAGCGGCTCACCACTGGCCGCATCCCGCACTGTACCCGATACCTGCTGCTGCGCCCATACGTTAGCGCTTCCAAAGAACCAAAACAGCCCAACCATCCCCATACACCACCCCAACCACTTTCCTCGATAAGCTTTTGCCGTCGTCCAGACTTTTTTCATCCAGACATCCTGGGACTTCAACGTGCTTCCAGCTTTCATAGCAGCGTGTCTTTTCAATTTTATTGATTATCTAATCGTTTATTCAGTTTTTCGATATTATAATATCATTTCGCTATTTCGTCAATAGGGGATAAAAAAATACCCTACACCTCTTGAAATACCGCTTTTTTGCAATGTCTAAAAGCTAGATAAAAATCAAAAGGATTAGATTATTTCGATTTTCACATTCTAATCCTTAAACCACTGTCCAACGGCGTTCGAATCTTTTAGAGGCTTGTGCTGTTAAATCGCAGCAGTTGCTGTCTATCATGAGCCTTTTTGCCTATGCCTGCAGAGCCAACCCCCCCCAAGCGGGTCACTATCTCTGACGTAGCCCGATATGCGGGCGTCTCAAATGCTACGGTTTCGGCCGTACTCAACAACAAAAGCACGGTCAAAGACACCACCCGACGCCGCGTCCTGGAAGCCATTGAAAAGCTGAACTATCGACCCAGTGGCGCAGCCCGCCGTCGCCTACAACCGACGCTGCACCGAACCATTGGCCTGGTGGTTAAGGAAGTAGACAACCCCTACTTTGCCGATATTTTCCTAGGTGCCCGCGAAGTGGCCAGCCGGCATGGTTACACGGTGCTGATCACGAGCTCAGAAAGCGACTTTGCCTCAGAACACCGCATCGTCGATCTGCTGGCTGACAAGGACGTCGACGGCCTTATTATTAATCCCCTCCTGGAAGAACAAGCCGACTTGTCCCATCTGTTTGAGCTCAAACGCCGGCATATCCCCTTTGTACTTATTGAAAACGTACTAGGCCTGCAGGCCAACATCGTGGACGTCGACAACGTGGCAGCTTCCAAAGAAGCTACGCGCTATCTTATTGAAGGTGGACACGAACGCATTATTCACTTTGCTGGCCCTCGCTACTCGCTCCACACCGAAGAACGCATCGAGGGCTTCCGCCGAGCCTTCAGCGAGTCCAACCTCATCTTTCGGGAAGACATGATTGTCTATACCGGTGCGCGGCTGCGCGATGGCTACGAAAAAGGCCTGGAATACTTCCAGCAACACCACAATAACCTTCCTACGGCCGTTACCTGCTATAACGACCTGGTAGCCATTGGCCTCATGCGCGCCCTGCACTACCTGGGCATTAAGGTTCCCGATCAGGTCTCCATTATTGGCTACGACGATATCGCCATCGCCGAATACTTGCCTATTCCGCTGACAACGGTCCGCATGCCCAAAATCGAAATGGGAGCCAAAGCAGCCGAACTCTTAATCCGCCAAATCGAAGGTGCCAATGGTCGCGGTGGCCCGGATACCGTCGAACGCATCATCTTGCCGGCACAGCTTATCGTTCGGGCCTCAACTCGTCTGCTAAAGTAACCTGAGGCTCCCAAACAATCACAAAACCCCCATGTGGCGGCAGCGTAAGGCGCTGTACCCTTTCGTAGCGCAAGGGGACGTGGAGCAACAAGTCGCGCTGCGGCGCATCGATAAAGAGCGCTCCCGTAGGACTTCCTTCCAGAAAAGGTAACGTAAACTCCAGCACCTTTTCCTGCGCTTCGCCATTGATTCCAGCGACGTACCAGCGCCCGTTTGCATCCTTTCGGGCCAGGATGACAAACTTCCCAGGCCAACCTGCCACAAAGCGGGTTTCCTCCCAGGCTACCGGTACGGTACGTAAAAAGCGCTGTACAGCTTCGGGCACGTGGGCCATGCCTTCCGGCGTTTCTACAAAGTGCTGCACGCCCGAAGTAAACAAAACTGTGAGGGCAAGCTGAAATCCTTGCCTTGTCTGACGCAGAATTCCTGGAATACTAGAAAGGCTTAGCGGCGTGTAGTCCATCGGATCAAACACGTTCCGCGTGAAGGGTAGCATGGCTGCATGATTGGCCTCGCGATCGGCATCGGCTTGCGTAAAGGTGACAAATTCAAAGCCCCGCACAGCCTCCATCGTCATAAGGTGCGGATATGTACGTGCCCATCCGCGCGGCAACGTGCAGCCGTGAAAGTTTACCATCAAACGATAAGCAGCAGCGTCCTGTAAGATTTCATGGTAATAGCGAATCATTGAGCGTCCGTCACCACCAAAAAAATCTACTTTAACACCACGAATGCCCATAGCTGCAAGTCGCGCAAACTCGCGTTGCCGGTCTTCCCGGGTAAGCAGGCGGCTTTTGGGCCGATACGTTGTGGTGTTCCAGTCGCCCGAAGCATTATACCACAGCCACAGTCCTACACCCTGCGTAGCGGCATACCGCGCCAGCTCCGCCAGCCGGTCGTACCCGATCGTTGAGTCCCAATTAACATCGATCAGCGTGTATTCCCAGCCCATCTTGGCTGCATAGTCAATAAAGCGATGCTGCACTTCGTAGGTAATAGAACTGTCTTTAAGGAGCCCCCAGCTCCAAGAAGCGCGGCCTGGGCGAACGAACGTTGTGTCTAGGGCTATGGCTGGGGCGGCTAGGTCAGTCCCCAGCGTCGACTCCACCAATGTTTTAAGATCACCTACCACAAGCACTCTCCAAGGAGTCTGCCAAGGCAGCGGACTCCGGGGCAAATATCCCTGTCCGGGGATCGCCTCGCGGGCATCTGGATAGCCAATTTGATAGGCGCCACCGGGCGCCTCAGCGCGCAGCCGTGCACCGCAAAACGTGCTGTCCACAGCGGCTTCGGTAAGGAGCACCCAATGGGCACCTACCCGAAACAAGGCCGGAAACACCCATCCCGCACCCGTAGGCGAAGGCGTCCCAACCGGGATATCCTGCAGGTAGTATTCCTCGTAGGAAGGATTCGTCTGGCGCCAGCCGCTTTTCGGCTCAGCTAGGGGCTGGAGCCAAGCCCGCGCACTGTCGGGAAAATCAAAAGTCGTTAGCTCTTCAAGGATTTCTCGGGGGGCTGCATCGCGCTCTGGAAAGCGATAGCGAAAGGCCACGCCATCGTTCGAAACCCGAAAGCAAAGCTCAATCTGCTGCCCCATAGCATTTCGGAAACGGTACGTACGCTCATGGGCTACATAGCGGTTAACGCGACGCTTGCCTACCCGCAAAGTATAGCGTTCCTCTATGGGCACGATCGGACTGACCGTCTCCAGTTGCAAGTTTTGGCGAAAGTCACCATCTGAACGCAGCAGTCCCAACCGAGAAGGTTCAAGCACCGGTTGGCCATCCCGGAAAATCTGGTAGTACACTACGCCTTCGACGACCGCGACCCGAACTTCCAGACGGCCATCCGGACTCTTTATACCCTCCTCTGCTGGGCGGCAGGCTGCGATCCATCCTAGACAAAGCCACCCAAGGAGCAACCTGTAGGCCCAGGGTCCCATACCCGTCAATTCGGGTAAAACGTCAGTGCCACGACCGACTTGGCAGGCAGGCGCAGCTCATATACCCCATTACCGAGCTGTCGGTATCCGGTAAACGCGGTGGGCTGCACCCGGTTAGGCGCCTCAAACGTATTGTGCGCGTCCATAGCGTCGGCTGTAAGCACACGCCCGACAACCCGTGCTGGACGTGCCCCTTCAAGGCGACAATGAACCACCCGCTCCTGGTGGGGATCTAGATTGGCAATGGTCAGATGCACAGCCCCTTCAGCATTGCGCGAAGCCGAGGCATTTAAGGCTGGAATGGCTTCGTTACCGTAGCGGTATTCGCCAGCCTCTAAGGCAATAGGCACCAAGGTGGCATCCTGATGCTCCTTGTACAGGTCAAACACGTGGTAGGTGGGCGTTCGCACGATCGTGTCTTCGCCTTCGCGCGTTAGGATAAGGGCCTGCAGCACGTTGATGGTCTGGGCCAAGTTGGCCATCTTAACGCGATCGGCGTGATGGTTAAAAATGTTTAACGAAACAGCTGCTACAAGCGCATCGCGCAGCGTGTTTTGCTGTACCAGAAAGGCAGGATTCGATCCGGGCTCTGGTGCATGCCACATGCCCCATTCGTCCACAACCAGACCTACGCGTTTCTCTGGATCGTAGCGGTCCATGACCGCCTTGTGCCCGCGCAAAACGTTGTCCAAAAACAGCCCTTTCTTCAACCCCTGAAACCATCCCCACTCATCAAAACCGACTGCTGGTTCTTTGTCGTTCCAATTGCCCGTTTTTGAAATCCAGGTGTAATAATGCACGGAGATGCCCTGCATCAGCCAGGGATAGCGCCGAAAAACGTGGCGCATGAGCACGCTCGTCCAGGTAGTATCGGCATCAGCAGGGCCAGCAGCAACCTTGTATAGCTGATTACCGCTGTAATTAAACAAATAGGTGGCAAAGCGGCGGTAAAGGTCAGCATAGTGCTCTGGGTCCATATGGCCACCACACCCCCAGCTTTCGTTGCCTACACCCCAGAAAGGCACGCGCCAGGGCTTTTCGCGGCCGTTTTGCTTGCGCAGGCGCGCCATAGGGCCATCCTCGGCCGTCAGATACTCCACCCATTCGGCCATTTCACGGGGCGTGCCGCTACCTACGTTTCCGGCAATGTAAGGCTCGGCACCCAAGGCCTCTATGAGTTCCATAAATTCATGCGTGCCAAAGCTGTTGTCCTCCACAACCTGCCCCCAGAAGGCATTAAGGATCGGGGGACGCTGCTCCCGAGGCCCAATTCCATCTTTCCAGTGATACAGGTCGGCAAAACAACCCCCAGGCCAACGCAAGTTTGGAATGCGAATGTGCCGAAGGGCTTCAATAATATCTTGGCGCAGGTGCCAGCGACCTTGAGCATCCCGCTGCCAAAAACCCCCATAAATGCCATAGCCCAAGTGCTCTATAAAATGGCCGTAAATATGCCGGCTAATCTGCACCTGCCCTTGATCCGCATAGATCACCAACTGGTGCGTTGGGAGCGCTTCCTGAGCGCGCAATACCGCATGCGGAGATAGCCCGAGGCAAAGTAATACCCCTACAAGTAAGCGTGTACGCATCATGGTCACGAGCGAAAGGTTATCAGGGGTTAGTCCAAACTTTATTGGAGCACGCTAAAAGCGTAAACTGTCCGCGAGCGGTACGTCTCACCTGGGCGCAGCACCGGTGAGGGAAAATGGGTTTTGTTGGGGGAGTCTGGAAAATGCTGCGTCTCCAGGCAAAAACCCGTGCGAAGAGCGTAGACCCTCCCCCCTTTGCCCTGAAGCGAGCCGTCGAGAAAGTTGCCACTGTAGAACTGCAGACCTGGCTCCGTGGTGTAGACCGTCATTACCCGTCCCGTAGTAGGTTCGTAAACGCGAGCAGCGAGCTCCAACGTGCCCCGCTCTCGGCGCTGCAGCACGAAGTTGTGGTCGTATCCCCGACCACGCTGCAGCTGCACATCGGCAGCATGAATGCGGGCGCCAATGCGCTGCGCCTGTCGGAAATCGAAGGGAGTGCCTGCAACCGAAAGAATCTCTCCTGTAGGGATGAGCCGCTCGTCTACTGGGGTAAAGAAGTCGGCAAAGATTTGCAGCTCATGATTCAAAATGTCTCCTTGACCCGCCAAATTAAAATAGGCATGCTGCGTTAGGTTAACAATCGTAGGCTTGTCGGTCGTCGCCTCATAGTCGATCACCAACGCATTGGTATCCGTTAGCGTATAGGTAACCGCTACATGCAGCGTGCCTGGATAGCCTTCTTCCCCGTCAGGGCTCACGTAGGTGAAACGCACGCCAGATTCCGTCCCATTTGAAAACGGCTCGGCCTGCCAGAGCACCTTATCAAAGCCTTTGATTCCCCCGTGCAAGTGATTGGGACCATCGTTGGCCGCCAGCTCATAGGTGGTGCCCTCCAGAACAAAACGCGCTCCACCAATGCGGTTAGCATAGCGACCTACGACAGCACCCATATAGGGATGCGGCTGCAAATAGCCCGATAGGCTATCAAAGCCCAACACCACATCGCCTAAAGTGCCGGCCCGATCCGGAACGCGAAGCGCACGGATAATTGCACCGTAGTTTATCACTTCGACTTCCATACCAGCCGCATTCCGGAGCTGAAAAAGCTCTACCGTGCGGCCATCGGGCAACTGCCCAAACGTTGAGCGACTAACCGATAATGCCGTTGTTTCCACAGACGAAGAGGTTTCGTGTGAAGGGGCGTGACAACCTAACAACCACCCCCCTAAGCATATCCATACCCAGTTTTTCATGGTACCCCTATGGAAAATTGATGCAAAAACGAGGCTCCTTACCTACGCGCTCACAATTTTTCACAAGACCCTCACGCAGACAATTTCAATTTATAAATCGAATCGTTTCGCAGAAAATAGTATCTATTCAAGTTCAAGTCAAGCCAACCTTGCCTAAGCAAAGGAAAGTGCGCTTACGCGCGGGCAACCCGGTAGAGCCATAGCGCCACGCCCAGAAAAGCCAGCACCCCCAACGCTTGGCTCATGGGTGCAAATTCTTCAGGGACCAAACGCAGCACTTCAGTACTCTGCGCCAAGGCAAACGGCACAGCCAGTAGAATGCCCATAAGCGCCTCCCCCGTGATTAGTCCTGAAGCAAACAGCACACCACGTGAGGATTCTGCGCCGCTGCGTGCCTTCCCTGCCATATAGGCCACCCATCCCCCCACAAAAATCGGTACAGAAAGCTCCAAGGGCAGGTAAATGCCCACAGCCACAGCCAACACAGGCATCCGAAAGCTACTCCCTCGTGCCTTCAGCCATTGGTCAGCCGCAATGATCGCTACGGCCAGCGTTGCACCTAACCCAATGATGGTCCAATCCAGGCTCCGATTAAAGACACCCTGGGCTACCGACTGCATTAGGCTGGCCTGCGGTGCGGCCAGCATTTGCCCGGGATCCATGTTAGGACGGGGCAAGACGCCCCCCAGGCCATAAGCGTTAAACAGTAGCTCCAGCACAGGGGCCACCACAAGGGCACCTGTAAGCGTACCCACGATCTGCATAATCTGCTGCTTATAGGGCGTAGCGCCTACGAGATAGCCCGTCTTGAGGTCCTGCATATTGTCACCTGCAATAGCAGCAGCACAGCAAACCACCGCACCAATCAAAATGGTCGTGGCTGCTGCAGTCACTGCACGTGAGGCATCGATACGTACGCCAAAGCCCTGTCCCAAAAGCAGCAAAAGCAGCAACGCAGCCGTCAAAATGGTCGCAATCGTCACCCCCGAAATTGGATTATTGGAGGAGCCGACCAACCCTGCCATGTAAGCAGCCACTGACGAAAATAGAAAACCAGCTATCAGCGCAAACAAAACAGCAAAAACGATTGTCATCCCATAAGCACCCCCGAAAAGCCCTAAACTCGGGGCATCAATGACGTGTAGAAAAACAACACTCAAAGGTAGGATCAAGACCAGCGTGCCGATGAGCACAAAAGGGATAGGCGTATCGCGCTCGGTACGCGGCACAGCGGTTTGTTGCCCTTGGCCTACAGCCCGAAATGCTTGCCAGGAAGCGCGCACGCCGTCGCGAAGCGGTTTTAACAGCGACAGTAAAGCCCAGATGCCCCCAACCGCCATCGCACCTACCCCCAGATAGCGAATCTTGCTGCTCCAAACCTGCAGTGCGGCCTCATAGCCCACAACGCCTTGAGGCAGCCCCTGCAGGGCGGTGTACAGCGGAATGCCGAAAAGCCAAGCTACCAAGCCGCCAGCAAACACCAACGTGGCAATGCGTAAACCAACAATGTACCCTACAGCCAAAAGCGCTACGCCAAGCTCACTGCCAAAACCAAATAAAGCGCGACCCACCTGTACGGCGGCGTCGACCGTGCCAGCGAACACCCGAAAGCCCGTCTGTAAAAGCTTGACTAACCCACCCACAACAGCAGCTAGGGCAATGTCGCGCACGCCGCGACCGCCTTGGCCACCAACGATAAGCACTTCCGCTGTGGCAATCCCTTCCGGAAAACGCAACCCTCCTTCTACAATGAGGGCACGACGCAGCGGAATCGTGAACAGCACGCCCAGAACGCCTCCAGTAGCCGCCACAGCCAGCGTATCCAAGTACGGAAAGCCTTGCCAATAGCCCAGCAAAATGAGCGCTGGTAGCGTAAAAATGACACCAGCTGCGATAGCCTCTCCCGCCGAAGCTGCCGTCTGGACGATGTTGTTCTCGAGAATATTCGCGCGCCGAAATAGCCGGAACACGCCCATTGAAATCACAGCTGCTGGGATAGAAGCCGAAACGGTCATGCCCACCTTCAGCCCCAGATAGGCATTCGCCGCAGCCAGCACAGCAGCCAACACAACGCCCAGTATCAGGGCCTTAAGTGTAATCTCTGGGAGTGAGCGCTCGGGAGCAACGTAGGGTCCAGAAGAGGATGGTGGCATCGCCGCTGGTTCCATAGTCGGATCGCTTTGTAAAAATCTAGCGACAAAAATACGTAGCAGTGCTTTAAACCCCCAAACGGCAGCCCTACTGGCAAAAAAGGCCTCAGGCATGTTTATTTAATTAGGAGATTTTTGTGCAACCTAAACCCGAATCGGCCATGAAGCTCACCTATTTTGGTCATTCTGCATTTCAGATCGAGACGAATGGCACAACGCTGCTGTTCGACCCCTTTATCACTGGCAATCCTCACACGCAAGGTATTGTAACGGCCGCGCAGCTACGGCCCGACGTGATTCTGCTCACCCATGCTCATGGCGACCACTGGGGCGATGCGTTGGAAATTGCACGTCGCACCAACGCGCTGCTTGTTGCAAACTTTGAAATTACCCAGTATGCCCAAAAGCACGGGCACCGCAATGTGCACCCTATGAACACCGGGGGTTCCTGGCAATTCCCGTGGGGACGCGTTACGCAGACCTATGCACGCCACTCTTCTTCTTTTCCTGATGGTACCTACGGCGGCAATCCAAACGGGTACATTCTGGAGCTTGAAGGGAAAGTGATCTACGACCTGGGAGACACGTGCCCCTTTGCCGAAATGGCCTGGTATGGCGAAGACTACGCGATCGATGTGGCCCTCATGCCGGTAGGCGACCTGTTTACGATGGGAACCGAAGGGGCCGTCCGCGCCGCCAAAATGCTCAAGCCCAAGCTAATCATTCCTATTCATTATAACACGTTCCCGCCCATTCAGATCGACATCGAACAGTGCCGGCAGCGACTTGAACAGGAAGGTTTTACGATGCGGGTGCTTAAACCTGGAGAAAGCCTAGTGATATAACCAAAGAGAAGGGGTGGATTTTTTTGCCAATTTTTTTAAATTAGGGGTAAGGGTTGCTTTCTAGTTACCTTACGCCCTCCACCACCCCTCGCCCCCTATGCATCGCCTTAAACTTCAAGCACTGGTCCGTTGGCCTCGCCTAGGCGGTGTGTGCTTGCTCCTTGGCGCAGGGCTCACGGCAACGGCAACTGCCCAGCATCCAACCCGTACAAGCGACGCCCTTTACCAAGGAGAAAGCGCCCGGCGCGTATTTTTTGATGGTTATGCGGTGAGCACAGAGCTGTACTGTTGCGCCCGCGCCCTCAACCCTGAAGGCGGGCCAACCAGTAGTGGACTATTTGGACTGCCAATTGGCCTGCGCTTTCATCTGACCTATGCGCTCAGTGATGTGCTGGACATTGGCACTGTGCTCAATGCTAGCAGCGGCACCAGCGGAGGCACCATGTCGCTCGACTGGATTCTCCTCAAGTATTACCAGACAGCCGACGAAGGCAGCTACGCTATTCGTCTGGCTGTTGACCCTTCGCTGGACGGCTCACTCGGTTTCCCCCAAATTGATTTGGCCCTACTTACGTCTTCGCTCCTCTCACCGGTCGTGGCGGCTACGTATGCCCTTGGCCTGCGCCGCGTGCGGGCGGGGTATGAACGCTGGACCCCGCTGCAGGCCGAAGAACCTACCGAAGTGCCTCTGATTACCGAACCTCTACCGCGTTTTGAAATTACCTATTTGCGTGCTTTTGGATGGGAGTTGCACCTGATGATGCAATATGCGCTACTGCTTAATCCTGCGCGAAGCAACGTATTTGTCGGCATGACAGGTAGCGCGCGCCACTACACGCTGATGGAATCGGACCGCGAAACCCGTGAAGTCCGGGCTGGCAAGCGCAGCGACGAAGCACCCGTTGGAGAAAGCACCTACAGTGGTGGTATCTTGTGGATGCGTGGTGGGGTTGAATATAACCGCCCTTCCTATCAGCTCTCGCCCTTTGTGGGTTTGCCTTTGCTGTTTTGGTCTTCAGAAACAGACGAATCTTCACCGCGCTTGCTGGCCGGGCTGCGCTTGACGCTGCGCTAACTTCAGAGGGGCACAATCTTCAACACAAGCAAGGTGAAATCGTCCTCATATCCAGCCTCACGGCCTGTAAACGCCTCAACCGCCTGGCGTACGGCCTCCACAATGGCCTGAGCCGAGGCATTGCGGTGTGTCTCGAGACACGCGAGCAGGCGTTCTTCCCCAAAGAGCTCTTCTTTAGCATTGGCCACTTCCGTAACCCCATCGGTGTAGAGCACAAGCACGTCACCCGGCGTAAGCGAAAGCTGTTCGGCTTCATAGTGTGCCTGCGGGAATACCCCCAGCAACAATCCTCCATGGGTAAGGGAAAGTACTTCCCCAGAGGCCCGCAGCAGTAATGGAGGATTATGACCAGCATTGACGTACACAAGCTGGCGCGTTGTGGGCTCATATCGTGCCTGAAAAAAAGTAATAAAGCGATCTGCCTCGGTATTTTCGCAAACAACGCGATTGATGTGCACCGTGCTGGTTTCAAGCGACAGCGCTAGGGGTACGGCCATATGCAGACATGCCTGCAAGTTTGCCATCAGCAAAGCGGCAGGGAGCCCTTTGCCCGTTACATCGGCAATCGCCAAGCGTAGGCTGCCTCCAGGCTCCTGGAGCACATCATAGTAATCGCCGCCTACCTGCTGGCTTGTCCGTGCGCAGGCAGCCAATTCTACGCCGGGCACCTGAGGCAGCTGGCGGGGGAGCAAACGCTGCTGAATTTGACGGGCCAGTTGCATTTCGCGCTCTAGGCGGCGCTTTTCGACTTGCACTTCAACAAGCAACGTATTTCGAATAGCCGTGGCCGCTAGCGTGCCCAAAGCATACAGAAATTCTACTTCCTCTGGACCGTAAGGGAGGTTATTCATGCGGCGCCCAAGGCCTAGAATGGCTTGCGTTTCACCTTGCTGGCGAATTGGCAGGATAAGATAAAGCTGCAAAGCCCGCAGCCAATCCCATACGGGTGGTGCATCCTCCAAGAGCAAGGGGTGTTCCAATCGCGCTAAGTGTTCGATTTGCTCTGGCCGCAGCGTTGTAGGCAACCCCCGTGCAGCCAGCACCTGAAATGAAGAAGGCCGTTCCGTTCCTTCCAGCCGAATGAGCAGCACGTAGCGATTGACCAAAAGCTGTCCCATGAGCGCTAGCGAAAGCAAATGCGCTAGCTGTTCGCGGTCGATCGTAGCATTGAATTCCTGGGCCAGCTCAAAGAGCGTATTGAGCTGCTGCAAACGCAGGTCTAGGTCACGGTTTGCCTGCTGCAGCTCTTCGATCAGCAAGGCATTGTGCAAGGCGGCGGCCGAAAGCGTGGCTAACGCTTGAATGAACTCCAATTCCCGCTTGGAAAAGCCTTCGCCCGTAGCCTTGCGCCCCAGCGAGAGAAGCCCCAATAGACGGTGACGAAACATCAAAGGGACAACTAGGCACAGGCTGCGTTGCCTGAGCACTTCAGGCACTTCGGCCTCAAGCAGCAAGCGGTCAGCGACGGGTTGTGGCAGCGTAAGCTCTTCACCAGGTGCCATACCTACTGGACCACGCACATCGGCTACGCGAAAACGCTGCACCAGCGGCTCCCAAAGCAAAACAACACCCCGAGTAACAAGCAATTTGCTCAGCGCGGAAAGCAGCAAGGTGCGCACAATGGCGTTGCGGTCGCCTGAAGTGCTCAGCAGCCGGCTGGCTTCGTAAAGCGCCCGCAGGTCGAAGCGATCGGTCATGTCCCAAACTTCTCTTCATCCAGATGAACCACCTCGGCCTTCAGCGCACGGCCTTCGGCCACGTACAGTCGCACGCAGGTTTTGATGCGATGGGGACCCTCACGCCCAGCTGCACCCGGATTGATGTACAACATGCCGCCTAGCGAAGGCACGCGCTCGATCTGCAAAATATGACTGTGACCACAGATGAATACGTCCGGCCGATCCTTACGCAGCTTAGGACCAACCCCACGCGCCCAACGCCCTGGATGCCCCCCTATATGGGTCATCCAAAAGCGCAACCCTTCAAGGGTGAGGTCGACCTGCTCGGGCAACCGCCGCCGCAGCTCAGGACCATCAATATTGCCATACACTGCCTGTACGGGCGCAATCTCCTTCAGGCGCTCTAGGATCTCAAGCCCACCTACATCCCCTGCATGCAGAATAAGATGGGCACCGCGCAAAACTTCAGGTAGCGCTGGATGGAAAAAACCATGCGTATCCGATAAAATGCCAAGAAGCATCACTGCTTTGATAGCTATCCTGATGACCTCAGGAGCTTAAAGCCCAAAAGTGCAAGCTTGCGTCCATCCCTTTCGGCACAAAGAAAGCAACGAGCCGCCTCAAGTTTTATCGGCATGAATCGCCTCGAAGACAGCTGTTAAGGCCAAGCGTTCCGCTTCGTCAAGCCTGTGCTGCCGACGGGCCATTACAGCCTCGGCCACGCGTAGAGCTTTTTCTAGCCGAAACGGCACATACCCTTCGCTGGGTGAGCCCCAGGAAAACGAAGGTACATAGCGTGCATGGAATCCTGGACCATAAAGATTGCAACTCACCCCTACAACCGTTCCTGTGTTGAACGTAGTGCCAATGCTTGTTTTGGTGTGATCTCCAATAAACACGCCTAAAAATTGGCGTCCTGAGGACTCAAACATGCCTAGCGCCTCATTGTAGAGGGTCACAGGACCGTAATCGTTGCGCAGGTTGGAGGCCGTTGTCCCCGCACCCAAGTTACACCAGCGACCGATATAGGCATGGCCCAGAAAGCCGTCATGGGCCTTGTTTGAGTAACTATGCACAATGCTTGTGTGCACCTCGCCCCCCAGCTTTACATAAGGCCCTACCACGCAGTTGCGCAGATGGGCACCAACGCGAACCTCAGCTCCCTCACCGATGGCGACCGGTCCTACGACCACAGCCCCTTCCGATACGATAGCCCCAGGGCCCACATAAATGGGTCCATCTGTAGCGTTTAAAATCGCTCCTGCCCGCACTACAGCACCGCGCTTTAGCGCAATTTGCGAACGTTCGACCAGCACTGCGCCAGGCTGGATGGTAACTCCTACTTCGGTCTGGCCTAAGGCAGTCCATGTAGCTTGATCACCGGCAAACTCCCGTTCCATCCAATCAATCAAATGCCAAAGCCGGCCAATGAAGCGCACGCCTTCAACGCGTTCTTCAGGCCCATCGTCAAGCCACTGCCGCGAAAGCAGGGCTGCCGGCAACGCACGTTTCAGTCCTTCAGGAAACCATGCAGCCACAACCGCATCGCCTTGCACAAACACGCGGGATGGCTCTCGATCGGCAGCTGCCCGTCGAATTCGCTCTAGTACTTCATTGGACTCAGCCACCACCCTTCCATTCCAAAGGAGCAGCCCCTTTTCTATATTGTTCGGGTTGACCGGAAAGTGGTAAAGGCGTGCTGCCACAGGGGCCACCGACGCGCGCGCATGTAAGCAAACCGCGGGGGCTTGCAGCAGTCTTAGCGTCCGCTCCAGTAGCGTTGGTAGTCCTAAACGTAAATCGTAGACAGGCCGGGTGTGAATCAATGGCGCCAAGTGCGCTACACCCTCATCTTCAAACACACAGATGCTCCAAGACATAATCAGAAGTCATTTTCTAGCAAGATAAGTATTCTCCTGCAACACGTGTAACTTTTGTTTAGCCCTTACGTAGCCTAAGCGCGGTTAACCCCTCTAACCTTCCGTAACAGGTCATGGCGCTTTTACTGATCTTAGGGCTACTTTTTACAACGCAGATCGACTCCACACAAGAAGAAACCTTGCCAAGCTCCTCCCCGCACCAAGCAACGTGCGACGCATTTTGGCCACTTGAGTGCCGAAAGCCTCGGTCAATGGCTGCGCTTGCAGGGGAATTTCCCCATCGCTGGCCGTTCCGGGAGTTAGCCTTGTACCACGCGCTGCCACCAGCGCGCTACAACCGCGTTGAAGGCTTGGTGTTCGGGTTAGCCACCAAGCCCCTAGAGTGGACCGAGTTCGACCGCGTACGCCTGTTGGGCCAGTTAAGCTATGCCTTTGCCCTGCGCCGGTGGCGCTACGAAATCGGTGGCGAAACCATACTAGATCCAGCCCATAACCCTGAATACGCCCTGAAGTTAGGTGGAGGATATTTTCGCAACACCGTAACCGAAGACCTCTGGAAAACTTCTCCTGTCGAGAATACCCTGGCCGCTTTCTTCTTTGGCCATGACTTCTATCATCTCTATTATGAAGTCGAAGGCTGGCAACTTTATGCGGTGCAGCGGCTTACACGCTACAGCCAGCTCGGTGTAGGCTTTCGTGCTGAAGCGCATCGTGCGTTGAGCCGACAAACGCGCTGGTCCCTGTTCAAACGCGAAGCCTTTCTGCCCAATCTGCCTGCTGAGGAAGGCCGCGAGCATGCGCTCTTACTCAGCCTTGATGCTGGTCGCGTTGTCAACTACAGGGCACTTCCATCGGGATGGGCTGTGCGCTTGTTGGCAGAATGGAGTCGTGGGCTGGGTGGCGATTTGCGCTTTGTGCGCTACCTTGGAGACGCCCGCCTCTATTTGTTTACTGGACACTACAGTCGGCTAAATCTACGCCTGCGGGGCATGTGGACCAGCGACAATGCACCCTTGCAAAAGCATGTGACGCTAGGGGGTATTGGTTCAGTGCGTGGCTATGCGCAAAATGCTTTTAGCGGTACCCGCATGGTATTGGGCAACGTGGAATGGACAATGCAGGGCGTCTCGCTGATCCCTGGCAGGGTGATTGACGACGTGGTGTTTCTGGCCTTTGCGGATGTAGGCTGGGTGAATGCCTTTGGCCACAACGCCTTTCGCATGCGTGACCTGCTGCCTTCGGCGGGTATCGGCCTAGGGTTCGATCATGGACGCAGCATGCGGCTAGAACTGGCTTGGCCCCTGCGCGATATGGGTCAGGGCTACCGCCCTTCGCTGTGGGTTCGGATCAGCCCGGCCTTTTAGGCGCGCCCTGTTGATCCAAATCCCCCGCTGCCCCGCTCGGTATCGTCCAGCGCAGCGCGCTCTTCCCAGGCGACCCGTGCATGGCGGGCCACCACCAGCTGCGCGATGCGCTCACCGCGGCGAATCACAAACGGCTCTGGTCCGAGATTAATCAACAGCACCTTGACCTCACCCCGATAGTCCGCATCAATAGTGCCTGGACTATTGAGTACCGTAACGCCATGCCGTGCAGCTAGGCCACTGCGCGGACGCACCTGAGCCTCGTAGCCGGGGGGCAGCGCCAGCACCAATCCGGTAGGAATCAACGCCCAACGCCCGGGCTCCAGAACATAGGGAGCCTCTTCCGGAATAGCTGCCCGCAGATCCATTCCGGCACTGTAAGGCGTGGCATAGGCCGGCAGCTCCAGGCCTTGGGCATGCGGCAGGCGCTGCACAGGAATCACCAAGCAATCGGCGTCAAACAAAGTATGGGATTCCATCCTATTTCGATAAACGTGATCAATCCACCTGACCCATCAGGCGTCGGACGGCTGGGCTCGCCAGCAACGCGACAAGCCCGGCACCACCCGTAATCAACGCAACGCTCTGGAAAAGCGCCGCTGGTGCCAACGTCTCAAGCCGCCCCGCAATCAGTCCCGCAAACAGATTCCCTAAAGCCGCTGCGATAAACCAAACCCCCATCATCTGTCCTACCCGGCCTCGTGGAGCCAGCTTCGTGACCGAAGACAGCCCCACTGGCGACAGGCACAGCTCACCACAGGTATGCAGAAAATACGTTACCACCAACCACATTGGCGAGACGGGGCTTTCGGGTGTGGCGTGCGCTGCACCCCAGGAAAGGACAAAAAACCCAGCAGCTAATCCCAGAAGGCCTAAAGCAAATTTTACAGGAATCGAAGGATTGGCTTGTCGCTGCGCAAGCCAAGTCCAAAGCCAGCCAAAAATCGGAGCAAAAAGGATAATGAACAAGGGATTGATGTTCTGCAACATGCTGGCCGGCATTTCCCAGTCGCCCAGTTGCCGGTTGGTGAGATCTCGAGCAAATAAGTTCAACGAAGAGCCAGCCTGTTCAAAACCGGACCAGAAAAGTGCGGCCAACACAAAAAGCCAGAGAATAACGCCCAAGCGGCGTTTTTCCAGCGCGGTGTGCCCCCCAAAGAAAAAGATGTACGCAAAAAACAGCAGCGTAACTACCACAACAATCACCCCCAGGCTTTGCGCCAGGGTCTCCAGCGCTATTGGGAAGTGGCCGGTTGCAATCAAGTAGCCCACCACTACAATGAGCGCGGCCATTACTGCAGCGCCAGTGTAAAAGCGACGTGCACGTCGTGCCAGCACCGCGGCATCTTCACCTGGCTCAGGCCGAAAAAGCCCAGCTTCCCCTAGGTATTTTTCCCCGAGCTTGTAGGAAATCAGTCCAGCCACCATACCCACGCCCGCTAGCGAAAAGCCTAGATGCCAATTATAGCCTTCGCCCAGCAGTCCGCATAGCGTCGGGCCAAGCACAGCGCCAATATTAATGCCCATGTAGAAAATGGAAAAGCCGGCATCTCGCCGCGCACCGCCCTCTGGGTAGAGCTCCCCGACGATGGTGCTTACGTTCGGTTTGAGCAGCCCTGTTCCGATCACGATGAAAAACAAGCCGAGGAAAAACGTCGGCTCGGCAGGAATCGCCATCGTAAAATGGCCCATTGCGATGATCACACCGCCGACAAAAACAGCCCGGCGCTGGCCCCAAAGCTTGTCGGCCAACCATCCACCAGGCAGCGAAAGTACGTAGACGAAAAACGTGTATAGCCCATAGATGGCTGCGGCCTTGCCGACATCGTATCCCAGACCAGGATTAGCAGCGGTCGTGGCTGTAGTCATAAACAACACTAACAGCGCCCGCATGCCATAGTAGCTGAAGCGCTCCCAGAGCTCCGTAAAAAACAGCGTAGCCAACCCTCGGGGATGCCCAAAGAATCCGCGCTCATAGGTCGCAGCTGCAGCCTGCATCTTTTGCGCTGAGGCACACATCGCAATACATCAGGTTTTGTCCTTGACGAGAACGTCTAAGCTTAGCAATTCTTTTGGACGAAAGAAACATGTGCTGGCGCTGGAACCGAGCCTTTGCTCTTTTTTAGAAGGTATTCGCTGTGAAGACGGTCTAGGGCGCCGTATATTCGCCCGGCGGTTTCATTTTCTCCAACGAGTGATCTAAAAGTTCGCATGAGCACCCCGCATGTCCAAGAAAATTCTGCGCTAGAACACGACACGCATGGACCGCGCACGCACACCTGCGGCGACTTGCGCGCTGAGCATGTAGGCCAAGAAGTGGTGCTAAAAGGCTGGGTCGATACCCGACGCGACTTAGGCGGTGTAATCTTTATCGACTTGCGCGATCGCTACGGGCTGACGCAGCTGGTCTTTTCCCCCCAGGACAGCATAAGCGCCTACCAGAAAGCCGAACGTCTGCGTAGCGAATATGTGATTTCGGTGCGCGGCATTGTGCAAAAGCGCACACCGGAAACCGTCAATCCTAAGTTGGCCACTGGCGAAGTTGAGGTGCGCGTGCGCGACTTGGTCGTGCTAAACACATCGGAACCCCTGCCTTTCCCGATCTCAGCCCACGAAGAAAAGCGCACGGCTGCAAGCGAAGACGTGCGGCTTAAGTATCGCTACCTAGACCTGCGGCGCCCAGAGTTGCAACGTAACCTGCTGCTGCGCCACCGGGTCTATCAGGTTACGCGGCGCTACTTCGATGCCCATGGTTTTGTTGAGGTGGAAACACCAGTCTTGATGAAGTCAACGCCCGAAGGCGCGCGCGACTTTTTGGTACCCAGCCGCTTGCATCCTGGAAAGTTCTACGCCCTACCTCAGTCGCCGCAGACGTACAAACAAATCTTAATGGTAGCGGGTTTGGACCGCTACTTCCAGATCGTCAAGTGTTTCCGTGATGAAGACCTGCGGGCAGATCGCCAGCCGGAGTTTACGCAAATCGACGTCGAGATGACGTTTCCCACCGAAGCGCAAATTTTCGAGCTTATTGAAGGGCTTATTCAGGCCATCTGGCAGGAAATCAAGGGCATAACCCTGCCGCGCCCCTTCCCGCGCATGCGCTATGATGAAGCGCTGCGCCGTTTTGGCTCTGATAAACCGGATACGCGCTTTGGCCTGGAGCTCCAGGAACTGGGCTCCGTGTTTCAAGGATCTGGCTTTCGGGTGTTTGAAAGCGTCCTGGAGCAGGGCGGAACGGTCGTGGCGCTGGTCGTGCCCGGCATGGGCGATCAAGGGCGTGCCTACATGGACCGACTGGACAAAGAGGTGGTACGGAAGCAAATTGGCGCCAGCGGTTTGGTCTACTTTAAGCTCCCAAGCGATGGGGGTCCGGTCTACAGCTCGGTCAAAGAGCACGTGCTTCGGCCAGAGGTGGTGCAACACGCCCTGACCGTCCTCCAGGCCCAGGCGGGAGATTTGGTCTTGCTGCTGGCCGGTCCTAAGCCCCAGGTCTATCTGCAAGCCGGAGCGTTGCGCCTTCATATAGCACGCGAGCAGAATCTGATTCCCCCGACGGGCGAAGGGCCTTGGCACTTCCTATGGGTTACGGATTTCCCGTTGTTGGAATGGGATGAGGAAACCCAACGTTACTACGCTATGCATCATCCCTTCACCTCGCCCCATCCCGATGACCTGGACAGGCTGGAAGTCGACCCCGGTAGCGTGCGTGCCCGTGCCTACGACTTGGTGCTCAACGGCAATGAAATCGGCGGAGGGTCAATCCGTATTCACCGCCAGGATGTCCAGCGCCGTATGTTTCGCCTACTGGGAATCGACGATGCAGAAGCCGAGCGGCGTTTTGGTTTTCTCCTTACGGCTTTTCGCTACGGCGCGCCACCGCACGGAGGCATTGCGCTGGGTCTGGACCGCATCGTCATGCTACTGGCCGGGGCCGGATCCCTTCGCGACGTCATTGCTTTCCCCAAAACGCAGCGAGCCCAGGAGTTGATGTCGAACACACCCGACGAAGTCTCGCCCGAACAGCTGGAAGAGCTGCACATTCGCGTTGTCCTGCCCGAAACGGCCTCCCCACGCCCTTAGGCGGGCCATGACCTACAGCGCGCCATTTTTGGCCCTCTTTGCCCAGCATTTCCGCTGGGCCGACTGGGAAGCCTTGATCCAGCAACAGGGATGGACCATCGACCGTCCCTACCGCAGCCGTCATCCACTGTTTCCAGAAATCATCTATCCCATCGACTATGGCTTTATCCACGGCACCCAGAGTAGCGATGGACAGCCGATAGACGTGTTTATCGGCCATGGGAATCAAGGACTGGTAGGCGCCATCCTAACGATCGATCGCCGCCAGAGCAAACGCGAAGTCAAGCTGCTCTACAACTGCACCCCGGAAGAGATCTACCTGGTCAACGGCTTTATTAATTTCAACCGTCAGCTCTTGGAAGGTTTCTTGGTCTTGCGCTACCCGATGGTGTCGCTTTGGGCATTGTCCTCTTGAAACGGTGGCGCCGCTACTTCAAAAAGGCGTTGCACAAAACTGGGCAAAGCAAAAGCTGCGCGGTGCAGCGTTGCATTGTAATAGCGGAGCTGCTCGGCAAATGGGGCAAGCCGGTCAACCGCTCGCTTAAAATCAAAATGTTCGACAGGATGCAGCCGTTTGCTGGCTAGCGTAAACGACCAGAGCCCCATAGGATAGGTCGGAATATGAGCTAAATACATGTACACGCGACCAAAAATGCGGCCTAGCATAGCATAAGCAGCTTGAATAGAGCGCTGAAACGTAGGATCAAAAGGCGACTCGCTTTGCGTAACCAGAATGCCGTCGGCTGTCAAAATCCGCGCGCAATCGCGATAGAACGCCTCGCCAAACAAACCCTCGGCAAAATCCACAGGATCGGTCGCATCAACGATAATGAGGTCATAGCTGGCCGCTTGGGCCTGTTGCACAAAGGCTACACCGTCGGCTACATGGATGCGCGCTCGGGGGTCATCGAAGGCCACACTAAGCGCTGGAAAAAACGCGCGCGAAGCCTCAATGACGACCTCGTCAATTTCAACCAGGTCGACCTGCTCGACGGTCGCGTGGCGCAATACTTCCCGTAGCGTACCCCCATCGCCTCCCCCTACGATCAACACCCGACGGGGATGCGGCAAAAGACACAGTGCCGGATGGGCAATCATTTCATGGTAAACAAATTCATCACGCTCGGTCAGCATCACCAAACCATCGAGCGTCAGCAGGCGACCAAAGGCATCGGTCTCCAAGACCTGCACGCGTTGATAAGCACTCTGACGATCAAACAGGACGCGTTCAACCCCAAAGGTGATGCCTGTGCGTTGTTGCCAAAATTCGGTGTATTGCAACTGATGTTGTTTGGGTGAGGCCATAGGCAATGCTGAAAGCTAAGACGGAAAAAGCGGCGTGCCACTCCCTTCCAAGGAGCGGGCCACGCCGCCTACCCACAAAGCAAACTCATGCGGTTTGTTTTAAGCTGCAACCACTTCTTCGACCACAGGCTTGTGCGGCACGCGCTCTGGAAAGAGCCCGCGTTTAAGCTCCATACTCGACACATTCCGTGCCCTGAACCGCTCTTCCAAGTAGCGCTGGATGACCCAAGGGTCAATGGTTTCGCCGCAAGTAAAAATGTCCACAGCGGCATAGCCGTGCTCGGGCCAGGTATGGATCGCTACATGCGACTCGGCAATAACCACAACGCCGCTGACGCCGTGAGGACTGAAGGAGTGAAACGTGTCGGTGATGACGGTAGCACGGGACCGCCGGACACCTTCGATGAGAATTTCACGGATTAACGCTTCATTGTTGAGCACCTCCCGGTCGCAGTTGTAAAACTCGACCAAGATCTGCCTTCCGAGTGCTTGCATTGGCTACCCTCCTTTTGGTTTGCACCCCCCGTCTGCCACAAACGGGGAAACATTGTATGGTTCACAAACAATGCCTCCTGAAGGAGGCACCCCATACAACCGCAGTCCTGGTGAGCGAAGGGTAGGAGGACGCCGGAAGACGCTAAGTTACGCTACATGTCACGTCCTCTTTAGCTTACACACTCACCAGCCGCTAGCGCATCACGGTCCAGTCCTGCCTCCAACAGGACCTTGCCGTGAAAAAACGCATTCAAAGAACGCGGGCTTTGCGGTTCAGGATCGCACCTGGTGGCAACAGGCCCTCCCCTGAAGGTGGTAAACAGCGCAAAACTACATTCCCCCCCACATTTTGTAAAACCCTCCAGCTGTCCTTCTGTATTTTTCACACGCCGCAAGGTTTCCTTGCAGGGGGACGGGTGAACGATCCCCAGCACGAGCTGTTCCATAATCTTGGCGACCAGAGCTTCCCAAACGAACCCAAATGACCACTAGCCCACATTTTCTCAAATCTTCATCTCTAATCAAAACTTTAAGCCAACCGTTGCGTTAAGACAACCTTGATACAAGTTGGATAGATAACCGTTGTATAGTGATTGATTTTAAGTGCAGCAACGGTTATCTTGGGGTTGCCACAACGAAGAACGTTGCTCAGCTATGAGCCGCCACGCCACAACGCAACTGCAAATTGGGCCTTTCGCTGCCGGGTGCTTTCAGCCGGCATGGATGTTGTCTGTTGGCGTGCGATGTTGCTGTATGGGCTGAGCGCATGCCTCTCCTTAAGTAGGCGGCTTAGCCGGGAACGCTCCCTAGAGCTGTGAGCTAAATCGCAAAGGCGTTTCCCGGGGCATTTTGCTTTATGGCGCTCGTTTCCCTTGTCCTACCCTTAGGGGTTGACGGTTACCATTCCCCACGAAACGTCCTATAGAACTGCTATGTCTGTTGAAACGCGTGTTCGTTATGGCCGTCGCGAACAGGAGCTCTCCTGGGAGCTGGTGCTCAAGCGCAACAGCATTGAGCGCCTTAAGCAAGAGCGGCCACCCTTGCACGTAGTAGAGGAATTGCCTGAGCTGATTGCGCGCGGCTACGAAGCAATCCCCGAAGAAGATATCGTCCGCCTTTACTGGTATGGCATCGCGCACGACAAGCCCAAAATCGGCACCTTTATGGTACGCCTTAAGGTGCCAGGTGGACTGCTGCGCCCGGACCAGCTGCGGGCTATTGGTGAAATTGCTGGCCGCTACGGCCGCGACTACGGCGAGCTGACTACGCGCCAGGGCATCCAGCTTCACTGGGTAGCCATGGACAAGCTGCCCGAAGTGCTGGAGGCCATTGCCCGTGCAGGCCTAACCACTGTTGGGGCTGAAGGCGACACGGTGCGCAACATCACCAGTTGCCCTGTCAACGGGATTAACCCTGCCGAGCTGTTCGATGTCCGCCCAGTCATCGAAGCAGCAGCCCGTTTCTTCTGGGGGAATCCGGAGTACTCAAACCTACCGCGTAAGCACAAATTCACGATAAGTAGCTGCCCCTATCAGTGCAATGCACCAGAGATTCACGACATCGCGCTAATCGGGGTGCACAAAGAGGGGCGCGTTGGTTTTGCCGTTAAGGTTGGCGGTGGACTCTCAGCCACGCCGCGCCTAGCACGTGACCTAGGCGTGTTTGTCCCTGTCGAAGAGGCTGTCGAAGTCCTGGCGGCCATTACCGACGTATGGCAACAAGACTTGCGCTACCGCATCAGCCGGGCCAAGGCTCGCATCAAGTTTTTGGTGGACGATTACGGCCCAGAGGGCGTGCGCCGATTGGTCGAGGAGCGGCTGGGGCGTAAGCTCGAAGATTTTCGCGCGCCCGATCCGCTTCCGGGAGGAAATCACCTGGGCGTTCATCGTCAAAAACAGGAGGGCCTGTGGTATGCTGGCTTTCCTGTGCCTTCAGGACGCGTCACAGGCACGCAGCTGCGCCAGATTGCCGATGTGCTGGAAGCCGTAGGGGGTGACATTCGCTTTACGCGCGAACAAAACTTCATTTTGGGGAACCTGCCTGAAAGCCGGCTCACATGGGTTTTAGATCGGCTTCGGGAGATTGGCTTTCCCATTGAGCGGCATCGCCTCTATGGCACCTCGACGGCGTGCACCAGCCACCAGTTCTGCAATTACTCTGTGGCTGAAACCAAAGAAAAACTGGACGAAATCATTGCTGCGCTTGAGGCCCACTACGGCGATGCGATTCAAGACCTAACGATTTATATGGATGGCTGCCCGCATGCCTGCGCACACCACTGGGTGGGCGACATCGGCTTGCAAGGCACGCGCACAGCCGGTCCTAACGGCACAAAGATCGAAGCCTACGATGTCACGTTACGTGGCGGGCTGGGGGTACATGCTGCCATTGGTCGCCCCATCCTTCGCCGCATTCCGTCCGAGGAGATCAGCGCAGCAATCGTACGTCTGGTAGGCTCTTGGCTCCAAGAGCGCCAGCGCTTGGGCAACCACTATACGTTTCAGGCTTTCTGCGAAGCACACGCCAACGAGGAGCTTCAGGCGATAGCCCTAGGTGAAGTTGTTCCCGAACCAGAAGCAGTGCAAGAGGTGAGTCTCATTCGCATCCCAGGGCCACTGCTGGAGCTGACCGAAGGTAGCGACGTGGTGGAGGTTAAAGCGCCTACCGTGCGTGTTGCACTAGAACAAGCTGGCCGGCGCTATCCCAAACTCAAAGCCGCAGTACTTACGCCCGAAGGCCAGCTCAACGAAGCGTTCAACCTATACCTCAACGAAGAAGACATCCAAAGCCTTCAGGGACTAGACACACCGCTAAAGCCAGGGGACGAGTTGCTCATTCTCATCGCAATGTCCGGGGGCTAATAGCGCAACCAACCGCAAGACGACTATGGCACGCCAACCGCTGTTTGACGACCTGGAGATTGGAGAAATTGCATTGCAATTGGATGACCAGGAGCCCGAAGACGTAATTGCCTGGGCCCTAGAGACTTTTGACGAAAACCGCATCGCCATCGTCACGGCCCTTCAGGCCGATGGTATGGTGATTCTGGACATGGCCTACCGTATCAAGCCTAACATTCGGGTGATGACGGTCGACACCGGACGCCTGCCTCAGGCTACTTATGACTTCTATGAGCAGGTGCGCACGCGCTATCCCAAGGCCCGGTTTGAAATCCTTTTTCCAGACTACCACGAGGTTGAAGAACTGGTGCGGCGACACGGCGTCAACCCGTTCTATAAAAGTGTCCCTCTGCGCTTGCTGTGCTGCCACATTCGCAAGGTGCGGCCGCTTATCCGAGCACTCAACCACCTAGACGCCTGGTTCACCGGCCTGCGCCGTGACCAGTGGGCCTCACGGGCAGCTATCCGAAAGGTCGAAATCGACCATGATCATGACGGCGTCATCAAGATTAATCCCTTAGCGGACTGGACAAAAGAAGACGTCTGGGCCTACATCGAGGAATTTGACGTGCCCACGCATCCGCTCTACGCCGAGGGCTACACGAGCATTGGCTGCGCACCATGCACACGCCCCATTCAGCCAGGTGAAGACGAACGTGCCGGCCGTTGGTGGTGGGAAACCAACGCGCCTAAGGAATGTGGCATCCACTGCCCCATCGAAACTGGGGGCTTCGAGCACGAAATGGAAGCCATCGTCGGCCACGGACACAGCACAAACGGTCACGCACACTAAAACGCTATGCCCTTAACTATCCCTGAAGCCGCTCAGGAGCCGCTGCATGTGGAGCTGGCGGCCTTCGTTGCCTCACTCCACGACGCAAGCACCCGCCAGCGTTACCAGCGGCTCCTTGATGCCGTCGCTACAGGCCAGGTCGAAGACCAAGCTCTCGAAGAAGCCCTGGAGCGTTTTCTGGAGATTGCCTTGCAGACAGGGCGCATTCGCCAGCAACACGGCGCGCACGAAGAAAAAGCCTTACGGGAGCTGTTTCTCCAAACCCGCCGTGGTAGTCAGCTTCGGGCTGCCCTCCAGCAGGTCAACGAGGCGCTCCGCGCGCTGCAAGGGCACACGTTGCGCGAGCTGACCTTCCTTCCCCACAATCCGGGCACTTACCGCCTGATGCTGCGCACGGACCAAGTCCAACTCACGTTGGAAATCAATGGACAAGGCGTTTGGGTTGAAAATCTAGCCGTGGGCTAATGGAAGCCTTTATTCCTTACATACAGGCCGTAGGCCGCGGTGAAAAACTTAAGCGCGACCTAACACGCGAGGAAGCGCGGCAAGCCCTAGAGCTCATCTTGGCAGGCAAGGCCACACCTGCCCAAATAGGTGCCTTTCTCATCACACAACGGGTTAAAGGCGAGACCGCTGAAGAAATCATAGGCTTTGTCGAAGCAGCTCGGGCTGTCTGCCATCAGCTTTATCCCAAGCTTCCCGACTTGCTGGATTTGGGCACCCCTTACGATGGCAAGGCACGCACGCCTCAACTGGCCGTTGCGATCGCGCTGATTACGGCCGCTGCGGGTCAGCCCGTGGTGCTGCATGGCGCACCTGACGTTCCTACCAAACGTGGCATTACGCCAGCCCATGTGCTTAGTGCTTTAGGCATCCCAGCCGATCAGCCTCTGTCGACGGTTGCTACCCAGCTTGAAACCCTAGGTATTGGCTACCTACACGCGCCGCGCTTTGCCCCAGCTTGGCATGCCCTGACCCCTATCCGCCAGCAGTTTGGGCTACGTACAGCACTCAACACGGTCGAAAAGCTGCTCAATCCTGCCAATGCCACTCGCTGCGTAGTCGGATTTTTTCACCGCAATTACCTGCTGCGCATGCGTCCGGCCATTGGTCGGCTTTTTCCAGGAAGCTGGCTGATTCAGGGCATCGAAGGCTCTATTGAGTGCCGTGCAGGACGCACAACCCGCCTCTACCCTGCCGATGCGGAAGGCAAACCCCTTGTGATTGAAGCCCCTCGGCTAGGGTTTGCTACATCGGACGACACCGTAGTGCCCCCTGATCCCCAGCTGCACGCTGAAGTGACCCAATCGATTCTGCAGGATCGCCCTTCGCCCTGCCGGGATACGGCTCTGCTTACTGCCGGGGTGTTGCTCTATTTAAGTGGCCGCGTCGATCGCCTAGCCGACGGGCTAGGGCAGGCGCGCGCGGTCTTGGCCGAAGGCAAAGCCCTCCGGCTGCTGGCCGACTGGCGGGCACTGTCGCAGAGGACGCCTTATCCCACAGAAGCTTCAGCCGCAACGTGACGCCCAAACATTAGCACCAGCCGTAGATGCGCGTGCAGCAAAGGCACCACATCAAGGCGCTCCATGCGTGCTTGCGGCAGCTCAGGCAGCCCAGGAGGGCTAATTCGTCCCATCCACAAGGCCATTTTTTCCGCGAGCAGACGCTCTCCTGGAAACTGGCCGGCTGGTAGGTGCGCTTGATAAAACGTTAGCATGCGCTCAAGGCGGCTGTAGACTTCCTGACCTGCAGCCTCAAGGTCTCGATGATCTTCACCCTCCAAAAGTACTTCCCCTAGCAGGTAATCCCGATAGGTCAACGGCAGCTCTAGCAGAGCCGCTACCACAGCCTGTCGCAGCGCGCTTGCTGCCTGAAGGCCGACTTCTAGAGCACGTGCTGTAGCAGTAGCCACCAAACACAATGTTTCTTCAGCAAGCCGTTCTGGATCGACGCCTTCCAGCGCTTCCCAAACGCGCCCAATAAGCGCCTGCGTTGCACTTAGCGTTCCAAGTGTAGCAAAAGCCGTCAGGCGGGCAACCTGCAACGTTGTAGAATTTTCTAAGGCCATAAAAACGAAGTTGTGGCTTTGGTACGTCCTTTGAAGTTGTGCGTTCAGAGTTACCCCCCCGCCTGCCCCACTACGTAGTTTATGCCTATACCCTCATTACAGGAAGAAGTTGTCTTGTTATTGGATAGTCTGGAAGTGGCCCTGTTAGAGTTAGCCACCTCTTCTCCCCAGGCTAAAGTGACTGCTTTACGACTGCTCGTGCGCGCCTCCCAGCTGCTTTCGGCCTACGTGCACATCCCAGAAGTGGCGGCGATGCACCAAGAGATCCAGTATCTCATCAGACATGCTGAGGCATTGCAGCCAGAAGACATTCAAGAAGTGCTGCAAACTGCCCGCAAGGCCTTAGAAACTGTAGCTGCACAGCTCCCCGCACTGCGCGTCCACATACTGGTGGTAGAACCCGACGTCGACAGTGCGGCTCTGCTTTCGACCATGTTGGAAACGCCCTACCGCAGCTTAACCCTAGTTGCAACGGCTAAAGAAGCACAAGCGCTGCTCTGCCGGCAACCGTTCCATTTGGTTATTACGGAACTGCTGCTTCCAGACTTGGACGGGCGCTCCCTGCTGCTTTGGATTCGTCAACAGCCCAACCTCAACACCGTTCCAGTGCTCCTGCTTTCCAGCCGCGCTTCGTCGACCATCAAGGCAGAGTGCTATGCGCTGGGCGCTGATGGTTTTTTGGAAAAACCCTTCGACCCGGCAATGCTAACCTCAACCGTAGCCAATCTGCTCCAACGCACACTCCTCCAACAAGGTGGCGATCCGCTTACAGGTCTGCCCGGACGTGTTATGCTGGAGGAGGCTTTTGCGCGTTTTTGCAGCTTACATGCCAGCACCGGTGCCCCCTTTTGCCTGGCTTTAATTGATTTAGATCACTTTTCGGAAATCAACCAACGCTACGGTACCGCTGCAGCCGATGAAATCCTTCGGCAGGCGGCTTGGCGACTTGGTCGGCTACTGCGGCCTGGGGACTTCCTTGGCCGCTGGGAGTCCGATATGTTTTGCCTGCTGCTTCCAGATACTTCGGCTACACAAGCCAAGGAACTGCTAACGCAAGCGCTTCGCGTATTACAACTGGAACCTTTTGAAATCTCCCCAAACGCATCGCTCGTTCTTTCATTTTCGGCCTGCATTGTACCCGTTACCTCGCCACAAGTACAACTGGTTTTGCTCATAGAACAAGCCCAAAAATGTCTTATGGTTCAAAAAACATCTGGCACCATTCGCACCTATCAGGAGCCTTCGGCAAGTAAACCGCGCATCCTGCTTGTTGAAGACGATCCTGATATTGCTGCCCTGATTCAGATCCGGCTGCAACGTGATGGCTACGAAGTTGTTGTCTTCGCCAATGGTCGAGAGGCCGCTGCATGGGCGCAAACCAATGCAGCCCAGCTGGTGATTCTTGACGTCAAGCTGCCTGGCATGGATGGGTTTGAGCTCCTTTCGTTTTTGCGGTCTCAGCCGGCCTATAAGACGGTTCCTATTGTTTTGCTGACCAGCCTTAGCCAAGAGCATCATGTTGTGCGCGGCTTTGAACTTGGAGCAGATGACTATGTGCTTAAACCTTTCTCGCCGGTAGAGCTTAGCGCCAGAGTTCGCCGACTGCTTCACCGTCAAGAGATTCGCATAGCACAGGCGGCATAAACAGCGTGCATGATTGGAGCCATTGCACAAGAGCTATTAGAGTTGACGTTTGGGGATCGGCTTTTCCAGGCCGCCTTGATCTTTTTTTACGTACTTGTTGGGCTGACCGGTCTCATGGTCATCGCCGCTGTTCTGCTTCGCTGGCGGAACGAGTGGCAACAAGCGCACCTGCAACACCAGGAAGCGCGCTGGAAGGCGCAGCTCATGGCCGTACTGGTCGGAGCACAACCTCCAGAAACCTTATGGGCTATTGTAGCGCCCAACGAAGCACTGGCGTTCTGTGCGTTTTTGTATCGATTTGCCCGCAGGGTAAAAGGCACCGAGCTAGCGCAATTTCGCCGATTGGCAAGGCCATACCTACCTCAACTGCGACGGGCCATCGACCGGGGCAGTCCGGAAAAACGTGCCTACTACTTGCAAATTCTAGGTGTGCTCAGCGATGAAAATCTGTCTGAAGTGCTGCTTCAGGCATTGGATGACCCGGCTCCACTGGTTGCGCTTGTAGCTTTCCGCCGGCTTGCACGAGCCGAAAACGCACACCTTACTCCGCACCTTGTTGACCGCCTGCACCGCTTTAGTCAGAGCTCGCCGGCACTGCTGGCCTCCCTGCTGAGCCGCTTGGGTTTTGAGGCCCTGCCTATGCTACGCCAAGCGCTAAGCAATGTGCAGCGCCCGTCTTGGGTAAGGGCAGTTTTAGCCGAAACGCTCAGCCTGCTTAACGACCCTCATGGAGCGTTTATTGCTGCTCGGCTGCTTCAGGAAAAGGATCTGCCCGAAGAATTAACGATTGCGCTGTTGCGGCTGCTTGCCCATGGCGGTAGTCCGGCTCACGCCACCATTTTGCTTCCCTACTTGCGGCATCCTAAAGAAGCCCTTCGCTTAGAGGCAGTACAGACCTTGGGCACTATTGGAGACTCTAGCAGCTTACCCTTGCTTGTTGAAGCCATGCACGACGACTCGCCTTGGGTAGCGCTGGCTGCAGCCCGCGCCCTTAAGCGACAAAACGCCTTTAGCTTGCTAGCGCAGCTAGCCGAGCAATACCCTTCACGCCGACTGCTCATTGAACAGGTGCTGCACGAGTCGCCCCAGGAAGAGCCATGATGCAGACGTTCTTGCCGCTGTTGGCGGTTTTTCAATTGGTGGTACTGCTCTACTTTTTAGCCCTGAACACTTACTATCTAATCACCAGCCTACTGGCTTTTCGCAGCTTACATCGCTATGCTCGGCGGCTAAGTTCAGTGGATATCGATGACCTGATTGCTACAGCAGGTGCTCCGCCGGTAACGATTATTGTACCGGCGTACAACGAAGCAGCCACCATTGTCGAGGCTTCCCGCTCCCTACTCACACTACGGTATCCCGACTACGAAATCCTCATCGTCAATGATGGCTCGACCGACGCTACGCTGGAGGTCCTGCAAACGACTTATCGTCTACAGCCAGCCCCTCGCTTCCCTTTGGCCCATTTGCCTACCGCTCCGGTACGCGGTGTTTATCAGAGCCAGACGCACTTGAACTTGTGGGTTATCGACAAAGAAAACGGCAAACGTGCTGATGCCATCAATGCTGGGATTAACTTTTGCCGTACCCCACTGCTATGCATTGTAGACGCCGACGGTATCCTCGAGCCCGAAGCGCTCATGCGGATCGTGCGTCCCTTTTTGGAAGATGTACATACGGTAGCTTCGGGCGGTATCATTCGGGTGGTCAACGGCTGTCGCGTGCAGGATGGGCTGGTAGCCGACGTACGTCTCCCGAAACGATGGCTAGCGCGGTTTCAGGTGGTAGAGTACCTGCGCTCGTTTCTTGCGGGTAGGGTCGGCTGGGATGCACTTCAGATCATGCTGCTCATCTCCGGAGCTTTTGGGATGTTTCGGCGCGATCTGGTGGTTGCTGTTGGCGGGTTAGCCCACGACAGTGTGGGTGAAGATTTTGAGCTAACGGTGCGTTTGCATCGCTATTGCCGCGAGCGGCGTTTGCCCTATGCCATCCACTTTGTGCCTGATCCCGTTGCTTGGACCGAAGTTCCTGAAACTACAGCGCTACTGGGCCGCCAGCGCGATCGCTGGCAGCGCGGCCTAATCGACACGCTGCGACGTCATCGACGCCTGATGCTTAATCCGCGCTATGGCCGAATTGGCTTGGTCGCCTATCCCTACTTTTTCTTTTTTGAAATGCTTGGCCCTGTGATCGAGTTTTTAGGCTACATCGTGTTTTTTATCCTAGGGATTACGGGGCATATCTCCCCAGCTGCTGCGCTGCTTTTTTTGTGGATTGCCGTGCTTATGAGCGCTGTGCTTTCGGTTGCTGCCGTTGGTTTAGAAGAACTCTCTTTTCGCCGTTACCCTCAGCTACGGGATTTATTCCTGCTTTTACTGTTGTCGCTGCTGGAAAGCTTTGGCTACCGTCAGCTCATCACGTTTTATCGCATTCGCGGTACGATTTCATACCTGCGCGGCCAAACAGGCTGGGGCACAATGGAACGCAAAGGATTTCAAAAGGGCTAAACTATGCAAAAGCTGGCTTTTTGTTTGAGCTTGTTTTTTAGCCTGCCAATTACAGGCATTGCGCAGCAGCCCCCATCCCGATGGGGTGCGCAGGTAAGCTACGCTTACGAGGCGCTTAGCGGCAGGCGCGCTCCTTGGCAAATCAGCAGTGCCATACTCCAACGTCATTTCGCGAAAACCACGCTTCTAGCCGAGCTTGCTTCGGTACAACGCTTCCGGCGCCGAGATCTGGCCTTTGCCCTCGAGGGATGGGCAGCACTCTGGCCGCAGGCTTACGGTAACCTGCGCTTGCAATACGCTCCGTCTCCGAATTTTTCGCCCACTTATGAGCCGTACCTTGAACTTTACCAGGGCATTGGGGCTTGGGAAGTAGCCGTAGCACTCCGCTATCGTCATTTCTCCAATCAGGAGGTCACCACGTGGGGACTGGCAACGGGACGTTACTTAGGCAACTGGTACCTGCGAACCCAGGCCTTAGTAACGGTCGTGGTCGGCCATTTCAACTGGACCCAACGCATTTTAGCGCGTCGTTACGGTACCTCCCCGACCTCCTTTGTAGAAGTGCAAGCCGGCTATGGCCGTGGCGTAGAAATTGTCGATACAGGCCCTGTGCTTAAGCAACTGCGCACCTACTTTGTTACCTGCCGCATCCAGCACTTCCTGACGCAAACGGTAGGGGGTACGATAGGGTTAAGCTACAGCAATGATGATCTATTTACGCGTCGGGGAGCAGTGCTGGGTGTGCTAACGCGCTGGTGAAGTTTTAGCCCCCTTCCGCTTCCTGCTGACCGGCACCCCCAATGGCCCGGCGCATCTCAGTGTCGGCCTGGATGTTACGCAGGTTGTAATAATCAAGCACGCCGAGATTGCCTTGGCGCAACGCTTCGGCAATGGCTCGAGGGATTTCAGCTTCTGCCTCCACCACTTTGGCGCGCATCTCTTGCACCAGTGCCCGCATTTCCTGCTCACGTGCTACAGCCGCTGCCCGCCGCTCTTCGGCCTTTGCCTGGGCTACGCGCAAATCGGCTTCGGCTTGGTCAATCTGCAACTTAGCCCCAATGTTTTCACCTACATCCACGTCCGCAATATCAATCGACAGAATCTCAAAGGCTGTCCCAGCATCCAAGCCTTTTTCCAGAACCGTCTTGGAGATACGATCCGGATTTTCAAGCACTTCTTTATGGGTGTTGGCCGAGCCGATGGTCGAGACAATGCCTTCGCCAACGCGGGCGATAATGGTTTCCTCACCAGCGCCACCTACCAACCGGTCGATGTTGGCCCGTACCGTAACGCGCGCAATTGCCCGTACCTGAATGCCATCCTTAGCCACGGCCGAAACCGGAGGTGTTTCAATGACTTTGGGGTTAACTGAAACTTGCACAGCCTCATACACATCACGACCAGCCAAGTCGATGGCTGCAGCCCGCTCAAAGCTTAGATCAATATTGGCCTTATCTGCTGAAATGAGCGCATTGACCACTTTTTGAATGTTTCCCCCTGCTAGATAGTGGGCTTCAAGTTGCGCTGTTTCCAGATAAATCCCTGCCTTATGGGCTGTAATAAGCGGCTTGACAATAATCGCCGGGGGCACCTTACGTAGCCGCATGCCCACCAGGTCGCGCACCAGGTTTAGGCGCACCCCCGAAAAGTAAGCCGTGACCCAGAGCCCAACCGGCACGAAGTAAAAAAACAAAAATAGGCCGGCGACAATCAGCGCCAGCAAAATCAGGCCGGATGAAAAGAGCAATTCCATAACTGTGGTCAACGATAAAACCCCTAGGGTTACAAGCTAACCACACGCCTGTACGTTTGCAACCCTAAAGAAGTTACGCTCTAGGGCTATCGGGGCAGGGCTTTACGGTAGTCGCCGCTTGCACCTCCCGTTTTGGCCAAGAGTTGGATATCCGTGATGACAATCTCTTTAGAAAGGGATTTGCACATGTCATAAATGGTGAGCGCCGCCACCGCAACAGCAGTTAGCGCCTCCATTTCCACGCCTGTGGGGCCGGTCGCCTTGGTAAAAGCCCGGATCTCAATGCTATGGGTCTCTTCGTTGGGTTTAAGTTCCAGGTCAATCCCCGTTAGGTTGACATGGTGGCACAGCGGGATGAGCTGACTGGTTCGCTTAGCTCCGAGGATGCCAGCAATTTGCGCTACAGTCAGCACATCCCCTTTGCGTACTTCATGAGCCAAGATGGCCTGCAATACGTCAGCCGGTAGGACAACGCGCCCACTGGCCACAGCGGTACGCACGGTGTCCGACTTGGCTGACACGTCTACCATATGCACCCCTCCCTCTGGATTCAGGTGCGTAAGCATGTATTCCCGGGCTTGGAGTTCCTGCGTCATAGGATGGTAACAGCGTCTGTTGAGCTACTTAGAAGTATCGTCCGCATACTGGCCCAGTAAACGGACAAGGCTGTCAAGAGGTTCATGGGAGCTTGGGGCACAGCCCAGCGGCTGCTTCGTGATGAAACACACACTGGCCACCGACGAAGGTAGCCAGTACCTGCGTTTGCAGAATCTCTTCGGGGGGTATCGTCATGATGTCCTGCGAGAGGACCACAAAATCAGCATATTTGCCTGGCGTGAGTGAACCCAGCTCATCCTCTTGGAAAGCAGCATAAGCGGCCCCGAGTGTAAAGGCGCGAAGCGCCTCTTCGCGCGTTAGGCGTTCCTCGGGATACCAACCGCCCGGGGGCCAACCCTGCGCGTCTTGCCGGGTCACAGCTGCATAAAATCCCAGTAAGGGGTTAGGCGATTCAACCGGAAAGTCAGAGCCGAAAGCCAGGCGTGCGCCATGCCGCAGCAACGTACGCCAGGCGTACGCCCCGCGCACCCGCTCTGGTCCTAGCCGATCTTCGGCCCAATACATGTCGCTGATCGCATGTGTAGGTTGCATGGAAGCAATCACGCCTAATGCTGCAAATCGGGCAAAATCTGGCGGAGCGATCACCTGTGCATGTTCGACGCGATGCCGGCCAGCGGTGCGTCCTAAGGTTTGCAGCGCCTGCTCGTACGCATCAAGCACCACGCGTACACCCCGATCGCCAATGGCATGGGTGTTGACTTGCAGGCCGCAACGCATGGCCTGCTGTACCATTTCAGCAAAAACTTCCGGTGCGTACCGTAATAGACCCTGATTCTCAGGGTCATCGCTATACTCAGCCAAAAGGGCTGCCCCTCGGCTTCCAAGGGCCCCATCGATGTAAAATTTGACTGAGCGCACCGTCAGATAACCTTTATAGCCTAAGATTGGCCCCTGAGTACAAATATGCTCGAAGGCTTCGCCTAGGCCATCCACCATGACGTACAGCCGCAGGCGGAGTGCGTCGCGGTCGATAGCGCGCCAATACCGTTGAATGGTGTCCCAGTCGGCACCGGCATCATGCACACCCGTAAGGCCGTAGCGATGCACTTCAGTGACTGCCCGCTGCAAGGCTTCTTCCAGCACCGCTTCTGTAGGTCTAGGGATATGGCGGGCCACGAGTTCCATAGCGGCATCAATGAACACGCCTGTCGGTATGCCTTGGGCATCGCGCACGATACGACCTCCAGGGGGATCGGCCACAAACGTTGCTAGCAACTCTGGCGCAGCCTGTTGAAGCGCAGCAGTATTTGCCCATGCAGCATGGCCATCGATACGCACCAGCCATACAGGCCGATCCGGAAACGCAGCGTCTAGCATGTAGCGTGTAGGGAATGCCTTTACGGGCCAGTCGTTTTGGTCCCAACCGCGCCCTAGCAGCCAAGCCCCTTCCGGCAGCGACGTTGCAAACGCTTTAAGGCGTTCAAGTACCTCTTGGACCGAACGCGTACCGGTCAGGTCTGCTTGCATCCGGTTTAGTCCTAATCCCATCAAATGGGCATGCGCATCTATAAAGCCAGGCACCACCACATACCCATCCAAATCTATACGTTGCGCGTTTGGATAAGCAGCCAGCACCTGCTCGCTAGTCCCTACCATGAGGATGCGCTCGCCTTGCACTGCCATGGCTTCGGCAATCGGTTGGGCTGGATCGACCGTATAGAGGCGCCCTCCGACGAGCACGTAATCAGCTTGCCCGTAAGCACCCATGACCCCCAAGCAAAAAGTCCAAAACCAAGGTCCTCGCTTAATCCTCATGGCAAGATATCGCTTTACGTTCCACCCAGAGCGTAACTGGGCCATCATTCACCAGGTGCACGCGCATCATAGCTCCAAAAACACCGGTAGGCACGGTTTGGCCCAGCTCCTGGGCCAGACGTTGGACAAAGTACTGATACAGACATTCGGCCTTTTCCGGCGCGGCCGATTCGGTAAACGAAGGCCGATGGCCGCGCGAGACGTCGCCGTAGAGTGTAAACTGAGAAACCACCAAGGCTTGGCCGCCCACATCTTTAAGCGAACGGTTCATTTTACCCTCTTCATCGGGGAAAATTCGAAGATGGGCGCATTTTCGGGCCAGCCAATCGGCCTCAGCCTCCGTATCGTCACGGTGCACCCCTAGCAAAATGAGCAAGCCGCGGCCAATGGCTCCGGTAATTTGTCCATTGACCTCCACAGAGGCTTCAGCAACGCGTTGTACTAAGGCAACCATACTAAACCTTGTTTAGCCATTGCTCCAGAAAGCGGGCAAATGCACGCAGGGCTTGTCCTCGGTGGCTGATTTGGTTTTTTTCTTCTAAGGAAAGTTCAGCAAAGGTCTGCGTGTAGCCCTCAGGGACAAAAAGGGGATCGTAGCCAAAACCGCCCTGACCGCGTTCAGCCTCTAAAATATAGCCCGAGCAGACACCTTCAAAAAGGTGCAGTGTTTGTGCATCTGGCGCAAAAGCCAAGACTGTGCGGAAGCGTGCGCGCCGGTTGGTCACGCCTTCGAGCAAGCGAAGCAAGTGTGCTCGGTTTTCGGCATCCGTTGCTTGAGGACCGGCAAAGCGCGCCGAGTGCACCCCGGGCTGTCCGCCAAGCGCTTCCACTTCTAGTCCTGTGTCATCAGCCAAAGCAGGTAAACCCGTATATTCCTGCAGTGCACGGGCTTTGCGCACTGCATTGCCTTCGAGCGTAGCCGCATCTTCCATAACTTCAGGGGCTCCTGGGAAATCGCTTGCAGCATGCAGAACTACCGGAAAGGCTTCTAAAAGTGCTTTAAGTTCCGCAAGTTTGCCCGGATTGCGCGTAGCCAAAACCAACGCTACAGCCATAAGCAAGTATTACGAATTGATCAAGGTTTCACGTCGGGGAAGGCGAAACCTCCTAACGCTTTGATTGTTGCAGCTTCTGCTTTGTTACAACCTGTAACCCTAAACCAAAATAGGAGGAATTGCCTTGGCCCGAGCAGGTGTTGGGATAAAAGTTCGCGATAACGAACCCATTGATCGCGTGCTGCGGCGTTTCAAGCGCGCTGTCAACCGCAGCCGGTTGCTGCGCGAATACCGGCAGCATATGTACTACATTAAGCCTTCAGAGGAACGCCGGATGGAGGAGCAAAAGGCGCTGCGCAATGCGCGTCGGCATTCGCAGCAGTCCTAAGCAAACCTACAGCCGTTGCTGGAGCGACCTGCGGAGGAGTAGGTCGCTTTTTTATTTCTGGGGGTTGGGTTATTCCAAGCTTAGGGCCATACGCACGATCCGCTCCTGCTCCAGCTGATGTACTTTAGCACTGCCGGTAGCAGGACTGGCACTTTCGGGTCGGCCAATATATCGCACACGCCGGCTGCAGTCGCCATGGAGCGTTTCTAAAAGGGCATTTAGGCGTGGCTGCATGTAGGTCCAAGCCCCCATATTTGCCGGTTCCTCTTGCACCCAGACCACCTCTTTCACGTCCCGATAGCGGGCTAATTCGGCCTGCAGGGCGGCTTTCGGGAAAGGATACAGTTGTTCTATGCGAAGCAGCCCGATCTGATGGCGACGCATCTCGTCCGCCATCAGGGCCTCGAGCAGGTCATAGTAAACCTTTCCGGTGCAAAGGATAAGTCGGCGGGTTGCTGCAGGATCGGTTTCGGCCGGATAGATTTCATGGAAGCGGCCGTTCCAAAGCTCTTCCGGTGTTGATACAGCCAGCGGATGCCGCAACAGGCTCTTGGGGGTCATCAGGATGAGCGGCTTTTTAACCGGCATCCGCGCCTGTCGCCGCAGCACGTGGAAGTAGTTGGCGGGTGTAGTGAGGTTGCCCACGATGATATTCTGCTCAGCACATAGCTGCAGGAAGCGCTCCAGGCGGGCGGAAGAGTGTTCTGGTCCCTGCCCTTCGTATCCATGGGGCAATAGGCAAACCAACCCCGAGTGCTGACCCCATTTTTCTTCGGCTGCTGCAACAAACTGGTCAAAAATAATCTGGGCTCCATTGGCAAAATCGCCGAACTGGGCCTCCCAGAGCACTAGGGTTTCTGGTGAAGCGACCGAGTAGCCGTATTCAAAGCCACAGACAGCATATTCTGACAGCAGACTGTCGTAGATGAGCAATTCGGCCTGGCCTTCACGGATATGGTTGAGCGGGATGTACTCCTCGCCAGTTTCCTGATCGTACAGGACGGCGTGACGCTGACTAAAGGTACCTCGCCGCGAATCTTGGCCACTCAGACGTACCGGCGTACCTTCCAAGAGCAGCGTGCCAAAAGCCAAGGCTTCGGCAAAAGCCCAGTCGATTTTCTTTTCTTTGTAAAAAAGCACATCCCGTCGCTTAAACTGCCGTTCCAGCTTGGGGTGAATGTGGAAGTTTTCAGGAAGCTGGACCAAGGCCTGCACCACCGCTTCTAGGTCTTCTTGACGGGCAGCCGTTTCTATCTCAGGCAGGGGAGGCTCTTCTTCGGCCTGCTCGTGCAACCGTTGCAACACGGCGCCGGGGTCTTTTTCTTTGAGGTGTTGCGTACGCTCAAAAGCCTCTTGCAGCCGGGCCTGATAGTCGTCGAGCATCTGCTCGGCTTCCTCGGGCTTCATGTCACCCCGCCGGAGTAGCATTTCGGTGTAAAGCTTACGGACCGAGCGTTTTTGGGCGATTTTCTTATACAGCAGCGGCTGCGTGTAGGTAGGCTCGTCGGCTTCGTTGTGGCCGTGCACGCGATAGCAGATGAGATCGATGACCACGTCTTTGTTGAAAACCTGCCGGTAATCAAGCGCCAAACGGGCTACACGTACGCAGGCTTCTGGATCGTCGCCATTAACATGAAAGATCGGCGCCTGAATCATGCGGGCAATGTCCGTTGCATAGGTTGAGCTGCGGGCATCGGCAGGGGTGGTAGTAAAGCCGATCTGGTTATTGATCACAATGTGGATTGTACCGCCGGTTTTGTAGCCACGCAGCTGGCTTAGGTTGAGCGTTTCGGCCACTACGCCTTGGCCTGCGAAAGCCGCATCCCCATGGATAAGAATCGGGATCACCGCGTCGTAGTAATCGCCTCCTGGGGCATCGGCACGCCGGCGGCGAAGCTGGTCTTGCTTGGCCCGCACCATGCCTTCTACCACCGGATCGACCGCTTCGAGGTGGCTGGGGTTCGAAGCGAGCGTAATTTTGACCACAGCACCACTGGGGGCGCGGTGCACCCCTTTGGCCCCTAGGTGGTACTTCACATCGCCTGAACCCTGGATGGTGTTCGGGTCGATGCTGCCTTCAAACTCAGAGAAGATGACCTCGTAGGGCTTGCCTAAGATATTGGCCAGCACGTTCAAACGGCCGCGATGGGCCATACCGATAACCACTTCTTCAACTTCCTGATCGGCCGCATCCGACAGCATCGCATCCAAAATGGGGATCAGCGACTCGGCTCCTTCGAGCGAAAAGCGCTTATGCCCGATGTATTTGGTATGCAAGAAGCGCTCAAAGGCCTCGGCCGCGTTGAGCTTTTGGAGGATGCGTCGCCGCATCTCGGGTGAAATGGGATCAGCCGCACGTACGGGCTCAATGCGTTCCTGCAACCAGCGGCGCTCGGTAGGGTCCGAGATGTGCATAAACTCAATACCGACCTTGCGCGTGTAGGTCTGGCGCAGAATGTCGAGAATTTCTCGCAGGGGGGCGATGTCTTTCCCTCCCAAGCCACCGGTGACAAACGTGCGGTCGAGGTCCCAGATGGTCAGCCCGTAGGTTGCAGGGTCAAGTTCAGGATGGTACTTCCATTCGTAGCCCAGTGGGTTAACGTCGGCCTGAAGGTGGCCGCGCACGCGGTAAGCGCGGATGAGCTGGAGCACGGCCGCCTGCTTCTGAATCATGGTCAATTCTTGGCCGTTCTCCAACCCGCCCAAAAGGGGCGTTGTGTCTTGAGCTAGACGATAGGGCTGGTAGGGAATGCCCAGATCAGCAAATACGCGTTCATAGAACGCGTGCTGCCCTTGCAGCAGCTCATCGATATAGGCAAGGAAGGCGCCGCTCTCGGCCCCTTGAATGACACGATGGTCGTAGGTAGAGGTGATCGTCATCACCTGCGAAAGGCCTAGGCGGCTGATCATATCGGCGGGTAAAGCCGTGTACTCGGCGGGATAGCCGATAGCACCTACGCCCACAATCACCCCCTGGCCAGGCATTAAGCGGGGTACGCTCATAACCGTACCGATCATGCCGGGGTTTGTGATTGTTGCGGTCGTGCCCTGAAAATCCGTCACGTCTAAGCGGCCATCTCGTGCCCGAGCGACGATATCGTTATAAGCGCCCAGAAACTGGGCAAAATTCATCCGCTCCGCATGCTTAATGTTGGGAACCAGCAGCGTGCGCTTACCCCGACGCTCTAAGTCGATGGCAATGCCTAGGTTAATTGTTTTTGGCTGCACATGCATGGGCGTGCCATCATCCCGCCGAAACGTAGCATTCATCACTGGAAATGCTTTGAGCGCCTGCACCACTGCCCATGCGATCAGGTGGGTAAACGACACCTTTTCCCCACCCACATGGCGTTGATAGTCATTGATAAGCGCCCGGTTTTCGGCTAGCAGCCGGACCGACACTGTGCGCACCGAGGTCGCCGTGGGAATACCCAGGCTTGCCTCCATATTTTCGACAATCCGGGCTGCGGGCCCACGAAGCGGGTGGGCTTCGACCTCTTCAGGTGGCAATGCGGCTGCAACAGGCTCTGGTGCAGCGCCGTCGCCACCTGGGCGTTCACCTGATGCGAGGCGCGCTGGTTCAGCGCCCGGGCGCATTTCGGGAGCTGCTACAAACGACTCACCCGGTTTGTAATCGGCAAAAAATTCCCGCCAGCTTTCGCTTACGCTTTCCGGATTTTCCAGATACTGGCGATACAGCTCTTCAACGTAACCGGTATTAAATCCTAGTGTGCTCACGGTAGGCAGTAGAAAGACCCCGCTTTTCGACTGTAGCTCGAACGATGCCTGCGCAAGAAGGATTCCAGAATTTTAGCGGATCCGTGAGCGTTCGTCCCAGACAGGCTCCAGCAGCTTGTAGTCGCCCTGACCGGTTTGGTCGATGAAGATGAAGCGGCGTCCCAAGCGACGATAGTGCCAAATTTCATAGGGTTGTGTTCCCGATCGACGCTCGATGAAGTCGGGTTCTCCAAAGAGCACGACAATATGCCCTCGATCGGTTTGCCAGCCTGGTCGCTGCCCGCTAAACTTACGATTTGCCAATGCAATGCGTGTGTAGTACTCTTCCATTTGCTCGTTGCGTGGCGTCCCAGGCGTGGGATCACGTTTTTTCCAGAATTCCAGAAAACGCTGCCAGCGTTGCTCGGGCGTTTTGCCAGAGCGGATGTAAGTCAGCTCTTTGGCTTTAGCAATGTAGCGGAGCTGGTCGATTGCCGCGTCTAGATCCTGCACGTAGGCCATCAATGGGTTCCAGAACACGGTAAACGGTTTTTCCACGGCAGCCAATAGCTCACCCTTTTCGGCCACGACGCGAAGACGCAGCAGGTAGGCCCCAGGGTCTAAGGGTTCCTTAAGCTCAAGCGGATAAAGGCGCGCCGTGCGGCCTGCAGGCAACGTAAGGACTTCTACCTGCTGCTCTAGCAGCACATAGTTTTCTGCACGGCCCAGGCCTAAAAGCGGTCCCACGATAGGCCAGCCCCGGCTTTGTTCAAGACGCAGCAGCTCATAGACGACGCGTCCCGCTTGCCGCTGCCGAGCGGCAAGCTCATAAAATATGGGCAGCGTGCGCGCGGCTATTGCACTCACTGCACCCACATAAGGCACCAACTGCTGTCGGTCAGGAGTGTAGGTTTTCAGGAGTAACGGATCACTCAGCGCTACTGGAGACTCTAGGCTCCGCACCTGCACATCCAGTGTTCGGGTAATTAGGCGTTGCGTTGCCCGATCCTCCAGTTGCACCACCACTTGGTAGCGTCCAGGCGGAAGGATAAACGAGCGGGTTGAAAGGTCAGCGGCTTCAGGGCTTTGCGTTGCTGCAAAGTCAGCCGTTGTTACACTACGCTGCCAGCTCTCGCGAGCAACAAAACGCCGCTGGTCGCCAGCTTCTAGCCGATACACTTCGGCCAGCAGTGCATATGTAGCACTAAATCCACCTTCGATGCGTAGAAACTGCAATGTGGCATAAGGGACTTGCACGTAAAGATCAACCCAGCGCTGCCCGGGCGGTGCTGGTGCTACTGTATGAATGGCTTCGATCGCAAAGGGGGCTTCGGGCTGCGCTTGCAGCATTCCCGCCGAGAGTCCCCACCAGAGCCCCAAAAAGACAGCCCAGCGTTTCATCGTTAACCCATCTACTGCACGCTTGACGGCAATAAAACGCGTTGCATTCCGCTTTATTGCTCAATTATCGTTACGAATGCCTCATGTCACGTAGTAAGATGGGTCAACGGTTAGGCATACCCTATCAACCGTTCAAAAAAGCAGCTGAACCGCACAAAGAGGAGATTGCAGAATCTCTTTCTAGACCAATACGCGACCAAACAGCGCTTCGACAAACTGTCGCCGGTCAAACACCTGCAAATCGCTGATTTTTTCGCCTACGCCAATGTATTTCACTGGGATTTGGAACTCATTAGAGATGCCGATCACAATGCCTCCTTTGGCCGTACCGTCCAGCTTGGTGAGCACAAGGCCGGTTACCTCAACGCTTTTGGTAAACTCTTCCGCTTGCCGAAGGGCGTTTTGGCCCGTTGAGGCATCCAGGACCAGCAAGACTTCATGCGGGGCGCCTTCGACCTGGCGAGCCATAACGCGCCGGATCTTTGCCAGCTCTTCCATCAGGCCGCTTTTGGTATGTAAACGTCCAGCGGTATCGATAATCACCACATCAACACCCCGGCTTTTGGCAGCAGCCAGCGTGTCGAAGGCCACTGCTGCAGGGTCGGCTCCGGGGTGCTGTTTAATGAGCGGCACCTGAGCTCGCTCGGCCCAGATTTCGAGTTGTTCGATAGCTGCAGCCCGAAACGTATCGGCTGCACCCAGCAGTACACTTTTACCCGCTTCGCGGTAGCGGTAGGCCAGCTTACCAATGGTTGTGGTCTTACCTACCCCATTAACTCCCACAACCATGATCACATACGGCTTATGCGGCAGCGGGGCTTCAAAATCGGCTGGGCGCTCCGAAGCATGGTCGAGCAACAGGCCCGCAATTTCGTCCCGAATGAGGGCATAAAGCTCCTTGGTCGAAACGTATCGGTCGCGTGCTACCCGGGCTTCAACACGCCGAATAATCTCCAAGGTGGTTTTTACCCCTACATCACTGGTGATTAGGAGTTCTTCAAGCTGATCAAGCACCTCGTCGTCGATCCGGTCCTTACCTCGGATCAAGCGATCGAGCTTACCAAGCAGGCTGGAACGGGTTTTTTCCAGGCCTGACTCCAGACGTTCCTGGTCTTGCTTCTTAAACCGATCCAAAAAGCCCATAGCCTACGATACCTCTGTAGACGCCAAAGCGGCTGCGGGGGGTGCCGCAGACCAAGCGCGCACAAACCGAATCACGTAGCGCAAAAACGAATAGCCCAGCAGTACCACTGAAACCCAAAGCAAAAAGCGGAACACTGGTGGATCAGCCCCAAGCAATGCAGCCAGCATTGTCAAGGCCAGTACGGTCACAGCTACTTTGCCAATCCAAATGCTCATGTAGACCCGCTGCGTGCGATGGGCCAGCAGTACGCCGCCCAGCACAATCAGCGCATCACGCAATACCACAAACGCAAAAAACCAAAACGGTAAGTCGCCCCGTACCACCAGCGCCATCGATACCAACCCGGCCGTCACCTTGTCGGCTAGCGGATCGAGCACCTTACCCCACTCTGAGACGGTATGGGACCAGCGAGCCACGCGGCCATCAAACCAGTCGGTGACAATGGCCAGCAGCGCTAGCACCAAAACCCAGGATAGCGGGCCGCGCGTCAGCACCAAATAGGCCAGCGGAAACGCCAAAACAAGGCGCAGCAGACTCAAAATGTTCGGAATGGTCCAAAATCGCCCTAAGGGTAACAGGCGAATGTTCGCAAACAGCGCACCCTGCTCCGGCATCCCGACTCCCAAGGTTGTGGATGGCGCGGGAAGCATACGCCGAAGCGCGCGTTAGGTTTGCTCTCAAACGACGGGTGCAGCCCGCGGCAACAGGCAGAAGGGTACAATGCACCTTACTCCTGTTGCAGCACCAGTCCAGTCAGCGGCGGCAGCCTCAGGTGCAGGGTGTCGGCAGCCGCATGCACGGCGTAGCCGTTGGGCACTGTAGCCAGTTGCACGCGATAGCGAGCTGCTTCTGGCAGTGGCAAAGTGACTTGCCGGTCTGTTTCGTCGCGGTTCAGCACCACCAGCACCTTTTCTTTGTCGAGCGTGCGCTGGAAAACCAGCAGGCCTCCTTCAGCCATAAGAACTGAAAACGTTCCGCGCCGCAGCGCAGGCGACTGTTTTCGTAAGGCTATAGCCTGCTGGTAAAACTGAAACAGTGTGCTGTCGAACCGCACGGGATCGGACTGCCGAGGCCTTCCCAGCGGATCTGAGACTTCGTCGGCGTACTGCAGCTCGGGCCAGACCATCGGCTTGCGAACGTCGGGGTCGTCGGCACCCCACATACCAGCCTCTGTGCCGTAGTAGATCATGGGTGCACCAACGTATGTCATCTGAAAGAGCGCCACCAGGCGCTGAATCGCTCGCGCAGTGGCATCGGGGGCTTGCACCTTGTAGTCCGGGTTGTGTCGCGGAGAGTTGTGACGATCGTACCCAAACTGCTCCCGGCGAATATGTGCTGGATCACGGTTGACGATCATCGAGGCTAAGCGATCGGTATCATGCGAATCGATTAGGTTTTGCATTGCATATTGTACCGCCAGCGGATAGCGGCTGCGCCGCTCGTCCAGCAAACGCGCAAAAGCCGGCGCATCCAGACCGTAATCGATCAAGAAGGCTTTCACCGGAAAAGCGAAAGCAAAGTAATTCATTGTGGCAGAAAAACCGCCCTGAACGATAATATCACGGGCATCCTGCCAAAGCTCGGTGACGGTGTAGGCGTTCGGGTTAAGCTGGCGCACGTAGGCATTCCAGTCGGCCCAAAAGCCCACAGGCACCTCGTTTGTTACATCGAGCCGCCAACCGTCGATGCCATCTGAGGGGTCGCCATCGCCGTTGGGGTCCATCCAGCGCGCTGTCGCGTGGAAAATATAGCGCTTGGGTCCTGGATGCAGGTCCGTACCTGCTGCGTTGTCGGCAAAAACCGGCAGCGTCTTGACACCCCACCAACCTTCGTAGTCAAACTCGTTCGTGTCGGGTGTGGCCGGGTCATCGAAACGGCGAACGATATACCAATCTTTATAGGGGGAGTCCTGCTGCCGTGCCCGTAGATCTGCAAAGGCAAAAAAGTCGCGCCCCGTATGATTAAAGACGCCATCGATGATTACACGCATGCCGCGCGCATGGGCTTCCTGGATCAGGCGCAAAAAAAGACGGTCAGCTGCGGTCCAATGCCAGGTGCTCGGATCCTCGGTTTCTTGGGCCATCAGAGCCAGATCGCCCTCGGGATCGGGCCCAAAGTAAGGATCGATGTGGTGAAACGTATTGCCGTCATATTTGTGGAGCGAGCGGGCATAAAATACGGGATTAAAGTAAAGTGCTGTAACACCCAGATCTTTGAGATAGTCCAACCGATCGATCACGCCCTGCAGATCGCCTCCATAGCGCCGATGGAAAACGGCATAGCTTTCGTAGAAGTCTTCACCCATTTCGCGCTCCCAGTCGTCTCGTGCATACCAGTCGCCCGTCCAGGGGGAAAGACGCCATGAGGCTGGCGCAGCTGGCAGGGCCGGCGGGTACTCAAGCGAAGCGCGGGTAGGATCGTTCGTCGTGTCGCCGTTCCAGAAACGTTCGGGGAAAATTTGATACCAAATGGCATCGGCAGCCCAATCGGGTACGTTAGCTTCTTTCGGGGCTTGCATTGCACATCCGACAAGCAGCAGTGCAACAAGGAAGGAGGCTTGACGCATAATTCTAGCAGGTTGGGATCAAGGGGCATACAGGACAAAACGGGTTTCGATGCGCGCGGCTGTCTCGAGCCGGACCAAGTATGCGCCCGAGGCTAACGCGGTAGGCGTCCAAGCCACTTCGTGCAAACCGGCCGGCTGTAGCGCATCCACAAGGGTGGCTACGCGACGGCCTAGGAGATCATAGACGATAAGGCGTACCGGCCCTGGCTCTGCAAGGGCATAGGTCAGCGTGGTGCTCACCCGAAACGGATTGGGGAAGGGGGCTTCAAGCCGCGTCTGCGTCGGCCGCCCTTCCTGCTGTAAGAGATCTAGCCCTACGGTAATCAGCCCAGGCTCGGCCTGCCCCACATAGCGATTTGTGTAGAGCCGGAACTCTCCAGGCAGCAGGCTAATGGACGTGTTCGGGTCGCTTATTTCCAACGAGTCGCCGCGGAAATAGTCGTACCACGTCCCTGTTTGGGGAAATGTAGGCGTAACCGCAAGGGGCTCTAGGCCGAAGTTGCCCACGACAACCACACTCAGCTCCGGATGCGCCAGCGAAATCCAACGACCGGGCACGCCGTGCTGCAACCGCAGACGCACTTGCGTATCCGGACTCCGAAACACAGCGTACGTGCGCCGAAGCTTGAGCAGCTCGGCCCAGGTTTTGTACAGCTTAAGCCGCAGCGGGTCGCTTCGGTAGTCCCAACGAATGGGTTTCGGATCAACGCGGCCAGGCGCAATGGATGGGCAACGATCTCCGGCACCCTCCAAGCATTGCTCGCCACGCTCGCCATACCCATAACCCAGCTCACCGAACTGCCAGATCATCTTGGGTCCTGGTATCGTAAAGAAAAACGCTCCAGCGAGCTTTAGCCGATCGAGCGCCACCGGAAGCTGCCGTATATCGTAACTCCCCTGCTGCGCCCCATAGACCCGCATGCGATACATGAGCCACTGCTCATCGTGGCTTTCCATATAGGCAATCAAATTTGGCGAAGGGAAACCGCGGTTTTTAAAGTAGATTGCGGTCAGGTCCGACGAGAAAGTTAGATCATTTAAGTAGCCCATTACGCTCTGGCTAAACGGCCGGTTGAGGTTATGCCAGAGCAACATGCCCGCGCGGCCGCGATCTCGTCCGTAGGCAGCCAGTTCCCTCTCCTCTTGGTTATCTGCAAAATGTTCCAAGATGATGTAGGCTGTAGAATCGACCGACCAGATGGCATCGGCCATGCGCTTCAGCAATCGAATGCGGGAAGCATCATAAGCGCTCCAAGCACTTACGTCGTTACCTGTATACCTTTGCGTAAAGCCTTTGGAGAGGTCAAAACGAAAGCCATCTACGCGAAATTCTTCTAGCCAATAGCGGTTGGCCCGATCGAGCCAGTATTGGATATAAGGATGCTCGTGGTTTAAGTCATAAAAGACATTAAAGGGATGGCGGGCTGGGATGTTAATGAACGGATTGCTGGCTGTAGGACCGTAGAGCTGCACCAGGGGGGAACTGCCTGTAGCATGGTTGTAGACCACATCAAGGATTACCGCAATACCGCGGCGATGGCACTCGTCAATAAAGCGTTTTAGATCGTCGGCGGGACCGTAATACTTGTCGGGAGCCAAATGAAAGGCAGGGTTGTAGCCCCAGCTCACATTGCCTTCAAACTCGGCCACGGGCATCAACTCGATGGCATTAATGCCCAGGCGTTCTAAGTAGTCGAGCGTATCGATAAGCGTAGCGTAATCATGCTTGGCTACAAAGTCGCGCACCAACAGCTCATAGATCACCAGTTCGTGGGCTGGTGGTCGCTCAAAGTTGGTTACCTGCCATGTGTACCTCGGTGCGCCGGGCTGGAGCACCGCTACGATACCCTGAGTTTTTCCTGTGGGATAGGGTTTGAGGTTTGGATAGGTACTGCTTGGAATGAACGGATCATTCCAGGGATCGAGTACCTTATGGGCAAACAGGTCAGCCAGGCGCAGTTCGCCGTCGATAAAATACTGAAAAGCATACTCCTGCCCAGGGGTTAGACCATCGATGGTGATCCACCAGTGGACGCTATCGGGACGCGGCGCATCCCGGTGCATGAAGTAAGCAGGATCCACCTCCCAGTTGGTAAAATCGCCAATCACATAGACGAAAGCTTTGCCTGGTGCATAGAGCGAAAGCGTAACCCGCGTAGGGTCGTTTGGATCGTAGTTGATGCCGTCTTCAATGCCCGGTGGGCGAGGTTGATCGACAATCGACGGGTTGCGTACCGCATAAAACTTGGCAGTGTCGGCCTCTCCTAGTGCGTTTTCGGCCACAGCCCACACATCGAAGCGGCCAGGCGCGCTGAGCGTCAGCGCATAGCGCAGTGTGTCGCTGGTCGTCTGCGCCACCTCACTACCGTTGACAAACAGCCTTAGAGCGGTTAAGGCGGCACCGGTGCCTGGATCGGCTACAGCAACGACGGCAACAGTCGTGTCGCGTGGCGCAATCAGCGGGCGCAAGGGGGTCACATTAGGCGTAGCGAACTTAACAGCCAATCCCGGCGATGCGACATCTACGAAAATATCACGACCGCCCACGTCTTTCCCTTCACGCGAGCCGTCTGCATTCCGAAAGACAAACGCCAGTTTGCGGATCTGTTCATCATAGATGTTGTCCCACGGCGAAGCACCTGCTGGAGGCGTGGCGGAATAGTCTTGATAATAGGCCCGGATGTCCTCAATATGGAGGCGGTAGAGGTCCTCTCCAATGCGTTCCATGCGGATGTCCGCACGGTTTTGGCCCCAGTTGGCTTTCACGTAGCGCCAGTCGGTGTCGGTGCGACTTTCATTGGTGATGACGCCGGTGTGTGCATAAACGTCGCCGGTGTAGCCGGCCAGTCCGCCAGTACCTTCTTTGGCGTTGAAGTAAATTGTAACGGGTTGGTCTAGCCGCACCACCACGGGATCGGTCCAAACCACCTGGGCTGCGCTGGGGAGCACCCAGGTCCAAAGCAGCAGTACAACAAAAACCCTACGCATGCCTATGCTTTCGCGTTAAGCCCACCGAAGGCCTTGTGTGCTTTTGGGATAAAAATGGGCGGGATCAGGGCCGCCGGACCTATCAAACCCCGACCCCGCCCTCACGGCATCCGGTTTACCGGACGATCATCATTTTCTGCGCGTAGATCCCCGAAGGCGTCTCCAACCGATAGATATAGACGCCGTTCGACAAGCCTGCAGCCTCGAACGTGACGCGGTAAGTGCCTGCTGGCTGCACCTCATCGACCAGCGTGGCAATTACCCGTCCAAGCAAGTCATAGACGCGCACGCGCACCGGCTGCGTCTCGGGCAGGGCATACTCGAACGTGGTGCGATCGGCAAACGGATTCGGGTAGTTCCGCCCAAGCGCAAACCGCTCAGGCCGGCTGCCCGCTATCGGCTCAACTGCGGTCGGCGACGTGCCGGCCTCATAGCAGAGATCCTGGATGTCTTGCGGAAGCGAGGCTACATTGGCCGTCGGATTGCATTCGAAGGGAAGCGCACCGCTTTCCTGGAACGCGACCAGCGGCATGGTATAGGCACTCGGCCAGTTCTTGGCTGCCGAAGGCAGAATGTACTGGTAGCGCCGACGACCGGGGCCAAAGCCGCCTTCCCCTTCGTCAACAAAGCCATCCAGCATATTACCGTAGCGATAGCGGAAGCCAACGCCATTGTAGGTCGGTCCACTCACCGTCAGCGTGCCCGTGTAGATCAAATCGCCGTCTTCGTCTGCAAGCAGCAGCGGCTGAAGGTCACTTAGTCCTCGCGGACGGGCCTGCGTTAACCGCCAAAGTGGGTCTTCAAAAACCACATACACGCTGTCTTTTTGCGGATCAAAGGCCCGCTTAACCCGGAAGGTGAGCGCCGGATTCATATCAACCTGGAAGGTCACCTCGACCTGCGTTCCAGAAGGGATCACATTGCCCTCCCGCACGTCGTTGAAGAACTGGATACCTAGGTCGAGCGGGTCATCTCCCGTAAACACAAACCGTCGGTCGCTACCGCCGTAGTCTAGCGGCTCTTCCCAGCCCTGTGGCCAGTCTGAAGGCGCATAGTCCACATAGAATTTGTACTTGAACTGGGTGCCAGTGAAGGCCGTTAGCGGGATCGAAGTCGTGTATTGGGTAGGATCGACCGACTCGAACAGAGCGCAAGCATCTGGGTTGCCTACTTCCAGGCAGTTCCCCCAGCCGTTGAAATCACCCCGTACAATAATCGTGTCTCCACGCTGCTTGTCAAAAAGGCCAGCCCCCACTAGAGGATCGATATCGACCGTAAAGATCACCTCAGCAGTGACGCGACGCACGCCGGTCAGGTCGACGGGCTTCGTATTGCCATAATAGACCCAGTGCAGCGTGGTGTCTTGTGCTGGGATCACAAAGGAGCGGTTCCCCACGAGCTGACCTTCTTCCCAACCATTAGGCTCAATAAAGAACTTGTATTCCTGTCGCGTGCCGGCCAGCGAAGCGGGATAGTAGGCTACACCAGAAAAGAGGTGGTAGCCCGGTTTGGTAATGTCGTTGGATTCGCGTTGCAGGATTACCTTTGTCGTGCTCCAGTCCAGCGGACCAGCATTATTGAGCGGGTCACCCCGCACGCCAACCACAATGTTGGCTGCCTGGGGGTCGTAGCCATCGGCTGCGCCTTCCTCAGTGCTCACGTAGACGCGGAACCACACTGCGACGGTGTCTGGCTTTTGTACCCAGGGCCGCCAGCTATAGTCCCGATCTGCTCCCTTCTCAAAATAATGGAGCACCAGCGTCGTGTCGCCGCTACCGGCTGCAAGCACATGATTTCCGCCATCTTCCCAGCCACCGATGCCTACCGCTTCGGCCTGGCTGGAGAAGAATTTGAACTCCAATTGTTCATTTTCTGGGATTTGGAAGCTGATTTGCCAGTAATCGCCGCCGAGGTTGGTGGGCCTAAGCGTAGTGCGGTCGTCCCAGGAGATTACGTTTCCATCAGGCAGCGTAAAGGGCCAGTCCTGGTTTGTAATCTGGCCACGCACTTGAATGAGTCCATCGGCCGTGCCCGTAGTGTCGGGCAAGGTGGCCGTGTTCAGGCGGAGCGTCACCGTGCGCTGCGCCAGCGCATTGCCAGCCATGAGCGCTGTTGCGAGCAACAGCAAGCTAAGGCGGCTGCCGAGTTTTCTGGTAGCGCTTACCATGGCAGTTTCACCGGTTGGTTTGTGGGGTTTATGGTCAGAAGGCGACCATTAGGGTAAAGCGGTTGACGCCGTCGAAGTAGCGCCAACCTTCGTAGGCATAATCCAAGGCCAACTGCAACGGACCAAAGCGATAGCGCAGTCCCCCACCCAAGGAGAAGGTATGTGCGCTGTCGGTTAGAAACAGTTCGCTATAGCCTCCACGCAGCAGGATGAGGTCCCCCAGTAGGCCCAGCTCGGCGCCCACGTTCACATACTGGCTACTGTTGCTAGGGCTGAGGGCATCGACAGCCAGCGTCAGGCGACTTCCGTTGCGCTGAAAGACCTCCCCAGCCAAGCCAATGCGCATGGTTAGGGGAAGGTCAAAAGGGTCAGTGCGCAGCTCAGCACGGTTGCTGGTGTTGTTGCCTTGGCTACTGGGGTCAATATCGACAATGGTTAGTAAATCGTCACCTTGCATGCGCATTTTGGTGCCAAAGTTGGTAATCGCAGCGCCCAGGCGAATGCCCCAGAAGGGTGTTACAAAGAGTGTCCCGAGGTCGAGCGCTAGGCCAGTGGCTGTCGAGTAAGAGATGCGCTCTGTGATGTACTTTAGCGAGCCGCCGATCGAAAAACGATCGGTAAGCGCCCGGCCGTAACTTAGCGCGAAGGCATACGAGGCAGCCGTGAAAGCGCGGCCTGTGCCCTCTTGTTGCTCGACGGTGGTCTCCTCCATTTCTGGTGTGCGTAGGGCAGTAACAGCTAAGCCCACGGCGCCAGCTCCTAGCGGTGCGGCTACAGCCACGTAGTTCAGCGCAATATCGGCCAGCCATGCGGCATGCTCGGCCGTGAACATTCCCTGCGTCAGGCCGGCCAGCCCAGCTGGATTCCAATAGATAGCCGTAGGGTCGTTGACCGAAGCGCTTAGGGCGTTACCCATAGCTGTAGCCCGTGCGCCAATGGGAATGCTCAGAAACTCGGCTGCAGCTGTGCCTGCGCGCGTGACCGTACGCGTCTCACTTGCAAACTGCGCCTGCACCGGCCTAGTGGCCAGCATCAGCAGGCCCAAAACCACCCCAATCGATGTATGTCCACGCATGGTGCTTATTTGATAATCGCGAAGGTTCCGGTTTTTTCGCCGATACCTGGCGCTTCCACGTGATAGAGATAGACGCCGTAGGATACTTCCAGTCCATCTTCGGTGAGCAGGTCCCACACGAGCGTTCCATTAAGTAGCGAAGCAGCGTCCAATCCATCGTTTGCCCCTTCATTTAAGCGCAATGTGCGCACCAGCCGTCCTCCTACCGTAAAGATGCGCACGGTAGCTTGCGGAGGCAGGTGAATAAAGTGGATCGCCCTAGGTCCTCGGCCCGTGGTGAAGGGGTTTTGCGCTTCAAACCGGTTGGTAGCGATGTAGGGGTTAGGCACAACCTGAATCTGGTCTAAAAGCTGCCGTGCGCGTTCTCGATCTACGGTCGGACCTTTAGCCGTAAACTCAAAAACGTCGCTGGAGAGGAATGGCTTGCGCGTAATGAGCGTGGCTACATCGCCTTCGCGCGGATTACGCCGGTCGGATTGGGTAAAGTCCAGCGAAATACGCCAGGTTACCCCTTCACGACCATCCGGTAAGGGCTCGATCAGCACCAAAAAGTCGCTCGCGGGAGGATTAGCTCCTGGACTGGCTGTAAAACGCGCGGGAGTGGTCGAAAGCACACCGCCGTCGGTATTGTCGCGGTCCAGGAAAGCAAACTTTACAGGCTGACCGGTAGCGATGTTGATGACGCGGACGTTGGTAGGCCGTGCAGGGATGGTTTGTGCTCCGATGCGAAGCGGCTCCGACATGACCGAGCCGTCGGCCACAATCTCAATCCGGTAATCGGCGGGATTGCGCAGCCCCTTGATGAAAGGAGGCTGCACAAAAGGCTCCATTACCGGCGCAAATACGTCTGGGTTGTTCCAGCCCGAACTTGCGCGATCTTGCACGACATAGGGATCTGGGAAAAAGATGAGCTGGAAGCCGTCTACTATGGGCACCTCCTGGCCTGGTTTAAAGGCTGTGGAGCGCCGGATGAGCGTATCGGGGCGCGCAGCGTCCGTAATATCGATCAGAGAGAAGTTCTTCGTCGTGAGCGTGTCGGGTGTGGTACGTGTACCGGCAATCAGGGTGTCTTCGAACACAATACGGTAGCGGGCGCCTTCGCGCACAGCCCGTGGGTCGATAATCTGATACGCAATGCGGCTTGTGGTAAAACCGGCTACGCGCGGCAAAAAGCCGTCTACGTTTTCCAGTTCTGCGTTGCGATAGCCAGCCACGGGCGCTGTAGGGGTCACACGCACCACGTTGGGCCCAGTTTGGATCGTTCCGTCAGGTAGCCGTCGAATGCGGATAGGCGTTTCGGTGGGTGCAATATTGATTTCGGCCACTCCGCGGTCGTAGGCTGTCACCGCGTAGTAATACGTGATCCCATTGGTGACCGTTGTGTCGACGAACACATGTCGAATGCCATTGTCATTGCCTAGGTAGAACTTGATCCCATTGATATCGATGGGATGAAAGCCCGTAATGCCATTTTTTAGGTCAAATTGGGCGATCGGCTTGCGGAAGGTTAGGTTACCAAAGCCGTCGGTAATCACCAGGGCATCTAGAAAAGCAGGATCGGTAGCCCGGTAAATCCGGTACCCTTCAAAGTCGCGGCCATCAAGACCGATGCTTTCCAAATAGGAATCGACGGATTCTTCGGCTTTGCTATCCCAGTAAAGCGTCACGCGGCCATCGCCGGGCACAGCTACTACGGTAGGCGTAAGCGGCGCCTGGGCAAACTGGTAGTCTTCGGCATAGGCGCTCAGTGCATAATCCCGCCCCTTAAGGGCTTCGCTGCGATTGGCAGCCAGAATGACCGCCAGCGAGATGCGCTCGATTTGACCTGCTGTCAGGGGGAAAAGACCGCTGGAGACCGCTAAGTCGTTATCCCCAGCCGGTGGGCGTTCTAGATCCAGAAAACCTGGTATCATAAACCGATTAAACAGCGTCTGGTCCGGAGTTTGCGTCAGGTTGAGCGAACCGGCTGGGAAGATGCGCACGTTGGTAATGCCGATTTGGTCAGACTCTGCCACGTCGGTCTTATCGATGTTGCGCTCTCCTGGGAAAGATGTACCTGCTCCCGAAGTAGGGCAGCTATCATCTTCTCCTGGATCTCCCGTATTGGGAACGCCGTCAAGTCCCGTGTCGTCGCGCAGCAGGTTCCAGTCGCCGTCGTTGTCGATACCATCATCGCGGCGCTCATCGATCATCTCGTCGATGTTCTCGTCGATCCCTTCGTCAACAGCCCCATTGCCGTCGTTGTCCAGGCAATCTTTGTAGGGTTTACCTAGGTCTTCCGGCCCTACCTGATGCAGGATGGTGCACCATTGCAGGCGACCGTTGCGGCGCACAAAGACTGGGTAGCGACCGTAAGGATCTTGCGCGGCCTGGTCGACCATTTCCTGGGTGACGCGGGGACTACCCGGCTCACCGCGACAGGGGTCCTTGGCAGCTGTATCGTCGTTGTCGATGCCGTCTTTGAACTTCATGCCCAGGTCTTCTGGGCCTACATCGATCAGGTGTACCCGCACCCGCTCAAACCCGGGCAGATCGCGCAAGCGAACACCTTCGACAAGCTGATCAAAGAAAGGATCGGCCTCAAAAGCAGGGGGCCAGCGCCGCCAACGATCTGACGCGGCCTGGTCGATCATCTCCTGCGTAACAACAGAACTACCTTCTTCGCCATCGCCATCGTTATCGATGCCATCAGCAAAACCAACCCCTGGGCTAGAGCCTAGCTCGTTTGTAAAGGGGATATGGGAGGCATTTTCGTCGATCAAGCCGTTGCCATTATCGTCGATCCCGTTGAGCGGGTCCTCCCCCTCCAGGAACTCAGCCCGTACCACTGGGCTATTGCATTCGGCCACGGTGCAGTCTGGATTGCCCGTCGAGCCGTCGGCATCGTTGTCGATGCGGTCGAGGGCATTGCCTGGTGTTTCCAGGAAGGCAAAGGCAGCTACGCCGACAGGATCAGTGCCAAAGTTTTGATCCCCTACCCCGTCGCGATCGGTCATAAACGCGACGTCCTCAAGGATGTCAAAAAACGGGATGTCGTCTCCGCAGTCGCCACCTACGCAGTCAGCCAGCCAGATCGTAAAACCGACACGTTCGAGGTCTTCGGTGCCGTCGTTTTTAACTTCATAAAGCAAAAAGACGACATCGTCAATTAGGATCTGGCTCCAGGCCATAATTCGGGAATCCACAATAAGCCCTAGGCCGCCACGTGAGGGATCTGTAGAGTCGGGCCGATAGGCGCTAAGGTAACGGTCATACTGATCGTCCCCAGCCTTAAAGAAGAACTCTTGATCGGCGTTAAAGATGTTTTTGCCAAAAAAGCCGTTCCAGGAGCCGCGCCAGCCGGGGTCGTTTCGGTCGGCCAGTTTATCGGGCCAGAAAGGTGGCCAGCTATCGGGCTCATCGCTTTGGGCAATGCCGTAGGCGCTACCGGCCGGATTGACGTAGCCCTTGATCGGCTCAAACGTCCAGGAGTTGGTACCGCCAAAGCGATTCTGGCGGAAATCGGCCACATCCACAATGTAGAGCGTCTGTCCTGGGTTGGTGCCCGTATTGGCCTTTACCTGGGCGCCAACCCAAAGCTGGGTGAGCGCTACGTAGATGCGGCGCGTGTTTTTGGGCCACTCGTACCAGAAATCTCCAGGGTTGCCTGACTGCGCTGTTTGCAGCCAGTTGGTGATGGTAGCACGGACGTTATTGCCGTCGATATCGTCGCGCCGGCGCTCCAGTGGATCGACGCGTTCCTGGCTGGGCACATGTCGGCGTTCAATTTCCTGTCCATAAGCCCAATGGCTGATGGACCCTGTGATTAACCCGACCAGTAGTCCAAAGGTTAAGCGTTTACACATCAAGCGCATAACACTCAAAACTGCAGTTCAAGTCCTATGTGGAGTCGGCGGGGTTCGCTGTAGTGTTCGGGCCGGACAAAGTAGCCGGGGTCGAACGAAGCGGCTTGCTGCTGAGGCAGCGTCACATCGGGCCGGCCAGTATCGCCAAAGACGGCCACAGGATTACGGCGGTCAAGCAGGTTATAGACCTGGGCAAACAGGCGTGGGCGCACGCCAGCCACTTCAAAGTCCCGATACACGTAGAGGTCGAGCTGCCAGGTTGAAGGCATGCGCCGCGCGTTGCGTGGAAAGGCCGGCGGTACGTTAGGCCCGGTAATTGCGGCTTCGGGGAAGGACGGCGTATATGGGAAGCCTGACCCCCAGATGCCCAGTAGTGATGCCCCCCAGTGTCTGCCGCCCAGGTAAAGCGAAGCAGCAACCTTGTGCCGCTGATCCCAGTCGAGGGGTAAAAGCGCCAGCGAAGGTTGTTGGTTGCCAAGGCGAGCGAAGAATTCTTCCTCTGGGTTAGAGTTTGAGCCTTCGGCCACCTGGTAGGTATAGCTCAAGTCAAAGCCCCAACCAGCTTCAAAGCGGCGGGAAAGCGTAGCTGTTACGCCCCGCGTGCTAGCGTAGTCCCGGTTCGTGTAGATCACATAGACCACGCCAGGGATCTCGGTCTCGATCGGGGTAGACGTGGAAACCCAGTCGCGCACGTCGCGGGCATAGGCTGTTACGTCTATCACAAACGGTCCGAGGCCTTGTTTGAAGCCGATTTCGTACATAACGGTCCGCTGGGCATCCAGGTCAGGGTTCCCATAGGGGCCGTACGATCCAGAATTGTTGGGAATTTTGTAGCCGTAGTTGGCAAAGAGCAAATTCAGCGTTGGAATTTGGAGAAAGTGGCCGTAGGAAAAGTGCAGCACGCCGCTTTCGGTGATAGGATAAGCAATGCCTAATCGCGGAGAAAGCTGCAACTTTGGCTTAGGATACTTCCACCAGAAGGCTTCGCGTTCTTCGAGCGTAAAGCGGTTATCTTCCCGCTCTTCGTCGACCGTAATGACCCCGTCGCCGTTGAGGTCTTTATAGATGTGGATTTTCTTGAAGGGGAAATAGATGTTCGGATCTGAGGGATCCGCGGGGACCGGCGTACGGGCATCAAAGTAATCGAAGCGTAAGCCTACGTTGACAATAAAGTTTTCGAACTCGATTTTGTCCTGCACGTAGGCGCTGGCCGTAAGGGGCTTAACGTCGCTGTAGCGTTGAAATTGCAGTGAGGTCTCTTGGGGTACGGCCGGCTCGAAGGGCACAATAACATTGCCTTCGGCGTCGGTTTTGGGAATTAGGCTAAACGCTGTAAAATCTAGCCGGTCTAGGCGCACTTCAGCCCCGATTTTGACCAAATGGTTGCGGGCAACTTGGCTGGTCAAATCTGCCTTGGCAAAGTAAGCCTGGGAAGTGCGCCGGAAGTGGCCCATATCCATTCCCCCTCGGGCAAAGCGGCCACCCCCGGTTAGGTAGGGAACCCAAATGCCTGGTGCCACTTCGATGGAATCTGGCGGCAAAATGGCAAGACCATTGTAGCGCGCATCCAGCGGGTTGTCGAACCGGCGGCTCCAGGCTTCTCGCCAAAACGTGGTTAGGTGTACGGTGTAAAACGTGCGGGCACTGAGCAGGTGCTTAATTTGCAGCTTCAGGTTGTAGCCGTTATCGTAGGAGCGCGTGCGGCCATCCGGGTTCCAGCGCCAGTAAAGATCGTAGGGCCGACTGCGCGTGACTGAACCCAATCCAATAAGGTTAATAAACAGGTTGGGCGTCACCTGCAAGCGTAAGTTCCCCTGCCAGCTCAACTTCGAAAACGTATTCATGGGCACCAGCGACGAGTCGCCATAGGTGCCGTCCATGTTGAACAAGCGTACGCCATAGAGCCAGCCGTCGTTGTGGAAGTAGCGTACCAGTCCAAAGAGCGTCAGCTTGGGTGTGAGGACAGGTCCTTCGAGCGCCGTCTCCAGGTTATAGTAGTGCCTTGGGTTTAGGGGCAGGTAGCCATACGGATCGACGTCTCGGTACTGGATGCCCTGGCGCGTGTAGCGCTCGACTTCAACACCACGCAGGTAGGCCTCGCCACCTTCACCGAAAACCAGGTAAGAGCCGCTGTATGCTTTGATCGAGCCGGCCCAGCGATCCGATCGGCCTTCTTTGGTCACCACATTAATCACGCCCGACATGGCGTTGCCATACTCGGCGTTAAACGTGCCTGAAATCACCTGCAACTCCTGAATACCCTCGTTTTCGAGCTGCACAGCCGTTGACCCGTCGAAGTTATCCGTAACCGGTACGCCATCGACCATGACAACGACCTCACTCGAACGACCGCCCCGGATGTGCAACCCACCACGCTGGGTTACGCCAGCCTGAAGCGCTAATACCTGGCTTAGCTCTTGTACTGGGAGACGCTCAATCGTCTCGGCGGTTACGCGCGCCTCGGAGCTCGTCAGGTCTTTGCGTACCGTGATCGGGGGCGCAACCACAATAATTTCTTCCCCTTCGATTACTTCTTCACGTAACGCAAAGTCAACCTGTGTGGTCAATCCGCTGCCTACCTGTACACCTTCACGGCGCTCGGTCGCATAACCCACAAAAGAAGCCACTACCGTGTAGGTCCCTGGTCGAATGCCAATAATTACATATTCGCCGTTAATGTCCGTGGCTGCCCCTTGGGTTGTGCCCTCGATATACACGCTAACCCCAGGTAAAGGCGCACCGGTCCCTGCATCGATCACCCGACCGGCAATTTTCCCTGTGGTTTGCGCATGTGCAGCAAACCCGAAAAACAAGGGCAAAATCAACGCAATGCAAAATGTAAACGCTTTACCCATGACGGCTAATGCTCTTCTATGCAAACTGAGACTCAGGGCATGCGCATAGCGGCTGGCGCTTCTAAGCGAAAATCTTTTGTCCAGGTCACTTTGTCGGCATAGCGCGCCAGCACCTGCTCCAGGTAGTGTTGCCAGTGCTGGCGTGCAAATTCCGGTCGGAGCAATGCTTCAATCTGCGGCCTTGCTTCTTCAAAGGTCATCGGCTGTTCTGGCCTCCAGCCCCCCACTTTTAGGAGTACGTAGCCGGCTGGAATATGCAGCGGCCCTAGCACTTCCCCTTCTTGTGCAGCAAACACCTGTGCTCCGACCTTGCCTAGTTGCTCCTGCGTCACGTAACCCAGATATCCTCCTGTAGTCGCGGCACCTGGTCGCTTCGAATAGCGCCGCGCCAAATCAGAGAAATCTGCTGTGTCGAGCGCAGCCCGCAGGCGGTAAGCCTCGGCTTCGGTAGGCACCAGGATTTCCCAGACGGCACGCCTCGCGGGTAGCCGGAAGTATTCCTGGTGGGCAGTGTAGTAGGCCTGCAGTGTGTCTTCCGGGAGCCTTAGTTGGGCTAGCGCCTGCTGTTTTATGTAGTCATAGACCCATCGGTCTAGTGCTTTTTGCAAGGTTTGCGCAAACCCTGGGGTGCGGTCTAAACCGGCGTTTCGTGCCCGTTCAGCCAGTACATGCCGCACCACCAACCCCCGAGCAAACTCCTGCAGGGCTTCAACGGAGCGGGCAGCGGCTTCACGCTGGGCCCGGCTGGTACGCTGCGCCTGAGCCCGAAAGTCAGCTACGGTCCACGTTGTGCGCGCGCCTTTAAGGCCAAACGTCAGCAAGGGGGCCTGCAACAGCTCTGGATCGAGCGTTTCGAGCGGTTGTTCTACGCGACCGGTGATCCGATCGTAAAGCCGGCGTAGGGTTGCTGGCTCAAAGCGAATGGCCAGTGAGTCGGCCAGGCTACGGGCACAGGCCTCCCGTGCAGCTTGCTGTTTCCGGTAGCGGAGATAGCGCTCAAGCAACGGTCGCTTTTGGGCAAACTCCGTTTCCGTCAGCACTGGTTTTGAGAAGCGGTCGGTTACCTGAAGAATAGCCCAACCGTAGGCCGTCTGCACCGGCGAGGAAATCTCGCCTACCTTTAGGGAGAAGGCCGTCTCTTCAAAAGCCGGATCCATATCATCGAACGAAAACCAACCCACGTCGCCACCGCGATGGGCCAGCAGCGTGTCGCGAAAGACTTCGCGCGCCAAGGTCTCGAACGACTCCCCGGCCTCGAGGCGAGCCCGCAGCGACTCGGCAGCTGCACGCGTAGGTGCCAGCAAATATCGGGCACGAAGCTGCGTGTTTAGGCGCACAAAAGCTTCGGCCAAGTCGGTTTCGCGTACCTGCACCGTGTCGTAAAGCACCTGCCGGGCATAAGCTTCCACCAGCAGTTTCATCTCCAAGGCAGCCCGTTCTTCCTGATAGACCGGATCCGCCTCAATGCCCTGCTGACGGGCTTCATGAACGACCAATGCTTCGGCTACCAGTTGGCGGGCAAATTGCAGGCGCAGTAGCGGACTATCGGTCCGACCTGTGCGCAGCAGATAGTCGGTATAGGCTTCCTTAAAATTTTCAAGCGTTAGGTGAACGCCTGGACCTTGGGCCAGCACGACGTCCTGTGCCTGCCCTGGCCTAAGGACAGCGGAAAACGCCATCCATCCCCCCAATATGAAACCCCAGATCTTCATAACTGCACCGACACCGAAGCTGTGCCTGTAGCTTCGTGCTGTCCGTTACGCTTCACAGCTGCACACGTACGTCGGCAAATCAGGCGAGGCGCGAAGACCGTGCTGGTTACCGGTAAGTCGGGTTCTGCAATCCGCCGCAGGAGTTTTTCAGCGGCCAGCTTTCCCATCTCATACATTGGCTGCCGCAGTGTGCTGAGTCCTAGGTAGCGGCTTACGCGCAGGTCATCGAAGCCAATCAAGGCCACATCGTCGGGGACCCGCAAGCCGGCCTCTTCAAGGGCTTGCAACGCCCCCAGCGCCATAATGTCGGACACCACGAAAACGGCTTCTGGCCGAGGTTCATGTCCAAGCAGCTGGCGCATCGCCTCGCGGCCGCCTTCTTCGGTATAGCCGTGATGATGTGGATCTGTACTGGAGGCGATCAGCGACGGATCAAGCGTAAGACCTGCTTCACGCAGCGCCCGTTCGTAGCCGTAGCGCCGCTCCCGTGCTGGCACCGAATCGGGATGGGCCATCAGCAAGCCAATGCGCCGATAGCCATGCTCAATCAGGTGCCGCGTAGCTAAGTAGCCCCCCTGTTCGTTATCAATAGAAACCGAATCGAAATCCGGGTGAAACGAGTCCACAAGCACAATGGGCTGGCGTCCCCGCTTAAGCAGCTCCACGCGCTCTTGAGTTAGTGGTGTCGAAAAAAGCATCACACCGGCCGAGCGACCGCGTTGCAGGGCGCGCTCTAGGTGGGCATCGACATCGGCCAGCGTCGGCGCCGCATAAACCAACAAATCAAAAGGACTCTCGGCCAGGCGATCCTGCAGTCCCCGCAGCACCTCGACAAAAAAGTAGTTTGTCAGCATGGGGACCACAGCCGAGACGAGCTGAGCTTGCCGCCGCGCCAAACTTTGAGCCGAAACGTGCGGCTGATATCCTAAGCGACGGGCCACCTCTAAAACCCGCTTACGCGTATGCGGCGCAACGCGCGGGCTGTTGTTAAACACGCGCGAGACCGTTGCGATCGAAACCCCCGCCTCACGCGCAATGTCGTAAATCGTCAAGCTCATGCACACCAAAGATGGTGTAAGCGCTTACCTACAGTAAGAAATAAAACATCTTTGCACGATTTCGTCAAGTCCTGTCCCCAAAAATTTTTTTTGTTCCTATCGCCCCTTTGGAGAGGATGCCCGGCGCCACGCGTCGTGTAAGCAGCTAAAAAATTTACACCTTTGCGCCATTGGTGCCATCGCCTGAGGGTTCTTCCCACTGTTCAATGGCCTCGAGTACAGCCTCGACGACCTGGTCTTCGGGCACTACACGGACTACCTTACCTCGGATGAACAGGTGAGCCCGCCCGCGTCCTAGCGATACGCCTAAGTCGGCACCGGCAGCTTCACCCGGGCCGTTCACAGCACAGCCCATAAGGGCCACATTGAGGTTCTTTTTGAACTTACGGGCTTTGACGGCTTCTTCTACGGCTTCTACAATAGAAAACAAATCGCCTGTTAGCCGGCCGCACGTGGGGCATGCAATGATATTGACGCCTGGCGGTCCTAGCCGCAAGGCTTTCAGGATTTGATGGGCTACCTCAACTTCCTTGATTGGATCCGTGGCCAGTGAGACGCGAATTGTGTCCCCAATCCCTTCGACAAGCAAGGTGCCTATCCCGATAGCGCTCTTGATGCTTCCACTCAAGAACGAACCCGCCTCTGTTACGCCCAGGTGAAGGGGAAAGTCCGTATGGGCCGCCACCAGGCGGTAGGCTTGGATCATGTAGTAGACGTCGGAGTGCTTGACCGAAAGGATAATGTCTTCAAAGCCGTGCTTGTGGCAGATCTCTACATGCCGCATGGCACTCTCAAAGAGCGCCTCTGGCTTGGGATAGCCGTATTTGTCGAGCAGGTCGCGCTCCAGCGAGCCGGAGTTCACCCCAATGCGGATTGGGATCTTCTTTTCTTTGGCCGCCAGCAGCACTTCTCGTTCCCATGCTTCCTTTCCAATGTTGCCTGGGTTGATGCGCACTTTGGCTACGCCAGCTTCAATGGCCTTGAGGGCATACTGGTAGTTGAAATGAATATCGGCTACCACCGGCACGGGACTGCCTTGCACGATATCGCGCAGCGCTTCGGCATCCTCGGGCCGCGGCACAGCTACACGCACAATGTCGGCGCCTGCCTCAGCCAGCGCACGAATCTGAGCCAGCGTGGCCTCAACATCGTGCGTCTTGGTCGTGGTCATGGACTGCACGGAGATGGGTGCTCCGCCCCCTACCTGCACTTTACCCACCCAAACAGGACGGGAGCGGCGACGTGGTCTTTCCATGATAAACGCGGCTTATTTTCACAAGCTAGGACTACGCCTTCAACGCCGACTGGCTTCGTAAAGGATCCGCTTTTCTTCCTCAGTTAGCGAATCGTAACCATGGGCACTGATTTTGTCGAGAATGCGGTCTACTTCTTCCTCCAACGAGCGGCTGTGTTTGGCCACGGCTTCTCCCTCGGCTGTGCTACCGCGCCGCTGCTCAACCCAAGCGCCTAAGCGACGCAAAACCCTGCCCGGTTCGGCTGCTACGCTGGCCCGACTGCGTCGATGCGAACGGAAAAACACGCGCGCCCATCCGGCCAGCTCCCAGCCCCGCTGTTCCGCTTTCGCATAGAGAAAACCGAACAAAGCGCCCCCTAGATGTGCGCCTACAGCTGTGCGCCCACCGCTCAAAAACAGCACGTCCAGCGCCAAGAAAATGAGTACTAGATAAAGCAAGCGAATGGGACCAAAGAAAAACAACGCAACGCTTTTAAACGGATACAAAATCGCTACAGCCATTAGCACACCCAATACGGAGGCCGAAGCCCCATGTACCAACCCGCCAAAAGCACCCACACTCGGAAATAGCCCGTGCAGCAATACCGTAACCAATCCTCCACCTATGCCACTGAGCACATAAAGGGCCAGGAGTTGGTGTGAACCGTGCAGTTCTTCATATTCTCGGCCTATCCATACCAGCCAGAGCATGTTAAACAAGAGGTGCAGGAATCCCCAAAACCCAACCTGCAAATGCAGAAAGTTATATGTGAGCAGCTGCCAAGGGTGCGTCAAAATTGCAGGCCAATCCGGATTAAGCGCCAGGTAGATCCACACCAAGCGACGCGTGCTGTCGATGTGGGCCAGGGCCAAGATCCACAGCACGTAGAGTACCACGTTTATCGTCAGCAGCGCCCGTAGTGCAGGTGGCTGCATCCGATACCAGATCTGAAACCGGCTCACGGGAGCTTTTCCATCGATAGGTTTCACGATCTACCTTGTGAACCACCTAGCCCCTTGAAAGGTTTTGCTTAACGCCTGGGCTTTACCAGCAGCTTACCGCGCCAGTATTGGATGAGCAAAAAGCCGAAAACCATACCGCCCAGGTGGGCAAAATGCGCTACACCAGACTGCGTGCTGGCCACGCCAGCCCAGAGCTCTAGCAGGCCATAGCCAATCACCAGCCACTTGGCTTTAATTGGGAACAAAAAGTACAGGTAAATCGGCGTGTTTGGAAACATCATCCCAAAGGCCAGCAAGATGCCGAACACGCCTCCAGAAGCACCCACGGTAGGGAACACCGTCCCGCTCAGCGTTACCACCAGCAGTTGGGTGAGCCCCGCACCGATCACACACAAAAAATAGTACAGTCCAAAGCGGCGAGAACCCCAAAACTGTTCAATCGACACGCCAAACATCCACAAGGCAAACATATTGAAAAACAGGTGCGTCAGTCCCCCATGCAAAAAGCTGTAGGTCACCAGCTGCCAAGGCCAAAAGCTTGGATAGCCCGGGAGGTCGGGTAACCCCAGTGGCCAGAGAGCAAACCATTCTACCAGCCAGCGATCGGTTGTCGGCACCAGTTGCGCCAGAAAGACCAGACCGTTAAGGATGAGGAGATTTTTAACCACCGGGGGAAAGAGGGTAAACCGTGTCGGTGGCTGGTAGTAATTGTAGTCGCGATACATGAAGGCTTTGCTAGGTTAATACCCCTTTAAATACAATAAGTGCGGGTGCAACGCCTAAAGCGCCAAAAGGGTGCAAGCGGACGATCAAAGCGGAACTCTTTGGGCGCATTGGCGAACAAGCGCAAGCCGTTTCTGCTCACCTGTCCGGCTACCTGTGATTCTCTTCTTTGCCGATATGCACCTGGGGCGTGCCGATCCCGCAACCGAGCGGGCCAATGAAGCCGCCTTGCTGCGCTGCCTTGAAACGTTAGCTGACCGCACGCAGCATTTGTTTTTGGTTGGAGATGTATTTCACCACTACATCGAATATCGCTACCTGGTGCCTAAAGGCTTCGTACGCTTTCAGGCGCTACTGGCAGCGTGGACGGCGCGTGGCATTCCGGTAACCTATTTAGTAGGCAACCATGATCCTTGGCATCAAGGCTATTTTGCCCAAGAGCTAGGCGTACGTGTGGTCTTTAGGCCCTTGATTGAACCCCTCTTGGGGCGTCGCGTTTATCTAGATCATGGTGACCTGGCCATTGCTGGTCCGCTGGCGCGTCGGCTGCGTCGGTTGTTGCGTCACCCCGTGCCGGTTTGGCTCTACCGCACGCTACTGCCCGGCGACTGGGGGCTTCAACTGGCACGGTGGACAACGCGGCTGCGCCCCGAGGTGCTTAATCAAAAAACCATTGAACGCTTACGCCGCTACGCCCACCACCTACTGTCCACGCAGCAAGCCGACCTTGTCGTCTTAGGGCATAGCCACTATGCGGAATTGGCCTGCTGGCCAGAAGGCTGCTATCTTAACCCAGGCTGCTGGTATCAGCAGCAAACCTTTGGTCTGCTCGACCATGCAACGCTTAAGCTATGTCGCTGGACCTCAAGGGGCATCGAAACGTTGACCCAGTACGAACTTCCTTGATTTGATGGCCGCCTATGCCGAATCGGTGGACCCATACAGAAGAAGAACTGCAACGGTACTTTAGCGACCCTAACTTTCGCCGCGCGCGGCTTCGGCCCGATGGGGAGAAGGTTTCGCCCCCGCGAAGCAGACTCGGCAGGTTTTTTTACCGGCGCTTTCGCGATCCACGCAAAGCTCAGGCTGCCTTAGTGCTGAGCGTGCTGCTGGCCACCATGCTGGCCGGCATGTTGCTATTGCTGCTGTACATGTGGATGATTTCAGACGAGCTGCCCTCGTTTCAAGAACTAGATAATCCTACGTTTCAACTGGCCACGGTGGCCTACACAGCCGATGGGCAGGAGCTGGCCCGCTACGCCCGCCAAAATCGTTCTTGGGTCTCCTATGATGAGATTTCCCCCTACGTAATTCAAGCCGTACTGGCCACCGAAGACCATCGCTTTTACGAGCACTGGGGCATCGACCTATTTCGCACCGCATCAGCTTTATTCCAAACGTTCTTAAGCCTAGGGCAGAATGTACAAGGGGGGTCAACCATCACGCAGCAACTGGCCCGTAACCTATACAACGAACAAATCGGCCGGGCGCAAACGATTGAGCGTAAGCTTAAGGAAATGGTGACGGCTGTGGCGCTTGAGCGCCGGTATACCAAGCGCGAAATCCTTGAGATGTATCTCAACACGGTGGAGTTCGTCTACAACGCGTTTGGCATTGAGGCAGCTGCCCGGACGTTCTTCAATAAATCGGCGCGCGACTTGGATGTGCTTGAGGCGGCTACACTGGTAGGCATGCTGCGTAACCCTTCGCTTTATAACCCGGTTCGCTATCCAGAACGCGCCCGCCAGCGCCGCAACGTCGTGCTCTGGCAAATGGTACGGCATGGATACCTAGAGCGCGCTTTTTACGAAGCCCACAAAGATGAGCCCATAGCCCTCAACTTCCGCTCAGCCGCCATTACGGCCAGCATGGCCCCTTATTTTGCGGAGTACGTGCGACGCTGGCTTGTGCAGTGGGCAGAAGCGCACGGCTACAATATTTACACCGATGGCCTGCGCGTTTACACCACGCTCGACAGCCGCCTGCAAGAACTCGCCCGCCAGGCTGTCGAAGAACAGATGCGCGGCTTGCAAGCCGTAGTGGATTATGAGTGGAGCCGGCGCACGGGCTTCTTTCTGGGCCAGGACGTCAGCTTGTACCTCCGGCAGCGGAACTACGAGCCATTTGCCTACTACTGGTCTAGCCGGCAGGATACGGTCAATGCTTTCATTCGCGAGACCCCGCATTACCGCAGCTTACTTGAACAAGGGCTTACGCCAGAAGAAGCGCTCCGCCAGCTTCGCACAGATCGTGCGTTTATGGATTCACTCAAAGCGGTCAAAACGCGCCTGGAAGCGGGTTTTGTCGCTATTGATCCCCGTAATGGTTACGTCCGGGCCTGGGTAGGAGGGCGCGACTTGACGCAAGACTGGTACGACCACGTAGCCATTGCGCGGCGCCAGCCAGGTTCCACGTTTAAGCCTTTCCTCTATACCGCAGCCATCGACAACGGCTGGTCACCCGATGACCTTTTGCCCGACAGTTCGGTGACTTATGTAGATGCCGCAGGAAACGTTTGGCGGCCCCGCAACGCCGAAGGAGAATCGACCGGCCAGCTTATTACGCTGCGTGAGGCCTTAGCCCATTCGGTCAACACGGTTTCGGCTCGGTTGGTCTTGCAAGTTGGCGCGCGTAACGTGGCTTTCTATGCCCGGCGCATGGGCATCAAAAGTCCGCTGGAAGAAGTTCCTTCATTGGCCCTGGGGACCAGCAATGTTACGCTCCTGGAGCTAGTCTCGGCCTATGCCACGCTAGCCAGTGGTGGACTGTACTACGAGCCTATCGTCGTTACCCGTATTGAAGATGCCAGCGGACATGTCCTTTACGAGGCGCGTCCTGTGCCGCGTGAAGCTCTTTCTGAAGAGACGGCCTACACTGTGATCGACATGCTGCGCGACGTTGTCCGTTACGGAACGGGCACCCGCATCCGGTGGCAGTTTGGGCTCACGCAGTATGACTTTGCCGGCAAGACCGGTACAACGCAAAACAGTGCCGATGGCTGGTTCATTCTCATGCATCCGGAGCTTGTTACTGGGGCTTGGGTAGGCTTTAACGATCAGCGCGTTACCTTTCGCACGCACTGGTGGGGCCAAGGCGCCCATAACGCCTTGTTTATCGTTGGGGACTTTTGGCGCCGCCTAACCCAGATGCCCGACGTTGAAATCAACCGCAATGCTACGTTTCCCTTACCGCTGTGGCAGCGCACCCCAACGCAGAGAGCGCCTGAAGAACACCTGACGCCTGACGAGCGGCAGCGCCGCGTTGGCTGGTAACAGTTGGTGCCATGAAGATTCTGCACACGGCAGACATTCACCTGGGCATGACCACCTACGGTCGTGTAGACCCGACTTCAGGTCTGAATAGCCGACTGCTGGATGTGCAACGGGCCTTTCAATTCATGGTAACCCGAGCGCTTGAAGAAGACATCGACCTGTTTCTTTTTTGCGGCGATGCTTTTCGGAATCCGGATCCCTCGCCTACTGAACAAATGATCTTTGCGGAATGCCTGCGCCCGCTGAGCGAGCGCGGCATCCCGATTGTGCTTCTGGTAGGCAATCACGACCACCCGGTCACCTTTGGCCGCGCCTCGTCCATTGATATTTTTGGCTATCTTCAAGGGCAGACGCGGGTTTTTCGGCGACCAGAAGTCACCATCGTGCAAACCAAAAGGGGCCCGCTGCAACTCATAGCCCTCCCATGGCCTGTGCGCAGCCTACTCATGACTCAGGAAAACTTCCGCCGCAAATCCGCTACTGAAGTGCGTGAGCTCATCGAGCAACTCTACGTCGAGTACATTCAATCCGCTGCAACGCAGCTCGATCCTACGCTGCCTACAGTTTTAGCGGGCCACTTTAGCGTTCAAGGAGCAGAACTTGCTGGCTCAGAGCGCACCAGTCTCATTGATCACGAGCCGAAGTTTACTGTCGGACAACTCGCCTTACCGCCGATCGATTACGTCGCCCTGGGGCATATTCATCGGCACCAGAACCTCAACCCGGGCGGCATCCCCGTGGTCTACAGTAGCAGTATTGAGCGCGTCTCGTTTCGCGAAGCCGACGATCCGAAAGGCTTTGTGCTGGTGCAGATCGAAACCTCCCAGGGACGGAAGCAAACCTCCTATGAATTTGTGGAAACGCCAGCCCGGCGCTTTATCGACCTTTACGTAGACGTGCGCGCAAGCAGCAACCCTACAGAGCGCATTTTAGAAGCTCTGGCGCGCCACCCCATTGCCGATGCCATTGTGCGCCTACGCTACCAGGTAGACGAGCAGGCCGCCGCCCGCGTCGACGTGCAGCGCATCCGTGAGGCGCTCCGCTCAGCTGCAGCCATTGCGAGTATCGAACGCACCCTCGAGCCGGTAGAACGCCAGCGTCGCACTGTTGTCCATCGGGAAACCTCACTGCGCGAGGCACTTGAACGCTACATCGACCAACACGAGACACTGCGCCCTTTGCGTCAGGAGCTGATCGAGGCAGCCCTGGCCCTTGAAGCACGCCTGGAAGCCGAGCGCACCTAAAACCCCTAGGGTTCAGCCTCCACGGTCACACCCGGGATGCGGCCTTTCTTGTCAAACCAATCTAAAATGTAGGCCTGGGTGCGCAAGAAGTTTGACGGACGCGAGCCCGTGCCGTGGTACTCTTCGTTAAAACGCAACAGCACCACAGGCACGTCTTGCATTTTCAGCGCCACATAGTATTCTTCGGTTTGGCTCATTGGCGTACGTAGGTCCAGTTCCCCTGTCATCAGCAACGTGGGCGTTTTTACCTTCCCAGCCAGCATGAGCGGTGAGCGGAGCAGCCAGGACTCCGGATCCTCCCAGAAAGGTCGATCAAACCAGTTGAATGTAAACAGGGGAATGTCTGTGGTACCCGCCATGCTGATCCAGTTGGTTACCGGGCAACGCACAGCAGCCGCTGCAAAACGGTCTGTCTGACCAATCGCCCAGCTCGACAGAACCCCACCTCCACTGCATCCTGTCACAAACAGCCGATCTGGATCAATATAACCGCGGGCCAAAAGCGCATCGACCCCAGCCATGAGGTCTTCGTGATCTATACCAGGATAAGCCTGACTGATGGCTGCGCCAAAAGCTGTTCCATACCCTGTGCTCCCACGGGGGTTCGTGTAAAGCACGACGTAGCCACTGGCTGCAAAGTGCTGAAAAGCATAGTTAAACCCCACGTTGTACATGGCATGCGGTCCGCCATGGATATCTAAAATCAAAGGATATTTGCGCGAGGGGTCAAAATCTGGGGGTTTGACGATCCAACCTTGAATGCGCGTGCCATCGCGCGAGGGATACCACATCTCTTCGACTTCCCCAAGCTTTACGCCCTGCAGCACGTCGTCGTTGACGGCTGTCAAGCGCTCAATCCGACCTGGTGTACTCAACGAAAACCGAACCACATCGCCAGGTGCTTGGGCACTGGTCAGCACTCCCACAGCCATGCCGGTGCGGGAAAGCGAGCTCAGCGTGAGCATATGTGCCCCTTCCGTGACGCGACGCACTTCGCCCCGAACCGAAGCGAAGTACACGTTGCGCGTGCCGCGATCATCGAGCGTAAAGTACACCCCGCTGCCGTCGGGCGCCCAGTGCACGTTGCTGACATCCCGATCCAAGGCGCGCGTTAGGTTCCGGGGTGGCGCATTGCCCTCAAGCGGCAGCAACCACAGATCGGCCGCATGGTAAGTTTGCCGCGTTTCTGGATATCCGATATAGGCAACGTACCGCCCTTCTGGAGAAAGCACAGGCTGCGTCCACCGCCCTGCCTGTTGGGTAAGCTGCCGAAGCTGCCGGGTTTGCACGTCGATCACGTAAAGATGGGCATTGCGATAGTTGCGATCGACCGAATCGGCCGAAGCCTTGAACCCTTCGAAGACAATCGCACGTCCGTCTGGCGTCCAGCTTAAACGCGCCTCTGCCGGAATGCCGTCAAAACGCGCACCCACATGCCAAGTCCCTTCGGTCAGCTGCCTTGGCGTGCCGCCTTCTGCAGGAATCACAAAAAGATGGGTATAGGCCTCTTCCATAAAGCCGCGCTGATCAGCCCGGTAATGCAAGCGCCTTACCATTCGGGGCGCTTTTGTCCACTGCGCGCCTTGTGGAGGTTTAGGCAGCTGCACGTCCCAACGCACTTCGTAGGGCACCGCCATCGTAAAGGCAATCATGCGCCCATCAGGCGACCATCGCAAACTCCCCGGAGCTTCCAAAAGACGGGTCAACTGCGTGGGCGGCTCCGGCAAATCCACCCACTTGACGAAAATCTGCGGCCGGCCTTCCGCATCTTCGGCAATAAAAGCAATCCGGCGACCGTCAGGCGACCATTGGGGAGCCCGACCGTCCACCAAAAAGCGCTGCGCAGAACCGTCCGCATTCATGATCCACAAGGACGACTGCCACCGATCTTTTTGCACATCAATCCAGCGCCGGGTATAAACAATACGCTGCCCATCTGGCGAGATTTGCGGATCGGCCACAGCCTCCCATTCTAAATAACGTTCCAGCGTAAGACGATTGGTTTGGGCCTCCACCATAGGGGACACGCAGACCCAAACCCAAAACAGTATCATCCAAAAGCGAGGCATAGCACTTACCTGCAGATTGCTCGTAACGAAGCGCTTCCAAAATATAAAAGCCACAGGACACGCTTGCCAATAGCTTTAATTCAAGAAAGGCCAGTGGCATCCTGCAACGTAACTGCTGCATCAGACACTTGGCTACAGACCAGTACGCACAAAGCAGCCAACATGGGGTCGTTAATCCGATAATAGGCAAACACGCCTTCCTGCCGGCGTGCCACAAGCCCTCCCTCCCGTAATACTTTTAGGTGCTTACTGAGATTGGCCTGACTCTGACCCGTTGCTTCGACCAGTTCCTGCACGGTCATCTCCCCACGAACGTGCAATAAATTCAAAATCTCTAGACGTACCGGCTCGCTCAGCAACTGAAAACGCCGAGCCACTAACTGCAACTGCGCGCGCGGAATCAGCTCCTTCATTTTTAAGGTTCTGTGGTTTTTTCCCATTGAATTACCTATCAGTTATACGTGTTTCAGGAAAATCGCATTTTTAACTTTATAACCGTTCATACGAGGAAACTATTATAACCTTATGGTTGTTAGATCGCCCAGTGCAAAACAAACCTCTACCTAACCTATGCTATCGTGGCTTTCGCAACCTTGGCCCTGGTATGTGGCTGGACCGCTGATCGGACTCATCGTACCCCTGCTGCTGTTGCTAGGGGGCAAGTCGTTTGGCGTGTCGGCGAACTTGCGCCACCTATGCGCTGCTATTTTGCCTTCACGCCAAGACTTTTTCCGCTATGATTGGAAAAGCCAAGGGCTGTGGAACCTAACGTTTGCCCTAGGCATCGTGCTCGGCGGTCTGATCGCTTCGACGCTGCTTGCTTCACCAGATCCCTATGTGCACATTGCTGAGGCTACCCGGACCGAGCTGGCGGCATTAGGCATTTCAGACTTTCGCGGCTTGGTGCCGTCGGAATTCATGAGTTGGCAGGGGTTGCTCACGCCTGCTGGCCTAGTGATGATCGTCCTTGGCGGTTTTTTGATCGGTTTTGGTGCCCGCTACGCTGGCGGCTGCACTTCAGGCCACGCCATCATGGGTCTGGCCGATCTGCAACTGCCGTCTTTAGTGGCCACCATTGGATTTTTCATCGGTGGCCTCATCGCAACCCACCTGATTCTTCCCCTACTTTTAAACTGAACATCCCTATGGCAGAAATTTTACACAAAAGACGGCCAGAAGGCTGCATCGATCTCAACCAGGTGGCACCGGATTATGAGGCCCAGGCGGTTGAAACAGGCAACCGCCCGCAACATCTGCTGGCTTACCTGCTTTTGGGCATCTTCTTTGGCATTGTGCTCATCAAAAGCGAGGTAGCCTCCTGGTTCCGAATTCAGGAGATGTTCCGCTTTCAAAGCTTTCATATGTACGGCGTCATTGGCTCAGCCGTACTCGTAGCAGCCCTATCGGTGCAGTTCATTAAAAAACGACACCTGAAAACGCTGAGCGGCGAGCCAATCGAAATCCAACCCAAAATTTGGGGCAAAGGCACACGCTACTGGCTAGGCGGTATACTCTTTGGCCTGGGGTGGGCCTTGCTGGGTGCTTGCCCTGGACCGATGTTTGCTCTGCTAGGCAGTGGCATAACGGTCATGGTTGTGGCCATTGCCAGTGCCATGCTGGGCACGTGGACCTACGCTGTGCTTCGCCACCGCCTGCCCCACTAGCGGTTGACTTTATCCTGCTAACCTCATAACGTACTTACAACTGCCTACTTTTTTTATACTTCATCTTGTAATTACATGTAAACCAACCTAAATGTGCCATGCTTTTCCGTCAGATTTTTGATCCCAAACTGGCCCAGTATGCTTACCTGATTGGGTGCCAGCAAACCAAAGAGGCTATCGTCATCGACCCGGAGCGTGACGTCGACCAGTACTTGCAGCTGGCCGAAGAGGAGGGGCTGCGCATTGTTGCTGTCGCGGAGACGCACATCCATGCCGACTTTCTCTCGGGTGCCCGAGAGCTGGCCGAACGCATAGGCGCCAAACTGTATCTCTCGGCTGAAGGAGAATCTGAAGGCTGGGCTTCAAACTGGGCGAAAAACGGACGTTACAACGTCACCTTCTTGCACGACGGGGACACCTTCACCATCGGCAACCTTGTTTTTCAAGCTGTCCATACTCCCGGCCATACCCCAGAACATCTGTGCTATCTGGTGACGGATCAGGGAGGTGGGGCCACGGTGCCTATAGGCATGGTAACCGGCGACTTTGTGTTCGTAGGTGACCTGGGCCGGCCTGACCTACTCGAATCGGCGGCCAAAATTTCGGGGATGAAGGACCCTTCTGCCCGTCGGCTTTACCAGTCGGTCTTGCGTTTTTTGGAGCTGCCCGACTACCTGCAACTTTGGCCTGGTCATGGGGCTGGTTCGGCCTGTGGTAAAGCGCTAGGTGCTGTGCCCCAGTCAACCGTAGGCTATGAGAAACGCTTCAACGCCTCGCTGGCCCCAGCCCGAGAGGGGGAGACCGTCTTTGTGGAAGCCATTTTGAGCGGCCAGCCTGAACCTCCCCTTTACTATGCCCGCATGAAGGCCTATAACCGCGACGGAGTACCGCTCCTGGGCAAGTTGCCTGTCCCCCGCCGGCTTTCGGTTGTCGAACTAGACCGCCTGGTACGGCAGGGTGAAGTCACGTTTGTAGATACGCGTTTGGATCGCATGGCCTTTATGCAGGCCCATCTTCCTGGGGCTTTATATGCTCCGTTTAACCGGAGCTTTAACACGGTGGTCGGGTCACTGGTAGCCGACGACCAGCAGCCGCTTGTGCTAATCATCGATGAGGAAGACGTCGAGCAGGCCGTGCGCGATTTGGTGCGCATCGGCTACGACCGTATTGAGGCCTATGCCACGCCTGATACGCTCATCCGTTACTTCAACGAGGGCGGAGCCCGAGCCGCAATCCCGATGATTTCCTTTGCTGAAGTAGCCCGGTTGCGCACGCAGCCCGATATCGCGGTACTCGACGTGCGCTATGCAGCAGAGTTCGAAGCAGGTCATGTGCCTGGCGCGCTGAATGCTTCCTACACGCGGCTGCCAGAGTACCTGGACCGCATCCCCAAAGACCGCACGCTGCTGGTGCACTGCGCTACCGGTGGCCGCAGTGCAGCTGCAGCTTCGTTCCTGGCGGCGCAAGGCTACTGCGTGCAGTACGTGGCCGACGACTTCGCTGTTTATCAGCAAATCGGCCCGGTCGAAAGCAACACCCCAGTTATCGCCTGAGATTAGCCATGTGGATTGCCTTAATAGGGGCTGTACTGATCGGGCTATCCCTAGGCCTACTGGGCTCTGGGGGAAGCATCCTCACGGTGCCTGTACTGGTCTATTTGGTGGGCGAGCCCGATAAAATTGCCATTGCCGAAAGCTTAGGCATTGTGGGGGCCATTGCCGCTGCTGGTGCCCTGCCCTACGCTCGCCAACGTACCATCGACTGGCGTAGCGTGTTGTTTTTTGGCATTCCAGGCATTATCGGCACCTACGGCGGAGCCTGGTTGTCGCGTTTCGTTTCCGGACCCGTACAGCTGTCCCTTTTTGCAGTCGTCATGTTGCTGGCAGCGGTGCTCATGTATCGCCGCAGCCAGCCTGCCTTGCCAGTGGTGCGTGCCGCAGCCGGGGGTCTTGAAGCCAGCCGTCGCCATGCTGCCTGGAAAATCATGCTCGAGGGCCTCAGCGTAGGCGTGCTCACTGGCCTGGTAGGCGTCGGGGGAGGTTTTTTGATTGTCCCTGCGCTGGTGCTGCTAGGCGGCCTCGACATGCGCCAGGCCGTCGGCACGAGTCTTGTCATCATCGCGCTAAAGAGCTTTGCTGGTTACCTCAAATACCTTGAGGTGCTTGCCGAGCTAGGGCTAAGTGTCCATTGGGAAACGGTTGGCTTGTTTGCGGCCGTTGGCATTGCTGGCTCTTTTGCCGGCAATTGGATCGGCGGCCGCATCCCTCAACACCACCTGCAGCGCGGTTTTGCCGTTTTTTTAGTGGCAATGGGATTGTGGATTTTATACCAAAACATAGAAGCCTTCACGGGTTCAATTGCAAACTAAGCTCATTACTGCCATGTCGCTTCCAGCATTCTTTCAAAAAGAAGTGATTGAAAAAAGCCACGAAAAACCTGTAGTGGTAGACTTCTGGGCTCCTTGGTGTGGTCCTTGCCGCATTCTAGGACCCGTACTTGAAAAGCTGGCTCGGGAAAGCCACGGGGCTTGGCGCCTGGTAAAGGTGAACACCGACCAGCATCCAGAGCTGGCCATGCACTACCATGTGCGCGGCATCCCCACTGTCAAACTGTTCCGCAACGGTCAGGTCGTCGATGAATTCGTGGGGGCCTTGCCCGAAGTAGCCGTGCGCCAGTGGCTACGCCAACATGTACCCGAGCTTGCGACTTCCTAAAGCTACACAGACGCTATGCTTGCCCTTGTCTTACTTGCCTTGGTTTTTCTAGCCGCTTGCCGGCCCGCTGCATTACCCGAGACGCCGCCAGCGGAAATGCGACAACAGGTAGAAGCAGCAATCCAGGCACTTGACGCTATGCGGGCTGGCCTAGCGCAAACCATTGCGGCTGGAGAACAGGTCGACGAAGCTACATTCAACCGCGTCTGTCGCCCTGTGGGCCAACAGGCTCGACTACTGGGAGAAAGTAACGGCTGGGTGGTACGGCAACTGGCGATCAAGTATCGCAACCCAGCCAACCAGCCGGATTCGCAGGCCGCAGCCTTGTTTGCTCGCTTTGCAGCTGACCCTTCGCTCGACAGCCTTTGGGTACGGACTGTGCACAATGGGAGCTCGGGCTGGCGCTACCTGCGTCGCATCACGGTGCTTCCACAATGCCTGGTCTGCCACGGCCCACGCGACGCTCGCCCAGCCTTTATCGTCCAGAACTACCCCAGCGACCAGGCTTACGACTTTCAGCCCGGCGACCTGCGTGGGCTTTACAGTGTATTTGTGCCTGATTCGCTGCTGCAAACTTCCTTTTAAGCACTATGTGGACGCGCCTACTGGAACGGCTGCGCCAGGCCTCGCCTACCGCAGCCCAAGAAACGTTACGCCCGGAGGTTTTTCTGCATCGCCGACGCCCTGAAGATGTGATCATCGATGTGCGCACGCCTGCAGAATATCAGCAAGGACACCTAGAAGGGGCGTTGAACTTAGACCTTATGGCAGCAGACTTTCACGCCAAAATTGCGCAACTTGACCCTAGCCGAACCTACTATCTTTACTGCCGTTCTGGTAACCGAAGCGGACAGGCCGCGCGCCTGCTTCGCCAACATGGCCTAGAAGCCTACAATATTGGCGGACTGGAAGACCTGGTCCGTGCCGGAGCACCCTTAGCACCCTGAACGCTGACTGACCATGAAAACGCGCGCATTACCATTGCTAGTAGTACTTATCCTTGGGCTAACGGCTTGCGCCAGTGAACGCCCCCAGACCTCAGTGTCGGTCGCCACTCGAGCTACCCCCGATACCACCGTCATTTTGCGACTGACTGCTGAAGAATTCCTGGCGCGCTACACGCCCGAAACCGTTGTGATCGACGTACGCACGCCAGAAGAATTCGCTCAAGGACATCTCCAAGGCGCTCTAAACCTCAACGTACAAGCTCCCGACTTCCGGGAGCAGGTTGCAGCACTCCAGCTTAGTCCCGACCAGCCCGTATATCTCTACTGTCGCTCGGGCCGCCGCAGCCAGAGGGCCGCCGAGATCCTGCGCGAAATGGGCTTCCGTAAGCTGTACAACATCGGAGGGTTCGAAGACTTGGTACGCGCTGGCGCTAACGTAGCGCCGTAGAAGCCAGCACGTTTGCTATGAGCGCCTTGCTTCCCCTAGAGCAAAACAACCCCAACCTGTGCTGCCTGACCAACGAAGCCCGCTTTGCAGCGCAAGGCCAGCTCCAGCGGTTAAAGCGTACGGTTGTGGCGCGATAAGGGCGGTGTGAGGTAGACTGCTTAAAGCACAGCCAAGAGGCCTTAATAAAGATGCACCCTGAGTTCTGGAACCAACGTTTTGGTGAAGCGGCCTTTTTCTACGGTACAGCGCCGAACGCTTTCCTAGCCGAGGTGGTACCGCTTTACCTCAAGCCGGAATGCGACGTGATTGAACTGGGTGCTGGTGAGGGCCGCAACGCAGTATGGCTGGCCTGCCAAGGCTTTCGGGTGACCGCAGTCGATTACGCTGAGGCTGGCCTAGAAAAAACGCGGCAGCTGGCCAGACAAGCTGGGGTTCAGGTAGAGACCATAGCCGCAGATGTAACGCGGTGGCATCCGCAGCGCACCTGGGATGCTGTAGTCATGACGTTTTTGCACCTGCCCCCGGATCAGCGTCCGACCCTCTACGCCTTAATAGAACGCATCCTGCGTCCCAAAGGCTATCTTATTGCCGAGTGGTTCAGGCCTGAGCAGCGCACCGAAGGCTACCTGAGCGGTGGACCACCTGATCCGGCCTGGATGGTAACGGCCGAGGAGCTGCGCCGGTATTTTGCTCCAGCCGGGATTTGCCTCCTAGAAAACGCCACGCCCGAACTAAACGAAGGCATAGGCCACCGCGGCCCAGCAGCTACGATCCGTCTGGTATGGCAACGCGTAGCCTAAAGGCAATGCGTGGGATCGTCGGGGTCCAAGTAGCAGGCGTCCGACTGAAACTGGCGATTCAACGTAACCTCATAGGCCAGTTCGTCCAAAAACGCCTGCACGGCTGGCATCCCCTCGTAACGCTGCGAACCTGCCTCAAGCACAGGCCAAGCCGCAGGGATCGATCCATCGGGCAGCGCGGCCCCTTTGGCAAGCCGCACTACCCGATGCGCCAGCACCAGCTCTCGAAGCTGCTCCTCGATAGCCCCACCTTCTGGGTCGTTAGCGTGTCGATAGAGCACAAGCATTTTTCTGCCTTGGCCAGCTATGTTTGGCTACAACTGACCCGTGCATAGGTTCTCTGCGTATCCAAACCCGATCACCCATGCGACGACGCGTATGCATCATTGGGGCTGGACCAGGGGGCTTAGCAGCTGCCCGGCGTCTGCGTGAACGCGCAGCCGATGCGTTGGAAATCGTGGTTATCGAACGCGATGGCACTGCCGAATTTCTAGCAGGGACTATTGCTACCGCGCTTGGCGAGGCCCCGCCCAACCATTGGCGCACACCGGTACGCTTGCGTGGCATCGAAGTGCTCAAGACCCGTGCCCAGCAGGTTAGTGGCCAAGGCGTCGTATTGGCGGACGGCCGCACGCTAGAAGCCGACGCCGTCATTGCTGCCCCTGGCCTGCATTTAGACCTGGAAGCCGTCCCGCAACAACCGAATTTGTTTGCTTTTTGGAGTCCTAGCACGGCTCGAGCGGCCCATGAACCCATCGCTCAGCTGCACTCAGGCCATGTCGTAATCGTGATTGCTGGCCTGCCTTACCGTTGCCCGCCTGCACCTTACAGTCTTGCCATGCAACTGGCAGCGTTTTATCGTCGCCAGCAACGCGATGTGCAGATCACGCTTACAACGCCAGAACCAGTCCCATTGGCTTCGCTCGAGCACGGTATTCCTGAATTTCTGCTCCACGCTTGCGCTACGTCGGGTGTCGACGTCGTGCTGAACCGGCAGCCTGACTGGAGCGCCAGCACAGATCGACAAATCACCTTCACCGATGGCGCCCGGTTATCCTACGATCTAGCCCTGGTCATCCCACCGCATACGCGATCCCCACTACTTACCTCTTTACCAGATGACGGTGTACTAGTAACGGTAAACGAGCAGTTTGAAAGCGTGCAGTCGGGACTGTTTGTTGTGGGCGATGCCGCGCGTACGCTGCTGCCACGCGCTGCTGGGGCCGCTACTGCCCAGGGGATGACTGCCGCCGACGCCATCCTAGACCGCTTTGGTCTGGCCCGCTATTCAGGACCCCACCTGCCAGCCCCAGAATGCTACATCGGCCACGGCGAAGGCCGCTACAGTCGCATCACGATCCGCTTTCCCAACGGCTTACCCCCCGTTGGCCAACCCGAAATCCAACGTGAAGGCCCTTCGGCGAAACTGGCTGCGGGTTTTGCCCGCGTATTTGACGAATGGCGCGCCCTGCGCACTGAGCTTTAGGCCTTCCCGCGCAGCATAAGATTCCAGTACATCCAAGGCAGCACGTATTTTTTGAGCAAGTACATCGAGCGCCGCTCCTTGGTGGTGTCGAATGGGAAGGAGGGCATAGGCCGGTTGTTGTAGTCGAATTCCGCCAGCACGAGCTTCCCATAGCCCGTTACAAGCGGGCATGAACTGTAGCCATTGTAATGCTTAGGGTGGATCAGCGCCCCATGCTCCCGAAGCTGCAGCAGGTTGTGCACTACCACAGGTGCCTGCTTGCGCACCGCTGCACCGGTTTTTGCATTTGGCGTGCTGGCAGCGTCGCCTAGAGCAAAAATGTTTGGATAGCGCACATGCTGCAGCGTATAGGGGTCTACTTCCACCCATCCGTCTGCGCTGGCCACCTTGCTCTGCTTGATAAAGTCCGGCGCGCTCTGCGGCGGCACCACATGCAGCATCTGGAACGAGAAAATCCGCTCTTCCAGCACCTGGCCTTTTTCATCCTTCAAGTGAAAGACAGCCTCTTGCTTAGGGCCGCGCACTTCAGCTAAATCATGCCGAAAATGAAACTGAATGCCGTAGCGAGCAATGACTTTCTCCAGCGTTCGGGCAAATTCCGGAATGCCAAAGATGACCACGCCTGGTGAGAAAAAGTGTATCTCGACCTGATCTAAAATCCCACGGCGGCGCAAGTGATCGGCCGTCAGATACATGATTTTCTGAGGTGCTCCACCGCATTTAACCGGTGTTGGGGGCTGCGTAAAAAGTGCCCGGTCGCCAGGCTTAAGCTGTTGCATAACCTGCCAGGTATAAGGCGCCAGCTCATAGGCATAGTTGCTGGTCACGCCATAGCGGCCCAGCGATTCCTTTAGGCCAGGAATTTTATCCCAGTCGAGCTGAATCCCTGGTGCCAGTACTAAATAGTCGTAGTGGAGCGTACGTCCTGCGGCCGTCTGCACCGCATCGCGGTCCGGATCAAGGGCCACCACGCGATCTTGAATCCAGGTAGCGCCAGGCGGAATGTAGTCCGCTTCATTGCGCACAGAGGCTTCCGGTGGGAAAACACCTGCACCTACCAGTGTCCAGAGCGGTTGGTAGTAGTGCTTCACGGAAGGCTCAATAATGGCCACTTGTGGGGGATTTTTGGCGCGCCTTAGCTGGGCGGCTACCGTCAAACCTGCCGTACCCCCTCCCACAATAACCACTTCGTAGTGCGCTTGCTGTGTCATAACAGATAAGCGGTTAAGTTCAACAGGTTATAGCAGAATATGGATAACCTAAGATTAAGAGCAACCAGGCTTACCGGACCTTGCCTGTCGGCGGAATGTGCCAAAAACTGTAAGGCTATTTCCTACAAAGGACGACGGGCGCGCACCTGAAGCGAGACAATGGGTCCTTCAACGGCAGCACGCGTCACGGCCTCGATGACCAAGCCAGCCATTTCAATGGCTGCTAGATAATCTGCTTCAGGAATTGTACCTGCCAAACAACGGGCATAGGCCTCTGGATCGTCTTCCCAATAGGCTGGTAGCGCACCTTGCCGCACCAAGTCAGCCACCAGCAACCATCCTCCTGGCCGAAGCACACGGAAGGCTTCAGCAAATGCACGCGCTTTATCTGGCACCAAGTTGATAACGCAGTTGGAAAGCACCACATCGACCGAACACTCTGGCAGCGGCAAAGCTTCAATATCTCCTTGCACAAAGGTGACATTGTGCAGGCCCACCTTTCGGGCATTCTCCTGTGCCAATGCTACCATCTCAGGTGTCAAATCCACGCCGATTACCCGACCTTCTGGTCCTACGTGCTGGGCTGCAATCAGGCAGTCCATCCCTGCCCCAGAACCCAAGTCCAGCACGGTAGCCCCGCGGGGCAACGCTCCTAAAGCAAAAGGATTACCGCAACCAAGGCCCATTTGGGCTTCAACAGGTACGGAAGCCAACACCTCCTCCGCATAACCTGCAGCGCATCCACACGAGGAAGTGCAGCACGAGGTGCGCTCTTGTGCAATTTGGGCATAATACGCCCGCACGGCTTCTTTGATGCGATCCGTTGTCATGGCTTTCATTGATGTTTATCGATGATTTCAGGCAAAAAAATGCGCATCACTTGGCTACTTGTGGGACACAAGTGCGTAAACTGTGACGCCTGTTGCACAGAGACCGGGACAACCTCGCGCGTGATGGCCTCAAAGCCCAGGCGGGCAAAAAAACCTGCAGCGGTTTCTGTAAGCAGAAACACCTGTTGCAAACCTTCCTGACGCGCTTCCTCGAGCATGGCTTCAACCAACCGCCGCCCAATTCCTTTACCCTGCCAGGCTGGATCTACCGCAACGGAGCGAAGCAATCCCCCTTCAGCGTACCGTTCCAGCAACGCCATGCCCACTACCTGGCCATGCATATACGCCACACGCACACGGTCCAGCTGCGCTGCAACCCCCTCTTCGGTAAGATGACAGATTTGCAAAAGATGGCGCAATGCCGGCCACGCGTCAGCGTGGGCCGGTAGCACCTGAATGGTTGGATGACTCATAGACGATCCTCAATGAGTTAATTGATAAAAAAATTTAAGCGGCTAAGCGCTGAAGCCACGCTCCTAAATCCTCAAGGACCTCAGGCTTAAGCTGATAGTACGTGTACGGCCCGCGTACCTCTGCTATCACCAAGCCTGCCTCCCGCAGCCAACGCAAGTGGTGCGAAATCGTGGGCTGCTTCAGATCAAAATGCGCCTCGATATCACATACGCACAAGGGTGCACCTTCCTGCGAGAGCAACGCCACCATTTGCAGCCGTACCGGATGCCCAAGTGCCTTGAGCTGCCGCACCCGCAAGCGCAGCACCTCTGCTGGCAAGCGTAAGGCACGCGTCGACTGACCACACGCTGAGGGTGACGACATCGCTGTATTCGCTGAAAAAAACCTACTGATCCAATATATCGAAGTTTATCAATGAAGTCAATCTTGTTGTCCTTTGGGGACGCAAAAAATTTGTAAAGGGGATATTTTTATCCAAATTTATTTGGACTGGGCCAGCGCCGGTTCTACTTTTAGATTGCATTTAAATACCCAAATTATGCGCCAGAGCTTTGGGCAGCGACTGATCGCAAGTGGCCTTATGCTGCTCTTTTTGGGGCAGCAGGTGCCGCTGGTGATTTCGTTACCTGAGCTTCAGGCGCCTGTTGTCTGTCATCATCGGGAAGCTGACCTAGTTCCTGGCATAGTTGCCTGTCCGCATCACAGTTCTACCCCCCAAGCGAAGGTAAGCGTGCATGTAGCTGGTCTTGGCGAAATTGCGCTGCTGGTGTGCAATTGCCGCCACGATGCCCCGGCACACGTTTTTACCCTAGTGATCGATCGGTGGGTCCTTCCTCGAGCGTGCAGTTTAGCTTGTCCGGAAGGCAGACCGTTTGAGCTGCTTCCCGGTGAGGAAATGGTGCTTGCGCTTCGCCTTGCGGTAGACATTTTCCATCCCCCTCGTCTGGTTGGTTAGGCAGCTGCTTAGCAGCTGGCCATGCAGATGGTGCTTGCTGCTGCCTTTTGCACGGCAGAAAGGTTTAGGTATGCCCACTATCTCGAAAACCCATCAGACGAGACAGTTGTGTCATGCGATACTTCCTGTTTGCCCTAGGGCTGCTGGGACTATTGGCTTCAGCACACGCCCAGTCTACAGCCATTTTGGAAGGCAACGTACGCGTTGCTGGTACGGCGACGCCGCTTCAAGGCGCCCATGTCATCCTTGAGGAACTGGCTCAAGGTACTACAACCGACGCCGAGGGACGTTTTCAGCTAGCGAATCTGCCAGCAGGAACGTACACGCTAACGGTACGCTTTTTAGGTTTTGTGCCTTACCGCCAGGCCATTCTCCTCCAAGCAGGTGTAACAACGCAGCTTACGATCATCTTGGAAGAGCAAACCGTAAGTCTGGGGGAAATTGTGGTAGCAGCCAGCGGTTTGCCTCAGTCTCGGACGGATGTAGCGGCCTCTGTGGGCTTATTGCGCCAAGAGGCGATGGCATCGGTTGGGGCTTTGCACCCGGCTGAGCTTCTTAATCGACTGGCTGGGGTATGGTTGATGACGCCTACGGGTGAAGGCCATCTGACGGCCATCCGCCAACCGCTCACGACCGATCCGGTCTATTTGTACTTGGAAAATGGGGTTCCCATTCGCTCGACCGGCTTTTTCAATCATAATGCCCTCTATGAAGTCAACTTGCCCCAGGCTGAAGCGGTCGAAGTGATTAAAGGCCCGGGAACGGCACTCTACGGTAGCGATGCTATTGGGGCAGTGGTCAACGTCTCTACGCCATCCGCGCCAGATCGCCCGTTGCTGCAAGGAAAAGTGGAAGGGGGTTCCTACGGCTATGGCCGCGCGCTTCTTAGCGCCGGCACGCGCATTGGCGCGCATCGCGTGCGGATGGATGCCAACGTGACCCGTACAGACGGTTGGCGCGAGGCTACACGCTATGCACGCCAAAGCGTCGTAGCGCGCTGGGACTGGGGTCGGGCAGGTAGCCGTGCACGCCTAAGCACGGTTGTATCTTTTTCCCACATTGATCAAAATCCTGCCGGATCTTCAGCCCTCTCGGCCGAAGATTTTGAGCGCAATCCACGCCTAAACTATACGCCTATCTCTTACCGCCGCGTCTGGGCGTTTCGGCTTTCTGCGGCCTATGCTTACCAGACAGCACGCAGCCGGCTAGAGCTGACGCCTTACGTGCGCTACAACATCACCGAATTGCTGCCCAATTGGTCGCTGGCCTTTGATCCAGCTATCTGGGATCTGCGGCATCGGTCGCTGGGCTTGATGGTTCGCTATCACCATGAACTGCAGCCCGAGCGCCTTCGGCTCACCAGCGGTATCGACCTGGAAAGCAGTCCCGGAAGCCACTTTGAGCAGCGCGTGCGCGCAACGCGACAAGGCAAAATCTTTACTGCCTACACCCTTGCTGATACACTCTACGACTACTACGTGACGTTTTGGCAAGCAGCACCCTATGCCCAGCTCGAAGTGCGGCCGCTGCAGCCATTGGAGTTCAGCCTGGGTTTACGCTTGGATTGGGCACGCTACGACTACGACAATCGGCTCAGCGTCGTTACCACAGGCCGCCACCGCCGCGCCCCGGATACCAGCCGTGCGTTTGTACACGCCAGTCCTAAACTTGGATGGGTGTACCGGCTAGATCGTAGTCTGACGCTTTTTGGTTCTTATCGCCACGCTTTCCGCGTGCCTTCGGAGGGACAGCTTTTCCGACAGGGCGCGACGTCCAATACGACCCATCTAGCGCCTGTACGGGCCGATCAGTTTGAGCTAGGCATTCGCGGGGCCTTGTGGTCCGATTGGCTAGCTTATGAACTGGTAGGCTATCAGCTTGAAAAACGGAACGACATCGTTTCGTACGTTGATGCCCAGGGGGTTAGCCAAGTAGGCAATGTGGGCCGTACGCGCCACCGCGGCCTGGAGCTTTCACTGCGTCTTAAGCCGACGGAAGCCTTCCAGCTTGAGGCTGCTTGGTCCTATACCGGCCAGTGGTATGTCTCTTGGGAAACAGCCCCTCAAAGCAATCTCAGTGGAAACGAACTTGAGCTCGCGCCGCGCGTGCTGGCCAGCCTGGTTTTAAGCTACACGCCCTCCTTTTGGAAAGGAAGTCTGCTCCTCTTCGAGTGGCGCCGCGTGGGGTCCTACTGGATGGACGCAGCCAACACCGTACGTTACGAGGGCTATCACGTGGCAAATATGCGGCTTAACCTACCGCTACATAGCCGGGTAAGCCTCTCCGGGCGCGTGCTGAATTTATGGAATCGGCGCTACGCCGAGCGTGCCACCTATCATCCGGTACGCGGATCCGAGCTCTCTCCGGCCATGCCGCGCAGCATTTACCTAAGCCTGCAATACCACTTTTAATGCATCCTGCAAGGTGGGGCGCTGGTTTAGCCAAGCGCCCCACCCGCTTATGACACAGCGTTTACGATCATGAAATCCTTGAAGCTTGCGCTTGCTGGCTTGTTGCTGGGAGCGGGGTGTTCCAGCACAGGGCCTTCTGGGCTTAGGCCATACGATTTTCAAGTCATACGTCTGGACAGTGGTCGCGTAGGTGCAATCACCACAGCGATCGATCCCCAAACGCACACGATCTATTGGAGCTGGGCGGCTATGCGGGATAGCCTGGTGGATATTTACCTGTCGCGCATGGCTCCCGGCGATACGGCCCCTTCGCCACCGGTACGGGTTCATCCACAGCGAGGGCTAGGGAATCTGCATACCCAAGCACCGCCCCAAGTCCGGGTAGGCCCTGATGGCACAGTTTACGTGCTGTGGAGCAGCCGCATTCCGGTCCCTGGACGACGGTTTCCGGCCAGCAACCTGTACCTGGTGCGATCGACTGACCAAGGCCAAACCTTTGCACCACCCTGTTTGGTAAACGACGACGCGGAAGGGCCGCCTTCAAGCCATACTTTTCACGACTTAGCTATTGGACGTGAGGGCATCGTGTACGTCTCTTGGATTGATGCCCGTCGGCTGGATGCCCAGCGCTCTGCAGAAACCCACAGGCACCATCACGAAACCTCATCTGCTGGTCCTGACATTCGCGTAGCTCGCTCTACCGACGGCTGCACGTTTAGTCCTGGCGTTATTGTAGATTCGACCAGTTGCCCCTGCTGCCGCACAGCGCTCACGATCGATGCCCAGGGCGGGCTCTACGTTGCCTGGCGCAAGGTCTTTCCAGGCAACGTGCGCGACATTGTGGTGGCTGTATCACGCGACAGAGGACAGACATTCTCCCAGCCAGTGCGCGTCCAAACCGACGGCTGGGTGCTTGACGGCTGCCCACATGTGGGGCCAAGCTTGGCCGTCGATGATCGGCAACAACTGCATGTAGCTTGGTATACCGGAGCCCCTGAGCGAACAGGCATCTGGTATCGCCGCTTGAGCCCCCAGCTGCGCCCTGTCTTGGCAGCCCAACCGCTTGCTCAGGTCCTACCCATAGCCCAAATGCGGCTAGCTTGGGATACGTACCAGATGTGGGCAGCGTGGGAAGCGCCTACGAAGGGACAAGTGCGCCTGCAAGTTTTTTCCAAAACGGCGTTTCCAGACACAACGCAGGCGCTGAGTTTTATGGGTAGGAATCCTGCGTTGGCCGCAGTGGACGGCTGGGTTGTGCTGGCCGTGGAAACTGAGCAAGACGTGCGTGCCTATATTAAACGCCCTGCGGCCAAACCCTAAAAGCCAGGGGCCCAAGTTCTGCGTAGAACTTGGGCCCTTCCCTTGTGCCCGGGGAGGGATTCGAACCCCCACGGAGTTACCCCCACATGACCCTGAATCATGCGCGTCTACCAGTTCCGCCACCCGGGCAGGAAATAGTGGCAGGGGATGATAACAAATCGCAACCCGGTTTGCAAGTTCCCGCAAACGCCTTTCACGACCTTTTCTCGACCTCCAGGAAGGCTGCTGAGGTAAACTAAAATGAACCTGAAAGCCATTTGGGCGTTTGAAAAGGCGTCAAACTCCTATCGTACTATTGACGGCTGCAGCCGGTCGCTGTATCTTAGAGGCCGCTTTCATTCCTCGGTAGCTCAATTGGCAGAGCACCTGGCTGTTAACCAGGGGGTTGCAGGTTCGAGCCCTGCCCGAGGAGCTTAAAGTAAAGCCCCTGCCGCGAATCGCGGTAGGGGCTTTTTTTTTACAAGTTGATTTTTTAAAGGATTGCGCCAGCCCATCTTGACCAGTCGAAAACCAGTCTTTTCTTGTTAAGGGTGTAGCACCCAAATTTTTTTGACATGAACCCTTCACGTCTTCCTTTAGCAGCGGTGCTGTGCTGGCTGCCCATCCTCGTGCTCACAGCGCCTGCTTCAGCACTGGCCCATACGGGGTTGACACCAACCACAAGCTGGGGCTACGGCTTGCTACATCCGCTCACCGGCCTAGATCACTTGCTAGCTGCAGTAGGGGTGGGTTTATGGGCTGCCTTGCAGGCACATGTTCTTGCACGCCGCTTACTGTTCGTTTTTTTGAGCATGCTCCTGGTCGGACTACCGCTTGGAGCTGCTTGGCCCACGGAGACCACCGAATGGAGCGTGCTGGCTTCGGTGCTGCTTTTGGGCACAATGCTGGTTTTGGTGTCTCGCCCACCTGCTGCAGTTAGTCTACTGCTTATTGCGCTGTTTGGTTTGCTACACGGACACGTCCACGGCACCGAAATCCTGCCTGAGACGGGCTGGGCTTATGCCCTTGGATGGATGCTTGCCACAGGCCTGTTAACCTTTACGGGCTACGCGATCGGACGCTTGCTGCACCACCGACAGGTGGTTGGCGTTTTTCGGCTTGCCGGTTTCATGCTTATTGGGGCGATGATTGCCCTGCTTTAAAAATATGGAGCCTACGCTAAAAATCATCCAGGTAGCGCGCCGCGTGCAGGCCGATAACAACGCCTTAGCCCAGGCGCTACGTGAGCAGTTCGACAAGGCCGGCGTGCGCGTGCTTAACTTGATTGCTGCCCCAGGGGCGGGCAAAACCAGTTTGATTGCTCGGACGCTGGAGCAGCTTGGCCGGCGCCTGCAAATTGGCGTGCTGGAAGGCGACATTGCCGGTAGCATCGATACCCAAAAGGTCCTTCAGGCCGGCGCCCGTGATGCCGTACAGATCAACACGGGTGGAACCTGCCATTTAGAAGCCCGCATGGTTGCCGAAGCCCTTGGCCAACTTGAACTGGAGGCGCTCGACTTACTCTTTATCGAAAACGTCGGCAATCTTATTTGCCCAACCCACTGGGATTTAGGCGCGCACTATACGGTATGCATCGTCAGCGCTGCCGAAGGGCACGACAAGCCACTCAAATATCCAGCTATTTTTGTTCGGAGCGATGCGATTGTACTCAATAAAATCGACTTAGCCCCGCTATGTGGTTTTGACCACGATCAGTTCTACCTCCACCTCAGAGCCCTTACCCAAGCCCCGGTTTTTGAGCTCTCCTGTCGCACGGGTGAAGGTTTGGCGTCGTGGATTACTTGGTTAACCAATGTATTGTAATACAAAAATTACCCACAAACTTTTGCCCTTCTATTCACATCTATTTCGACAGATCGCTTTTCTCAAGCGCAACAACTTCTCGATTTTATAGTCAGTAATTCTGGCGACTCCAAGACGCCTCTTTAGAGGCGGGGCAGCGCCGTACGAAGTACTGTTAACCTAAAGCTGTGCTATGGAAGCCATCGCTAACTTTCGTACGGTTTTTGAAGAAGAGCGCCCCCGCCTGACGGATGTTGCAGCGCTACTGGAGGCTTCGCGTTGTCTGGAATGTGGGCGTGATGGGCGGCCGGCCCCTTGCATTGAGGCTTGTCCTACCCGCATTGATATTCCCGGTTTTATTCGGGCTATTCGTGAAGGCGACCCGCTGACCTCAGCGCGAATCATTTTCGAGGCGAACGTGCTAGGGGGAAGCTGCGCGCGCGTCTGTCCGGTGGAAGCGCTTTGCGAAGGTGCTTGCGTGCTCACGCACGAGAAACGCCGGCCGGTAGCTATTGGCCGTCTGCAACGCTACGCAACCGACGCTGCGTTTGCAGCGGGTATCGCCCTCCATCCTCCCCGCCGGCAGGCTCAGCTACCGCTCAGCGTAGGCGTTATTGGAGCTGGCCCGGCCGGACTGGCCTGTGCTGCAGAGCTGGCTCGTTTGGGTCATGAAGTCACCGTTTATGAAGCCCGCTCAGAGCCAGGAGGGCTAGTCGTTTCGGCCATTGCACCCTACAAACAGATGGTCGAGCCGATTCCCCAGGAAGTTGAAGCCATCCGAGCGCTAGGCGTCACCTTCTGTTTTAACACCAGCATAGGGGAAGATCTTTCGTTTGCTGAATTGGAATCGCGGCATGATGCCCTGTTTTTAGCAGTGGGCTTAGATGGGGATATGCCGCTTGAAATCGCAGGAAGCGACCTGGAAGGCGTTTGGCCTTCCCTACGCTTCATCGAACGCCTAAAGGCCATGGATCCGCCACCGATAGGCGAAAACGTTGTGGTGATCGGTGGCGGCAACACGGCAATCGACGTGGCCCGTGAAGCGGTGCGTCTAGGAGCGCGGCACGTCACCGTGCTTTACCGTCGCACGGAAGCTGAAATGCCGGCTTTCCGGCACGAGGTGGAAGCTGCACGGGACGAGGGTGTGCAGTTTGAATGGCTTACGCTACCGGTACGTCTGCTGGGGGAGGTGCGCGTTTCGGGGGTTGAATGTGTCCGAACGCGCCTGGTGCCTGATCCTTCCGGTGGGCGTCCGCGACCGCAAGTCGTCGAAGGCACCGAGTTTGTTTTGCCAGCCGATACAGTAGTCTTTGCTATTGGGCAACAACCACGCACCAATCTGCTGGCCACGATCCCAGACCTTCGCATAGAGCAAGGGCGCGTGTGGGTGGATGAGCATTTTCAGACCAGCCATCCACGACTGTTTGCTGGCGGCGATTGCGTCAATGGCGGTGCTACCGTAGTCGAGGCTGTAGCGCAGGGCAAGCGGGCGGCCCATGCTATTGCCCAACGTATTCAGCCCTTAGAAAGTCGGCCTAGGCCGATGACCGACCGAAAAGAGACCCTACAATGAACATGCTGGAAATTCGCTGGCACGGACGTGGTGGCCAAGGGGCCATCACTGTATCCAAAATCCTGGCGCTGGCTGCTTTACGCAGTGGCAAATATGCCCAGGCCTTTCCGGAGTACGGTCCGGAACGCAGCGGCGCCCCCGTACGTGCCTACAACCGGATCGACGATCGGCCTATTGTACTGCATTCGGGCGTCTACACGCCACAGCGTGTGGTGGTGCTGGACGAGACGCTGCTGGAGGCCGAAGACGTATGCGAAGGATTGGCACCAGATGGCGCTTTGGTGCTCCATACCCATCGTTCGCCTGAACTCATCCGAGAGCAAACAGGCTATGCCGGACGCATCGTGTGCGTCGATGCCGCAACGATTGCTGAAAGCACCGGTGCCCGCTTTGCTAACGTGCCGCTGCTAGGCGCCTTAGCCAGCACACTGGATTTTCTGCCGCTGGCCACGCTGGAAGAAGCGCTACGCACCTTCCTGGGTAAACGTCGGCCCGAAGTGGTTGCGGCCAACATCGAGGCGCTGCGTCGCGGCTACGCAGAGACAGCAACGCTAGAGGCCATTGTACCCGATAGCCTGCCGCTTCGCCCCCGTCCCGAAGGGGCACGGATGCTGCTGCCGTATCACAAGCTGCCCATAGGGGGCGTTATCACGCCCGAAATTCGTTGGTTTCCCAAAACCGGTGGCTGGCGTAACGAACGGCCGGTTTTCCACGAAACGCTTTGCGTCAACTGCCTGCTCTGCTGGGCTCATTGCCCAGAACCGGCCATCCTGGTACACAACCGTCGGATGGAAGGGATCAACTATGACTACTGCAAAGGCTGTGGCATTTGCGCGACCTCATGCCCCACAGGGGCGCTCAGCATGGTCCCGGAAAACACAGCTGAACCGGTCGTCGTCGCCGCAACCGCACACAACCCTGGATAAAGCTATGGCCCTTGGCGTCATTCCGCGGCTTGAAGCTGCCCAACTGCTCACCGGCGCACAGGCGGTTGCCCACGCTATGCGCCAGATCGAACCCGACGTCGTGCCGGTCTATCCGATTACGCCACAAACTCCAATTGTTGAGGAGTTTGCGCAGATGGTTGCTGATGGCCGCTGCGACACCGAGATCATCAACGTCGAATCGGAGCATTCGGCCATGAGTGCAGCCATCGGCGCCTCGGTAGCCGGTGCACGGGTAATGACGGCCACAGCTTCGCAAGGCCTGGCCTTAATGATTGAAGTCCTCTACATCGCTGCTTCGATGCGCTGCCCGATCGTGATGCCCCTAGGCAACCGAGCCCTCAGCGGACCCATCAATATTCACTGTGACCACTCCGATGCTATGCTGGCCCGCGACTCGGGTGCTGTCCAGATCTTCACCGAAAATGGCCAAGAGGCCTACGATTACACGCTGATGGCTGTGCGCTTGGCAGAAGATGAACGGGTACGATTACCTGTGCTGGTGAACCTGGACGGCTTTACACTTACGCACTCGGCTGAGGCTGTCGAGCTGCTAGCCGACGAGGTAGCACGTGCGTTTGTGGGACGCTACCGTCCGCACTATCCCTTGTTGGACACAAGGCGACCCACAACGCAAGGGCCTTTCGACATGCCCGATTTCTACTACGAACACAAGCGTCAGCAAGATGAAGCCCTACGGAGCGTATTAACCGTCTTTCCTGAAGTGCAGCACGCCTATGCCGAGGCCACAGGGCGCAACTATCTGGGCTACTACGAAGCCTATTGCCTTGAAGATGCGGATTTTGCCCTGGTCGTCCTAGGATCGACCGCAGGTACGGCCAAAGCGGTCGTTGAGGCGCTGCGCGAGGAAGGCCAGCGCGTAGGTTTGCTGAAGCTTTGGCTCTTTCGCCCCTTCCCACACGCAGCTGTAGCCAACGCCCTGCGCGGCAAGCAGGCCGTAGCTGTCATGGACCGGGCGTTATCGTTTGGCAGCTGGGGACCACTTTACACGGAAATGGCGGCTGCACTTTACGGACTACCCGAGGCCGAACGTCCCCAATTGTACAACTTTACCTATGGTCTGGGGGGGCGAGATGTGACGCCTGACCAGATCGCGGAAGCCTTCAGACGTATCCAAGACCCGCGTACGCCCACGCAACACATGCATTACTTGGGTGTACGCGCTTAAAGCTGGGAGCCTCGACCATGATCGCTACACGCATTTATCCTAACGGCGAGCCGACACGCCCCAAAACGCTTAAAGAACTGGCCGATCGCGAAAGCCGTGAACCGCGTTTCCAGGGAGGGCATTCGCTTTGCGCCGGCTGCGGTGTGCCTCTGGTGGTGCGCATGGTGCTCAACGCTATCGATACCCCCGTGGTGGTGGTTAATGCTACTGGCTGCCTAGAGGTAGCCACCACGCGTTATCCCTCGACGGCCTGGAACGTCCCCTGGCTCCATGTGGCCTTCGAAAATGCCGCTGCCGCAGCCAGTGGCGTAGAGGCTGCCTTTCGTGTGCTCAGCCGAAAGCGCCGCCAGGGCCAGCCCATCCCTTTCGATCTGCCCGAAGAGGTGCGCATTGTAGCCTTCGGGGGCGATGGCGGTACCTACGACATCGGTTTGCAGGCGCTCTCGGGCGCCTTGGAGCGGGGCCATCGCTTTACCTACATCTGCTACGATAACGAAGCCTACATGAATACGGGCAACCAGCGCAGCGGGGCTACTCCACCTCTAGCCCACACCACAACTACACCTGTGGGCGAGCAAAGCCTCGGGAAACTCCAGCAGCGTAAAGACCTAACCGAGATCGCTGTCGCACATCATGTGCCCTATGTGGCCCAAGCTTCCATCTCTCACTGGCAAGACTTGGTGCGTAAAATTCAACGGGCAGTGCATGTCGACGGTCCCAGCTTCCTCAACGTGCTCGCCCCTTGCCAACGCGGCTGGGGCTACGATCCTGCCCAAACCGTCGAAATAGCCCGCCTAGCTGTTGAAACCTGCTACTGGCCGCTTTATGAAGTCATTGATGGGGATTACTGGCTAAATGCTTGGCCACGCAAACCCTTACCCCTTACGGAGTGGCTTAAGGTCCAAGGGCGTTTTCGCCACCTCCTACGGCCAGAAAATCGCCACTTGCTTGATGCCTTACAGCAGCAGGTCAACCGCAAATGGGAACTCCTGCTGCGCAAATGTGAGGGCCGAGTGCTGGAAGTATAGCGTTACGTAAACTAGATTGCCAGAAACGACTGCATGTAATTTAGCTTTAGGTAAAGCTTTGTCGAGACAGGACCGTGAGGGGGCATCAAGGTTCATCTTAAACCGTTAAGCCCTATGCACGCCCCAGCCTCACGATGGATTGTAGAACGCTCGGACTTCGATGCCCTGCTTGAAGCCTTAGGACAACGGGGCTTTACGCTGATTGGACCACACGTGCGCGACGGCGCTATCGTCTACAGCCCTATTCAACGCAGTGAGGATCTACCCATCGGATGGACCGACGAGCAGGACGGCGGTTTGTATCGACTGCATCGCCGAAATGACGCCGCCTTGTTTGGCTACGCTGTAGGACCGCACAGCTGGAAACAGTTTCTCTTTCCACCTAGGCTACGCCTCTGGCAAGCCCATCGTAACGGGACCGGGGGACACTTTGAAATCCATGAGGCTCCCCTTCCGGAGACGCCATATGCGTTCATCGGCGTTCGCGCCTGCGAGCTTGCCGCCATCCGCATTCAAGATCGTATTTTTCTAGAAGGGCCTTACGTTGATCCCTATTACCAGGCCTTACGCGAACGGCTGTTTGTGCTGGCCGTTAACTGCACAGAACCTGCCGGCACCTGTTTTTGCGCTTCCATGGGCACTGGGCCCGAAGCCCGTGCGGGCTTCGACCTGTCCCTTACGGAAGTCCTTACCGAAAACCGGCACTACTTTGTCGTGACTGTTGGCAGTGAAGCTGGCCAAGCAGTACTTGCCGACGTACCCCATCGCCTAGCCACAGCAGATGAAATCGCTGCAGCCAATGCGCTTCTTGCTGAAGCCGCTACGCGTATGGGACGCCAGCTTGACTGCCAGCACCTCAAAGAACGGCTCTACGCTTCCTATGAACATCCCCACTGGGATGCGGTGGCCCAGCGCTGCCTCAGCTGCGCCAACTGCACCATGGTATGCCCAACCTGCTTCTGCCATACCGTTGAAGAAGTTACAGACTTAACAGGCCAGACGACTGAACGCGTGCGCCAGTGGGACTCGTGCTTTTCGGTGGAATTTTCCTATATCCATGGCGGCAGTGTGCGGCAAAGCACACGCGCCCGCTATCGGCAGTGGCTCATGCACAAACTGGCCACGTGGGTCGATCAGTTCGGCACCATGGGATGCGTAGGCTGCGGTCGGTGCATCACCTGGTGCCCTGTAGGCATCGACTTAACTGAAGAAGTTGCTGCCTTGTGTACAGAATCACAACCGGAGACCGCTCCATGACGTCCCAACATTCGCTCAGCGCCCTACTGGCTGAACATCCCTTCTTTCGAGGGCTTGAAGCGCCCTACCTGGAATTGATCGCCGGTTGCGCGCGCAACGTGCGCTTTAATGCAGGCGAGTACATCTTTCGCGAAGGCGAAACGGCCAATGAATTTTACCTCTTACGTTACGGCCGCGTGTCGCTTGAAGTTCATCTGCCCGACCGGGGAACCGTAACCATTCAGACCCTAAGCGAAGGCGACGTGCTAGGCTGGTCGTGGCTCGTTCCCCCTTATCAAAACCAATTCGACGCGCGGGCGCTAACGCTTGTGCGGGCACTGGCGTTCGATGGCACCTGCATTCGCAACAAGTGCACCGAAGACCCTCGCCTAGGGTATGAGATTTTCAGTCGCTTTGCGCGGATCATTGCCGAGCGGCTGCAAGCTACCCGCCTCCAGCTCCTCGATATGTACGGTGGGGTCCCCCGGCGCCAACCTCTGCATGCCTAAAACCTATGAGCGCCCCTTCGATTTTGAGCTTGCCTGTTGAAGCGCGTCACGCGCTTCAACCTCTAACGCCACGGCTATGGCGCGTGCTACGCACGCGTCGCGAAACGCACGACACACGCACGCTCGAGCTAGAAGCCCTAGACGGTATTGGATTACCGTTTTGCCCAGGCCAGTTTAATATGCTCTATGTTGGGGGCATCGGAGAGATTCCGATTTCGATCAGCGGCGATCCAGCCCGTCCAGAACGGCTAGTGCATACCATTCGGGCTGTAGGCGCCGTCAGCCAAGCCCTGTGCAGTTGCAAGCCTGGGGACGTCATCGGCGTACGTGGACCGTTTGGCAGCGCCTGGCCTGTTGAAGCCGCCGAAGGTTACGACGTAGTGGTTATGGCAGGGGGTATTGGGCTGGCGCCACTCCGGCCTGCAATTTATCATTTACTGCAGTATCGTGGTCGGTATGGCAACTTGGTGCTACTCTACGGCGCTCGCACGCCCCAAGACCTGCTCTACGTGCGGGAGCTGGAACGCTGGCGTAGCCGCTTCGACTTCCAAGTGGAAGTTACCGTCGACCGTGCGCGCGAGGGCTGGTTTGGCCATGTGGGCGTGGTCACCGGCTTGCTTCCTAGAGCCCTCTTTGATCCCGAAGAAACTATGGCTTTCGTCTGCGGCCCAGAAATCATGATGCGCTTTGCAGCTAAAGCCTTAGTAGAGCGAGGTGTGGCTGCAGAGCGGATTTTTCTCTCCATGGAGCGAAATATGAAATGTGCTATCGGCTTGTGTGGCCATTGCCAATTTGGGCCTCACTTCATTTGTAAAGACGGACCGGTTTTCGCTTTTGCACGCGTTGCCCGATGGCTAACCATCCGTGAGCTTTAAACCATGCCCCGGCGTAAACCTAAACTAGCTGTCTGGAAGTTTGCCTCTTGTGACGGCTGCCAGCTCAGCCTGCTCGACTGCGAAGACGAGCTGATGACGATAGCCGGTGCGGTTGAAATTGCCTATTTCCTAGAGGCCTCGCGGGCTACGGTACGCGGCCCCTACGACCTATCCCTTGTTGAGGGATCGATTACGACCCCTCACGATGCTGAACGAATTCGGCAAATTCGTCAGCAATCAAGGTTTTTGATCACCATCGGCGCCTGCGCTACGGCTGGGGGCATTCAGGCACTGCGCAATTTTCGGGACGTGGCCGAGTTTACCCGTATCGTGTATGCCCATCCCGAGTATATCGAAACGCTGGCCACTTCAACACCCATAGCGGAGCATGTAGCCGTTGACTTTGAGCTGCGCGGCTGCCCCGTCAGTAAGCAACAGCTCCTTGAGGTTATTGTGGCTTTTCTTCAGCACCGGCGCCCCCAGATTCCCGCCTACAGCGTTTGCGTCGAGTGCAAGCGTCGAGGTACGGTGTGCGTCATGGTAGCCCAAGGTACGCCCTGCCTGGGTCCTATTACCCAAGCTGGCTGTGGAGCCCTGTGCCCGGCGTATCACCGAGGCTGCTATGCTTGCTTTGGTCCCAAAGAAACGCCCAATCCAGCCTCGCTGATGCACTGGTGGCAGGAACGGTTGGGCGTAGCTGCGCAAGACGTCGAACGCGCCTTGCATACCTTTAATGCATACGCACCGGCTTTCCGCGAAACGTTCTCACCCAACCCCGCGCGTCACCATGGCTAAGGCCCGACTTACCCGCACCCTCCGCGTTGACGCCTTGGCCCGTGTTGAGGGTGAAGGTGCACTCTACGTGCGTATCCAAAACAACCAGGTCGTCGACGTGCGACTGCGCATCTATGAGCCACCCCGTTTTTTCGAAGCGTTTTTGCGTGGACGCTCGTTTCTTGAGGCGCCTGACCTTACCGCACGCATCTGCGGCATCTGTCCCGTAGCCTATCAGATGAGCGCATCAACAGCGATGGAGAACGCCTGTGGCGTCGAAGTGACTGGACCACTGCGGCTGCTGCGCCGCCTGCTTTACTGTGGCGAGTGGATCGAAAGCCATGCGCTGCACGTGTTCATGCTGCATGCTCCTGATTTTCTGGGCTACCAAAGCGCCCTCGAAATGGCCCGGGACTATCCGGACTGGGTTCAAAAAGGCTTGCAGCTCAAAAAAGTCGGTAATGAACTCATGCGCCTCATCGGCGGTCGTGAAATTCACCCGATCAATGTGCGGGTGGGGGGCTTTTACCGAGCTCCAAGCCGGGAAGAACTTCTTGCGCTGCGCAAACCGCTCTTGTGGGCCCGTGAAGCCGCTTATGATACGGTGCGTTGGGTAGCTAGCTTCGACTTTCCAGATTTTGAACAAGACTACGAGTTTGTGGCACTGCGGCGCGAAGACGAGTACGCCATTCTCGATGGCCGTCTGGTGTCTAACCGCGGCCTAGACATTCCAATAGCCGCCTTCAACGACCATTTCGAAGAGGAGCATGTGCCCCACTCGAATGCCTTGCATGCCCACATTCGAGGGCGTGGGGCTTATCTCGTAGGACCGCTGGCGCGCTTTAACCTGAATTTTGATCAGCTGTCGCCACTAGCCCAACAAGCTGCCCAGGAAGTTGGTCTGCGACCAGGGTGCCGTAATCCTTTCCAAAGCATCATCGCACGTGCTGTCGAAATACTTTATGCCTGCGACGAGGCCTTGCGGCTCATCGAAGCCTACGTGCCTCCAGAACGGCCCTTTATCGACGTGCAACCGCGCGCGGCTACCGGACATGGCTGCACCGAAGCCCCCCGAGGCATTCTCTACCATCGTTACGTGATTAGCGACGAAGGAACCATCCTAGAAGCCCAAATTGTGCCACCCACGTCACAAAATCAACGACGCATCGAGGAAGACTTGCGACAGGTCGTAAGCCGCTGGCTTACGTTAACCAACGACGAACTGCAGTGGCGCTGCGAGCAAGCTATTCGGAATTACGACCCCTGCATCTCGTGCGCCACGCATTTTTTAAAACTGCACGTGGAACGTTCGTGAAGATGGTGATCGGCCTGGGGCATCCTCTTCGAGGCGACGATGCTGCCGGACTGGAAGTGGCGGCGCTGCTTCAAAGCCAAAAGCCTAAAGGGGTACAGGTACTAAGGGCTACCGATCCGTTTCGGCTGCTGGCATGGTGGGAAGGGGCCGAGATGGTCATCGTGTGCGACGCGGTCTGCTCGGGGGCAGCGGTAGGTACGCTACATCGCTTGGATATTGAAACCACGCCCTTGCCCAGCACTTGGCGCAGTGTTTCATCGCATGGCATTGGTCTAGCCGACGTCATCACCTTAGCCCAGCAGCTTGGACGGATGCCTCGACGACTGATCCTCTATGGCATCGAAGGGGCATGCTTTGACCCAGGGGCGCCCCTTTCACCAGCTGTGGCCGAGGTGCTCCCCCAAGCTGCCCAAGCCATCTTGCAAGAACTGCCCCATGCATGAACTGAGCATTGCCCGTGAGCTGGTGCGACTCCTCGAAGCCGAGGCCCGACGCGCTGGCGCGCGGCGCGTACGCGCCGCGCGCCTCGTGCTGGGTAGCCGCGCACACCTATCGGCCGAAGCGCTGCAGTTCTACGTGACGGAGCTGGTCGATCCTACAGGTCCAGCAGCTGGCGTTGTGCTCGAAATCGAGCATTGCCCAATGCGGTTTTACTGTACCCATTGTCAATCCGCCTATGAGCCTGCCGAAGCCGACTGGCGCTGCCCCGGCTGCGGACAAATCGGAACGCTGCTGGCAGGCGGAGACGAAGTTTTGCTGGAAAGCCTAGAGGTCGAATGCGATCCAACACCCGCCGACTGATCCGTTGGCGCCTGCATGTCGAGGGCGCCGTACAGGGCGTAGGCTTTCGCCCCTTCGTCTACCGTCTGGCCCAGCAAATGGGCCTGCAAGGTAGGGTATATAACGATACCCGTGGCGTAATCATCGAGATCGAAGGGACACGCGAGCGCCTGAAGGCTTTTTACACCCAGCTAGTACAAGCACCACCGCCTGCAGCCCGCATTGCGCGCATCACGTGTGAAGAACTCCCTCCTGCAGGCTATCACCACTTCATCATCGCCGAAAGTCACGCTGCAGGCCTTAAGCAGGCATTTATTCTGCCCGACCTGGCTACGTGTCCCGATTGTCTACGGGAACTGTTGGACCCTGCCGACCGGCGCTATCGCTATCCGTTTATTAACTGCACCAACTGCGGCCCCCGCTTTACCATTGTGGAGCGCCTGCCCTACGATCGCGCCAACACCACCATGCGGGCATTTCGCATGTGCGCGCGCTGCCAGGCTGAATACGACGACCCTCAAAACCGGCGCTTTCATGCCCAACCCAACGCATGCCCTGACTGCGGCCCTCAGCTACAACTTTGGGATCAGGCAGGACATGTACTCGCTGAACGGGACGAAGCGCTCCGGCAGGCCACCGAGGCTATTCGACAAGGGCAAATCGTGGCTGTTAAAGGGCTAGGCGGTTTTCACCTGATCGTTGATGCCCGCAATGAAGCCGCGGTGCACCGACTTCGGCTACGCAAAAATCGAGAGGCCAAGCCGTTTGCCCTGATGTATCCATCGCTCGAAGCCGTGCAGGCACATGCCTTTGTCTCGGCATCCGAAGCTGCCCTGCTGAGTTCATCGGCTGCACCGATTGTGTTGCTGCGCCGCACCGAAGCCAGCTGGGACGCGCTAGCCCCTTCGGTAGCACCAGGGAATCCTTATTTAGGCATCATGTTGCCCTACACGCCCTTGCACCACCTGCTGCTGCAAGAACTCGACTTCCCTGTAGTAGCCACCAGCGGCAATCGTTCCGAAGAGCCTATCTGTACCAGCGAGCACGAGGCATTGACGCGGCTTAGCGGGCTAGCCGACCTATTTTTGGTGCATAACCGACCCATTGCTCGTTACTGCGACGACTCGGTGGTGCGCTTGGTGGCCGGACAGCCTGTTTTTCTCCGGCGGGCACGCGGTTATGCCCCTTTACCTGTCCAGCTCGCTGAAGACTGGCCCGATCGCCCCTTGCAGGTGCTGGCTGTTGGCGGCCACTTGAAAAACACCGTGGCGCTGGCTGTAGGCCACACTGTTTGGCTTAGCCAACACATTGGCGATCTGGAAACGGCCGAAGCACGCGCGGCTTTTGTCCGCGTCATCAACGACTTGCAACAGCTCTATGAGCAAGGCCCCGAGGCCGTAGCTTGCGACGCTCATCCCGACTATGCTTCCACACACCATGCCTACCGGCTAAAGCGACCAGTAACCACCGTCCAACATCACTTGGCACACGTGTGGGCTTGCATGGCCGAGCACCACCTAAAGCCTCCTGTAGTGGGCTTTGCCTGGGACGGCACGGGCTACGGTCCAGATGGTACGGTCTGGGGTGGAGAGTGCTTTTTGATTACTTCGGAGCGGGCCCTGCGGCTAGCCTATTTGCGACCGTTTCGGTTGCCAGGGGGCGAGGCTGCCCTGCGCGAACCTCGCCGAGCAGCACTGGGCTTGCTGCATAGCTGGAAAGGCGCTGAAGCCTTAGAGCTAGTGCCCTCCATGCGTGAGGTGTTTTCACCTACTGAGCACCAGCTACTCTGTCGTATGCTTGAACGCGGCCTAAACGCTCCATGGACTACCAGTGTGGGACGACTTTTCGATGCTGTAGCAGCCCTACTGGGTTTGTGCCTGTACAACCGGTTCGAGGGCGAGGCCGCTATGCGGTTGGAGTTTGAAGCCGAAAAGGCTGCGGCGTCAGGCATGCCATATTCCCTTACGCTCCAGCCTCAGGGCCACCAGCTTGTGCTCGACTGGGGGCCGCTGCTTGAAGCGTTGCTGGCCGATCATCGTCAAGGCGTGCCGAAAAGCCTTATGGCGCGACGCTTTCATGATGGGCTGGCTGTTGCTATCCCACACATAGCCCAGCACATCGGCTGCTCCCATGTTGTGCTCAGCGGCGGGTGCTTTCAAAACCGATTGCTTACCGAAAGTGCACTCCGGCTGCTGCGCACAGCCGGATTTCTCCCCTATATTCACCGTCAGCTACCCCCTGGCGACGGCAGCTTGGCCCTAGGCCAGGTCGCTGCACTGCGCTGGGGCATAACCCAACCCGAACAGCCATGTGCTTAGCTATTCCGGGTAAGATTGTCGCTATCACCCAGGACGAACCGCTCTCTCGCGTCGGCAAGGTTGACTTCGGGGGCATCTTTAAGGAAGTCAACCTAACGCTTGTGCCGGAAGCCCGCGTGGGTGACTACGTCATGGTGCACGTAGGCGTAGCTATTAGCGTCGTGGACGAAGCCGAAGCCTATCGCGTCTTTGAGTACCTGCAGCAAATAGATGAGCTGACCGAGCTCAAGCCCCCAGAAATGCCATGAAATTCATCGACGAATACCGCAACCGTGAGGCCGCACTGCGCTACGCCCAACGCATTGCCAAAATCACGACGCGGCCCTGGACCATCATGGAAGTCTGTGGGGGCCAAACGCACGCCATCGTGCGCTTTGGCATCGATGAACTGCTCCCTCCAGGCCTGACGCTGGTGCATGGCCCAGGTTGTCCGGTTTGCGTCACCCCCGTGGAGCTGATCGACAAAGCCCTGGCGATTGCTTCCCTGCCCGGCGTGATCTTTTGTTCTTTTGGAGACATGCTGCGCGTGCCAGGAAGCCGTGGCGACCTATTTTCGGTCAAAGCGCAGGGCGCAGACGTCCGCATTGTTTACTCACCCCTAGATGCGGTGCGCCTAGCGCAACAATACCCTGATCGCGAGGTCGTTTTTTTTGCTGTAGGCTTTGAGACCACGGCCCCGGCCAACGCGCTGGCTGTGCTCGAAGCCCATCGACGCGGCTTGAAGAATTTTTCGATGCTCGTAGCGCACGTGCTTGTTCCTCCCGCAATGGAAGCGATCCTACAGTCTCCCAATAACCGCGTGCAGGGTTTTCTGGCTGCTGGCCATGTGTGCACGGTGATGGGCTACAGGGAGTACGAGCCAATTGCGAAAAAATACCGGGTACCCATTGTTGTAACCGGATTCGAGCCCCTTGACCTGCTCCAAGGATTGTATATGTGCATCCGGCAGCTGGAGGCGGGCCGCTTCGAGGTAGAAAACCAATACACGCGTTCGGTTCGGCGCCAAGGCAACCTAACAGCGCAGCAGCATATTCGGGAAGTGTTCGAGGTCGTGCCCCGCAAATGGCGCGGCATCGGCGAACTGCCTCAAAGCGGGCTAGGCCTGCGGGCTCCCTATCGTGCCTACGACGCCGAGCAGAAATTCGGTGTCGCCCCCCTGGCTGCCCAAGAAGCCTCGGAGTGCATCGCTGGAGAAGTGCTACAAGGGGCCAAAAAGCCGACCGCATGTCCAGCATTTGGCACGCGCTGCACCCCTGAACATCCGCTGGGTGCACCCATGGTGTCGTCCGAGGGAGCCTGCGCAGCCTACTACCGCTACCGTCGCTTTACACCGTCGTACGTCTCAGGGTTATGAGTGACGCCTTCTCCCTTGAATGCCCACTGCCCCTGCAGCAGTATCCACACGTACTGCTCGCCCATGGTGGAGGGGGCCGGCTCATGCAACAGCTCATCGACACCTTCACGACCGCTTTTGCCAATGCCGAGCTGCACCGCCGTCACGATGGGGCAGTGCTTACCCTTGCAGACGCCCGGCTAGCGTTCACCACCGATGCGTTCGTGGTGCATCCGCTTTTCTTCCCCGGAGGCGACATTGGCAAGCTAGCGGTTTTCGGCACGGTAAACGACCTGGCCATGTGCGGTGCCCGAGCGCTATATCTAAGCGTCAGCTTTATTCTCGAAGAAGGACTACCTATGGAAACGCTCTGGCGCGTGGTGCAGTCGATGCAGGCCGCTGCCCAGGAAGCCCATGTCCAAATCGTCACCGGCGACACCAAAGTGGTTGATCGCGGCAAGGGCGATGGGCTTTTTGTGAGCACCTCCGGCATCGGAATCATAGAACACAACCAGCACTTTGGTCCCGAAGCCGTGCGGCCAGGCGATGCCATCCTCCTGAGCGGCGACATTGGCCGCCACGGCATTGCCATTATGGCTGTACGCGAGGGACTGGCCTTTGAGACCGAAATCGCAAGCGATTGTGCCTTGCTCTCTACACCGGTGCTGCAATTGCTTGAAGCTGGCATCGAGGTGCATTGCCTACGCGACCTAACCCGTGGGGGACTGGCCGCAGCCTTAATTGAAATTGCCCAAACCGCCAAGCTATGCTTCCAGCTCGAAGAGACGGCCATTCCCGTGCGGCCAGAAGTGCAGAGCGCTTGCGAGCTGCTGGGACTTGACCCCTTGTACGTAGCCAATGAAGGGCGTTTTGTAGCCTTCGTGCCCGAAACCGAAGCAGCACGGGCTCTGGACGTGCTGCGCAAAGTGCCCGTAAGTGCCGGCGCCTGCCTTATCGGTCACGTAACAACCGACGATCCAAATGGACTTGTCACACTCCACACTGCCATCGGTACCCAGCGCATTCTTGACCTGCTCAGCGGCGAGCAATTGCCCCGCATCTGCTAAAGCTGCATCGTGACGAAACAGCCAACGCCGACACCTAGAGCGATGGCCCTTCCTTCTAGGCTTTTAGATCAATATGTTGGCCTATTGGTCCAACAGGGGAAGCAGGCGCCTCTGAGGACGCGTTTGGAGCATCGGGCTTTGGACGCTTGCGACGCGGGCGTTCCTCAGCACTACCCTCCCGATAAGGGTCTCTATCGGCCGATGCTTCCGTTACCCTAGGTAGCCATCCAATATCGCCGGGCTGCATCATAAGCCCTCACAATGCTGATACTTTCTGTTAAACATCGGACATTGCTAAAATTATTTAAAGTTCCCGTGCACAGCGCCCGGAACACTGCGTCGGGAAAAGGGGCGAAGTTGAGACAGCAGCATACCCCCGAGCATTAGGCCGCAGCCGATAAGCTGGCGCAGGGTAAGCGTTTCATCTAATAGCCACCAGCCGCCTAGCGCCGCAAAAACAGCTTCTAGGCTGAAGAGAATCGCGGCATGTGTGGGATGCGCTTCGCGCTGAGCCACAACTTGAAGGGTATAGCCAATGCCTACGGAAAGCACCCCTGCATACAGTAACGCTCCCCAGGCATCGCGAGCCACAAGAAAGGAAGGGGCTTCCCAAAGGATAGCCGCCAAACTACTTAACCCGGCGCATGCCACAAACTGCATAAAAGCTAACCGAAAGGGCGGCATGCGATGCGCGTAGCGATCAATCAGATGAATGTGAAAAGCCCAGCAGATGGCGCTTGCCAATACAAGCACATCGCCAGGATTAACCGAGGGCGTCTCTGCAACGCTGAGCAGGTACATTCCTGCGGCAGCCAGCCCAGTGCCTAGCCAGGCTTCTTTGTAGGTGCGTTGCTTGAGCAGCACGCCTAGCAAAGGCACGAAAACCACATAAAGTCCCGTAATAAAACCAGCCTTGCCAGCCGTGGTATAAACAAGCCCGATCTGCTGCGTCGAAGCCCCCAAAAACAAAATCCCCCCGGCCAGTAATCCTACCCGAAGCTGGACGGTTGCCGGAAGCGCCCCCGGATCGCGTCGCCTCAGCAACGGCACGAGGACCAGACTGCCCATCGCAAAGCGTAGCGCGTTAAACCAAAATGGCCCCATATGCTCCATACCTACACGCTGCGCCACAAACGCAAAACCCCAGATGGCCGTAGCGAGCACAATGAGCAAATCGGATTGGAGCGTTCTGGTCTTCATACCTCTCTCCCGTCATCTGTGGGTGGCGCATAATACACCGTTGTTTTCTTTTCCACCAAATGCTTTGCGATTTTTACTGGAACCTGCGCTTCAGGCTTTTGTCTTAAGAGGCCCGTCACAAGCACGCCCCAAAGGCGCCTTCACGGTTGCCCTGAAGCATAATCTTGACCCCTAGCCCGAGCTGACGCGGCATAGTGCACCGCCGATCAGGCACGTGCCTCAATCGGTCGAGCAAAACAGCTAGCGCTCGGTGGGCTGCCTGCGGGAATCCTACCCAGGCATCCTTCACCTGGGGTAAAAAACCGCTTAAACGTTTCGTTTTATGCTGCTTCGCGTCTATCCGTTTTGGGTCGCCTCAGTAGTTGACGTGCTGCAGGAGATCCGCTGTTCTCCGCTACCTGCCGACACCGTGCTGCAGCAGTTCTTTCGCAAACACCGAAAAATGGGCAAACGGGATCGGGCTTTTGTAGCCGAGACCGTTTATGGCATGCTGCGCCACTACCGACGGCTGGCCTATGCTGCCCAAGACCAAGCTAGCGATGTACGCTTTCTCGTGCTGCTCTATCTTCGGGTATTCGGCTTTGGAGCAGCGAGCTTGGATCTGCCCATAAGCTTGTCCGAGCGTAGCAGGCTTGAGGCTGCGGCTCGACGTTTTCAAGCGCCTGCGCTGCCTGCAGATCCGGTCGCAGCGCTTGGCATCACCTATAGTTTGCCCGACTGGCTGGTGGCTGCATGGATGACCGCGTTGCCTTACGAGGCTGTCGAGAGGCGTTGCGCTGCCTTAAAAGAACCCGCTCCCCTAACTATCCGGGTCAATACGCTGAAAGCCGATCGCGAAACTGTCCGGCAACGCCTACGGGCTGAAGGCTTTCCCAGCCAACCCACACCGTACAGTCCTACAGGACTGATTCTTGAAGAAAAAGCTTTTATTTTTCGAACGCGTGCTTTTCAAGAAGGCTTATTTGAAGTGCAGGATGAAGGCAGCCAGCTGATCAGCTTACTTACTGAAGCCAAGCCAGGACAAGTAGTCGTGGATGGATGCGCAGGAGGTGGAGGCAAAACGTTGCATTTGGCCGCTCTAATGCAAGGTAAAGGGCGGCTGTATGCCTTCGACGTCCACAAAGCCCGTCTGCAGGAGCTGCGCCCACGGGCGCGCCGCGCCGACGTGCACAACATCCGACTCCACGTGCTCCCGCACAACCGGGCGCCGATTGTGCAGCGGCTCTATGGCAAGGCCGATGTGGTCCTGATCGACGCCCCTTGCAGCGGCAGCGGCGTGCTTCGACGCAACCCAGACGCAGCCTGGAAAATCACACCAGAGCGCCTCGCTGCCCTGGTCGCGCAGCAGCAACAAATCCTCGAAGCTTATGCCCCTCTCGTCCGCCCAGGCGGCAGACTCGTCTATGCTACCTGTTCCCTGCTCGCTGAAGAAAACGAACGCCAGATCGAAACTTTTCTAGCACAACATCCCGAATTCACCCTACTCAGTGCTGCTGAAGTGCTTCAGCGACAACACATCGCCCTGCCCGGACAAACCGATGCCTTTCTGCGTTTAGAACCTGCCACGCACGGCACCGACGGTTTCTTCGCGGCCATACTCCTACGCACCTAAGCTCTTAGACCTCACGCTGCCACTGCTAGCACGAGCAAGCTGCTTTGGGCATGCATTTCACGCAGCTAGTTCATTCCCAAAATGAATCGATTCAAAAATGCTATCAAAATTTAACAACCCGTAGAAAGGGTCGATATTTGAAGCCAAAGCGTATCTAGCAGGTGTAGCGCAACATGGCATATAAGCACTGGACCTGGACCGTAGCCCTACTGCTAGGGATTGCTACGCTCCAAGCACAACCGACACGGCTTCGGTTCACCCATCTGACCAGCGATGAGGGGCTTTCCCGCTCATGGGTGACTGCTATAGTGCAGGACTCGTTGGGCTTTTTGTGGATTGGTACGGCTGGGGGTTTAAACCGCTACGATGGCTACCGCTTCACGCTTTACGAGCACGATCCGCGCGACAGCTCGAGCCTGAGCAGCAGCTACATTCGTTGCCTGTATGTTGACCGTCGGGGTACGCTTTGGGTTGGTACCGATGCTGGCCTAAGCCGCTACATTCCTGAGCAAGACGCTTTTTATAACTACACCGTAAGCAGTCGCACTGGCTTTCAAGGTGGAGCCGTCCAAGATATCGTAGAAGACCGTAGGGGTATGCTTTGGATGGCCAGCACCAATGGCCTATATCGTTATGATCCTAAACGCGGGGTTTTTACCCTTTACCGTAACGATCCCGCCCAAGCATCTAGCCTGAGCCACAACGACGTGCGGGCTTTACTAGAAGACCGTAAAGGTAATCTTTGGGTGGCTACCGCTGGTGGACTAGACCGCTTCGACGCTGCCAGTGGCACGTTTGAACACTTCCGCCATGATCCTCGCGATGCACGCAGCCTGCCGCACAATGTGCTTATGGATTTGGTCGAAGATCCTTACGGCTACCTCTGGGTGGCAACCGATGGCGGTGGGCTGGGAAGGTTGAATCTGCAGGCGATTGGCCGCGGCTTTGATCGCTTTCGCCATGACCCTCGCAATCCTCGAAGCTTGGCCATCGATCGCGTACGCGTGCTTTATGTCGATCGCAAAGGCCAACTCTGGGTTGGCACAGAAAACGGGGGGCTAGATCTTTTCGACTACAAAACCGAAACATTTTATCACAACCGACGCAGTCGTACTGATCCTAGTAGCTTAAACAACGAATCGATCTGGGCGCTCTTTCAAGATCGGACTGGTAACCTGTGGGTTGGCACGTTTGCTGGCGGGCTCAACGTGCTTAAGCCAAACAGCAATGCCATCGAACACTACCGCAGCATTCCCGGCGATCCCTACAGCCTGAATGCTAATGCCATAAGCCGTTTTTACGAAGACCGAAAGGGAAACCTTTGGGTAGCTACGGATGGCGGGGGCTTTCATCGATTCGACCGCCAAACAGGTCGCTTCTATGGCTACAGTATGGCCAATACGAACCTCCGCACCGATGCGATTTTTGCTATGACAGAGGATGCCGAAGGCAATCTCTGGGTTGGCGGCTGGGGTGGGGGCATTGCCCGTTTCGATCGCGCACGGGAGCGCTTTACCGAGCATTTCGACGAAACCAATCTGCTTCTTACACCCCACGTGTTTGATGCCCTTGTGGATGAACAGAACCGGCTTTGGGTGGCGAACTTTCTGGGTGGGCTGGTGCGCATCGATCTCAACACCCGAAAGTCCCACGTATACACTCCAGAAAACAGTGGCCTAAGCAGCAATCAGATTCTCCGCATGCTGCGCGATCCGGAAGGGCGCCTTGTACTAGCCACACAAAATGCCGGCGTAAGCATTTTTGATCCACTTACGGAAACGTTTACCACCTATCAACACGACCCCAACAATGCCAACAGCCTCAGCAGCAATTCGGTGCTTGCTATTCTTGCGCCCGATGCGTACACGCTCTGGGTAGGGACGCAACACGGTCTCAACCACATCGACCGCCGTACAGGCGCCACGGCCCGCTACTATCGCGAAGATGGCCTTCCGAGCAATATCATCGTTGGTTTGGCACGCGACCACGCAGGACGCCTATGGGTGGCGACCAACAGCGGCTTATGTCGCTTCGATCCTCAGGAAAAAAGCTGCGTGCTTTATACCAAAGCAGATGGTTTGCAGGGCAACGAGTTCAACCGCTTTTCAGATTACGTCTCGCGAGATGGGGCTCTTTACTTTGGGGGCTTTAACGGATTCAACGTGATTTATCCCGAACGCTTTGTGCAGAACACCACACCACCTTTGATCGTGTTGACCGACTTCCGGCTGTTTAACCAACCCGTACGCATTGGCACCAAAGATAGTCCGCTGCAGCAACACATTAGCGTAACACGCACGCTGAAGCTTGCTTACTGGCAAAACGTCGTGACTTTTGAGTTTGCCGCACTGGACTTTACGGCGCCTTCGAAAAATCGTTATGCCTACAAGCTCGAAGGTTTCGACCTGGACTGGAACGAGGTGGGGCCACAGCGAACGGCTACCTACAGCAATCTGGATCCAGGTCGCTACGTGCTGCTTGTTCGCGGTACGAATAACGATGGTCTCTGGAGCACGCAACCAGCCAAACTGGAGCTTATCATCACGCCGCCTTTTTGGGAGACGTGGTGGTTTCGCGCTTTTGTCGTTTCAGCGCTTATCGCCTCTGTTGCAGCCGTGGTCCAACGCACCAGGCAACGCCATAAGTACCTAGAATCCGTCAATGCCGAACTGGCCGCCATGAACCAGCGGCTTGAAGCTGAGATGCGGCATGCTGCCGAAGCTGAACAGGAAAAACGGCGCGCACTCGAAGAGGCTGCCGAACACGATCGCCAAGCCAAAGCCCAGCTCGAAGCCCAGCAGCAATACCTGGAGCATAGCGTGCTGGAAATGCTCTCAGCAATGGAACGCTTCTCACGGGGTGACCTTACCGTATCGCTTAGCGCCACTCAGGAGGATGCCATTGGTCGCCTGTTTACTGGATTTAACCAGGCAGTAGCAAACATCGAAGCCATCCTGCGTGAAGTCACTTCGGTCGTCCAGGCTACGGCCGACACCAGCCGGGAAATTTCGCATAACTCAGACGAACTAGCCGCAGGCGTGCAGCAACTTACCTATCAGACGGCCGAAGTGGCTAGCGCGATCGAAGAGATGGTGCGCACCACTGCAGAAACCACGCGCAGCCTTAGCCAGGCTGCAGCACTAGCCGAACAATCTTCTGCCCAGGCCGAACATGGCGGTCAAGTCGCAAAGGACGCCGTCCAACGCATGACCGAAGTCGCACAGGCCGTTGCCCAATCTTCAGAAACCATTCGTGCCTTGGACGAAAACACGCAGAAAATCAATGCGATGGCGCGCATTATCGACGAAATTGCAGACCAAACAAACCTGTTGGCGCTCAATGCAGCCATCGAAGCCGCTCGGGCCGGCGATCAAGGCCGTGGTTTTGCGGTGGTAGCTGATGAGGTACGTAAGCTGGCTGAACGAACCGCTGCCGCAACGAAAGAAATCGAGCAGATGACGGCCCAGATTCGCCGCGACACTTCCCGGGCTGTAACCTCTATGCATCAGGTCAACCGCGAAGTGGACGCGGGCAGGCGCCTGGTAGACCAGGTAGGTATGCTCTTGGAAGACATCATTGCCCGCTCCAAACAGGTACAAGATTACATTGCACAAATTGCCACAGCAAGCGAAGAGCAGTCTGCAACCATCCAGCACATTAGCGAAAACGTGGAAACCATCGCCCAGATCACCCAGCAGGCGGCAGCAGGCAATACGTCTATCGCTTCCGCCATGCAGCAACTTGCCCAGCGCATGGAAAATCTCCGCCGCCTAGTAGCTCGCTTCCGCTTCGACAGCGCGGTTTCTGCAGAAACAAGCGCCTGAGACCTACCTAGACACTTTGGACTCCGTACGCTTGCGTAAGGCTCTTAAGCCTTTAGCCACTGATCAAACCAGCTAAAGGCCTCCGTTTGCATCGCCCGGCCAAAACAGTGGCCGCTATCGTAAAAGCTGCACTGCAGCTGCGCTTCGGCAGATACGCAGCGGTACACTTCCTGCAATTGATCAACAGCACGCTGCATTTCTGCAAGGGTAAAGAGCGGATCTTGCGTGCCGCATTGCACAAGCGTTGGGGCTGGCACGCGCAATCCTAAGAGCTCTGGATAGTCCAGCTCGTGTGCTAAAAGAGGAACGTAAAGCATCCAGGTATGCGTGTAACTCCGGTTCACCACCAAATCGCGCCATGTGGTCATCATGCAGCTGACCACAGCGCAGCGGATGCGATTGTCCATTCCAGCTAGCAGGACCGTTTGCCAACCGCCACCGGAAAATCCTCCACACCCGATGCGCTCGGGGTCCACCTCAGGCAAACTACACAGCACATCCAAAGCGTAGCGAAGCTCCGCAAGCAGCACACCCGGCCAGGTCGTACCCGCAGCCAGCAGCGAACGGGCAACCATATGCTCATGCCAAGCTGCCCATTCATTATAGGCACGAATTTCGACCTCTGTCTTAGGGTCTTCAGGGGGCAGGCCGCGACGCACGCGCTCTGGCACTGCTTCAAGCCGAATGCGCCGGCTGCCAAACGGAAACACGTCGGGTACGAGCACCACATAGCCCCGTCGGGCTAGTTCATTGGCCCAAGCCTGTCCCTCATAGTGTTTTTCCTGGTGGGCTACCATTAATGGATGACGTGCACCTGGATCGACAATCTTCTCCCGGCCGAAAAACTTATCCCCACCATGATCATGAAAAGCCAGCACGCCGGGCAAAGGCCGGGAGGCGTTTACTGGGCGTAGTAGATAAGCCCGCGTAGGTGGCCCAAAAGGAAGTTGCCAAACCAAGTCTTCAACCACCACATCCCTATAGACAAGGCGCGCCTGTACCTTAAGGGAGCGATCTAGCCCGATTTCCGGTGCAGCCAGCAAGGCCTGCACCCGAGCACGCGCCTGCACCTGCCATGCCCTTAGGTCTACTGGCGCTAGGCGCCGAAGGGACAACCTTGGGGGATCCTCAGCCAAACAAGCAGCCCAACGGCCATAAGCGCCAAGCACAGATCCGGCTTCTTCATCATTTGTCAGCGCTGTTAGGCATTCCTCGGGGCGTACGCTACTTTTGCTGCCGAGCGCAGCTGCCCCCAGTAAAAGCTCCAGGAACGCTCTGCGATCTAAAGGCACGGCTTTAAGACAGTTCTTGCCAAGGCATCCACCCTGCCAGTACATGTTCTGGCGCGTAGAACACAGCCTCTTGGGCCGAGAGTTGCGGACGGTCTGGATAGGCACCTGGTCCGGTGCTCCCATATTCGAACAGTCGCTCTCTAGCCGGATCTATCCCGCGCATCTCCGTCCAACCTTCTGCCCGGACGTGATCTTCCATATAACAGTGCAAGAAAACAGCACTGCTACTTACCAGGCCAAGCTGGTTTGAAGGATGCCAGGGGCGTCCGAGCCATACCGAAGCCGCATTCATCTTTGGCGATTCTTTAAGCAATCGGCACCGGTAAAACACGAATCCGTAAGGTTGGCTTCGGGGCGTACTGGGTGCTGTAATGTAGCCATTGTTAGACTGCCCTCGGTCACGCGAGATCAGATCGCATTGTTCAAATACCGCTATGCCGCCGCCAAAGATAAAATCGACGTGCCCTAGAATAATGCAATCGCGAAAGTAGCTGCGTCCTCCGTCTACAAACAGCGTATCCTGGTAGCCACGAATAACGCAGTCGTAAAAAACCGTGCGATCGGCTTCACGATCTACCAGTACGGCCACAGCCTGTGGGTCTTGGAGCGCAACGTGACGCGCAGGATAATCGAAAGCGTTTTCGATCGTTAGGTGCGCAATGCGCACATTAGGCGCGGCAATCCGAAGCGTAAAACTCCCCCGCGTGCCGCAGCGCCCGGCCTCACGGGGCTGCGCCGAGCGATTTTCAGCGCGCCAATGCGCTTGCAGCACCTGCCATTGGGGCGTATCCCTGCAAAGACCGCCGGCTACATCACCGTAGCTTAAAATGGTCGCTGCTCGCTCTTCACCGATCAAGTAGACAAACGGCCGATCAATGGAGAGCTTTTCGTAGTAACGGCCGCGGCGCACAAAGATTACGTAGGGTGCTGCATTATCGGGGGGCACATCGGCCAGAGCGCTTCCAATCGTTCGATAGTGTCGCACACCGTTTATTTGCAATCCTTCAGACCCTTCATAAGCAGGGTCGACTACGGCAGCATAGGTATAGGATTCTGCAGGAGACCGTAGGGCTCCTGTCGCTGCTTCCATAATGCTCACCCGAAGTGGCTCCCGTAGGCGCTGCACAAAACGGTCCAAATACGCCCACCAGTCTTCAACACGCTGAAATTCACCTGCAGCTGTCCAGCCTGCCCCAACGTAGTGCGTAACAGGCTGTCCGGGATGGATGTGCCCTAAAAGCAAGTAATGGTTTTCAGTTTCGCGTACCCCTAGCAGGTGTTCTCCGGGCATCAGAATGGCCGTGCCCAAGTCCCCGTGGCCGCCGTTTTGACGACTCACTGGCCCCCAAACGCTTAGCCAGGTCCAGTCGCTGCGCTGCTTCCAAGCGCCCGTCACACCTTCCCGCTTAACCAGTCCGATCGCGTAGGTTAACGGCTGCTTGGTAGCTGCGTGAAACGTTACTTCCTGGCGAAATAAGTACTGTCCTGCATCGATGGTGATGCGCCGCGTTTCGGAGACCTCTACGCCGCTTATCTGCCAGGGCTCGTAGTACAGTTCTACTATAGCCCGAAGCGGTCCCTGCGCTACAATGCGGTAGGCCTTGAAGTTACGGGCCGGATAGAGGCGGTCCTGGTGCCAGATGGCCGTCCCGCCTGTCCCCAAGGTTGGACCCACTGAGAAAAAGTCGGCCCCTTCACCCGTGTCGATGTGGTAGGCCTCTTGTCCCTTTGCATACCAGCGCGTGATCACCAGGTCGCGCACGCGCTTCAGCCAAACATCAATGCCGCTTGAAACCAGCGACTCCAGCCGCCACAGCCCTTGGCCATAAGTACGAAAGGCTACGCGGTCACTTTCCCAAGCCACATCATCCCGCCGCGGTTCATGAAAAGCAAACGCCCGGGCAGCGAACGTTGTCTCCGGTGCAGCAGCTTCAATCCGATAGCCGCGCGTTTCACGGGGCCAGAGTTGTACCAAAAAAAGCAACGCGTCGGGCCGTCCATCGCCATCTTCATCCATCACTTGATGCGGGGCAAGCTGACCGCTGGCGACATCCCGCACGCGTACCCGTTCGGGAGTAAGTGTCGACAAACGCTCCTGCAATGCTGCCCAGGAAAGCTCTACGAGCTCATCAGGACGTGCAAAGTCCGATGGATTGGTCACGCGCACGTGTACGTACGCTGGGACTTCAGCGGCACCACTGAGCAACAATAGCCCGACACAAAGCAGCTTGCACCCACGCATGGCTCAAGCACGATTTACTCACCTAGGGCTTCTATTTCTAAGCTGGCCAGAATGAACGGTCCCACCCCTTTGGGGTCATCGCGGACAATCGGTTCACTTAGGTAGTAGGCGACCGAACCGTCACGCTGTTGCGGTCCACCTAGACCAGCTACCTGGCAAATCTGATTCAGATGCACGGTACCATCGGGATCAACGGTGACCAGGTGTTGGATAAGCCCCCGATAGCCGCGACGCGCTACTTCAAGATACGCTGGCGCCAAATATCCTTTACGCACGCCTTTAGCCAAGGTGTAGACAAACATACTGGAAGCTGAGGCTTCCAGGTAATTGCCGGGGTGGCTTGGCCGATCCAAGACCTGGTACCAAAGACCAGTGACTGGGTCTTGGACACGGGAAATCGCCGCCGCCAAATCGCTAAGCACGCGTAGAAGGGCCGGGCGGTCGGGATGCGCAAGCGGAAGAAAATCTAACACGTCAACCAAGGCCATAGCATACCAACCCATACCGCGACCCCAAAAGTTGGCTGAGAGCCCTGTAATCGAATCGGCCCAGACCTGCTGGCGCTTTTCGTCCCAACCATGATAGTACAGACCGGTGCGCGGATCACGCAAGTAGCGGGCTACCAACAAAATCTCGTGGGTCGTCTCATCGATTGCTTTGGGATCGTTAAATGTCACGCCATAGCGTACCAGAAACGGTCCCATCATGTAGACCCCATCGAGCCAGAGTTGGTAAGGGTAGATTTTTTTATGCCAGAAGCCCCCTTCGCTGGTACGAGGGTGGTGCCGGAGCTGGTCGCGCAACGTATCGATAGCCCGACGGTAGCGCTCTGCTCCCGTTTGCTCGTAGAGCAAAAAAAGGAGCTTGCCCGTATTGATCTGATCCAGGTTGTACTCCTCTTTTTCGTAGGTCCGGATAGCGCCTTCAGGCGTGATGAAGCGATCGAGGTTTGTGCGAATAAACTCCATGTAGCGCGGCTCGCCCGTACGTTTCCAAAGCTCTTCAAAAGCGCGCAGCATCACGCCAACTTCGTAGTGCCAGCGCTCAGAAAGCACGGGCCGCTGCCGCATTACCGATTCAGCCATGCGAACCGACCAGGGCCGCACTTCCGGCACCTGCGCCCAAGCCGCAAGCCCCAGCAAACAACCCAGCCCAATCCCCCAGATTCGTCCGTACCAGCCCATCGTTTTGCTTTGATTCATGAGACGTTGATCCCGGCACCAAGAGACGCCCCAGGAGCCCACAACGCGCCTGGGGCGTCCGTCCTGTCCCCTCCCATGCAACCTCAGTTAGAGGGGAGGAGCAGCATTTTGCGCGTTAGCACCGTGCTACCGGCCTCCAGGCGGTAGAAGTAGACACCTGGGGTCACCTTTCGGCCCACCAGGTCGGTACCATCCCAGGTAGCCGTGTAGACCCCAGCCACCTGCCGGACACCGTCGGCCAGGCGAGCCACCTCCTGCCCCAGGAGGTTGAACACGCGCAGCGTAACCGTAGCCGGCTCGGGCAGCGTGTAGGTAATGCGCGTTTCCCGCGTAAACGGGTTCGGATAATTCTGGTGAAGCTGGAATGCCAGCGCTGGCAGGTGGCTGGACTGACGCTCAATAGCCGTCAGTTCCCACTGCGCCTTTTTCTCTGGAAACCAATTCAGATCGCCAACTGGGAAACCACCAGCCGCTCCAGTATAAGCCGGGGAAGTAGTGGGATAGGAGGCATCAAACTGCCGCATGAAGTACGTGATCGGTTGCCGGTCGAAGTCATGTTGATCGCGCACAAACGCTGTGGTGGCTTTTGTACGGCCAGTTTGCGTGCGATACCACTCGGCCAGGCGGAGCATTTTGCTAATAGAAGGTCGACTAGCCACGGTCAATTCGCTTAACTCCACAAAGGCGCTGGCAGAGTCGGCCCCTAGCCGCCGATTGATGTGATAGGACAACGGTGCCCCAGGGCCAATGATGTCGTTGTCGCCATCGGTGCCGTTGTCTGGGTTGCCGTCATCGCCCCGGCCATCGCCATACTTGGCATAGAACGCTTTTACCGAATCAGACACCGCCCAGTAGTTGTTCGCCACAACCCAACGGGTGGTATCGTTAGGCACCGAGAAAATCCAGATCATGCGCGGTTTACCGTTTGGGTAGAGCTCGCCATGTTCGTCAAATTCGGCTTGCCGGCTGGCATCACTGGTATCGGCCCCGAGCACAAAAGAATCGAAGAAGAGATTATTTGTAATGCGGACGCTTTTACCTACCCATCCTAAAGCTAATGTGCCGTGATAGGACGTGCCATTGAGGATAGTGTTATGGTCAAAGATAAGGTTGTTAATTGGGGCGGTGCTGGACCGATGGCGGATGATGCGATCTAAAAAGTTTACAAAAGTGCAGTTCTGGATAAACAGCGTATCGACCGAGGTGTCACGCAGGTCGATGGCTTTACCGGCACCAAAATTTGAACGCCCCAGGTCTCCCATATTGGCAAAGATCGTATTTGTAATGCGCATGACCCGAACAGCTGCCTCTGTGCGGATGTGTTGCCCGCGCGTATTAGACATGATTACACCATCGATGATCAGGTCGTAGCCTGGAGCTGTAGTGCGTACAATGGTACTGCTAATGTTGGCCACTTCTTCCGGAAACACATCTGCATATCCCACGAGCACGACGTCCTTCAACCACACATTCCCTTCCATCCGAATGCTGGGATCTGGGAATTGTCCTGTGCTTTGGTTAACCACAGGAAAGATGATCGCCTTTTCCCCTTCCCCAGCTTCTGTCATGAGGCGTAGGTCAAACCCGCGCACAATGATAGGGGCATTGATCAAGTAGATTCCATTCCGCCGAAGCACGTAAACCCGGTTAGGATCCCGGGGCGTATCGTTAGCAATAACCTCATTTAAGTATTGCCCTGAGACCTCAAAGGGTTCGATAATAAGCGCTTGCGCCTTTGCAGTCTGGGTGCACCATAAAAATAGCACGCCCAGCAGGATCAGCATTCGGGTAGCGGTGTGCATAGCATCCTCTCAGGTTTAGGGTTACAAAAGCAGACGTAATCCTAGATCTATCGTGGTACCGTAGATTTCCCGGTCGTTAGGCAGCTGCCAATCCTGCACGCGATTCAGTACGATGCTGCCTTCCTCGACATTGGTCAGGTTATTTACGTTAAGCAGGAGAAACAAATTGGAGCGCAATTGCTGCCGCAGTGCCAGGTCCCAACGCGTAAAACCCTTAACCATGCGATCGTCACGGCCATCTGGCGAGAAACGCGTATTAAATGCCCCTTGATGAAACATCGAAAGGCGCGCTGAAAAACCTCGATAGTCGTAACCTATCGCCACATTAGCCAAGAGCTCCGGCTGCCGTTCTAGTTTGTGCTTACGCTCGACAAACACATAGCGCAAGCGAGGAATAGGCGGTAAAGGGGGCCGGTGAACGTAATAGGTCTCGGTTTCTGTGCCTGGGATGTAGGTCTCTGAGCGAATGAATGAAAGGTTATAGTTAAGCACCAGGTGGCGCAGCAAGCCAGGCAAAAACAGGAAGTTCGCCTGATGCTCGATTTCTAAGCCCCAAACACGCGTGGGTTTGGTGGAATTGTAAGGGTAGGTAAGCGCTAATCCTTGATTCTGGAAGGGATTGGTTACGTTAATCCCCAATGTTCTGAAAAGCGAGTCGGCCCCAGATGGATCAAAAAAGACCCCATCGATAAGGTGATACATCTGCCGGATATCCTTGTAAAAGGCCGATACAGAAAACAGCCCAAAGCGACTGTCGTAAAGCGCAACGTTCACCTCATAATTCCAAGCCTGAGCTGCCCGAAGACTTGGATTACCCACAATCAGTGAATTGCCCGGATAAAACGTGCCGGCCTTGCGCGCTACAAAATTGGGGAGACGTTGGTTATAATCTGGACGTGCCAGCGCTTTATAGGCTGCCAAACGCACAGTAAGAAAGCCTGTGGGCCGTAGCGTAAGGTGCACGTTAGGAAGCCATACGGTTTCGTCAAATCTGCCTGTTGTGTCCCGCATTACACCTTGCGGCACAGGAAAACCCGAAAGGTCCTTTGGGGTGTAGCGCGTGGCATAGTCGTTATGCTCTCGCTCCACCCGCACGCCCCCAATGAGCGTCACCCGACGACCTAAGTTCAGCGTATGCATCACATAGGCGGCCGATACACGTTCGGTGAGATCGTAAAACAGCGCCTCGGCCTCCAAATTGCGCTCAAATTCAGGGTTTGTGCCCGCTGCATCCGAAAAACCATTTCGGTTAAGCGTCCACCATTGCCGTAGCCGATCGCGATCGAGCAGTGGATACAAACGAAAACGATCGAACAGGGCGCGATCTTCCGGATGAAGTCCTAAGAAATTCGTTACCAGGAGTCGATCGCCAGCCATCTGAAGCGTTTCAAAAGGCGTCCCTGAAAAGTTTTTCGGCACTACCTGCCCCTCTGCTGTTTTCACATACTGCGGAAAGGCCTCGTTGTAATAGGGCGCCAGTAGTTCGTGACGCTCACGGAAACGGCTTTTTTGCCGGTACTTTGCGCCTATCTTGAATTGGCCAGCTAGCCCACCACCAAGCGCGTAATCCCGAGCGATATCAAGGTAAAGGGAGGTTTCGGTTTCGCGGCTTTCTTCTCCTCGGTAAAAAGCCGTGTAGAAATAGGCTCGTTCAAAATTATTTAGTGCATAAGCAATAATCCGCTCTGGGGGACCTTTGAGTTCTTCCGGTGGAATGCGGCCCATCCCAGCAATCGGATTCCCTTCCGCATCGGTAGCCGAAGGCTCAGTAAAGCGGATGTCAAAATCAAACGGATAATGCGATTGCGAACGGGCGTAGGAGGCCCCCCAGTTCATCTGCCACCGGCCAAAATACTGCTCTCCGCGCAGAGCACTGGTCAGCGTGTAAATGCGCTGATCACGATCCCGCGCGCCATAGAATATCTCCGAGCCTTCGGTGGGGTAATTCCGATAATAGTCAACAAAACTGCGTCGCGTAGCATTGTAAACGTTATTCAAGCGAATGGTCCCCCCATTCGGGGTATCCAGATCCAACAAAACACTTAAACCTTGCCGCGTTCGAATCTCATTTCTAAAGTTCAGCTCAATATCTGAGATCTCATAGTCTGTCCCACTAGCCAGACTCATGTCATACGCCAAATCGTAGTACTCTCGACTGCGATCACGCCGCTCCAACCCACCAATGAACTGCACACCTAAGCGCTGCTTCCAGAAGCGTTCTCCATAACGGGCACTCAGATCGTACTGCCCCCAAGCCTGATTCAGCTCATTGTAAGCCCCTCGCGTATCCAAACGTATCAGGCGCTGCTCCGGAGCCTTCTTGGTGACCAGGTTGACGCTACCTGCAATGGCATCCGCATCCTTGTCTGGCGTCAGGGCTTTATACAACTCGATACCGGCAAGCGAACCTTGAGCAATCGTGCTAAGGTCAACCCCTCGCGCATCTGCATCCGTAGCCGCCAACCGAACCCCATCGACCGTAATCGTAGCAAACCGATCACTCAACCCCCGCAAGACAATCTTGTTAGCCTCACCTCCAGAACGCTGAAGAGCAACCCCAGGCAGCCGCCCTAAAGCTTCTGCAGCATTCGCATCAGGAAGCTCTTGAATTCTTTCTTCCGAAACTACATTGACAATCGTATGGGCATTAAGCTGCTGGTTGATCGCGGCAATTTGACCCAAAGCCTGCCCTACAATAATCACTTCTTGCCCGCCAATGGCTTCTGGCACTAAGGCAATGTCCAATAAGATCGTCTCGGCTCCTTGAATGTGCACAGATAGGTTTTTGGTCTGATAGCTTAAGTACGAGACGCGCAGCGTATAGGTACCCGGAGGAATATTCGTAATGCGATAACGCCCTTCAATGTCGGTTGCGCTCCCCTTTCCCGTACCTACCAAATAGACGTTTGCACCGGGTAACACGTCACCTGTTAACGAGTCAGTCACTACACCATAGATGGTCCCCTGCGCCCAAGCCGGTAGCGCTCCCAAAAGCAACAAACAGCTCCAGAACCAAACCATTCGATTTACCCGCATAAGCAACCCAAGACCTCTTTAAACAAAAGCAAAAGTTAACGGTTACTTTATCGTTTGCCAAAAGTAGATGTGCCTACCTGTCCGCTGCAAGCCCTTACCGCGTCTCCCAGGCTGCTTAACACGGATTTCACAAAAATCTTTTGTTAACAGCCCCGAACCTGTCGCTTGCACGCGTTTACCTTAATAAAAAAACTAAGCCATGAAACTGCGCCTGACCGACCGCTCCCTGCGCCTGCGCCTGGAGGCCGATGACCTGCAAACCCTGCAGCACACCGGACGCGTAGAGCTAATCACCCCTTTTGATGCCCAAACGGTCTTTTCCTGCACGCTGCGCATCGACGCCCAGACAGCTGTGCCCGTTGCGCATCTGGACGGCAGCCAGCTCACGGTGCATCTTCCCCCCGAAGAAGCCCAGCGCTGGCTCTGTAGTGACCAGCTCGGCATCGAGGCAATCCAACAGGCCGGGCCTAACCGCACGCTGAAGTTGCTGATCGAAAAAGACCTAGGCTGCCAACATCAGCCGCATCCCTCCGCACCCAATGCCGCTAATGCCAAAGCCGAATGACCTAACCGCCCTACTTTTGGCCGGCGGGCAAAGCCGCCGCTTTGGACGTGATAAGGCGCGGGCACGCGTAGGCAGCCAAACGATGCTGCAACACGTCTATTGTGTCGTGCAAGCGGTTACACCTCATGTGCTGCTCAGCATACGCGCCGACGGTGACGCCTACCTCGACTTGCTTCCTGAAGCCATACCCCGCCTGCCCGATCCCCTTCCGCACGCTGGACCTTTAGCTGGCCTTGTCGCTGGCCTTCGCGCGGCCACAACCCCCTGGCTGCTGGCTGTGGCCTGCGACCTGCCTGGTCTAACCCCTGAAACGTTGAGCTGTCTGCTCAAAGCCCGGACCGCTCAGGCTAACGCTGTCGTCCCCATAACGCCTGACGGCCAACGCCACCCGCTCTGCGCTCTCTATCACGTACCCTCCGTACAACCTATTGCCGAAGCCCATCTGGCTGCCGGATGCCTTGCCCTACACGCCTTACTTGAGCGGCTGCATGTAATGACGGTGCCTTTGGCTCCTTTTGCCTTACATAACATCAATACTCCCGCTGATTTAGCTGCCTTCGGGCGTAACTGGCCGCTGGCCCATTAGCCCTACTTCGGCCGGATCCAATCGAAAACGTCCAAACTGCACTGTGGTAATCTCGCGGGCACGAAACGGCGGCGCCCAAAGATAGAGCATTTGAAGCTGGGGATCAAAACGCACCACAATACCTAGCACACGGGAAAAACCTTGCGCATCGCATAGCGCCACTACGCGATGGCGCCACGCCTCTGGATTCGCCCACGAGGGCACCATCCCGTGCAACCCTCGTGCTGCAACCGATAGCCTGCATAGGCGAGCTGCCGCAAAGTATCGCTGGAATCGCTCACGCCGATAACCACTCCGCACAAGACGGTCCCGCTCCTGAACAGCTTGAGCCACAGCCATCCGCACCATCTGTGGCCGCCGGCTTTTCCGGAAACATTGCCATACCGGCTTGAGCTCCTCTTCCCGCTCAAGCGCCACGACATAATCGGGCCGAAGCACATCCAGGATTTGGAACAACAACTCCCGACCAATCTCGCCAGGAATATGCCCAGGCAGATCCACCACAAGCCGTTCGGCTCGGTACCAGCGTGCAGCTTCTACCAACCGGCATAGACCACTGAGCATCTGAAGCAAATGCCCCTCAGGCGAAATATGCCCGACAAACCGAAGTCGTAGCCAGCGATCCGGATCGAGGGGCAAAGAGCTTAAGGCCAACGTGGTCGGCGGACCAATGAGCGACTGTCCAGGATCAGCATCCAGAAAAAACGTACGATAGCGGTCACTGAGCTGCTGGGCTAACCAGGTGGCCAGGGTGGTTTTACCTGCATTCACAGGACCTGCCACCATGAGCATGCGCCATGGAGACCCTTCGCGCAACTGCCCAAGCAACGCTTCCCATGCTGAAGGAACCTGAAGCGCCAAAGCTTGCATACAGAACAGGTTTAAAGAAAAATCCCCCTTAAAATAAACAGCGGCCACCTACCTCGCCCTTAGAACATAAAAAAGCCCTGCCTCGAGGTTCGAGGCAGGGCCCAGCGTAGCGCTCTCTTTAAGAAGGCTACTAAAACTGCCCGCGCAGGGTGAAAATGTGATTGTTCTCAAAAAATTGAGCCGGCATGAATCCGTAGTCAATCGCCATATTCACCCCCAAAACAGGCTGCAGGTTCAAAGTTGCACCAAAAGCCGGCCGGTTGTCAAACGGTCCTTTCAAATCTCCTTGGCGCTCCACATTCTGCACAAAGGCTCCGCGCACAATGATGTAATTCTGAAGGTTGTAGGCAAGCTGTCCCTGAACCTGACTGGGGCCATAGGTGTTTTCCATATAGGTCATGCTTACCGAAAGCCCCTCAAACAACCGGTAGCTTAGGCCCACATCCACGACGGTAGGGACGTCGGCACTGGCAGCGATAACCTTGTATTTGGTGGTTGCCCGACCCCCTTCAGGCGTGCGGGCATCGATAATTAGGGGCGAGCCATCATAGCGCATCGAGGTCCCAATATTCCGGATAGCTACGCCCACCGAAAGCCCACCAAAACCTAAGAAGTTGTCATACTGCACACCCGCATCGAACGTCACCCCGCTCGTGCTCACATTGGCGAAGCTTTCGTAATTCAGGTTAACTGTAGCCCCTACACGGATGCGATCCGTCATAGCCCGGCTGTAGGAAGCACCCAGCGTGAAAAACGTAGGCGAAAACGTCTCGCCAGTGCCATCCATGTTGAACTCATCGGTCTTCTGAATTTCACCGATATCCAGGCTGCGCAGGTGCAAGGCAATGGCCCCCAGGGAGCCAAAACGCAAGCCCACGGCAGCGAAGTTGATGCCAATATCGGCAATGTAATTGCGGCGTGAGACCATCACCAGCACATTGCCTTCGCCATAGTCGAGGCCCGCTGGATTCCAAAGCACGCTCTCGATGCCGGTAATCGCTGCGGCCGCGCCGCTACCACCTAGAAACTGCGCACCCAGCGGAATCAACAGTTGAGAAGCGGCATTGGTGCCATTACGCGCTTCCTGGGCTTGGGCTATTCCGCTTATGCCCAGCAGGAGTAAAAGCCCTAAGCCTTTTGCAAATCGACGCGGGTTCATGATCTATGCCCTCCGTTTGGCTTCAGGATTAATAGCGTTGCAGAATTTGCTCTTCCTGCACAATAGCCAGCTTGAGCACCTTCTCGCCATAGGGTGTATCCACATGTACGAGGTAGATCCCACTCGCCACAGGGATGCCATCCTGGTTTGTCAGATCCCACCGCTCAAACTGGGAGGGACTGTCGTGCTCGATCACCCGTACAGGGATACCAGCCAGCGTGAAAATGCGGATTGTTGCCCGCTCCGGCAGATGGGTAAAGGTAACGAACTTCTGGAACCGGTTGGTTTCTAACCGGCTGAAGCCAAAGTAGGGGTTCGGGAATACATTAATATCCTTCACCGCTTGCCGTTTCAGTTCAGGATCGTCGGTAATGGCTCCCTGAACGGAGAAAGTATACTGATCCCCTGGAGAAAGCGGCACTGCCGGATAGAAGTACAGCTTAAAGGGCGCCTGAAGGTAAGGCCGCGTGCCCCGACGATTGGGCCAGATGGCGTACATCACGTCTGCGACCGGTGCAAAGTTGTCGTCGTTGTAGCTGGCCCCCTCATCGTAATCCGACTTATGGATGAAAATGTACTCCCGGCCGCCCAGGCTCAAAGCGCACTCCTCAGGAATCTCATCCCCGAAACGATTCGACAGCAGCAGGCCCATATCCCAGCGCATGTTGCTGCACGCAACGGTTGCCTCTACAAAGCTCACGTTCACCTGGCGTCCTTTGGACCCATCAGGATTGAGCACATAGGCTGCAAAGGGCAAATACCCCGTCCCCGCATAGGCATATCCTGCACCCCGAATGTAGACAGCGCCCTTGCTCGCCCAACCATCGGCAGGACCGCTGGTCGTGTCGCCTTGGAACTCCAGGACGACCGGTTCTAGGTCGCTGGCAGCAAGCGTGCTTCCAAAGAAATGTGCTCCAATGGTAGCTCCGCCAAAGAAGGCTTCACCCCCAAAATCCACCCCTGTCACCCAGCGTTCCCCTTCCGAGGTCCAGTTAGCAATCTGGGCCACCACCAAGGGTACGTACACCTGCAACCCGCCCACCAAAGGCGCCTCTTGGGCGGTCACAGGTCCATCGGGGTCAATTTGTGGGAACCAAGCGTTGACTACCGGCTGGTCGTTACGGAGCAAGCGCCAGCGCAGCGGCCAGGGGTCACCCACGTTATACCGATGGCCTTCGCTATAGTACTCGTGCTCAAAAAGACCCTCTACAGAAGTTAGGACGTCGTCTTCATCTAGTTGGGTCTTGGTTTCTCCAGTAGCTGGGTTGTAGTAGGCAAATTCAATCTTATAGTTGCCCGTTTGCACCGCAGCCGGATTGGCAATTTTTACCTGTATTGTAGCCGTCGAAGAGCCCTGATGCGCGATCTCCACATCGCTTTCTGCTTCCGGCGGCGCTGTAGAACCCGGCTTAGGTGGCTGCGGCACAGCAGCTACCACAACCGGCGTGCTCTCGAGTACCCGGAACGGCGAATCCACGTCTTCAGCAAGTACGGCATACGACGTCACCGCAAAGTAGTAGGTTACACCGTTTGACAAAGGCCGCTGCCGTATTGCGTCTTGGGTTATGGAAATGTAGCGCTTAATACCTTCATCAGAACCAAACTGAACGGGTTTTTCCAGCACAAAGCCAGTCTGTGGATCAAAGGCGTTGTCAAAAACAATCGTGACCAGATTCTTTTTGTCAAACGTTGCCAGCCGCACCCCTTCGGCTATCGAAGCTGTGGGTGAGGGAAGCTGATAAACGTTGTAACCCTCAAACACAAAGCCGGCATTCCGGTAGCTTTCTACTTGCGCTACGGCCTCTAGGTTATGTCCCCAGTCCAGCACAATCTGCTGGTCCAGCTCGCTTACACGTACTGGGGGCACATTGGGTGGTGCAGGCAGCACGAAGTTGTTATCGTAAGCAAACTGGGCAAACAGGTCATAGTATTTAAGCAGACTGATGCTGGACAGGTTGTTCGTACCTAGGGCGGCAATTTGCCCGACGACCACATCGACCGTGTCTCCTTTCTGCATAGCAAATGGTCCGCTAGAAAGCACAAGGCGTCGGTCGCCAGGAGGCAACTGCTGCCCATCGACCCAACCCCTTCCGGTCACCGGATCGCCCGTAAGGGCAAACTTGGTGATGTGCCCCGTAGTGGGATCCACAAAAGGATCTCCAGCCGGGTATTCTGGCCGCGGCCGGTAGCCCCGCATGAGGTTGAACCACTGAAGCGTACCGCTATACTCTCCAAGATCAGGGTCACTGATATCCGAACCCGCCGCAAAGTAGACAAAGGTTGTCATTCCCAGCGTATCCCCTTCGGCATTGACCGGCCCTTGCAGGAAGTCCCAGCCTACCGCTGGCGGGGGGAGATTAAACGGTTCGTACTGGTCATCGCGCGGATTGGCGTTGTAGGCGTAGCCCAGCGACAGCGTAGTGTCGCTTCCAGCAAAGTCATCAGAGTAGTTGCCAACGTCGGGGTCTGTCCACCAGACAACAAACATCGAGTCCAAACGGGCGTCGGGTGGACTGTCCGGACGGCCAGTAAAAATCAGCCGCGTGCGAATGAAATTGATGTTGCCCAGCGGGTTGGTGGCTGGGAAATCATAAGCCCAAAGGGTGAACTGATACTCCATGCCCACAGAAGGGGAGCCGTAGCTCCGCTCTGAAGTGCCCGGCTGCAGGTCGTTGGTCACAATCCAGATGGTCTGATCGGCCCCTGGATAGCCGGGGATGTCTCCTTCTGTAGCGCAATCGAATTCCCCATCATTGTTCGTATCCTGGGCTGGTTGATATCCAGGAGTGCCGTTGCATTCCTGGTAAGGCGCGCCCCAGGCGGCCGGCCAGTTGTTCCAATCGTACTCGTACTGATCTAGGATCGCTTGCCGGTCGGCATCAGTTACCTCACTAGGCTGCTTACCAAAGAAATAGGCAGCCGCAGCGGTAACGTCGAAAGCCCGGGACTTCCACCGGCGGTGTACCCGCCAGACATGGTATTTTTCTGGCGAGAAGGCATCTGGCCCTGTAACTACTCCGGTCTGCGGATCCCAGAGTACGCGCCCGGGATCCATGCCGGTTTCGTACGTGCTGCCGTTGACGCGGACACCCTGGCGCACCCCGTTCTCATACAACACACCTCCCCAAACGAACCCCTGCGCAAAGACAGGCCCGGCAGTCCGCTTCGGCATCGTCCCGTTTACATGCGAGAACGGGTCGACCCAGTCGAACTTGCCGTTGTTTCGAAGCCAGATGGTAGAGTTGTTCACATCCAGTACAGAAAGACTTGGATGGGCCGCCGCTGTAATTGCAGGCGTGCGTTTCATGAGGGCTGCTTTATCCTGTGCTTGCGCCCCAAGCCCTATCGGCCCAAGCAGCAGCAATCCCAGCGCAAACGCCCTAAGGTATATGTTCGTGTACATAGTCGCTCCTCGATGCATTCCTGAATAGGCCATGGTCCCTGTTGATTGCCTTAGAATTCCAACCGCAAACCCAAGCGCACTTGCCGAGGCCGATCAAGGAGATCTACCCCTTCATCGGCAATGTAGTGTTGCCGGTTACGCAGGTTAATTTGTTGATAGTAGTAGACATAATCGGGTCCCTGAGCAGCCACAATTTCCTGGCTGAGTTCTGGGTTGTTCAGGAAGCCGTCATCTGTGGCACTGCCCGTCCGCAAGTAGACATTTACAGGGTTGCGGCGGTTGAGCAGGTTTTCGATGTACATGTAGGCGGTAGCTGTTGCCCGACCGAACGTAAAGCCTTTCTCCAGCCGCAGATCGGTCCGGAAGTACCATGGCGTTGTGGAGGCATTGAGCGGCTCTAGGGGCACGCGGTTACGCGGATCGGAGCTGGTTAGCAGTGCGCCTTCATCGGCTGCGCGCTGGCCAATGCCTCCTGTGCTCCGCGTATAGCGATGGCCGCTGTTGAACGAAAAGAGCAGATTCACCGAGAGGTTCTGCAGCGCCACGGGGTCGGTTGGTCCCGTGCGATAATCGAGCACCACACTTCCCCGGTGCCGCTGCTCAAAACTTAGGGGCTGCAAGAGCGAAGGCGGGGCGGTGCCGTTTTCTAGCGCCGAGACTTGCCCACCAGGCTCCGAGTTCGTTCCCTTGGCATCGGTCAGCGTGTAGTTAAAGATCGCCATCACGCCGCCAACGCGCCGCGTGCGCAGGCTGATCTCAATACCACGGGCGATGGCAAAGTCGCCGTTGACAAACAGGTTATAATCGCTAGCTGGAGACCGCGGATCGGTGTTTTGGCGGATGATTTCCAGCTGCCCCTCGGTCTTTCGATAAAAGGCTGTAATGTCGAAGGCCGAGTAGTCGGTAAACTGATGGCTAAAGCCAATCTCGTACTGTGTGGTTTTGATAGGATCGAGATCAAAAGCAAAGGGGCTGGCAAAGAAGAACCGACCGCTAAAGATCAACGCCATGCGCGAGCGCCGCGTATACACGTAGGCCATGTCTGGCATTTGGGCAAACTTCCCATACTGCAGATGGAAGACCGTGCGCTCGGTCACCGGGAAGGAAAGCCCCAGCCGCGGCTGCAGGACTGTCTTGGCCGGTGCTGACTTTAGACCGTTTGGTGCTTCATCCGCCCCAAGGACAGTTGCATTGCTGGCGTCATAGGCTGGATTGGTCAGGTCATCCACGGTCCACAAATCCATGTCAAAGTAATCCAACCGAAGGCCAGCATTGACGATGATATCGTTGAATTCGATTTTATCGTTGATGTAAACAGAAGCCGTAACAGGGCGCTTAGGTCCGTCTAGCCCACTGTTGATTTTGTTCATAAACTCGTCATATCCGTAGCCGCCCCATCCATCCTGGCGAATGCGGAAAGCAACCTCGGCTGCTTCGGCTTGAATCTGCTGGAGATAGTTTGGATTACTTTGGAGCACTGCGGCCAGGCCGCTTCCACTTAGCGCATAGTCGCGTACCGTCCACCGCTGATAATGTCCACCCAGGCGCAGCTCATGGTTTTGCTGCTGCGAGACCAGTCCTAGAGACACATTCCAATAAGACTGCTCCCGGCGCTGATAGTTGGTCATTACCCGTCCAGGCCGATGGAAGCGGAAGGTGCGGAATTGATACCACGGGGGTTGGATATATTGCCCTTGCCAAAACCGCGTGTACAGGTCAGCTAGTTCAGGATCCTTCGCCAGCGCCTCACGGATAGCATCTCGATTATAGTAGTTCACGATGTTGACCACCGCGCCGCCTTGACCATCCGCTTCAGGCTTCCCCAAAAGGGGATCGTACACTTCAAAGTTGTACTGGAAAAACCCTACGTTACCTTCCAAGTAGGTGTTGGAGCCCAAAAAGTACGTTGCCTGTAAGTTGGCTAGCCGGCGCAGGTCATCCCGACGCGGGAGGCGTTCCTGATTGTAGAAGTTGCGAATGGGCAATGTATTAATACGCCGGTTACCGCTCAGCTGCGCAAAGCCCAGCCGCAACCGCAAGGGATTGAAGTCAAACTGCAGCGTTCCATTAACGCGCAGCTCCTCTAGCGGCCGCCCAATTCCCGGGAGTTTTCCGTCTTCCCAGCGCAACGATCTGACCGCCATATCCCCCCGGATATCATCGATAGGAGGAATGCACTCTTGATTCGGATCGTTAACGCACAAACCACCATTGCGGCTATAATCCAGATTGGCGCCATACCAGTACATCGGGTCGTAATTGTCCGTAGTCCGGTAGTTCAGCGCCACAAAGAACCGGTGCTGGTTCCACACCAGGGGTCCACCGAGCGTAAAGGTAAGGTCGTTGTAGCCATAAGAATAGGTGTTGTTAAAAGCATCGGCGGCAAAATCGCTCTCATACTGTACCAAGCCGCTCAGGCGCGGACCACCGGTACGCAGCACTTGCTGGACAATGCCTGCGTTGGCCCCACCCAGCTCTGCACTATAGCCCCCTGCAAAAACCTGCACTTCCTCCAGCGCTTCGGGGATAACTGGAATGACGTTGTCCGTCCCCAACAGGCTACGGGAGCTGATGCCTTCCAGCAGGAATTCGGTCTCGTCCGGGCGTCCACCTCGGATATAAATTTCATTATTCAAGAACGTCACTCCTGGCTGGATAGCGTAGTAGGTAGTGACATCGCGCGTGGGAAGCTTTTCAAACTCCTCGCGGTCCAGCCGGCGGACGGCATTCGTTGCCGTTGGGTTCACCAACGGTCGCGCGGCCACTACCACAATCTCCTCACCTTCAATGGTAGCCGGCCGAAGCTCAAAGTCTAGACGGGTAGTAATCCCAGCGATAATCTGGACATTCTCCTGCCGCACCGTCACATAGCCGACAAAGCTGGCCACCACGGTATAGGTACCGGGGGGAACTTCAAAGATGTTGTACTGGCCATCGACATCTGCGGAAGTCCCTAGCGTAGTCCCCTCTAAGAAGACGTTAGCACCGGCAAGGGGTTCACCGGTGCTAGCGTCTATTACACGTCCTGAAAGCTTTCCGGTATTCTGGGCCACAGCCCAACTAGGGAAAAGCAGGAGTGCCAAAAGTCGTAGGCTCCATGCGCGAACCATACGTTCCTCCTCTATCGTTGGCTTAGTGGAAATAAAAAAGCGCTTTCAAAAGCCCATTGGCTAATATTTTACATTCCCTTCAAAAAGTCAACACCTACGTCCAAGAACTTGCTACATATTAAACCAGATAACTTTAGCAGCCAAAAGTGCCTTTAGGGAGTTGTTGGCAAGCCTTGTTGAACGGTAGGATGGCTGCCCTGAACGGTCAAAGCGCACGGACCAACTTCCAGTGGCGCAGGCGATCTTGAAGGTAATTCAGCAGCTGCGCTTCGGCAATGCGCTCCTGCAGCATTGTGTCGCGGTCGCGTACCGTGACGGTACCGTCTTCAAGCGTCTGGCTATCGATCGTCACGCAAAACGGCGTGCCTACTTCGTCCATGCGACGATAGCGCCGGCCGATGGCACCTTTTTCATCGTAGAAAGTGTGGACAAACGGCTGCAAATCACGCAAAATGGCTTGCGCGCGCTCAGGCATGCCATCTTTACGCACCAAGGGCAATACCGCTACAGTTATCGGCGCTAATCTGGGATGCAGCCGTAGCACGACGCGCGTTTCGCCCTCGACCTCTTCTTCATCGTAAGCTTCGCAGAGCAGCATCAGAATGGTCCGGTCAAGTCCTACGGAGGTCTCCACTACATAAGGGATATAGTGCTCCTGCGTTTGTGGATCAAAGTATTCCATCCGTTTACCCGAAAACTCCTGATGCCGTCGCAGGTCATAGTCGGTGCGCGAGTGAATGCCTTCGACTTCCTGCCAGCCCATAGGGAATAGGTACTGAATGTCTACCGCAGCATCGGCATAATGCGCCAGCTTTTCATGCACATGAAAGCGCAGGTGCTCAGGCCGAATGCCATTTTCGATATGCCACTGCAGCCGTTTTTCTTTCCAAGCTTCGAAGGCTTCCATCTGCGTACCCGGCTTAACGAAATACTGCATCTCCATTTGCTCAAATTCACGCATGCGAAAAATGAACTGCCGGGCTACGATCTCATTCCGAAAGGCCTTGCCAATTTGGGCAATGCCAAAGGGAATCTGCAAGCGCGCAGCATCCTTGACGTTGTGGAAGTTGACAAAAATGCCTTGCGCAGTCTCCGGACGCAGGTACACTTTGGTTTCCTCAGAAACCACCGGCCCCACGTGCGTTACAAACATCAGGTTGAACTGTCGCACCTCGGTCCAATCAAACGCGCCGGAATCTGGCGATGGAATACGCTCATCCAGAATAATCTGGTAGAGCGCTTTGGGCATATCCGCGGCATTCAGCGCTTCAATGAGTCGCCGGTGTAGCGCTTCGGCCCGTTCGGTTTCGCCTTTGGCGCGCAACTTTTCAATGTAATCCTCAATAAGCTGATCGGCCCGGTAGCGACGCTTCGACTGGCGATCGTCGATCAGCGGATCGTTGAAAGCATCCACATGTCCTGAGGCCTTCCAAACCGTTGGGTGCATGAGGATGGCCGCATCCAGCCCCACAATGTTGTCGTGCTCGTAGACCATGGCCTGCCACCAGCGCTGCTGCACGTTGCGTTTAAGCTCAACCCCTAGTGGGCCGTAGTCATACACCGCCGCCAGTCCACCGTAAATCTCCGAAGAGGGAAAAATGAACCCTCGACGCTTGCAAAGCGAAACGATTTTTTCGAGCCGATCTTGCATTCGTGGTCTTCAGGATGATTTATTTAGGCGCTGCGAAATAAGCGTTAAAAAGTAGCTCGACCGTAGGGCCTAATGCAATCCATCCCTGTTGAATTCCCCTTAAACCCCGCTCTTCTGCCCAGGCTGTGGATTTTGGCCATACTGTTGCTTGCAGGATGTGCTGTTCAGGAGCAACCGGAGCTGCGGACCTACCTGTTTGTGAGTACTGCCACTGGATCGCTTTTTCGTGCCCAAACCCGTAATGAAGAAGTCATCCAACAGGCAGAAGCAGAGCTGAGGCTGCCGCCAGCCGAGCGGCGTCTGTTTCCTAATGGACCCATTGCGCGTGGTGATGGGGGGCATAATGCCCCCTGGAGCTGGCATTTTGTACCCGACCGTTGGGAACTGGTTGAAGTGAGCATAGAGCTGTGCGACGCTACGCCGGAATATGTTGAAGCCCATCTGGCCATGTTTGTCGATACCATTGGTCGCTTTTGTCCTTGGAGCGCACGCCTGGTCCGATCGCCTGAGGAAGCACAAGCGCTTTTGCAGCCCTAATCCATCACCCCATCAATCCGCGCTCGGCAAGCGACGTGTAGGTGGTTCCTGCAATGATGATATGATCCTGCACCGGAATGCCCAGCAGGCGTCCAGCCTCAACCAGTTGCCGTGTAAGCTGCAAGTCTTCTCTGCTGGGCTCAGGGTTACCGGAAGGATGATTATGTAGGCAGATGATGCTGGCAGCGTGGTCTAGAATCGCCCGATGGAAGACCGCGCGGGGTTCGACAATGCTGGCGGCTAGCCCTCCCTCGCTAATCGTATAGTCGGCGAGGATATAATTAGCGGTGTTGAGCAGCACAATTTTAAACACTTCGCGCTTGAGGTCACGCAGCAGTGGTCCGTAGCAGGCCACCACATCGGCCGGCGTGCGCACCTGGATGCGCTGCCCAGGGCGTTGGGCTTCAACGCGACGGCCAATTTCGAAAGCCGCCATAAGCTGAACCGCCTTGGCTGGACCAATACCAGCCACGTGCGTAAGCTCTTTGAGGTCCCGCTGCGCTAGGCTGTAGAGTGAACCATAGGTACGGAGCAGCGCCTGGCCGAGCTGTACTGCAGAAAACGTCCCTGTGCGGGTGCGCGTGCCACTGCCAAAAATCAACGCGATAAGCTCGGCATCAGAGAGCACCGAAGGACCACGACGCATGAACTTTTCCCGAGGCCGGTCGGCTTCATCCCATTGTCGGATAGGCACCTGATAGCGCAGCTGAGGTGCTGTAGCGCTGTCGCGTTGGCCAGCCATTGGAAGGCGCTGTAGGTTTTTTCCTACAGACACCCCCATGCCGCTCTTGTTACCTTTCGAGCTCTACCGGTACCAGACTGTTGAGCAATTCTTCGTTGGACTGCGTTTGCTGCATGTGGCGCAGCAGCGCCTGCATTGCCTCGATTGGCGGTCGGGAATTTAGCGCCCGAAATAGCCGGTGATGCTGAAGCGTTCGCTCACCCAACAGGCGCTCTTCGTTGCGTGTACCGCTTTTGCGTAGGTTAATGGCTGGGAAGATACGTTTATCGGCCATTTCGCGGTCAAGCACAATCTCGGCGTTGCCGGTGCCTTTAAATTCCTCGAAAATGACCTCATCCATGCGGCTGCCTGTCTCAATCAGCGCCGTAGCAATGATGGTCAAGGAACCGCCGCCTTCGATATTGCGTGCGGCCCCAAAAATGCGACGCGGAATTTGCAAAGCGCGGGCATCCAGGCCGCCTGAGAGCGTACGTCCGCTACCTTCGACATAGAGGTTAAAGGTGCGTCCCAGCCGCGTCAGCGAGTCCAGCAAAAGCACCACGTCGTGCTTGAGTTCTACAAGGCGCTTGGCAAACTCTAGGGCCAGCGTCGAGACGCGCACATGGTTATCCTCTTCGCGGTCGTTTGAAGAGGCAAAGACGATCGCCGGCGTCGAGCGCCGAAAGTCGGTCACTTCTTCGGGCCGCTCGTCGACCAACAGCGCCACCAGTTTGACCTCTGGATGATTTTGGGCCAGCCCAGCAGCAATCTGTTTGAGCAGAACGGTTTTGCCTGTACGCGGGGGCGCTACAATCAGCGCACGTTGGCCTTTGCCAATCGGTGCTGCTAAGTCCACCACGCGCATGGCATAGTCGGTGGGACCGGTAACTAGGTTAAACTTTTCATCCGGATAAACAATCTGGCCCGCGTCGAAGTCCTCTGTTTCGGCCCAAACCTCGGGAGCCACGCCCATGATGGAGTAAATTTCTTCCACCTGCAGGTCTCCTTTGCGGCCAGGCCGCAAAAGCCCTTCGATCAGCACGCCGTCACGGAGCTTATAGCGCCGGATGATGGGCGGAGCCACAAAAGGATCGTTCTTACCTTTCGGCAAATCGGGGCGAAATTCTCGAACAAAGCCAAATTTTTTATCCCCGATTAACTCCAAAATGCCACGAAACGGTTGCTCATTCATAGATGCTGCATCACCTAATCACGTGCGAAGGGATTGGTTACATGTTCTATGCCTGCTCCGGCAATTACCGGAAGGGCCCTATATTCCATCCACCGCAAAGTACACAGGAAAGCTCGTTTAAACCCTCTACATGCCACGTAACGCACGCCCACGTTCTTTTCGTAGGCTTAAGGAGAGAAAGGGAAACTTACATCCCTACGGAGGTTGGAACGACGGCTAGCCGGGATGGTTTCCCGCACGCACTAAAGTATCGGCACTGGGCATGCATCCTGAAGCGTTTGTAGATCGGCTCCACGTAGAAATCAGCGGACCAGACGACGGACCGGCAGTGCTTTTGCTGCATGGCTGGGGCAGCAATGCTCGGCTCATGGCACCCATTGCCGCAGCCCTATCCGACCGCTATCGCGTTGTGAACATCGATCTGCCAGGCCATGGGCTTACCCCTCCACCCCCAGCTCCTTGGGGCGTAGCCGAGCACGCAGCGCTGATTGCGCATTTGATTCGCACGCGCATTGGCCGTCCGGTCGTGCTTATTGGCCATTCCAATGGGGGTCGCATTGGCCTTTACCTCGCTGGTGAACCAGAAGGCCCTACGCTGCTGCGCGCACTGGTGCTGATCAGTCCCTCAGGCATGCGCCCTCATCGCCCCTGGCATTACTACCTACGGGCAACGCTGGCCCGGCTGCTTAAGGCGCCTTTTCAGGTGCTGCCTGCTCCGCTACGCGAAGCAGGACTCGCCTGGCTGCGGCATACGCTCGTCTGGAAAGCCTTGGGATCTTCGGACTACCGGCAGCTCACCGGGGTAATGCGTGAAACGTTCGTACGCGTGGTCAACACCTACGTCGAAGACCGGCTTGCGCGTATTTCCATCCCCGTACTGGTCTTCTGGGGCGAGCGCGACCAAGCCGTGGGCCGCAAGCAGATGGAACGTCTTGTCCAAAACTTACCTGATGCCGGTTTGGTCGTGCTGAAAAACGCCGGCCACTACGGCCACCTGGACGACCCCGCCACGTTTGTGGCCGCTACGCGGCATTTCCTGGCAACCCTCCCCCCACTGTCGATGTAGCCAAAGCACCTGTCTTGACTCCCATCGGCACATCATCTTCATCCCGTACCCAAAGGTTCATGACAGCAGCAATCAGCATGCTGCCCCCACCCAACAGCATGGCATAAATGCTCTGGTTGTCAAAGAAAACCTGAATCAATACCCCTAGAATCAGTGCAGCGACAATCTGTGGTATCACGATAAAAAAGTTGAATACACCCATGTAGAACCCCATCTTTTCAGGCGGCAACGCTCCCGCTAAAATGGCATAGGGCATGGTTAGCGTGGAAGCCCAAGCCAGACCAATAGCAAGCATTGGAATAAGCAGCAACCAGCGATCTTGAATAAAAAAGATGCTACTTAAGCCTATCCCCCCAATGGCTAGGGCCAGCAGGTGCGTGCGGGTTCTCCGGATGCGCCGGGCAATGACTGGCAAAAGAAACGCCAAAAACGCTGAGACACCGTTATAAACCGAAAACAACACCCCCACCCAGTCTCCCGCATCCTGAAAGGCCTGCGTTTGCGCATCTGTGGTGTGATACACCTGCTGGGCTACGGCAGGGGTAGTGTAGATCCACATGGCAAAAAAGGCGATCCAGGTAAAAAATTGCACTACGGCCAACTGCAGCATCGTTTTGGGCATATGCACAATACCTCGGCTAATTTCGACGAGGCTCCGGATCAAGCCACGCGTCTGCTGCTTTTGGTGTCTCCAAGCACTCAGATCCTCCGGCGGATACTCACGCGTGGTAAACACTGTCCAGCTAACCGCAGCAAAGAAACACAGCGCCCCCACGTAAAAGGCATACTTCACCGAAAGCGGCACTTGCGCGTCAATAACCGCATTGCTAATTCCACCCCAATGGGTCATGAGGTAGGGCAACTGAGACCCTAAAACAGCCCCTAACCCAATAAAGAAGGTCTGCATAGCAAACCCTAAGGTTCGCTGCGCAGAAGGCAACATGTCGCCCACAAAAGCCCGAAAAGGCTCCATGGAAATGTTAATAGAGGCATCCAAAATCCAAAGCATCACCGCAGCCTGCCAAACGGCCTGCGTGTTGGGCATTACGATGAGGGCAACCGCAGCAAGCAGCGATCCCACAAAGAAAAAGGGCCTTCTACGCCCCCAGTACGGATGCCACGTCCGGTCACTCAAATAGCCTACAATCGGCTGCACCAACAATCCCGTCACCGGAGCTGCAAGCCATAGCAAGGGGATTTGCTCGATAGAAGCCCCCAAGGTTTGAAAAATGCGGCTGACGTTGGCATTTTGCAGCGCAAAACCAATCTGAATGCCAAAAAAGCCTACGCTCATGTTCCATATCTGCCAAAAGCGCAGGCGCGGTTTGTTTACTGAGGACATAGCTTTGTGTAAGCGCTAACATCGATACATGGTGCAAAGTTAATCTTTTGTTTGCATCGGGTAAACAGGTCCCCATAAAGATTTCCTGTTTAACTGATTCTCTGTGGAACAAACCGCCATAGGCCAGAGCATAACCGCAACGTTATTATTAATGCTGCGACATGCTATGCTGTGGTTGCTTGCGATCGTAGCCTCTTTGTTTGCTGGATGGCGTGCTTGGCGCCGGCTGCAGTTTTTTTTGCATTTGTTTCAGTTGGAGGGCTATAAGCCAAAAGCTTTTTTGCGTTGGCTACGCATGCATCCCGACGTGGTGCTACGCCGTTCCCATGGTGTGGGCCTCTTGCTTCTGCTCGCAGGTGTGCTGGCACTGCCGATCCTAGGTTCGCACTGGACCCCCGCATTGGTGCTTCTGGGTTGGTGCATCGCCTTTGCTTCGTCACGCCGCTATCGCCGCGATCGCCCCAAAAAACCGCTTGTATACACCCCTCGCCTGCTGCGACTTCTCAGCGCTGCGGCACTCCTGGTGCTTACTTGGCCGGTGGTCGGGGCCCTTCTAGGCTCAAGCTTTGGTCCAAAAGGCTGGCTGGTTTATCTGGGAGGCTGGCTTGCAGCCGATCTGGGCGTGCCTGTCTGGGTGCTTTTGGCGGGCGTGCTCCTTACGCCAATAGAACGCGCCATTCAAGAAGGTTTTAAACGCCGAGCCCGCCAAAAGCTGGCGGCCCGTCCTGACCTGACGCTTATTGGCATCACGGGCTCCTATGGTAAAACAAGCACCAAATTTATTATCGCCGAGATCCTTAGCCTGCGCTACCAGGTGCTTGCCACACCGGGTTCTTACAACACGCCCATGGGCATCTGCAAAGTAATTAATGAACAACTCCGGGCGGAGCACCAGGTGCTCGTGCTCGAAATGGGCATCCGGCATCCTGGGGACATCCGCGAGTTGTGCGCCATTGCTCAGCCGCACATTGGGGTGGTAACCGCAGTTGGGCCGATGCACCTGGAAACGATGGGTTCCCTTGAGGCGATTGCTCGAGAAAAAAGCGAACTGGTTGCCTGCACGCGCCCTGGTGGTCCCGTGGTGCTGAATGCAGACGACCCCCGTGTGGTGGCCATGGCTGAGCGCGCGCAAGGACCGGTGTGGCGCGTTTCGGTTGAAGGCCATCCTGAAGCCGACCTCGTCGCCCGAGACATCACCTATGGCCCTGAAGGGACCCGTTTTATCGTACGCGATGAAACAGGTAGGGAGCAGGTCTTTCAGACACAGCTTTTGGGCCGTCATAACGTGCTCAACATTTTGCTGGCACTAGCTGTCGGACGCATTTTTGGGCTCCGATTGCGCCAGATGGCCCATGCGGTAGCTCGCCTTCGGCCAGTTGAACACCGGCTCCAACTGCGCCGAGAGGGTCCGATTACGGTCATCGACGATGCTTTTAACGCCAACCCTATAGGTGCCCGAAACGCTTTAGAAATCCTGGGCCAGTTCCGAACAGGCCGCCGCGTTGTGGTTACCCCAGGTATGGTTGAACTGGGGGACCGTGAGGCCGAAGAAAACCGTGCGCTAGGGCGCTTTATGGCGCAGCACGTAGACTTGGCGGTGCTCATTGGTCCACAACGCACGTTACCTATCCAGGAGGGCTTGCGTGAGGCGGGCTTTCCAGAAGCCCAAGTGCGTGTCTTCAAAAGCTTGTTTGATGCACAAGAATTTTTAAAAACGTATCTTCAGCCAGGCGATGTGGTCCTCTACGAAAACGATCTTCCGGATCAGTACGACGAGCCATGAAACGTATAGGGTTTTTGGCGCTAGCCGTGCTCCTGAGCGCACTGCCCACACCAGCGCAGTCGCTGCTGGAGCGCCTAGGCTATCCCCCTGATGCCAAGCTGCTTGTTTTGCACGCCGACGACGTGGGCATGTCCCGCGCAGTTAACCGGGCTTCGATCGAAGCACTGGAGGCTGGCTGGATCAGCTCAGCAAGCATCATGGTGCCCTGCCCATGGTTTTCTGAAATTGCTGCCTACGCGCGTCAGCATCCCGAATTTGACTTTGGGCTGCACCTGACGCTAACCAGCGAGTGGAAATACTACCGCTGGGACGGGCTGCTGGGCGCGCTCCAGACTCCTTCCCTGCACAACTCAGCCGGTTTTCTGCATGCCACCACTGAGGAAGCCGTGACCAATATCAAACCCGAAGAAGCCGAAGCCGAGCTGCGCGCTCAGATTCGGCGTGCTCTGGATGCCGGCATTGCGCTCACGCACCTAGATACGCACATGGGCGTGCTCTTTCAAACGCCCGCACTGTTTGCCGTATACCTTCGCCTGGGACGCGAATTTAAACTGCCGGTCTTGATTCCCCGAGAGCAGCTTGCGCAGCAAGCCCCTCACCTGCTCGAGCTCCTGAAGCCTGAAGATCTTGTTATCGATCGCGTATGGCTGGTGCCCACCGATACCCCTCCAGCACAATGGCAAGAGGCTTACCTTAGGCTCATCGAAAATTTGCCCCCAGGCATTACAGAGCTGATCGTGCACCTGGGCTATGCCACCGATGAGCTGCAAGCCATCACAGTCGACCATCCCGACTTTGGTGCAGCCTGGCGCGAACGCGACCTCGAGGTCGTGCGTAGCGAAGCTTTTCGCAACGCGCTGCGCCGCCACAACGTGACGCTAGTCACCTGGCGTGAACTCGCCGAGCGTTTTCAAAAAGCCCGTCATGAGTGATCCGTGGCCGGAAGCACGCCTTTGGGCCCAAGGTTACCGCTATGTAGCCGGCATCGATGAAGTGGGGCGAGGATGCCTGGCCGGTCCCGTTTTGGCTGCTGCGGTTATCTTGCCTCCCTATTTTCAGCTTAAAGGCCTACGCGATAGCAAACAATTAAGCCCTCAGGCGCGCCAGGTGCTCTCGCAAAAAATTCGGGCGCAGGCCTTGGCCATTGGCATCGGGCTGTGCTTACCCGAAGAGATTGACCGCCTAAACATCCTTCAAGCTTCCCTTGAGGCTATGCGGCGTGCCGTAGCTACCCTGCCCTTGCAGCCCGACTACCTGCTCATCGACGGCAACCGATGTTTTCCAGAGCCGCCCTGTCCGGCTGAACCTCTAGTGCAAGGCGATCGGCGTAGTCCCCTCATCGCCGCCGCCTCCATCTTAGCCAAGACAACGCGCGACGCGCTCATGCGTGAGCTGCATCGCGATTTCCCTTGCTATGGATGGGACCGCAACGTGGGCTACCCGACCCGGGAGCACTACGAAGCTTTAGCACGCCATGGGCCCTCGCCCCATCACCGACGTTCGTTTCGACTTGAACGATAAACGCGCAAGGCCTGCAGCACGGCCTCAACCGTCTCCGCCACCGACAGACCGTCGGTGCTCACAACACAATGCGCCCGAAGATACCAGGCCTCGCGGCGCCTGAGTAGCGAAGCAATGCGCTGCCGCAGGGCCGCCCCTTGCAGCGGCTGCCGACGCCAATCTTGCAGCATCGGACGATCTCTAGCTGCTGGTGCAAGCCTTTGGACCAGCTCTTCGATGGATACCTGTAAATACACGACACACCCGTTGCGAAGCGCCCAGTCTAGGTTTTCTTCTGAAGCCAGCGTTCCCCCTCCTGTGGCAATCACATAGGCCTCGAGCATGGCTGTCTGGCGCAGCACAGCCCGCTCTACAGCACGAAAGGCCCCCTCGCCCCCCGTAGCAAAGATTTCCGGAATGGTTTTCCCGGTCTGCCGCTCGATCAGCACATCAAGGTCCACAAAGCTATAGCCCAAGCGTCGGGCTAGCAGCGGCCCAATGGTGCTCTTGCCACAACCCATAAAACCGGTCAAGTAAAGGCGGATGGGTGGCCAGCGCTCTTGCATAAAATCGCCCTCCAAACTCAATGTGGCTTTGCCAACAACTGCTGCGCCCAATGGCGGACAAGCGGAAGCGGATGCCGAGCAGCTGCATCAGCTAGCAATGTGCGGCTCTCGTCTGTAGCTAACCGCTCAAGTGCCAGCAATACTTCCTGCAGTATATATACGTCCGTTTCAGACCACAATAGCTGCTTAAAATGAGGCAATGCTGCACGGCTTTGGATCTGGCCAAGTAGCCGAATGGCCAGTAGGCGGGACTCCCGCACTGGATGCGCTAAGGCATGGAGGAGCTTTTCCTCATAAGGTACTTGCGCAAATGCCTCGAGCTTAGCCCCGCAGTGCGGGCACACGATGGCTTCGGCCGGCACTTCTTTCCAGCAGTAGGGACAGAAAAACGTCACCATGAGCCCAGGGCAACACTTCGGTCACGCCGGCGTACATCGACGCAATGCCGAAGTGGCCGTGCCTACCTATCGATTACTGATTGAGTACGACGGAACAACGTTTAGCGGCTGGCAGATCCAGCCCAAGGGTCCCAGCATTCAAGGCGCGTTGGAAGCAGCGCTAGCCGTGGTGCTGCGCGAGCCTGTGCGCGTCATAGGCTCAGGCCGTACCGATGCGGGCGTGCACGCCCGCGGACAGGTGGCCCATTTTCGCACGCGGCAAACCATTGATCCCAAGCGCCTGCAGGGTTCGTTAAACGGACTGCTGCCGCCCAGCATTGCCATCCGTGCGGTCACGCTGGCCGCTGAGGATTTTCATGCCCGCTATGATGCCCGATGGCGCCGCTATCACTACTACGTAGCCACTGTACCATGCGCCCTCGAACGCCACCTGCGTTGGTACCTGCGCCCAGCACCTGACTTTGCGCGCATGAACCGGGCTGCACAAGCGCTTTTGGGAACGCATGACTTTACGACGTTCTGCCGCACGCAATCGGCCACCCGTAACCGTCTGTGCACGGTGTACCTAGCGCGCTGGGTACCGGATCCCAGACCGGGTGACTGGCACTTCGAGATCATAGCCGATCGCTTTTTGCACGGCATGGTACGCGCTATTGTGGGCACTTTGGTCGAAATCGGACGTGGTCAACGCGAAGAGACAGCACTTGCCGAACTGCTTGCACAGCGCGATCGACGTTTAGCGGGCCCGGCTGCACCGGCCCATGGATTGGTTTTAGAGGCTGTTGGCTACTTGGAGGACCCATGGCCACTTACGTAAAAACGCTACGGGGCCTCGCAGCTGCAATCCTGGTGCTCATGGGGTGCGAACGACCGTTTGTGCCTGCGCGCGTACCTGAGATTGAAATCTTGGCACCGGACTTTTCAGAAGTGCACACCGATTCGCTCCTCATGCTCGAAGTGCGGGCGACTTCGTTTCGGCGCATCGCCGGGGTCACCCTTGAAAACCAGCCTCTGCACTATGACAGCCTACGAGCCGTATGGAAGGGAATCGTAAAGCTGCACTGGGGACTTAACCGCTTGCGCTTAACTGCAGTGGACGAGCAGGGGGTATCGGCTACCGATACGATCTGGGCTCTACGTCTTCAGGCAACGCTATACCCTGGCCCCCCCTTGGTGGGAGGGCGTGGAGCTGGAACGCTGACCCGCCTGCCCGATGGCCGTTTGCTCTTTGTCGGTGGGGCCAGCACTTGGAATGGCCCCGCCAGCCGTCAGCTTTACGCCTGGACACCCGGCAATCCTGCCTTTACGCGCTTTCCAGGATTGCTCGCAGAACCGCGGGCAGGCCACACGGCCACGTTGCTTTCTGACGGCCGCTTAATCCTTCTGGGCGGTAGCCTCCAGGGACGCCCAGAAACAGCCGACGATTTGCGCCCCAATGCCGAGGTTTTCGACCTGCACGCGGGTAGGGGGCGCATCTTTCCTATTGCTCCCACCGCTGCCCGGGCCTGGCATACTACCGCTCTGCGTCACCACGCAGACCGCTGGTTCTTAGAAGTCCTCGGAGGATACCGCCGCCTGCGCCGTGATGCTGCCGAATTGGGCGTAGCCAGCGACCTGATCACCTTTGAGGTCTATCCCGACTCTCTACGGTTGCTGACGCCCGGAATCGGCTATTACCTTGCACCGCTAGCCGGCCACATTATGGCCCCTCTGGATCCAGATACAACGCGGTTCCTTGTAGCCGGCAGTCTTTCTCGTACAGAACACCCGGAAATCCAAACGTTTCGCTTGCGGCTCGACCCTGCTGGACCTATTGATCTTCTCAGCGCTCCACCCCTACCTGAACCGCGCCAGTTTGCCACAGCTGTCTCCATAAAACCGGGAGTCGTGATGATCCTCGGGGGCTTTAACGGCCAGCCTACCCAAACTTATACGTATCCCCTGTTGTACGTTGAGACAGCGAATCGTTTCTTTCGCTATCGAACGCTTCCCCTGGAAGCTCGGTTTAACGCCAGTGCAACCCTCCTAGAAAATTTCCGAATACTGATTACAGGCGGCTTTGGACCCGACGGCCAGGGCCTGTCGGTGACCGAAATGGTGGAACTGATGCCGTTTTGACCAGAACTATAATATGGACTTTCAGCAAATCTTACGCGCACTGATTGTAGTGATCGTGCTGCTTGTAGCAGCCACGCTGCTGGGCGTGATCCTTCAAGTGGCCACTGCGCTGCTGAAGATCGGCCTAAAGATCTTGTTGGTCTTAATGATCGTGCTTGTGGTGCTCCGTTTTTTTGAGCTTCTGCTTCGTCGGCGCTGACCTTCGAAGGGCTTCCGACGTATTTTGGACCCTGGCCTCCATGGGACAATCTGCAACCACATGCCCCAACGTACCTCTGCACTGCCTCCGCTAAGCTTTGCGGTTCGCTCCGAAACGGACCGGCTACACCAGGTGATTGTCCACACACCTGGACCTGAGCTGGAGCTGGTGGCTCCTGAACACCGGCTGACGCTGCTTTTTGATGATCTCCTCTTTTTAGAAGAAGCGCAGGCAGAACATCGCTGCCTGTGCCAGCTCTTCGAAAAGGTCGTAGGCCCTGAAGGCGCCGTACTGCAAATCACCGAGCTGCTACAGCAAGCGTTTGCTGTAGAGGACGCACGTATGCAGTTTGTCGAACAGCTTTGCCAACTGCAACCGGAAGCGAATCTGCAGGCTTTTGCCCGTGAGCTGCGGGCGCTTTCTCCGGAAGCCTTACTGCACTTTGCGCTCACCGGGCAGAGCCCGCTCCCGCTCAATGCTCTGCCCCTGCCCAATTTGCTCTTTACCCGCGACTTGGCTGCCGTCGTGGACGACCATCTGATCGTCAGTCACCCAGCTACCGCTGTACGGGCCCGCGAAAGCCTTATCTTACGCATTATCCTGGAACACCATCCCAGCTTTGCCGGGCTACGTGACCGCATCCTCTACCTGCCAGAAGGCGTGACCTTTGAAGGGGGCGACCTATTGGTAGCTTCGCCCGAGGTCGTTCTTCTTGGACACTCGGAACGAACCTCCCTAGGTGGGGTGGCTCATGTAGCCCGAGCGCTGTTTGCCCACACCTCGGTACAACACGTGCTGGTGGTCGACTTGCCCAAACAACGTGCCTCCATGCACCTCGACACCGTATTTACGTTTGTCTCCCCCGATGAATGCGTCGTCTTTCCCCCGATCTTCCAGCAGGAAGGGCATTTGCTCCACCTGATGCGGACCGACACGCCAGAACGCATCCTTACAGCAATGCCATCCGACCTTAAAGCCGTATTGGAGGCGCTGCTCGATCGCAAGCTGACGTTTATTCCTTGCGGTGGGAGCAACCCCATACACCAGCGGCGGGAGCAGTGGACCGACGGGGCAAACTTTTTTGCCCTGGCCCCTGGTGTTGTGGTGGGCTACGAGCGCAACCATTATACGTTCGAAGAAATGCGCCGCCACGGCTATCGCGTTGTCACCGCCGAGAGCTTTCTGGCATACTATGCGGAAAGTCCCTTCGAGCCCGGTGAAGAAAAACTGGCCATCAAGCTGGAAGGCAATGAGCTATCGCGTGGCCGTGGGGGCCCACGTTGCATGACACTTCCCCTGGCGCGGCAGTCTTAAGCGGCCTAAAAGCAAATCCGTCCCTTGCCATGAGCTTAGATCGCTTGTTAGCACCCCACAGGCGTTGGATGGAGGTGGCCCTGCGCGAAGCCGAACGTGCTTTTGAAGAAGGGGAAGTGCCGGTAGGCGCTGTGGTTGTCCAAAACGACCGGATTATCGGCCGGGGCCACAACCGCGTTGAGCAGCTCAAAGATCCTACAGCGCATGCCGAGATGCTAGCCATCACGGCAGCCTGCAGCACCTTAGGCACGAAATACCTGAACGGATGCACGCTTTACGTCACCCTCGAGCCGTGCCCCATGTGTGCAGGAGCTATTCTCTGGGCCCGGATTGACCGCGTCGTCTTTGGAGCATTTGATGAAAAAGCTGGGGCAGCTTCGACGTTGTACAACCTGCTCCAAGACGCTCGCCTGAATCACCAAGTAGAGGTACTTTCGGGCTTAGAAGCGGATCGGGCTTCGGCACTGCTACAAGCCTTTTTTCGCCAACGCCGCAGCCCAAACTAAGACTTCACAGCATCGCGCGAAACCCTGCTTGGCAAGCCGCGGTACAGCTTTGCAAGTTGCTTAGCCCTCCAAAGGTAAGATGTGGGATGTCGTCATCGTTGGTGCAGGTCCAGTAGGCCTGGCCTGTGGCATTGAGGCCCGTCGGCGTGGTCTGGAGGCGTTGATTATCGAAAAAGGCGCCTTGGTAAACTCATTTCTGGGATATCCAACCAACATGGAATTCTTCTCCACGCCGGAGCTCATGGAAATCGGTGGGCATCCGTTTCCTACGCAGGGCTACAAACCAACACGTGAAGAAGCCATCGAGTACTACCGACGCGTTGCAGCCGCCGAGCAGCTGCGCATTCGGCTCTATGAACGCGTGCTGCAGGTCACGGGCGAAGATGGTGCTTTCACTGTCCTTACGGAAAAGGGGACCTATGCCGCGCGCAAGGTCGTGATCGCTACGGGTTTTTTTGACCTTCCGAACTACCTAGGCGTACCTGGGGAGGACCTCCCTAAGGTTTCGCACTACTTCAAAGAGCCTTTCCCTTATACGGGGCAAAAAGTAGCTGTGATTGGCGGGCGCAATTCAGCAGCCAAAGCTGCGTTAAGCTGCTACCGCCATGGTGCTGAAGTGACCCTTATCCACCGAGGTCCATCGCTTTCGGACAAAATCAAGTACTGGATTCGCCCGGACCTCGAAAACCGCATTCGTGAAGGCAGCATTCGGGCATTTTTCAACACGCGCGTGCTGGAAATTCGCCCCAGCAGCCTGTTGCTCCAAACGCCCGACGGAAAGCTGGAAATCGCAAACGACTGGGTACTGGCTTTAACTGGCTACCGGCCTGATCTCGAATTTCTCGCGCGCCTTGGTATCCAGATCGGCGACGACCCAGCCCGCACACCTTATTATAACCCAGAAACGTTTGAGACCAACCGACCAGGTCTATATCTGGCTGGAACGGTTTGCGGGGGCCTAAACACCAGCCGCTGGTTTATTGAAAATGGCCGTTTTCACGCTAGCCGCATCATGGAGCACATTGCTACGGGTCGTGTTGCCGAGGCACCTGCCCTCGACGGTCAGCACTGGAAAACCGCCGAGTAGCCTCTTTTAATGGGCTGGCGTTGCGGTCGCTTGTTCACGCCGCACTTCAGGAACTGCATCCGGGGGACGCTCACGCGCCGGAAGTCCCAACACGGCATACGCCCGGTTCAGCGCGTCGTCAATGTTCCCAAAAACGTTTTCCTCTCCTACCCGATCCAGAAACCCTGACCGCTGCATCACTACCAAGGGCTGCGCGTGCACCCCAGAAAGGATCAGCACAGTCCCCTCTCGACGTGTGCGGTCCAACAAATCTTCCAGCGCCATCAGTCCGGTAGCATCCAAAGAAAGCACCTTGCGCAGGCGCAGAATAAGTACCCGCGGAGGCTTTTCCACCTGACGTAACGCATCCTTGAACTTGTCCGCTGCCCCAAAGAAAAAGGGCCCGTTCACCTCAAACACCTCGACCCCTTCTGGGATAAAACGGGTTCGAAGGGGATTAGGATCTTCTTCCTCTTCTTCTTCTAAAAGAGAACGCGTAACATAACTCATCTGCGTTACTTCGGCCATACGGCGCATAAAGAGTAAAGCAGCCAACACAACACCAACTTGGATGGCTACGGTCAGGTCTACCAGTACCGTAAGCAGAAACGTGGCTAGCAGCACCAGCACATCGCTCTTAGGCCCACGGAAAAGCTTCACAAACAGATGCCATTCGCTCATGTTGTAAGCCACCACCAGCAAGATACCCGCCAGCGTAGCCATGGGCACCAGAGCGGCCCATTTACCAAAAAAGAGCATAATAAGCAGCAACACCAAGGCATGGATCATACCAGCTATGGGCGTACGACCCCCATTTTTGACGTTCGTGGCCGTCCGTGCAATCGCTCCAGTAGCAGGAATACCTCCAAAAATCGGAGAGAAAACATTTGCTATGCCTTGGGCGATGAGTTCCATATTGGAGCGATGCCGCCGGCCTGTCATCCCATCGGCCACAACCGCCGAAAGCAACGATTCGATACCTGCCAGCAGCGCAATCGTCAGCGCAGGCGAGAACAGCTCAGGTAAAGCCTCCCAGGAAATCGCAGGAAATACTGGTTTGGGAAGCGTGTTGGGAACCGCACCAAACCGGCTTCCTATGGTCTCTACAGGAAGGTTCCCCAAATGCACCAGCGCCGTGGTCACCAGCAAGGCGATCAGAGATCCAGGCACCCGATGGGTTAGACGCGGCCAGTAGACCACGATCATCACGGTCAGCAACCCAACCCCTACCGCATAGGGATTAAACGTGTGAAGATGCGCTCCATAGGCCACCCATTTTTCAATAAACGCCGCAGGCACCGAAGACATCTGCAGGCCCAGAAAGTCCCTAAGCTGCCCGGCAGCAATGATCAGCGCTATACCTGCCGTAAAACCTACCGTGACCGGATATGGGATGTACTTAATTACGGTGCCCAAACGCGCCAACCCCATCACCATCAGCAGCAAACCCGCCAGCAGGGTTGCCACGGCTAACCCTGCATAGCCATGCTGCTGCACAATCCCATAGACAATAACAATAAAAGCGCCCGTTGGACCACCAATCTGGACCCGACTACCGCTAAAACAGGAAATCAAAAAACCAGCAACAATGGCGGTGTAGAGTCCTTGCTCTGGCTTTACCCCTGAAGCAATCGCAAATGCAATTGCCAGCGGCAAGGCTACAATCCCTACAATAACCCCTGCGCTAAGATCTTTTATGAACTGCTCCTTGGTATACCCTTCACGAAGAACAGTTAGCAGCTTAGGTTCGAGCTTACTTTGGGGCATGGGTTAGAAAAGCTTTGTGAGAAAAAAAACGGGTCTTTGTACTTGTCGACCTCAAGAAGATCCGAGAATTTTAACCTAAAACCGCAAAAGCTCTTCGGCTTTAGCTTTGCCTGCCTAAGGCTACTTGCGCAATCCAACCCCAAAGCTCCCGAAGGCCTAAGCCTGTGTGCGCAGAGGTCACGACAACAGGGACTTCCAGCGCCCGCTTCGCTAACGCCTGCGCTACCTGGCGCGTAGCCTGCACGCGCCGGGGAGCAGACACTTTATCGGCTTTAGTCAGCGCAATCAGGTAGGGGACGTGCTGGCCACGCATGAGGTCCATCATGGCTTCATCTAAGGCCGTAGGCGGATGGCGGCTGTCGACCAAATGCACAACAAGCGCTAGCGTAGGACGCTCTTGCAGATAGCGTGTGATGAGCTGCGCCCATGCACGCCGCTCAGCCTGAGCCGCACGCGCAAAGCCGTAGCCAGGAAGGTCTACAAAATAAAGGTGGTTATCGACCAGGTAAAAATTGAGTTGGCGCGTTTTGCCCGGCGTACTGCTAACGCGAGCCAGGCCAGGAGCCCGAAGTAGCGCGTTGATCAAGGAGCTTTTACCTACGTTCGATCGTCCAGCAAAAGCCACTTCGGGCAGCCCCTCGACCGGCAAATCCTCCCAGCGCGTCACGCTGCGCAGAAAACGCGCGGCAGGTTTTTTCACGGTTGAGCGTCTTTTATGCCTGCACTCCCAAATGCTCGCGGACGGTCTCGCCAATAAGCGCCGGGTTGCGTACCACAACAGCCCCAGCTGCTTCTAGCGCCTTGAATTTTTCTTCAGCCGTGCCTTTCCCACCAGCAATAATGGCACCTGCATGGCCCATCCGTCGTCCCGGAGGAGCCGTTGCACCGGCAATGAACGCAAAGACAGGCTTGGTCATGTAGGCCTTAATAAAAGCCGCGGCTTCTTCTTCAGCCGTACCGCCGATTTCGCCGATCAGCACCACCGCTTCTGTTTCTGGGTCGTCTTGAAACAACCGGAGCACCTCGGTAAAACGCAACCCAATAATCGGATCGCCCCCAATCCCAACCGCCGTGCTCTGCCCCAATCCCATACGCGTCAGCTGGTCTACGGCTTCGTAGGTCAGCGTACCTGAGCGCGACACAACACCAATGGTCCCTTCTTTAAAAATCATCCCTGGCATAATGCCTACTTTCGCCTGGCCAGGCGTAATCACACCAGGGCAATTGGGACCAATAAGCTTAGCCCCTTTTTGCCGCACATAATGATAGACCGGGATCATGTCCCGCACCGGGATGCCTTCTGTAATGCACACAATTACCTCAATACCAGCATCTACAGCTTCTACGATGGCATCCGCTGCAAAGGCAGGAGGCACAAAGATAATCGACGTGTTGGCGCCTTCTTTTTCTACTGCCTCTGCCACAGTATTAAAAACAGGCCGATCTAGGTGTTTCTGCCCGCCTTTGCCTGGAGTAACGCCAGCCACAACGTTGGTCCCGTATTCAATCATCTGCTGGGCATGGAAAGTCCCTTCTTTACCCGTGATGCCCTGTACCACCAGACGTGTATGTCGGTCAACCAAAATGCTCATGGTTTTCTGAGGTTTAGCCTGTTTATAGGGTGCTAAGCTCCATCAGCGTTTTTCCTACCTGTAGCAGGGTGGCCTCGTCAAAATGCCGTCCCAAAAGCTGAGCGCCCACAGGGAAGCCACTTGAATGCGTACCTACAGGTACCACCAGACCAGGGATGCCAGCTAAGTTCGCCGTCACGGTGTAGACATCGCTGAGGTACATTTCGAGTGGGTCCGAGAGCTTGCTCCCCAGAGGGAAAGGCGGGGTGGGCGAAGCCGGCGTAAGCAGCACATCGACCTGCTCAAAAGCCCGGTCAAAATCCTGTCGAATTAACCGGCGTACCCGCTGTGCTTTGGCATAATAAGCTTCATAATAGCCCGCCGAGAGCACGTAGGTGCCCAGCATAATGCGGCGTTTGACCTCAGTTCCAAAACCCTCGCTACGAGAGCGCACATAGAGACGATAGATTACCGCGTCGTCGCTACCGCTTTCGGCCAGCTCACGTCGGATCTGCTGCACATCGGCGCGGTAGCCATAGCGAATGCCATCATAACGCGCCAAGTTACTTGAAGCCTCCGCTGTGGCCAGAATGTAGTACGCAGCAATGCCGTATTCGGTGTGCGGTAGCGATACTTCTTGCACTACGGCTCCAGCAGCTTCAAGCTGCGCAGCGCGCTTTTCGAGCACCTGGCGGATCTCCGGATCCAGGCCTTCGGCGAAGTATTCACGCGGCAATCCAATCCGCAACCCTTGCATGGGGCGGTCCAGCGCTGCCACATAGTCGGGCACAGCTACCGGCGCGCTGGTCGAATCCCAGCGGTCAACCCCAGCCATCACTTGCAGTAGCCGGGCCACATCTTCAACCGTGTGCGCAAAAGGCCCAATCGTATCCAAAGATGAGGCATAAGCGACCAATCCATAGCGGCTGACGCGCCCATAAGTAGGCTTAAGACCTACAACCCCACAAAAGGCGGCTGGCTGACGAATAGATCCCCCAGTATCGCTGCCTAGTGCGGCATGGCACATTTTTGCGGCAACCGCCACGGCCGATCCCCCGGAAGACCCCCCAGGCACGTAGTCTGGGTTGATCGGGTTACGCGCCGGACCAAAATACGATGTTTCGTTCGACGAGCCCATGGCGAACTCGTCACAGTTGGTCTTGCCAATAAAAATCGCCCCTGCCGCGCGCAAGCGCTCAATGACTGTGGCGTCGTAGAGGGAAACAAAGTTTTCCAGCATGCGCGAGCCGCAGGTGACGCGCTGGTCTTTGATGCAAATCACGTCCTTTACCGCCAACACCAATCCACCCAGAGGCGGCAACGGTTCCCCTTGGCGCAAACGCTGATCCAGCGTTCGTGCCTGAGCAAGCGCACCAGCTGCATCTACGGAAATGAAGGCGTTTAGCCGAGCATTTTCGGCCTCAATGCGCTCCAAAAAAGAAGAGACCAGCGCTTCGCAACTGGTCTCACCCTGCTCCAGCGCCCGACGGGCGTCGGCGTACGTCACATACTCCATAACGCGATCAGACGGGGTCAGTTCTGCGTCGACTCCGGCTGCTGTGCCGACTCTGATTGCTGCGTCGACGAGGAAGTCGTCCGCGCCGTCGCTGTCCCTTGCTGTGGTGGCCGAATCTGTGGCCTTTCTTCTACCTCTACAGAAAGCTCACGCGAAACCTCCCGCGTAGCCTCCTTAAATTCCCGAATGCCTTTTCCAAGTCCACGCGCAATCTCTGGGATACGCTTAGCCCCAAAAACCAGAAGGACCACCAAAAAGATCAGTAAAAGCTCGGTCGCACCGATGTTGCCAAACATGACGTCACCTCAGCGAAAGTTTGCGGGCGCTCTCGTATTGGAATCAATAATAGAAAAATTTACGCAACCTCTCCCCTTACCATGGCAAAATCTTACAAAAGATCACACCGGTTGGCAAAGCCAAAACGACCGCCCTAAGCTAGGGTTCCGCCTCCCAGAAACCCCCTGCAGCCACGACCGTTTTTTCTAAGCAAAAAGTTGCTATGCAAACTTTTGCCTTGCTCTCCAAAACGGCCCTTCAGGCTTGGCCTAAGGCAGAGCTGCACTGCCACTTAGATGGCTCCTTGCGTCTGGAAACACTTCTGGACCTGGCCCGCCAACAGGGAAAAACTGCGCTCCTCCCTGCCGACAGTCTTGAAGGATTAGCAGAGATTTTACAGCAGGTCGATACCTCGGCCTCGCTAGAGGCCTATTTGCAGTGGTTTCGCTACACGGTCCCCCTGATGCAAACGCGAGAGGCGCTCCGCCGGATTGCCTACGAACTGGCCGAAGACGCTGCCCGAGAAAACGTCTGCTACCTCGAGGTACGCTATGCGCCGGTGCTGCACACCGAAGAAGGCTTAACGCTCGAACAGGTCAATGAAGCCGTACTTGATGGCTTGCGGGCTGCTGAACGCGACTTTGGCCTACGCATCGGATTGATTCTTTGCGGCTTGCGCCACCTACCGGAAACGTTCTCGCTACGTACAGCCGAGCTGGCCGTAGCCTATCGCAAACGTGGCGTAGTGGCCTTCGACCTGGCCGGTGGCGAAGCTGGACACCCGCCTAAGCACCACCTGCACGCCTTTTACTACGCCCGCAACCATCTGCTCAACCTAACGGTCCATGCTGGAGAGTCTTGGGGACCGGATTCCATCCATCAGGCCTTGTTTTACTGCGGCGCCCATCGCATTGGCCATGGCGTCACGCTTTACCAAGATCCTGACCTCTTGCAATACGTGCTCGATCATCAAATTCCCTTGGAGATTTGCCCTACAAGCAACGTGCAGACGAAAGCCGTTGCCGACTATGCCACCCATCCGCTCCGGTATTACGTAGAGCATTCGCTGGCCGTGACCATCAACACGGACAATCGCCTCTTCAGCCGTACCACCATGACCGAAGAATTGTGGCGTGCGCACACTGCCTGTGGCCTAAGTGTGCAACAACTCCGAGAAGTCGTGCTCAACGGATTCCGGCACGCCTTTTTACACTGGGATGAGAAACAGGATCTTTTGCGCAACGTGGAAGCGTCGCTCAAGCAGCTTACAGCCGACCCAACACAGCCAAGCCTTACCCACTAAGCTTTATCGCCGTCCATGATACGTCGCGTCTCTCAAGCCCAAAGTTTACTAGGCCTTGTTGAGCTTCCGCCCGACAAATCCATTGCCCATAGGGCAGCCCTGCTGGCAGCCTTAGCCGACGGCACCTCACGCTTGGTGAACTACCCTTCAGCTGCCGATCCGCAGTCGACGCTTTCCTGCCTGCGCCAGCTGGGCGTGCCCATCTATGAAGATGCGCACGGCATCCTAGTGGTAGAAGGCCGCGGTTTAGAAGGCTTGCGAGCACCCAACCAACCCCTTGATTGCGGCAACTCGGGCACCACAATGCGACTTTTGGCGGGTATACTGGCGGGGCAACCCTTTGCCAGTACCCTCGTGGGCGACGCTTCGCTAAGCCGCCGCCCTATGGAACGCATTGCAGCACCACTGCGCCAGATGGGCGCTGTGGTCACGCTTACCGATGGGCACGCCCCCCTCTACGTTCAGGGTTGCCGCCCGCTACGCAACATTACCTATCGCCTGCCTGTGCCCTCAGCTCAGGTCAAGTCCTGCGTCCTGCTGGCTGGCTTGTTTGCTGAAGGGGAGACGACCGTCATCGAATCCGTACCTTCGCGGGACCACACCGAACGCATGCTGGGCTTAAATGTGGTAGAGCTAAACGGCGAACGCTACCTGACCGTCCAGGGCGGTATGCGCATTCCTGCACGCACTTGGGCTATCCCGCGCGACTTCTCGGCAGCTGCGTTCTTTTTGGTCGCTGGCACCCTTGTACCCGACAGTGAAATCCGCCTACCTGGGGTGGGACTGAACCCTTCCCGCAGCGCCTTGCTCGACGTACTCCGGGCCATGGGCGCCAACATCCAGGTCGAAAATGAACGCGTCTACGGTGGCGAGCCGATCGCAGACCTTGTAGTGCGCAGCAGCACACTACACGGTGTGCAGGTAGCGGGAACGATTATCCCTAACCTGATTGATGAAATTCCAGTGCTGGCTGTAGCCGCTACCTGTGCCCATGGCCGCACCGAAATCCGCGATGCTGCCGAGCTGCGCGTCAAAGAAACCGATCGCATTGCTGCCATGGCCGAAAACCTGCAAGCCCTCGGGGCACGTGTCGAAGTGTTCGACGATGGACTAGCCATCGAGGGACGCTGTCGGCTACGGGGAACCACCGTGCGTAGCTTCGACGATCACCGCATTGCTATGGCCATGGGCGTAGCCGGACTGGTTGCCGAGGGCGAAACCCTGATCGAAGGGGCCGAATGCGCCCGCATTTCTTTCCCCGGCTTCTGGGAGGTGCTAGATCGCCTGGCTGGCCGACCTATTCCAGCCAACCCCTAGGCCGCTTCATCCTGGCCTGGAATCCATAAATGACGCGACAAATCCACCCGACCGTCTTCGGTAAACGTGACGCCCTCACTACGCAAACGCTCTTCCATCACAAAAGGCCCTTCAAAGTGCATGCGGCCCGTTAGCTCTCCCCGACGGTTGACCACCCGATGACAGGGCAAATGCGATCCAGCTGCCGCATTGAGCGCCCAACCCACCGTGCGCGCTGCACTGCGCGCACCTAAGTATGCCGCAATGTGCCCATAGGTCGTCACCCGCCCTGGTGGAATCTGCGCCACCACCGCCCAAACACGCTCAAAAAAATCTCCTTGCACTGCCTGCGACAATTTGCGCGGGTTTTGCTTTACGAGATCAGCTCGAAATTGATGGCGCGCCATACTTCCTGACCTGAATGCAAATCCCGAACCCGAACAACTACCTCTACCGACCGCATATCTTTCCAGGTCTGTAAATCCAAAACAATATACTCTCGTGCCTTGCGGCTTGTCCCTTCATAAACGGTCCGTGAACCTATCTGTACGAGTTCACCTCGCCGCAACAGCCCACCTTCTGCCCGACGCCGCACTTCATAGGCAACCTCATAGCGCGTACGCTCCCCTGCTCCAAGCCGTAAATGATATACCTCAAAATACAGCGCTAGCGGCACCTCTGGGCTTAGCTGCACAAATGGATAGGGCCGCCCAGGCAACGTGTCGCTTGCTGCAGCATCATACCAGAGGGGAAGCAAATCGCTCATCTCCAAAAGCTCCGGATCGGCCTTAAGTGCCTTTAGCGAATCCAAGCGGATTGCAAAAAGCTTTACCAGAATAGCTTGTTCAGGCGAAAAACGATGGGGCAACGTCGCGTATTGATCCACTTCAAAGGCCAGATGATATAGATCACGCGGGCTTTCTACCACGTAGCGCTGAGGTGCCAGCCAGCCCTGCAGCTGCTCAAGGGCTGCAGCAGTTAAACGATAATAAAACTTGGCCGGAGCAGTGATGCGGTAATCGGCATCATACTGCAAAAGCGAACTTTCCAACACATAGGCCGCTTGCGCAGGATCGACGCCCTGCCGCTCTAGTCGCCGCTGCTGCGCTTTTGACAAACGAAATGTCGCCACTGGACCAGACCAGTAAACCTCGGTGCGCGTTACTCCATCGGGATTGAGAAAACGGGCTATGCGAAGCTGAATCGCTAAGGTATCGACTTCCTCGAGCACGTTCGAATAAAAAGGCGGGCGCAATGCTTGCTGGCGCTCACGCACCGTAAGGTCTTGCTGCTGGACTTTAGAAAGTATGCCCTGAGCAAAAGCAACGGCCGAGGGCAATTCAGGCCGTGGAATGCGACTTTCTACGGCAGTAATATAGGTGGCGAGTTCGTCATAGAGCATCCCATAGTCAATGTGATAGATCGAAAGCTGTCGGTAAATCTCTTCTAGCGTGCGCAGCAGGGCCATAACGCGCCGCGGACTTTGGTAGAGGCCGCGCGGAATGAGCTCCTCAGAAGTCCCGATGCGATAACCCTCAGCCCCCTTCCGGACAAAAAGGAAATGCAGGTCTTTATGAAGGTGAGCATAAACCCAGAATTCGTTTTCTGGAAATCCGCTTAGGCTTAGTGTAGGCTCCCGATCCAAAACCTGCTGTCGGTAGCGGGCATGGTCTAAACGAACGGACGTTTTTCGGCTAGGAGGGCCGTAGCAAACGTACACAAGCCCCCGATCATCCAATTTACCCCCTACGCTGTAGTGACGCATTGCATAAGCCCAACGCTCCAGATGCTCTTCCAAACGCTCATTTCGTGGCGTAGCCGGCCGCGGATCTTGCCATTGCCACCAACGCTGCAAAGCAGCGCCAGAAAGACTACGCCGCGCATCTGGATAAATGGCCTCTAGGGCTTGCACATGTGGGGCAAGAATACGCGCTTCCGCCTCCGTGAGCGAGTCGTCCAGCAGCGCCAGCATGCGTAGGTAGCGCTGCGCAGCCTCCGGATACTGCAGCCGGTCCTGACGCGTAAAGACATCACGAATGTACCGATCGGCAGCTTCCAACCAAGCCAGCCGCTCTTCGCGTGTTGGACCCTCGGCTACCGCCAGTTCTTTCTGGGGCTCTTGCGCCTGTGCTCTAGACAGCAAGCTCATCCAAAGCATGCCCCAGCTTATCCAGCGCACCATAATACCTTCGGAAGCCTTTGCGTTCATAAGGCATACGCCAAAACAGAAGCGGGGAGCCCACCCTGGACCCCCCGCTTCTGTTTTTTGTTGCCGCGTCCTTTTATCCGCCTAAGTTGGGATTGCTTAAGCGCTCACGCTCCGTGATCTCTAGGTATTTCCAAGTGCCTGCTGGCAAATGCCACCGGTTAAAGCGCCGCTGGTCCATGAGCCGCTGACCTTGCACAAACAGCTCTTTGTCACGCTCTACATAAATAACGTCGAGGTCTACAGCACTCAAGGGGCTCAGGTTGCGGGAAGCCCGCACCTCGTTGACCAGCGTAAGGGCCCTCGTAGCATCGTTATCCAGACGCAGGGCCAACTCAGCCAGCATCAGGTGGTTTTCCTGCCACGTGATGATCGGTAAGCTCGATTCCCGGTCCGGATACTTGGCTTGGCGGTAGAAAACAGTGCCTGCAGCTGATGGAGCCCGTTCAATAGGAATACGGGAGGCCTCCGCAGGATCTTCTGCCAAATAGGTCTGGAAGCGGTCGGCCACCACAATCTGCGTTCGCCCACGCCCACCTCCAAAATACCAGGGGTTATTGTCCTGCGTGGAGTAGCGCGCTACAAACGGGGCATCCCCAGGCCGCATTCCTCGCTGCGCTGCGTCACGGGCTTGGGCATACTTACCGTTGTACAAATGCGCACGGGCAATCAGAGAGTAAAGCGTCCGCTGCTGCACCTCATTAGCGTATTGCAACGCCTCGGTCCAGAGCGCTACAGCCCGGTCATACAGCTGGGCACTGGGGACAAAAGGTCCTCCCCCTTCATCAAATCCCCCTCCCTGGTCTGGGCCCAGGCCATAGTAGGAAGCCCAGGTGAAGCGCACTAGGCCACCGTACAGGTAAGCATTGTAGAGCGCTTGTTGCCGCAGCGACTCGTCCTGGAACGTCCCAATCCGATTTACCCGTTCGATCAGGTCCTTAGAGATATAGTAAGCCCGCCCCAGCGGCAGCATTGCCCCTGTGGTCGAGTTGTTATCCCGCAAGGGGTTGCCCTGATCGATATTGGCATAGGTAGGGAACGTGGCATTCTGCACGCGGGTGTCAAAAAAGCACTGATCCGAGAGCAGATCCCCTAGCATGGCCGACTGCCCATACCCCTGCCCAAACTGCTGCTGCAAGCCAATGATTTCGTAGGGAATCTGGCTTTCGTCCAAAAATTGGTCCTGGACTTCATCGATAGGGGGCTCAATGTCTTGCACAAAGTTGCTGCACCCCCCTGTAAAGCTCAGTCCTACGGCCACCAGAATCCAGGCGGCTATGGGAGCAATATATCGTTTCATGGTTGTTTGCCTGTAGGTTGGTGGTCGTTTATAACCCAATGCGTACCCCTAAGGTATAGACACGCGGTCCAGGCAACGTCAGGAAGTCCTGACCGTTGGTGGTGGTAATCCCACCATTAAAGTTGACCTCAGGATCAGGATTGCGATACTTGGTCGCAATCAGCAGATTGCGTCCTGCGGCGGTTATCACAAAAGACCGCAGCCCCGGGAAGCGCGTCAGGCGACGCAACCACGAGGTAGCATCCAGGCTGATGGCCACCTCGTCGAGCTTCCAGAAATCTCCAGGCTCGATGTAGTTTTCCACCTCGTTGTTGGTCCCCAGCAGGCGTACGTACCGTTCAGCCGCTTGCTGGTATTCAGGCGTTCCGGGTGTCAGCGGTGTAATAGGCTCCCAGAGCTCCCGCGGGACATTTTGGCCAATCGATAAGCCCAGCTTGCGGCGCAGCTCTAGGTATTCCCGGTGGTTCATGAAGTCGCCCGTGCGCGAGGTAAACGCCAGCGTATAGTTGAGCACCTTATGCCCAAGCGCATAGCGGGAGTTGGCCGTCAGTGTAAGCACCCGGAACAGGCGCAAGTTCATTCCAATGGCACCCGTATACCGTGGAATGGGAGTTCCATGATCGAAGCGTTCCCCGTTGTTCTCCAACTCTACCCCAGCGAAACGGCCTTGATTATCATAGCGGGGGCCTTTGATTTTCGGCACGTAGAACGTATTGCGCCGCAGTCCTTCGTCGATCACCGTGAAGCTAAAGGCATCGAAGATGGGCGACGAGCCGCCTAGGCTTCTTACTTTGTTGTCCTGCCAGGTAAAGGTAGCATTCAGCGAAAGCTGCACATTACGTGTGCGAATGGGGTTAGCATAGGCTGCTGTTTCTAGTCCCCATCCATCGATGCGGCCTACGTTCCGGGGAATACCTCCTGAGTTCACGCCTGTGCCCCCAGAAGGTGGCAGCAGGAAGGTCACAATCGAATTTGAGGTGTATTGGCGATAATAGGTTAGCTCCACGCCATGCCCACCCCGGAACTCAAAGTCAAGGCCCAATTCAATCTCACGTGTGCGCTCTGGCTTGATGGCCGTGTTGCCAAAGCGGCTTACGACCAGCCCCACGCCATACCCCGACGGGGGTGTAGGCGCCCACAAAAGCGGCTGACCGTCCAGAAGGCCAGGCAGCGCGCCCGATTCTCCATAAGCAATACGGGCCTTGAAGAGGTTAAACTGGTTAAAAAAGCCGGGCAGGAAGCCTAACTGATCAAGGCGTGCCGACAGGTCTGCCCGGGGATAGAAGATATCGCCCGCATCACGACCATAGGCACTTGCAAAGTCCCAGCGAAAACCACCCGACAGGAAGAGCTTGTCTTGCCAGTTGAACTCCTGCTGCAGGAAAACGCCAGCCTCGCGCGCGTTGGTAAAGCCTTCGTTGGCGTTGATAAAATCAAGCCCCGAGCCAATGTTTTTCACCAGCTCCGAGCCAAAGTTTTGCTTCGTCACCCAGAACGTACGCTGCGTCACAATGAACGCTTGCGTACCCGTAATGGTGGTCGCGCGAATTTGGTTCGGCAAGGTATAGCTATAGCGCACGCTGAGGTCGTAGTTAAACTGGTTACGGCTCAGCTGGTAGATGTTACGCTCGCCGCGAACCCGTCCGCTATACCTGTAGATAGGCGGATAGGTGGCATCGTTGCGCGTGTCGAGCCCATCGTAACCCATCACGCCACGCAGCTCCAGTTGGGCAATCGGAGACCAGATCATTTCGATGGAGCCCACAAAGCGGTTTTCGCGGAATTTGTTTTCGATTGCCCGAACAGCAGCGCTATCGGTGAAATACCATGTGATCGGCGTTAGCAGCGTGTTGCCCAAATAGCCGAAAATGTTGTTGTCATTTTGGGGGCGATCGTTTTCGGTCAGCGAGAAAGCCGAGCTTACCCGCACCGTGACCCTATCCGAAGGATAGGCATCGAAGTTGGCCCGAAAGGCCCGCCGATTCAACGCATTGCTGGGCAAGTGCCCTTCTTCCCGACGGAGGTCCAGCGAAGTGTAGTAGCGCGTCCAGCCCGCTGTGCCCTGGATGGATAAAGCGTGATCCTGGATGGGCCCGCGCCGGAACAGCGCATTGGCCGCATCAGCAGTTATGTAGAGGTCGGGATCGTATTTGCGGGCCTGCGTATTGTAGCCAAACGTCGAACGGTAGTCTACCTGCAACGCGTTAGCAAGCCGGCGTGCCCGCTTCGTTGTAATGAGGATGACGCCGTTTTGGCCACTGGTACCGTAGAGCGCACCGCCTGCTGGACCCTTGATGACCTCGATCGACTCGATATCTTCAGGATTCAAGCCAGCCAAGGTAGAATATTGCTGGCCACCAACGCCAAAGCCACCGATTTCGATATTGGTGACGCGTACCCCATCGATGTAAACCACAGGCTGGCCGGTACCGTAGAGCCCACCACCCGAACGCATGAAAAACCGAAAGCCACCGCCCAGGTTACCCGATGGGTTTATAATCTGTAGTCCAGCCACTTTGCCACTAATGAGTTGTGAGACCGAGCTGTACTGTCCCACCACCTCTAGATCGGCCGTGTTAATCCGTGAGACGGCCAGCGGCGCAATAGCTTTGGCTGTACGAGAAGCGACGCCCGTAACCACAATTTCTTCTAAGCCCCGGACGTCAGGCTCCAGCAAAAAGTTCAGCGTTACCGTAGCGCCTGCGGCAACACTGACTTGCTGCTGCGCTGAGCGGTACCCTACATAGGAAACCGATACGGTATAGGTCCCTGCGGGTACGTTTGCGATCTCATAGCGCCCCTCAATATCCGTAGCTGCACCCAGTGTGGTTCCCTGCACCACAATGTTGGCTCCCGGTAACCCTTCACGGGTATCCCGGTCTATCACCTGACCCCGAATGACACCCTGCTGCGCATAGGCTACCCACACTGGCGATAAAACGAAGAGCAACCCCAAAAGGAGACCTCTTCCCAGAATGTGCTGCAGCACATTCCTTGGCCTGGTCCGATCGTCCATAGATAAACCTCCTCGGCTGGTTTTGGGAATCTTCCGCAAGGTATACCCCGGATGTCCTCCTCATCCGGTACACTGTCCCCACTGGTGGGTACTTAAAAATTTTCCCTGCAACCCTACCGCTCCAAGCGAAACCGGCCCAACGGTATAAAACCTATGCTCACCGGTTTTAAAAAAGAGATAGATCGCAAATCCAAAAGCGCTTCCGAGTTAAAATTAAATTTTGTTCTAACAGACTGTCAAGCCAGACGAATCTAAATTCGTCGCAGCGTGGTATAGAAAAAACTTTTTTATCCTTTGCATGACGCCGTGTGGTTGGTTTCCGAAGTATTGTGCTATCTGCAAAAACGCCTTGATGCTCGGCGACTTCGGCTAAACATGCCCTTGGCTCCGTATACCACTTTTAAAATCGGTGGGCCAGCGGACCTATTTTTCGAAGCCTACAGGCGTGATGAGCTTGCTACAGCGGTTTTGGCTGCGCGTGAACTAGGCATCCCTTATTTTGTACTTGGCCTAGGTGCCAACATCTTGGTCGGTGACCGGGGTTTTCGAGGTCTGGTCATCCGCAATGCCGCCCGGGCTTACCGGTTGCTAGATGGCCACCGTCTTTGGGCCGAAAGTGGCGCCATCGTCTACCCCGACCTCATCGAAGTAGCCGTCAATGCTGGCCTTTCCGGACTGGAACACTACGTAGGCATTCCTTCCACTGTGGGAGGCGCGCTATGGCAAAACCTGCACTTTCTCTCGCCGCCGCCTGAGCGGGCACGCACGATGTTTATTGCCGAAGTGCTGGCCGAGGCTGAAGTGCTGACGGCGGAAAACATGCGCCAGACGGTCGGGCCAGAGTACTTCTGCTTTGGCTACGACTATTCGATCCTCCATGAACGCGACGACATCGTGCTGGCCGCAACGTTTCAACTTGCTCCTGGTGACCCGGCCCGCATGCGGGAAATCATGGAGGCGAACCTGGCTTGGCGGCGAGAACGTCACCCTCCACTGGAAACTGAACCCAGTGCCGGCTCGATCTTCAAAAAAATCGATGGCATTGGTGCCGGACGCCTTATCGACCAGTGTGGCCTCAAGGGCACGCGCATTGGTGATGCTGAAGTCTCGCCAAAACATGCAAACATCATCGTTAACCGCGGCCGTGCTACCGCGACGCAGGTGCGTGCGCTCATCGCTTATGTGCAACACGTGGTCGAAACCCGCACCGGCTACCGGCTAGAACCAGAAATCCGTTTTGTGGGCGAGTTTGACCCCTTGCCCGACGTAGAAGCCTTGGCGCAATGGGTACACGCAAAAGCATCAACGTGATGGAAGCTCCTGCAGCACCGGTTGACTTGGCGTACCGTGCCTATGGAACCGAGGGTCCGGCCCTCCTGATTTTGCACGGCCTATTGGGCAGCAGTGGCAACTGGCACACGCTAGCTAGCAAAGCGTTTGCGCCGCATTTCCGCGTTTGGGCTTTAGACCTGCGGGGCCACGGCCGCTCGCCCCATGCTGAACCCATCGACTATCCCACCATGGCAGCCGATGTGCTGGCTTTCATGGACCGCCATCAGCTTGGCCGAGCGCACGTACTGGGCCACTCGATGGGCGGCAAAGTGGCGATGGAACTGGCGCTCCGTGCTCCCGATCGGGTCGATCGTCTCGTGGTCGTGGACATCGCCCCGCGTGCTTATGAAGCGCGCCACAACCACATTCTTCAGGCCCTCAGGGACATCGATCTTGCTCAGTACAATAACCGTCAAGCTATCGACAAGGCCCTGGCGGCCTCTATTCCTGAAGACAGCATCCGCCAGTTTCTGCTCAAAAACCTGCTCTATGATGCGGCCACGCAGACCTATCGCTGGCAGGTTGACCTGCAAGGCCTGATGCGCTACTATGACCGCATCAATGCGGCCATTAACAACCAGCGGCAGTTTACCGGACCGGCACTTTTTGTGCGTGGGGAGCGCTCCGACTACCTCACCGAATCCGATGCTACCCATATGCGCCGCCTGTTTCCCAGAGCCCAAATGGTCATCATTCCTGGGGCTGGCCACTGGGTGCATGCTGACGCTCCCGAGGCCTTTGCCCACACCGTAGTAACGTTTCTTCTCCAACCCGAAAGCTGATTTAGGCCCGCTCTAGGCGCAGGCTACCTCGTCGTGGGTCAACGGCTTCGATGCGCACCTCGAGCAACGTGCCAGGAACCAGCACATCTCCCGTAGCCAATAGACCGCGCAAACCGTAGGGCTGCAGTTCGACGACATAGCCAGCTGGACGCCGTGCTACCACCAGCGCTTCAAATACCTGGTCGGTTTGTCGACTAAGCCACACCAACGCCCAGTAGCGGTTGGCCTGTTGCTCTAAGGCCCGCGCTTCTTGCTCTGCTGCTTCAGCTGTAGCCAGCACTTCCAAAAGCTTTGTTGTATCGTAGGGTAAGGGGTCCCCTGCTAAAGCAGCCACAAGCTGGCGTTGAAGCACCAGATCGGCGTAGCGCCGAATCGGCGAAGTTATTTGCACATAGGCTTCAAGGCCCAAGCCCGCATGCGGCTGCGGGTGCGTCGAGAGGCGCGTGCGCCGCAGCCCCCGCAGCCGAGTCTCCAGCACGACTGGATCATAATCTAGGCATTGCCCCTCGAGCTCAGGGTCTTCCGGAGGGTCTTGTACCCGATAAATCATGGGTAACCCTTGATCAGCTGCCCAACGCGCGGCCGCGGCATTCGCCAGAATCATCCATTCGCTCACCAGCCGTCGTGCTGGCGTGTGCGGATCAATCACCTGCACGGTGATCGCTTCGCCTACAACCCGCACCTTGAGCTCTGGCCTGCGGATGATCAAAGCACCGCGGGCCAGTCGGGCTGCTGTAAGCTGCGTGCTCAGGTGAAAAAGCACGTGCAGGGCTTCGGCAAGCGCATGCGTAGCCTGCCCGCTAAGCAGGGCATCAACGGTTTCGTAGGTGAAGCCGTAAGCGATGCGCACCTGCCCACGGGTGAGTTGCGTCGCCTGAATTTGTCCCTGGGCATCGACAGTAACGACGACGCTGAGGCTTGGCCTGAGTGTTCCAGGACGTAGGCTAGCCAAATCGTAGCTGAGTCGCTCGGGCAGCATCAGCATGGGCCCCTCAGGAAGGTAACGGGTTAGCCCGCGACGCTGCGCTTCAAGGTCCAGCACGTCCCCTTGCCGAACAAAGTAGGGGACGTCGGCCAGGTGCACGCCAATACGCCAACCGCCTTCGGGAAGGGGTTCTACGGTAAACGCATCATCGATTTCTTGCGTTGTAGCGTCGTCGATGTGGAATGCCTCCAAATGGGTAAAGTCAGTGCGGCCTTCCTCGGGGGCAAAAGGCATCAGCGCTCGAGCAGCAGCAAGCACTTCAGCAGAAAATTCCGGATCGATACCTGAAAGCAATGCCAAGCTGCTGCCGGAAGCTTCTAATCGGCCAGCACGGACCAGGATTTCCAGGGCGGCCTCACGCACCGTAAGCCCACGCTCGCGTGCCAATGTCTCGAGCACAGCTGCGGCTTCAGACGGTTGCCGCTGGCGCAGCAACGCCTCGAGCGCGTCGAGCAGTGCTGGCGAAGCCTCCACGCCCGCTGCGTCCCCAGCCTCTAAAAGCTGCGCAAGCTGCTGGCGGAGTGCTTCTCGCGCAGCGACTTGCTCCTGGCGACGCTGCTCGGCCAAACGCAAAGCCTCAACCTGTTCGGGCGTACGGGGCGCAAACGTTAACCCTTTACGTCCGAAATACAGCCTGTCGCGCAGCAGTGCCCGCAGCAAGGCAGACTGCTCCTGTGGACCGTCGGTGCCAAAATACAAGCGGGCAAGCGCCGGCAGTTCAAAGGATGCTCCTTCCCCACGGGCCGCCTCCCAAAGAAGGGCCAGGTCTATTTCCTCAGCACGCGCTTCCAGCTGCGCGATAAGCCCACGGGCCACTTCGGCCAACTGTGCTGTCGAAGCGGCTTGCTCATGGCAAATCACAACACGGCGGATGGGTAACCGAATGCGACGGCCTGAAGGCGTAAGCGCCTGCAACCCATCGTTGCGTGCCTCCAAAACAAGCGCAAGCTGCGGCTGATCGTCTTCCAGGTACTCAATCAGTGTTCCCGGCTTCATAGCGTTTCCTTTTGTCTAAAGCCAACCATAGCCCAAACAGGCGGCCCTTTGTTAAATTATGGCGTTATGTCATTTTTGCATAACCTGCAGACCTGGCACGGTCTGTGCTAAACGCCTTTGACCACATACCTGAAATCTGGGGTTTGAGATTTAGCGACGCAGGGGGGATGCTATGGCGCAGATGCTCAAAGATTATTACGAAATCCTAGGCGTGCCTGAGACAGCTACCGAAGAAGAAATCAAAAAAGCGTATCGGAAGCTGGCACGGGAGTGGCATCCAGATCGGAATCCGAACAAGGCGCAGGCTGAAGAGCGCTTTAAAGAGATCCAGGAAGCCTATAGCGTACTGTCGGACCCTGAAAAACGCCGGCAGTACGATATGCTCCGCAAAAATCCCTTTAACGCCTTCGGTGGGTTTAGTCCAGGTAATGGAAGTCGCTTCTATCAAACGCCAGAGGGGACCTTCGTCCACTTCGAAACTAGTGGTAACCTAGAAGACCTGCTGGGTGGCGGGCTCGGAGATCTCTTTAGTCGCTTCTTTGGTGGATTTGGGCGCACTGGGCAGGATCCGTTTAGCCGCACGCGACACCCACGCGACGTTGAGGTGCGGGTTCGCCTGCCCTTTGAACAAGCCCTGCGTGGCGGGAAAACCGATATCACGCTACCTGATGGGCAAAAAGTACGCATTAACGTACCGAAAGGCGTACGGCCTGGCTTTAAAATTCGCCTCAAGAATGGCGGCCCTACAATTGCGGGCGTCTCGAAAGGCAACGTATATATCATCTTCGACGTAGAGCCGCACCCACGCTTCCGGCGCGAGGGAGACGATTTGTATACCACGCTCACCATTAATCCGCTAGAGGCCATGCTCGGCACCACGCGCGAACTGGTGGATGCTTACGGTCGCTATCTTAAGCTGCGCATTCCTCCAGGCACGCAGCCGGGCGAGCGCCTGCGCATCCGGGGACATGGTGTAGAAACCGATACTACCAAAGGGGACCTTTACGTCGAAATCCACGTCGAAATCCCCCGCAACCTATCGGCCGAGCAGCAGCGCTTGCTGCGCGAAGCTGCTCAAAAAGCGGGTTTGCTATCGTAGGCAAACCTAAGTGTAGTTTCATCCAAACGATAAGGTGCGTATGCTGCGTCCTGTAAAATACCGGCATGACCTAGGGTTACTCGTGCTACGACTTGGGTTAGGGTTGACGTTCCTTTTCGTCCATGGTGGCCCTAAGCTGTTTGGCGGCCCAGAACGCTGGGCGCGCGTGGGCAGCGTGATGCAAGTTTTCGGCATTGACTTTGCGCCGACGTTTTGGGGATTCGTGGCCGCACTGTCTGAATTTGTAGGTGGGGGTATCCTCCTGATCTTGGGGCTTTTTTGGCCCTGGGCTTTAGTGCCTGTCGTAGCCACGCTGCTTGTTGCTGCCTTGGGCCACGTTAGCGGGGCTATTCCTGGCGGCCCTTGGTACCCCCTGGAAATTGCGCTGGTCTTTGTGGCCCTGATGCTTACGGGTCCAGGCCATTACAGCCTCGACGCCCAACGTACCCGCCAATAACAATTCGGTAACATTTGGTCCTGGAACTGCCCCAAGGTTCCTTCGTGCATGAAAGGAGAAGCGCTTCGTTCACTTTCCATTCACCCATCTACAAGGAGGCTGCTATGGGAGCTAAACGCATCTTGATGATCGTGGGGGACTTTGGCGAGGACTACGAAATCATGGTCCCCTTCCAGGCGCTACAAGCCGTCGGGTGCCAGGTTGACGCCGTATGCCCAGACAAGAAGAAAGGCCAGAAAGTTCGCACGGCCGTGCACGATTTTGAGGGCGATCAGACCTATTCCGAAAAGCCAGGCCATAACTTCCAGCTCAACGCGACGTTCGACGACGTTCGTCCTGAAGACTACGATGCGCTGGTGATTCCTGGGGGACGTGCGCCTGAGTACATTCGCCTGAACCCGCGTGTGCTGGAGATCGTCCGGCATTTTGCCCAAGCCAACAAACCCATTGCCGCCATTTGCCATGGGCTACAGGTACTTGCGGCAGCCGGGGTGCTCAAAGGTCGGCGCTGCACGGCTTACCCAGCTTGCGGTCCCGAAGTGAAAGCTGCAGGCGGTGAATACCTCGAAGTGCCGGTCGATGAAGCGGTAGTTGATGGGAACCTGGTTACAGCACCCGCTTGGCCTGCCCATCCACGCTGGCTAGCCGAGTTTTTCAAAGTGCTTGGGCTGCGTATCGAACATGAAGAAGCCGCAATGGCCTGATTTTAGCCCTTGATCCGAGCCCCAGAACCGCGCGCTTTCATCGTAAAGCGCGCGGTTTTTTTTAAAAAAACGCCTCACATAAGCGCATCCCCTGAGCCTCCAGCCACGTGCTTAAGTAACGTACCGCTTCACGTGTGCCTCGCGTTGAAAGCGGCAACCCAAAAGGCAGTACGCGTACCAACACACGGCCCTCCCTGGGGGCAGCTTCTAAGAGCACTTCCTGGACCAGATCCTCTTCTTCTATGCGCGCTAGAAACAGCAATCCGCTCCCATCCAGGGACCGATAAGCTGCCAAAAAAATTACATGTCCACCCTCAAAAGCGTGCACCAGCTTTTCAAAATGCTCCAGCTTAGGTAGCACACCTTCCAGCACGGCATGATGCATGACGTCGTAGCGTTCGATGGTTGGGAGAAACGGGTCGGGGGCTTCAGCAGCTTTATGGAAAACGGCGTGATAGATCGGTTTTTGTTGCGCTTGCCATTTGCGGGCGTATTTGGTTTGGAGCGTTTCTGGGGGTGGTTCAGTTACTTCGATCCGGAAAAGACCCGTCTGCTGCGCAGCCTCGAGCGCAAAGGCAAAGTACGGCGCGTCATCAGTCGTCAAGCGTAAGGTTCCCTGCGCTTCCAAGCGCGTCGACAGTAACGCAAAAAATGAGGTCTGCAACAAGCGTCGCGCCCGATGCCGCTCTTTGGGCCAGGGATCTGGAAAGTTGACATACACGCTGTGCAGACTGCGTGGAGGAAGCACTTGGCGCACCAAAAAACGCGCCTGCCCCAGGTAAAGCCGTACGTTTGTCAGACCAGCTTGGCGAAGACGACGGCGTGCCCGCCGCACGGAACCTGGAGAGATTTCCACGCCCAGCACGTTCCACTCGGGGTGTCGACTTGCCAGATCCAGAAGGAACCCGCCATCGCCGAAACCAATTTCCAAAACCAACGGCGCCTGCCGTCCAAAAAGCTGCTCTGGTGGCGTAGGAAACGTAAACTGGCCCGTACGCAATAGCATTACTGGGTCATGCGTTGGTGTGTTTGGACCAGATCCTTGACTAGGGCGTTCGTTATAGCCGTAAACCTCGAAGAGTTTCCTTAAGCTACCATGCCAAGCAAGCCGCGCATCCTTTGGGCCGATGACGAAATTGAATTGCTACGTCCCCATATCTTGTTTCTGGAAACCAAAGGCTACGAGGTAACAAGCGTCACCAACGGCGCCGATGCGATCGAGCAGGTGCGGCGCAACCACTTCGACGTTGTCTTGCTGGATGAGCACATGCCGGGCATGGGCGGTCTAGAAACGCTGGCTGGCATCAAAGCCCTAGCACCAGAGCTGCCGATCGTCTTGGTAACCAAAAGCGAGGAAGAGCAGCTTATGGAAGAAGCCCTAGGGCGCCAGATCAGTGACTACCTTACCAAACCGGTCAATCCAAGTCAGATTCTGCTGACCTGCAAGCGCCTGCTCGAGCAGCCACGCATCCGCAATGAAAAGATTTCCCAGGAATACCTGCAGGCGTTTGCGCGTATTGCTGCCGCCTTACAAGGGCAACTGGCACCCGACGACTGGGTAAGCCTCTATCGCCAGCTAACCCGCTTCGATGTCACGTTAGAAGGAGACGAAGCTGCACGGCAGATTTTGGAAGATCAGTTTCAGGAAGCAAACAGGGTCTTTGCCCGCTACATCGAGGCGGTCTATCCCAACTGGCTTTCCAGCGCGCCTGGTAAGGACCGTCCCCTGCTGTCACACGAAGTGCTACCGCACGTTGTGTTCCCTTTGCTCGAAGAAGGCCGTCCGGTGCTGTTTTTGGTCATCGACTGCATGCGTTTGGACCAATGGCTAGAATTTGAACGCCTTTTGGCTCCGCTTTTTGATCTAAACGTCATGCACTATTTTGCGCTCCTGCCTACGGCAACGCCCTATGCCCGAAATGCGCTCTTTAGCGGACTGCTTCCGCGTGACCTCGCGCGGCGCTATCCCGATGCCTGGTCTGAGGCCGAAGAAAGCGAAAACAGCCGCAACCGTAACGAAGAGTTATTTCTGAGCGAATGCTTATCCCGCCGGCGCATTTCTGCCCGCATCCGCTACGAAAAACTCCTTGGCGCGGCTGACGGACGCACCTTTGCCCGCCAGGTGAACGACTTTTTGCAATACACCCTGAGTGCTGTTGTGGTTAACTTTGTCGATATCCTTGCGCACAGCCGCTCCGACTCCGACGTACTTAAAGAACTGGCCCCAGACGAGCGTGCCTACCGAGCGCTGACCCGCACCTGGTTTGAACACTCCTGGCTTTACCAGGCGTTTCAGGCGCTGGCCCACCAGCGTTGCACTATCCTTCTAACCACGGACCATGGCGCCATCCGGTGTCTACATCCTACCAAAGTCATTGGCGACCGGGAAACTTCTACGGCATTACGCTTCAAGTTTGGCCGCAACCTGCGCTGCGACGAACGCCACGCTCTCCTGATTCGTGATCCCCTACCCTTTGGCCTGCCGCGAAGCAGCATCACCACCACCTACCTTTTGGCCAAGGAAGACTACTATTTTGTCTATCCTACCAACTACCATTACTACGTCAACCTCTACCGCGATACGTTTCAGCATGGCGGCATCTCGCTTCAGGAGATGATCGTGCCGCTAGCCATTTTGCGCCCCAAGGCAGTATGAAAGCCGCCCTTACGCTTGCCGACCTGTTGCCCTGCGAGACCGACACGCCCGAAGCCACGCGCGCTCTGGGGAAGCACCTGGCCCGTCGGCTACACCCCGGAGACGTAGTCGCCCTTTACGGCGAACTGGGCTCGGGCAAAACCCAGCTCGTTAAAGGCATTGCCGAGGGCTTGGGCATCCCTGAAGCTGAGGTCAACAGTCCTACGTTTACGCTGCTGCATATTTACTTGGGTGGACGCCTGCCGCTTTACCACTTCGACGCCTACCGCTTGCGCCAGCTCGAAGAGTTCTATGCGCTAGGCTATGAAGAATACTTTTTCGGCGAGGGGGTGAGCATCGTCGAGTGGGCCGAACGCATCGAGCCTTTATTGCCCCCTTATGCTCTGCGCCTGCACCTGGAACATTTGGGAAACAACCGCCGCCGCATTACCTATTGGCCTACGTAAATTGAGCCTACCCTAAACAACACTCCAAGCTTCATGCAACGCACGACTTTCTTACTGCTTTTAGGCCTTTGCTTTACGCTTTCGGCCTGCCATCGTCAAGACCCGCTCGAAATAGCCCAGCAGGCAATCACGCCAGAACGGTTGGCCGAGCACATTCAGGTGCTGGCTTCCGACGCCTTTCTTGGCCGGGCACCGGCATCGGCCGGCGAAATGCTCACCGTAAACTACCTTGTCGAGCAGTTCCAAGCACTCGGTTTGCAACCAGGCCATCAGGGCACCTATACGCAAGACGTACCTCTGGCCGAGCTTACCGTCGATCCGCGCTCCGTTCGTCTGGAAGTGCACGGACCTCAAGGCCAACTGCACTTCCGATACGGCGACGAAGCGATGCTCTGGACCAAACGCCTAGCCCCTAAAATCACGCTTCAGGCCAGCGAGGTGGTTTTTGTCGGCTACGGCATCGTAGCGCCCGAATACAACTGGAACGACTACGCTGGTGTAGATGTGCGCGGCAAAACGGTACTCATGCTGGTCAACGATCCGGGCTATGCCACGGGCGACTCGGCGCTGTTTACCGGACGCGCCATGACCTATTATGGCCGCTGGACATACAAGTTTGAGGAAGCCGCCCGCCAAGGAGCAGCGGCTGCACTCCTCATTCATGAAACAGGACCAGCCGGCTATCCTTGGGCTGTTGTGCAGGGCTCTTGGTCTGGACCGCAGTTTACGCTCGCTAACGAGCAGCAGAACATGGACCGCTGTGCCCTTGAAGGTTGGCTCACCTACGAAGCTGCACAACGCCTACTTCGGCTAGCCGGACGCGACCTAGAGCAGCTCAAGGCTGCTGCGGCACAACCGGGATTTCGAGCCCTACCCCTAGGCCTCCAGCTTTCGGCTGCGCTTGAGAGCACTGTTCGCCAGGTGCAATCGCGCAATGTATTGGCGCTGCTGCCTGGCCAAAAGCAGCCCGACGAGGTCGTGATCTACACCGCGCATTGGGACCACCTGGGCGTCAACCCTTCGCTGGCCGGCGACAGCATCTATAACGGTGCCCTAGACAATGCCACCGGCACTGCAGGCCTGCTTGCCCTAGCCCACGCTTTTACCACTCTGCCTGAACCCCCAGCCCGCTCTGTACTCTTTCTGGCCGTCACCGCCGAAGAGCAAGGCCTATTGGGATCGACTTACTACGCCACACACCCTGTCTTCCCACCGGCAAAAACAGTGGCGGTGCTCAACATGGACGGCCTAAACGTGCTAGGCCCTATGCGGGATGTAACCGTCATCGGCTACGGCCTGTCGGATTTGGACGACTATGCGCAGGCCGCTGCTGCAGCGCAAGGACGCTACTTGCGTCCTGATCCAGAACCCGAAAAAGGTTATTACTACCGCTCCGATCATTTCAGCTTTGCCCGCATCGGCATTCCAGCTTTGTACCTCGACGCCGGCATCGATCACGTAGTGCACGGCACGGAGTGGACGCTCAAGCGCCGCGCCGAATACGTGGCGCAACACTACCACAAGCCCTCGGACGAGTACAATCCTTCTTGGGACCTACATGGCGCCGTAGACGACCTGCGGCTGCTGTTCCACATTGGCTACCAACTGGCCAACAGCACCGACTTCCCTAACTGGCGCGAAGGAACGCCCTTCCGCGCACTGCGCGACCAGCAGCGCAATGAACGCTAAAGCACCGCTATTGGGACTCCCAAGCGCAGCGCCGAAGTGGCTTAGAAAAACATACCCATGCGGGCAAACGCCAGACCAAGAAATTTCCCGGCAGACATCAACAGCATACACGCCCAAAGACGCTGCCTATACGCCGATCATTGCCACACGCTTATCCGTCCGCTCCAATCGCGGCTTGAGCCTGCGTTCGAACCAGCGTAAGATGCGCTACGTGGTGGCGACCGTGCCAGGCATAAAGCGCCAAGGCCTGGTCCAGCGTGATCCGACCCCGTTCAGGATGAAGAAACGCGCGCTGAAAATCCTCAGCAGCCAAGTTGCGCAGCAGTGCCACCCAACGTGCATGAAGCCCTTCAAGCAGCGCTATAGAAGGTCCAACCGGTGCTGAGCGCGCATCGGGCAATTCAGCCCAGCGCTGTTGATCGTAGGTGCGAATGGACGGCGTCTCTTCGGTCAGGGCCAGTCGGAACCGAAGATAGCCGTTGAGATGACTGTCGGCCAGATGATGCACCACCTGACGCGCTGTCCACCCCCCAGGTCGATAGGACTGGTCTAGCTGCGTTTCGGTAAGCTGGGCTACAGCCTGGCGCACCAAAACCGGTAGCTCGGCCAGCTGCGCAATCAATCCTTCACGCTGCTCGGTGGTCAGCGGCTTTTCAGGCCAGCGAAACGGTCCAATAGGATAACGTAAAGCGTCGGTCATGAACGCATGCGTCGTGACTGGCGGATCGTGTAGGCATTTCTACGGTGAAGGTAGGCAAATGGTTTACACACTTAGGCTTCCTGGTGGCCTGCACAGGCGATCGCGTTAAGATGGACTGCCCTACGTCTTGATCCGTTGCGTCCACGGATAGCCCACAAGACGTTGCTGCAGCCGCCAAAGCGGGGCGTGCACGACCACTACGACATGGTTCGCATCGCCTGAGACCACAATTCCCAAAGCTACTTTTAGCCCACAATGCCTTCCAAAGGCAAGCCAACGTGTGCCTTATCACGCCTTCCGAAACCGCTTTCTAAAAATTAAATTCTATTAATCCATTGTTTTAAGATATTGACTTTAGTTCCTCATTTTCCTAAATAAAATACGGAGTCTTGATTTAATAACCTAAAAAAGTCAAAACAGTCATGCGATCTTCTAAACTACTGTTCTGGCCGCTTGTATTCCTTGCGTTGCCAGCGCAGGCTCAGGGGACAGCGGAGGCCTCGATCTCAAGTGGGGATACCGCTTGGATGCTGGTTGCCACAGCCCTGGTATTGCTGATGACGCCCGCGTTGGCTTTCTTTTACGGTGGCCTGGTGCGCGCCAAAAATGCCCTGAATACGATGATGATGAGCTTCATTGCGCTGGGCATTTCGGGTGTGCTCTGGGCTGTGCTAGGTTATTCGCTGGCTTTTGGGGAAGGGTCGGCTTGGATTGGGGACTTCTCCAAGGTCCTGCTCATGGGCGTTGGGCTGGAGCCCAGCGGAAGCATTCCGCACTTGCTGTTCATGGCCTTTCAGGGGACGTTTGCCATTATTACCGCTGCGCTGATCTCTGGGGCCATTGTCGAGCGCATGCAGTTTAAGGCGTATCTTTGGTTTATTGGTCTGTGGGGCCTGCTTGTTTATGCGCCGATTGCCCATTGGGTCTGGGGTGGAGGTTGGCTGGCCGATTTGGGCGCCTTAGACTTTGCTGGGGGGGCTGTTGTGCACGTAAATGCTGCAGCTGCTGCCATAGGTGCCGTGTTGTTCTTAGGACCGCGCCGGGACTATGGGCGTCAGGCCATGTTGCCCCACAACGTACCCTTTGTGCTGTTGGGCGCTGGACTGCTGTGGTTTGGCTGGTTTGGCTTCAACGGCGGGAGTGCACTGGCCTCGAACGAAAGCGCCGCATTGGCTTTTGTCAACACGATGCTAGCGCCTGCAGCAACCCTTAGCGCCTGGGCCTTTTTGGACCTGATCCGGAGCGGTAAGGTAACTGCTGTTGGTGCTGCTACAGCCATTGTGGTGGGCCTGGTGGCCATTACCCCTGCAGCAGGGTTTGTTCCCCCCTGGGCAGCCCTGCTCATTGGCGCGCTTTCAGCCTTACCCAGCTATTTTGCCATCCTCTGGCGGCCCCGCACTCGGTTCGACGATTCGCTGGACGTATTTGCTGCCCATGGGCTTGGGGGCGCCAGCGGTGCGCTTCTGACGGGGGTCTTCGCCCATGCAGCCTGGAACGGAACGGCCGACGGGCTGCTTTTTGGGAATCCCGGTCAAGTCCTGGTGCAGCTCCTTTCTGTCGTAGCCGTCCTGTTCTACAGCAGCGTGGTCTCGTTCCTGATCCTGAAAGTCCTGAGCCTCTTTATGCCTGTCCGTGCAGCGGCGCCCGACGAAGCCCGCGGCCTTGATGTGGTGCTGCATGGCGAAGAAGCGTACGCTTACGGTGAGGGTGCCGTCTTGCTGCTCGAGCATGAACGGGCCAACGGTACGGCCCCCGCAACAGCGCCGCGGCCACAACCGGCTACAACCGCATAACCTTTAAACTTGCCTTCCGCCATGAAACTCATCCGTGCAATCATTCGACCCGAAAAACTCAGTGACGTGCTCAAAGCCCTCTTTCAAACTGAGGTGTACGGGCTAACGGTGAGCCGCGTCCAGGGTCACGGTGGCGAAACCGAACTCGTGGAAACCTACCGCGGCACTACGGTCAAAATGGAACTGCACGACAAGATCATGCTCGACATTGGCGTATCAGACCATTTTGTCGAGCGCACCGTAGCAGCCATCTTGCGTTCAGCCCGCACAGGCGAGGTCGGTGACGGCAAGATCTTTGTCCTTCCCGTAGAAAAAGTCTACCGCATCCGTACAGGAGAAACCGACGAAGCAGCCGTCACACCCGTTACCGTGACCACCGCCTAAGAGCTCGTTTCCGAAGCCCCCTTTCCTGCGGGAAAGGGGGCTTTTTTGTTGCAGAAACGGTACGTTTGCCAAGGAACTCTGCAGCGGCCCGCCACTTTTTTAAGCTAGAGCAAACCTCTTTAGTGCCGTGGCCGCTTTAGATCTCTGGAAAGCGGTTTTAGCAGGCGACCGCACCGCCTTTCGCCAATGGGTCACGCCGCATGTTGACGAGCTGCTGCTGGCTGCACGCCGCGAGCTCTCGCATTACCAGCGGCTTAAAATGCTCCGACCGGAAGATCTGACCCCCGAAGAACTGGTCGGAGAAACGCTGCTTACCGCCTGGCGCCAGCGGCACCGCAAGCCCTGGCGACTTAGCGTGCGCGCCTGGCTGCTGGGCCTGCTCAACCGGGTGCTTGTCCGCTATGTGGCTCGTGAACGCACCTTTCGCCGGCTTTGGGAGCTGTCTTTAGAGGCTCCCCTACCCCCAGAGCCTATCTACGACGATGACGAATCCTTTTGGGAGTGGTACCAGCCAGACGATCTGGAGCGCTGGGAAGATGTGATCCCCGACGCTGCTACGCTCACCGAAGAGCAGCTGTCGCTCGAAGAAGCCCCACCGGAGGCGCTGGACGTGCTCGAACCTGAAGAGCGACAGGTATTGCTGCTGCACGACCTGCATAAGCTGTCCCTTCAGGAAGTGGCCTTCGTGATGCAGCGTTCGGTTCGCGAAACGGCCGAGTTGCTGCAGCGTGCCCGCAGGCGCATGCAGACCGTACGTGCCTAAGGGCCCGCAATCGCTACGCCATGCAAACCTGAAAAAAACGATGGAAAAATCCATGGTGCAGTTGACCGAGACGTTCTCGCCAGCTTTGAGGGACCAGATTCTGGCGCGCTTGGAGCAAGAGCGCACCGAACCCGCTTACCGCCTGCTTACGCCAACTGCCTTGCGTCAGCTCGGTGAAACGAAGTCCAACGGCGATCCTATTGTCAGCCTTTACCTGAAGCTGACGCCTGAACGCCGGCAAAAGGGAAGCTGGCATGTGGCTTTTAAAGATTTAACCCGAACCCAACTGGAAACGATCAGTGATCCTCGGCTACGCGACCATGTGGCCGAGGAACTTGAACGCATCGAGCTGGCGCTAAAAGAAGGGCTGCCTGCGATGGGTCGCGGTGTAGCCTTTTTCGTGTGCGAATCCTTGGGCCTCTGGCGGCAGATTGCGCTTCCGATTCCGCTGCCCGATCGTCTTGAACTGGCCTCGACGCCTTACACGCGCCCTTTGGTGCGCACGCGCGACGAGCACGACCGCTTTGTCGTGGCAGTGCTTTCGCGCGAACACAGCCGCTTTTTCATCAGCCAAATCGGCTACGTCGAAGAAGTGCTGACGCTAAGCGGTCCCAAACTCCGCGGCCTGGTTACCGACTGGATCGACTGGAATCAACGCGACGACCTTGAACGCCAGCTTAACGAACAAACCGGAAAAGCGCTGGCGTACATTGCAGCCTTGGTTTTTCAACAGTTCGAAGCGCGCTACCTGCTTTTTTCCGCGCCAGAAAAGCTAAAGCCAAGCTTTTTAGGCAACCTACCCAAAAGCGTTCAGGAGCATATTGGAGGAGAGTTTACCATCGATGTCCACGCCCCCAATGTGCGGGTTGCTGAGGTTATTGATCCCCTTGAGCGGGCAGTCGAGGCGCGGGAAGAGGTGCGCACCGTGGAGCAGATCCAAGAAAGTCTGCCCGACCGGGGCCTTTGGGGGATTGAACAGGTCGTCGATGCCCTGAACCAACGGCGCGTCATGACCCTAGCCGTGGACGACGACTTTCAGGTCTCCGGAGGGTATTGCCCTCGCTGCGATCTCCTCATGCTGGACGCCACAAAGCCCTGCCCGGCTTGTGGCGAGGCTGTCGAGCCGGAATCCGACCTGGTAGATCAGGCCCTTGAGCTTGCCTTGGCCCAAAATGCCACGGTTGAGCTGGTACGCAGCGAGGCAGCACGCCGGCTGATGGCCTCCTATGCCCCTATAGGCGCCCTGCTGCGTTTTTGAATACGCGCACCGTTTGGGCGGTGCTAAGCGCCCCATCACGACCTCAGAGAATCGACCTCCGGTGCTAGCCCACTGTAAGCGCTGCTTCAGAACAAACAGAGGTGCGCCCGCTGCCCTGAGCAAAACGTAAACAAAAATGCGGATTTTTTGACCCTTATGCCGTTTCAAACCCGTGGCTCTTGAACTTTAGGGTCCTGGCATTTTCGGTGACGGTGCGCACCACGTTTTCCGGAATCCCCTCGGGCGCGACGGCCTCGATCTCCAGCGTCACCTGGACCTGCGCCCCAGGGACGTTGACGAGGTGGGTGAGGATCTCCTGAGCGATCCTGCCCTGTTATCAGACGCCCTTACGCTCCCGCCCATTCGGCCGAGAGCGCTTTGGCCTGCTCCAGTACTGTCGGAGACGCCTTCCTTGTCCGGCGGGTATCCGTGCTTGCGCGACCAGCACTCGAAGCCGAGCCCACACGTTCTCGCGAAATATCCCATCGATGCAACGGTCAGCCTAGTATATGATCGCCGTCTGTTCCAGTTCGGTGAGGATTTTCCCGGTCCAGATGCCAACGCAAGGGATTCTCAGCGATGTATTGACGAATGCGGTTCAAGAAGGCATCGTCGCGGATGATGTGTTCATAATAATTGCGTTGCCACAACCGACCGCGAAACGGCAACCAGCCAGATTGTTTGACGCCGCGGATATATTCATTGGTGGTCATCGTTTTGAACCATTGAACGATTTCCGGTAGGGGCGCACCCGTGTGTGCGCCCATTCCCGTGTGTGCACCCATTCCCGTATGTGCGCCCGTTTCATCGGGGCAGACACGTAGGGGCGCACCCGTGTGTGCGCCCATTCCCGTGTGTGCGCCCATTCCCGCATGTGCACCCGTTTCATCGGGGCAGACACGCGGGTCTGCCCCTACGGGATTGGACGTTATCACAATAATCCCATGGAAATGGTTGGGCATGATGACGAATGCGTCGGTTTGCACGTTTGGGAATTTGTGATGCAATTTGGCCCACCATTTTTCCACCATCCGTCCCGCCTCGTTCAACCGCATCTCCCCATCCACCACCTCGCCAAATAGGCATGCCCGATCCTGGGTCACGAGGGTGATGAAATACGCACCGGGCTGGGAATAATCATACCCCTTCAGCCGAATGCTGCGGCGGTGATGCTTTTTAGGGTCGTATTTCATGGCTACATACCCCGTGCTTTCTCCAACCGCACCTGCACCAAATTTACCACCGCCTCATACACCGCCTCACGCTCGCCGGGCATTAGGCCTAACGCGTCAAAGACGATGTCGTCTATCTTAAACAGGGTCCAGTCGATGCTTACATTCGCGCGGACGGTTCTGACCAGCTCGCGGGCGATGGTGCGCAACGTCTCATCGCCCTGGTAAAAGCGGAGTTTGCTGCCTTTGAGTCTCTTCCTCGACCCCGTTCTTAGCCTCTTTCCTTTTAGCAGCGATTACCAACTTTTCAGGTCTCATAGACATGCACCTTGCCTGCGAGCCCCAGCTCGTCCAGGATCTGGCGGAGTTCCGCCGTGAGGCTCTCCGCCACGTCACAATTGACCGTTACCGAAAATTCGACACCGACCTTGAGACCGGAGCCGGATCTGAGCTTAGGCAAAAGCCTTGTCCCCAGCCGATTCCATTGTTCCGATGGGATCTCACCACTTAAGCGAATGGTCTTCGTCTGAACCTCAAAGTTTGCCTCAGGCACGGGTTCAGTATCAGGCGGTGGAGGAGGTTGCGGTTCCGGTCCAGGATCTACCTGCACCTGACCCGGCACAACTTGCGGGTCAGGAGTTAGGGTGCCTGTTTTGAGCGCCTGCGCCTTGGCCTTGGTGAGCAGGAAAACCCGTGGCTCGAAGGCAACCTCATCCGCAGCGACGGGCTCCTGGAACCAGACCCGCTCGTAGGTTCCATCGGGTTTCTGGCCCGAGGCCAGACCAAAATCCCCCTTGCTGACCCACTCGACGATCTTTGCGCGCAAGGTCGCGTCGGGATCGACAAGCCGCGTGAGCGCGCCGTTGAGAAAGCTCTGTCGTAAGCTCTGAAGCGGCCACGCACCCGATTCTTTAAGAGCCGGTGGCCAGTTGCGTTCTATGTATCCTGCGCCTACCGAGGGATTGAGCAGCGCTTCGGCCTCGAGCGCCGCGATTACCCTGCCGCACAGGGTCTCACCGCTTGAGGAGTGGCCAGCCCCAAGGTCGATGACCTTCAATCCATCGGCTTCTCGGTGGTCGGCGATCACGGCGAAACGATAGCCGCCCCAGACCTCGTCCCTGGCGGCGTCTTCAGCGGCTTTGACCCGCGACTGAAGGTCGGCGCGTTCTGTACGGTCAAACTCGCCTCCCAACGTTCCGTCGGCTACTTCCTGGGCCACCCGTTTCCAGGCGAGCCACAGCTCTACTTTCTCGCGCAGGTCCCGGCCCGGCTTCTTGATGCACCACACCAGCGATCCCGGGTAAAGGCGCGGGGACGTGCCGCGCTGTTTGGTCCATTCCGCGATCTGGCTTCGCAACGAAGCACTGCCCGTCCACTCGAGTTCCGGATCCACGATCACCAGGGTGAGCCGAGGCGAGTCCGGCACCTCTGTGCCATCGCGGGGAAACAGCATGATCGGAACGCTGGCGCCGCGGCGGAACTCGGCCTCAACGAGTTTGCGCATGGCCGGTTTGACCTCGCCCTCCTCGTCCAGCGAAGCCCGCCGATCGTTGACCACCTTTTTCAGCGTGGGTTGGTGGCCAATCTTGAATCCAGAACCCGCCCTGCGAATGAAATAGGACTTAGCCTCCAGGGCAAAGGCAGCGTTGTCGATCGAGGTCGTGTCCAACCCAGGTTCGCCCAAAGCGAAACGCAGTTCTGGCAGATGCGCGACCTTATCTGTCTGGCCTCCCGATGACTCGAAAAGAATCGCTGTGCCGACGCGGCGATGGATATCGCGCAGCGGCCCTTTGGTGTCGGCGTCCAACGCCTTGGCGTGCGAGTGCTCCCCAGCAATGTCGGCCTCGATGGCCGCAACAAGCCGCGACTCGCCCAACTGCCCAAGGATCGCGCTGCGAAAGCCCAGGTCGTGCAAAGGGGCCGAGCCCAGCGTGATCAAAGGTTCGCGCCGCGCCGCAGTAAAGCCCTCGCGGTACGCCCAGGCGATCCACTGGGCCAGCATCGCCAGTGTCCCACGCGTCTGCTGGTATTGCGGCAGCGCCTGCCACTTCCGCTGGAATACCGAAAGTGTGGCTGGATGGAAGGGGTAGCAGGCCTCGAATCGGCTACGCAAATAATCCCGCGCTTTTGCCTCAGTCGTGGCCGTGTCCACGGCCGTCCACTCCGGTGGAAGCTGCGCCCGCCGTTCAAAGCACCAGTCGGCAAAAGCTTTCGCTACCTTTTTTCTTACGCGTTCGTCTCCTAAATCCTCAAAAAGCCGCCTGCGGATGACCTCGCTGATTTCGGTTTCATCGTTGGCGATCAGGTCCTTGGCGACGCGGCGGACAACCTTGGTGATCTTCTCTTGCCACTGGATGTCCCAGTCGGTCATCTCAACCTGGCTGCGGGGCAGGCTGATCACCGCCACCGCCTGAGGCGCGCCCGTGGTGGCCACCGTCAGGTTCTGGATAAAGGCATGGAACGCCTCGGCCATGCCGCGATGGCGGTTGAGGAAGTTTAAGACTTCGTCGAAGAGGAGAAGCACAGGAGCGTTCGCCGCTTGGAAGACCCGAGCGATGGACTCCGTTCCCGGTGGGGTCGTCTTTGCCGCTGTCCCCAACGCCGCTACCCCCGCATCGCCCGCAAGCTGGCGCGCTAGGTCGATCCACGGGGTCTCGCGCCCCTCCTGTGGGTCCCAGGCGTTACCGACAAAGACGGCCACCTGCGCGTTGGGGACCGAGGCCAGGCCAGCCTCGCGGAGGAGCTGGGGAACGCCGTCGTAATGAATCGCCTGCTCGCCGCCTCGAGCCAGGTGGTAAAGCGCTGTGAGCGTGTGCGTCTTGCCGCCGCCGAACTGGGTAATGAGCGTCAAGACAGGCGCCGTGTTGTCGGTCTTGCCGGCAAGTCGGCGGAGCACCACGCCAGCATGTTCGCGCAACGCTCGGGTCCAGCAGGTGCGAGCGAAGAACTGGACCGGATCCTGGTAGTCCTCAGGCGCCGTTCCTGCTACGACCTGTTCCAAGGCGATGGCAAATTCATCCGGGTTGAACGAACGGCCCTCGCGCACCTCTTTGCGCGGGATAACGACTTTGTACCAGGGTTCCATGGAGGTTCTCCTGTAATCTCTTCAATGCGCGCAGGAAGTACCAAACAAACGATGCACACGCGGCTTGAAATCTGCCAAACGGGCTTTACGGCGTGGTCTGGTACTCGATCTTGCGAGCGTCCGTGACGCGCTTCGACGCATCCAAAATCTCCAGAGAGACCAGATTCCCGTCTTCGTCGTAGTCCAGAACCACGCCTGGCTTGTCTTCGTCGCTTTCGGCGACGGCGACGCCTTCTTTCAGAATCACGGTCAGCGTGTCCGTTTTCTGGTCGTACCAGACTTTCATGGCTCTTGCCTCCAGTACTTTTCGATTTTGCTGGTCCGATAGACCGTCACAACTTCTGGGGGCTCGCGGTCCACATCCACAAAGACGCGAACGAGGTATACCTTCCCCTGAAGCGCGATTTTCGATTGCAGAACTTCGCGCCCAGGTCGCACCTGGATCCGCTGCTCTGGTGCAGCAAGCACCTGATGGACCACCTCCGCGTGGATGCCGCGTCGCTCCATCTCGAAATGAGCGTGGCTGGTCAAGACGTACCGAGCGATCGGTTTCGCCATGCTACCTTGGTACCGCCAAAAGCATCGCATCGAGCAAACGCTTTTCCTCGCTGCCTTGAGGATACAGGGCAGAGAGCGCGTTGGCCAAGCGCAAAAAGTCCGGCCCGCGCTCTTGTTCGGCGTTGAGCAGGGCGCGCAAGGCGTTCGTCTGACCTTCGGCCTGAAGCAGCATGGCCATGTGCACGCGGTCGAGCGTGGTGGCCTTATGGCTGATCTCCAAAGCCTCGTCGGCTCGGACGGATCTTCCGGGTTTGCCACCGCGCCGCTTAGATTGCACCTCTTCGTTCTCTGCAAAGAGCGTAAGCTGCGGGTGTTCCGAAGCAAAATCCCTCTCTAGCCTATGGGCTATGGCCTCGGCCCCGTCCTTGCCGAACAGGACCCTTGCGCGCTCCCGGATGGTAAGGAGCCGCACCACGCCTTTCTTGGTCTCGATGACGCGGCCTTCCCACCTGGGCAGGCTGATCCCTAAAGGCTGGGCAAAGCGCCGCACGACATCGAAGACGAGCGCGTAACCTTTTGCTTTCCCCGGGGCGGTCTCTTCCTCGTCGTCCTCCTCCCCGGCAGAGATTTCCTCTTCGTCGGCTTCCTCTGGCCCGGTTCCCGCACCTCCCCCGTTGGTGCTTTGCAGCGTCCACAAAAACAGCGCGGTAAGCCGCGCGTCTTCTTCCAGCGCCCCGACAGCCCCGTTGCGCGCTCTGGCTTCGGCGGTGCCCAGGATGTTTTCCAGCGCAGTTCGACCGACGATCTCCCAGACCTTTTCGAGGAACTCGGAAAGCGGCACCTCCCGCCCGTCGGGGGTCTCGACCTTCTTGTAGCGGCTAAAGATCTCCAGAGCGGGCCCAATGCACGCAAAGACCAAATCGGCGCCGCGGATGCCTTCTGCTTGCAGCCGTTCCATCCAGTCCCCCACGCGCTTGGGCAACTCGCGCAGCACCTCCGCCCAGTCCCCCACCGGTGCGTCCTCGGGCCGTGGTCGGCAGATGAGGTGAATACTGGTGGCCAGGGCGGCGGATTCGCGGGCACGAAGGCGTGAGGCCATCTCGGTGGCGATCGGCCAGGAGCCGGTGATCGTCCAGCCGCCTTTGATCAGGCCGGAGAGCAATGCCTCCCAGCCCTCGGTGGTCTTGTGGGCGAAGACCACGCTGCCGATGCCGTCCTCCCGGAGCACCCGGCGCCCCTCGGCGAAGGCACGCGCCATCGCCTGCTCGTAGAACTCTCGGTCCTTCGGGCGGCCGTCTTCGGTCAACGACCGCTCGTTCTGCACCGCCTCGCGCGTCTTGGGCGTGAGTGGATTTGTTGGATCGAACGGATCGCGCAGCAGCGCATGACCCGGCAGCGCCCGTTTGAGCCAGACGAGGAAGAAGTCCGAAAGGTCGGCATAAGGCACCGCGTCGTAGTAGGGCGGGTCGGTGAACCAGACGTGCGCCGTCTCGTTGGGCAGCGGGTGCTCGGCGGCGTCGCCCAGCTGAATCTGCCCTGGCCGTGAGCCAGGCCACCTTTCTACTACATTTGCCACCCACTCAACTGCGCCAGACAAGCCACCGGTTGAATCTGAGGATGGGTCTATTTCCGAAAAGTCCCAAACGATTGGTAGAGCTTGCCTGGTGAATGTGTTTCCGATGAACTCGCCATGGGAAACCCACCGGCAATTCGCGGAATTGTAGTCTGCACACCGATTCACCACAACCGCCATCCCCTCCGGCACTGCCTCACGCTGTGTCCTCTGTGACTCTGTGCTGAGCTCCCGCACCAGCCGCGCCAGCGTCACCAGCGCCACCTTCTGCCGCGCCGTGAAGAGGTCGCCGAAGGTCTGCGGCCCGTACTTGCATACCCAGAAGTTGCGCGTATCGGCCGCGTGTATCGGCTCGTCCGGCACTGGGCAAAGCCCCTGCCTGCCGCCGCGTTCCCACTCGTCGAGGATCGCTTTGAGCCGCTGCTGCGCCCTCCAGACCGCCGCGTAGTCGTGTTCGGTGGGCAGGCGGTAGTGGCGGCCGCCCTCACCCTGCCCTCTCCCGGCGGGAGAGGGTTTTAGGGTGACCACGGCCAGCAGCCGCGCGCCGCCGATTCTGCACCACGGAGACACAGAGGACACAGAGTTTATCTCAGTGCTCTCCGTGTCTCGGTGGTGAAAAAGCACGTCCGCGCCGCCGCGCTGGGCAGCGAGTTGCGCGCGCACGCGCTCGGGCGCGAGCACCGCGCCGCAGCACAGGCAGCGGGCTTTGGCGCGCGTCACCGTGCCCTCCGGCACCTCCTTCTCCGTCTTTGGCTCGAAAATCTCGAAGACAACGTGAGGCAACTCACCACGGAGACACAGAGCACACGGAGATTGTGAATCGTGCTCTGTGCCCTCTGTGCCTCTGTGGTGAACCTTGTAGCGCAGCGCGCGCTTGCGGTGTGCTTTCTTGCACAGCCAGAACGAGCGCACCAGCGGGATCTCCGCGCCGCAGTTGGGCGCTTCGCAGCGCACCGTCCGCGCCCACAGGTAGGCGATGGGAGTAGCGCCATCCGGGTCCTTCGGGTAAAGGTCGGCCAGCTCCTGCTCGGCCTGTTCCTTGATCTCTTGACCGACGATGCGCAGCGCCTCGGCCAACCCATCCACCTCGACCTCTTCCCCATGTTGCCTTTTTACTTTTACCTTTTGCCTTCCCCATCTGGGGATGTCTTCCAGCATCACCTTGAGGATCAAACACGCGACCGGATTGAGGTCGCTGGCGAAGGCATCGCAGCCGACGCGCAAGGCTTCGAGCGGGATCGATCCCCCACCGGCGAACGGATCCACCACCAAGGGAGTTTCTTCCGGGTACGCGGCTTTCACCAGCCCCCGCGCCACCTCCAGGTAGGTGGGATGGGACGCCAGGTCCCAGTTGGCAAAATCGGCGATGAACTTTAAAAGCCCCTGACGCAGCGCTTCATCGCCTTCGCCTTTGCCGCAGCCCACCTGGGGCAGAAGCTCCCGCGCTCTATCTTTGAAATCACCGGGGCAGAGCGGATCGCACGGATCGGGCAACAGCAGGCCCAACAGCACCGCCCGACACGAAGCCAGCGGCCGCCTCGCCCACCACAAATGGAGTGTGCTTGGATGCCCATGCCGAATGGACTTCTCCCGCGCCGCGTGCTTGGAGACCGCGGCTATCGGGAAATCCACCTCTGCCAAGCGTTTGCAGGATTTGGGGATCATTGCCGGGCCTCCTTTCCACCGGTAGATTGCGACAATGACTCAAGGCCGCGAATATTGCCGTTATCTACATGTGCTCCGAAAGCCTCAAGTGGTTCCTTCAAAACGGAGTTGACGATTTCCTTGATGGTGCTTCTCGGAAAGCCGAGTTCCTTGAGTATCTCGATGCGCTCGCGGATTACCTGATTCCGCAGGAGTTCGTTTTCAAGGTGCAACCTCTCCTTTTCGGCCCTCTCGCGGTACTCCCGATCCTTTCGCATCTCATGGTATTCGCGCAGGATTTGTAAGGGGTTGAGCTTGCCGAGAATGTCGATCCACCCTGGGGAACCGATCTGACATGCTTTCAGGACCAGACGATCACTCGGGAGCACGAAGACGGAAAAGTCTTCCACTTGGCCGATTATGATTGTTCCGAGCTTAAGCCGGCGGCGTCCCCCAGGCATTCGACCAACCGGAAGAAACCATGCCCAATGCACCAGTTCCGGCAAATAGCGCCACCAGTGTCGATATAAGTTCTCGATGTCGTGGGTAAGATCGAGGAAGTAGTAAAGAGCGTTGTAGGCGCGATCCAAATCGATAAGGACGTCTGTAAACTGCTGGACGGAATCGATCCTGCCCAACTCGACCCGAAGAGCTAGGTTCTCCTCTGCTTCCGGCATCGCGGTTACCTCCTTTCCTTTTCTGTTATCGGCTTTATCATACTATCCACATCCAACCAATAGTGCGCGACCTTCACGACCTCGTGCCAAGGAAAGCGAGCTGGGTCCTTGATTGGCTCCTTAAGCTCCGGCTTCGTGCTGCAGTTGGTGACAATGTAAAGCCAGTAGCAATCGCGACGGTCTTCGGCCACGCGGCGTTCATTCGGTGTGAGGAGGATTGTGCCCGTCTCGCCCGCCAGCCCTTTGACCTCGATGAGACGCAGCTCACCAGAGTTGAGGTCGAGGCTGGTGAGATCGTAGCCTAAGTTTTTCTCGTGGACGTCGAAGACTTTCCGGCCTTGGGCGCGCTCGTATTCCATGACCACGCGCATGGCGATGGCCTCGGTCTCAGGGTTGGGCTTAAGCCGCTGCACCTCGGGGGTTTCGCGCTCGGGGTGGGGAAGCACCAGGATGCTGGCGATGCGTTCAACCCCTTGCAGAGAAAGCGCGCGCTGCTGGGCAAGTTCTTTGCGCCGCCGCTCCCGGCGCTCGAGCAACTCGGCATGCCGAGCTTCCGCTTGCGCGAGCCGGCCTTCTGCTCCTTGCTCGCCGCGGTCGACCGCTTCTTGGGCTTTGCCGATCTCCTGGTCGGCACGGTAAATGAGCTCCGTCAGCGAAAGCTCCACATGCTCGGCGATCCGCTCGATCTCAGCCTCCCGCTCTTTACGGGTCTCTTCAAGAAACGGCATGAGCACTTGCTCGTTGAGCCAAGATATCGCCTCGGGGGCAGTTGCCACGTCGGGGAGGGTCTTAGGTGAGTCAGCGGGTATTAGGTTGCCGAGAACGTTGAGGTCTACGGTGCGCGGTTCCCCATCGCCTGAAACCTCAAGCGCAAAGAGACGCTCGTGGATCACCTGTCCGAGACCATCCACGACCCGGGCGCGGTAGAAGTCAATGCGGGTAGGGGTATCGTGCTGGAGAGAATAGAAAGTTGCCCCCTTTCTAAACGCCTCGAGCGCTTTTTCGTACGTGTGCCGACGGATCGCTTCAAACAGCGGGTGACCGGGCGTGACCCACTCCAGGTTGTTTGCCTCAGCCGTTTCGCGGTCGGTAGAGCAACGGGGGTACTTGGCCGCCAGAGCTGGCAATTTCCAGCTCGGATCGTTCTCGTAGCGCCGCAGCACTGACGGCGTCCTTCCCAGCTCAAAGGTGTAGGGGAGATGCGCAACCGGCTTTACCTCAAGTCCAGCGTATGGGGCCGCTTCGCGGATGAAACGCGCAACCGTCTCGGGCACGACACGTCGCTCCTTTGCCTGGGCCCGACGCTCAATGAGCATGTCCAAGTTAAGCTTTCTGGAAGCCAATCCCTCAAGAGCATTCTGGCAAATGCGTTGAAACTCCCGCACGTCCACGTTCCGCAAGAGCCGATCCTCGAGGTCGGCATCGCCCAGTTTACCGGCATAGTAATCACGCAACACACGCTCTATATGGGTTGCCGGAAGCACCTCGCCGACCACGTTGAAGACAGCGTCATCGTCAAGGGCGTCCCGGATTTCCTGGAGCTTCTTCAGCAGTCGTTGAAGTACCCGACCTTCGATGGTGTTTGTGGCGACAAAGTTAAAAATCAGGCAGTCCTTGCGCTGGCCATAGCGGTGGATGCGGCCCATGCGCTGCTCTAGGCGGTTGGGGTTCCAGGGGATATCGTAGTTGAAGAGGATGTTACAGACCTGGAGGTTGATGCCCTCCCCGGCAGCCTCGGTCGCCACCAGGATTTGGATTGCTCCTTCCCGGAACTGCTGCTCTGCATAGAGCCTAGTGTCTGGTTCATCGCGCGATCCTGGTTTCATCCCGCCGTGGATGCAGCCAACCTTAAAGCCCCAGGACTCGAGGCGCTTCACTAGATAGTCGAGGGTATCCTTGAACTCCGTGAAGATAAGCAATCGCTTCTCCGGGTGGTCGAAAAACCCTTCCTGCTGGAGCAGCTCCTTTAATTTCGAGAGCTTAGCCTCTGCCCCACAGGCCTCGACCGTCCTGGCCTTCTCGGCCAGCGCTTTGAGTTCTTGGATTTCCTCGCGCACCTGCTGGGCGTTGGCCGCGAGTGTGACGGCCTGAAGTGCCTCTTCGAAGCGCTCGCGCTCTGTTTCCTCCATTTCCTCTAGCTCGTCTGGGTCAGGAAGCTCCGGCGGGGTCAGGCGCGCAAAGTTCTGGGCATGCTTTAAGCCTTCTTCCAGACGCTTGGCCCGATTCTCGAGCGAACAGCGCATCGCGTAGGCGCTCGAGGCCAGCCGGCGTTGGTAGAGGGCCATCAAAAAGCCCACGGCGCGGGCGCGCGGGTTATCGCCCTGGGCGGCGGCATTTGCGCTTTGCTGCTTCACAAAGCGGGTGACGGCGCGGTAGAGCTCGAACTCGGCCCCGTCGATCTGGAATTCCACGGTGTGCGGGATGCGCTTTGTGAAGATCTTCTCCGCCACCCACGTCCCGTCCGGCCGACGCTCGGGAAAGTAAACCATCGCTTCCTTGGTACGGCGCAGGTAGAAGGGCGCGCGACGACGCTCCATCGCTTCGCGAATGGATCGGACGTCCGCGTAAGCATCCGCGTCAAGAAGCTGAAGGAAGAGACTGAAGTTTTCAGGATCGCCCTTGTGCGGCGTGGCCGTAAGCAAAAGCAGGTGGTCGGAAGTGTCCCGTAGCAGTTCACCCAGCTTATAGCGCAGGGTTTTGTGGGATTCGTCGGCTGCAGACATGCGGTGCGCCTCGTCCACAATGACAAGATCCCAGCGGACTTGCTTAAGCCCAGGCAGAATCTTCTTGCGCTTGGCAAGATCGAGTGAGGTGATAACCCGTTTTTGCTCTAGCCACTGGTTGACGCCGAACTGCTCGCGTATGTCGCCGCCCTTGAGGACCAAAAACTTTTCGTCGAACTTCTCCTTGAGCTCCCGTTGCCACTGGAACGTGAGATTGGCCGGGCAGACGATCAGAATGCGTTCGGCCAGACCACGAAGTTCGAGCTCGCGAATGAGCAGGCCGGCCATGATCGTTTTGCCAGCTCCAGCATCGTCGGCCAGCAGGAATCGAATCCGGGGAAGCTTGAGGAGGTAGTCATAGACCGCTTCGAGTTGGTGCGGCAGCGGATCCACACGCGAGATGGACAGGCCGAAATAAGGGTCAAACTCATAAGCGAGCCCTAGGGAGTACGCCTGTAAGCCAAGCCGGAGCAGACGCCCGTCACCATCATAAGTGGGTCGCGCGTCCAGGATGGTAAGACCTTCGAGATCGTGCTGCGTGAGGGTGACTTGGCGGAACCGTTCGGACTTTATGCCAACCAACCCCACCACCCAGGTGTCAGGGCCATTGGCGCGCACGGTTTCCACCCGCATCGGCTCGGGAAAGAGCGGGCCGGTGAGAATCTGTCCTTCGCGTAGAAGCTTCTCATTCATTTTGGCAACTTCTTCTGGGGACTCTTCGCATCCTGCGCGGTCACTTCTACATCGGTCTCGATGATGTTCTTGTGGCTCTTACCCTCGCCGGACCGGTTCGAAGATATCGAGCCGTTCGCGAGAACAAAGCTCGCGTAGCCGGTGGGCGACAAGTGATGAATGATGTGCTGCACCCAAGCAAAGTTGGCGTTGTTTACGGGTGGCACGCCGTACTTCCATCGTTTGTCCTCCCGCAAGTGCTCGCCGCCCCAACTCTTCATGTTCAAAAGTGGATTGGCGAGGATGACGTCGGCCTTGAGGTTGGGGAAGCGGTCACTGTGGAAGGTGTCGCCCTGCTTGGTGCATCCGTCAATGCCTCGAATAGCTAGATTCATCTTCGCTAAACGCCACTAATTGCGCTTCATCGAAATTATTATAGCTACGTAAAGTCACCTAGTGCAATGGTTTGTGTGTATTGAAGCGCTGAAGACCGCCGGGGAAGCGGCTCCAACAAAGAGGTGTGCACCGCGAGCAGAGGATCGAACAGGTAGGCTAGCCGGATGCGTTGAGCCTCGGACACCAGACGGAATAGCGCCCCGTCCCCATCGAAACCCCAAGGCCGGCCGTACTCCACAAGTTCTAAGCGGGGTTCATCGTCCCGGTAAAGCAAAATGTTTCCCACGCGCCCGCCAGGGTCCTTGTAGGTGAGCTCCAGGGCATCGGTGCCGAACCACTGGACGTGCACCACCGTCACGGCGCGGTCCGGAAGGATGCCCCGCACAATGGCCTGGGGTCTAAGATCCTCGAGCTTCATTGTTATACCGTGACACCTGAAGCCTTGGGTTGGTCCTACCAGGTCCTAAAGTACACCATTGATCCTTTTTGAACACCCCGCACAAACAGGCACATCTTCCATCCCGCATGGGCGGTTATTGGCCCCTCCCCAAATAACACTCTCTGGTGAGACTTTCGTAAAGCCCCAGAGCACGCAGTTCCTAAAAGACGCCATGACTTAAAAGGTCAGGGAAAAGCATCCGCTCTCCAAGGAGATAGCTTTCGTACGTAAGCTTCATTATTGGCTTAGGAATTACGCTTTCACGGGCGGACTGCTACCAGGAGCAGCCCTTAGCGCCCTTGGTGCTTACCTAAAAAGACGCCCGGCCCGTGCACACGGGCCGGGCGCTACGTCCCAGTCCAAGGGGAACCTGCATCAACCGCAGCCGCTCGAATTGCCGCAGTTCGGGCAAACGTAGCAGGCGCCTGAGCGCACCGTGATTGAACCGCAGTTCGAGCAGGCTGGCGCATCTTCCTGATGCTCAAAAACCCTAGCTTGCGGGGTTGTTTTTGTGCTACCCGAAGCTGCCTGCCCCTGAAGTCCTAAGAAGGCTTCAATGGTGGGCCCCACAAGCGGCGTAATCGGCCCTGTAGGCTGCGTCTCGAAACTCAGCTCCAGTTGCCGTTCGTCACGAGCCGGACCGCTGCGTTTAACTTCGGCCGCTACACCTTCGCCAGGCGTCTCGCTTTTTTCTTCCTGCGGGCGCCCCAAGAATTTGAGCGAAAGGTAGCGGAAAATGTAGTCCATAATGGACTTGGCAATCGGGATTTGCGGGTTGTTCGTAAAGCCGGAAGGCTCAAAGCGCATGTGACTGAACTTGTTGCACAAGTCCTCCAACGGCACGCCGTACTGCAGGGCAATAGAGATGGCTGTGGCAAAGGCGTCCATTAGTCCAGAAATCGTCGACCCTTGCTTAGCCATGGTGATAAAGATCTCGCCCGGCATGGCGGTGTCTGGATAAAGCCCAATGTGCAGGTAGCCTTCGTGACCCGCTACCGAGAACTTGTGCGTCAGCGAAGGCCGCTCATCGGGCAGCCGCTTGCGCACAGGCTTGTAGATCACTTTCTCGATGACCTGCGGCTCGCTTGCAGCCACGCCGTCCCCACTGGACTCGGCCTTTTTGTCTTCCTTGCGCGTGGAAAGCGGCTGGCTGCGCTTGGAATTTTCGCGGTAAATGGCCAGCGCCTTAAGCCCCAGTTTCCAGCCTTGAATGTAGGCATCCATAATTTCTTCGACGGTCACGTGCTCAGGCATATTGACCGTCTTGGAAATGGCGCCGCTGATAAAAGGCTGGCAAGCTGCCATCATCTTGATGTGACCCATGTAGTGAATAAAACGCTGGCCTTTGTAGGGCTTAAAGGCACAGTCAAAAACCGACAGGTGTGCTTCCTGAAGATGGGGTGCGCCTTCGATCGTGTCGTTTTCCTCAATATAGGCCAAGATATCTCGGATCTGCTCTTCCGTGTACCCAAGGCGGCGCAGTGCAATTGGGACCGTATTGTTGACGATCTTGAGCATGCCGTCGCCTTTACCGGCCAGCAGCTTGTATTTCACCAGAGCAATGTCTGGTTCAATGCCCGTGGTGTCGCAATCCATCATAAAGCTGATGGTACCGGTCGGGGCCAGCACCGTTGCCTGGGCATTGCGGTAGCCGTAGCGTTCGCCCAGGGCCACCATGCGGGCCATGCTTTCACGCGCTGCTGCTTTCAGGTAAGCTGGACAGCTGGGGTGGATCTCTTCAACGGCTGCTTGGTGCATGCGCATCACTTCGAGCATGCAGTCCCGGTTTTGCTCGAAGGCCGCAAACGGCCCAATGCGTTCGATAGCCGCGATCTCCGCACTGCGGGCATACGCCTCGGCATGCATGATGGCCGTAATGGCACCGGCCACAGCCCGCCCCTCGTCGCTATCGTAGGGCAATCCCATGGCCATTAACATCGCCCCTAGGTTAGCAAAGCCCAAGCCGAGCGGCCGGTAGTCGTGGCTGTTTTGGGCGATCTTTTCCGAGGGATAGCCCGCATTGTCCACCAGGATCTCCATGGCTGTGATGAAGATCCGTACGGCTGCCCGGAAGCGCTCGACGTCGAACGACCCGTCTTCGCGCTGGAATTTGCGCAGGTTCAGCGAGGCCAGGTTGCAGGCGGAGTTGTCGAGAAACATGTATTCGGAGCAAGGATTGCTCGAATTGATCGGCCCGCTATTTTTGCAAGTGTGCCACTTTTGAATCGTGTCCTCATACTGCAAGCCTGGGTCGCCGCAAATCCACGTGCCTTCGGCCACCTTGTAGAGCAGTTCGTAGGCATCAATTTCTTCGACCACTTGCCCGGTGGTGACGGCGCGCAACGGATACTTTTTGCGGGCCAGCACCGCCTCCATGAACTCGTCCGTCACACGCACCGACTGGTTCACATTCTGAAAAGCAACCGAGTTGTACGCCTCCCCATTAAAAGAACCATCATAGCCCTGCTCAATGAGCGCCCAGGCCTTTTTTTCTTCCTTGGCCTTGGCGGTCACAAATTCCATGATATCGGGATGCCAGACCTTGAGCGTTTGCATGATGGCCGCTCGGCGCGTTTTACCTCCCGACTTAATCGTAGCGCCTGTGGCATCCTGCACCCGCATAAACGAGACCGGACCCGAGGGCTGCCCCCCTCCGGAGAGTTTTTCTTTGGTAGAACGCAACTTGGACCAGTCGGCACCCACGCCTGAGCCAAACTTAAACAGGCGGGCGCTTTCGGCCATCAGCTGCCAAATATCGTCGATGGAGTCTTCAACCGAAATAATGAAACAGGCAGAAGCTTGCGGCCGCTCATACGGATCAACCGGCAGTGCGCGCTGCGCCTTAAAATCCCATCCCCAAATGGTCTTTCCCCCCGTATCCCGCACGCCATACAGATGGTAAAGCCCAACGTTGAACCAAACCGGAGAGTTAAATGCCCCGTACTGGTGCAGACAAAGCCACGTCAGCTCATCGTAGAAACGCTCGGCATCTTCCGGCGAGGCAAAATAGCCCTGATCCCTACCCCAGTCGGTGATCGTACGCGTTACGCGATGAATGAGCTGCTTTAGGCTGTACTCGCGCTTACCTTCACGCGGATCGCCATTACCTACAGCCAGATCTCCGTAAAAATATTTGGACGCCACCACGTTGGTGGCCAGTTGGCTCCACGTTGATGGAAACTCGACGTCCTTTTGCTCAAAAACCGCTTCACCTTTGCTGTTGTAAATGGCCGCAGTTCGGCGCTCCCAGACAACCGAGTCGAAAGGATGCTGCCCTTCGGTAGAAAAAACACGTGCAATACGCAACCCCTGACGCAGCGTCGAAGCTTCTGGCAATAGACGGGGAGACTTTGCCATAACAACCTCCAAATATGGTTAGGGTAGGTTTGCTCTGTAATCGCACACGCCTTGCAGTAGAAGCAGTCTTTTGTAATAACGGATATAGAAACCTTGCTTGGGTAAGACTGCTTCCCAGACCGGGCTTTTCTAATAAAGACCCTTGCTGCCGTTAATTCAAGCAGAAGTTAATCACAATTTATCCACACAACTCCACCAAAAAACAAGAATAACAGCAGTTTTGACACAAAAGCATTTCTAACCTTTATAAATATGTTTAATTTCCGTTATGCATCAAAACAGGTCTAAGAAATCCACTTATCCACAGCGTTGGATGTTTGGCTTTTTAGGATCTGTATAACGGAAATCAAGATAAGAAAACCCCGGCAACGGATGCCGGGGCGCATTTCCGGCTGAGCGGGCAGCCGGGCTCAAAAGGAGCCTTATACTTTAAAACTCCTCCTCTTCATCATCCTCAAAGTCCTCAAACTCATCATCGAAGTCTTCTTCGAAATCCTCGAAGTCCTCATCGTCAAAGTCTTCTTCAAAGTCTTCGAAGTCTTCTTCATCAAAATCTTCTTCGAAATCTTCGAAGTCTTCCTCGTCAAAGTCTTCTTCTTCAAAGTCGTCAAAATCCTCTTCCTCTTCATTGTAAGCCCACGCCCCTGGGACCAAAGGTAAGGTGTCTTCCAAAGTGAAAGTACGCATAGTAGATAAATGCACAGGTTTGGTGAATCTTGGCTCCTGGCCGGGCTGCCCGGCCCTCCATGGGCAAAAATACGACAAATCAGGGAATACACGACAGGCTTAGCCTCTTAGGATTATGAAAAATTCCCGTTCATGCAGCTACTTGCAATAGGCTTCTTCGGTAGGGGCTTCGGTCAGGGGTTCAAGCTGTTGCCACAGATCGCTTACCGTTAGGGCACGTGCCGGCGCTACAGGAAGTCCAGCGGCTCGCAATGCCCGTGCAACCCAGTGATTGCAATTATTGAACAGGTGATAGCGTCCGCGTGCTGCGTAGAAAAAGCTTTCGCGGCCGTAGAGGCCGGGCTGCAACCGCTGCACTTGGCCTGTCTGGTCTCGCGCGAAATAGTTCGCCACGTAAGCCACCAAACGGCGAAACGCTTCAGCATCCAAGTCGAGCTGCCGTACCGACTCGCGGAAAAGCTGCACCGGCGCGTCGTCAAACCCAGCCACATGGAGCACCGCGCGCGAAGGCCACAGGGCAGCCCGCAGTGCATCCCCAACACCAGGGTTAGGATCGGGATAGTAACCGGCCTCTCCCCAACCCACTTCCAAAAAACGGCGTTCCGGGAAGAAAACCTCCCGGGGCCAAAGGGTATCCCACAGATCCTTCTGGCAAAAGGCTATGCCCGCATGCCAGCCGTGATGCACCAGGTAAACCCGATAGCGAGGCTGCGCCTGCACCGACAAATCGATGAGCAGGCCCAAAAGAACTCCCCCAAGGAACGTGAAAAGATGCATGGCTTCAGGGAACCCTGCCTGAGATTTAGGGTGTGCAGCGGTTGCTGTCTTGTCCGCGTAAGTTTAAGCGAGGTTCCACCATGCCGCTGCTAAATCGTTACAGCCGCACCATCACGCAGCCTAAATCGCAAGGCGCCTCACAGGCCATGCTTCTGGCCACGGGCCTAAAAGAAGAAGACCTGAACAAGCCACAGATCGGCATTGCTTCGGTTTGGTTTGAGGGCAATCCTTGTAATATGCACCTGCTGGAGCTGGCAGCTGAAGTGAAGGCCGGTGTTCAGCAGGCTGGGATGGTAGGCTTTCGGTTCAATACCATTGGCGTTTCTGATGGCATCTCGATGGGCACGGACGGGATGTCCTACAGCTTGCCTTCACGAGATCTGATTGCCGATTCGATCGAGACGGTCATGCGGGCGCAATGGTACGACGGTCTTATTGCGCTGCCCGGATGCGACAAGAATATGCCGGGTTGCGTTATCGCTATGGGCCGTCTAAATCGCCCCGCCCTCATGATCTACGGGGGCACGATCCGTCCAGGTTGTCTGAACGGCCAGAAGCTCGATGTCGTAAGTGCCTTTCAAAGCTATGGCGAATACTTAGCGGGCAAAATTACCGATGAGCAGCGCCGTGCTATCATTCGGCATGCTTGCCCAGGTCCTGGCGCCTGCGGTGGCATGTACACGGCCAACACCATGGCAGCTGCCATTGAAGCCATGGGGCTATCGCTCCCTTTTAGTTCTAGTCTTCCAGCCGAAGACCCACGCAAGCGCGAAGAATGCCGACGGGCAGGGATCGTCATGCGTCAGCTGCTGGAGCAAGACCTTAAGCCCCGCGACATTGTCAGCCGCGCCTCGCTTGAAAACGCCATCGCCGTTGTGATGGCCTTGGGGGGGTCAACCAATGCGGTACTGCACCTGCTGGCCATCGCGCATGCCTTTGACTTGCCCCTCAGCCTGGACGACTTTCAGCGCCTGGCGCAGCGCGTACCGCTCTTGGCCGACTTGAAGCCAAGTGGTCGCTACGTTATGGAAGACCTGTGCCGCATTGGGGGCGTGCCCGCGGTGATGAAGCTTTTGCTGGCCCATGGTGTGCTTCACGGCGATGCGCTTACGGTGACGGGCAAAACCGTTGCCGAAAACCTGGCCGAAGTGCCTGCCTTACCTGAGGACCAGGACATCATCCGTCCTTGGAACAACCCCATCAAACCTACCGGCCACATCTACATCTTGTACGGCAACCTGGCCCCTGGCGGCTGCGTGGCCAAGATCACAGGCAAAGAAGGCTTGCGCTTCAGCGGCCCAGCCCGCGTGTTCGACTCCGAGGAGGACATGCTGGCCGGCTTGGAAGCAGGCCGCATTCAGCGCGGCGATGTGATCGTGATTCGCTACGAAGGGCCTAAAGGGGGCCCCGGCATGCCTGAAATGCTTACACCTACCTCCGCCCTCATGGGTGCAGGCTTAGGCCAGGATGTAGCACTGATTACCGACGGTCGTTTCAGCGGTGGTAGCCATGGCTTCATTATTGGCCATGTCGTGCCTGAAGCCCAGGAAGGCGGCCCGATCGCGCTCATCCGGGATGGCGATCGCATCACGATCGATGCCGAAGCCGGGACGATTCAGGTAGCCCTTTCCGACGAAGAGCTGGCGCAGCGCCGGGCTGCCTGGACCCCCCCACCGCTGAAGGTTTCACGCGGCGTACTTTACCGCTACATTCAAACCGTGCAGGACGCTTCCCACGGCTGCATTACTGACGCGCCCCTGAGCGAAACGGTAACCCTGGGATCAACGCCTGCCTGAAACGGTATCTAGCGGTGAGGGCTTTACGGCGGGAACGCCTATGTCGGACTTGTTCCAGGAGGCAGCCGAGCGCCTGCTGCAGGCACAGGCGCCCTTGGCCGAACGCATGCGGCCACGCACACTCGACGAATTCGTCGGACAAGAACACATCTTAGGGCCTGGCAAGCTGCTGCGCCGCGCCATCGAAGCCGACCGCCTCTCGTCGCTGATCTTTTATGGTCCGCCAGGAACAGGTAAAACCACGCTGGCCCAAATCATTGCACGCAGCAGCCGAGCGCATTTTACTGCCCTCAACGCCGTGCTTGCCGGCGTCAAGGACATTCGCGATGCCATTGAAGCCGCTCAAGAACGCCTGCGGCTGCATCAGCGGCGTACCATCCTGTTTATCGACGAAGTTCACCGCTTCAACAAAGCCCAGCAGGACGCCTTACTCCCTCATGTCGAAAACGGCACGGTCATCTTCATTGGTGCTACTACGGAAAACCCTTATTTTGAGGTGATCAAACCGCTGGTCAGCCGATCTCGCGTTTTTGAGCTTAAGCCGCTCACGCCAGAACACTTGCGACGCATTGCCCAGCAAGCGCTCACCGATCCCACGCGTGGCTACGGCCGCCGCAACGTTGTCGTCGATCCCGAAGCCCTGGAGCATCTCATCGATGTGGCCAGTGGCGATGCCCGTTCGCTGCTGAATGCCCTGGAGCTAGCTGTCGAAACAACACCGCCCGATGCCGAAGGCCGCATTCACATTACGCTGCCTGTTGCTGAAGATTCCATTCAGCGTCGGGCCGTGCTTTACGACAAAGAAGGGGATGCGCACTTCGACACCATCAGCGCCTTTATCAAAAGCCTGCGGGGGTCTGATCCGGATGCTGCCCTCTACTGGCTTGCCCGGATGATCTATGCGGGAGAAGACCCGCGCTTTATCTTGCGTCGCATGCTGATCTTTGCAGCCGAGGACGTTGGACTGGCCGATCCGCAGGCCTTACAAGTGGCCGCAGCCGCCGCGCAGGGGTTTGAGTATGTAGGCATGCCCGAAGGGCAGTTCCTTTTGTCCGAATGCTGCCTGTACCTGGCCACGGCACCCAAAAGCAACACGACAATGGCCTATTTTGACGCGCTAGCCTACGTGGAGCGCGAGCAAAGCGGCGAAGTACCTATCCATCTGAAAGACGCCCATCGTGACCAACAAGGCCTTGGTCACGGCCAAGGCTACAAATATCCGCATGCCTATCGCGAACACTACGTTGCCCAGCAGTACCTGCCTGATCACATGCAGGGCACCTATTTTTACGAGCCGTCAAATCAGGGTTACGAACGCCTAATCGCCGAACGTTTAGCTGCCTGGCGACAACGCGACCTGGCCGAAAACCTGCCCAAACGCCTCAAACGCTACCGGCCAGATACCCATAAGCCATAAGTTTTTGTACTTTTACCTCTCTCTACGGATTGGGCCAAGGCGACCACATGGACGCACTGCTGACGGCCGAACACGAAGCACTGCTTGAAAGCGAGCGCAACTTGCTTGTCCGGCTCCATGGTCTGCTGGCCCGTACCGGGGCCGAGCCGACCCTGCGCGAGCGCCTTTCTGAAGTGATCGAGGCGCTTGAGGCCCCCTTTGTCGTGGTGGTCGTCGGCGAGTTCAACGCGGGCAAATCGAGCGTGCTCAACGCGCTTGTTGGCGAAAAGCTGCTCGAAGAAGGACCTATCCCTACCACAGCACGCATTACGCTGCTGCGTCATGGAACGGTGCAGCTAGAACGCCCCCGCTCAGCATACCTTGTGGAGCGCTACCATCCCTTGCCTAGGTTGCGTCACCTGGTACTTGTCGATACGCCCGGGACCAATTCTATCCTTCGCCGCCACCAGGAGCTGACCGAGCGGTTTATTCCCCGGGCTGATCTGGTGCTTTTTGTGACCTCGTTCGATCGCCCATTAGCCGAAAGCGAACGCCAGTTTCTTGCCTACATCCGCGACGTCTGGGCTAAACGTCTGGTATTTGTACTGAACAAAGCCGACCTGGCCCGATCCGAAGCCGACCTTACGCAAGTGCTCGAACATATCCGCGCAGCCTGTCGTGAACTCCTGGGCTTTGAGCCAGAGATCTTCCCCATCAGTGCTATACAGGCTTTCGAAGCACGTACGAGCCAAAACCCAACGCAACGCCAGCAGTGCTGGCAAGCCAGTCGCTTCGAAGCTTTCGAGCACTTCTTGGTAGCACGCCTAGCTGGCCCTGAACGCCTTCGGCTTAAGTTCTCCACACCACTCGACATAGCTGAACGGCTGATCACGCGCCTGCGCATCCATCTGGCTAAGCGACGCACTTTAGTGAAGCAAGAGCAGCAAAACCTGAATCGCCTAGAAGCGCAGCTCCAAGCCGCCTATCAGGAGCTTCTCAGCACGGTGCGTCCCTATTTGGCGGAAATCGATAATCAGCTCCTTAAGGTTGAACGCCGGGGCTTGAAGTTTTTGCAGGAGGTGATTCGGATTGGCCGGCTGAGCCTGCTGCGCGATCGGGATCGCTTTAAAGAAGCATTTGCCCATCAGGTGGTGTGCGACTTAGACCAGCGTCTGGAAGCCACCCTTGCTGAAGCGGTCGATCGCTTGCTGACGCAGGGACTCCAGCGCTGGCAACTGAGCTTTCATGAGTTCACCCAACGCGTTGAACAAGTCGTCCGCCGACGCCCTCCCCGTGTGCAGGCAGCACTGCTGCACGACCGCCGGAGACTCTTCGAGTCGGTCGTAGCGCAGGCCGCACGCCAGCTGAGTACCTACGACCTGCGCGAAGAATCCCGTCGCATTTTAGAAAATGCGCGCGATGCCGCAGCACTTTTCCTGCACGCGGAAGCCTTAGCCGGACTGGGCGCGCTGATCACCATGCTCATTACCGCCGCTGGGCTCGACGTGACCGGAGGCTTTGCGGCAGCTGGGGTACTGGCTTTATTTGGCCTTGTCGTACTTCCGCTCCAAAAGCGGCGCGCCTTGCAGGAATTCCGCAAGCGGATTACGCTGCTGCGGACCTCGCTACACACAGCCCTAACGCAACAGCTCGAATATGAGGTAGACCACCTGCTCGAACGCCTAGCCGCGACGCTCAACCCTTACCGGGAATTTGTCGCGCGCGAACACCGCCTGATCAGTGAAACCACCGAAGAACTGCGGATGCTAAGCCGCGAATGCCAACGCTTGCGCGCAGCTGTCGCAAAGGCCGTGCCCGTTGGCTAACGTCGCTGCTCACGGCTGTCAACCGTGCAGGTGGTCCGGATGCCTCCACGTACGTTGTAGACGGTAGTGACTTTCAAATACTCGGGGTCTTCAAGATGGCGCATGACGTCTTGATAGACCATAGCGGTCACGTCTTCCTGCGTCACCCCAATATGCCGCCAAGAAATGAGGTAGTACTTTAAACTCTTAAGCTCCAGAATCCAACTTCCGGGAACGTACTCAATCCGGAGCACGCCATAGTCTGGCAACCCCGAAAACGGACAGACGGCAGAAAACTCGCCTGGCTCGGTTTCATACACAACCACTTGCCGTACAGCGTGCTCGTAGGGCAGGCGGTCTATGTGCTGCTGCCGCGCTGCGGGTGGCAAGAAAGGCTGAATGTGCCCCTCAGGCCGAATACCGTAGCGCGCCATATAGGCCAGCGCTTGTTCCGTATGCAGGAGCGCTTCTTCCCGAAGCGCTGCAAGCTTTTCAGCCCATGCCTGTCGCTCTGGTTCGGTCATCGCCATGTTTTTGTTTTTTTGCAGCAAAACGCACTGCTGCAAGGATGGTTCAACGTTTGTCGGATCCTACGACACCCCAACGCCACTCGGGCGTTTCATGAAACGTAACCACTAGAAATTTTTTCATCTTATGAAAATTGCCAAACAGTTTCGGTTTGAGGCGGCGCACCGGCTACCCTGGCATCAAGGTGCCTGTCGCCACTTGCATGGCCATTCCTACCGCCTCGTCGTTGGGCTTGAAGGCACGCCTAACGCTCGGGGGATCTTGGTAGATTTTCAGGACCTCAAGCGTTTGCTTAAGCCTCTGCTGGATCGGTGGGACCATGCCACTTTAGTGGCTGCCAGCGATACTGCCCTGCAGGAAGCCCTAGATGCCCTGGGTTCTCGCTACGTGGTGCTCCCCTTCGATTCGACCGCAGAGAACCTATGCACCTATATAGCCGACTACCTTATGCACGAAGCAGGCGACTGGCTGCGTGCCCAAGGCGTACGGCGCTTGTGGGTGCGCTTGGCTGAGACCGAAACCTCGTTTGCTGAACTGGAACGTGCGCTGCTGCCCGATGTCCACCCCGAATCTGCTCCCCACGCTTAAGCCCACCACACACGGCGAAACAGCTTTGGTGCTTTTTTCCGGTGGGCAGGACTCTACCACCTGCCTTTACTGGGCACGGCACTACTTCCCAAAGGTGGAAGCCATCGGCTTCCACTACGGCCAAAAGCACGCGGTTGAGTTGGAGCAAGCCCGTAAAATCGCACGCCACGCTGGCGTACCCTTTACCGTGCTGGACCTGCGCGGTCTCCTTAGCGGAAGTGCACTCCTTGAAGCTAACCAAGAGGTATCGGCTGCCCATCCCCTGGCGCCTCACCTGCCAGCCTCGTTTGTACCTGGCCGCAACGCGTTATTTCTAACGTTGGCGGCCAGTTACGGCTTTACGCGTGGAATTCACGACTTAGTCGGCGGCATGTGCCAGACCGACTATTCGGGCTACCCAGACTGCCGCCGTGCTTTTATCGATGCTATGGAGCAAGCCCTTTCGCTGGCACTGGATGTAACTATCCGCATCCACACGCCCTTGATGCACCTAACCAAAGCAGAAACCTGGCGACTGGCGCGTGAACTAGGCATTCTGGAGGTGATTGTTGAACTCACGCATACCGACTACAATGGCGACCGCTCCGAACGCCACGAATGGGGCTACGGCCGCCTCGACAACCCCGCCTCGATCCTCCGCGCTCGCGGCTACGAAGAAGCCAAAGCCCGCGGATGGCTCGACTAATCCCGTGCGCACCTACCGGATCAAGGCCATCTGGAAAACCCTGCAGGGCGAAGGCTTTTTCGCTGGAAGGCCAGCTGTCTTTGTGCGTTTTGTAGGATGCAACCTGTGGTCTGGCTACGAACGCGACCGGGAACGCGACGCAAGGCGCACCGGAGCTAACTGCCCACGTTGGTGCGACACAGACTTCCGAAAAGCAGGTAGCCGCGCCTACACGGCCGAGGCGCTCATAGCCGCCCTGCAAGACATTGGAGGCGCCATCCGCTTCTGCGTACTTACCGGTGGCGAGCCCTTGCTGCAGCTCGATGCCTTGCTTGTCTCTGCCCTAAAACAAGCAGGCTACTTTGTGGCCATTGAGACCAACGGGACAATGAGCCTGCGCCAGGCATGCACCGATCCGGTAACCGGCAAGCTCATCGCTCCTGACTGGATCGTGTGTAGCCCGAAATTACCCGAAGAGCAGCTGCGGTTAGAATTTTTCGATGAGTTGAAGCTGATTGTGCCAGACTATCGACCCGAGCAGTATGCCCGCTTTGCGCGACGGGCACGACTACATCGCTTAGGCGGCCGACCGCTCCCCTTGCTTTGGCTTCAGCCCGAAGATGGCCCTCGGCTGGAAATGGCCAAGCGGTGTGCGGTCGAACTTGCCCTGGCCCATCCTGCCTGGCGCGTTTCGGTCCAAGCACACAAAATCTTGGGGGTGGAATAACCCAACTGGCGACGCGTGCACGGAAGCTATTGTGGCTAAAACAGCTCCAATTGGCGGCCACCTGGGGGCTTAGCGCGCGCAGCGTGCACTTTGTGCCGAACGTAGCCTGGCGGCACATCCCTAAGAAATCGGGAGGGACAAGCCGCCTGGAGCTGTCCCCTGTGGTGACGCTTTCGGGCCCAGGTCACAAACAGGCGCTCTTGCGCACGTGTCATCCCCACAAAAAACAGACGTCGCTCTTCGGCCTCTTGGGCTTGATCAACCACGCCGTCGTAGCTGAGCGGCAATAGCCCCTCTTCGCAGCCTACAATGAAAACAACCCGAAATTCTAGCCCTTTAGCTGCATGCAGCGTGAGCAGCGAAACGCCTTCAGCGCGACGATCCCACAGGTCGGCCTCACTGCGCAGCGCCAGTTCGTTTCGGAAAGCCGTCAGGTCATCCCCACACTGGGCAGCCAGCATCCGCAGCATAGGAAGCAGCGCTTCGAGCTCTGGCACAGGCGCTGCTTGGGCTACCCACTGGGCCAGTCGTTCTGTAAGTGTTGCGGCGGCAGGTGCTTCGGCCAACTGCTCAAGCAGCGCCTCAACGGCAGGGTGCTCGATAATAAGCCGGTGCGTCCGCTTCTGGAACGGAATACCGGCCTGAGCTAGCACTTCTTGCAATTCTGCTGCTTGGGCTTCAGTACGGTAAAGCACCGCTATATCCCCAAAAGTATAGGTATGCTCTTGGCCATCTGCCCGAGCGCTGTCGAGGGCATAGAAAGAGGTGCCCCCGATAAGCCTTTCGATCGTCTCGGCTACAAAAATGGCTTCAGCCCGAGGGCTGAAGCATTCCACTACATCAATGGGCTCGCCGCCCGGCTGCAGGGCCACAAGCGCGCGATCTGGCACCAGCGACGCTGGGGCGATCATCTGCTGAGCTGCCTCGAGGATGGTTTGCGTTGAGCGATAGTTTTGCCGGAGCAGCACGCGTCGGGTATTGGGATAATCATGGGTAAAATGCAAGAAAAAGCGCACATCGCTACCCCGAAATCCATAGATAGCCTGATCGGGATCGCCGATGACAAACAGACGGGCATTGGGCTCTGGAGCCAATAGCCGCAGCAATCGGTATTGGCAGGCATCCACATCTTGAAATTCGTCGACCGAAATCCAGCGAAAGCGCTCGCGATAGGCCCTTGCCACTTCGGGATCGGTCTCTAAAAGCTCGAGCGACAGACCAATCAAGTCGTCGTAGTCTACCTGACCCCTTTCCCGGAGTGCCTGGTCGTAGGCTGCGCGCACTGCCAACACGTGCTGGTCGGTTGCCTGTCCGGTGCGTTTCAGCCGCGAAAGATGGGATAAAAGTCGCTGCGCCTGGGTAGGCGAAAAGCCCTGGGCTTCGAGCAGTGCACGCTGCTCGGCTTCGGTAGCTACCCGAAGCGCTCTGGGCAAGCCCAATCGGTCGCCATAGTGCGTTAAGATGTCTAATCCAAGACCATGAAAGGTGGTCACGGTCAGTTTTTCAGCATCAGCGCCGAGCAAGGCCTGGAGGCGCTGGCGCATTTCATCAGCTGCCCGTCGCGTGAACGTAAGCGCTAGGCATTGGGTCGGATCGACACCGCGTTCCCGCACCAGGTACGCCAGCCGGTAGGTCAGCGTGCGCGTTTTACCTGTGCCTGGACCGGCTACTACGAGTACTGGCCCTTCGATGTATTCGGCTGCAGCGCGCTGATCCTCATCTAGCCCAGCCAGCAGGCCACCGTTGCCATTGGTCGGGGTCAGGTGAACAGGCGGAGGCGTTGGCTCAGCCAAGGGGGCAGCTTGGGGCAATACGGGTTCCCGGGGTTGCCTGGGTGCTGCTTGGGGTAAGGGCAGATCAAATAGGAACCCCACAGCCCTGCCTTGCGCCCGTTCAGCATCGGTGAGCAGCCGGATTACGCCATAGGTGCCGTCATATCCTGCTTCGCGGATCACCTCACCTGCCCGCATGCGACGAATAGCCTCGGCCAGCAGCGAACCCGCGTGCCGTGCCAGCTCTTCCAGGGGAAGCTCACGCAACACGCTCAGCTCCGGACCCAGCGCCCCCAGCAGCCGCGCATAGCGTTGCTGCAGGGCCTGCGTGCCCGGCCCTTTGTTTTCGACTTCAGCCAAGATTTCGATCAGGGGAATAAGGTGCTCAAAGGGCATGGGGCGCTCTGGGTGCGCACCTTCAGGGCGATCGGCCAAGGCTTCAACGCGGTGCAGCACCCCTACGGTAATCGGCCGGCCACAGCTCGGGCAGCGTCCACCCAAGCGGCGCGTTTCGGCCGGTTCCAAACGCACTCCACAGGCGCGATGGCCGTCCAGGTGATACTTGCCCTCTTCAGGGAAGAACTCAATGGTGCCCCTATAGCCTTGCCCCGTTTCAAGCGCCCGTTTGATGGCAAAGTAGTCTAGCTCCGTATCAAACAGACAAGCCTCGCGGCCCAGCTTAGCAGGCGAGTGCGCATCGGAGTTGGAAACCAACGTATAGCGGTCTAGTGCCGAAAGCCGCCAGTTCATGGGCGGATCCGACGAAAGACCAGTCTCGAGGGCAAAAATATGGGGCGTCAGGTCGCCGTAGCAGGCCTCGACCGTATCAAAACCCGACTTCGAGCCCAGCACCGAAAACCAAGGGGTCCAGATGTGCGCAGGAATCAGAAAGCAACCTTCACCAGCTTCCAAGGTGATTTCGAGCAGATTGCGGGAATCCAGCCCAAGGATAGGCCGACCATCAGCCTTTAGGTTACCGATGCGGCCCAAAGCTTCGCGAATGCGCTCGGCTTTGTCCAAGTCGGGTGCATAGAGGAGGTGGTGAACCTTGCGTACGCGATCGCCTTTCTTATAAATCGTTGAAACTTCGACCTCGAGCATAAAACGAACGGGAGTGAGGGCTGGCACGCCAGCTTGGCGACGGACTTCGCGATCCAGTTCATCCCGCAAGCGAAACAGCCCAGGTTCAGCAGGAACGAGTTTTTCCCGAAGCTCAGCCATCCAGGCTGGGTGCGTAAAGTCTCCCGTAGCAACTACCGCAATGCCCTTACGATAAGCCCACAAGGCCAGGTGCTCCAGATCCAGGTCCGGACTGGTTGCTCGGGAGTATTTGGAGTGTACGTGCAGATCAGCTGCAAACAGCATGGCCTAGCGCAGCAAGGTTGTCGGTTGCAGCAAAGTTACGCGAACTTGCAGCGCAAGGCCAGTTGTTGCCAATAAAACAGGCCCTGCCATAATGGCAGGGCCTGTTTGCGGTCGCGGAGAGGGAGGGATTCGAACCCTCGGTACCGCTTTAGGCGGTACGGCGGTTTAGCAAACCGCTGGTTTCAGCCACTCACCCACCTCTCCGGCTAATCTGGGCTGCTCTACGTAAGCTGTAAGATAACGTTCCCGGAGTTTTAGGGCAATTTATGCGCCACCCTTGGCTAGCGCTTCGGCACCACTGGTGATTTCAAGTATTTCTTTTGTGATCGCGTCTTGGCGTGCCCGGTTATATTTGAGGCGCAGCTGCCGCAATAATTCTTCGGCGTTGGTGGTGGCGTTATCCATGGCTACCATGCGTGCGCCTTGCTCGGCCGCGTAGGACTCTAGCAAAATCCGCCAAATCTGGTAGCTTAGGTAATGAGGAACAAGTGCTTCTAAGATCGCCTGTGGATTCGGCTCGAAAAGGTAATCTACCTGATAGCCCGGCCTTAGGTGGGGTCGCTGCCCCAGATCCCGTTCCATGATAGGCGTCAGGAAACGCTCGGTCGGGATTGGCAAAAATGGTTCAACGATTCGATTTTGGGCGATTGTGTTGCGGAATTCGTTATAGACGATGCGCACTTCGTCCCACTGCCCTTCCAGATAGCCTGAGGCAAGCGTATCGGCAATCTGACGGGCCATGTTGAAGGTGAGCCGATCGAAAATCCCCTGCTGATGTCCAGCGATGGGATAGTTTCTGCGGCGAAAATAGTCGTAGCCCTTTCGGCCAATGCAGTAGAGGTAAAGCTGTCCCTTGCGGGCGAGCGTTTCGTACACCTGGGCGATGGTTTGCTCGGCGAGCTTAATGATGTTGGCATTAAAGGCCCCAGCGAGCCCGCGATCTGCGGTAACCACCACCAGCAGCGCAGCCTGTCGTTCCTGGCGCGCTTGAAAAAGTGGATGCAGCCCTGGATCGATATGCCCCTGCAGATGGCTGATCACCTCGGCCAGTTCAAAGGCGTAGGGGCGCGTTTGAAAGATGCGCTCTTGTGCTCGGCGCAGCTTGGCTGCGGCCACCATTTTCATGGCGCGCGTGACCTGCTGCGTGCTTTTGACTGAATTAATCCGGTTGCGGATATCTCGAAGGCTTGCCATAGGGAGAGCCGTCAGGCAGGTTGCGCTTCGCTGCTTGTGTAGACCTCAATAAGGGCCTGGGCCTCTTTGCGGAAGATCTGGGCCAGCTCATCGGTCAATTCGCCCGTTTGGGCCAGTTGCTTAAGCTGCTCTGCATAACGCAAGCGCAGCCGTTCCAGAAATTCCTGTTCAAAGGCGCGCACCTGATGCACCGGTAGCGGGTCGAGCAGTCCTTGCGTTGCCACAAAAATGATGGCAATCTGTTCTTCAACCGGCATAGGCCGGTACTGGCCTTGTTTGAGCACTTCAACCAGCCGCTCACCGCGCCGCAACTGGCGCTGCGTGGCGGGGTCTAGGTCTGAGCCAAACTTAGCAAAAGCTTCCAGCTCGCGATACTGGGCCAGTTCGATACGCAGCGTACCGGCCACTTTCTTCATGGCTTTGATCTGCGCGCTACCGCCCACACGGCTGACGGAAATGCCGACATTGATGGCCGGCCGAATGCCCGCGTTGAACAGATTCGCCTCTAGGTAAATCTGGCCATCGGTAATCGAGATCACGTTGGTGGGGATGTAGGCCGATACATCTCCAGCCTGCGTTTCGATCACCGGCAGCGCGGTCAGCGAACCGCCCCCTTTAACCAAGTGCTTAATGGAGGGGGGCAGGTTGTTCATCTGACGGGCAACCTCGTCACTGCTAATAATCTTGGCTGCGCGCTCTAGCAATCGGCTGTGCAGATAGAAGATGTCGCCTGGATAGGCTTCGCGCCCGGGGGGACGGCGCAGCAGCAGCGACACTTCACGATAGGCAACCGCTTGCTTAGAGAGATCGTCGTAAACCACAAGTGCATGGCGGCCGGTGTCGCGGAAGAACTCACCGATGCAAGCCCCAGCAAACGGTGCAATGAACTGCATTGGGGCTGGGGCCGAAGCAGGCGCATTCACCACGACGGTGTATTCCATGGCGCCATGCGCTTCAAGCGCCCGCACCACCTGTGCAACGGTCGAAGCCTTCTGCCCAATGGCCACGTAAATGCAATAGACCGGCTTGTCGGTTTGGTGCGTGTACTTTTGGTTGATGATGGTGTCGACCAGCACAGCCGTCTTTCCCGTTTGCCGGTCCCCGATAATCAGCTCACGCTGCCCCCGTCCAATCGGGATCATGGCATCAATGGCCTTGATGCCGGTCTGCAGCGGCTCCCGCACTGGCTCACGGTAAATCACACCAGGCGCTTTGCGCTCCAGCGGCATTTCGTATTTCTCCCCCAAAATAGGTCCTTTGCCATCCAGGGGGTTGCCTAGGGGATCGATGACGCGTCCCAGCATTCCTTCAGAGACCAAGATCGAGGCCACGCGATGTGTCCGACGGGCTTCATCCCCTTCCTTTACCTTGTCCACCTCGCCGAAGAGCACAACGCCTACATTATCCTCTTCGAGGTTAAGGGCCATGCCCGTCACACCGCTGCGCGGAAATTCGATCAGCTCGCCAGCACCTACCCCTTGGAGGCCGTAAATGCGGGCGATGCCGTCGCCTACCTGCAGGACCGTTCCTACTTCGTAAACGTCTGCTTCTGCCTCAAAGCCTCCCAGCTCCCGCCGGAGGACCTCCGTAATTTCGTCAGGTCGAATCGCCGTAGCCATAGCTTATGGGCTTACGTTGGATTTTCCGTTAAACGCTATTGTATTGCGGCGTAGCCGCTCGCGGAGGATGGCCAGCTGGTGTCGTACGCTGCCATCATAGACTGTATCGCCAATCCGAACAACCAAGCCGCCGATCAGGCCAGGATCGTAGGTTAGGCGAAGGCGAACGCGTTTGCCGGTCAAACGCTCCAGTCGCTCCTGCAGGGGAGCAGCCCCAGCCTCGTCCAATGGAAAGGCCGTACGTACATGCGCCTCGACAATACCTTGCGCCTCATCCTGAAGCACCTGATAGGCCCGCACCACGTCTGGCAACAGGTGTTCCCGCTCTTTGGCAATGAGCAACATAAGAAAACGCCACGTCAACGGGTGCACCCGACCGGCAAGCAACCGTTCCAGAATTTTTTGCTTTTTATCTCGAGGAATAACCGGGCTTTCAAAGATGCGCGCCAGCTCGCGTGAAGCGGTGAGCAGTTCGCTGAGCTGTTGGAGGTCAGCGTCGATGGCAGAGGCCAATGCTTGTGCCCGGGCTTCTTCGAACAACGCCCGGGCATACCGTCGCGCTACAGGATGCATACCGCCACGCATGCCCGTTTAGTTCTGATTTTCTGGAAGCGACGCCAGAAAGCGTTCAACCAATCGGCGCTGCCGCTCGGCGTCCAGGTTTTCCCGAAGAATCTTTTCAGCAGCTTGCACCGCCAGATCCGCTACCACAGCCCTGAGCTCGTCCAGCGCGCCTTGCTTTTCGCGTTCGATCTCTGCTTGCGCCTGAGCTTGCATTTGTTGAATTTGCAGCCGCGTCTTTTGCAATTCTTCCTGGCGCAGCCGTTCGGCTTCCTCGCGCGCTTCGCGCAAAAGGCGCTGTGCTTCTTGCTCCGCCTCGCGCCGGATGCGTTCGTTCTCGGCCTGAATCTGGCGCGCTTCCGCCAACGCCCGCTCGGCGCGACGCAGTGAGGTATCGATGGTTTCCTCACGCTCTTGAAGTGCCCGCACAATGGGGCCCCAGGCAAATTTATAGAGCACCAGAAGCAGCAGTAAAAACGTTATCGTCTTCCAGAAAATCAGCCCTGGTTCGACCGAGACCAGATTAGCTGCCAGAATCAGTTCCATGCCTTGTCTCTCCGCTTGGTCTTGTCTACCCTCCTGCTACCCTGGGAGAGACAGCTGCGGACTGTCTCTCCGGGGGCAGCCGGCACAGGCCTGCTGCCCTGCTCCTGCTTATTTAATGGCCAGCAGGATGCAGATCACCAGTCCAAAGAGCGCCACCCCTTCAATGAGAGCGGCCGCGATAATCATTGAGGTCCGGATGTCTCCTGAAGCCTCTGGCTGGCGTGCTGAGCCTTCCATAGCTGAAGCGGCTAGCCGTCCAATGCCCGCACCGGCACCAATAGCCACCAGGCCAGCACCAATACCTGCAGCGAGGAATGCTAGAGCAGTAGGTTCCATAAGTCGTTAAGGATCAGTTGGTTTACGGGGTAACGTTTATCGGTTAGGGTCTATGTTGAAGATGCAGCCGGTGGTGCATGCACCACCGCGCCTTCACCACTTTCGCCCTCTTGTTCATGTTCGTGTGTATGCTCTGCCACAGCCATTCCGATAAAAAGCGCCGAAAGCAGCGTAAAAACATAGGCCTGAATGAAGGCCACCAGCAGCTTAATCGCCGAAATAAAAAGCGTCAAAAGCACGCTAGGAAGCGTTGTCAACCAGGCCGCTAGCGCACCAAACAGGGCATTGATCATAAAAATCAACCCGATCAAGCTCAAGATGACCAGCGTGCCCGCGGTCATGTTGGCAAACAAACGGATAGCCAAGGCTGCGTGCCGCGTAAACAATCCCATGATTTCCACGGGGACCAAAATAGGCTTGACAAACACCGGCACGCCTGGCGGCCAAAGAATATGTTTCCAGTGATCCTTGGAAGCGTACACCACCCCGATGACAAACGTAAACATCGCCAGCACACCAGTTACGGCCAGATTTGAAGTGGCCGCTCCTAGATCGGGCACCAACCCCAGCAGATTACAAAAGAGAATGAAGAAAAACGCGGTAAGCAGATAGGGCAGAAACTTGTCGGCCTTGGCGCCCAGATTTGGACGGGCAATCTCGTCGCGTACAAAAACAATCAGGACTTCAGCTAGATTCTGCCAAACGCCCCGCGGAGGCGTGGTGCGACCCACGCCGCGTTGGTAGCGACGCGCAACCGGCAAAAACACGGCTAGCACAAGCAAAGCTGCCAGCAAACCAAAAACGTAATGCCGCGTGATTGAGAGATCTAGGGCCCAAAGCCCGTCCCGAGGCACGAGCTGCGCGTACAGGTGCTGATGCGCAGCAATAAGCCGCTCCAGAGCTACAGCTTCTTCGTAACGCTCACCCTCGTATGTAGCAGCGTATCGCCCAGAACGCAATGCTGCCGCTGTGCTGCTAAAGGCATCCAGCCGAAAGCCGGTTGCTGTGCGCACCAAAAACAGCCGCGGCAACTCCAGCGTAATAAAAGGTTCAAGAGCCAAATAGTAACCGTCGGCTGTGTGATGGATCAAGACTTCGCTGATGTTTTCAGACTCAGCCGCTACGCCCTGCGCAGGCCAGAAAATCCCCAGCCCGCACAGCATGAGCATAAGACTCCGTAGGCTTACCGCTTTGTTCATGCAGTTTATCGCCGCTGTTTTTCCGATGCGCCGCGATGCCACCAACCTACCTCGCCAATCAATCCCAAAACAAACACGCTTCCAAAGCCCAACAAAAACAACTCAGGCTGCAGCTTAAGCGCCTTCAGGGCTACGGCAATGAGCGTAAGTGCTCCTACTAGCCGTAGCGCCATCCCCCCCAAGACCCACCGCACAAAACGCGCCATCGGCCAGCCTTTGCCGCGCCCATTCCACCAAAACCCCAACCCATGATACAGGCTACCCAGTCCTATCCCATACACCACATCGACCCAAGACACTTCCATATCGCAGAAAGCTTTCGCCTGTAACGCGCCGCTGAAACGCCAAACTACAGCGAAAGACCCCACCCCCTCGCCCCAAAGTGGTGAATTCTGAATAAATAGCCACTACGACGGAGCGTCCCCAGAGGACCTGGGAGGCTCAAGGTGCCCCCGTGACCGCACCCCCACCTGCCACAGTTTAGCAAAAACCGCTACTAATCCCAAGCCTATGCCCACAAGCAGCAGCCAGGGTTGCGTACCTAGCCAACGATCCAGCAAAAAGCCCCCGATGGCAAAAAATGCCATGCCCAGCGCCAATTGCAACCCTAAGCCCATGTAAGGAGCCAGGGCTTTCATCGCTTCTTGCATGGAAGCGCCAGCACCTTTGGATTTGTGGGACGAGGTCATGCGCTAGGCGCGCCTTCCTGGCCGGTTTTAGGCAAACGCGCTGCCTCACGACCCGATGAAGCAGTGCCTTTGGTTTGCTCCTGCTTGGTTGCTGCCACCTTGGTTTCGATCACCTGATCGAGCTTACCCATGCGGCATTCTCCATCGAAAAGGGCACCTGCCTCGACGACCAAGCGACCGGTCTGAATTTTGCCTTCTACGCGAGCCGACTCTTTTAGCAGCAACGTCTCCTGAATAAAGAGGTTGCCCTGAACCTGCCCTGCAATGTCCGCATTGGCTGCATGCAGTTCTCCTTCGATGACCCCTTCGGCAGCGACAATCGCCTTTCCTTGCACATGCAAAGCACCAACGATGCGTCCGCTCACCCGAATGTCGTGCGCCGTACGCAGCGTCCCTTCAAAAACAGTCCCTTCCCCAATCAGGTTAAGCTGGTTAGGAGCCGGCGTCCCCACCGAGCGATGCCCCTCTTTTCGGGTTGTGTTGCCAAATACTGCCATACGTCTAGCGGGTTACGAAATAGTTTAACGGATCTTGCGCCAGCCCATGACGCCAAAGCTCAAAATGCAGATGCGGCCCTGTGGTAATCTCGCCTGTGTTGCCACTTAAGGCAATGGCTTCTCGGTCCCGCACCCGATCTCCTACTTGTTTGAGCAGGCGCTGGTTGTGTTTGTAAACAGAAATGTAGCCATCGGCGTGTTGCACCACGATGACAAAACCTCCGGCCTGCGTCCAGTCGGCAAAAATCACATACCCACTGCCAATAGCGCGCACCACAGTGCCTTCTTCAACCGCCAGGTCAACGCCGTAGTGTCCGCTTTTGGCATCCACCCCCCGGGTTAAAAAGCCTTCTACGGGGGGTAAGACCGGAAATTGCAACTGCAGCAGCGGATCGCTTCGCAGCGCTATCGGGATAGCCTGTCTAGGCGAGGGCAAGACCAGCTCTGGCACAGCAAAAACGGCAGGCTGATCGGCCGACCGCCGCTCAAACGCCGGAGCTAACTCCGACGCTAGTGCACCGCCAGCAGAAGCCATGCGCGCTTGCGCAGGCACTGCACTAGATTCAGCAGCCACTTCGCCCAAAATCAACTTGCGCAGTTGGAGCATGTATTGTTGCTGCGCCGCCAGCGAATCTTCCAACGCCGCTACACGCAGCATGCTTAACCGTGTCCGGTGCTGCACCTCAGCATTGCTCATGCCAGGTAACCATTCACGTAGCGGGGTTGCCAGCACAAGCACAAACAGCCCCAGGGCGATGCCCCCTGCCATACCGACTAGCAATCCCCAAAGCCGCCATGGATACACCACATAGGAGCGCGGCACGCCCGCATACGCATCTTCCATCACCAGCACCGTCAGCGGCCTATCCCCATGGCGCATCAGCACTTTAAGCAAGGCCCACATACCAACCTTCAAGATTTTTCAGTAAACAGATCGCAACAAACCGAACCGCATAGGGGTTCACCCTCTCCCAAGTTTGACCCTAGATAAACTTACCACAGGCGACAAAAACCATTCCACAGCACACTCATGGCACACCACAAATCAGCCCTTAAGCGCCTGCGCCAAAACGCCAAGCGACGGGCGCGTAATCGTTACTATCGCAGCTGGATGCGTACCTTGATCAAAAAGGTTCGCGCAGCACAAACCAAAGCTGAAGCCCTCCCACTGCTCAACCAGGCCAAAAGCCTGCTCGACCGCCTGGTCGTCAAAGGAATTATACACAAAAATAAGGCGGCAAACTATAAGCGAAAGCTGGAAAAGCACGTGAACCAGCTTGCGTAAAATGTTTAGTCAGCCTGCTAACAGGCAGGCGTATTTCAAGCCGACTTTATTAGGATTCTGTGCTTCGAAATTACAAATCGGTCACTTTACTTTGGGTCTTTAAATGTCTATTTTAGGGGCCAGCCGTTAGGGAGATTTTTATCAATCTCTCTGATCCTGTAGAGGCAAAGGGGACTTACTTTAGACCTCAGTGATTTACCATCCGTTCTTTTTTCGATCATCCCCCTATTTTCTATCGTTTCACCATTTAACCTGTGTACGAGCTATGCAGAAGCCACAACATTATCTCGCTTTGACGGCCTTAGTAGCCCTGACGATTGTGGGCTTGACGGGCTGCCGTTCGACCCCTGTCGAAGTGCTAGGTGTATCGGGACCTGACAGCCTACAAGTCAACCAAAGCGGCACGTTTTCGGCCACCATTAATGAAAAAGCAAAGCCCCCTGTCGAATTCCGGTGGGATTTTGGCGATGGTGCGACAGGCTCAGGCAACCCTGTCACCCATGCCTATTCTGAGCCTGGCACCTATACGGTAACCGTCACGGCCTCTAACCGTAAAGGTAAGTCGACCAGTACGCGCTCGAGCTCGGTAGTAGTGTATCGCCCACCGGTGCCCGCCCAAATCATCTCGATCACGGCTGACCCCCTGCAGCCAGACACGCGGACGGCAGTGCGCTTTAGCGCCAACGTGCAGGGCGACCAACCCCTTACCTATCAGTGGAACTTTGGTGATGGCGGCACTGCCACCGGCGCTAACCCCACGCATACCTACAGCCAGCCGGGCACCTATACCGTTACGCTAAACGTATCGAACAATGCCGGCTCGGACTCGCGCACGCTCTCCATTACGGTCCGTCCCTATGAGGCGGAATTCTGCGCTGAGGTAACCGAGCTGAGCCCTGCTTTCTTCGATCGGAACTCGAGCGTGCTCAACGATGCCGCGCGTCAAGCCCTGCAAGAAAACCTGGAAATCTTGCAGTCGTGCCCGAATATGTATGTACGCATCGAGGGATGGGCTGCCCCTGGCGAGCGTAACCCGCAGCAGCTGTCGGCAGACCGCGCCCGTGCCGTTGAACAGTTCTACACTTCCAACGGTATTGCAGCCAGCCGCCTGGTAGCTGTAGGCCGCGGCCGCGCTACAGGGGTAACCAGCAAGAAAGAAGGCGCTGCCCAATACCGCCGTGCCGACTCGATTCCCACCACCCAAAGTGGCTTGATGGGCAGCAACTAATTCGGGCGCTCTGTAAAACGCTTGAAGCGGGCTTCCAGCTGGAAGCCCGCTTTTTTATTGGATCTCTCTGCAAAACCGGCCGTTGTGTTGCATAACCTACCTATGGCGCCAAACGATGCCCGGCTTCGATGTCCATGCTCAGCAACGTCTAGCCCAAGCGCTCAAGCAGGAAGCGCGGCGCTTGGGCTTTGACGCTTGCGGCATTTCAAAGGCCGAACCGCTTGACGAAGAAGCCCGCCGCCTTGAGGCCTGGCTTAAAGCCGGCTTTCACGGCAGCATGCATTGGATGGAAAACCACTTCGACAAACGCATCGACCCAACCAAACTGGTCGAAGGTGCTCAATCTATTATCTCTGTGCTGCACAACTATTACCAACCGGTAGCACACGACCCTTCGCCTGAAACTGGCAAAATCAGTCGCTATGCCTGGGGCGACGATTACCATGAAGTCCTCAAGGAAAAACTCTATCAGCTTTTTGCCTGGCTGCAAGCGCAAGTAGGCGAAGTGCACGGTCGTGCGTTTGTAGATTCTGCGCCTGTGATGGATAAAGCCTGGGCCCGACGCAGCGGCCTAGGTTGGATGGGCAAAAACACCAACCTGATTAACCGCCGCATGGGATCCTTTTTCTTTATCGGCGAGCTCATCGTAGACGTACCCCTACCGCCCGACGGACCTATCCCCGATTACTGCGGGTCTTGCACCCGCTGCATTGATGCCTGTCCCACCGGTGCGCTTGTGCAGCCTTACGTGCTAGATGCGCGGCGTTGCATTTCTTACCTCACGATCGAGCACCGCAGCGACGATATTCCTGCCGAGCTTCAAGAAAAAATGGGCAACTGGATTTTTGGATGTGACATCTGCCAAGACGTGTGCCCATGGAACAAGTTCAAATACGCCACAAGCGAACCGCGTTTTATGCCCCGCCCTGGCTTGCCTGACACGCCCCTACATCGCTGGGAAGAGCTAGACTTGGAAGCCTTCCGGAAGAAATTTCGGAAGAGCGCGGTTCAGCGGGCCAAGTTTGAGGGGTTTAAACGCAACGTGCGCATTGCACTGCAGAACGCCCATCCTGTTTTACGTCCCGGCAGCTTCTGAGCTGTTGGTATCCGTGAAGGCGGTAGTTGCAGCTGGCTGTTCAGGCCGTAACAGGGGAAAGAGGATCACGTCCCGAATTGAAGGCTGATTCGTCAGAATCATGGCCAACCGGTCAATCCCGATGCCCAGTCCGGCTGTTGGCGGCATGCCATACTCCAGGGCCCGCAGAAAATCCTCGTCGATTTGCATGGCCTCCTCGTCGCCTGCTGCCCGCAGCTTGGCCTGTTCTTCAAAACGGGCGCGCTGGTCATCCGGATCGTTAAGCTCACTAAAGGCATTGCACAGTTCTTTGCCGCCTACGATCACCTCAAAGCGTTCAACCAAACCTGGCTTTGTGCGGTGTCGCTTGGCCAGTGGGCTGAGCTCGATAGGATAGTCAATAATAAAGGTGGGCTGAATCAGGTGCGGCTCCACGAACTCTCCGAAAATTGCATCAATGATTTTGCCGCTGCCCATGGTGGAATCTACCTCAAGCCCTAGTTTACGTGCAATCTCGGCCAGCTCATCACGTGACTTGCCATAGAGGTCATAGCCTGTCCGCTCCCGAATGGCCTCAAACATCGGTATACGTGGCCAGGGGCGCCGAAAAGAAATCGTGTGTTCACCCCAATGGACTTCAGCCTGCCCGGTCACTTCAATGGCTACATATTCAAGCAACTCCTCTACCAAGTCCATCATCCAGTAGTAGTCCTTATAGGCCACGTAAAGCTCAAGCATTGTAAATTCTGGGTTGTGGAAACGGCTCAAGCCCTCGTTACGGAAGTCTTTTGAGATTTCGTAGACACCTTCATATCCCCCAACAATGAGCCGTTTGAGGTACAGCTCGTCGGCTATGCGCAGGTAAAGTGGCATGTCGAGCGCATTGTGGTAGGTGATAAACGGACGGGCTGTAGCGCCCCCATAGAGTGGTTGTAAAACAGGTGTTTCGACTTCTAGATAGCCCCGCGTATCCAGAAAGTGCCGAATTGCTGCGATCATCCGTGCCCGCTTACGAAAGACCTCTCGCACTTCCGGGTTGACGATCAGGTCCACATAGCGTTGGCGGTAGCGGAATTCTTTGTCGGTCACTTCGTTATACAGGCGCCCATCCTGTTCTTTGACAACAGGCAAGGGGCGCAGCGCTTTGGCCAGCAACTCAAGCCTTTGGGCGTGGACGGTGATCTCGCCCATACGGGTTCGAAAGACAAACCCCTCGACACCCACGATGTCGCCAATGTCCAGCAGCTTCTTGAAAACCTGCTCGTAAAACCCTTCAGGCAAGTCTTGCTGGCGCACGTAGACCTGAATACGGCCGCTTTCATCCTGCACGTCAAAGAAGGCCGCCTTACCCATAATGCGCCGGCTCATGATGCGTCCAGCAATGGACACCGTATAAGGTTCGGGAGCCGGACCGTCGGGACGCGGTTGGTGGCGCGCATCGTCGAAGCGGGAGAGAATTTCAGCCGCGTGAGCGGAAACTTCCCAACGATAGGGATAAGGCGTAATACCCAAGGCTTCGAGTTGCTGGCGGGCTCGGCGGCGCTCGAGTTCCTGTTCGGTAAGTACGCGCTTCATGTTTTCCATTAACAATTCGGGGCAAAACAAAAGACGCAGCCTAGCGGCTACGTCGCCGTGTTGAACACGGCGTGGGTACCCCAGGCTCCGCTGATGGGTTTCCACTACGGCTAAGCTTGCTGGCGGGCAAAATATTCCAGGATAGCCACGCGCAGCAGCTTTTCTTGTGCTTCTTGCGAAAGCACAGGCCAAGGCGTAAGGGTTGGTTCCCAACCAGAAGGAAGGCGCTTAAAAAGCCCCAGTGTCGCCAGGGCATACCCTGCGCCGTCTACAATCAAGGCCTGCTTTTCCTCCCGAGGTAAATTGGGCTCGTAGCCCTGTCCGCGTTCTTGAAGACCGATCAAAAAAAGCACGTGTTCAATACCTGAAGGCAAGCGACCAAACTGCGCTGCTAGGCGGCGCAAAAGTGCCTCCCAGCGCATGGCTACTTCACTATCTGCAAGCTGCAGGCAGGAGGCTATGGCTTCAGGCAACTCATTCGATCCATTCACGTGCTTCCCACAGCAGGTGATGCTGATAGCGGCGTAGCAGCCGCAGTAGCACAGCGCCTAACTGGCGGGATAGGCTGCGGTGCGGCTGCCCTTGCACCAGAGAAAGCGTACGCTGCAGCGTTGTTTCGATGACTTCTAATGCCTCGGCCAGCGCAAACCACCAGGAAGGTTCATGGGCTAAACTCGCAGCTGTGTCATTCAACTGGAGTAAATATTGCCCCGGAGCCGTGAGGGCTTGACGCATTCGCTGAATTACGGCCTGCAACACACGGTTCATCTCGTGCAGCGTTTCCCGCTGAGCTAGCGACAGAGCGGCCTTGTGCGCTTGTTGTAGCTGCAGCTGCACTTGTTCTAGCGCGCGCGTTAGCGAAGCCAGCAAGGCCTGAAAAGCTAACGTAGAGGTCTCTGGGCTTTGTAACAAAATGTCCAGTTCGTCTAGGTAGCGATGCGTTGCAGTAGGAGTAATTTCGGGGGAATGAGCCGCTTCCCAACGCCTTCGACCAATAGAGCGCATACGTGTGTTTACTTCAGGATTCGTGCCGACAGGCGCCAACCGATCATGCAGAAAGATGTTCCGGTAGCGATAATTGCTTATAACCAAAAGTCTTGCGCTGCATCTAAAGCCGCTCGAAGCATATCGAGCACAAGTGCTGCCTGCTTAGGGTCCAAGCGCCCAACACGCACCCCTGCGCGAATCATCTCGGTAGTCAACGCCGCGTAAACTGGAAGTAAATGGGGCAAATGGGCTTTTAAGGCCTCAAGGTGTTGCTGGATCGGCTGCAGGTCACCCCGTACGGCGGGTCCGGTCAAGGCCTCTTCGGGAAGAGAGGCGCGCATATTTTCTAGGGTTCCACGCAACAAAGGCAACAGCAAGTCTCGCGATTGCTGTCGGGACACGCCAATCGTTGCGAGCACCTCACCGGCCATGGCCAGTAGCGCCCCTAGCCCATTAGAAACGAGCACTGCAGCCAGGTGGTAGCGGGCCTTAGCCTCTGCGGTCAATTCGATGGGATAGGCCCCCAACGCGTGCACCACTTCGTATCCTAGGGCCATGGCCTTAGGATCTCCTTCCAACCCGACGTAAACATGCTGGAGTGAAACAAGCGATCCTGTCTTCGGAAAGGCTTGCAAAGGATGGAAACTTAGAAGCGAGGCGCCACGCTCGGCCAGCGGTGCCAAAATGTGAGCAGGCAGTGCTCCTGAGGTATGGGCTACAACAGTAGTCGACCAGTTACGTGGCAGATGGGCCAGTTGCTGGGCCAGCAGGGGGAGCTTATCGTCGGGAACGCAACAAAACACCAACGGCACATCCGCAGGTAGATCTTCCAGTGCCGTAGAAGCCACCGGTGCGCCTACCTGTGCAGCCAATGCCTGAGCGGATTCCAGACGGCGACTGATTACGGCAGCGATCGCATAGCCGGCCTGTCGGAGGGCCCAGGCCAGCGATCGCCCGACAGCCCCTGCACCAAGAACGGCAACGGCCAACGCCATGATATCCTTGCCTGTTTCTGCGGTTTTTTAAAAGGTAGTGCCCCCAAATGCATGCTGCAACGGCAAGGCTCTTCGAAGCAAAATAAAAAACCCACCGCATCGCGCGGTGGGGTGTGGGCCCTAGTGGATTCGAACCACTGACCTCTCGCGTGTGAGGCGAGCGCTCTAAACCGCTGAGCTAAGGGCCCAAGCTGGGCTATTCTACGATCAATCTTAGGCACCTGTCAAGGTGCTCCATGGCTTCTTTGCACGAGACGCAACGTTTCTAGGGTATCCCGTAGGCCTATAGGCACCGACGCTGCGGGCTCCCTCCACGCTGCTGAAAGCATGGCACCATTTCGCGGTGGCAACACAGGACGCGGGGTCCACGCGTACTTCCATGTCACGAATTCAGAAGATACCGCAGGAGAAGCGACCGGTGCGACTTCAGTCGAGGAAGGCCGCGTCACATTTTCAGCATATAGCCACGTGCCGGTATACATACCGACCAGAAACAGGATCACAGCAGCTGAAGCCAGCACCGTTACCCCCCGCAGAGGCAAGCTGACGTAGTCCAAAACCCGCTGTTCCCGCATCATTTCATAGGCCAAACGTTGCCGCAACCGAGCCTGGAAGCCTTCAGGAGCGCGCAGCATGCAGGCTCCATGTTGATGGAGCAACTGGCGCGTCCGACACAGACAGGCCACATGGTGGGCCACTGCTGGATTAGCCCGTAAGTATTCCTCAAACACTTGGCGCACCGCCGGATCCATCGTACCGTCGACATATTCACAGAGCAATTCGTCCCAATCGCTAAAGGGACAACTGCTCTCTTCTGGCCGCGATGAATCGGGATCGTGGTAATCCTCGCGCATAGGCCTTCAAACGCTACGCTCATGCAACAAAAACGCACAGGGCCGGCTTGCGTGTGCTGGCCGGCCCTGAACTTACGACAAGACCCGCGTTTAGGATTCCTCAGGCATGGGATAGACGTCTTTCAAAAGTGCCTGCAGCTTCGTCCGTCCCCGGTTGATTCGGCTTTTTACCGTACCCATGGGAAGCCCGGTAATCTCCGCAATCTCTTCGTAAGAAAGCTGCTGCACATCCCGAAGCACCACCACTTCACGGAACTCTTCTGGAATCTGCTTCAGGGCTTCCTGAATGTAGTGGTCCTGAATGGTGCTCTCTGTGTGCCGGTCTGGAGCAAACGTCTCGTCAGGAATCTCCACCTCGTATTCCTCTTCCTCACGGTTGACCGACTGCAAGGAATACAGGCGGCGCCGCTTACGCTTCCGATATTCGGAGCGTGCCAGATTGCCTGCAATTGTATAGAGCCAGGTAGAAAATTTCGCGATGCGGCGATAAGAGTGTCGGTTTCGGTATACGCGCATAAACGTCTCTTGCAAGAGGTCTTCGACTTCTTTCGGATCCCCCAAAAAACGATACAAGTAGTTGGCTAACGGGTCTTTATATCGGCTCACCAGAATGTCGAAAGCCTCTACCGTTCCCGCCTGAAATTGAGCCATAAGGTCTTCATCGCTCATGCGCAGCAGTTCCTCATAGCGGGCCTTTTCCCGCTCATCCTGACGCGCCAGCGCCTTTCGGCGCAGCACGATGCGCTGTTTCTGCTGAATGTTCATCGCTATCGATGATAGGTGAATTACAAAAAGGTACGGACCAAATGGTTCTGTCGTTGCACCCCCTGACCCGCTGCGGTGATTTGGCGCAGGAGTAAGTGCGCCACCAGGTGCGGGTCCCGCTCGCTTTCGCCTTTTAGCTCGGCGTCAGCGGCCAGCAACGCCGCAAGCACAAAGCGGATCGCTGGCAGCTCATAGCGGCGAGCAGCCTGCACATATTCCTGCAAAAAATACGGGGGTACACCAATCCGAGCGGCAATCGCCTTTTCTGGAAGCCGCTGTGCCTGGCAAAGTGTCAGCCTCCAGAGCTTCATGAAATATGTTGTCAGTACTGAAACGATGCGGAGTGCCTCACTCCGGGGATTTGAAGCATGCCGCAATAAGTGTTCCATAATTGTAACTGCTTCAGCATAGCGTTTCTCCCCTACCGCGCGTTGCAGTTCAAAGACATTAAAAGCACGGGTCTGTCCACTAACGCTAACGACGTCATCAGCTGTTAACATCGTCCGGCGCCCGGCAAACGTAAAAAGCTTTTGCAGCTCTTGAACGGCCGCTTGCAGGTCGGTGCCCACATACGCTACCAACTGTTGCAGGGCTTCTGGCGTCAACTGGTAGCCTTCCTGCTGTGCATAGCGGGTAATCCAGGCAGGCATCTGGGCAGGCTTGAGCGGACGCAGCTCGGCCCAGACGGCATGCGTTTGCAAGGCACGGTAGGGCTGCGTATTTAGGTTGGGCCGCCCTGGACTTACGAGCAGCACCACCGCTTGCGGATTGGGGTGTTCCGCATAGGCGGCAAACTGGCGGTTATCCCGCAAACTGTCAAAATTGCGTACAATTACCACACGTCGCGGCGCCATAACCGGTAAGCTACGGCACAGCGCCAATACTGCACTTGCCTCGACTTCGTCGCCGTAGACGATATTTAGGTTGAAGTCTCGCCAGGCAGGTTCCAGGGCATGGGTGATTACTAGCTGCTGCAGCGTATCGATTAAAAATGTCTCTTCCCCGAACAAAAAGTACAGGGGCGCAAAGTTACCATGCCGGAAGGCTACTTCCAGCTCCTCAAAGGTTTTCCCTGCACCCGACGCAGCCATGCATTTTTACAGTGCTTTTGAAGAAAGGTAGAAAAAGTGAGCGCTTCCTACAAGAGGCTGGGGGGAAGTTGCGCACTTGTTGCAACTTATCGGGGTGGACGCGGGCGCCCTGGCAACGTGGCATTATAAAGTCGATAGCCTAAAGCCTGCAGCAACGCGAAATCATGCTGCACAATAGCGTATACATACCGATAAACATCCCAGCGCTCCGAGCCGCAGTAGGCAGCATGCTCCCAGGCCTCTGGCGCGGCTTGTTTAAGGCGCATCAGCAAAGCGCGGCGGGCCTGCTGCAAGCGATCCAGTAAAAGGGCCAGGGGAATGGCGTTCCAGTCTTCAAACGTCTGGAGCTGGACATCGTCGGGCAGTGGAAGGATGCGGGCAGTCCCTTCGAGTAACGCATCGAGTGCTGGACCAAAGACCTGCTCGTCGGCAGCGATCAGCATGCCATAGGTTTCTCGCAGCGAAGGCTCCTCAGGCAACGGGCGGGCCGTCTGCAGCGGCTCTGGGATTTCGCTGGCCAGCTTTCGCATGGCTTCTGCCTCATCGATGAGGTAAGCCAGCTGGCTGAGCAAAGCTTCGCGTAGCGTCGCTAGACTTTGGGCTTTGCGCATGGCTCTAGCCTTCAGCCCGCACACCGCCCCAGGACATCTGGGCCGCTACCGGCGCTTCAGGTCGCAGGTGCGTGCTGCGTAAGGCCTCCATGCCCTTTTGCTCTAGCAACCACTTCAAGAAAGGTCGATCCTTCAGGCTATGCAGGTTGTTTTCCTTTCGAAATTCCCAAGACTGCCCGTACGGGGGATTTTTGTAGTGCCTGAGCCACTCCAGACGATCTTTAAGCCGCTCAGCGGGCACCAAAAGCTTTTCTAACCCAAAAATGGCTTCTTCCCGACTCTGGAACGTCAGGTCATACTCCTTAGACATCACGATGGCCTCTTCTGGACAGACCTCCTCGCAGTAGCCACAATAGATGCAGCGCAGCATGTTGATCTCAAACCAGGCTGGCTCCCGTTCCTTCGGATCCTCGACTTCTTTCGCCTGCATCGAGATGGCCAACGGCGGGCAAGCCCGCGCGCAAAGCCCACAGGCCACGCAGCGTGGCCGACCGTTTTCCTCTACCAACACAGGCCGCCCACGGTAGCTGTCCGGCGGGTACCACTGCTCTTCAGGATACTGCAGTGTGTAGAGGGGCGCACGCATCTTGCGCCATGTAAAGCTTAGGCCTCCCAATACAGTAGGCAGATACAGCCGCTCCCAAAAGCTCAGCTTTCGCTCGTTCGGAGAAGCCAGGTTAGCGGGTTTTCCAGGCATAATGGGGCTTGCTTGTCATCAATGCGGGCTTAGCAGTGCCTTTGTAAACGACAGATCCGCTACTTTTGTTTAAAAACCAGCGTCAGCGGCACGCCTTCAAAGCCAAAAGCCGCCCGCAATTGCTTTTCCAGATAGCGCCGGTAGGATTCTTTGATCGCTTCTGGACGATTGCAGAAAAAGGCAAAAACCGGTGGGGCTGTTTCAAGCTGCACTGCATATTTGATCTTCACCGGATGGGTTCGATAGCTTGGCGGATGCTGCTGCGCCAATGCAGCCTGAAGCACCTCGTTTAGCCGGCTGGTCGGCACGCGCTGGCGACGATTTTCGTAGACCATGAGGGCGGTCTCCAACACGCGGTGGATACGCTGGCGCGTTTTGGCTGAGATAAACAGCAAAGGCACATGTTGCCACGTAGGCAGGCGCGCGCGGATTGCCTCTTCCCAAAGCCTCATCGTGTTCGCGTCTTTTTCGACCAAGTCCCATTTATTGACCACGAGCACCATGCCTTTACGCAAAGCCTCGGCCTGACGTAAAATGCGAATATCCTGGGCCGTCACGCCTTCGGTAGCCTCGAGTAGCACCAGCGCCACGTCACATTCCCGAAGCGCGCGTTCCGTACGCAAGGTAGCATAAAACTCGATGTTCTCCCGGATTCGACTACGGCGCCTTAGGCCAGCGGTGTCTACCAGAACGATTTCGCGGCCGTAGTACTTAAGCACAGAATGCACCGCATCGCGCGTGGCGCCGCTCTTGTCGGTCACAATAGCGCGTTCCTCTCCCAACAGCGCATTCGTTAGGGACGACTTACCTACATTAGGCCGACCAACAATGGCCAAACGCGGCCGTTCCTCTGAAATAGGGGCTCTCGTCTGGCGGGGCAACTGCTGCACCAGCGCGTCGAGCAGCTCACCAGTACCCCGACCACTTAGGGCACTGATGGGATAAACGCTCGGCAAGCCCAGCTGATAAAAGACTTGGGCTTCCCAAGTCCGTTCGTCGTTGTCGGCTTTATTGGCCACGACGATAACCGGCTTTTCGGTACGTCGCAGCATTTGGGCCAATGCGTCATCCAGGTCAGTAATCCCGGTGCTCGCATCCACCATAAACAAAATCAGGTCGGCCTCTTGGATAGCGATTTCAACTTGTTCGCGAATCGCTTGCTCGAAAATGTCTGCCGAGTGCGGGACGTAGCCTCCCGTGTCCACCACAGAAAACGAAACCCCATTCCATTCAGCTGTGCCGTAAATGCGGTCACGGGTTACGCCAGGCTCGTCGTGCGTAATGGCCTGCTGCGAGCGCGTAAGCCGGTTGAAAAGCGTTGATTTTCCTACATTAGGCCTACCAACAATCGCTACCAGCGCCATCGTCCCCACGGTTTGGTTTGGTGGCCCTGGGAAAGCTTTTGCGTATACTTTCGTTCCCGCCTTAGCGACGGTCTCGCTGCTCGAGATGCAATGCCCGAAAGAGCATATAGGCGGTGTAACCTGTTTCGCGCGTAAAGACGTAGTTGACGCCTGCGCCTACGGCCGCGCCAGCCAGCGGAATGAGCTGGCTCAGCTTGCGGCGGGCCAAATTTTTTACCAACTCGCGTGGTAAATGTCGATTTTGTTCGCGAATAAAGTCGCGCGTGCGGCCTTGGTAAGGAGCTCCTCGTGCCAGCAGCGCTGCGGCTACGCTGACTTCGCGTAAAGCGTTCTGGCGCGCCTGGCTGGTTCCTGCCGCTGCTGCATTAAATATCGCTAGCACCAAAGGCCGAAAGGCGGGTACGTGCACGCGGAAACCATAGACGGCTCCAATCTGCTGAATCAGGCGCAGGTTGATCGTGAAAAGGAGCGGCACGTCGGCAGCAGCCCATAGGAGGCCTCCTAAGCCTGCTCCAGCTCCTTCAAGGGCCGCTAGGACAGCATGCGTGCCAAACAGCGGTTGCACGAGCGGATCCAACCGCTCTAAAGGCTCGGTCTGGAGCGCTTCAAGGCAATCGACCTCCAACCCCTGCTGTCGAAGGTGTTGGAGCAATTCGGCCTCATTATAGGTCCAGCTGGCTACGTCGTGCAGCGTTTCAAGAAAACGAGCTACAGCAGCCTCAAGCTGCTCTCGCCATGCCGAGGGAGCCCAACGCGCAAACAGCGCATCCACAGGTCGCATAGCGCGATCGAAGATTCCTTGCCAAATGGGTCCGCCAGATTGCACCCAGTGGTCGATTTCCCGGCGAACCGCTTCGTCGTAGGTTAACGGCATTGCGGCATTAAGGCATGTGCACAGGGTCCTTCCTCTCTACGACCAGCTTGCACCCGTGTTGCACTCAGCGGATAAGCCAAAGTCCTAGTAACCCCACAGCAAAACAATAGTAGGCAAAATAAGCCAGGTGTCCACGCCGCACAATGCGAAGCAGCAGTTTGATGGCAGCAATGCCCGATCCATAGGCCGCTATGGTACCCACAAGGAGCGGAAGCATACCAATCGCGTCAGGCTGTGCGAGCAGCTCTAGTCCTTTCAGCAGCGTAGCGCCCAGCACAACGGGTAAAAGCATCAGAAAGGAAAAATCTGCTGCCCGCTCGGGCCGAACATTCTGATAAATTGCTGCACAAATGGTAGCTCCGGAGCGCGAAATGCCCGGTAGCATGGCCGCCGACTGGGCGACGCCCACCACGAACGCTTTTATCGAAGAAAGATCTCCCTTTGGATGACGCCGCAAGCGCGTCAGCACCAGCAGCGTTCCGGTCACCAGCAGCATGCCGGCTGCAAAACGCGGATGTTCAAACGTTTGCTCGATCCAATCACCCATCAAAAGATACACCAGTCCCGTAGGAATTAAGGTGATCAAAATCCACACCGCCAACCGAAAGGATTCGCGTTCTTGATAAGCCTGCACCCACTGCGCTGGGCGGGGTAAAACGCGTAGGGTCTCCAGCACAAGCCCCCCGATGCGCTGCCGATAAACTGTGATGATACTGAGTACCGTGCCAAAGTGGACGAACACCTCAAAGGTTACGCCACCGGGATTGAGTCCCAACAGATACTGTCCAAGGACTAGGTGCGCTGAGGATGAAACCGGCAAGAACTCGGTCAGTCCCTGCAAAAGACCTAGAACCAAAGCTTCCCACCAAGACATGTTTTTTTTCTGATTGACAGGTGTTTTACGCGAACGGCCTAACTTACGGGTTCTTTCACGGTCTTGCCAGCATAAGGATTGTTCTCGCTAAAAATTTGCTGTCTGCAGCACTTCGGGCGGCTGGGGTTGGACCAGGAGTACAGTCTCTTGCTCGAAGACGACAGTACCTGGGGCAGCAGCACGTGGTTTGCGCACATACTTGCGAGGAACTGCAACGACAGGCACCAGATAGCTTCCACGTGCTTTGCTAAAGTAGGCTGCTAGTGCGGCTGCCTGTTCCAGCACGTGTCGAGGGGGCTGATGGGTACGGCCAGGAAGTCGCAAAATCACATGGGACCCTGGAACGTCCCGTGCATGTAGCCACACATCAAACGGACGTGCATAGCGAAACGTGAGTGCATCGTTCTCTCGGGCGTTTCGGCCAATCCAGGCCTCGTAGCCCCCACCCAGTGGAATGCGTCGAAAACCAGGTTCGGTTTGCTGCAAACGCGTGCTGTGCGCTAGGCCGAGCGCGGCAAGTTCTGCAGCATAGCGTTGCCGAAACGTGCGAAGCGCAGGCATGCTTGAAATTGCTTCCAGCTCGCTACGTAGCGCCTCTAGTCGCGGTAGCCGACGCTGCACGTCTTCCAAGCGTTTTTGGATTGTCTCTCGTTCCTGGCGGGCTGCTCGGGCACGTTCGTAGTAGGCCTGGGCATTTTCTACGACGGAGCGGGAGGGATCAAGTGGGATCTGCACCAAGCTACCGTCGCCAAACCAATCGGGGAGCGCCACCATTTCAGCGCCTGTCGGCACCAGGTGCGCCTGGGCCATGAGCAAGTGACCCCAACGCGCATACTGCTCGGCACGTTCAGGCCGGGCGAGTGCGGCCGCAAGCATCTGCTGCTGCTGTTTGAGGCGCTCCAGTGCTGTTTCGAATGTTTGCCGAAGCGGTAGGTAAGCTTCCCGAAACGCCTTTACGGCCAGGGCCCGACGCGTAGCCACATGCACCGCCGCATCGACCGAATCAAAGCTTTCGCAGGGCAGGTGCGCCAGATGCTCAAGGGGAATCAGGGCAAATTGTGTCGTCCACGGATCAATCCGGTAAAGCCGAGGGGCCGGATGCTGCAGTGCAGTTTCAAGTGCACTACCGGCGGCATACAAACGTTGCAATGCCTCTTCCGTACATTCTGCGGGCAACTGTTCCTCCAGCCCAGCGCGAAAGATCACTTCTTGCGCAAGCAGTGCATCAAACAGCGGGAAAGCGACGGCCACAGCTTGCGTGAGCGTGCGACCTTTGGGCTGCCAACGGGCTTGAAACGCAGCAAAGGTGTCCACTGCAGCAGCGGGGCACGGTGCTGGCGCCAGCTGTCCACGCCAGGCGTCGTCTTGCGCGAAAGCCGCTCGAACCCGCCCATCTGGTCCAACCCAGAGCACGTTTGGCCGCGGCCCATAGAGCCAGCACTGAAAGTAAGAGGCGTCGTCCAGTTCAAAAAAAAGCACCCGGTCTCGTTCGGCCACCCGGATATCCACCAGGGTGCGCCCGTGTGCTGCGGCAAATAGCGTAGCCACGTTACGACGCGCTCGGTGATAGCCTTCGACGCGAAAAACGTACCGGAACGCCCCCGTCGAGAGGCGCACCATCCATTGGGCCTTCGGTTGGGCAAAAGCCAACACCAGCTCACGGCGCACTTGCGAAAAAGCATCGATAAGCTGGCTGCCACGCAGCTCGCGGCGCCACGCTTCGGCCAAAGCATGCAGGGTGTAGTAAGTCTGTAACATACGCGCTTGGATCTGGGCCACATGCTCGGGTCCTAAGCAGAGCGCTGACGGTGTGCGATGGCTGCTGAAAGCCCCCAGATGAGCGCCCAGGCAAACGCCATCCACCACCAGCGTCCAACCCCAAGGACCAGCACATTGAGCCCATAAAGTACATGAAACAGGGCTTGGGGGGTATGCTGACGCACACGCGGTAAATGCGGTGCAGCCCACAACGCCACCAGCTTAAGCAACAACATAAACGGTGTGTACACCAGTACGATCCAGCGTGCCCAAGGCAGCGCAGGAATAGCAGCCAGCACGATCACCACCGTAACGAGACCATCTAGCCAGGCCTCTTTCAGCCAGCGTCCCATGTGGCACCTTTCTCGATAGTTCGTAAACGCGTTTTATGTTGCCTTATCAAGGTAAAATGTCGATTTTGCGCTTTCAAAAACCACCAATAGAAGCGATGCAGGCACGACTTAAATACGTTGAGGGCTTGACGTTTATGGGTCAAGGCGGCTCTGGGCATTGGACCGTACTCGATGCCGCACATGAGGGACGGCCATCGGGCGCAACAGGTCCGATGGAAATGGTTCTGATTGCGCTCATGGGGTGCTCGGCCATGGATGTGGTTTCCATACTCCAAAAAATGCGTGCGCCCCTTACTGATCTTCAGCTTGAGGCCCAAGCCGAACGTGCGGAGACCCATCCGCGGGTCTACACCCGCATTCATCTTACGTATCGCGTCGTTGGACGCGGGCTTAAGCCCGAACAGGTGGCCCGGGCCGTACAGCTTTCCCAAGAAAAGTACTGTTCGGTCAGTGCTATGCTGCGCCCTACCGTGCCCATTAGCTACGAAGTTTGGATTGAAGACCCGGAAACCGGACAAAGACAGGCGGTACCTTTGGTGAAACCCTAACAGGTGACTTAGGGGCAAGCACTGTTTTCCTGCTTTAAGCGTGCCCAGAGAAACTTACCCGCATGGCGCACGCTGCGCAAGTAGAAGACCGCCTTTAGGGTTTCTTGCCAAACCGGTGGCAAATCGCCGTGCCGTCCTTGCCGCGCCATGCGATCGCGATAGGCATGGTAAAGCGCAATAGCTGCGGCTACGGAAATGTTAAAACTTTGCGTAAAGCCCATCAGGGGAATGACGCATCGCGCGTCGGCCTGTTTTAACAATTCCTCCGACACCCCCGCTAGCTCATTGCCGAAGACCAGCGCGGTGGGCACCGTAAAATCAAAGGTCTCGATAGGGGCTGCATTTTCCAGCGTAGTAGCCACCAGACGGTAGCCGGCGGCTTTAAGTGCCTGGGCAGCCTCTGTAGCTGTTTGCCATGTCCATAGGTCCAACCACTTATCAGCGCCTTGGCTGGTGCGTTCAGAAGTTTTGAACTTTTGAACGCTTCCCTTAATGATGCCAAAGGCTTGATAGCCTAAAGCTTCCGCCGAGCGCATCACCGCGCTGACATTGCCCGTGTTGGCTAACCCTTCAACGACCGGTACAATGGTATAGGTGCGCCCTGCCAGCACCTGCTCGATGCGCTGCCGGCGATGCGCACTGATGAACGGCTGAAGCCATGCCACAATTTGGCTGGGGGAAAAACTACAGGCCAGCTTTGCCACAGACTGCGCATCGCATTTTTCTCGCAATATGCGATGCAGCTCTTGTTGCAGTCGCGCTTCTGGCGTAGCTAGCATAAGTAGCATCGATCGTAGATTAGGAAGGTCCTTTTATCCTTAACCCAACGTAACGATCCAATGGAATTGCAGGATAAAGTAGCCGTTGTTACGGGTGCCAGCAGTGGTCTGGGCCGTGCGTTTGCTATTGCCTTGGTGCACAAAGGAGCTCAGGTATATGGTTTGGCCCGGCGTGCCGAACGCCTGAACGCCCTGCAGAGCGAACTAGGCTCCCGTTTTCACCCGGTTGTCTGCGACGTAACCCATGCGAACGAGGTAGAGGCCGCCTTCCAACGTATTGTGCGAGAAGCAGGCCGCCTAGACATTCTGATCAACAATGCTGGGTTGGGCAAGCTAGGGGCCGTCGACCAGCTCTCGCTGGAGGACTGGGACGTGCAGATGAACACCAATCTGCGAGGTGTTTTTCTTTGTACCCGTGCGGCTGTACCACAAATGAAAAAACAAAACGCTGAGACGGGTTTTGGTGGGCACATCATCAATATCGCTTCAGTGGCCGGCTTGGTGGGGAATCCTAACCTGAGCGCTTACAATGCCACCAAGTTTGGCGTGCGGGGCTTTAGCGAAGCGATCATGCAGGAACTGCGCCACCACGGCATCAAGGTAACCTGCGTGTATCCCGGTTCGGTTGCTACAGCATTTTTCGAGGTGTCGGGCATGCGCGGAGCCGACCATCCAGTTACACCTGAGCAGGTGGCGCAAACCGTTTTGCACGTGTTGGAAACAGACGACAACTACCTGATCTCGGAAGTCGTCATCCGGCCGCTGCGACCCCGGTAAGGCATTCTAATAGGGCAGTATGCAGCGGTGGGTGTCTTTAGCTGAAAAAGCTAGGCTATGCATCGCTGTGCGCTGCTGTTTATCGGGCTGGGGATAGCCATTCGGCCAGCACTTGCGCAGCGGCCGGATTCGGCCATGTGGTTAGCCTTGCGTAGGGCCACGCAAGAAGACTACCAGCGTATGCTGCGACGTTTGGGTATCGACAGCCTACGGGCTGGGCCCTCTCCTGCAGAAGCCAATACCGACGAGTCGAAAGTTCCTCCCTACACCCTACCTGATCCGCTACGATTTGCGGACGGCTCGCTGGTAACCACTGCTCAGCAATGGTGGGAAAAACGGCGCCCAGAAATCCTCGAGGATTTCGATCGAGAAGTTTACGGCCGCATCCCACCCAACGTGCCCCCTGTACAGTGGGAAGTGGTTCAAGTCCTTCGGGAAAAGCGAGATACCTTTCCTGTAGTGATCAAAAAACTTAAAGGCAGGGTCGATAATACACGCTGTCCAAGTCTGCAGCTATCCTTGGAGCTTACGCTCAGTTTGCCGACTACAGCTCAGGCTCCAGTGCCGGTAATCCTTCATTTTGGTTTTGCTTGGCCGCCCTGGATGCAACGCCCTGCAGCTGAAAAGGCCACACTCACCGAGTGGCAACGGTTGATTCTGATGCGCGGATGGGGTTTTGCCGAACTTATCCCAACCAGCTATCAGCCTGACTATGGCGCAGGACTCACGGAAGGCATCATTGGGCTAACCAGCTGCGGCCAATCCCGCAAGCCCGACGACTGGGGCGCACTGCGGGCATGGGCTTGGGGTGCTAGCCGAGCGATGGATTACTTCGAGACCGATCCAGACGTCGACGCCACACGCATAGCCATCGAAGGGCTATCCCGTTACGGAAAAGCCGCCTTGGTGGCTATGGCCTACGACCAACGCTTTGCCATCGGCTTTATCGGATCTTCAGGCGCAGGTGGCGCCAAACTCTTGCGGCGTCGTTTTGGCGAACAGATCGAGAATTTGGCTTCGGCAGCCGAGTATCACTGGTTCGCTGGGAATTTTCTCAAGTATGCTGGGCCCCTAACGCCGAATGACTTGCCTGTCGACGCACATATGCTCATTGCGCTTGTTGCTCCCCGACCGATCTTTATCGGAACGGGTTCGCCAGAAGTAGAAGGGCACTGGGTGGATGCTCGCGGCATGTTTCTGGCCGCTGTCCATGCCGAAGCTGTCTATCGACTACTGGGCAAAACAGGTCTTGGTACCGACGTCATGCCCCCTGTCGGCATCTTACTGGACCAAGGGGAAATCGCTTTCCGGATGCATGAAGACGGACACACGAATGACCCTAACTGGCCCTATTTCTTAGAATTTGCCAGCCGGTATTTCCAGCATAAGCCTGCACGATAAGCATGTTGCGCTTTCGGACCGCTTTCTTTTTGCTAGGCGCAGTGGCTCTGCTGACCGCCTGTCGTAGCCATAGCCAGCCTTCGGAAGCCTGGGTAGGCACCTGGGCCACCGCTCCCCAGCTTGTGGAACCCCATAACTTACCTCCACCGCCAGGATTAGCAGGCAATACGCTGCGGCAGGTTGTGCGCGTTTCCCTAGGTGGCCGTCGACTACGGGTTCGCTTTTCCAACGCGTATGGGAGTTCACCTTTGGTGCTGAAGGCTGCGCATCTGGCCCAATCCTTGGGGGGCAGCGCCATCGATCCAGCTACTGACCGCGCACTCACCTTCAATGGCCAAACTTCGGTGAGCATTCCAGCAGGTGAGCATGTGGTGTCTGATCCGATCGACTATCCGCTTCAGCCGCTATCCAACATCGCCATTACCCTGCACTTCGGCACTGTACCCGCTGAAATCACGGGCCATCCTGGGTCTCGAACAACTTCGTACCTGCAGTCAGGCTCAGCGGTCGATGCGCGGGAAATGCCTGAAGCTGTCACTTTTGAGCGCTGGTACGTGATCCATGCCATCGACGTTGTAGCTCCAGGGGCAGCCGCTGTGGTCACTTTAGGCAATTCGATTACCGACGGGCGCGGCTCAGGCACAAACAAGCAGAATCGCTGGCCTGACGAGCTCGCCCGTCGGCTGCAGGCGGATCCCCAAACGCGCCATATAGCGGTGCTAAACATGGGCATCGGGGGCAATTGCGTCCTACGCCAATGCCTGGGCCCCTCTGCCTTGGAGCGCTTCACACGCGACGTGCTCGATCAGCCTGGAGTGCGTTGGGTAATCGTTTTTGAAGGCATTAACGACATTGGGGGCGCTATGGGAGGGTTGGAAGGAGCCTTAGCTGTAGCCGATTCCTTGATCGCAGCCTACCGGTGGATGATCGAACAGGCCCACAACCACGGCCTGCGCATCTACGGGGCTACGCTCCTGCCTTTTGAGGGCGCTTTTTACTACACGCCAGAACGGGAGCTCGCCCGCCAGCGCGTGAACGCTTGGATCCGTTCCAGTAATGCTTTTGACGGCATCATTGACCTCGACGCAGCACTACGTGACCCAGAGCATCCCTCACGCTTGCATCCCAACTGGGATAGCGGCGACCATCTGCATCCGAACGAAGCAGGCCATCGCCGCATTGCCGAGACAGTAGACCTTCGGCTATTTATGGATTAACAGGACGCACGGCTCCATGAAGCTGCTACTCTTGGCTTTACTCTTGACAGCTACGCCAGCGGCAACGCTCCAGCCCGATGTGCTAGCCTCTCCTTATCCGTATGACTTTCGCGTGCTGGTTTTTTCGCGAACGTTGGGTTTTCGGCACAGCTCCATACCCACAGGCATCCAGACCCTTCAGGAGCTGGGCCAAGCACATCACTTTGAAGTCATAGCCACCGAAGACCCAGCGGTTTTTCGTGATGAGGTGCTGCAAAACTTTGAAGTGATCGTCTTTCTAAACACCACTGGCGACGTGCTCGATGCTGCGCAGCAGGCAGCCTTTGAACGGTTTATTCGCTCTGGGAAAGGCTTCGTAGGCATTCATGCAGCAGCCGACACAGAATACGACTGGCCCTTCTACAGCGGCCTTATCGGCGCCTACTTTGCTAGCCATCCAGCCGTTCAAACCGCCACCGTAAAGGTTATCGACCGCACACACCCCTCGACAGCCATGCTCCCCGCACGCTGGGTGCGTACCGACGAGTGGTACAACTTCCGTAGTAATCCCTACGGCAAGGTCCATGTGTTGGCCGTACTCGATGAAACCAGCTATAGCGGAGGTAGCATGGGCAGTGTGCATCCGATTGCTTGGTGCCAGGTATATGAAGGCGGGCGCTCTTGGTATACCGCTGGGGGACATACCGAAGCGGCCTACCAAGAGCCTTTGTTTCAGGCCCATCTCCTAGAAGGCATCCGTTGGGCTGCAGGACAGACGCCTGGCAATTGCGGCGCAACCGTGGAGCGCAACTTCGCGAAAATCGTCCTCGAAGACGAAGTAGATAACCCTATGGACCTTGAGGTCCTACCAGACGGGCGCCTGCTTTTCATTGAGCGCGGAGGCGATGTGCACTTGCATGACCCAACCACAGGACGCACAACGCTGGCTTTGCACTTAAACGTGTTTACGGGCAACGAAGATGGTCTGCTGGGCATTGCGCTTGACCCTCACTTTTTGGAAAACAACTGGGTTTATTTGTTCTATTCGCCTGCCACAGGCCCAGCACGCCAACAGGTTTCTCGCTTCACCTTCGACGGCACTTTGCTTGATGCGACCTCTGAAGTGGTACTGCTAGAAATTCCGACCCAACGGGAGCAGTGCTGCCACGCAGCTGGATCTATGGTGTTTGATCCGCAGGGAAACCTTTACATTGCTACCGGAGACAACACCAATCCTTTCGAATCGGACGGTTATGCTCCCATCGACGGGCGCCCGGGGCGCGCCGCCTGGGATGCCCGACGCACCGCAGGTAATCCCTTTGATCTACGCGGCAAAATCTTACGCATTCGTCCCCAGCCTGATGGGTCCTATACCATTCCAGAAGGCAATCTATTTAACGGCCAGGATGGTGCCCCTGAAGTTTACGTGATGGGGGTGCGCAACCCGTTCCGCATTGCCTTTGACCCTGTAAGCGCTATGCTCTACTGGGGCGATGTGGGACCAGACGCTTGGTCGGATAACCCTCGACGCGGGCCACGCGGCTATGATGAGTGGAACAGAACCAGCCGCGCAGGTAACTTCGGCTGGCCGTTTTGCATTGCTGACAACCAGCCGTACCTTGCCTACGATTTTGCCACTGGAAGCTCCGGCGCTCCTTTTGATTGCGCTGCGCCGGTCAACGATTCTCCCCATATACCTTATGGCCCGCTGCTATTGCCGCCTGCACAACCGGCCTGGATTTGGTATCCCTATGGCCCTTCCACAACCTTTCCTGAAATTCCCGACGGTACGGGACGCACGGCTCTGGCCGGACCTATCTACCGACGACCTGCACAGCCAGGACATGGAGCATTGCCTCCCTTTTACGAAGGGGTGGTATTTCTGCTGGAATGGTCTCGTTCTTACCTCTTAACAGCTCACCTCGACGAAAATGGCAACCTGCTGGCTATTTTGCCTTTTTTGCCTAGCATTCCCTGGAAACGCCCCATTGCCATGAAACAAGGTCCTGATGGGGCCCTTTACGTGATCGAGTGGGGAACGAGTTTCTGGGGCGGCAATCAGGATGCTCAGTTGGTCAAGCTGATTTACCAAGAAGGGGGCAGGGCTCCTGTCGTCCAAATCCAGGCAACACCCACTTCAGGTCCGCTACCGCTTGTCGTGCATTTCTCCAGCGCCGGCACCTACGATCCCGATGCAGAGGGTCCGCTAACGTACGCTTGGGACTTCACCGACGACGGCACCATCGACGCAACGACACCCGAAGCCACCTTTACGTATACCCAAGCAGGCACCTACGTTGCGCGGCTCATCGTAACCGATGCCTCTGGTTTAAGCAGCAATGCTACGGTTACCCTGATTGCTGGCAATACCCTACCGGAAATCACCATTGAAACACCTGTAGATGGGGGCATTTTCGACTGGGGCCAAGTTATTCCTTTTCGCGTGCGCGTGACCGATGCGGAAGATGGCACTACAGAAGACGGCACCATTGCCTGTGAAACGATTCTCGTGCAGCCCTTCCTAGGGCACGACGACCACAGCCATCCCCTAGAGCAGCTCTCGGGCTGTGAAGGCAGCTTTCAGACCGTAACCAGCCATGGCACCGAAGGCGACAATCTGTATTACTTGCTCCAAGTCACCTACACGGATCGTGGCAGTGAGCAGGCCGGCCCACTTACAGGATGGGCTGGGGTAAAACTGTACCCACGCCGCGTTGAAGCCGAACACGCTACCGAGCAAGTAGGTACCGTGCGTGCCTCAACCAGCGATCCCTTAGGCGGACGATACGATTTGGGGCAAATCGACCACGGCGACTACATCGCATTTTCGCCTATGAATCTCACAGGCATCTCTTTTGTGACCTTTCACGCGGCCTCAGCCAGTGAGGGCGGGCGCATTGAAGTGCGTGCCCAGCGCCTTAACGGTCCGTTACTTGGGACAGCCTACATCCCCCCAAGCGGCAGCTGGCAGACCTATACCGATGTTACCATCCCACTAGCGCCTTTTGACCAAACGACGACCCTGTACTTTGTTTTTCTCCGTAACCCTGGGAATACCGGACTGTTCAACCTCAACTGGATTCAGTTTCACGGCCCGGGCGTAACCCGTTCTGCTGTAACAAAGCAGGGGCTTAGAGCGCAGTATTTCACATCGCGCACGTTGAGTGGCCCAGCACGGGAGCGCCTTGATCCCCAGATCAGCTTTAACTGGGCCGCATACGGTCCTTTTCCAGACTTTCCGACAGACAGCTTCAGCGTTCGCTGGACGGGCTTTTTGGAGGTTGAACAAACCGACACCTATATCCTTATTGGTCAAAAAGACGATGGCTTACGCGTTTGGCTAAATGGGAATCTGGTCATTAACCGCTGGCAAGAGGGTCCCCAAGAAGTACGCTCGCAGCCCATTTTTCTGGAGGGTGGGCGGCGCTATCCGCTGACGGTCGAGTACTTTGAAGCTGCAGGACACGCCCGCGTGCGCCTCATGTGGCAAAGCGCCTCTATGCCGGCACAAACGATCCCTGAACGCCTCCTCTTTACAGACACTACAGGCACTACACAGCTCGAAAATGCTCCCTCCCCGACAGAAGAAGTAACGCTGCATTCGCCGTTTCCCAACCCATTTTCTGGCGCTGTTCAGCTTGGCTACACGCTGCCGCATGCGGCTGAAGTGCGTCTTTTTGTGTACGACCTTCTGGGCAGACGCGTGGCCGTGCTTCAAGAAGCATGGCAAGCAGCTGGGGTGCATCACCTGCAGTGGCGCCCCGAAGGTCAAGCCTCTGGTTTCTATATTGTTTGGTTAGAAGCTGCTGGCAAGGTCCGACGGCAGGCCGTGATGTATCTCCCTTGAGCTTACTGGGGATTCGCTTTTCAACCTGGGATCGTTGTATTTTTAGCGTTCAGGTATTGGATAGGAAACCGCAACGCGCATTTATGGAACGTCGTCGTTTTCTCAAAGACGCTGCCCTGGGTGCTATGGCTACGGCCATGCTCACCGGTTGCGGCAATCGGTCTGCTTCAGAAACAGGCGCTCCGGCTGTCCAAACGCAGCCGCGTTTGCGTTGGCGCCTAGCCTCAAGTTTCCCACGCGGACTAGATACCATCTTTGGTGCTGCCGAAGTGCTGGCTAAGCGTGTGCACGCGCTAACCGATGGCCGATTCGAGATTCGCGTGTACCCAGCCGGTGAGCTGGTGCCCGGCTTGCAGGTCTTTGATGCGGTTCAGAACGGGACTGTCCCTATGGGCCACACGGCCAGTTACTATTTTATTGGCAAGCATCCGGCGCTGGCCTTTGACTGTACGGTACCTTTTGGATTGACTGCGCGCCAGTACAATGCTTGGTTGCTCGAAGGGGGTGGGTTGGATTTACTACGCGAATTGTTTGCGGAATTTAACATCGTCAATTTGCCCGGGGGTAATACTGGTGCCCAGATGGGAGGTTGGTTTCGGCGAGAAATTCACAGCCTACGCGACCTGCGCGGGCTCAAAATGCGCATTCCCGGCATGGGAGGCCGTGTGATGAGTGAAATGGGCGTAGTTGTACAAGTGCTTGCCGGGGGCGAAATCTATCCAGCCCTTGAGCGCGGAGCCATCGATGCTGCCGAATGGTCTGGTCCCTACGACGACGAAAAATTAGGCTTTTATCAGATTGCTCCTTATTACTACTACCCCGGCTGGTGGGAGCCTGGCCCAGCGCTTACGTTTTATGTCAACCGGCAAGCCTGGGAGCGCCTGCCTACCTTCTACCGCGAAGTGCTTTGGACAGCGGCCCTCGAAGCAAGCCAGGTTATGCTGGCGCGCTACGATGCCCGTAATCCAGCTGCACTGGAGCGGCTACTGCAGGCAGGTGCCCAGCTTCGGCGCTTTCCAGAAGACCTGCTTCGCGAAGCTGCCCGCATCTCCGAAGCGTTCCTCGAGCAAGAGCGCGATCCGCTTTACCGCAAAATCTACGAGGCCTACCGCTCCTGGCGCGCGCAAAGTTATCGCTGGTTTGGCACTGCCGAGCTGGCTTATGCCCAGTTTGCCTTTCCCCAAGCTTAGCGGACTAGCCAGCCAACCATGTCGGGGAATAAGATGACCAGCAAAAGCCCTATAAGCTGGAGCACAATAAAAGGCAATGCACCGCGATAAATTTGCGCCGTGGTGAGCTCTGGCGGTGCCACTCCCCGAAGGTAAAACAGTGCAAAACCAAATGGCGGTGTTAGAAACGAAGTTTGCAGGTTCATCCCCACCATAACCCCGAACCACACCAAATCGACCCCCAACTCGCGAGCAGCAGGCACTAAAAGTGGCAAAATGATAAAGGCGATTTCAAAGAAATCAATAAAAAACCCAAGCACAAAGATAGCCAGATTCGCCACGACAAGAAACCCGATAACTCCCCCGGGCAAATTTGTCAGCAGCTCTTCGATCCAGATATCTCCATAAAGCCCATAAAAAACCAGCGAAAACGCTGTCGAGCCAATCAGCAGAAAAACTACCATTGTGGTTAGACGAGCAGTTTCGTCCATAGAAGCCCGCAGGGCCGCTAAGGTGAATCGCCGATTCAAGACAGCCAAAAGCAGGGCACCCACGGCTCCCAGGGCGCCGGCTTCGGTGGGCGTGGCAATACCGGCAAAAATGCTTCCGAGCACCAGTAGCATAAGCACCAGCGGCGGCAGCATAACCAGCACTACGCGACGGGCCAGGGTGCGCCCAGACACGTTGCGCACCGCACGAGGAAGTGCTGGCGCAGCCTTAGGACGAAGAAGCGCTATAGCTGCAGCATACAGGGCATATAGCCCGGCCAACATGAGGCCAGGGATGATTGCACCAAAAAACAAATTCCCTACCGACACCCCCAGCTGGTCAGCCAGCACCACAAGCACCACACTGGGTGGGATAATTTGCCCTAGCGTGCCCGAAGCTGCAATAATTCCAGCAGCCAGTTCTTTGGAATAGCCGTACCGTAACATGATAGGCAGGGAGATCATCCCCATGGCCACGACCGAGGCTCCTACCACACCGGTAGCTGCAGCCAGCAACGTGCCCACAAATACCACGGCCAGTGCCAGTCCACCCCGAAGCGGGCCAAAAAGCATCCCAATCGTCTGCAGCAGGTCTTCGGCCAAGCGGGAGCGCTCCAGTACCGTACCCATAAAAATGAAAAACGGAACTGCCAGCAGCACGTAGTTGGACATGATCCCAAAAGTGCGGTCAGGCAACGCTAGCAGCAAACTCCAGTCGAAATACCCCAATGCCACGCCCAGACCTGCAAACAACAGTGCCGTCCCTCCTAAGGCAAAAGCCACTGGATAGCCCGAAAAAATGAGCACCAGGGCTGTTACAAACATCAGCGGGGCTAGCCAATCGCCATTCATAGTTTGCCTAAGCCATCTTCATGTGTTTCTGGTTCGCTCTGGCGTAATCGTGCGATCTGATGAATCAAAAAGGAAAAGCCTTGCAGGGCCAGTAGCACAAACGCTATCGGTAGCATTGCTTTGAGCGGATAACGTGGCAATCCTCCTGGATCAGGCGATACTTCACGCACGGCCCAGGAATTGGCCACCCAGCCCCATGATACCCAAAGCATCAAGGCGCAGAAAGGCAGCAGAAAAAGCACTGTGCCCAATAGGTTGATCCATGCCCGACCGCGCGATGAAAACCGACTGAAAAATACATCCACCCGAACGTGTGCATCCCGCTGCAGCGCATAGGCCGCCCCTAGCAAAAAAATCAGACTAAAAAGGTACCACTGCAGCTCTAAATAAAAGTTTGAGCTGAGCCCCAGCCCTGTATATCGATCTAGGTAACGGGCTACGGCATTGTACGCGCCTAGAGCCACCATGAGCAGCACCAACCAATAGACCAGCTGACCAACAGCCGAGTTCAGCCGATCAATCGCGCGTGCAAGCTTTAACCACGTCTCCATAGGTGCATCTTGAAGGGTTAAGCCCATCCACAAGCCGAATGTAAAAAGGCCCCTGCGCCAAATGCAGAGGCCCTCTTCCTTTGTTTCGAGAAGCTATGGCTATGCAGCCGGCGCTTCCCAGGTGAGGATATCCTTTTCTGATTTAGGCCGCGTGCGCCACGTCTCTGCATCCGGCAGGGGGCCTTTCTTTTCCGTGATGTTATACCCCATTGCCTTCCACTGCTCGGCCAGATATCGATTCCATTCAATGTAGTGTGCCCATTCCTCGGGCACTTCATCTTCTGGGTAAATGGCTTCTACCGGACAGGTCGGCACGCACGCGTTGCAATCGATGCATTCGTCTGGATGAATCGCCAGGAAATTCGGCCCTTCATAAAAACAGTCGACTGGGCATACTTCGACGCAGTCGGTGTACTTGCAGTTGATGCAAGGTTCGCAGACGACGTACGGCATAAGGTTTCGCGCAATAAATGAACGTAAGGATCCGGGCGAAATATACGGTGTAAACAGGAAACCTCCCAAGTTTTTTTAGGAGGAGGCCCCAACTTTTGATCCCGGTAACCTTTGCGGTGGTTGGCTTTTTTTGTTTATTTGTAACGACGATCTGTCCTTTACAGCCATGAAAGAAACGCTTCGGACCATAGCGCTGATCGCGCATGATGGCAAAAAGGCCGACATGGTGGCCTTTGCCATGCAACACAAGGACCTTCTGGCCCGCTTTGAGTTGGTAGGGACCGGCACCACCGGCAAACTGCTAGAAGAAAAAGTTGGGCTCAAGGTGCGTCGATTTCTTTCCGGGCCACTGGGCGGCGACGTGCAGATTGCCGCGCGTGTGGTGACCGGCGACATCGATGCGGTGTTCTTTTTTGTAGATCCCTTAGATAAACATCCGCACGACCCTGATATCCAGACGCTCCTGCGCGCTTGCAATGTGCACAATGTGCCGCTGGCGACCAATCCAGCCACAGCCCATTACATCCTGACCAGTCAGGCACTGCAAAGCGTCGAGACAAGCCCTGCGGACGAGTCAGCGTCCTAAGTCGTCAAACAGCGTAGGCATGCGGGCTGGGGGTTCCAGGCCAAAGTGCTGATAGGCCCGAGCTGTAGCCACGCGTCCGCGTGGTGTACGCTCCAAAAAGCCTTCCTGGATCAGGTAAGGTTCATAGACCTCTTCCAGCGTACCTGGGTCTTCACCTACCGAAACCGCCAGGGTACCCAGCCCGGTAGGTCCACCGCCAAATTTCTCGATGAGCGTGCGCAGCAGCCGCACGTCCATTTCGTCCAAGCCAGCTTCATCCACTTCTAAGGCCTCAAGTGCCAAACGGGCTACCTCACGCGTGATGCGGCCGTCCCCTTTGACTTCAGCAAAGTCGCGCGTGCGTCGCAAAAGTCGGTTGGCAATGCGGGGTGTGCCTCGGCTCCGGCGGGCAATTTCAAAAGCTCCTTCTTCATCAATCGAAATCCCTAAAATGCGTGCCGAGCGCAAAACGATTTGCAAGAGCTCTTCGGTTTGGTAGTAATCATAACGAAACTCAATGCCAAAACGCGCGCGCAGCGGTGCTGTCAAAAGCCCTTTACGCGTCGTTGCGCCAATAAGCGTAAAAGGTGGCAGTCGAAGCTTCACGCTGCGCGCATTCGGACCACTGTCGATCAATATATCGATCCGATAATCCTCCATCGCCGAGTACAGGTACTCCTCCACCACAGGACTTAGGCGATGAATCTCATCAATAAACAGCACATCTCCTTCGTTGAGATTGGTCAATAGCCCCGCAATATCGGCGGGCTTTTCCAGTACAGGACCACTCGTGGTGCGCAAGCGCGCCCCCATTTCTTCAGCAATAATCCAGGCCAGGGTCGTCTTTCCTAAACCCGGAGGGCCCGAGAGTAGTACATGGTCCAGGACTTCACCTCGTTGCAGCGCAGCGGTGATGAACACCTGTAAGTTATCTTTAATTTTCTTTTGGCCGATAAATTCTGCTAGGCGACGCGGCCGAAGCGCCTTTTCGTAATCCTCTTCGGCGCGCTGCGGCAACGGGTGCAGGAGTCCGCTTCGCTCAGGCATAGGGGTATAAGCGCTTTAGCCTATGAAATTAAACCTTTGATGAACCCAATGCGTTGACAAAACGCACAGGGGATACTACGTTACAGGCATTATGTTTGCTGTAGACCACATTCTCATCTCGGATGGCCTGCTTCGGGCGCCGTTTGCCTGCCAGCTCCAGGCCTGCCGGGGAGCCTGTTGCGTGCAGGGCGAAGGCGGAGCCCCTCTGGAGCCGGGCGAGCGACGCGTGTTGGAAAGTCTGCTGCCAGAGCTGTGGCAGGACCTTCGGCCTGAGGCGCAAGCTGTTATCACCCAACGGGGTCCCTGGCAAAAAGTAGGGACAGATCGCTATGCAACCACTTGTGTGGACGATGGCGCCTGTGTGTTTGTGGTCTATGAAGATGCCATTGCCCGCTGCGCTATCCAACGGGCTTATAGCCAAGGCCGCATTGACTTCCCCAAGCCAATTTCCTGCCACCTGTATCCGCTTCGGGTGGAACGGCAAAAGGGGGTAGAAATTCTCCGTTATGAAGAAATTCCCCTATGCGACCCTGCACGGCAACATGGTGCGCACTGCGGCATAGAGCTTATTGACTTTCTGGAAACACCACTCACGCGCCGCTATGGCGCATCGTGGTATGTCCGCTTCCGAGCCGCTTGGGCTGAACGCCGACAGACCTTAGGTTTGGTCCCGTAACACAGCAGAGAGGAACCGTGCCATGCTGAAGCTCAAGCAAGAACAAAAGCTGCAGCAAAAACTTTCGCCGCAGCAAATCCAGTACATCAAGCTGCTGCAGCTGCCTACGCTGGCGCTCGAGCAACGCATTAAGGCTGAACTGGAATCCAACCCGCTTTTAGAAGAAGGGCCGGAAGACGAAGAGGCACCCCTGGAGGAGGGTTTGGCTGAACCTGCTGAAGCTACAGCTGCCTCTGAGGTAAGCGGAGAAGCAACCCCTGCAGCGGAAACTTCCGGATCGACCGAAGCAACCACCTCAACCCCTGAAGAAGAGGTCGATTGGGAGGAACTCTTTAACAATGTCGACGACCTCTACGGCTATAAAGCCCGCGTGGACCGTAGCGACGAAGAAGAGGAGCGGCGTGAGCTTCCCCTACCAGCACGCCCTTCCATGGCCGAATATCTGCGCGAACAACTGGTACTGCTGAAGCTCAACGAAACCGAACAGCTTATTGCTGAACAAATCATTGGGTCAATCGACGAGGACGGCTACCTGCACCGCTCGCTTGAATCTATTGTCGATGACCTTATCTTCAGCCATGGCGTTAGCGTGACCGAAGCCGACGTGGAGCGTGTGCTCAAACAAATCCAACGCCTCGACCCCGTCGGCATTGCCGCACGTGACCTGCGCGAGTGCCTAATCGTGCAACTCGAGGTGCTACCTGAAGACACCCCTGGCCGCAGCGTAGCCCTCCGTATGCTTCAGGAAGCGTTTAAGGACTTCACCATGAAGCACTTCGAGGCGCTTAAACGCAAACTCAAAGTTTCCGAAGCAGAATTAAAAGAGGCCTATCATCTGATCCAGCACCTTAACCCTAAGCCCGGAGAAGGCGACCTTAGTCCGCAGCAAAATTATATCATCCCCGACTTTACGGTAACCTACGAGGATGGAGCGTTCATCATCACGCTTAACAGCCGCAACGCACCTCAACTCCGCATTTCACGCCGCTACCGCCAAATGCTCGAACAGATGCTGGCAGAAAAAAAACGCGGCAAGCCGCACAGCAGCTTCGACGAAGAAACCCGCGCCTTCCTCAAAAACAAGCTGGAGTCGGCCCGCTGGTTTATCAACTCCATCAACCAGCGCCGCCAAACGATGTTTAAGGTGATGAAAGCCATTGTGGAACTGCAAGAGGATTTCTTCAAGTACGGGGAAGGCCACCTCAAACCCATGATCCTCAAGGATGTGGCCGACCGCATCGGAATGGACCTCTCAACAGTTAGCCGTGTGGTCAACGGGAAGTATGTGCAAACAGACTTTGGCGTCTACGAGCTCAAGTATTTCTTCTCTGAAGGATTGCCTACCGAAAGTGGCGAAGAAGTCTCTAACAAAGAGGTCAAAGCCCTCATCCAACGCATGATCGAGGAGGAAGACAAGCGGAACCCGCTCTCCGATCAGCGCATTGCTGAGCTCCTCGAGCAGCAAGGCTTTAAGATTGCCCGTCGCACCGTTACCAAGTATCGCGAGCAGCTGGGCATACCTGTAGCCCGCTTGCGGCGAGAGATCGTACTGGACGGCGAAGCGTCTTCTTAACGACTAAGACCACTTCTCTAAGAAACGCACTTCCATCGGCGCTTTTTGAAGACTAATCGTAACTGTTGTACCCTGCCCTGGCCGACTTTCGATACGTAGTCCCCCTGCCATCAATTCAAGCAGTCGATGGGCAACGGTCAGGCCAATCCCCGCCCCTTCGTGCGAACGTCCTAATCCCGTAGACCCTTGCTCGAACGCCCGAAGCAACCGCTCCAGCAAGGCAGCATCAATACCAGGACCGCTATCCTGCACCTCAAGCTCCAGACGGTCTTCTTGCGTCTTTAGCGCAAGGTGTATCCGCCCTTGAGCAGTAAATTTGATCGCATTTTCGAGTACGTTATAACACACCGTGTGCAACGCTTCGGGATCGGCATACACGTAGACAGGGGCATTTGGACAGGCACACGTCAGCTCCAAGCCCTTTGCTTCGGCTTCTGCCTTGAGCGCTTGCAGCACTTCATGCATTATCTCCCTGAGATCCACCAGACTGGGCTTTAGGCGCAGCCGATCCGCTTCCATGCGGGCCAAAAGCAGCAGGTTGGTTAACAAATGCAACAGGCGTTGCCCGCTATGCTCAATGATATGCACAAACTCTCGCAAGGAGGGAGGAGCTTCTTCATGCAAGATTTGGGCAGCACCTAGAATGCCGGCCAGCGGCGTCCGCAACTCGTGGTGCATGTTGGCCAATAGCGCATTGCGGAACTGCAGGGCAGCTTCGGCTTGAGCCCGTGCTTCGTCTAGGGCCCGCTGCCGCTCCATGAGCGTACGCATCACCAAATATAGGGTAATCCCAATACCGGTGAGCACGCTAATAAGCATTACGCGGGAGATCCCGGGGTCCGCTATCCAAATACTGCCTAAGGCTATTCCAAGCCACCCAGCCCCAAGATAAACTCCCAAGGGTTCAGGCCGCTGCAACCCCAGTCCATAAACTACACCTGTGGCCGCATATACCAGCAAATACCCAACCACATAGTTCGGCGACAGGCGATTGGTTAAGGTCAGCAAGCCAAACCACAAAAGCAGCACCCATAGAATGCCTGAAACCACAAGCACCAGGTGTGTACGAATCCACCCTATTCGGTACGAAAGGCCTACAACAGCCAACGTACCACCGCCGATGCACAGCCGTATCCAGAGTGGATCCCAAGCCGATGGCTCTAGACTACGGTGTACAAATCCAAACCCCACCACCATGAAAGCCACTATTACCCCTAAAACGCGGTAAATTCGAAGCAATCCGGCAGGAGGTTCTAACCGATACGCTGGCCCCAGTGCAGTTTCCATATCATTACGGTCTGTTCTCAGGAAGTATCGACGCTATGCAGGAAAAAACTTAGGCGCTCTATGCGGTAACTTGTGTGCCTCATCAACGTACCTTTGAGTAGACAACTTGGCATTCCTGAACGAGAAAATAGAGTTTGGCGCAAAATTTGTTGAACACAACATGAAGAAAAATGACCAACCTGCTTTCCTCATGCGTACTACACGACGTAGACGAGACTCAGCGCTGGCTAAACTGTTTACGTACTACGTAGCTGGCCAAATTGGCGAAGAGCAATGGAGGCAGCTTTCCCGCCTGCTGGATGCCCGCAATACCACACGAGAGGAACGGGAAGCGCTGGCGACTTTTTACACCGACCTGTTGCGGGACCGTCCGCCGGCTGAACTGCGCATTCCTCGACCCAAGGAATTCCGGGATCTCATGGCTTTAGTGCATCCAAAGTAATTTTTCTTATAAGCTGCACTTTAAGCCGAACCTGCATGGCGGGTTCGGCTTTCTTTTTAGGCTTAAATATCCACTGCGTATGTATGATGAAGCTTCCTGAAAGCGCTTTGATCTGCGAAGTCGGGCCGCGCGACGGCTTCCAGTATGAAACAAAGTGGATTCCGACCGAACGAAAGCTGGCTGTGATTCAGCGGCTGCTTGAGGCTGGGGTGCGGCGCATCCAAATTACCTCGTTCGTCCATCCTAAGTGGGTACCGCAAATGGCCGATGCAGAGGAAATCTGCCGTCACCTGCCACAGCGAGACGATGTGATTTTTTCCGGGCTGGCTCTTAACCAGAAAGGCGTTGAGCGCGCGCATGCCGCTGGGCTCCGCTACATTGATCTCTCTATTGCAACCCATGACGAACACAGCCTGGCCAATGCGAACATGACCGTAGCAGAGGCCGTCCGGCAGGCCGAAGCAATGGTTCGCCTGGCCCATCACTACGACATGCAGCCCCAGCTGGGGTTGCAAACGGTGTTTGGCTATCGCAAACCGGGCGACACGCCGCTGGCACGCGTGCGCGAACTGGCCCGGCGTTTTGTCGATCTGGGCCTGGAGTCGTTTTCGCTGGCCGATACTACAGGTATGGCCCATCCGCTGCGCATCCAAGAATATGTGCAGGCCGTTCAGGAGGAAATTGGCGACACGCCACTGGTGCTGCACCTACACGACACGCGCGGCCTGGGCTTGGCCAATGTATTGGCTGCACTTCAGTGCGGTGTTAGGCGCTTTGACACGTCGGTAGGTGGCCTGGGCGGCTGTCCGTTTATTCCTGGTGCCACGGGCAACATCGCTACCGAAGACACTGTCTATTTGCTCGAGGCTATGGGCGTGCGCACAGGCATCGATTACCACAAGGTGGCCGAGCTTGCCCTTGAGCTAGAAACCTTTTTGGGCAAACTGCTGCCCAGCCGCCAAGCGCGTTTGCTAGCCCGCCAGCGTGACCTAGCGTCCCAGGCTCACACCGCATAAGCTTCAACGGGTGGGCAGGCGCACATCAGGTTGCGATCGCCGTAGGCCTCATCGACACGCCGCACAGCAGGCCAAAACTTGCGCGTACGCGTCCAAGGCGCCGGGAAAGCAGCCTTCTCCCGTCCATAGGGCATCTCCCAATGATCTGAAGCCACCATAGCCGCCGTGTGTGGCGCCTGTTTGAGCACGTTGTGCTCTGGATCGGCCCATCCAGTAAGCACTTCCTCAATCTCAGCCCGAATGCGGCGCAGCGCTTCGCAGAAGCGATCCAGCTCTTCCTTTGACTCACTTTCGGTGGGTTCAATCATCATCGTCCCGGCTACAGGAAACGAGACGGTGGGCGCATGGAAGCCATAGTCGATCAGGCGCTTCGCCACGTCGATTTCCGTAATGCCTTGCCTGCGGAAGGGACGCAGGTCTAGAATAAACTCATGTGCCACGCGCCCATTGGGCCCTCGGTAAAGAATCTCAAAGGCGTGCTCAAGTTGTTGGGCTAGGTAATTCGCGTTTAGGATGGCCACAGCAGAAGCACGGCGTAACCCTTCGGCACCCATGAGGGCAATATAGGCCCAAGAAATAAGCAGAATGCTTGCGCTGCCAAAAGGCGTAGCGGCCACGGGCCCAATGGCCTGAGAGCCTCCTGTGGGGATGACCGGATGGCTGGGCAAGAAAGGCTTTAGGTGTTCAGCTACGCAGACCGGACCTGCACCTGGCCCTCCGCCACCATGGGGAATGGCAAAGGTTTTATGCAGGTTCAAGTGGCACAGGTCTGCACCGTACTCCGCGGGTCGACACAGCCCTACCTGTGCGTTCATATTGGCCCCGTCTAGGTAAACCTGCCCGCCACAGGCATGTATGATGTCGCAAATCTCTCGAATATGCGGCTCAAAGACCCCGTGGGTTGAAGGATAGGTCACCATGAGCGCAGCCAGCCGATCTCGATGGGCCTCAGCTTTGGCCTGCAAGTCGTTAAGGTCGATATTGCCGTTTTCGTCGCACTGCACCACGACCACCTCCATGCCAGCCATGACCGCACTGGCGGGGTTTGTGCCGTGTGCTGAGGCTGGAATCAAACACACCTTGCGGTGTCCTTCCCCCCGGCTTTGGTGATAGGCCCGGATGATCAGCAATCCGGTGTACTCACCTGCTGCACCGGAGTTGGGCTGGAAGGTAACAGCGGCAAAGCCGGTGATGTCTTTGAGCCACTGCTCCAGCTGATCGAGCATTTCGCGATAGCCTTGCACTTGGTCCAGCGGGGCAAACGGATGCACCCGCATGAACGCTGGCCAGCTCAGCGCCATCAGCTCTGCAGCAGCATTGAGCTTCATTGTGCACGAGCCCAAAGGAATCATGCTGTGCACAAGCGATAGATCGCGGCTGGCCAGGTGGTGCAGGTAGCGCATGAGCTCGGTTTCGGAGTGGTAGCGTTGAAAGACCGGATGGGTCAGGTACGGCGAGGTGCGCGCCAGGGGTCCCTGGTAACCTGACTCCATGGTTGTGGCCAACGCGGCAGCGGTAAATGCCCGAGGCTGGCCAAGCGCAAAAACTTCTAGCAGCGTTTCTAGCTCTTCAGCGGTGGTCGCTTCATCGAGCGATAGACCCACGCTACCATCCTCGTAGTAGCGCAGGTTGATGCGTCGAGCCAGGGCTGCTTCGCGAATGCGCGCAGCCTCAGCAGGGGTCGTGTCCAGGCGCAATGTGTCAAAAAAGTGCTTGTGGCGTAGCCGGTAACCTAGGCGCTCCAGGCCAGCTGCCAGCACACGGGTCAGATTGTGAATGCGCTCGGCAATGCGGCGCAGTCCCTCAGGGCCGTGGTAGATGGCATAAAAACTGGCCATAATAGCAGGCAACACCTGGGCCGTGCAGATGTTTGAGGTAGCTTTGTCCCGGCGAATGTGTTGCTCACGCGTTTGCAATGCCATGCGCAGCGCCAGATGTCCATCGGCATCGCGCGAAACACCAATAATGCGACCAGGCACCTGGCGTTTAAAAGCATCGCGCGTAGCAAAATAGGCGGCGTGCGGTCCGCCATAACCCATCGGCATACCGAAACGCTGCGTGCTGCCTACAGCCACGTCGGCCCCGAACTCCCCCGGAGGCATCAGTAGGGTCAGGCTTAGCAGGTCGGCGGCCACGACAACGTAAGCACCAGCCGCATGGACTTGTGCACAATAGTCTCGGTAATCGTAAATCGCTCCGTCGGTGGCCGGGTACTGCAGCAACACACCCAAAAGCTCAGGACCAGGCGTGAACGCTCGATGATCGCCCACCACAATCCGAACGCCCAGGGGCTCAGCCCGTGTGGCCACCACCGCAATGGTTTGCGGATGGCAGGTTTCGGAGATAAAAAAAGTGTTTCGGCCTGGATCTGTGGTCAACCGGCGCAGCATCATCATCGCCTCAGCAGCAGCTGTCGCCTCATCAAGCAGCGAAGCATTGGCTAGCTCCAGCCCTGTGAGATCGATGATCATGGTTTGGAAATTTAAAAGCGCTTCCAATCGACCTTGTGCAATCTCAGCCTGATAGGGCGTATACGCGGTATACCAGGCTGGATTTTCGAGCACATTTCGCTGAATCACCGGTGGGGTGACCGTGTCGTAATAACCCATTCCGATAAAAGAACGAAACGGCGCATTTTTCGCCGCTAACCGCTCAAGTTTTTCCAATAGCGCGGCCTCACTACATGCAGGTGGAATCTGCAAGGCATGCCGCGTACGAATCGGCTCCGGGATGGTCTCGTCAATCAGTGCTTCCAGGGAAGTCAGCCCTAGCGCCTGAAGCATTTGTTGGATTTCTGCCTCTGAAGGCCCAATATGCCGATCGGCAAACCGGTCTGTAGGAGATAAATCAATCGCCATGAGCTCGTATTGCTTAAGCTGCTGAACCAACTGCGCTGCATAAATGCCAAGCGCTCGCGCAAGTTCAAGATTGGCGGATTCTTCAGATGCCTGAAGGCACTTGCATCCCCATCTTGAGGTAAAGAGCTGTCCTTCAACACAAGGGCATGAAGCAGTTGGCCCCATGAGCACAACCACCCACGTTCCCCCTGCACTGCGGGGTACCGATCCCGATTCTTTTGCGCAACAGACGGTTCGGGTGCGCTGGCCCAAAATCGTAGCGCAAACCATTGCAGAAAATACATTCCCCCAAGCTGTTGTAGCGCGGCTTTGGGCCCTGCATCGCGAGCTGCCCGACGGTCCTATTCGGCCCCTTGAGGATCCTGGAGCACCTGACGTGTCGCTTTGGGCAGCATGGATTGCGCCATTTTTAAATGAAACGTGGGCTTCTGCTCCCTGGCTATTTGCAGAGCATTATCTCTACCGTCGCATTCTAGAGGCCACAGGGTATTTTCAACCCGGACCAACCTATCAGCTAGATCCCTTCCGGAAACAAAAAACCGCGACGCTGACCGAATCGGGCGACGCTGTTTGTGCGCTAGCGCAACAGGCCAATCAGTGCGCTGCGCATGCGGAAGCAGCCCGAAGGCAGCTTCCACAGCTTTTGCGTACGGCGCTTTGGGGAAATCAAATGGACCTAAGCATGTGGTCGGTAACGGAAGCACCTAGCCATCTGGGGACCGACCGTGAAACAGCCCACCTTTTGGCTGACGATACCCACGCAGTAGTCGCCTACCTAGAGGCTGTTGCACCAATCCGCATTGACCTCCTAGCCGACAATGCTGGCTTCGAGCTGCTTTGCGACCTCCTCCTTGTCGATGGCCTGCTCGCAGCAGGCTACGCCCGCGAAGTGGTATTGCATCTCAAGGCGCACCCCACGTTTGTTTCCGACGCTTTGATTGCCGACGTGCTGGAGACACTGGACGTCCTGGCAGCGCATCCCCATACTGCACCCCGCCAATTAGCCGAACGATTGCGGACCTATTTAGCTTGTGGACAAATGCGGCTAGCAGACAGTTTTGCTTGGAACTGTCCGCTGCCAATGCGTCAGTTTCCTCCCCTAGCGATCGCCGATTTAGCCCGTTCTGGACTCGTCATCGCTAAAGGCGACGCGAACTACCGCCGCCTGGTCGACGATGCCCACTGGCCGTTTACCCTTCCTTTTAGCGAAGTTGTCGCTTACTTTCCCACGCCTTTACTGGCCTTGCGTACCCTTAAGGCCGAGGTAGTTGTCGGTCTGTCCGAGGCACGCCTTCAGGAGGTGCAAGCGCAGGATCCGGAATGGATGATCAACGGTCACTGGGGCGTGATCCAGTTTTATTGCCCGTAGTCCTGCGGGTTTTCTGCAGCCTGCAGGTAGGCTAAAGCCGCTCGTGCAGCCTGTTGTTCTGCCAGCTTTTTGCTTCGGGCAATTCCACGCCCCAGCTGGCGATCGCCAATCCAGGCTTCAACGATGAACGTGCGTGCATGGCTGGGCCCTTCTTCGGCTACCACCTGGTAGCGTGGTTGTGGCCAGCCCCGGGCCTGGGCAAATTCGAGCAATAGGCTTTTGTAGTTGTCTGAGCGCCGTGCTAGCGCTTCTAAGTCATACGAGGCCAGCAGTACGCGTTCAACAAAAGCGCGCGCTGCTTCAAGCCCTAAATCGAGGTACAGCGCGCCGATTAAAGCTTCAAAGGCATCGGCCAAAATAGATGGATTGTCCTGGCCACCGACGTGTTGCACGTCTTCACTAAGGCGCAGGTAGGCGCCTAGCTGCAGGCTCCGGGCTGCTTTGGCTAAGGCTTCCTGATTGACCAGTTTGGCTCGCAAGCGCGTTAGAAATCCCTCGTCGCGGTCAGGAAAGCGTTCATACAAATAGGCAGCTACAACAAAACCCAGCACGGCATCCCCCAGAAATTCCAGTCGTTCGTTGGAGTACAAATAGCTACCGGGCTCTCCGCGGAAAAGGCTGCGATGCGTTAGGGCCTGCTCATAAAGGGGGACGTTCTGTACAGGAAGCCCGGTTAGTTGTCGAAACTGCTCACGTGTCCTGTCTAGGATCGGGTTAGGGGCTGCTGAAGTTTGGATGCCCCGAAGCCACTGTTGCAGTCGTTCCAGCCAGTACGCCATACAACGTGCAGATTACCGCCACACCAATAGCAAAATACAGCCCCTATAGCAAAAATTCTGTAACACGCACTTCCTTTAAGAAACTTTATGATCATCTAGCTTTCCAAACTTGGACTAAAGCGATACTTCAATATGAAAGCTGCAGCACCCCGTGTGGTCATTATAGGCGCCGGTTTTGGCGGGCTAACGCTAGCGCGCTTGTTGCGCCGTACCCCCTTCGAGGTGGTGCTTATCGACCGGCAGAATTACCACACGTTTCAGCCGCTGCTTTACCAAGTCGCCACAGCTGGCTTAGAACCCGAAGAGATTGCGCATGCCGTACGGGGCATTTTTCAGCAGCAGCGCAATTTTCGTTTCATCATGGGTACGGTTGTAGGCGTCGACTGGGAAGCCCAAGCCGTCTGCCTGGAAGACGGTGACCGTATCCCCTTTACGTATTTGGTCCTGGCTGCAGGAGCAACCACAAACGATTTCGGCATTGAGGGCGTTGCGCAACATGCCTTCCCGCTTAAAACCCTTGAAGATGCCATTGCGCTGCGTAGCCATATTGTCCGTCAGTTTGAAGCAGCCGATCGCCATCCAGAGCGCATCCGTGAAGGTTTGCTGAACGTGGTGGTTGTTGGGGGTGGACCGACAGGTATTGAGATGGCGGGTGCGCTTGTGGAGTGGTTTGAGCTGGTTTTTCGCAAAGATTATCCCCAGCTGCCCATCAACCGGGCACGCGTACTCCTGGTAGAAGCGCTCGATACGGTGCTGCCCACCTACAGCGTGCAGCTGCAACGCTATGCCCGAAAGCAGCTTCGCCAGCGCGGCGTAGAGCTTCACCTGGGGAATCCAGTGGCTCGCATTACTTCCGAGGCCGTTTACCTCCAAAGTGGCGAGCGCATCCCCACGCGTACGGTCATCTGGGCAGCCGGCGTGCGGGCCTGCCCTTTAGCCGACCGGCTGGGCTTACCGCAAACGCGTGGCGGGCGCATCGTCGTAGACCCTGATCTACGCGTGCCCGGCCGGGCGAATGTATTCGTGATCGGAGACCTAGCAGCCAGCCAAGACGAAGCAGGCCGTCTCCATCCTCAGATGGCACCTGTAGCCATTCAAGGCGCGCGGCACGTAGCTCGGCAGCTTCAACGCCTGCTTGCAGGGCAAGAAACCGAACCGTTCTGCTATCGGCACCGTGGAGCAATGGCCACGATTGGCCGCCATGCAGCCGTAGCTGAGCTACCCAGCGGCGTGCGCCTAACAGGTCCACTAGCCTGGCTTGCTTGGCTTGTGCTCCACCTAATAGAACTCATTGGCTTTCGCAACCGGCTGCAAGTGCTGATCAACTGGGCCTGGAATTACTTCACCTATGATCGCAGCGCCCGACTTATTTTTCATGTTCAGCCCCTTAGGCAGGAAGCCCTTGACGCAACCGTTGCTTAACTGACCAGATCAGCCCCCACTTGCTCAGCAGTGATTTCTTCCAAGCGCCGGCGCCGGGTTTCGATACCGCGTATAGCAAGTACCACAAGAGCCAGCAGCAAGGGAATCGCTCCTAGCAGCGCAGCGCCGGTAAACGTAGGTGGCGTAATGCCAGCCACCACCAGACCGATGCCGAGCACGCCCCCTACCTTGCTAGCACCTGCTATAAAACCACTACCGCGCCCCCGCAGACTGGTTGGGTACACCTCAGCGGCATAGGTTGGCATTAAGTCTGTCGTGGCTGTGCTCACCCCCATAATGATAAGTACAATAAGCCCGTAAATCAGGAGCGTATTTTGAGTAACCGTGCCTTCAAAGAAAACAAAGCCAAGCAATGCTGCACAGGTGAGCATCGCAAAAAGAAGCAGCGTTTTTTTACTGCTCCAAAATGCATAAAGAAAAGCAGAAATAAAAGTTACCGGGAATCCTAGCAAGCTCGCACGCGCAATTAAGCTATCGGCAGCTGCTACATCAAAACCTGCTACGCGAAGATTTGTAGGCAACCACAGCAAAAAACCAAATTGAACTAAGCCAAACGCCACTGCATAAAGGCCTAAACCTACACTGAGCCCAATAAAGGGTTTTTTGAACAACTGGCTGAAACGCCCTTGAATCCTTTGTTCAACCGCTAACGCTTCGTCTTTAGACACCTCCACGATCGAAGCCCCAAAACGATCCATGATCTGTTTGGCTTCTTCTGTGCGGCCTGTAGCCAATAAAAAGCGAGGGGATTCCGGAATCCATCGGCTAATCAGGATAAGCAGCAGACCTGTTGGAGCTCCAATCAACCAAAGAATGCGCCATCCAAATTCCGGCTGTAGCCATGCTGAAAGGGCACTGGTGACAAAGTAAGCCAGCGAGAGGTCCCCACCCATAAGAATCATGAGTAGCCCGCGATGACGCGCTGGAATTGTCTCGGCAGTAAGCGCATAAGCGATCGGCAGCATGCCCCCCACCGACAAGCCCATGAGAAAACACATGAGCAAATTCAAGGAAAAGGTGGGCATTGCTCCACAAATAGAAGTTGCAATGAAAAGTAGCGCGGCAAGCAAAATTGTAGGACGGCGCCCGATCCAGTCTGCCATCCATCCCCAAATAAAAGACCCCAGAACCGTGCCAGTTATGCCAGAAAGTGGCAAGAGCGCCACTGGTATTTTGCCGTCAGGATTAAGCGGGGATTTTAGACCATACTCTTTAGCCATACCAGGCACCACAAAGCCCAGTGTTGTTGGCTTCATGATGTCGATGAGAATAGCAATGGCCAGCACGGTCAGGAGTACGATGTGGGTGCGCCCTAGAGGTACATCATCGAGCGCCTTAACGCGAATATGAGCTAAGCGCGCCCGAACTTCTGGGTCGGTCTTCGGAACAAGGCCATAGACAGCCATGCCAAGGCCTACGACAATGAGTATCATGCCCAGGATCATCCATCCATCTATGGGCATCCCGACCAGCTGGTAACCCATGTGCGCTGCGTGCACAAACATAGGAATGTGCAGGAAGGTACCTACCGACAGCGCGATTGTACCCAGCCAAAAAGCAAGCGGCCGAGAAAACACAATCCTGCCACTTGAAAGATTACGTTGAGGAGCCATCGATAGCCTCACTTAACTTGTTGACGCTTTTGGCAGGCGTACGATATGCAATTTACATGTAATTTACAAGGCGTGAAAAAATCCCCATTTTTAGCTTTCTGCGGCACTAGGACGCGGGGGGCGAAACAGTTCAGCGCAGCGGGCAAACTGATCGGCCAGACCAATAAGCACCAGACGATCGCCCGGTTCAATGCGAAAGTCGCCAGAAGGACTGCCTATGGTGCGCTCGCCTCGGCGCACGGCGAGTACTGTCAGGCCATAGCGCTGACGTAGGTTCAGCTCGGCCAACGTTTTTCCCGCTACCGGTGCACTTTCCCGAACCACCACAGCCCGGGTATGCAGACCTTCCTCGTCAAGCCCCTGCAGGACCATAAGGTGCGCTTCCTGGATGCTGCCTCGAAAAATACGATAATCACCCGCCCGAATAGTGGCAATCTGGCGATTAATCTCTTCGGGCGGCACAAAGTAGGCCTGCAGCACTTGGGTAAAGATGCGTACAGCTGTTTCCAGCTCTTCGGGAACCACGATATCGGCGCCAATGCGTTGCAGGAATTCCACATCGCGCAGAAAGCGGGTGCGTACGATGATCTGCAGGGTAGGGTTAAGGTACCGGGCCAACTCTACAATCCGTCGCGTTGCGGCATCATCGTTGATAGCCACGACACAAACCTTGGCCCGATCGACCGCTGCGTGCTCTAAAATGTGCCGGCGACTGGCATCCCCGTAAAGCACAGGAAGGCCATTTTTTTGGGCAGTCTGTACTGTATAGGGGTTAAGATCAATGATGATGAACGGAATACCTGTGTCTTTGAGCACCTGCACTAGGCGTTGACCAGCCGGTCCGTAGCCCACAACGATGACGTGATCTTCCAGTGCAGCCTTGGTTGCAGAGGCCACCATGGCATGCTCGCGTGGATGCTGCAGCAGGTGCGCATTGAGTTGCCGGCCTGCGGCCATAAGCAAGGGTGTAGCAGCCATGAGCAACACAATCGCGGCCAACAGGCTCTGCGTCCCCACCTCACCCAAGCCGGCGGGTGTAAGGCCCACTTCTTGTCCAGCCTGCGCCAGTACAAAAGAAAATTCCCCTATCTGGGCTAAAGCTAAACCCAGAACCAACGCCACCCGTAAAGGATAGCCCAGCAGCCGCGTTGCAGCAGCTGTGGTTAGCACTTTCACCAAAAGCACAGCAAGCGCTGTAGCCGCCACCAGCAGGGGGTGCGCCAACAAGAAATGCACATCGAGCAACAGGCCTACCGAAACAAAGAACACCGCATTGAAGACCGACTTGAGCGGAAGAATTTCACTTAAGGCATATTCACTATAGGGACTTTCGCTGACCACCAACCCGGCCAAAAAAGCTCCTAAGGCCAAGCTGACGCCAAAGAGATGGGTAATCCAGGCCATGCCAAAACAAATGGCTACGATGGTCAGCAAAAACAGGTCGTGGCGGCGCGTGCGGGCAATGCGCTCCAGAAGCGGCGGCATAATGCTCCGCGCCAGAAACAACGTTCCCCCTACTACCAGTAGCGCCTGACCCAGGGCCAGCAAAGCCTGGCCAAACGAGCCATGGCCTTCACCTAAGACGGGGATCAGCAACACAACCGCTACTGCAGCCAAGTCCTGAAAAATTAACATGGCTAGTGCCAGCCGACCGACCACGGTATCGGTCTCTTGTCGGTCGCTCAGCACGCTAAGCACAATAGCGGTACTACTGCCTACAGCAACCAGAAAACCCGTAAACAAGGCGGAACGTACCTCCACCCCTAACCCTACGAGTAGTGCCAACACCACCAGGGTACACAACCCTACTTGCAATCCACCGCCGATCAGCAGCTCGCGCCAGATGCGCCGAAGCTGCTCAAGCTTAAATTCAACCCCAATGGTAAAGAGTAGCAAAATGACGCCAATCTGGGCGGTGTTATAAATCAGCGTTTCACTACGAACTAAGGCTAATAGCCCTGGACCAATAAGCACACCGGCCAAAAGAAATCCAACGATCGGCACTAGCCGGATCCGATAACAGAGGTAGGCAATAAGCACGCTAATGGCCAAAAGGGCCACCAGCTCAGCCAGCGTGTCTGCAAGGGACATGGACTAAACGTATTTATCGCCGCGTACCACTTCGACTGGTTGCGCGTAGACAATGACAGCGTAATGCTGAAAATAATGGGTAGCGATGTGCTCGATAATGCGATCAGCTACCTCGGGGCTCACGATCGTTTCAATTTTCACGTTGTGTCCTTCCCACTCGCTAGCCCGCACGCCTCGTGACCCTTCGCCCGATACTTCGGTCAGCGTGTACCCCTTTCCTCCCAATTCTTTGATTTCACGCAGCAGGCGTTCTTGAAGAATACGCTCTGTGACAATCGTCACCAGTTTTAGCGTTACCGTAAGCATGGGTTTACCCTCCGATCCAGTGTGCTAAGGCAAAATACAGCGGGATGCCGAGCGTCAAGTTAAATGGGAAGGTAATGCCCAGCGAGGCCGTCAGGTAGTAGGTGGGGTTTGCTTCAGGCAGCGAAATGCGTACAGCTGCTGGTGCTGCAATGTAGGAGGCGCTAGCGACCATAGCTCCCAGTACCGCACTACCGCCCTCGGAAAGCCCAGCCCAACTTCCTAGCACAACACCTAACACGCCATGCACGATGGGCATGCAAATGCCAAATCCGATTAAGAAAGCACCCACCTTCTTTAAATCGCGCAAGCGCCGCGCAGCAACCAGCCCCATCTCCAGCAGAAACAGCGTCAGCGCTCCCTTAAAGCCATTGACAAAAAAGGGCTCAACTTGCTTGAGCCCTTCCATACCGGACAAATAGCCGATGACCACTCCCCCCACTAAAAGCAACACGCTTCGCCCTGTGAGCACTTCGTGCAACCCTTGGCGCCAGGAGCCGTGGCGATTCGAGCGTAAAAAGACAATCATCAGCGCCACTACGATGGCCGGGACTTCGAGCATAGCTACTAGCGCGGGCATGAATCCCTCGGCAGGTGTGCCTTGCAGCTGGCCAAATGTTTGTGCTGCAATGAACGTTACGGCCGACACTGAGCCGTAGTGCGCGGCAATAGCCGCCGCGTTGATGCGGTCCATACGGCCGATCTTCCGCAGCACGATATAGGACGTCACCGGTGTCAACATACCCAGCAGCAAGGTCACCAAAGCTGGCCAGAGCACCACAGCCCAAGGTGTGTGGCTGAGCTCGGCGCCGCCTTTTAATCCAATCGCCAACAGCAAATAAATCGATAGCGCCTGGTAAAGCGGCTCTGGAAACGACAAATCGCTGCGAATCAGCTGCGCAACAACGCCTAGCGCAAAGGCCAAAACGATGGGGGAAAGCAAGTTCGTTAGCAGAATTTCCAGCATAGAGCGGCTCCGGCTTGTTTCAGGAAAGCCGGAGCCGCCTAACGAACCCATGAAGGACTATGTTTCGACCGCCAGCGTTTCTGCTTTGTGGATTTTCCGCTCCCGAGCTAACAGCGCCCAGCCCACAAGCCCGGAAAGCAGCGATGCGCCAAGGATCCCGACTTTGGCTTGATCCAACAGCAGCGGGGAAGCAAAAGCCAAGCTGGCAATGAACAAGGCCATGGTAAAGCCGATGCCGCACAGGCATCCCACGCCCAACAGCTGTCCCCACCGCACCCCTGAGGGCAGCTCGGCTAGCCGCAGCCGCGTTGCTAGCCAGGAAGCCCCAAGCACCCCAATAGGCTTGCCCACAAGCAAACCCAGCACAACACCCAGCGTCACCGGATGCGTAAAGCTTAAACCGGTATCTCCGCCCAATACAACACCCGCATTGGCCAAGGCAAAAACGGGCATAACAAAATAGGCCACTAAACCATGCAGGTTATGCTCCAAACGGGTTAGGGGCGCTTCGACACGCTCGCAGCTTTGTTCCAGGGCGTAAAGCGCATCACGCTGCGCTTCGTTGAGCAAACGTCCCTCGCCCCGATTGCGCGCAAACGTATCGATCGCTTCTCGCACTTGTTCTAAAAACGAAGCACTGTCGAGCTTGCGCCGCGCCGGAATCGTCAGGGCGAGCAGCACACCGGCAACGGTTGCATGCACACCCGACTTGAACACGGCCAGCCAGAGCAGCACGCCCAACAGCGCATAGACGGACAGCTGGCGTACCCCCAGCAGATTGCAGCCCCACAATAAGCCCCAAATGCCTGCAGCCGCCAGCAAGGCGTTGGTCGATAGATCTGCCGTGTAAAAGATCGCAATGACCAACACCGCCCCTAGATCATCCACAATGGCCAGCGCTGCCAGAAACACCCGGAGCGCCACGGGTAGCCCCCGGCCCACCAGGGCCAGCACGCCCAGCGCAAACGCAATATCCGTCGCCATCGGAATGCCCCAACCCCGCTCGCCTTCACCCCCCGCATTAAGCGTTGAATACAACAAAGCTGGCACGATCATCCCTCCAAGCGCTCCTGCGATTGCTAAACCTGCCTTGCGCGGAGAAGAAAGCTCACCGACCAACAACTCCCGCTTGATTTCCAATCCCACCAGCAGGAAAAACAGCACCATCAGCCCATCGTTGATCCAATGCAAAAGCGATTTGGTTAGCGCAGCTTCGCCAAAGCCAACGGTAAACGTTGCCGACCAAAGCGCCTGATAGGTCCCGCCCCAGGGCGAGTTAGCCCAAACGAGGGCTATCACCGCGCTTACCAGCAACAGGGCCCCGCTGGCTGCCTCGGTGTGAAAAAATTCCTGAAAAGGACGCAAAAGCTGCGCTACGCGATTCGTAGAACCCCGAGTCTCCATCGATACGCTCAGCCAGTTTGGTTTTAAGGTTAGCGAAAGCACTACTTTGGCCTCATCGACAAGGCCTAAATACCCTTCAGAGCTCCCCCAAAACACGCGGGCTGCCTATATCAGAAAGGGCAACGCTCTATTTCCCACCGAGGGGTAGATCAAGCATAAGGTCAATCAGCTCAAAAAGCAAGCATTACACCGAAGTTGCAGGCAGGACAAAAGCAAAAGTAGAGCCTCGACCGGGGGTACTTTCAATCTGCAAACGGGTGCGGTGCGCTTGAAGGATATGCTTAACGATCGCCAGACCGAGGCCGGTCCCCCCTTGCTCGCGTGATCTTGAGCGATCCACCCGATAAAATCGCTCGGTTAGGCGCGGAATGTGCTGCGGTGCAATACCAATGCCATTATCGACAACGGCTACACGCACGCTGTGCTGCTGTGGGATGGCCTCGAGGCGCACTTCCACAAACCCGCCTGGATTGTTGTACTTGATGGCGTTATCTACCAGATTAACCAGCACCTGGCGTAGGCGTTCGCGATCAGCCAAAACAGAAGGCATGTTCTCCGTAGCCGTAATCCGCAGGGATACTTGGCGTGCTGCTGCTAGCGGCTCCATCGATTCGATCACCTCACGCACCAAGGATACCAGGTTACACGGAGCCATTTGCATTTGCAATGCGCCTGTTTCCAGGCGCGAAATGTCCGAAAGATCACGCACCAAGTGCGCCAGGCGATCTGCATTGTGCAAAATTTTTTGCAAAAAGGCTTGGCGCGTGGCCTCATCTTCTGGATTGGCTTCAAGCAGCGTTTCTGCAAACCCCCGAATAGAAAAAATGGGGGTTTTGAGTTCATGAGACACGTTGCCTAAAAACTCGCGCCGGTAGTCTTCCATGCGTTGGAGTTGCTGGATTTCTTTTTCCAGCACGCGGCCGGTGCGGTAAACTTCCCAAATCAGCGTGTTGAGCTCGTCGCCTTGAGGCACTTGTGCTTGCTCTAGGTTTTCAAAGGATCGGTTTCGGATCTGGGCTAAAAGCTCACGTGCTAGGGTCAAGCGGGGCGTAAGCAGCCGTGTAGCCACCAACAAAACACTTGCGGCCCAGATTAGCATTAACAGGCCCCACTGCAGCAAAGGGCTTCCTACAACAAACAGTGTCGCGGCTGCTGGAGCAGCGGCCACAAGCATACTGTAGGCAGCCAGCTTAAACACCAGCTGGCCTACCGGCCTGCTTTGGGTTCCTTGCCATGGCATGCGGCGCTATTCACGGAATTTGTAGCCGATGCCCTTGACCGTTTCGATATACGTACTGCCTAGCTTTTCGCGGATTTTGCGCACGTGCACATCGACCGTCCGGTCTACCACATAGACATCACGCCCCCAAATTTCGTCGAGCAATTCCTGTCGCGAAAAAACCTTTCCTGGATGCGCCGCCAAAAAGTAAAGCAGTTCAAACTCCTTACGGGGCAACCGTAGTGTCTCTCGCCCTTCGGGGGTAAAACGATAGACCAGATACCGATCCCGGTCAATTTCTAGGTCGTGAATGCGCAGCAGCTCGGGAGGAGTCTCATAGCGACGCAGACCCCGCAGCAATGCCCGCGTTTGACTCAGCAGCACAGGAACCGACACCGGCTTGCCAATATACAGGTCTGCACCTACATCCAGGCCCTTGAGGTAATCTTCCTCTTCGGTTCTGGCAGTAAGCATCACAATGGGGATGGTGCGGAGTTTCGCATCACGCCGCAGCCGTCGGCATACCTCTAACCCATCCATCCCCGGCATCATGATATCCAAAATAATTACGTCCGGCTGGCTGCGTGCTGCCTTTTCTAGAGCTTCTAGGCCCTCTCGGGCTAACTCTACCTCAAAACCTCCCCGCTGAAAATTGTAGGCCAGAAGCGAAAGGATATCCTCCTCGTCGTCTACGATAAGTACACGCGGTGGGCGGTCGGCGACGTCTGCATCGGGCATGGCTCGCAATAGCGTTTCCATAAGCTGCGCTTTATCGTGGCTTAACGTACAAAAAATACGACCGCCAGCGGGCTTTTATGTTATCAAAGCGTTATGTGCTGGATTTTCAATCCCCGGCAACTGGGCCGTTAGATCTTCCAGAGGAGGATCAAAGCGCTCCTGAAACAACTCAAAACAAACGCCACCAGCCACCAGGCGTAGCGGCTGCTGGGCATCAATCACGGCCTGATAGGTCTGATAACAAGCGAGCGCTGCTTCAGCACGTTGCCGATCTGCTTCGCTGAAGCGCACGCAGACATCAATGGCTGTTTGCGGCGAAGTGCGCAGATGGGGTGGTTTGTTTGGCAAACCCTCAGGCAATGTCAGAAAAGCCAGTCTGCGTAAGTAGGGCACCTGCGGTCCACGCATGGCACAAAAAACCCGCTTGACCACAGCATGCGTCACCAGATGATCCGGATGACCACTAACGCCGTGAACCGGATACGTCACCACGACCTCGGGCCGATGACGCACGATCGCCTGCTGCACTACAGCCTCCAGATGTCGCGGATCCAGCTCAGCCAAGCCGCCATCAGGAAAATCCAGCACCTCTAAGCTACTAAGCCCAAGTACTTGGGCCACACATTGCATCTCTGCGAGACGCACGCGTCCCATTTCAGGCTTACTGTAGCCGTACCGATGCCGCTGGTGCGTAGCCTCACCCCGCGTGAGCGTTAGCAAATGCACTGCATGTCCCTCCCGCCGCTGCCGGGCTATGGCCGGCGCAGGCCCAAAACTCTCATCGTCGGGGTGCGGAAAAATGTACAGTAGCGTGGCCATGGCTTAAAATGACGCAACAGGGTAAAAATCTTAGGCTAAACCTTGTCTTAACAACTTTTGTTGCGCCAACCAATTAGAGCCTAGCCACGCTGTTTTCGGATCAAGCTACATCTTCGCGCAGGACCTCGTGGAACACCGTTTTGCCTGTTTGGAGCATGTGACGGACATAAGGCAAGCAAAGCCGGCAACGCAGGCCAAAGGCCACCTGCTGCTGCAGTGCTTCAGGGCTTGTCACCTTGTGCTGCTGGGCAATCGCCTTAAGCTCGGCAAACGTTCGCTGAAAGCAATAGCATCGGTCAATGCGCATTGTTAACGCCTCTCTTGCACAAGCGCGATGTGGGAAGGGGCTGGGCCTACGCTAAAGCGGTCAATCTGACGTCCTTCGCGGTTCAAGATCACCACAGCGCCTGCGGCGGTATAGTCTGGGCGCCCGTTGGGTCCAGCAGCCAAGCGGGCCACATAGAGCCGTTGTTGTGCGGCATCATAGGCCACAGCTGAAAGACCAGCCAAATCCGTTGCGGTAGGCACCGTGATCGTTGCTGCCAGGGCGTTGGCATTGGTGTTAACCCGAAAGATGCGGCCGCTACCGCTTGAGATTGCATAGAGTTCTTCCACTTCCGGAGCGTAGTAGGCCACTTGCGTGCCGTTGGCCGATCCGAGCTGAACCTCAAGCGTCAGACGTGCAGTCACGACCCCGGTAGTGGGATTCATGAAAACGATTTGGCCGTTGGTCTGTTCAATGATGGCGCTGTAATCGGCATTGTACACCGTTTTGCCTAAGCAAACGACAACCAGTTCCTCTTCGGCATCAATAAACACTGCTTGGGGACCGTCGCAACCCGGTTCAAGTATCTGAACCACCGCATCTGTAGCGGTATCGATCACCGAAATGGTTCGCCCCGCACCTAGTGAACCGTAGTTGGCGACGTAGACCCGTCCCTTGTGAGCTACGAGCCCTTCTGGATAAAGGCCAACGGGGATTGTATCGGGCAAAAGCGTTTGGGTTACAGGATTAAAGGCTAGCACAAATCCATCGCGTCCAAAAGCCATGTTGGTCACGTAGGCTTTTTGGTCGCTTGCAAAGGTGATGTATCGCGGGATAGGTACATTTATGCGGCCCGCCAGCTGGCGCGAAGTTAGGTCAACGATCGCGATCTGTCCGACGCTAAACGTGTTCAGGGCTACATATGCTCGTCCTTGGTGCAGCGTTAGGCTTTGCACGAAGGCGTTCAGGGCCAGCGTAGCGGTCTGGCCTGTAGCCGGGTCATAAAACGTCAGCGAGCCATTTTGGTCACTGAAGTTGCCCCCATTGCCTACCACAACGCCTGTGATGACCAATCTGGAGGCTTGATCATCTTCGGAGCCCAGCAGATCGCAACCGTTTAGTACCAAAAGGAGCAAGCTCCAAAGCAATAGCAGTTTTCTCATGGTTTATCTTAATTTAGTGGATGGACTTACGCGTTTTTTGGGTTCAGATCGATCCGAAGCTGCACGCGCACCTGGCGCGGAGGCATCGGGTAAAAACGCACCACTTCGTAAGGATAGTTGGTCAGATTCTCCACGCTGAGGCCTAAAGCCAGCCGTACGTAGCGCAGGGCTTGCTCCCAGCGCAGGTAGCCATCGACAATGAGGTAGGGCCTTAATGCCTGCGTTTCATCAGTGGTGAGATAGCGACGGCCTGTGTAGCGTCCTTGCAGGCCGATGCGCAACCCAGCCCATTGGATTTCCCCAAAAGCTTTCAGCTGGTGCAAAGGCACGTAGCGAAGCTGGCGGCCGAAAGCTGGGCTTGCACGATATGAGCGGTCCTCGGCGCGGGTATAGGTGTAGAAGCTTCCGCCCTGGAGTACCACAGGACCCCAAGCAATCGCTTCGGTAGCGAGCGAGGCTTCCAGGCCGCGCGTGTGCACACGCCCTACGTTTACCGGCTTCCAGAGCTGCAAACCCGGCGCCACCAGTGCAGGGTACCAGACGATCTGGTCCACCAAAGCGGTGTAAAAAGCCGTGAGCTCCAGCGAGAACTTAGGCGGATGGAGCAGTAGTCCAGCTTCCAACGTCCAACCGCGCTCTGGGCGAAGGTGGGGGTTGCCCCCAGGCATGTAGAACCGTTCACCTAACGTAGGAGCTCGAAAAGTTCGTCCGATTTGTCCTTTCAGGTGCAGTCGTTGCGCACGAAGGGCCAGGTTGAAGCCGAGTTGCGGGCTAAAGGTTTGGAAGTGCTGCGCTCGGGTTACGTATCTATCTAACCGTAGGGCAGGATAAAGCCAAAGGGGTCCCACGTGACCGTTGCCTTGCAACGCTAGTGCACCGGCACGCCCATCCACACCACCACGCAGCGCAGCGTGCTCCCACCGCGTTTCAGCACTTAACGTCATAGCCCACCGCTTGCCTAGCGCTTGTTCCAGCATTCCACTGAAGCTCAGCGTGTACGTACGTGCCGTATCCTGCTGCTGGGCATACGTGTTGACGTACTGCAGCCGGGTATGCTGGTAGTGGCCCCCAAGCGTGAAACGGCCCTTAGAGATAGCACGCCAAGCACCTAACAGCAGGCGTTGCGCATGGTCCGTCTGCCAAGCGTCGATGGGAGGCGCGTTTCCCGGGCCGGGAAGGCTGCGGTGTGCTGCGGTAGCCCAAAATGTACCCTCAAAGCGCCAGGCGTTCTCGTAACGGACTTTACCAAACAGCGTGGTCATTTGACGGTCGGCACCTTCTCGCCGCCGGGTTTTGGGCGGTGGCAGCGGGTTAGGATAAGGGTAATCTCCTGTGGCCAGACTGCGCTCCGCAGCGGCCACGGCTGCTATGCGTCCTTTCCCGCCCTGCATCACGACACCTAGGCTACGTTCGCCGAAAGCCCCCACCCGCACAGCAGCCCGAGCGCCTAGACGCTCCCTAGGCCGTAGCGTATGCAAGTGCACAACCCCTCCCATAGCTCCAGAACCATACAGGGCAGTGGCAGGACCGTGCACTACCTCAACCGCCTCCAGGAGCACGCTGGGCAAAAGGGTCAGGTCAAGAAGACCAGACTGGGGATCGGCTACCCGGTGTCCATCGACAAGCAAGAGTGTCTGCGTAGCAGCCGCACCGCGTAGGGAAACCGCTGCTAACCCTCCACTGCCATAACGACGCACCCAGAGACCTGTCCGTGCTTCGAGCACTTCGGCGGCTGTCGTAGCACCCGCTGCTTCCCATGCTGAGGCCTCTAAACGCCATAAGCGCTGCCCTGCCGTAAGCGCGCTAGGCGTTCGCTGCCCTTCGATCACCACAGGTGGAAGCATCCGCGTGGTGTCCGAGTGCTCCTGTGCCCAAGCGCCCCTAAGGCTCAATAGGCCCCATAGCAGCAGTCCACATGTACGCGAAAAGCCCATAAAAAAGCCCGTTACCTCAAACGAGGTCCGGGCCTATGCAAGCGACGCGCGGCCAAATGCCTAAGCCGTCGAACAGCCGATGCATCAGGCACGGACCTCAGTTCCCGGAGGCTTCGGCCTGACGCCGCCGGCAGGTCTCCTGGCTCGCCGCAGGCCCTGTCGATCTGACAGGGCAGGTCACTACGGGCTCCACCGCCAGCCTTCCCATCTGCTCCCAAGCAGACAGTGACTGTCGGCTTCTTCGCCCGCCAACCTCAGCTGCAGCTCACAGTTGCGGGTACAGCTCCAGACTCCCCGACGCTACCGTCGGGCCACTGGATTCCCTTTTCATCCGCTTAAGGCGGAACCGGCGACGCATGTCGAAGAACAGGGTGATAGAGAGAATTTACACCCCTTAGCCTTTAATGCCAAGTCTTCAAGAAAACTCCTGCAACACACGCTCGCTGGAACGCCGTAGACTCTTGCCCGTAGAGATTAACCTTTGTAGGTTTAGCGCGAATCTATGTACGTAAGATTACGTACGCCGATGAAACTTTCCGAACGGATTCAACAATCCCAGTTTGCCTCGCCTGCACAGGAAGCCTTGCTCAACATTTTGGTCACCAGTTCTTGGGTGCTGAGCGAGCTGAGCACTTTGATGGCCCCTTTTGGCATTACCCCCACGCAGTACAATGTGCTGCGCATTTTACGCGGCAGCCATCCCCGCAAGTTGACCTGCACCGAAATCGGCCGGCGCATGCTCGACCGCACGCCCGATGTTACACGCATCTTGAATCGACTTCAAAAAGCTGGCTGGATTACGCGGGGACGAGCTACTTACGACAAACGCGTTGTCGAAGTCGGCATCACGGAAAAAGGGCTAGACCTGCTGGCGCACATGCAACCTCTGGTCGATGCTGCCCAGGAACGCTTGATGGCTCGCCTATCTCCAGAAGAATTGCGCCAGCTGAGCAACTTGCTCGACCGCTTACGTGCTGAAGAACCCTCGCTGTCTTAAACCGCCATGCGACCAGAAGTTTACGTTTTAAGCCGCCCACAAAAGCTTTTTGTCGTTTGCACAGCTATTTTTATCACAGCATTGGTTATTGCCGAAGCCACGTCAACCAAATTTTTTACAGCCTTTAAGCTGCCTTTCCCGATTCATCTTTTTGGCATGACCTTCGGCGAGGTGGTTATGACCACTGGTGTGCTAGCCTTTCCGGTCACGTTCATTATTACCGATCTTATGAACGAGTACTTTGGCAAAAAAGGGATCCGCTTCGTGACGCTCGTGGGGATGGTCATGATCGGGTTTGAGTTTTTGCTGCTTCAAGCCGCCATTGCCGTTCCAGCAGCTAGCATTTCTCCGGTATCCCAGGAAGCATTTGAGGCGGTTTTTGGGACGACAGGCCGCATCATTCTAGGCAGCTTAACAGCGTATTTGCTCGGGCAACTGGCCGACATTACCCTTTTTCATTGGCTTCGCGGCCTTACACGAGGCCGTTTTCTTTGGTTGCGGGCTACAGGCTCAACGTTTGGGTCGCAGTTTATCGACACGTTTGTTGTGCTCACGATCGCCTTTGCTGGTCAGCTTGCCTTTCAACAAATTCTTGCGATCACGCTTTTTAACTACGGATACAAGCTCCTCATTGCCATCGCAATTACACCGTTGATTTACTTAGCCCACTGGGCAATGGATGCCTACTTGGGCAAGGAATTGGCGCATCAGCTTACTGCCAAAGCTGCTGCGCGCCAAGATGCCTTTTAGCGAAAGAGCCTAAGGAGCAGGTTTAGCAAGATGGTCAGCACCAGGCTGATCAGCAGCATCGTGCCCAGGGGGAAGTAAATGCGCACGTTTCCTTTCTCCCAGCTCAAGTCACCGGGTAAACGCCCTAGCGGCAGTTGCGGTAGGCGGCCCAGGAGTAGCATTAGGCCACCAACTACCAGTAGCACCGCGCCTATGAGCAAAAGCCAGCGTCCCAGCTCCGTCAGTGGACCTTGCGCCATGGCATGCTACAGCGATATGCTTGCTTCGCGGGGAACGTCGACGAACGTCAACCAGCCATAAGGGTCGTTGCCCTTATGGACAATTTCGTAGAAGGCCCGTTGGAGCGCCTCCGTTACGGGGCCGCGGCGGCCTTGACCGATCGTATAATGATCGACCGAGCGAATTGGGGTGATTTCGGCAGCCGTTCCCGTAAAGAACAGTTCGTCGGCAATGTAGAGCGCCTCGCGTGGGATGGGTTGCTCTACGACCCTATAACCCAAGTCACGGGCAAGCGTCATCACTGTGTCGCGCGTAATGCCTGGCAGAATCGACAGAGTGAGGGGAGCGGTATAAATCACCCCGTCGCGTACCAAAAAGAGGTTCTCTCCACTGCCTTCGGCCACGTAGCCACCTACCGAAAGCATAATGCCTTCGGCATGCCCATTCAGCACGGCTTCCATCTTCACCAATGCTGCGTTGGCATAGTTAGCACCCGCTTTGGCCATGGCTGGCAACGTGTTGGGCGCCATACGCTGCCAGGTAGCCACCTGGACGTCGACGCCCTGCTCGAGGGCCTCGTTGCCCAAGTAAGCGCCCCATTCCCACACCGCAATTGCAACCTCAACGGTATTCTTGAGGGGGTTGACGCCCAACCCGCCCATACCCCGGAATACCACGGGTCGGATGTAGCAGGATTTGAGTCCGCTGGCGCGGATCGTCTCGAGCGTGGCTGAGATCAGCTCCTCTAGGGTATAAGGCAGTTCCATCCGATAGATGCGCGCCGAGTCGAGTAACCGGCGCAAGTGTTCCCGCAGCCGGAAAACAGCCGGCCCGCGCGCTGTCTCGTAGCAGCGTATACCTTCAAACACCGAGGACCCATAATGCACTACATGAGAGAGCACGTGAATCTTGGCTTCCTCAAACGGCACCAGCTTGCCGTTGAACCAAATCGGATGTTTGTCCATGGTTATCGTTGTTTATGTCAAAAAAGCAATGTAGCTGTCCTATTTTTGGAACTCCTATCCCCGTCTGGCTATAGGAGCCGATAAAGTAACGTTTTTCCCATGGCCGCAATGCGCTGGTCGCGTTGGGTTTTCCTATTATTCATTGCAGGTTTTTTGGCCTTAGTCGTGGCCGACGCACTGGACTTGTTTGCACGGCGACCATACTATGAAGTCCCGCATGGGGATCACACCCATTATGTACCTCGCGACCGTAACCCCAACGTGCCGCTCGAACGTTTTCCCACGCGCCCACCTGGCCGATGTGAGCGCATTGCGCCCGACGGTGCGCTGATCCCCATCGAAGGCTGCCAGTAGGCCTTTTAGCCTGCCGCAGCATTGCTTCCCAGCTGGAGTAGGGCGGTGCCGCTAAGACGCATTGGAATCCATTCCTTCAACGCTTGCGCGCCCAGCTTCTCATAAAACTGGCGTGCCGTCGCATTCCAATCGAGTACCTGCCAGTCGAGTCGCTGGGCCCCTCGAGCGACTGCGATTTCGGCCACGCGCTGAAACAGCGCCATACCCACGCCCCGGCCGCGGTAAGCAGGCCGTACGTAAATATCCTCCAGATAGAGGCCCCATCGGGTTAAAAAGGTTGAATAGTTCGCAAAGAAAAGCGCAAACCCTATGGGCTCACCGCTTTCGATCTCCTCAGCCAGCAAAGCTTCGCAGCGCGGGCAGGCAGCAGGATCGAGGTGAGCCCGCAAGGCTTTGGGATCAGGCTGCGCTACGTGCTGAAGTTTTTCATATTCGGCCAGTTCGCGAATGAGCCCAACCAGCACCTCGGCATCTTCTGGCCTAGCCATACGAATGCGAAACGCGCTCATCGGTATCGGCGAAAGTCTTCTTCCTCGTCGTCATCAGACTCTTCGTCGTCGTCCCGTCCCAGCGAAGAGAGCATCGCACCCATCATGTCGCTGTAACGGGTTTCCTGTTCGAACAGGTCTTTGCCCAAAAGCGAATGCTGGTGCAGCGCCTCCAATACGAACTCCATCATGGAAGCTGTCTCTTCCCGGGTATTAGGTCGGGTATAACGCTGCACCACAGCGCAGAGCCCCTCTACAGCCTCAAGTCGACGGGCATACTCCACAAATGGCAGCTCTGGGTTAAGCTCAACCTGCCCTCCTTTAGCAAACCAGTCCAGAATAGGCTGGTACGGCGCGCGCCCTTCTTTCCGGTTGGTTGGGTCGGGGAAATAGCGCGGGAAGATGGCCTTAATAGCTCTTCCCACAAGCAACCGGGCAACGTTTTGCACGCCCTCCTGCTCGCCTTCGTAGACCAGTTCGATTTTTCCCGTGATGGCAGGTTCAATCAGCAACAGGTCGCTAATGCGCAGGGTGGTTTCTGTTTCGCCATTGAGCAACGCGCGGCGCTCGGCAGCCGAAATTAGGCACTCCAGCGCTGCCCGCGTCATCCGCACCGAAACGCCCGACTTTTGGTCTACATATTCACTTTTTCGGGCCTCAAAAGCAATTTGCTCAATGATTTCTCGGAAAAAGTAGGGAATATGCACCCGTACCTGTCCGTCGCGCTCTTGCCAGGCTTCTTGTTGCGTAATGGCAATGCCAATCTCGAGGGTTTTCGGATAGTGGGTGATGATTTGGCTATCGATGCGGTCTTTGAGCGGCGTAATGATGTTCCCCCGGTTGGTATAGTCTTCGGGGTTAGCTGTAAATACCAAAAGTACATCAAGGGGGAAGCGAATATTAAAGCCGCGAATCTGAATATCTTGCTCTTCGAGAATATTGAGCAGCCCCACCTGAATGCGCGGCTGCAGATCGGGCAGCTCGTTAATGGCGAAGATCCCGCGATTGGTGCGTGGAATCAGGCCAAAGTGAATTACTTCTTCATCGGCGTAGGTCAGGCGTCGGTTAACCGCCTTGATTGGATCGATATCGCCGATTAAATCGGCAATGGTGGTGTCGGGTGTGGCCAGCTTTTCAGCATAGCGGCGGCTGCGATGCAGCCATTCAATAGGGGTGTCGTCGCCCATATCGGCCACCATTTCGCGCCCGTATTTAGAGATAGGGGCAAACGGGTTGTCGTTGACTTCGCTCCCCTGGATGATGGGGATGTATTCATCGAGCAGCTCTGGTAGCATCCGGATGAGGCGCGTTTTGGCCTGGCCGCGCAGGCCAAGCAAGATCATGTCATGGCGGCCCAGGATGGCATTTTGAATTTGAGGGATCACGGTGCGCTCGTAGCCAATAATCCCTGGAAAGATTTCCTCCCCTCGGCGCAGCTTAGCGATTAGGTTCTTTCGCAATTCGTCCTTGACCGTAAGTGGCCGGTACCCGATCGCCTTTAGGTCGCCCAGTGTTTTTAGTTCAGTTAACGGCCGATCCATAGCCCCTCGTTGGATGATAGCGCAAAGTAGCACGGTCAGGGCGTGCGGCTGTTCCCTACAAGTCGCCAGCTGTAGGCCACCACACGCGGATCAGGGTCGTTGAGGACCACCACCAATAGGCAAGCAGTTGGCTTACAGCGCACGGCCAAGTCATGCGGGTAAAACTGGCGCTTCAACGGTTGTGCTGCTGGGGCCAACCGGTAGCGCAGCCAACCCTCGGTGTCGTATACATCGACCTGCACCCATCCGGGCCGCAAGTTGAGCACAAACAGTAGTGAATCGACAGGCACGGCAGCGCTGCTCAGCAGCGGCGCCTGGTATGCTTCACCAACGAGAAATGCCCTGCTGCGGGCAAGCATTGGGGAGTCGAACCCCACGAGTGCCAGCGTATCCATGCGCCCGTCTGGGTACCATCGGTCGACGACGGGGCGAAAGCCCGACAGACTCAGCAACGTATCGTCCCAAAGCCGTAACAGCCCGGCATAACGCCACACAGGCCCAGAGAGCCGTTGTTGCCGCAGCGTTTGCCCTAAGGCATCAAGCTGCAGGAGCCATCCCGTTTCCCCCTCACGGAGGGCTTTCACAAAGTAGCCCGTCTTGCTGGCTGCCGCATAAAGCAACGCCTTCGCAGGGAGTTGATCCGGCAGTGGGATACGACGGACGACTTGGTGGCCCACTAAACCCACAAGTTGACGCGCTTCGGGCGCCAACACAACCAAGGTATCCCCACGCCAGCCTGCCAAATAAGGGTAACGCAGCCCGGCCACGTGTAGCGTGTCCACCAGTCTCCCCATGGTATCCAACACGGCCACAAAATGCCGGGCAACATCGCTCACATACACCTTGCCTTCTGGCCCAAACTGTACTGTGCGTGGGCGTTCTAAGGGAAGCGCAGCGGTCGCCGCCACTTCCCAACGTAGGTGCAAGGTGTCTTGCGGAACCGTAGCGGCAATCTGCCGCGAAAGGGAATCCGACGGTAGCAGCGCCGTGGGCTCTTCGCGACGGCACGACGAGGGAAGACATCCCGAGAGCACCGCTATGCTCAAAAGCCACCAGGTGCTGCGCCTCATCACGGTGCTTGCCGGCCAATCCGCATTTCCAGTTCTAGCCGTCGCCCTTCTCGAAGGATGCTGAGACGAACCCGATCGCCCGGACGGAAGTCGAGCAGCCGCGCCCGCAGTTCTTCACTGTTTGCCACGGCGGTACCCCCAAAGGCAATGATGACGTCGTAAGGCCGCAGCCCGGCTTCATCGGCAGGCGAACCGGGGTCGACATCGGTAACAAATACCCCTCGCGCCTCGGGCACCCCTAAAGCCTGCGCAATGCGCGGCGTAACGTCTCGTACGTACAGGCCAGTGTAATAAGAACGATCGACGTATCCTTTGGCTTTTAATTCTTCTACAATGCGGCGGACCTTTTCTGCCGGAATGGCAAAACCAATCCCCACCGACCCTCCCGTTTCTGTATAAATGGCCGTATTCATGCCAATCACTTCACCAATCGCATTGACCAGCGGCCCCCCTGAATTCCCCTGGTTGATGGCAGCATCGGTCTGGATCATGTCGCGATACACCCGACCGCTTTGGCCAGCTGGCAGGTTACGCCCAACAGCACTGACAACGCCTACAGTTACCGTTGGAGGGGCGGCTTCAAACAAGCCATAAGGATTCCCCAAAGCCACAACCCACTCCCCCACGATAGGTGGACTATCGCTAAACTTCAGATAGGGCAGAGGCCGATCCGGCCGCACTTTTAGAAGGGCAATATCGGTTGCCGGATCTGTTCCCACCAGCTCGGCATCCATGGCATGACCATCGGGAAAGGACACTGTAATCTTGGTCGCATTGCCCACCACGTGGTCGTTGGTGACAATATAGCCATCAGGAGAAATGACAAATCCAGACCCGATCGCGTGAATCTGCTGCTCAATAACGCGCGAACGCGGCCCTCCGAAAAAGAATTCCCAAATCGGATCATTAAAAAAGTCGGCAAAGGGGTCGCGATAACGGATACGCTGCACCTCAAGCACGTTGATGCTCACCACTGCTGGCGACACCTCGCGAACAGCCCGCGTAATGGCTGTCTCACGAGAACGGGAAAGCTGCACTTGTGTAGTATCTACAAGGCCCTGGGATGCTCCAGGCTCTTCCGAACGCGCGTTCTGTGAACACCCCATTCCTGCCCATGGCAGGAAAAGCAGGCCCAATAACAGTGCGTAACGCATCATGTTTGACATGCTTTGTAAACCCAGGCCGTTAATACGAGCCGTACCCGTCATGAGTTCTTTAGGAAAAGATGTACCTTGAAAGAGATACATCTAACCAATTTGATGCGATGCCCCCTTTGCGCCACGTGCTATTTTGGAAGCCTTATGGCGTACTGAGCCAGTTCACAGATCCTCAAGGGCGTCCCACGCTTAAAACGTACATTGACGTCCCAGACGTCTATCCGGTTGGACGTCTGGACCAAGACAGCGAAGGACTGCTTTTGCTCACCCGCGATGGGCAGCTTAAGCATCGCCTGCTTCATCCGCGCTACGGGCATTGGCGTACCTACTGGGTCCAAGTCGAGCGCATCCCTGAAGAAGAGGCACTACGGCAATTGGCACAAGGCGTTGTCATTGCCGGGGGCTACCGAACACGTCCAGCCCGCGTGCGGCGCATCGACCCCCCACCGCTTCCACCACGTCCCGTACCTATCCGCTACCGAAAAACGGTTCCCACCTGCTGGCTAGAGATCTCCTTACGGGAGGGAAAAAACCGCCAAGTGCGACGCATGACAGCGGCTATTGGACACCCTACGCTGCGCCTAGTGCGTGTAGCCTTTGGCCCCTTAAGCTTAGAAGGTCTCTCTCCAGGTCAATGGCGGCCCCTCACCCCTGAGGAAGAAGCCGCACTGTACCGCCTCTGCCACCTAAACAAACCTTCCCACTTACCTTGAGGGGATCTCGCCAGACCACTGGACGACCACCCCAAGTCATGTACCTGCAGCATAATCGGTCACGTAAGCCCGCTGCTCCTCCGAGAGCGTGTCGATCCGAATGCCTAAGGTCTCCAGCTTGATGCGTGCAATTTCTTGGTCCAGCTCTTCAGGCAGGTCAATCACTTGAGGTGGCAGCTTTTCGCCTGATTTGTGTTTTTCAACCAGGGTCAAATGGGCCATAAACTGATTGGCGAAGCTCATGTCCATCACTTCAGGCGGGTGTCCTTCGGCAGCCGCCAGGTTGACGAGGCGTCCCTCGGCCAATACGTAGATGCGGCGGCCATTTTCGAGCAAGTATTCTTTGTTGTTGGGTCGCACTTCGCGGGTGCGAACGGTCAGCGCGGCCAGTTCTTTCAGGTTAAGTTCCACATCGTAGTGGCCGGTGTTGCACACGATCGCCCCATCTTTCATCTTGCGAAAATGCTGGCCACGAATTACATCCTTCATGCCCGTAGCGGTGATGAAAATATCGCCGATTTCGGCAGCTTCGTCCATGGGCATGACTTGAAAGCCATCAAGTACAGCCTTGAGCGCAGCGGTCGGTTTTACTTCGGTGACAATCACCTGCGCCCCCATTCCCCGGGCCCGCATAGCTACGCCGCGCCCGCAATGGCCGTAGCCGGCTACCACCACGCGCTTGCCCGCCAGGAGCACACTGGTAGCCCGCAAGATGCCATCGATCGTAGACTGGCCAGTGCCGTAGACATTGTCAAAATCCCACTTTGTTTCCGCATCATTGACAGCGAAGACCGGATAGCGGAGCTTTCCATCAGCAGCCATGGCCCGCAGGCGTTTGACGCCTGTGGTGGTTTCTTCCGATCCCCCAAGGATGTGCTCGGCCAGCTCAGGTCGGCGATGATGCACCGTAAAGATGAGGTCGGCACCATCGTCCAGTGTCAGGTGCGGTGGTTTTTGGAGCGTCTGCTCGATACTCCAGTAGAACTCTTCGACGCTCTGTCCATGCCAAGCGTAGATTTCTATGCCAGCATCGGCTAGTGCGGCTGCAATGTCGTCCTGTGTCGAAAGCGGATTACAGCCGCTCCAGGCTACCTCGGCGCCACAGGCTTTAAAGGTCTCGATCAGCACCGCCGTTTCTTTAGTTACGTGCAAGCAGCCAGCAATCCGGTAGCCTTTGAACGGTTGCAAGGCTTGATAGCGCTCGCGCAGGTGCATCAGCACTGGCATGCGGCTTTCGGCCCACGCAATGCGCCTGCGGCCAGCTTCGGCCAGACGCAGATCCCGTACCTTATAGGCGCCTTCCTTGTAGTCCATGGTCTAGAATCTATTTGCTGGAATCGTAGGCTGTTCCTACGCCTTAGCCCTAAAGGTAGCTCACGGTTCAGCAAAACTTCACCTCAAGGTCGGTACACCACCGATACGGTCTGCTGCGCGTCTTCGGTGAGCAGCCGAACCCAATAGACGCCCGCAGCAAGTCCGGTAGGCTGGAACGTTACGGCGTAGGTGCCTTCAGGCTGCAGCGCATCGACCAGTCGCACGAGCTCTCGCCCCAGCAGATTATAAACGACCAGCTGCACCTGCTGCGTACGCGATAAGGTATAGGCAAGCGTTAGCGTCGTTCGGAAAGGATTGGGGAATGGGGGCCACAATCGGGTCTGGCGCTGCAGCTCCAGCTCAGGATCTAGCGAGGCCTGCTCTAAGCGCAGCGCTTCTAGTGTCCAAAAAGCCTCTGGGACTTCACTAGAGCAACGAAATGAAGCCCTCAGCCAGAGCGTAAGACCAGCATAGCTTGAAAGATCAAAGGTGTGCCAGAGGCCTTCTGGGGGACTCGCCTCGCCAAAGGGTTGCTCAGCAGAGGATGCGCCTTCGGGCAGCAAAACCTGCCAGCTATAGCCGCCATCGGTCGATCCTTCCAAAAGGCCATTACACGCATGGCCAAAATGAAACGCATGGTGCAAATGTAGGCGCAGCCGTTGGGCATTGCGGGCCAGTTCAAGCGGCAATAAGACAAGCGTAGCCGGTGTTGTCTGCGGGCGTTGAATGCGCCACTGCGTACCCGATTGGGCCCAACCGGCATTGGCCTGCGCTACACGTAGCGCATCAGTTTCGGCCACGTGTCCAATAGCCACGGCAAAGGTTTGATCGGGCGCTTGCAGAGGCTGGCGCAGCTGCCAGCCTGTTGCCGTCTCGGCCTCGAGATAGTAAAAAATCTGTCCCGGCATCCCATCCCAAGGGATCTGCCCTTCAAAAAGCGAGTCACTAAGGGGTTGGAAGAAAGCAGACGGGACGAACTGACCGTTTTGCAGATAAAAAGCCTGCACCCGTACAATCGAGTCCCTACGGGCTGTAGCGTAGGTGCGCACAATGAGCGCAGTGGGCGTGACCGTCACGTCACGCGTGGGATCGTGGCGAACCACCACCGGAAACGATGCAGGATCAACGAGCCCCCGTGCCCCTAGTCGCTCAACGAGCAGGCTCACATGCGCCCCCCCATAGTAATCCATATCGGCCTGCAAAAGGGCCTGGGCTGCATCTCGAAACGTAGCTGGTGGGCTTAAGTACAGGGCGGCAGCCACTGCCAAACGGTCTGTAATGGCCTTTCCGAGAACATCCTGAATTTCCATGAGCACCTTAGCCCAAAGCAAACCGTCCCGATAGGGATTGCAGGGACTTTGCGGCGTGTCTTCGCGATCGCAGTTTGTGTCTTGCGGATAGCTTCCTTCGAAGGCTATGCGTCGTCCTTCCCAGATCGTTCCGTCGCCACTATCCCAGCGAAAGAGGAGATCCCAATCTGTGCGTCGCACGGCCCCAGTTTCGGCCAGCCATCGGGCATACGTAGCTGCCCAGTAGTCGGCCCACCCCTCATGCAGCGCTTTGCCTTCGTTCGTATTGAGCAACCCTGGCGCCATGTCCTCCAGCAGGGCATGCCAGTACTCATGCCAAATGACCGCAGCATCTTCGGCGTCATCTACGCCACCCGTGCCAAAAGCGATGGCTTTGGCGGAGGGGTAGTACATCGAATTATCTGTGGTCAGGCCGCGTGGATTGACCGGCAAAGGGGCGGCCTGGACGGGCGTGCCAATGGCAAGCTGCTGCAGGTAACGTTGGCTAAAGTCAATATGGTAATACGCCATAACCGCTTCAAAGCGCGGATCGCCACGGGTATAGTGGAAAGCATCAGGGACAGGCTCTGCAGGAGGGGTGTAGGCGGCATCGGCCACATTGGGTAGGTTACCCGTAATGCGCACATACGGACCTTCCAGCCGGTAGAGCCCATCTTGGCCTTGGGTGATTTCAAGCAGTGAAACGGCGCGGCGCTCGGCATTCAACTCAGGCGTGTCGGCGTCATTGTTGTCGGCATAGGCTCCACCATAAGGCATGCCGGCTGTAGCCAATGGATCGGGGTCGAACACATGCCCTTCACCTGTAACCAGGCCCACAGGTAAAGGAAAAGCAGGGCTTGGCGACACCACAGACTTGGGAGGCTGCACATGGGTGGCTTGGTTCCAAACGGCTACTAGCCCACCGCTATGGGCATCGACAAAAACAGCCCATTCTTCGGGCTGGTCTTGAGGCCAGAGTACGAAATGCCAAACCAGGCGTGGGGGCAGCTCAGGCCAAACCATAAGCATAGGATCACTCGCAGGGGCTTCAGGCTGCTTGAGCTCGTGGCGTGCGCTGGCCAGTGCTGCCGAAGCCGAAAGCCGAGGTAAGGAATCCAAGCGATGGGCCCAAGCTTCCAGGCGAGGGTCGTAACCGTTCAGCACCAGCGTAGGCCGACCTTCCCGGTTGAGATTGAGCTGCACATATCGTCCCCAGATGGGCACGCCGTTTAAGGTTTGCTGAAAGCGCACGTGCGCCGCCTGAGGCGTAGCGCGTAACCATTGCAGCTGGAGCGTGCGATCCGGCGCACGCCATCCAAAGCGCACGGCTTCTTGACGCAGGAACGCGCGTGCAGTGGCTTCCACACTGCCTTGCCAAGCTACCGGCGAGGGGAGGCGGTACGTGGCCTGCTGCTGTCCTGTGAGCGGGTGCACGCGGCCCTGAGGTACCGGTCGGGTCGGCGAGGCAAGCAGCGTATCGGGGAGCGTCTGCACGCGGCGCGGCTGCGCATAGGCTGCCAGGCTTACCGCGAGCATCAGCAGTCCTAAGCTCAGCCTCTTTCCAATGCGCCTGGTCATAGCATGACCAGTGAATGGTGGGACCTTAGCTAAAGTACAAAAAAAGCCGTCTAAGGCTTAGACGGCTCTAGAGCAAGCGCACTGCGCTTTAGGCAAAGCGGGCAACAGCCTGGCGTAGTTCTTCGACGCGATCGAGCGCCTCCCAGGGGAATTCCTCGCGGCCAAAGTGGCCATACGCTGCAGTGGCGCGATAACGCGGGCGCAATAGATCCAGATTCCGGATGATCGAAGCAGGGCGAAGATCGAAGACCTCTTTTACTACCTCTACCAGCACAGCATCGGGCACAACACCAGTACCAAAGGTATTTACGTCGATCGAAACCGGATCCGCTAACCCAATCGCATAGGCAATCTGCACTTCCACTTCATCGGCCAAGCCTGCGCCCACAATGTTCTTGGCCACATGACGGGCAGCGTATGCACCAGAACGATCCACCTTGGAAGGATCCTTACCGCTAAAGGCGCCGCCCCCATGCGCCCCTTTACCCCCATAGGTGTCGACAATGATCTTACGACCGGTCAGGCCTGTATCCCCATGAGGCCCACCAATAACAAACCGCCCCGTGGGGTTTACATGCAAAATAAGCCGCTCGTCGACCAGCTCCGGCGGTAGCACCCGTGGGAGCAAAATTTCTCGGATGTCTTCTTTAATGCGTTCTTGTGCAACTTCTTCACTGTGCTGCGTCGAAACCACCACTGTGTGGATGCGCCGGGGTGTGCGGCGGTCGTCTTCGTACTCCACAGTCACTTGACTTTTGGCATCCGGACGTAGGTAAGGCATCAGGTGCGGCTCATGTTTGCGAATGTGGGCCAACTCCCGCACCAGTTTATGCGCCAAAATGATGGGCAACGGCATCAGCTCTGGCGTCTCGCGGCAAGCGTAGCCAAACATCATGCCCTGATCCCCTGCTCCCTGTTCACCACTTGGCGCCCCATCAACCCCACGGCGGATATCTGGACTTTGCTCATGAATGCTTGAAAGCACACCACAGCTATCGGCATCAAAGCGCAGGCGGGGATCTGTATAGCCAATATCCCGGATGACCTCACGCACGACCTGTTGCACATCGACATGCGCTCGCGTGTAGACTTCACCCGAAAGAACTACCAGTCCGGTAGTGACCAGCGTCTCGACCGCCACCCGGCTGTTGGGATCCTGCGCCAACATAGCATCTAGGATCGCATCCGAAATCTGATCGGCAATCTTGTCCGGGTGTCCTTCGGAGACCGATTCAGAAGTAAACAAGTAGGCCATTCGTCCTTTGGTCTTTTGCGTTGCGCTAAGGGGTGAAAGCGAGCCGTTAACGCCCTGGCTGCTGCAGGGTTCAACGCTTTTTGTGCTGAAGGCTTCCATGGAACTCCCTCCAGCCTTGCACGTTGGCCGCTGCCGTCTACAGCGCCACGTTGCCCTAAACGTTTTGGTGTTGTATTTTGAGGCGATTTGCGTTAGCCATCCCCTGCCAACGGGCTCTGGCTCGTTTTGGATGTAGCTTTACTAACCAAGGAGGCATCGCACTATGGCAAACGATATCGAAGCGAAAGTGAAAGCCATCATTGTCGAAAAGCTGGGCGTCGACGAAGCGGACATTACGCCAGAAGCTTCATTTACGAACGACTTAGGGGCCGACTCGCTCGACACCGTTGAACTGATCATGGAGTTTGAAAAAGAGTTTGATATTACCATCCCCGACGAAGAAGCAGAGAAAATTGTGACCGTGGGTGACGCCATCAAGTACCTCAAAGAAAAGATTGGTGCCTAAAACAAACTTACCTTGGGCCCGGCTGATTGCTGAAGTACATGCCGGGCTTTTTTGTGTTTTTTGATTTGTGTTTTTTGAGAAACGTCTATGCGACATCCACGGCGCGTTGTCGTCACCGGAATGGGCGCGCTTACGCCAATTGGCCTAAGCGTTCCCGAGTTTTGGGAAAACCTGCTGCGTGGTACAAGTGGCGCAGCACCCATTACCCGCTTTGACCCTACACCATTTGACACGCATTTCGCCTGCGAGCTCAAGGGCTTTGATCCACTCAACTATATGGACCGTAAGACGGCGCGACGGTTAGATCCCTTCGCGCAGTATGCCCTGGTGGCTGCCGACGAAGCGCTGCGCGATGCAGGGTTAGACCCGGCAGTGCTTTCGCCTGCGGAAAAGGCCCGCATTGGCGTTGTTTTTGGCAGCGGCATTGGCGGCATGCACGTCTTTCAGGAACAGACCACGGGCTACCTTCGCCAAGGCGTCCGGTCCATCTCACCGCTTTTCATTCCCATGCTCATTCCCGACATTTCAGCTGGGCACTTGTCGATTCGTTACGGATTTCGTGGTCCAAACTACGCCGTTGTCTCGGCTTGCGCTACAGCCAATCACAACATCGGTGATGCCTTTCTCCTGATTCAGCGTGGCCTGGCCGACGTAGTGCTTTGCGGCGGTAGCGAAGCGCCCATTACCGAAATGGCCTTAGGCGGTTTCAATGCCATGAAGGCCCTTTCCACGCGTAACGACGATCCAGCACGCGCCAGTCGACCGTTCGACGCAACCCGCGACGGCTTCGTGATGGGCGAAGGAGCCGGAGCCCTGGTGCTCGAAGCACTCGAACATGCCCAGCGCCGCGGTGCACGCATCTACGCCGAAGTGCTTGGCATCGGCATGTCGGCCGATGCCTATCATATTACCGCGCCCGATCCCGAGGGCGAAGGAGCTGCTTTGGCCCTTCAGGCACTGCTCGCCGACGCCAACCTCCAAGCTGAAGATGTTGACTACATCAATATGCACGGCACGTCCACCCCACTGGGCGACGTGGCAGAAACCAAAGCGATCAAGCGCGTCTTTGGCGAGCATGCCTATCGCATGAATTTTTCATCCACCAAAAGCATGACCGGACATCTGCTCGGGGCCGCAGGTGCAGTTGAAGCTATCGCTACCATTTTGGCGCTGGTGCATCAGACGATCCCGCCCACGATCAATTTTGAACAGCCAGATCCGGAATGCGACCTAAACTACACGTTTAATGCGCCGCAAAAGCGCTCGGTGCGCGTGGCCATCAGCAATGCGTTTGGATTTGGAGGCCACAACACCGCTGTGGCCTTTGCCCGATTTGAAGCCTAAGAAAAGCTATCGAAAAACGATTTCTTGGATCAGCGGCTTGCCCAGCGCTTCGTTGAGCCGCAGCCGCCACTGCTCGCGCTGCAGATGCAACGTGTGCCGCCAAGCTGCTGAGGTCAGCTTGACGTAAAGTGTACCGTCGCGTACCCAAACCGCGTCGGTGACGCGATTAATTTGGGGACCTGCGAGGGCAGCCCAGGTCTCTACCACCTGAGCTGCTTCGATACGCGACTTTAAGCCCAGCCGCTCGATAACTTCCCTGAGTACAGCGCCTAGCGGTCGCGGATTCATACGAATGGAAAGAAGTTTGCAATAAGGTAGGCACGCTGCGACGTTTTTGTCCAGCTGGGTTTCTCCAAAAACCTTAACGTTCCATGAAGTCCTCTAGGCTTTGGTTGCATTATGCGTGCGTTGCCACGCTTTTTTGGGGACTAGCCGGACGGGCGCTAGCGCAGCCGATCGATACGCTACGGCTTTCGCTGCTAGAAGTGCTTCAGCGCGCCCTAGCGGTAAGTCCCGATTTACAGGCCGTTGCCGCACGAGAGGCATTCGCCGAAGCCCGCTATGACCAGGCCCGAGCAAGCCGGTTTTTGACGCAGTTGCGCCTGCAAACGGCACATGCGGTCGCACCGGGCCTCAAGATTCCAGAAGACAATGCCTACCCAACCGATGCCCTGTACTTAAACCCAGAGGTGCGCAACGACTGGGCACATGTACGCCCCTTTAATCAGCTCGAAGTGGAGCTAATTCAGCCGCTTTGGACTTGGGGAGAGCTTAGCGGTCAGATCCGCGCTGCCCGGTATGGTACCGAGGTCGAAACTGCCAGCTTACGGCAAAAAGCCCTGGAAGTGGCAGCCCGTAGCGGCGAACTGTACTACAGCCTACAACTTACAGCAGCCCTGCTTCGCCTAACGCGAGAAACAGGCGAGATCATCGAGCGGGCAAAAGCCGAAATCAACCGACTACTGGAAACTGGCGCTCCTGAGGTGGACGATGCGGACCTATTCCAACTCCGCATTACCGAACAAGAATACTTGCAACGCGTGGTTGAGGCTGAAGAACGCCATCGGCTTGCGCGCTCGGCCTTAGCCCTCCAGCTGCAGTTGCCGGATACGGTTGCCCTGGAAACTACAGAAGTTCTGCTCCCCGTATCGTTCACGCTACAACCGTTAGAAACCTACCTAGCGCTGGCTGAAGCGCATCGGCCGGAAATCCAACAAGCCCAAGCTGGCTTGGCTGCCAGAGAAGCCTTGGTTGACGTAGCCCGCTCAGAGTACTACCCTAAGCTTTTTTTGGGCATCTCCGGGCGCTGGACTTATACGGCTGGACGCTATCGGCAGCCGAATCCATATATCAGCGATCCCTACTTAGGTGAAAGCCTACGCGCCGGCCTTGGACTACGCCTCAGCCTCAACTTTGGCCAAACGCGGGCGCGCGTTGCCCAAGCCCAAGCCCAACGCAACGAGGTAGCCTATCAGTTGGAAGCCGCGCGCCTGCTCGTCCGCTACGAGGTCGAAGAAGCCTATCGCAATGTCCTCATTGCGAAGGCTGCCTTAGAAGCCCGCGACCGTGCCTTGACCATCAGCAAGGAATGGCTCCGCACCGAACAAATCAACTTTGACCTGGATCTGGGTGATACCGAAAACCTGGTCCGGGCCGTTCGGGAAAACTTAGAGCTGCAGGCGCGTTACTACGAAGCTGTCTACAATTATAACCGTGCGGTATTGCGCTTACTACGCGCTATAGGCACCTTGGACGAAAATATTCGCAACGGTACAGTTATTGAGTAAAGCACACACACGCCCAACTGACTACCTAGACCATATGTATAAGCGTTGCATACCCCTTGTGATGAGCATCGGCTTGCTTAGCGGCGTGCTTGGGGTGCACAGTCTTTGGGCCCAATCCACCAGCCCTGAAGCCCAGCGCCTGCAACAGCTGCTCGAAAGCCGCGACCGCCAGGTTAAAGCCTTACTCAATGCTGGACCCCTAACCCCAGAACGGCGCGCCCGCTTGAAAGAGCAAATTAATGGCGTAGTCGACTTCGAAACGATGGGCCGCCTGGCTTTAGGGCCTTTTTGGAAAAACCTGACGCCGGCGCAGCGCCAGGAATTCATTCAGGTCTTTAGCGACATCGTGCGCGAACAGTCCTTAGCAGATCTGGACATCTACCGGGCTCAGGTACGCTACAACCGCATTGAAGTGCGCGGCGACAGTGCGCGGGTGCTGACTACCGTTACCTACAAAGAAACCCCAACCCAGGTCGTTTACCTTTTCACACGCCGTGATGGCCAGTGGAAAGCCTACGATATCATCATCGACGAAGTGAGTACAGTCGACGGCTACGCCCGCTCCTTCCAAAGCGTGATTCGCAAACGCGGCTTTGAAGCCCTTATGAACAGCCTGCGCAAAAAACAAGCCCAACTCACCCAATCCACTTCTTCATAAGCAAAAATTTGTGACTTTACCTAAAACCCAGGCGGCTTTTCTATCGTTTGCTTGAGGCTTTGCGGGCTTAACACAAAGATAATGTCTCGCTCCCCTAGCGAAGGCTACGTGCTGCACACCTATGGACCCGAACGCTACGTGCAGCACGCGTTGGCATCGGTAGTCACGCTGCGACGGCATGATCCGATCCGTCCTGTGGCGCTTTTCTGCCCGCCTGAACACCAGGCCCTGCTGAAGCACTATGGCTTAGACCAGTGGTTTCAGGTTATTGCCCCCCTTCCGGAAGCTCATCGCTCGATCGTTGGCTTTAAGCATCACCTGCACCGCTTCATGCCTTTTGACCGGTGCTTGTTTGTCGATGCCGACATGATCTGGTGCCGCAACCCGGATCCCCTATGGCAGCAGCTGGCGGCCTTTCCCTTTACGGCTACCGGATTAGAGCGCGCAGATTTCTTCTTTGGTGGGCCTAAGGGCTTAGGTGTTGTGAAGGACTTCTTGCTGGACCGCCGTCGCCGCACGTTGCGCCGCTTGGGCCTTACATATCTTCCCCGCGTGCAAGCCGGGATGATCTTTGCCCAAGACGCTGAGCTGACCCGCACGGTCTGTGAGCTGGCAGCTGCATTTTTAGCCCGCAGGACAGAAACCCATTTTCGCAGCCGTCTTCATGAAGGCCGCAGTGAAGAATCCTGCGAGTGGAGCTTGGCTTTGGCAATGAGCCAACTCAACTTGCCTGTTTTCCCCTGGTTTGCTGGGCAAAATAGCCCGCAGCTCGACTTTATCGAAGACTTGACCACCTACGACCCTGACTTCGAACAGGTGCGCTGCCGCTACTATACCGATCGCCTGGTCTATGCCTTGCGTGGGCTGCCTAACGCTACGCTTCGACGCCTATTGCTTAGGCTCTTTACCTGCCTTCCTGGCCGAGGGGATTATATGGAAGTGACCCCCTTTGCGCTGCATTTTGGTTGGCTGCACCAAAAAGCCCCATTTTATGCCTTTGCCACGCGCGTCTGGCATCAGCTGACCCACTCAAAACTCCGCAGCGAGCAGGTGCCAGAAAAAGTACGTATCTCCTGAATGCAGGCCCCATCCTGCACTCCCTGCCATTACAGCAAACAGCCAAAAGCCTGGATGCAGTAGAACCAAGGCCAAACGCATCCAAAGGCGCCCTTCTACAACCTGCCCTGCATCTCGCAGCGTACGTTGCAAACTCCATCCTTCACACAACACCCATAACCCCAGCAGTGCAGTTCCAGCTGCTGGCGACGCTGTGTCTAAAAGGCCAAGGGCTCCCATCAGTAGGGCAAGCAAAACCCAACGAGGCATAAGCGCAATAGTTAAGGCCTGCACATATCCAATGCGCCGCCCCCAGCGACTGAGCAGTGCCAATCCCAAGCTCCATAACCCAACGCCTATGGCAGTCCCGCAGAGCGTTAGCCCTAGCAGCAGAGCCGGATACTGTAAAACAAACAGTACCGTTTCCTGCACGTCCAAAGGCAACAAGCCAACAAGCCAGGCAACTGCTCGGCTTTGACGCAGCATCGGCACGCTGAGGGCTAGCGAGACGCCGAGCGCTACGCTTTGAGCTAAGCCGAAACTGAGGACAGCTCCCACAGGGAGATCCCGCCCCCACTGCACGGCCTCAATGTAAAAGCCGTGTGCCCAAAAATAACGCCTGCTTTGCAGGCGCCAAAGTAGCGAAACGCGGCGGTTGACTGCCAGCAGCACAATAGGCAGCCAAGCCAACATGACCTCCCAAGGCCATGGGGACTTAGGGGAATGGCCCATTGCAAAGGCAAAAACCCCCTGCCTGCCTGTAAAAAATCCCTGCACTACGTCACGTGCTGGCCGGGGAGTTCCTTCGCGGGCGTGCAGTCCATAGGGTTCCCAGTAGGGCTGATCGTGATGCAACGCTGGCCGTTGACGGGAGGCGTCACGCCATCGATAGACGAAAACCGGACCTTCTATCCAGCCCTGTAGGCGGCGCAGGTGCTGCTCGAAGTAGCGCGCCTGCGCCTCTGGAGAATGCGGCACCCGCAACCCACGCAGCGTATCTGCCCTCACCCAGATGCCCAACTTGCCTATGCCGACCGGAACGCGCGGATGGGCTTGCTTCCAGCGACGGAGCAGTAGCAGCGGATCTTCGGCATCACGTGCATCCAAAAGCACCCAGTCGACGGCGTGGCCACACCGATCGGCTTCAATAAACACGGTCTCGTAGTAGACGTCCAGGTCGGCTCGGTAACGCCGCACCTCTGCTGCGAGGGTCTCAAAGTAAGCACAGGCCTCAGGATCTGTCGTATCCACCCCTTGGGCTAAACCTATAGCCCGCAGCGAAGGATGCCCTCCAAGCTGCTCAAGCAGTGTCCAAAGCTGCCGACGCACCTGCGGAAGTAACCGCAGCAACCTACGCGCTGCCAAAGCTTCAACCGGTAACGACACGTATACCGCAAGCCCTAGTGAATCGGCCATATCCAACACAAAAGTCGGCACTGCTCCTCCTTCTACCTGTACAGCTTGGGCACCTAGCTGCCGAACTCCTTGCCAGTCCACAAAGGCTTGAAAGGTATCTTGCGCAGGACGCCAAACAATTCCCCATACCTGTGCATAAGCTGCACTGCCCAAAATCCACCAACCGATACACCAATAGCCCCACAAGCATCTCATCTTTTTAGCCACGACCACGAAATTTTTTGGTCTGTTTGGTACTATCCGTTAAAGCTTATATTTTTGTCTAAAGCCTTTGACCTTTTGGTGCTCTAAACCAAGAGAAGATACAACCCGGCATTTTCTTTGCCTAAGCTAAACAACGCGCTTTTCACCAACCAAACCCTATACGCCCTATGCCATACCGTATCCTGTCCTTATTGTTTTTAGGCGCCCTTGGAGCGCTGTCTGTTCGAGCTCAGGTACCTTCGCCAGTTACCTTCGAGCTGGGTCCACGCGTGGGCTATGATATCGGTGGAGACGTAGAAGAATTTTTTATAGGAGCAGACGCTCGTCTGGGTGTGATTGCCCTGCCCATCGATTTTCAGGCCACGTTTGATTATTACTTCATGGAAGAGAATACCACGTTTTGGCAGCTAAGTCTTAATGCCTTGCTGAGTTTTGGTCCGGGCATTTTGTTTACTCCCTATGTGGGCGGAGGCATTGGCATTTCCAGAACTTCGATAAGTGTAGACATCCCAGGGTTTGATAGTGTTAGCGACACCGACACTGGCCTAAACCTTGTAGGTGGGGTGCGCTTTGGGGTAGGGCCGCTTCGACCCTTTGTGCAGGCGCAAGTAACCATGCTGGGAGATGTGGAGCTTGTAACCCTAAGCGGGGGGCTGCTTTTCAAGTTTGGCCCTTGATTCGAGAGGCTTCGATACCTGAAAGGGGCAGCCTGATTGCTGCCCCTTTCTGTTTTACGGCCCTTGGGCCGCTCGCTGAACCACACCCCACGTGCTACAGGCTGTGCTCGGCAGCCCAGTGTAGGGTGAAGGGGGACTTAACTGCCACCGAGATAAAGTTCATCCCAGCGGGTGTCAGCTGTTCGTCACCTTCTACGCGAACGTGGAGCCCGGTCTTGCCGCCGGGTTAGTCCATCATTTTGCGTAAAAAAGCCGGTGTATCCATACCGTCCTTGCGGCTGCGCTCCTTGAGCTCGTCGGCATGCAGCCGGCGGATATTTCCCGGTCGTTCCGTGTCTGTCATCGGGGGGAGGGTGCGCCGCTCAAAAGCAGGGGTATCGAGCCGTTTCAGGTTTTCTTCGCCTTTGTAGTTTACATAAGGCTCTTCGGGCTCTAGCGGGACTGTTCGGCGCCGCCCGACGGTTTCTGTTCGACGCTCGCGATCGAAACCCGTGGCAATGACCGTCACACGCAGCTCGTCGCCCATACTGTGATCGATCACTGTGCCGAAAATCACTTCCACGTCTTCCCCTGCTTCCTGCTGAATAATACGAACCGCCTTTGTGGCTTCGTGAATGCCTAATGAGGGGCCAGCCGTGATGTTGACCAGCACGTTCCGGGCCCCTGAAATAGAAAGCCCGTCGAGAAGCGGGCTAGAAATAGCTGCAATCGCTGCCTTTTCGGCCCGGTTTTCTCCAGAGGCCACGGCAGAACCCATGATAGCTGTACCTCCGTTTTGCATGGTAGTCTTGACGTCTGCAAAGTCCAGGTTGATAAGGCCATGGGTAGTGATCAGGTCGCTAATACCACGCACGGCGTTGTAAAGCACTTCGTCTGCTTTTGCAAACGCCTCTAGGAGCGTGGTCTTTTCGTCGGAGATGTCCAGCAAGCGCTCGTTAGGGATGACAATAAGCGTATCAACGTTTTCTTTCAGCAAGGCAATGCCGTCGAGCGCTGCCTTCATGCGCTTAGCCCCTTCGCATTCAAAGGGCTTGGTCACAACGGCCACTGTTAGAATACCCAGCTTGCGCGTAATGGCAGCGACCACCGGAGCCCCTCCCGTACCGGTACCGCCTCCCATCCCTGCCGTGATAAAGACCATATCATAGCCCTTTAGCGCCTGCTCGATCTCGTCGCGGCTTTCTTCAACAGCTTGAGCCCCAACCGCTGGGCGCGCACCTGCGCCCAAGCCTTTGGTCAAGTTACGCCCTACTTGAATCTTGATGGGAGCTTGGTTGGCTGCCAGGGCTTGGGCATCGGTATTAATCGCAATAAAGTCTACCCCACGAATGCCTCGCTCTAACATGTTGTTAATGGCATTGCCGCCCCCACCGCCGATGCCCACCACGCAAATTTTGGCTTCGCTGGGTACCGAATCGTCAAAAGCGAAGCGTGAGCTAATAGAGTTTTCCATAAGTCCCCCCTTAGATTGTGGTTCAGCGGATGAAAGCCACCGGGCCGAGCCTACCCGGCAGCACCGTCAAGTTCAAAGTTCGTCAAACCAAGCTTTCATGCGGCTGGCAATTTTGCGCAGCAGGGTTTCTCCCGGGATGGCTTCGCCAACGCTACGCGCTTGCACCTCGCTGCTGAGCCCCGGCGTACCGATCAATTCAGGCCGCAGGCCGTAGAGCACCAAGCCAACAGCCGTAGAAAACTTCGGATCACTCACCTCGGCCACCATCCCACCCGACAGACCCATAGGGGCACCCAAACGCGCCTCCATACCCAACACATCGGCAGCCAATTCGACTGTGCCTGGAATTAGGGCTCCTCCACCCGTCAGCACCGCTCCAGCAGCTAAATGCCGGGCATACCCACTGCGTTTAATTTCAATGGCTGCAATTTCTAAAATTTCTTCCATCCGCGGCTGGATAATTTGCGCTAAGGTCGTGCGGCTAATGCGCTTTTCTGGACGTCCACCAATGCCAGGGATCGTAATCTCCTCATCCTCCTCAATAAGGTCAACGAGCGCCACGCCAAAGCGACACTTGAGCCGCTCGGCCTGATCGCGCATGATGCCCAATCCTTTGCGGATGTCATCGGTTACCTTGTTGCCGGCCACCGCAATCACTCCGGTATGCCGGATGGTATGGTCTTCAAAAACAGCGATATCGGTTGTGCCACCGCCAATGTCGATTAGGGCAACGCCAATTTCTTTCTCATCCGGATGCAACACGGCAAACGAAGAGGCCAACGGCTCGAGCACCAAATCGGCTACCTCGTAGCCCGCCTTTTCCACGCACCGATAAATGTTGCGGGCTGCCGAAACCAGGCCGGTGATGATGTGCACGTTGGCTTCCAAGCGAATGCCGCTCATCCCTACGGGATCGGCTACCCCGTCCTGTCCATCCACAATAAATTCCTGAGGAATTACGTGCAGGATTTCGCGATCGGCCGGCAAGGCCACATGCGTGGTGTCCTCAAGCAACCGTTCTACATCACGCTGGGTGATCTCGCCCTCACGGTTAGAGATGGTGATCACTCCGCGACTTTGAAAGCTTTGGATATGATCCCCCGCAATTCCTACAATAACGTTGCGTACCTGAATGCCTGCGGCCCGTTCAGCCTCACTGACAGCAGCTCGGAGTGAAGCCACGGTTTTGTCGATATTGACCACCACGCCCCGGTTTAGGCCGTCCGATTCGGCCACTCCTACACCTAAAATGTTGACCCGATGCATTTCATCGGCCGCAGCGACTACGGCACACACCTTTGTGGTGCCGATATCGACGCCTACGACAATCCGCTCGTTCATGACCGATCCCAGGTTAAGGGTTTTTAGATTACACCTGCCTTAGGAACGCAGGCGTTCATGCACGACCACCTGGCCATTAAATCGCAAATCTATAAACAAAAACATCTTGCCTGGTTGGGTTAAAACAGCCTGCTGCCAAAAGGCGGCAAGGGTGCGCAAGCGCTTGCCAAACTCCTCCTGCCCTAGGCGGACCGGGATGCTGCCTTGACCCGCGGCCGGTGTTGTATACAGCCAGAATTCACGTGCTGGCGTATAAACAATCTCGGATATCAAGGCGCGTTCTGGATCTGGCATGGTAGCCAGTGCACGTAAAAGCGCCCGCACACGCTCGTCCTGCAAGGGACGCATAGGATGCACTGGACCTTGCACCCCATGCAGCAGGGGCACGTCGATGGCTGGCTCCTTGCCTAGCGGCATGCCATATCCCTCGGCGTCTAGATAACGCATCGGTCGCCCTGCAGCATCCATCTGCAACACTACCGGCACGCGTTCCTCCACGTGGATCAGGAGGGTTCCTGTAGGCAATCGCGTTACCGACGCTTTGCGTACCCATGGGTGGCGCGCGACGCGGTCGGCAATCAGTTCAGGATCCAGCCTGAACAGCACAGCACCCGAATCCACCGCTGCCAGCGTTTGCAGCAGCTCGGCATCGGCATGGCGTGCGCCCTTGATTTCAATGCGTGCTAGCCGCACACTACTGAGCCATAGCCAGGCCAATAGGCACACCAAACCTATCGGCAGCCCCAGCCAAAGGTGCCGGAGGCGCCAACGTCGCGACGCTGGCCGGGAGGCATGTCGTGCAGTTTGGGCCTTACGAGGCGGCATGGCTTGGAGATATCGATTGAGATTTTGGCCACGCCCAGTGGGGTAGGGTCTCCAAAAGTGCTCGGGCTGCACGCCAGATATCCCCCGCACCTAAAAACAGCACAGCATCTCCAGGTCGCAACACGTGCTCTTGAAGATAGCGGGGGAGCTGCGTTAGCTCGGGCACGTAGTGCACATCGCGATGCCCGAAGCGCCGTGCCAAATCGGCAATCAATGCGCCACTGACACCTGGAATAGGCGCTTCCCGCGCTCCGTAGATTTCGGTTACCACGAGCACGTCGGCATCCACAAATGCCCGTGCAAACGCTTCTTGAAAATCCCGCGTGCGCGAGTACAGGTGCGGCTGAAACACCGCCACAAGCCGCCGATCAGGCATGGCGGTGGTTGCAGCCTCTAGCGTAACCCGGATTTCCGTTGGGTGATGGGCGTAGTCGTCGATCACCAAAATGCCCTGCACTTCACCCAACCGCTCAAAGCGTCGACGTACACCGGTAAAACGCTCCAGACCTGCCCGAATGCGCGCAAACGGAATGTCCAGCTCAAGCCCCACGGTGACCGCCGCCAGCGCATTGCGCACGTTATGCAATCCTGGAACTTGAAGGTGCATCTCGCCTAGCGACACACCTTCGACCATCACCTCGAACGAAGATCCAAAGCCTTCAAAACGAACGTTTTCCGCCCGCACTTCGGCTTGCCGGGCCAATCCATAGGTCCGTATGCGTCGGTCCAGCTTCCCCATCAATGCCTGCACGTTAGGGTCATCCAAGCAAAGAATCGCGGCACCAAAAAAGGGTACGCTGGAAGCAAACTGGCGGAAAGCCTCAAGCAGATCGTCCAGATCCCGATAGATGTCCAGGTGCTCAGCTTCAATGCTGGTAACCACAGCCCAGGTGGGCGTCAGCCGCAAAAAGGTACGGTCGTATTCATCCGCTTCAATGACGATAAGGTCACCTTCACCTGCAACAGCATTGGAGTCAAAGGCCGTTACCTTTCCACCCACGATGATGGTCGGGTCAAAACCACCTTCGGCCACAACCAGCCCGACCATCGATGTGGTGGTGGTTTTGCCATGCGTGCCGGCAACGCCAATGCCGAGCTTCATCCGCATCAGTTCGCCCAGCATTTCGGCCCGCGGGATGAGCGGGATGCGGCGCCGCAGCGCCTCGAGGGTCTCCGGATTGTCCTGGGGACGCACGGCCGAGGAATAGACGACCACATCAGCCCCTTCAATGTGCTCTGGCCGATGGCCTTCATAGACCGTGGCCCCAAGCTGCTCCAGGCGATCGGTAATTTCACTGCGCTTAAGGTCCGAGCCGGTCACGCGAAATCCTCGAAGCAAGAGGATCTCGGCAATCGAGCTCATGCCAATCCCTCCAATACCTACCATATGCACGTGGCGCACGCGCCCAAACAAAGGCGGTCGCCGCCATTTCGGTTCAGTCATAGTCCCTCCTAGCGGGACGTGCCCGCCGCGTTGCAGCCCAGCGAAGCACTTCAGCAGCAATGGTTGTTGCTGCATGGGGACGCGCCATACGGCGGGCCGCCTCGGCCATTGTAGCCCGCCGCGCCGAATCGGCCATCAAAGCCTGGACTACCGCCTGCAGCTGCTCGTTCAGCACTGTTTCAGGCAGATGAAGTGCTGCTCCAGCATGGGCCATGCTTTCGGCATTTCGCGTCTGATGATCGGCGGCCACCCGGGTGGCGGGGACCAGAATAGCTGGCGTGCCCGTCACCATGAGTTCACTGCAGGTTAAAGCCCCAGCGCGACACACAACCAGGTCAGCTGCAGCATAGGCCGCTGCCATATCGTCGATGTAAGGCCATAGATGCACCCGATCAGGAAGCGGCTCTAGACGCTCGTGAAGCGCCTTATAATGCCGCGGACCTGCCTGCCAAAGCACATAAAACCTTGCATCTTGCAGCCAGGCCGGAAGCGCCCGAACTACGGCTTCGTTTAGCACCGTGCTGCCCAGGGATCCGCCAAACACGAGCAGCACGCGTGCCTCTAGAGGCAGCTTTAACCGGCGCCTGGCTTCAGCTCGCGACACTTGCCCTAGCGTAGCCCGCACGGGATTACCGCTGAGCACGCAACGCTCAGCTGGGAAATAGGCTTGCGCCTCTGGGAACGCCACAAATACGCGTACTGCCCAGCGCCCTAAGATCCGGTTGGTGATTCCTGGATACGCGTTTTGCTCTTGAAGTACTAAAGGTCGCCGCAGCAAATGCGCCGCCAGTAGTACTGGACCAGATACATAACCACCGGTGCCTACAACCACATCAGGATCGAAGGCCCGAACAAGTTGCAGGCTTTCGTAGAGGCCACGCATGAGCTGCCAAGGCAGGCGCAGCATCTGGGGCGTGGGTCGGCGCGGCAAAGCCGCGGCCGTAATCGAATGGATTGGATAGCCAGCCGCAGGTACGGCGGTCCACTCTAAACGGGCTTGGGTACCGGCAAAGGCAATGACGGCATCAGGACGTTGGGCGCGAAGCGCATCGGCAATCGCCAGCGCAGGGTAAACATGTCCCCCTGTACCTCCACCCGCAAACAACACGCGCGGTGCCACCTTAACGGCAGCCCGCTTTGGCACCCAAACGCTCGGTGTACGCAGCAGCGTGGTCATCCAACCTCTCCTTTTTCCGTTTGCAGAACGATCCGCCGGGAGACGCTCAAAAGGAGTCCGGCCAGCACGCCGTTGGCCACAAGGGACGACCCCCCATAAGAGACAAACGGAAACGGCAGCCCCGTTACCGGTAGTAAACCACAATTTACAGCGGCATGCACCCATCCCTGCAGCACTAAAAGCGTTGTAGCCCCAAAAGCCAGGAAAAATCCTAGAGGATCTGGCGCATGTCGGGCAATACGCAAAAATCCCCGAAGCAATAAGACCGCAAGTGCGGCCAGTAAGCCTAAAGCGCCAATAAAGCCGTATTCTTCGGCCACAATAGCAAAAATGAAGTCGTTATAGGGCGCTGGCAGAAAGTCTCGTTGTACACTTTTGCCCGGCCCCACGCCCGTAAGTCCACCCATAGCGAGTGCAATACGTGCTTGACGGGCCTGATAGCCTTCCCCTTGGGGGTCGAACACTTCTTCGGCCTGCGTGTGAGGGAACAGCTTCACGCCCCAAAATGCCTCGATGCGTGCAGCCCGTTGCGGCGAGCTCAGCAAAAGTAGCACCGCTAGCACCACTCCCGTAGCCGCTAGCCCCCCTAAATGCAGCACTCGTACCCGACCCACAAAACACATCAGCAACGTTCCGGCCGTCAACAGCGCAGCGGTGGAAAGGTTTTCGATGCCAATCAAAACCGCTGTTACGAGGATCCAGAACAAAAGCGGCAGAAAGCCTCGGTCAAATGAGGTGATGTAGGCCTGCTTACGCGTCAAAAGTACCGCAACGTGCAACAGCAGCGCCAGCTCGGCCAGCTCAGAGGGCTGAAAAACTACCGAGCCAATGCGCAGCCAACGCGTAGCTCCACCAAAAGCCACACCCGCCACCTGCACCACCAGCAGCAAACCCAAAGACCCCATCAGCAAGGGAAGGCTCCAGCGCGCTAACCGCCGGTAATCGATGCGGGCCACAACCCACATGGCCCCTACTGCCAACCCAACCCGCACCAGATGGCGCAGCAGCAGTCGATCCGGATCGCCTCCAGCTTTCGTTTCGGCCAGAAACGATACGGCGCTGTAGACGGCAACCACCCCGAAAGCCAGGAGCGCCCCCACAACAAGCTGGATGTAGCGGTCGACGCCAGGTTTAGCTGGCGCCGGCGCTGTTTTCCGACGCTTCCGCGATGCGACAAACGTAGCCATTAGCCTACAAGCTCATTACCAAGCGGCGAAACGTATCGCCACGCTCTTCGTAGTTTTCAAACATGTCAAACGAGGCACAAGCCGGGCTAAGCAGCACAACGTCGCCAGGCTCGGCAAACAAACGGGCATAGCGGATCGCTTCTTCCATGCTTTGGGCCTTGACCGCATGGGGTACTAGGGGTCCTAGCTCCGCCATCAACTTGTCGGCACTCTCCCCAATAGCCACCAAAGCTCGGACTTTCTCGGCTACCAACGGCTTGAGCACCGTGTAGTCGTTTCCTTTGTCCCGCCCGCCAGCGATCAGCACAATAGGGCAGGAGAAGCTTTCAAGCGCATACCAAACCGCGTTGACATTGGTGGCCTTCGAGTCGTTGATATAGCGCACCCCATCAAGCTCGCGTACAAACTCCAACCGATGCGGCACCCCTTCGAAGCTTGCCAAGCTTTCGCGCACTACATCGTTGCGCACTTCCATTACCCGGGCTGCTACAGCGGCCGCAAGCGAGTTGTACAGGTTATGTCGCCCACGCAAGGCCAGTTTGTCCGCATGCATAAGGACTTCCTCCTGCTTGTCAATCCGAAAAACCAGGTACCCTTCGCGCACAAAGGCTCCTGCTGAGAGCTCTTCTTTTTGGCTAAAGCCCAGGATTCGGAGCCCGCGTTTTTGGTGCGCGCGCTCTGCTGCCGACCGGATCAGGACGTCGTCGTGGTTATAGACCAGCACGTCTTGGTCACACTGGTTCGCAAAAATGCGGAATTTGCTCTGTGCATATTCGTTAAAGCTGTAGTTGTAGCGATCGAGGTGGTCGGGGGTCAGGTTGAGCAGCACGCTCACGCGCGGCCGAAACGTCGCCACGTGGTCGAGCTGGAAGCTAGAGACTTCGAGCACTACGACATCGTCGGGTGTCGTATCGAGCACGTAATCGGAAAACGGATATCCAATATTACCGGCCACAATCGTCCGCCGCCCAGACTGCCGAAAGATATGGCCAATAAGGCTTGTGGTTGTGGTTTTGCCGTTGGTGCCGGTTACGGCAACTATCGGTGCTTGGCAAAACCAGGAGGCCACTTCGATTTCGGAATACACCGGGATGCCCGTCCGTAGGGCCTGCACAACCAAAGGAATCGTCGAAGGAACTCCTGGACTTACCACCATCAAATCGGCCTCTAAGGCGCGAACCGTGTGGCCCCCAAACTCGTAGCGCACGCCTAACGCATCGAGCATAGCCTCAAGGCCTGCTGCCGCTGCCTTTTGCTCGGTAAGAAACACCTGCGCTCCGGCCTTGCGCAGCAGCCGCGCTACCGCTAAACCACTACGCGCCCCCCCGACTACCGTCACACGCTTTTTATATAAGGCTTCTGGACGCATCGCTGACCCCGCTTATCGGATACGAAGCGTCAACAGTGTGGCTAGCACAGTCAACGCTGTCACAATCCAAAACCGAATAACGATTTTCGATTCGTGTAGCCCCATGGCCTCAAAGTGGTGGTGCAACGGCGCAATCCGAAACACGCGTCGGCCTTGGCCCGTACGCCACCGCGTATATTTGAAATACGTTGTCTGAAGGATCACCGAAAGCGCCTCTATGAAATAGACTGCCCCCAACAAGGGGAGCAATAATTCTTTTTTTACCATAAGCGCCAGCGTACCCACAGCAGCACCCAATGCCAGTGCACCTGTGTCGCCCATAAACACCTGAGCTGGATAGCCGTTGTACCACAGAAACCCCAGACAGGCCGCAGCCATTGCCGCAGCAAACACGGTCAGCTCACCTGCGCCAGGCAGATACAGGTCGTCAAGAAAGTCGGCTAAAATGGCATTGCCGGAGATATAGGCAAACACCATAAGCCCGGCAGCGACAAAAGCGGTCGTACCCGCTGCCAGACCATCAAGCCCATCGGTAATATTGACCGCATTCGAAACCGCCGTCACAATAAAAATGGCCACCGGTAGATAAACGAGCCAGCCTATATCGACGGACAGCTTTTCGCCAAAGAAGTAGTAATCAAAAACCTTGTCTTTTAGAAAGGGGACGTAGGTGATCGTGTGGATCTCGGCAAACTGGGGATGGAAATACAGCACGCTGCCCACAATAAGACCAAGGCTGACCTGGCCGGCCAGCTTGATGCGGGGCGTAAGGCCACGTTTGTCCCGTTTGACGGTTTTGATATAGTCGTCTACAAGACCGAAAAGCCCCATCCAGGCCGTTGCCAGCAGCGCCAACCAGACGTACACCTCGGCAATTGCTCCCCAGAGCAGCACCGACCCAAGCAAAGCCAGCAAGATGATCAGGCCGCCCATTGTTGGCGTACCGGCTTTGTGGGCATGGCTGATGGGCACGTCGTCTCGCACATGCTCCCCTAATTGCTTTCGTTTCAGCCAGCGAATAATCCGCCGTCCTAAAAACAGCGAAAGCGCCAGCGCCGTCAGCGCTGCCAAAGCTGCCCGTACGGTGATAAACCGAAACACCTGAAAGCCAGGGGGCTCAAACGTAGCTTCTAGGTATTGGAGTAAATAGTAGAGCATGGTCAGGCAAATCCCAAAAGCCGGGCACGCCCCGGCGAATGATGGTATTCGAAGTATTCTTGCACCAACTGGCGATCGTCAAAGGGGATCTTCTCCATACCTATAACCTGGTAGGTCTCGTGCCCTTTGCCGGCCACCAGGACCACATCACCTGGGCGGCAGCGACGCGCTACGGTTTCAATAGCTTTGGCGCGATCTATCTCCCATAAGGCTGCTTCAGGGTGCTGCATACCGCGCCGAATGTCCTCGAAAATCTGTCGCGGATCTTCTGAGCGGGGATTATCGCTAGTGACCACGACACAGTCGGCCAGGCGCTCTGCAATTGCCCCCATCATGGGCCGCTTACCACGGTCCCGTTCTCCACCACAGCCGAAGATGCACCACAACCGGGCCGATGCGGGTTTGATTTCACGAAGCGTGCGCAGCACGTTTTCTAAAGCATCCGGCGTATGGGCATAGTCGACCACTGCTGTTGTGCCATCTGGAAAGGTAAACCGCTCAAAACGGCCTGGCACTTGCGGGCTTTGCGCCAAAACCTGCAGGAGCAGCTCTGGGTCTTTCCCCATCACACGCCCTACACCATAAGCGGCCAACAGATTATAGGCATTAAAGCGCCCTACCAAGGGGAAACGCTGCAGCCGCCCATCGATATTGAGCGTTAGCCCTTCTAAACTGTGGTGGATAATGCGCATGCGCAACTGGGCCTCGGGACACTGGCCATAGCTGAGACAACAGGCCTTGGTGTCGGCTACCATAGCCGGACCATTGGGGTCATCCAGGTTGTAAAGCGCCGTTGCCCGAAAACTGAGTTGATCGAAGAGCTTCTTCTTAGCCCTTAAGTAAGCTTCAAACGTACCGTGATAGTCCAAGTGATCTCGCGTCAGGTTGGTGAACACCGCAATCGAAAACGACAGTCCGGCTACCCGCTCCTGGTCTAACGCATGAGAAGAGACCTCCATCACACAGCTCTTGCAATGCATCCCGGCCATGCGCCGTAGCAAGTAGTTGAGCTCAATAGGACCGGGGGTGGTATGGGAGGCCGGTAGTTCATGCCGCCCAAAGCGATAGCTAATGGTGCCAATCAGCCCAGTATCTTCCCCCAGGGCGTTCAGCATGTGGTACACCAGAAACGCTGTTGTGGACTTACCATTGGTCCCGGTAATGCCAATGAGGCGCAGCCGCCGGGCTGCATTGGCTTGAAACAGTACCGCCAGCAAGCCCAGTGCACGTCGACTGTCTGTAACCTGGAGAAACGTCACGTTTGGGAATTGCGCCTTGAGCGCATCAGGGATCGCTTCGCCCACAACGACCGTAGCGCCACGCTCGATGGCCTGAGGGATAAATCGATGGCTATCTACGTGCTCACCGCGTATAGCCACAAAAAGCCCATTAGCCTCTACTTCCTGGCTGTTGTCAGCTAGGTGCGTCAACACGCGGCGTTCAACAGGTCCTTCAATGGCCCTGAGCAACCGCTCCCGTTCCAGGTATTTAAGTACCTGGGATAGAGGTAAGGGGTGGTGTGGGATAGCTACTGGCATCGCAAGTAGGCTTCTGCGGGTAAAGCAGCTCCTGGGGTTGGCCACTGGGCTACAACACGGCCATGTCCTTCGAGGCGCACGCGGGTGCCATAGGTTTGTAGCCAATAGACCGCCTGACGTGCACTCAGGCCTATCAGGTTCGGCATTTTCGGGGCAAGCGAATCCAGTGCAGCCAACTCAAGTCGCACATCAGTCCTAAGCGGCACCGAATCTGCAGGCGCAGGACGCTGACGTGCTACCAGCAACGGATCCATGGCTGAGGTGCTTACCTCTAGCCCTTCAGCCCATAGGCGGGTTGCTGCAACAGCCATGGGTTGTCCTATCACCGAAGGCACTGGACGCACTGGGCGTTTAGGCAGTTCTTGGGTTAGCGCCATTCGTTCTGCAATTTTCGGGAAAGTGCCAATCCAGCGCTCTGCTACGCGGCGGAAAATCGGCGCAGCCACCTGCCCCCCATAAATGCTGCGTTTAGGTTCATCCAGCACCACAATAAGCGCCACTAGAGGGTCATCAGCCGGGAAAAATCCCACAAACGAAGCCCGATAGGCGCCGCTTTGGTAGCGTCCCCCAACGGCTTTGAACGCTGTCCCCGTCTTACCAGCTACCGGAAGTCCCTCAATATGGGCTGCTTTGCCTGTGCCTTCGTTGACCACGCGTTCAAACACGGGCAGCAACTGCTGTGCTGTTTCGCGCCGGAAAGCCCTTCGGATAGAGTCTGGCCGCATGCGCCAAACCACTTCGCCGGTAAGGGTGCGACGCTCGGCTACGACATAGGGTTGCACCAGTAAACCTCCATTGGCCAAGGCGCAATAGGCCGTGAGCACTTGCAAAGGCGTAGCATCGACCTCATAGCCAATGCTCATCGAGGTCAACGTGGTGCCACTCCATTGTGCCGGGCGCTTCAAGGTGCCCGTTACTTCACCGGGCAGGTCAATCCAGGTAGGCTGGCCAAAGCCCAGGTTGCGCGCGTACTGGTAAAGCACACCCCGTTTCAGCCGGGTAGCGACCTTAGCGATACCTACATTGCTGGAAACCACTAAGGCTTCTGCAAAAGAAATACGGCCGTAGGCATGTACGTCGCGCATCATGCGCCCGCCAAACACTGCCCATCCCGCGCCTGTGTCAATGACTTCATCGAGCGAAGCCACGCCTTGCTCTAGCGCAGCCACGGCGGTTACGAGTTTAAACGTAGAGCCTGGCTCTAGTCGATCTGTGATGGCCCGGTTACGCCGCGCCTCTTCGGATGCAGCGGTAGGTTGGTTAGGATCAAAATCCGGCACGTTGGCTAGAGCCAAGACAGCACCGGTGCGGGGGTCCATAGCGATCGCGGTACCCCAATTGGCACCTGCTTCCCATACGCCGCGCTGGAGCTCTTCTTCTAAAATGGTCTGGCGAATCAGATCGATTGTCAGTACGAGCGTTTGGCCATGCTCGGGTTCAACCACTTCGCCCCCAACCATAGGCTTAAGCACACCCCGGCGATCCCGCTGCACCACGCGGCGTCCGGGGTGCCCTTGCAGATAACGATCATACTGCAACTCTACACCGGCCAGACCTCGCCCATCGGTTCCCACATACCCCAACACATGCGCGGCCAAGCTGCCATAAGGATAGTACCGGCTAAAATGCGGCTCTAAGATCACGCCCGGGATGTCCCAGTGCTCGATTTCTGTTTTTTGGGCTTCACTGAGACCCCGCCAAAGCACGACATAACGTGGGCTTTTGCGCCTAGCGACACGCTGGCGGAAATAAGCTGCAGGCTGACCGGTCAGGCGCGCCAGTCGTTCATAGAGCACCCGAGCCCGGGCTTCGGTAAACCCTTCTTCTTCGGGATCCAGAGCCAGATCATAGCGCGCCACGTTGACGGCCAGAGCCCGTCCCGTCCGATCTAGGATTTCTCCTCGCATCGCCGGGATGGGGACCACTGCCCGTATCTGGCGCTGCCCCTGGGCACGCAGCATCTCGCCTTCCCCTAATTGGATGCGAAGCATTTGGCCTGCGATGGCCAGAGGGACCGCAGCCAACAGGGCCAGCACCAGGTACATCCGAACCAGCATCTGATCGCGCGCTTCCACGGTGCGCTGCAGGACTAAGGGTTAGCGTGAATCACTACTGGACCGTAGGTAAAGCCCTCGGTCAGGCCCAGGGCGCGTGCCCGCTCGTAAATCACGGCTGGGCTGGTGGCACGGTCCAGTTCACCGCGCAGTCGGTTGTAGCGTAGCACGAGTTGCAGCTGCTCGCTCCGCAAACGCTGCACCTCTTCTAGCGCGGCCCGCGTGGCATACACATGACCGACGTAAAGCGTAAAGGCCAGCGCAGCCAACAACACGTAGGCCAGCAGCCGTCGCACGGGCAGCCGCATGCTACCTTCGGGTGCCCAGCGCTCGGCTGGCTGATTGGTGCGTGCAAGCTCCCGCCACGTCGGCCAGCGCACCGCGGTCGGCGACCGTCGGCTGGCACGAGGCCTTGCGGGCTGCCAGCCACGTTTTCTTTGAGCATAGATGGGGCGGTGCGTGGACATAGCACTGCAAGATTTTTAGTCCATACGTTCAGCCAGGCGCAAGCGAGCGCTGCGGGCCCTTGGGTTTGCTGCCACTTCATCGTTCGAAGGCCGAATAGGCCGGCGCGTTAGCGGCCGCCACGGCGCTACTAGTTGTCCATACACGTCACGCACCGGCCTCCCTTCCAAGTTGCCATAGCGCAAAAAGCGCTTGACGCGCCGGTCCTCTAGGGAGTGATAACTGATCACAGCCAGGCGTCCTCCTGGCCGAACGCGTCGCGTGGCAGCCTCAAGTACCTGCTCCAGGGCCTGCAGCTCGTCGTTGACCGCAATGCGAAGTGCCTGAAAAACCCGCGCTAGCGTTTTTGTGGCTTCCTTTGGAGGCACTTCGCGACGGATGATCTCGGCCAAGGCCGCTGTTGTGGTAACCGGACGAGCTTCGCAGATGGCTCGCGCTAGCTTTGCCGCGCGTGGCTCTTCGCCATAGCGCCGCAGCACCTCAGCCAATTCCTGCGGACTCCAGCGCATAAGCAGCTGCTGCGCTGTTGGCCCCTTCGAAGGATCCATGCGCATATCGAGTGGCCCCTCAGCTTGGAAGCTAAACCCTCGCGCCGCTTTATCGAGCTGGTGCGAAGAGACCCCCAGGTCGAGCAAAAGCCCATCGATCAACTCCACCCCCAAGCTATCCAACAGCGCTTCTAGGTCAGCAAAGTTACCTTGAACAAGCCGCAAGCGTCCCTCAGCTAGCGCTTGGGCCAGGCGACAGGCTGCTGCCTCCAGTGCCTCAGGATCTCGATCGATGCCTATGAGCCTTCCTTCAGGCGACAGCGCCTCCAGCAGCGCAGCCGCATGCCCTCCGCCGCCAATCGTAGCGTCGACGTAGCAGCCGGCCGGATTGGTCACGAGGCCTTCGACGACAGCCTTATAAAGAACAGGCACGTGGTAAGCCGTGCCATAGTTATGTGTGGCGTGCGGCGCGTTCACACCCCCATCACCTGTTCTGCCAAGGTTTCATAATCAGCCGGTTGCGCATTCACGTACTGGTCGAAGACCACTGGATTCCAAATTTCTATATGGTCTAATGCGCCAATAATCAGCGCCCGGTCTGTGATATCAGCATACTCCATGAGCGGCTTAGGCAACACAATGCGCCCCTGCTTGTCCAACACGACTTCTTCAGCCCAGCGTAAAATGAGCCGGACAAAGTCGCGCACTTCGCGATGATACAAGTTGAGCGACATCATTTGGGCCTCCATGTGCGCCCAACGGTCGAGCGGATAAGCAAAAATGCACCGCTCAAAACCGCGCGTCACCACAAACGTCCCTTTGGCCTCTGGCTTTAAGACCGCCCGCATTTTGGCTGGGATAGCTACCCGGCCTTTCTCATCTACCGCGTATTCTGCCTGTCCTTTAAAGCCCGCCATCTAAAGGTTGCTGCATCTTACGCCGAGGCATGGGACAATTCCCCACTTTTCCCCACCGCGCAGATAAGGTATAGCATTTTTTCAAAAAGTCAAGATATTACGCAGTTAAAAGAAGGTTTTCTTTTCCTTAGAAGACCAATTGCAGCTCTTTTTTGTGCGGTTTTTTGCTAATTCTATAGGATAGGTGAAAATATTTTCAGTATGTCTACGGGCTTGGTAAAAATATTTTCACCCCCTATCTTTGCCTGCAAAGCGTCATGGAATGCCATGAAAGGACGCCTGACTGCCCGACAAAACGAGGCCTACGAATTCATTCGGGCTTATCAGCGCCGGCATCATAAACCGCCCACGCTTCAAGAGATCGGCGAAGCCTTAGGCATTCGCTCAACTAACGGCGTTTTCAAGCTGCTTCAGACCTTAGAAAAAAAAGGGTACCTGCGCCGAGACCCTGGTGCTGCGCGCGGACTGCACCTGCTCGACAGCGAAGACCCGTTTGCCCTGACTGAGGCGGCCCCTTCTATCCCTGTGATTAGCCGAACAGCCAGCCATGAACCCGAGCGTCTGCGCCAGCGTCCTTCTGGTTTTTTATCGGTCGATCCATTCTTCTTACCTCGTGGCCTGGACCCAGACGCTTGCCTGATCGGACGGGCGGGCGACGACGGCATGAGTGGTGATGGCATCTTTAAAGGGGATTTGCTGCTTATTGAAGAAACCCCCTGGCGCCAGCTTGCCAATCGGGAGCTGGTGGCCTGCCTGATCGGTGAGTTGCTTTTGGCCCGACGCTTTGTATTTGCCAACAACCGAATTCATCTGCAGCCGGCCAACCGAACATACCTCGAAGAAATTTTTTCGCCTGAAGATCCGAGCTGTTACGTTATTGGGCGTGTGCATGCCGTATTTCGCCGCCTGGCATAAAACCCTTGTTCAAACCCTTGATGCTTCAGATATTCCTGCGGCTAAAGACAAAGCCTGCTTATGATCGTGCTGGACAGGTACTTTCACCTCACCGAACAGAAAACCACCGTAGTCACTGAACTTCGCGCAGGGGTAGCCACGTTTCTCACGATGGCCTACATCCTCCTGGTCAATCCGCAAATCCTTGCCGAAGCCGGACTACCACCCACCGATGTGGTACGGGCTACAGCCCTGGCTTCGGCAGCAGCCACGCTGATCATGGGTCTGTGGGCTAACTACCCTTTTGCGCTTGCCCCCGGCATGGGACTCAACGCCTACTTTACCTACGGCGTCGTCCAAGGCCTGGGAGTTAGTTATCCAGTAGCGCTGGCCGCTGTATTTGTAGAAGGGCTCCTGTTTCTCGCTTTAGCGCTCAGTGGTCTTCGCGGCGCCATCATTCGAGCTATTCCTCATGCCCTGAAGGTAGCCACCTCAGGGGGTATCGGATTGTTTTTAGCAATCATTGGCTTTCAGCAGGCCGGCATCATTGCCGACAGTCCGGCAACGCTTCTCACACTAGGCGTGCTCACCCAACCGGAAACGCTACTTGCTCTTGGAACGCTGGTCCTTATGGGGGTCTTGCTCGTGCGCCGTGTACCTGGAGCCTTGCTTTTAGGCATTTTGGCGGCTACGGCTACGGCCTGGCTTACAGGCCTAAGCCCTTTTCCTGAGCGCTGGGTTCAACTTCCTGGACTTCCACGCGAAACGCTTGCTGCGTTTGACTTTAGCACCTTGTTTACAGCCAAACTCTTTGGCGTCGTCGCAGCGTTCTTCTTTGTTGACTTTTTTGACACTGCTGGAACGCTCATGGGAATTGGACGGCTGGGCGGCTTTCTAGATGCGCAAGGCGAGTTAAAACGTGCGCGGGAGGCGTTTGCAGCAGACGCCGCAGGGACTACCCTGGGTGCGCTACTTGGCACCAGCACCGTGACCACGTATATCGAATCGGCTACCGGCATCGAAGAAGGAGGGCGCACAGGGCTAACGGCCGTCGTGGTCGCGTTGCTCTTTCTGCTATCTTTGTTTTTGACACCAGTTTTTACCGCCGTTCCTGCAGCCGCTACAGCCCCAGCGCTCATCTTAGTAGGAGCCTTTATGATGCGAGCGCTAGCCGAGCTGGACTGGCGCAACCATGAAGAGGCTATCCCAGCTTTTCTTACCATCACGGCCATGCCGTTTACGTATTCTATCGCCAACGGCATTGCTTTCGGGTTGCTGGCCCATGTGCTTTTGCAACTTTTGAGCGGACGTGCCCGCACGCTGCACCCATTGCTGTACGTGCTAGCTGTGCTCCTGGCCCTTTATTACGCCTTAGGATTTCACGCCTAAAGCATCTTGGCCGAAGCCAGGCGCAGCGTTTTTTGCCGACGTGGCGGACGTGGCGTGCGCAGCTGCCCTTGCTCCCGAGCATATTCCACACAGGCCGCTACAAACGCTGCAAAGAGTGGATGCGGCCGCCCCACGGTCGACTTGTATTCTGGATGAAACTGCACGCCAATAAACCAACGATGCTCAGGGAGCTCGATGATCTCTACCAGGTCGCGCTCCAAGTTTAACCCAGTAAACTGCATGCCGTGCTCGAGCAGCTTGTAACGCAGCACGTTATTTACTTCATAGCGATGGCGGTGCCGCTCGCGCACATCCGAAGTGCCGTAAATTGCACGCACCCGAGAACCTTCCACCAAGTGACAATCATAAGCCCCTAAGCGCATGGTCCCCCCCTTGTCGGTAATCCTTTTTTGCTCAGCCATCAAGTCGATTACCGGGTGCGGCGTGTCCGGATCGAATTCCGTCGAGTGCGCATCGTGCCAACCGCATACATTTCGAGCAAACTCAATTACGGCACATTGCATCCCCAAACAAATGCCCAAAAACGGCACGTTGTGCTCACGAGCATAGCGTACTGCTTCAATTTTGCCTTCAATGCCCCGCTCCCCAAAACCCGGAGCTACCAAAATGCCTGATACATCTCCCAGCAGCTCAGCTGCCCGCTCACGGGTGATTTCTTCAGAAAGCACGAGTTTGACATCCACCTGCACGCCATGCTCCGTCCCGGCCAGCACAAAGCTTTCCATGATCGACTTGTAGGCATCTTGGTGCGTAACGTACTTGCCTACTAAAGCGACACGCACGGTAGCGGTAGGATTTTTGAGCCGGCGCAAAAATTCGATCCAGTCCTCCAGCTTGGGTGGATGCAGACGCCGCCGCCCCTCTTCCTCAAAAAGCCGCTCAATGACAATCGCGTCCAGCCCTTCTTCGTGAAGTAGCAACGGCACCTCGTAGATGGACTCGGCATCTAATGCGGCCATGACCGCGCGGGGCTCTACGTTGCAGAACAACGCCAGCTTGCGCCGCAAATCAGCATCAAGCGGATACTCAGAGCGGCAAACCAGAATGTCGGGCTGCAGCCCATGCGAGAGCAAGGTTTTAACCGAATGCTGTGTTGGCTTGGTCTTAAGCTCTCCAGCCGCCTCTAAATAGGGAACCAGCGTAAGATGAATAATGAGCGTATTGCGCGTGCCCAGTTCATAGCGAAGCTGGCGGATGGCCTCTAAATAAGGCTGGCTTTCGATGTCGCCCACCGTCCCACCAATTTCGGTAATGACCACATCGTAGTCCCCCGTCTCGCCTAGCTTAAGCATCCAACGCTTGATTTCGTCGATGATGTGCGGCACCACTTGCACGGTCTTCCCCAAATAAGCCCCTGCCCGTTCTTTGGTGATCACTTCCAAGTAGATGCGACCGGTGGTAACGTTGTTGGCCTGACTCGTAGGTCGCCCCAAGAAACGCTCATAATGTCCCAAATCGAGGTCGGTCTCTGCCCCATCTTCGGTCACGTACACCTCGCCATGCTCATAGGGATTCATGGTGCCGGGATCGACGTTAATGTAGGGATCTAATTTTTGGATAGTCACCCTTAGGCCGCGCGCCTCAAGCAGGCGTCCCAGTGAAGCGCAAACGATCCCTTTTCCCAGCGATGAAGTTACCCCTCCGGTAACGAAAATGTACTTGCTCGGCATAAGTAATCGGCTGGATGGCTTATGGCAGGCGTTCTAGGGGCGCCGACAACGTAGGGACAGGCCCTATCAAGATACGCTAAAGTCTATATTGGGATCAACGCTTGCTATGGATTCTCCGCCAAAAGACACCACACGTTGCGTGCGCGTCATTAGAGGCCAGTCTCAACGCGTTGAAACTGCAGTGTGGGGCTTTTGCGCCACCACAAGCAAGCCGGTCCCGCGCCGATTGTCTTGGTATAGATCTAGGACATGCAGCACAAGTCCTATAGGCAGCACCAGGGCGTAATAGAGTGGCAGCAGCAGGTAGGCCGCACGGCTACGGTTCAACCACAGCATAGGGCGTTTAACCAACAGACGCCAGGCAAGCGATCCAAAGGGGCCATAGCTGTAGTGGCTCTCGAGGGGTTCTAGCCCGGCCTCACGCAACCGTGCTTCAAGCAGCTCACGGCTATAGCCCTCGCGCACGTGCTCCGAGATAAAGCTTTGCATGCCCGGCGCGTGCACGTCGGAGCCGCCTTGATCCGAAGGGGTATGGATCACCACAAAACCGCCAGGCTGCAGCACACGGGCAAAGTGGCGCAGTACCGCCTGGTCATCCGGGATATGTTCCAGCACATCAACCGCAAGAATAAGGTCAAAGGGACCTTTGGTGCGCAGTTGGGTCAGATCGTCGACCTCAAACCGCACCCGTGCTGCTAAGGGAGTATGGGCAAAAAAACGGCGTGCCCGCTCTAGGTACTCGGCTTTGACATCGACCCCCACCACTTCCGCCTGAGGATAGCGTCGAGCAATGTAGTAGGCATATTGGCCAAAGCCCGTACCGGCATCCAGTACGCGCACTGGCTGATCCGATGGCCACCGGATCAAGATGCGGCGCAGCGCCCGTCGCACATGCCAACTCCGCAAGAAAATCAAGTGCAACAGCGCAAAGAACACCCGCTCCAGCAGCGGATGCCGACCCAAAATGCGCCCCAGTTGATCTTTAACCGGATCGTAACGCATGAGCAGGTTGGAGCATCTGTTCAAGGGCCTCGCAAAGCGGCGCCCAGCCATAGCGCGGCCGTAAGCGACGCACCCCTTCGGTTAGTCTGTCAGCCCAATTTTCCCGAAAGAACCGCACAATAGCCGCGGCCAGGGCCTCGGCATCCCCCGGAGGCACCACAAAACCCGCCACTTCATCAGGCACAACTTCTGGTAAGCCGCCCACCGCAGTGACAACCACCGGCCGCTCAAAGTGGAAGGCCATGGGGACTACCCCACTTTGCGTGGCTGAAAGATACGGCTGCACCACTAGGTCGGCTGCTGAAAAATACCAAGCTACTTCTGACTCAGGAATATACCGACGGTGCACGGAAACGGAATCCTTCAACCCTAGCGCCTGCAGGCGCTCTTGGTAACGTGCTGCGTCTTCGTAGAATTCACCAGCCACCACAAGCTGCACGCCGGGCAAGGCGGCTTGCACGGCAGGCATAGCCTCCAAAAGCACCTCCAACCCTTTGTAAGGTCGCACAAACCCAAAAAAAAGCAGCACCGGTGCCTCAAGCGGCAAGCCCAATCGACGTCGTGCTTCAGGCTTAGACTGCGGCGGACCGTAGCGAAAGTCAATGGGATGCACCAGCTGCGCCTCCACCGACACACCCAGCTGCTGCAACTGCTGGGCCACGGTCTGAGAAAGCACCAAGCGTGCAGTACAACGCTTCAGGAAAAAACGGCTCAGGCGCTTGTCAAAAGCATGGCGTTCATGCGGGAGGGCGTTATGCACCAAGGCCACCGTAGGCACAGCCCATCGTTTGAGGCAACTGCTGATGACTCCATAGGCCGGAGCAAAAAACGGCATCCAGTACTGAAACACCACCAAGTCTGGCGCCAGCTGTCGGGCAGCACGCGCTGCGCGCTGCCAAGTCCAGGGCTGCAACGGATCAATCACATAAGTTGCCGGCATCGCAGACATCGCCGGCTCTGGTTCGGTCTGCTGCTGCCCGGGGAAAAGCCATCGCGGATATTGTCGCCGAAAGCTCAGGGCATGTACCACGTGCCCTCGCTCCTGCAGCGCACGCCCCAAAGCTTCGCTAAAGTGCGCAATGCCACCGCGGTAAGGGGCCACCGGACCAATAACTACGATGCGCGCCATAGCTGCTTAGGCAACACGAACCGCCAGGGGCTGCTGCTCTTCGGCAATCTGATAGAGCGGTGCCCGCTCCATGCGCTCCCGAATGAGCAACTCGCCCAAAAGCCCTGTGGTGAACATCTGCACGCCTACCAAGATCATAAGCACGCCTAAAAGCAGCAAAGGACGGTTAGTCAGCGGCTGGTTCCAGAGCAGCTTTTCGAGCGTTAGCCAAAAACTGATTGCCAACCCTGCCAAAAACGCCAGCACGCCAAAGCTACCGAAAAAGTGCATAGGCTGCGACATGAAACGCGTTAAAAACAGCACGGTAATGAGATCCAGAAAGCCGCGCACAAAACGCTCAAGTCCAAACTTTGTGCGGCCATACTTGCGTGGCCGATGATGGACAGGCTTCTCCGTAATTCGGCTAAATCCTTCCCAGTAGGCCAAAAGCGGAATGTACCGGTGCAGCTCTCCGTAGACGCGAACCGCTTTAACCACCTCCTGACGGTAGGCTTTAAGCCCGCAGTTAAAATCATGGAGGGGGATGCCCGACAGCTTTCGGGTGACAAAATTGAAAAAGCGGCTGGGAATGGTTTTACTTAAGGGATCCTGCCGCTTTTTTTTCCAGCCGCTTACCAAGTCGTATCCTTGCTCCAAAAGGGCAATCAAGGCGGGAATTTCGGCCGGATCGTCTTGCAAATCTGCGTCGAGGGTAACCACATAGCGCCCACGCGCACGCGCAAATCCCACGGCTAAAGCAGCACTTTTGCCGTAGTTGCGGCGCAGGCGCACGCCGGCAAAGCGCGGATCTTGTTCATGCAGCCGCGAGATCACTGCCCACGAGTCGTCCTTAGAACCATCATCTATCAGCCATACCTCAAACATGTAGCCCTGCGCCTCACAGACCATACGAATCTCTTCAGCCAGCTCTGGCAGCGAAGCGGCTTCTTCATAGACGGGAACGACGATACTCACATCGGGCATCATAAAAGCAGCCCTGAGGCTCTAGGCGTCGATCGTCGCATAGCGGGCGTTGCGCTCAATAAATTTGCGGCGGGGCTCAACGGCGTCGCCCATCAAGATTGAAAAAATCCGGTCAGCTGCCGCAGCATCTTCAATTGTTACCTGTTGCAGAATACGGGTTTCGGGATTCATTGTCGTCTCCCAGAGCTGCTCCGGATTCATTTCGCCCAGCCCTTTGTAGCGCTGAATCACCGCGCGCTGGGGCTCTCCGTCGGTCAATTCTTCGATCACCCGGTAGAGTTCTTCTTCGTTCCAGGCATAACGCTCCACTTTGCCCACTTTTACGCGGTACAAAGGCGGCAGCGCGATGTAAACGTGACCTTGCTCGACCAAAGGGCGTAGTTGCCGGTAAAAAAACGTCAGCAACAGGGTTCGGATATGGGCACCATCTACATCCGCATCGGTCATAATAATGATGCGATGGTAGCGCAATCGACTTAAGTCGAAGTCTTCTTCTGCTGTGGCCAGACCCGTACCTAAAGCAGTGACAATGTTCTTGATTTCCTCGTTTTCCAGAATCTTGTCTAGTGGGGCCTTTTCGACGTTTAAAATTTTCCCGCGTAGCGGCAAAATCGCCTGAAACTCTCGGTTACGGGCCTGCTTAGCACTGCCCCCAGCTGAGTCTCCCTCGACCAAAAACAGTTCACACTGCGCAGGATCCCGCGATGCGCAGTCGGCCAGCTTACCGGGCAGTCCCGATCCATTTAGAGCATTTTTGCGCTGCACCAGCTCACGGGCTTTTCGGGCAGCCAGGCGCGCCTGCGCCGCAAGAAGGACTTTATCCAGAATGCGACGGGCCTCACGTGGATGGTCCTCAAGCCACCGGCCTAGGTGCTCCGAAACGATAGCGGCCACAATACCTTGAACCTCTGAATTGCCTAGCTTTGTTTTGGTTTGTCCCTCAAACTGCGGCTCAGGAACCTTAACGGAAATCACAGCCGTTAGCCCTTCCCGGAAATCTTCCCCTGAAAGCTCTCCTTTAAAGTTTTTGAGCAGGTTGTTCTTTTCTGCATACGTCTTAAGCGTGCGCGTCAGCGCGGTGCGGAAGCCAGCCACGTGCGTCCCGCCCTCGAGCGTATTAATGTTATTCACAAAAGAGAGCACGTTTTCGGCATAGCCGTCATTATAGCGCATGGCCAGCTCTACAACCACCTCGTCGCTTTCCCCTGCGATGTAAATGATCTCGTCGTGGATGGGCTGGCGCGTCTCATCTAGATACTGGATAAATTCAAAAAGTCCGCCCTCAAAGTAGTATTCCTCGTAGCGAAGCGCCTCGTCCTCTTCCCGTCGGTCTTCAAGCGAGATGCGCACGCCACGGTTCAGATAGGCCAGCTCGCGTAGCCGTTCGGCCAGCGTGTCAAACCGAAACTCAACGGTCTTGAAAATGGTCGGATCAGGCCAGAACTGCACAATGGTGCCGGTTTCTTCGCCTTCCTGCATGGGCCGCACGCGCTCAACAGGCGAGGTCGGCTTACCATAGGCGTAGCACTGACGCCAAACGTACCCGTCGCGCCGAACGGTAGCAACAAGCTGCCGCGAAAGCGCATTGACACACGAAACGCCCACGCCGTGTAAACCGCCCGACACCTTATAGGTGCTTTTATCAAACTTGCCGCCAGCGTGCAGCGTGGTCATCACGACTTCCAGCGCCGAGCGCTTTTCCGTGGGATGCTCATCCACAGGAATGCCCCGGCCATTGTCTTCTACCGTTACTGACCCGTCTTCGTTAATGGTCACCGTAATGCGATCGCAAAAGCCTGCCATGGCCTCATCGATCGCATTGTCTACAACTTCGTAGACCAGGTGATGCAGGCCGCGAATGCCCACATCCCCGATATACATGGCCGGCCGTTTGCGAACCGCCTCAAGTCCTTCAAGAATCTGTATATTGGAAGCGACGTAGGTAGAGGCTTCAGTAGGACGCGTACGCATAGGAAACGTTTATCCTTCGCTAATGCGAAGCAGGTTCTTTAGCCACAGCAAATCGAAAATGTAACGTCCCGCTACAACTATGGTTCTCTTTTGCTCGCCTGCTCGAGCACGCGCCTAACGTGACGAAGTAGCCTTTGGCTACGCCGAATCCAGACTGGCCAAGTGCTCAGAGGTGCACGATCAACCTTCCTGCAGTAGCCCTCCTTGCGCACAGCTTCGATCATGGAAGCAGGGACTTCTGGATATAGGGCAAGTAAATCCTGGTGCAACACTTGCCAGGCATCGTCGACTTCTCGCGCCAAAAGCAACAGGTTAAACTGGCGTAGCAACGCGGCCTCCAAGGTCTGGTCGCGCATGACTTGGACGTGCAGCAGTGCAAGCTGCAGGCGGTCGAGTTGTTGCCCAAGGTGTTCAACTGTTTGGCGTGCCCTGGACCATGCAGAAAGACGCTGGTGGCGCTTTGCCTCAGCCATGCGCGCAACAACACGCACCGTACTCAGAAGCAACAGCGCTTCGCTGACTTCAGCTCGCAGCGGGAACGACATACCCTTATCGTTTGATGCACGCAAGGCAAAATGCACCCTGCCAAGATGGGTTCCTTTTATGCAGGCTAGATTGTAAGCTATAGGATCCCTGTTAACCAACAAAGTGCAGCCATGCGTAGTGGTCTTTTGCTCCTTGTATTTGGGATCTGTGCCCCTATCCTCTGGGCACAACCTGCCGAACGGGTCTTGGTGCACTGCGGCACGGTGATCGATCCAGGAGTTTCGTCACAACCGATGCAGGAGCGCACTATTATAATCCGTGGCCAGCGGATCGAAGCCGTCGTAGCGGGTTTTGTTACGCCTCAAGCAACCGATCGGGTGGTAGACCTGCGTGCAGCCTACTGCTTGCCTGGACTGATCGACATGCACACGCATTTGTCGTCTGAAAGCCGAAAAGCAGGCTACTTGGATCGGTTTCAGCAGTCTCCAGCATTGCAGGCCCTGCGGGCCAGCGTGCATGCGTATCGCACGCTCATGGCTGGGTTCACCACGGTTCGCGACCTAGGCGGCAGCGAGGGCATCGACCTGGCGCTGCGCGATGCCATCAACCAGGGATGGATCTGGGGACCACGTATGTTCACAGCTGGCAAAAGCCTAGCCGTTACAGGCGGCCATGGAGATCCCACGAATGGATTTCGTGAAGACATTCTTGGCGTGCCTACAGAAGCTCAAGGCGTTGTGGATGGCGTAGAAAGTGCGCGCCGAGGTGTGCGCTTGGCCATCAAACGCGGGGCGGATGTGATCAAAATTACGGCTACGGGAGGTGTGCTTTCTATTGCGCGCGACGGCTCTTCCCCCCAGTTTACAGAAGACGAAATCCGTGCGATTGTCGAAGTAGCGCGCGATTTTGGCTTGAAAGTAGCCGCCCATGCCCATGGTGACGAAGGAATGCAGCGGGCTATCCGGGCGGGGGTGGCTTCGATCGAGCATGGGACCTTTATGAGCGAAGCCACCATGCGCCTGATGAAAGAAAAAGGCGTCTATCTGGTCCCCACCCTCACTGCAGGTCGCAGCGTAGCCGATTCGGCCCAGATTCCCGACTACTACGTACCCGTTGTAGCCGAAAAGGCTCGGCGCATTGGACCCGTACTTCAAGAAACGTTCGCTCGCGCTTACCGGATGGGGGTGCCGATAGCCTTTGGCACTGATGCCGGCGTTTTCCGGCATGGCCGCAATGCCGTGGAGTTCGTCTACATGGTCGAAGCCGGAATGCCGCCCATTGAGGCAATTAAGGCAGCCACCTACAATGCCGCCGACCTTCTAGGTCAGCTAGACCACCTAGGTACGCTCGAGCCAGGAAAGTGGGCTGATGTGATTGCTGTCCTACGCAACCCCTTAGAAGACATCTCCGCGCTCCAAGAGGTAGACTTCGTCATGAAGGCAGGAGTCATCTACAAGCAGCACGGCCAACCACTTCCGCGACCCCTACCTTAATTCAACACCGGAAGGGACCGCAGCCCTTTTTCCGCCCAACTGCTTAAACCTCTAAGTAGCGCATAAAAGCTTCAATGCGCTGACGGAGTTCTTCATCGTCTTCTTCACTGTAGGCCGCCGTCACATGGAAGCCATGATGTTCAAGGACGTGTCGAATGCGGGCCGTATCCTGCACGTTTAGACGCATGGTCACACGCAGTCGACCTTCGACATTTAAGGGTTGGGCGATAATGGCCATGATTTTCGCATCGCACTGCTCTACGCAGTAGACCAAGCGCGAAAGCGCATAGTCGCGCGCGTCGACCTCCAACTCCAAAATCGCTCCTGCTTCAGGCATAGCCAGCATATGGACCAGCTGTTCCAACAATTGCTGGCTGGATACGGTGCCTCGATAGTGGCGATTGGCTTCCACAACCGGAAGCGTAGTCAAACCGTGTTGGACGAGAATTTTTCCAGCGTCAAGTACATGCATGTCGGGGGCAACACTGATGGGCTCACCTTGCAGCAGTGTCACCACAGGGGTGGTAGGATCTGCAATGGTTTGCAGCTGCCCTTCCGAGACGACTCCCAGAAGTACCCCTTCGGCATCCACTACAGGAAGATGCCGGACTTGCTGGAGGGTCATTTGGGCCAATGCCTGAGCGACCGTGTCGCCTGGCTTTAGAGGTTGCCGCCCTCCTTCGATCAGTTGTTCGATACGCATAGTTGCGTTGCCCTTAACGGGCCTGGGTCTACTATTGAATACCCAGCACCACGGTTCCCGTTTCCTATACCTTGCAAGAACATGCACCCGGTGCGGGTTCCCAAGAGGGAAAGCATGCTTTTCACCTAAGATTTACGTTAAACATCGGCCAAAGACAAGGGATTTTTTAGCCCCCTTGCTACGTAGTTCTGGCGCATAACTTCAGCGTGTTTACCTAGCAGGTATCGGTTGCAGGGCTCGGAATTGCGCTAGCAGCCGTTCAACAGCTGGCTGGCGATGGATTGGAATGCGCAGCCGAAGCTGGGCCACGGGCAACGGCGTCTCACTGTAACCGTTGCGCGCGTAGAGATAGGCTTCTTCGAGCACATCGGCCACTTGGTAGAGATAGGCTAGTGTGCGGCCTTCGGTAAGCGGCACGCAAACGACCAGCTCGGTTGCTTCCGCCTCGATCCGCTCCTTCAGGCGATGTTTGAGTGTTTCCACCCCAATGCCGCGCAGCGCTGAAATAAAAACAGCTTCAGGATATTCTGCCCGTAGGGCCTTCAGCAAGCCCAAATCCTCTAGCCGGTCAACTTTGTTAAACACCAGCAAAGTAGGCTTATCCTTAGCTCCTAGCTCGGCCAGCGTGTCTTGCACCACCTGGATGTGGTCTTCAAAGCGCGGGTGTGTGGCATCGACCAGGTGGAGGAGTACGTCGCTTTCGCGCACTTCATCGAGTGTACTTTTGAAACTTTCGATGAGGCGATGGGGAAGCTTGCGAATGAATCCGACCGTGTCGGAAAGCAATACGGGTTTTCCGGGCTCTAGGTATACCAGGCGCGTTGTAGCGTCTAAGGTGGCAAAGAGCCGGTCTTCAGCCAGCACATTGGTGCCTGCCAACGTATTCATCAGGGTCGACTTACCCGCATTGGTATAGCCGACCAATGCTACACGCGTATAACGTTGGCGTTTTTTGCGCTGGATTGTACGCTGACGGTCGATTTGCTCCAGCCGCTCTCGCAGCACCGCAAGGCGCCGGGCAATCAGTCGGCGGTCGGTTTCAATCTGGGTCTCACCTGGACCTTTAGTCCCGATGCCGCCTTTTTGGCGCGACAAGTGCATCCACTGACGGGTCAGCCGCGTGCGCAAGTATTCCAGCTGCGCCAGTTCTACCTGGGTTTTGGCTACCGCCGTCTTTGCCCTGCGGGCGAAAATATCCAGGATGAGCCCTGTTCGGTCAAGCAATTTACACCCGAGCATTCGCTCGAGGTTACGCATTTGTACCGGCGACAGGTCGTCGTCAAAAATAACCAAGTCACTTCGGCGTACACTGACCAGGTGCTTCAGCTCTAGGACCTTGCCCTTACCAATATACGTAGCGGCATGTACCTGCTTGAGTACTTGCAGAACCCGATCCGTCACTTCCGCACCCGCTGTACGCGCCAACTGCGCCAGCTCTTCCAGCGAATCCTCAACGTCCCAGCGCGTCGCGCCTGGCGTTACAACGCCAACCAAAATAGCGGTCTCTGGACGTGACAACTGTGCTGCGTGCAACGCAGAAATCCAGGTTGTAAATGACACTTACGTTTCCTCCACACCCCCTTACTAAACGCACAAAACCCTGTCCTGTGCCGCCGTCATTCTTCTAGCGCTTTTTTACCATAGCACTGCTGCATCGTCAACTCAAAACGGCTGTCCAGATGCCGCTCTAGCATCTGGTGAAACGCCCATTGCTGCGCTGGAGGGACAGCCAAATTCAACCGCCGGCGCTTTCCGTGCAAATCCACAAACAAAAACACAAATCCTCGCAGCCGCCCTTTCTCATCTTGCCAAGGAAAATAGTCTACAATCTGTCCCCATCCAATGCTTCGCTCTGAGCGGCTTAACCCCCCAATAATGCCACATTCCGTAACTAAAACCTGTGCCGACAGCACCGAGGCAGCCAACCAAAACATCCCTCCACTAAAGTACAGGCCAAGCCGCAGCACGGGAATGGCTTGTCCCTCAAGCGCCGCATACACGCCTAACCCGATCACCAACAGCAGAAAGCCTGTAGGCAGCAGTGGCCACCGACCTACCCATTGAAGCCGTACCCGCTTGACTTGCCAGCGGTGAAGCAACGTCACCAGTAGAAAAAGCAGCGTTACCCCAAAAAAACAAACTGGCAGCACACCATGTAACATGCGAAGCAGCTCTGCCATAGGGGTACAAGGCTTGGGGAAACGCGATCTTTAGAGGAAGCTACGCCCCTTGTAGGGTTACAGTTTCCATCCGCGTGCGCAGCGTAACCCACATTTCCAGGACTAAAAACCCCAACGCCAGCCATAAAAAGACGTTCCACAGCGCTCTGCCTGTTTGGGCTTGCTGGAGCACGGCAACCACCTCTTTTGCCGTGGGCTGCGCCACGTGCAGCAGCGTTACCGGCCCTTCCAAGGCTGCCTGCAACCACTGCACCGCCTCCTCAGCTTCTATCGGGCGCAAATCGGATTCTTCGGGGGCCAGGTGCACAGCCAGCTTCCGTTGCCAGGAATCCCCTGCCCGCAGCTGATACACGCCAGGATACGAGGGCCCAGGATCAAACCGCAACACCCCAGTGCCTGCATGATACTCCGGCGTAGCCCGATACACCAGCCCCTCAGGGCTGACCAGCTCTGGCACGGCATTGGCCGGTAAGTCTACTATGCGCAGGGTAGCCGGCCGGCCGGCCAACAGCGCTTCCGAAGATTCGTTTGGGGCAGAGAGGTAAAATACCGTGCGATAAAGCAGAGGCACAAAAAGGCCTCGCAATGGCAATTCACTCCAGCTCAGATCTGGTCCTATAGTCCACAATAGTACCCTCCCGCGGCCATGACGGATTTCTTGAAGCAGCGGAAGACCATTGCTAAGCTGTATCAACGTATGCTCGTCCCCTTCCCCGGCCACATAGTGCAACGCCGCATATACCGCCGGCCGCTCGATACGCACGGCTTGCTGTCCTGGAAGACGCACAAACAAATGTTCAAAAACAGGATGCCCTAGGTCTACACGGTCAAACGTGGCCATAGGCACCGAGGCATTCCACCGACCGCGTAAGCCACGTAGCTGTCCCCCTTCAAGCTGACGCAGCAACGCCTGATACGCTTCTAGCTGGATCTCTTGGCCCGGAAACAAAAGCAGCCCGCCACCTTCAGCCACATAGCGGCTTAGCTGCGCCAGTTCACCACTGGAAAGATCTTGCACACCAGCCAGCACAACTACGTCATAATCCTGAAGTGCGGTAGCAGCTAAAGCAGCCTCCTCAATACGCGTCACCTCAAAGGGCACTCGGTCTTGACGCAACGCAGGCGACAAGGCCAGCTCCAAATATTCCGTTTGGGCCTGCCGACCAGCTACAAGCAACAAACGTCGCACTTCGGGCACGTGCAAAACCAACGCGCGCACGTTATCGTCGGGAAACGCATCCGGCTGCAGCACTCGCACCGTACCCTCCAGCCATCCGCGTCGCACAGGGACAGCAGCAAGCGCGACACGCGTTGTGCCGCCTGCCGGCAGATCTGCGGTCGCCTGGGCCACCCGTTGCCCGTCCAACTCTAGCACAGTCAACACGTTACCTACCGGGGCTGCACCATAATTGGCCAGCGTAGCCACAATATGCACAGGCTGCCCCTGCTCGATAATTTGGCTTTCAACACGCACTTCGACAACCGCCAGGTTAGCGGGGGTCTGCCCGCCTACAGGAATCAGCACGGTAGGCACGGGATCCTGCAGTGGCTGCGCAAGGGAGTCGCGTAAGGCGGTAGCTTGCAGGTCGCTGATGACATACACGATCCCTGAAGCCCCTGTCTGCTTCAAACAGTCCTGCGCCCTGCGGATGCTCGTTGAAAGTTTTTCTGCCCCATAGTGCACCGTTAATCCTTCCAGACGCTCAAGCGCTACTGCACGCGGCAACGGCGATGCGGTGCTAGCCGCCCCAGCTACAGGAACCAAACAGACTGAACCCTCGGCTTCTACCTGCTCCAAAATCCCACGTGCTACCGCCTTAGCTTGCTCCAAATAGGCCCCCAAAGCATCACGCACCTGCATTGAAGGGGAATTGTCTACCACCAGCCCCACAGCTGCAGCCGAACTGCCTCCCATCCATGCGGCCAATGGACCGCGCACAACAGGCTGTGCAAACGCTAACACAAGACACACCAGCGCCAACACGCGCAATAAAAGCAAAAGCCATTGCCGAATGCGCAGCCGTTCTAACGCATTTTGCTGCAAAGATTTCAGAAAAGCCAGCGAGCTAAACGGAAGCGATTGAGGCCGCCGAAAATGGAAAAGATGCACGACAATGGGGATTACTGCCGCGGCTAATGCCAAAAGGATCAACGGGTTTAAAAACGTCATAGGCTAAACCTACCCCGGGGAAAACCTCCCAACACCAAACCGCAGCAGCAAGCTTACGTTCCAGTTCACTCCCAGCTAAAGTATACCGCCGCCCCCCGCTCCTCGGGCACAAACCGAAGCCGAAAGCGATCTCCAACACGCGGCGTCCACACGTACGGCCAGTTTGGGCAGTGCCCGGCCTGGCAGATTAGTCGATCGCCATGAAAGATCTGCAACCCCAAATATAACAAATCCCCTTCACGCCCACGCAGATCACATACGACTTCTCGCTCGACTTCGCCAAAAGCCCAACGCGCAACGGGAAACTGAAGCTGTAGCCCTCCCTCATCCAAAAGCCCAGCCACCAACGCTCCCTTAAGCTGTCGGACCACAGCCGGCGTAACCGTTGCATCGGCTACGTTTTCAATCCACGTCAACCCTCCCATCAGCACGGCCCGATTAGGCAGCACAAGCCGAGGCCGAAAGCGCAACGCTTCAAGCACATGCAGGTCTTCATCGTACAGTAACGGCCCAAAGAAGTCATGAACCAGCACGTCAACGGGCTCTTCAGGAATAAAGTGCTGCACCTCGGCCTGCACACAGATCACCTCCGGATAGCGTGCCAATCGCTCGGCAGCAAGCGCATACAAATGGGCATTTGCTTCAACAGCATAAACGCGCCGTGCACCTAACCGAACCATCTCTTCAGCGAAGTAACCCATACCACAACCAGCATCTACGCACACAGCCCCCGCAATACGTGCACGATAAGCGTGCAACAAACGCAAATAGGCCCGCGTGCGGCGGCGATCGTCATAAATGCTGATAAACGTCAGCAAATCATCTAAAGCAGCAAAAGCAGCTTCAGGAAGCACGTTGAGTATATCCATAGCCCAGATCTTCTACACTACAGCAAAAAAATAGCAACAAGGTTTGAAAGACAAAGCACACTTGCTGTAAGAAACCATACCCAACGTATCTCCTTGTCGGGGAAGGTTCGTCTGGTTTGCGCTGCAGCACAGCGAAGCCATGCCTCAGTTATGTGGCTCCCTACCCCCCACGATAGCAAGATCACTGGCAGTGCTTGCAAGACGGGCTTTAGCACCACTTTTTCCCTGTAAGGAAAGCCTATGTATATTACCCCAAACCCTCGATCCTGGAGGAATGATGCGGTTTTACCTTACGCTATTTTTGCTGGCCGCAACCCCTGCGCTTTCCCAGCCACTCCCGTTGCGGATCGTCACCTACAATCTGCGCTACGACAATCCGGCCGATGGACCGAATGCCTGGCCCCACCGCATCGATCGCATCGCCGCTTTCGTGCGTTTTTATGAACCCGAAGTCATGGGTGTCCAAGAAGCGCTGCGTTCGATGCTCGACAGCTTACAAACGCGCCTCCCTGGCTACCATTGGGTTGGCGTGGGCCGCGCTGATGGCCGCAATGCGGGAGAATTCAGCGCTATTTTTTATAGAACAGACCGGCTCGAATTGCTCAAAACCCACACCTTTTGGCTCTCACCCAATCCAGAAGTCCCCGGCAGCAAAGGCTGGGACGCTGCCTTCGAGCGCATCTGCACCTGGGCCCTTTTTCGTGATCGTCAAAACAGCCAGGAGTTCTTTGTCTTTAACACCCATTTCGACCATGTAGGCGTGCAGGCCCGCTTAGAAAGCGCCCGACTGCTTCATCACGTGATTGCCCAAAACGCCCGCACCGCGCCCGTAATGCTCATTGGCGATTTCAACACCACGGAAGATACCCCACCCTACCAGGTATTGACAAGCGACGGCCTACTTTATGATGCCCTGTATCGCGCTGAACATGGCCACTACGGCCCACGTACGACTTGGAATGGTTTTAAGGCACTCGAACCCGGCCAGCGCATCGACTTTATCTTCGTTACCGAAAACATTCGCGTGCTACGCCACGCCATCTTGGTCGACCTCGACGAAGCCGGCCGCTTTGCCTCCGATCACCTGCCTGTGGTAGCCGACGTACTACTACCCTAACCTAGCTGCTGCCCCGAGCCTGCGGCAGAACACGCTGCTAAGCCAATCTACCACACCAAAGCAGAAATCACCTGAAGAAATACTGGCTTTTCTTTTGAAAGAGAAATTACCGCATTTTTAGGGTTTATCTCCAAAGTTACAATGTGTTAAGGCTTTATGTTCGGGTAGAGGACTTGATTACAAAAAATAATGAATTTATGTTTAAACTATGTCTCCCCCCTTTTTCCACCAAACCCTAGCCTGCCATGAACTTCTCAACACTCAAAATCGGCCGACTGCTTTATGGCCTGGTATTCATTGTATTCGGACTAAATCATTTTATAAACGTTTCTGCGCTTAGTGGAATAGTTCCTATTCCAGGAGGCGCTTTTTGGGTATACGTCACAGGTCTGGCCATACTGGCTGCTGCGATAGCCATTTTGACGGGCAAGCAAGCACGTTTGGCCTGTCAGCTACTGGGCATTTTGCTATTTATCTTTGCCCTGACGATTCACCTGCCGGCCATGATTAACCAAGGAGTGATGGCTGGGCTGTCGAACTTTCTTAAAGACACAGCCCTAGGCGCAGCAGCATGGGTCATCGCGGAAACCTACGCAGCCCAGCCCAAACAGGCCGCAGCTACAAGCTGAAGCCATAAATAACATTCAAGGCCGCCCCCAACGGGGCGGCCTTTGTTTTTACAACCAAGCCTGGAGCAGTCAGGACCGCCGCGCCTCTACCCCTTTGTGCCGGTTAGGCGTACACGCCACTTTGCCTTACCCTCTGTTTGGGTATACTCAGCACTTCCTGCTGAAAAATCCATCCTCTTTGGTGAGCCTGAGGGCACCACCTCTCTGAGCTGGGGGGGTTATATTTTGGGTAGCACACCCCAAAGGCCACGCAAAAACACTAGCGCTTGAGGCCTACCGATGCCTCTGCAAGTGGAGGAAGCTGGGGTGCAGCACCTTAAGCCCTCTCCAACTTCACCAGGGTCTCGTAAAACACCACGCTCGCGCCAACCGGGTCGCTCAGTGGGGTATTCTGCAACACAGGGTCGATACGCATAGCGGCGTTGAGGTGTGCGCCCTTTGCGCGCCGCTCGTCGGCAGGGATGCGCTGGCCGTCAATGACAATGTCGCTGGCGCCATAGGCCCAGTGCCCGTAGCCCAACGCAAAGGTCACCGTGCCTGGTCGGATGCCCTCGATCACCCTGACACGCAGAACGAGGGACTGGCGCTTTCCGTTGCCCAGATCCCATTCGCCGTCGGGGTTCGATGCCAGGCTGTTATCCGTAGCGATAGTTTTCTACGGTTTTTAGGTTGGTGGAAGATTGCCCCTCTAGTGTAGCCCCGGCATTTTAGGTCCGCAAAGTTATAACTGACCTCCTTTGCAAAGCCGATGATGTTTGCTGCTTAGGGCGAAGGTATGGGCAAGAGGTAGCCCTGCTTCTGGAGTTAGGGTTTGGCCTTGTAGCTGACGATGGACTGCGGGTACGTTGCTTTTTGATGTTCCACAAGCCATCCGGATATGGTTCAGAGTGCCCGTGCGCTGCAGCGGACCGTGCAGTGCCATGCACCAAAACCAGTGATTCGGCGATCTGTCAATCGCCGCAAACCCGCAGGGGGCTTTCAATCGTCTCTACGCCGTGTGCGCAACTCCTTCAGTGAACCTGGCAAGCCTCGAGAAGATTGCCGTCGACATCACGAAAGGTGAAGTAGGTTACGCCTCCGCTATCGACCACCTGTCCGACATCCACACCACGATCTCGCAACAGGGCCCATGTCTGACGGGCATCCACGACTGAAAAGATCGGGAACGTCCCCGCATGGTCAGAAGGGCACAGAATCTCGCCCAGCTTCAGTTCCCACAGCGTGAGGCTTGTCGTCCCACCGAGGTCGAAGACGGCAAGGCGTTCCGCCGGATCAAAATAGGGCTCAGCGAACCCAAGCTTTTCCACATACCAGCGCTTTGCCACCTCAATGTCCTGAACACGCACAAGCACTGTGTCAAGCCCTTGAAACACATTCGCAAGTGTTGTCATCGTCTCTCCTTTGGGTTGCTTATTAGAGCTATTGTCACCTGTCCGCCTTTTATAGAAGGCACCACCTAAATCCCTGTTTCGGAGGGGAATGTTGTGCAATCCTCTGCATCAAAGCTCACTTCATCAAGGTCATCTTTCTCGTGATCACCGTCTGGCCCGCCCTGAGTTGATAGAGGTAGACGCCACTCGGCACGCGGTGCCCATGCCCATCGAGCCCGTCCCAACGCACCACGTAACGACCTGCTACCTGGAAGCCGTCCACCAACGTCCGCAGCTTCTGACCCAGAAGGTTGTAGATCTCTAGCTTCACCGGACTGGCCTGCGAAACGGTGTACTCGATGGTCGTGACCAAGATAAAGGGATTAGGATAGTTCTGCGCGAGCTGATAGCGCCCCTCGGCGTTGGATAGCTGGTCTTCCCGGCTACTCCCAACAACAGCTATCGTACGGTGATCCAAAACTGTGTTGTCCACCGGATGGGTGTCTGCCGAGCCACTACCAACCACCGCCAGGACAAGGCTCCCCTCCGGCGGGATCGATGCCACATGGAGTTGCACCTGAACCATTCCCCATTCGCCCACCGGCAGATCGCCCAAGTCCCAGCCCAGAACACCCCCGGCGAAGGTCGGACTCGTCATCGTCCGGCTCGGCGCGGGCTGCGCGCTCACCAGCTCAAGCCCCGACCAGAGGGATAAGCTCAAAGTCGTCGCCGGCGCCATCTGGTTGCCAGCGTTACCGTAGAGCAGCGTGTAGGTAACGTCTTGCCCCGGGCTCAGCATCCCCGGACCGTCGGCTCCTTGCACGTTCATCGACACCGACAGATCAGGCCCGGCAAACTCCACCCGTTTAACCACCTCTTCCACGTTATTGCTCAGGTCAATGTCGGGCGTCACCGACTCGGCCTGCAGGGTGTAGGTCAACACACCGCCCGCCTCCAGGTCTGGATCCAGCGGCACGCGAGCCAACAGCGCCGGATCCAGAGACACCGTCACCGTTACCCGTTTGGAGGTGTCGGGAGCAAGGCTTCCCAAGTTCCAGGTGGCGCGGCCTGCACTAGAGGTGGCCGGCGCAGGGCTCGCGCTGTCGAGCGTAACCGAGTCAGGAAGCGTCAAGCTAAGCGTAACATCGGCGGCAGGTGCATTGCCGGCGTTTGCCACTTCCAGCGTCAAGGGGATGGGTTGGCCGACGGTCATGGCCGTCGCCGCAATGTCCGAGCGGACGACAAGATCCGGCCCTGGCGGCTGCACCAAAAGCCCAAAGGCTTCAGATTGGTTATCGGACGGGTTCGCGTCGGCATCGCTGGTGCTGGCCTCGGCGGTGACGGTCAGCATGGTGCCGGGCGCGACGCTCCCGCCGACTTCGGCCACGACGTCAAAAAGACGCGGCACACCCTCAGCATCCAAGGTGCCGAGTTCCCAGACGGGCTGGTTGGCCCCGGCCATGCGGGTGGGCGCAGGGTTGGCACTGAGGAATGTCAGCTCACTCGGCAAGGTGGCGGTCAACACCACATTGTGCGCCTGGGTGCTGCGTGCTAGGTTTTCTACACCTACCGTGTAGGTGACCGTCTGCCCGACCCCGGCGGCGTAGCGGTCGGCAGGGTCCGACAAGAAGACCACCGTCGCCAGGTCAGGGCCGTCCGCCGTTGACGCCATGTTCACCCGCGTGGCCGTCCTCTGCTCAACCGCCAGGTTCCAGGGAGAGCCGCCGTCGCTGTACCAGGTGCCGTATTGCTCCCCCAGGCGGCGAAACTCCCGCTCCATCCAGGCCGTGACCTCCTTTTTGGGAACGGGGAACCCTAACCCTGTGAGCGAAGGCACTATGAGGGCTTGCAGCCCGTACCCATGCAGGCCAAAGGGGATCCGCCACCATCCCCGTTGCGGGAGGTCGAACAGGCCGCCGTCCTCCAGGCTGATGGCCAAGACCTTTGTCGGCGCGATGGGCCACTCCGGCTTGCCGTAGAAGCGCAGGTCAGCATTGTGCTCCTCCTGGCGCTGGCGGAAGGCATCGGCCAGTTGGCGGACGGCGTTCAGCGTCGCCGGCGTGCCGTAGAGTACTTTCGGATGAGGAGGGCCTCCGATGGGAGAGAGTTGGTAGTTGGCGCCGGGGCCGAGTTCCTGCAGCCTTGGGACAAGAACGGGGAAGCGGTAGGATGTCTGGCTCTTTGGGCGATAGGGGAAGCGGGTGGAGCGGGCCTTGATGACGTAGATGCCGGCGATGCCGTGGGAACGGGTAGCGAGATCCTTACCCGGCACGAAATCCACTATGGCATAGCCGCCATCGTTGGTCTTGACCTTGATGCTGGGCCGGCTGTCGGTGATCTCTGTGCCGTTGAGGTAGCCGCGCGGCCGGTCGCCATCATGGAGGTGGCCGCCGCTGTTTTCCTCCGGCTTGACGGTGACCTCCAGTTCAGCGTTCTTGACCCGCCTTCCCTCGCAAGTAGCCACAAAGGTGATGACATCCTTGTCTTCTGGTTGGACCAGCACCGGGCCAAAGACCACCCCTACATCCAGGCTATTGACGATGGGGTCACTGGCGTCAAAGACGTGCGACTCCGGATACGCGGCGCAGCCGCACACCTGCTGGATGGAACTCTGGCCGCTGGCCACGGATGCCGCTGCTGCGCCACAGGGAAGCCGGACGGTAGCATGGAAGTTGATCGTCAGGGGAGGGTCGCCCGGTTCCACGGTGTACGTCACGTCTCGGGTGAAGACCGTGCCGGTCGGGTCCCCTTCCAGATCGTGAGGCCCCTGGCCGAAATCGAAGAACACGACTGGGTAAAGCCAGCCTGCTTCCCGGGTCTCCGTGTCAGAAGATCCTTCACCAGTACAGGGATTGGCGTAGGTGTAATCGAAACGGTAGGTAAAATCGCGGTCGAGTTGGCCGTTGGTGTAGAACTCCGCGTTGAAAGGGTCTTCGATGTACCAGCGGCCGTCGGCCCGCTGACGCGGCTGGAAAGTCTGCGGGTGCCACCAGAATGGGTCGGGCCCGCCCATGTAACGGTCGGGGTCGACCAATGGACCAGCGCCGGTGCTCGTAAAGACAGGGGCCCGTTGCAATCTCCTCCCAATCGTCCGTCACGCTCAGCTCAAAGGGAATGGCTTTGAGCAATTCGCCCGGCGCCTGACGGATGACGGTAGAGCCGTGGATGACGATGTGGCGGCGTGCCGTTCCCTTGGTAGTGCCGATGAACGTCGTGCGGTCACCGCTGGCGGTGATGTTCCAGTCCACGTAGATGATCTTTTCGCCCTGGGCGGGCGCCGCCGGCCCATCCACACCGACGGGCTGCGCAAAACCATGGCTCGTTCCCACGGTCGCCACCAGCGCCACGAGCAATGCAAAAACCAGCAAAACGCGCGCATGCACCCTGAACGCTGCGTTTACCGCTGGGTTGTTGTCACCTGTTGCCCAGGTGGCTCGATGAGGCTGTTTCAGCGTGCCGAGCTTACCGGGCGCTAAGGCGTGTTCAACGATCCCATCGGTGCCCTCGCTCACCACGCTAGGAATCTTGACCGTTGCGACCCCCATCTTGAAGGTGTCACAAGCGGTCGCTTGGTCGCCCACACCACGTTGAGTGCGTCGCCGCATGGCATGCCTCCAAGTTGTATAACGATTAACACTGGCCCTTACGCGGCCACTAGCCTCAAGCGACAAATCGCTCTATGGTCCTGGCCATCTCGTCGGGGACTTCGTACATCGGGAAGTGGCTCCGCGCCTGGAGCTTCACCACCTGGAACCACGGATGCGTGTCGCTGAATGACCGCTGCGCCTCCAGATATCCCGCATCTTCCGGCTGCGCATACAGATGTAGCACCGGCACGGCAGGGTCCAGGCTGGCCAGGGCCTGAAGCGGGCTCCCAGCCTTCGCATACGCAGCAGCGATCTCTCGACCTGCACGGGCCCACATCGCAAAGGGGTACGAGCCCATATCCTCGCGCACAAAATGGGCCAACGCCGGAAGGTCCAGTCCCTGAAGCCACATGGAGAAGAGTCGTTCACGCACTTGCTGCCACTGGGCCGGATCCTGGAGCGCTTGCAATGCCCCAAGAAAAGGCGGCGGCGCTTCGAGGACGATCCAGTCGAGCAGCACCAGCTTGGGAATACGCGCACCCAACCGACGACGCAGCTCAATGGCAACCCAGCCGGCGTGGGACAGCGCAACTGGCACCACCCGGTCCGCCTGGCTCGCCTCGATCACAGCAAGGGCATCGTCAACGAGGCTGTCAAATCCGAAGTCAATGTCGGGGTGTGCCTCCTCGCCCGTAAAACCACCATTGTCGGCGAGCCTGTCAAATCCCAAATCCTCGGTAGGCCTCTCCGACTCTCCATGCCCCCGCCAGTCAAGGGCCAGCGTGCGCCTCCATCGGGCGCAGCGCCGAGTGAGTTCGGCAAAGACCCTGCGGCTAGCACACCAGCCAGGCAGGAACAGAAGTGCCGGCTCTCCCTGACCCTGGTCGTCGTAGCGGATGCGTATCCCGTGGGATTCAACCTCTGGCATATGCTTCCCTCCCTAGATTTGTTGAATGGTCATAAGCCGTCTAACATGCATGTTAGGCCGCGCCCACCCACTCCGGAAGCTTGGCTTCGAACATATCGAGGAAGCGGGGAAGGTCGACGCTGGGTTCCAAGGCGACCGACACATGGCCACCCGCAACGGGAAACACACACTGGAAGAAATTACCGTAGCGAATCACAACATAGCGAAGCCCGCCGCAGTCGATGTTGCCTCGCTGCCGGACCAGCGTCAGCACGGACGGATTCACGAAGAGCTCCTCGTACTTATCTGATTCGCCCGAGCTGGCGCCTGCCAAGCCGGGCCGCTCCCGGTACCGAAGTAACTCGTCTCTATATACAGCGACGTAGCGAACCTCAGGGCTCAACGCCAGGCAATGGTCGATTATGGCATCGTGGCTAAGCATCGGCCACCTTTCTGCGGTCTAACCTCCGATTCAGCGGCGGGCGCATGCGCGTCTGCTGCAGCACCTTGTTCGGTACGAAAAGCGACCACCCATCCGAGGCCTTACCCGAGTTGTACGTTATGCTCACGAATGATGACTGGCAGTTGACTCATGTCAAACTCCAAGTTGTACCGCTGCGCAAGTGCTATCACCGCCTGCATATCTGGTAGGCCATCAGGTGGGAACAGGGCTGCCAGTTCGGCAAAGACCCTGCGGCTAGCACACCAGCCAGGCAGGAACAGAAGTGCCGGCTCTCCCTGACCCTGGTCGTCGTAACGGATACGTATCCCATGGGATGGAACGTCTGGCATGTGCCCTCCTCTTTCTCAAGACGCCGACCCCATCGTCTAGCAGCAAAGTATCTTTTTTTAGCTTAACATGCAAGCTATTTTTTTAAAGGATCTTAACTAACTATTCAAGTATTTTGGAGAAGTTATAGAATCGCCACCGAACACGTACAGGTCATTGCCCACTGCCCCCGACTGAACTTTTGACACCTCGACCGCTACAATTCAGCTGCGGTGTGCAGCACCACCTGCTGCATGCTGTTGTCAGGCGTTCTTGCTCGATGGTTCTATGAAACGCAACTGGTTACCGTCGGGGTCGGTGATGATCATGTTGCGGAAGCCGAGGTCGTTGTTCGGGGCTTCGGCTACGCTCCCCCTCGCTCCCGAAACTCACTGTACCACGCATCCACGTCTGGAATCACAAAGTAGACTAACCCACCCACTTGGCAATCGCCGCTGTGCTGCGTCAAGTAGATCTGCATGCCATCACAAACGATGGACATGAAGGCTGGAATGTGAGGCCCAAAGCGGTGCTCCCATTCCACAGTAAAACCGAGCCTCTCGATGCAATACGCCTTGCTGCGCTCATAATCTGTGATCCGCAGGGCAGGGACGACACGCTGTTTGGGCAACTTCATGAATTCACCTCGCGATTTGCTTTCTGTGGCCTAACGACTGGCGCCTAACCCGCGCGCCGAGGCGCTGGCGTTGTAGCACGGCAGTGTCGCGCGTCGGGTTCACGCGCGGGTTAGGCGGCCCCTGTTGAAACGCTGGTGCGGTTGAAACAAGGCAAGACTCCGAAGCCGCAACAAAGCTCACGTGCGGCTAGCCAAGCAGCCCGGTCGCCCACCGCGCGAACACGAGCCAGCCCTCAGTATTCGACACGACGAGCCGAAGGGGCTGTGAAACGATGATAAGCAAGCCTCCCCACAGGGTGACCGGATGCAGCCGGCCGCGTGCGTAGAAATCCCAGATCGCCAGCGCTAACACGAACACGTCCGTTAGAGCGAAGAACGCAGGCAGGCCCAAGGGACCTACGCCCGGCCAACGCGCGATAGCGGCGGTGACCAGGTTAACGGTGGCAAGCAACATCCACCGCTTGTGGGTTTGGGGGTTTCGCCGCTGAGCAATCCCCAGCTATGTGAATGCTGCGAACAAGGCGATGTCGAATAACGGGGTGGCGAGGAACTGAAGCGGTGGAGTAGAAATGCCCACAAAACCCGTAGGGCGACGAGCAGCGATCAGCGCCCCTAGCGTGCCAAGCACGACCATCGCAGCGGCCAGTACGACGCTGAAGGGGCCGATCTTGCGATGCAGGCTGGTTCGTCTGCTTGCGACGAGTGAGGTCTGTACGACCAAAAGCACGATCCACGCGGTGAACACTGCGCCATGCACATAGAAGATTGTCTCGGGGGGCGAAGGCCAACCCGGGAATAGCGGCCGCAAGAAGAAGCTAGGTGTGAAGCCGACGATGACCGTTGCCAGGATTGCAAGCGCCATCCCCGTAAAGAAGCGGTGCTCGGCCGATGCGCGCCTGGAGGATGCCATCCCTGTTGCTATTGATTCCTCCTTTGTGTCCATGATGTCCTCCGTTGGTTTATAATCGGGATGCCATCACTGTTGCCATTGATTCCTCCTTCCTTGTCCAGGGCGCATGTAGACGCGGTCAGCATTGGCATACACGGCGCAAACCACGGCCTTCCCGCTGTGCACAATGGCCGCCTGGTTGACCCCAGCCCTAGAGTTACCACGCCACGAGGCCTCGATGCTCGGCAAGACGAAGGGACAGGCGACCTCGCCCTCTCCCACCAGCGCTCCAGGTTCGGACAACGCTCCCAGATGCGGCGGGATAGCGTCGGGTGGCGAAAGCGGCATCGAGCGCCGCACCGAAAAGCGACAAGCACACCTGCTCCACGTAGGCTGCCCAGTCCTGAGCACGCGCTCCCCAGAGTTGATCTTGAATTGTTACGCTCCCCAAGAGTATTCCTCCTTGCATGCTAAAGGCACGCGCATCCCCCACCGTGAGCCAAGCGGAGCGAGGAGGGCAGTTGGGCGCATGCGCTGATCGGGCGACGTTTTACGCTCCCAACGCTCGAAGCAGCAACCATATCCCCCATCCAACCGCAAGCCCACCGATCGCGCGACTGATCCATTGTCCGGCTGGGGCTACTTTCTCAACCAAAATATACCCGGCGATGAGGGCGACCCACAGCAAATTCATCACTCCCGCTACAAAGAGCAAGGTCATCAGCATCCAGCAACAGCCGACGCAGTAGAGGCCATGTCGCACACCCATGATGAGCGCACCCCTTATTCCTTCTCGCCATTCGGTCATGAGAAAACCGAGGGGCGTGCGGCACTGCGACAGGCAGATGTGCTTGAGCGGCGTAAACTGATATACGCCAGCCAGGATGAGCAACATCCCGCCCAAGGCAGGACTGATGCGGATGAGCTCAGGCGAAAGCAACGCGGCGGAATGCAAACCCCACTGAACCAAAGTGGCTCCAGCGCTAAACGAACCCCACAGGATCAAGTAGCCAAGCAAGAAAGCCATCGTGCCAAGAAGGGGCATTCGGTCCGCCTGTCGCTGGCGACTGACCCTGGCAAACAGGAGAATCATAGGTGTGGCTGAGGGCGTCATCATTGCCACCATCATGACGGCCCACATCAGGAAGGTGAGGAGAACGTCTCCACTTCGCCAGGCTTGCGTGGTGGGCATGGACATCCCTATCGCGTTGATGTCCATGCCCGTCATGCTGGAAGCGAACTGAATCACATATGCCCATGCCAGCGCAGTAACGGCGGTGAGACCGGCGATCACAATGATGCGGTCTCGTTTCAGCGCGGCCACGACAATTTCGGTCAGCATCCTTCAATCTCCTGACACACCGATCTCCCTAGGGATTATTTTGGGCCTAGGCAAAGACTCCAGACCCGATTCAACCAATTTTGCCGGGATCCCAGCACGCGATAGCCAGAACACTGGCTCGCCCAGACTGCCTGCGGGAAATCCGTGTGACATGTAAATGGCGCGGAAAACTCGTTCGGCTAATTGCCGTGTTCCACCGTGCAATAGAAGCCGTATTTCCCAGGCGCAATGATCTTGAGCTCTTTGCTGAAGATCGAAAGAACTTTGGTCGCTGTGGCCTCGAGTCGTTTTGTGATTAATCCATCAGGCAGCACAACCGAGGCACGGGTTTCTGCGCCTGTGACCGGGTTCCGCATGGCGTCTAGCACCACTTGGACTTCGTTTCCCGCTTTGCAGTAGCTCAGGTGTTCATCATACGTCCACTCGAAGGGGACATAAGTGGTCGTAAGCCACTGGTCAATCGTGGCAGCAAGGATGCCCCAGGGCTTGCCTCCATGCTGGCCTTTCAATATCTCTTCCACTGCCCGCCGTTGTGGCTCGGACGCGGTCTGGTCGATCCAGATTTTGCACACGCCGCCTCCTTCATGGATGGCACCAGGCCATTTGGCGGCCAATGCCCACTTGACGCCATCTAATCGTGTCTCACCACACACACCTGCGGTGATGTGACCGGCATACATCCCCTCGCAGTACCCTTGTGTTGGTTTGGCGTTAAAGTTACACGGGCAACCCCAGTCACAGATACACGCAGCGATCAGCTCGGCTTGATAATTCCATTGCGCAGGCATAGTTTGTTCTCCTTTTTAGATTTGGGACTTATATGTCACTCGTGCTTCATCCATTTTTGTTTTGAGGATAGATATGGGATGGCGAGGGCCAACGGCCCCCCTTGATCCCCTCCCCACGGCCTAAAGGGCCGCGATTCCGTATGATGGACATCTGGCATGGGCTTTCCTCCGTGTATGTGTACCTATTGAGTTTGCGGTTTCTATCCACCAAGTCTTATGCGTCCACGTGATGGCTATGCCTTCCTTCCCTCCACCACCCCCAGCATCTTGGACACAGGGTACCACGCCTGCCGGTACGTCCACCCCGCTGCTTCCAGCAGTCCAGCATACTCCTCGGCGGTCCTCTCCCGTCCGGTCAGCATGACAAGCATGTGAATATCGAAAAGCTTGGAAAGATGGGAGGTGTCCGGGCCAGGGACCACGGCTTCCATGATAAAGATCCTCCCATCCCGGGGTGCGGCCTCGTGAGCGTTGGAGAGAATCTGGATACACGCCTCATCGTTCCAGTCATGAAGGACGCGCTTCAGCATATAGGCGTCTGCCGGGGGGACCTCGCGGAACATGTCCCCGGGCACGTAGGCGCACCGATCTCCCACACCCATCTTGTCAGCCCACAACAACTCTTTTTGTTCGATCACACCGGGGAGCTCCAAGACTGTCCCTCGCAGGTGGGGGTATTTTGCCAAAAGGCTGCACAGAGTCAAGCCGTGGCCGCCGCCGATGTCACAGAGATGGGAGATGTTGGAGAAGTCGTAGCTCTCCAGGGCTTCCAGCACCAACGCGTTATCCATGCTGGACAAGCTGCTCATGGCCTCGTTGAAAACTTCTCCATGACTCGGGTTCTGGCTGAGATACTCAAAGAGAGGCCGGCCAAACTCCCTGACAAAGCCGTCCTGCTTTCCCTCTTTGATCAGGTCAGGGAGGTGCCACCAGGCGAAGTAGGTCAAGGGGCCTTCTTCCCACAGGGTTATGCCGCGCAGTGTTTGCGGGTGGTCCCTACGGAGCAACTCGCCCATGGGGGTCAGGGAGAAAGTCCCGGTGTGGTCTTCTTTTAAGAGTTCTAGAGAACCCAAGGCCCGCATGAGCCGATAGAGTAGGCCCGCATCCACACCCAGCTCTCTGGCCACACGGACGGCGTTCTTGGGACCGTGAGCCAGAGCATCGAACACACCCAGCTTGACTCCCGCATACAGTATTTGGCTACGCCATCTCCCCGAAATCAGGTCGATGAGCCTAGCATTTGCATCTTCCATGATGAGTGGCCTCCTTTTTTATAGACAGCCTCTCTTGCCGTCCGCAGCGCCAGGCGAGTTTGTCGAAGACCCCACGGCTGGCGCACTAGTCAGGCAGGAAGAGGAGTGTCGGCTCTCCCTGGCCGTGGTTGCCGTAATTTTTGTGTGATTGCACTTCGGCCATGCGTCGTTCTTACCTGTGATGTTTTCCATTTTCTCTGGCATGATTTTGCTTCTTTCTTGAGATTGGTCCTATGGTTATGTGCAGGCGAACTTCTCGTCGACAGCAATGTCTGAATGTGCCCGGACCGCTGTCACAAGTGTACATGGGCTGTGGTGGTCGTTCGCTGCCGATACCTTGCCGCATGGGCCGAAGCGATGCTGCCTGAGGCGCCGTGCGCTGCATTGGTCACACCAGCTGCCACAGGTGCCGGCCGCTACCGCCGGTTGTTAGCTGGTGCACTGTCGCTCACTTGTCGTCCTTGGACACCACGATATCGGCCTTCGTCGAGCCAACGAGGGCAAGGAGCTCTTCAGTCTCCTTCGCCGGCACTTTGTGCTTCGCGAGAATCTCTTTGAAGATGGTGACCATTCGGTCCCACTCGCCCTCCGTAATGTTGAGATGCCCGTGGGCCTCCTTCATCGTACGGCCATGGTACTGGCACGGACCGCCAGTTGCCTGACAGACAAGCGCAGTCACATGGTACTTGAGGTACGGTGCAGGCACGCGCTTCCTTGCCGCATCGATCTCAGGATTCGCATTGAGAACAGCATCTGGCATAAGGGCATCTATGAAGTCGCTGACAACGACCGAAATCGGCGCGAGACCACCCAGTCGGTCGTATAGGGACACCTGCTTCTCTTCTGCACTGTCCTGAGCGAAGACCGTGTGGGAGCCGGATGCCATCGGAGCGACGATCGTAAGGATGGCCCACAGTTTCAAAATACGTGTTGTCATGCCTGCCCTCTTTCTGTTTGTGAGGATTTTGTTGGTAAGGAGGGCGTTTCCACCCCACTGTTTCGCTGCCCCGACGCAGGTCGGCTCGATGTTCTGGGTCAGCGGCGGTGCGCTAGCGCCGTCCGCTCTGATCGCTTCAGCAGATCAATACGATCCCCTCCTACTCAGCTGTAGTCGGATCGATCACCGACCACACTCGTGACACTCTGTTGGCAGGGAACCCGCCTTGCTTTGCGTGCTCGCGCACCGCCTCTTCGTTCGGAGCAACGTATACACAGTAGATCTTGTCGTCCGTGACGTAGCTCTGAACCCACTGGATCTGCGGACCCATCTCACTCAAGACACTGCACGACTTCTGTGAGATGGCCTGCAACTCCTGAGGCGATAGCTTCCCTGCACCAGGAATCTCTCTCTCGATTACAAACTTAGGCATAACTCATAACCTCCTCTTGTTTGATTACGTGATTCGACAGCTTGGCGCCTGCTAACGCTCCGCTTCAGCGGCGCGCGCGGCGGACTGTCTGCCGCATACTGTTGTTGGGCCGCCAATCGAGATTAAGACCGCGCGACGTAAATGGCGTGCATCGGGTCGCCTTCCAGATGATGGACCTGGACATGGGAGAATCCAGCTTCTTTCAGATAGTCCTGCGCCATCTGTTCCCCCCACATCGTTCCCAGCCCTTCGCCACCCTGCGCTAGTGAGACGGTCATGCAATGCATCACCGACACCCCGTACAGCGCAGGACCGAACGGGTGGTCGAGGTTCTCTTCCAAGCGACTGGAGGCTGCCATGTCCATCATCAGGAAAACGCCTTCTGGACGCAGGGCGCGGGAGATGTTGGCCAGAACGACCTTGGGCTTGGCGAGATCGTGGATGACGTCGAACGCGGTCACGAAGTCAAATTCCCCAGGCAACCCGGCGGCGACGTCGGCGACCTCGAAGCGCGCGTTCGGGAGCTTCCAACTGGCCGCTTCGGCGCGCGCGGCCTCGATGCCTTCTGCCGAGAAATCCACGCCCACAAAACGGCTGTTGGGAAACGCACGGGCCATCACATTGACGGCATGGCCTTGTCCGGTGCCCAGATCGATCACGTCAATGCCAGAACGCAAGCGCTCCACGACCCCGTCCGCCAAGGGCAAGATCGCCTCCACCAACGCCGTGTCGAACAGCGCGGCGCTCTCCTCAGCCTGAAGCCGTTGAAAGTCGGGATACTTGTCGTAGCCGACGCCACTACCTTCGCGGAACGCACGGATGACATCCCCCTCAACGGCGGAAAGCAGCCGGATGTATTGCGTGAAAAAGGCGAGATTGTTCGCGCCGGCGGATCGCGTGAGAAAAGCAGCGTGTTCGGGAGGAAGCACGTACGTCTGGGTGGCTGGGTCGTACGAGACGATCCGCGCCACAACCATGCCCCCGAGCCACTCCCGCACGTAGCGCTCCTGAAGCCTAGTGGCTTGGGCAATGGCCTCACTGGTTGCCGGTGGCATTTCAGCCATGGTATCGAAGAGGCGGGTCTGATGCCCGATGCTCACGAGCATTCCCAGGAACGCGTCATTGAGCAGCGCCATCATCCTTCCGGCGAACGCCTCAGCCTTCGCTTGATCCATCGTTTCACTCATCGTCTACCTCTAAGATTTGGTTTACCGTGCATGGGCGGCCTCCGGCGAAGCCGGTCTGCCGTAGTCGTTTGTTAGGCCGCGACCTATCGTGGCGCTTTCCGGTGAGGAGACCACAATCCGGACCTGACAATCCGCCTAGCGGTTAGAGCCTGCCAGTCGCTGTCTCCGCTCAACAGGGGTGAAAGCCACCCCATGGGCTCAGAAGTACAACCGAATCTGCAAACGACCAGTGTTTAACAAGCTTGCCCTCCCCAACACAAAAAATCGCCACCACCTTAACGTCTAAGTCGTTACCAGAGAAGGGAATTGCCTCCTAAAGAAGCTGCCATATGCTTTACCGACATCGCTCAGGCAGCTCACAACCTTGTCACCTTCAGCAATCTGGTTTCGATTAGGCGATGGCTGGGCGTAGCCTTCCGCACAGCCTATGTATACACCTTTGCCTCTACTCTGTTGGTAGCGTACATCTTTACAGTTTAGCTATCAAGTTCTTTTTTTACAGATTAACTTATGGATTATTTTCATGAAGTTAGCCTCTAACCCGCAACGATCTGTACTTATATCCTTTTAACATTGTTTGCTCTCCAACACTTCCATTTTCAGAAAAGCCTTGCGGTAAGATGACCTGGCAGTAGCGTTCGGCTTATCCAATCCAAATAAGCAATTCCCTCTTGACACAAGGTAGCCCTCAACCAGTAGATACCACCGCCGATAGGTGCTCGCCGCGCAGCAGTTGGGCGTTGATGGCGACAATGACCGTGCTGAGCGACATGAAAAGCGCCCCAAGGGCCGGGGAGAACAGGATGCCCCAGGGAGCCAGGACGCCTGCCGCCAGCGGCAGCGCAAGGATGTTGTAGCCCGCCGCCCACCACAGGTTCTGAACCATCTTGCGGTAGCTGGCGCGGCTCAGGGCGATGACCTTGACCACATCCAGCGGGTTGCTCTTGACCAGGATCACTCCGGCCGATTCAATGGCTACGTTCGTGCCGCCGCCGATGGCAATGCCGACATCGGCTTTGGTCAAGGCAGGAGCATCGTTGATGCCATCGCCAACCATGGCAACCCGCTTGCCCTGCGCCTGCAGCTCAGCGATTTTCTGAACTTTGTGCTCTGGCAGCACTTCGGCAAAGAAGCGATCAATGCCCAATTCGGCAGCAACGGCCTGGGCCACCTCGCGGCTGTCACCGGTCAGCATCGCGACCTCAACGCCCATCTCGTGCAGCCAGCGGACGGCTTCCTTGCTTTCGGGGCGCACGACGTCGGCCACGGCAAAGGCGGCGACCACCTGCCCATCGGCCACCAAATAGACTACCGACTGCGCCTTCTCCCCCGCAGTCTGGGCAAAGGCGTTGAGGTGCGCAGGCGGGCGCAAGTCCAGCATCTCCAGCAAGCGCGGGCCGCCCACATAAACCGGCTTGCCCTCCAAGGAGGCTTGCACGCCGCGTCCTTTCAAAGCGGTGAACCCGCTCACCGATGGCAGCGCCAGCCCCCGGTCCTGCGCCGCCCGGCGAAGGGCTTGGGCGATCGGATGCTCCGAGTCGCCTTCGATGGCAGCAGCCAGGGCGAGCGCGTCGTCCTCATTCCACCCCTCAGCCACCGCCATGCCCACCACCCCGAACTTGCCTTCGGTCAGCGTCCCGGTCTTATCAAAGACCACCACGTCAATATCGCGAGCAGCTTCCAACGCCAGCCGGTCACGCACGAGGATACCGTTCTTAGCCCCCAGTGCCGTGGTGATGGCAATTACCAGCGGTACGGCTAGACCGAGCGCATGCGGGCAGGCGATGACCAGCACGGTAACGACGCGCTTGAGGACTTCGACGTTGAAACCGACGGCGACGGCCCACCCGACGGCAGCCAGAGCGGCCACGGCCAAGGCGATGTAAAACAGCCAGCCGGCGGCCCGGTCGGCGAGCACCTGAGTGGGAGACTTGGACTGTTGGGCTTGCTCCACGAGGCGCATAATGCCTGCCAGGGCCGTCTGATCGCCGGTGGCGGTGACGCGGATGCGCAAACTGCCATCGCCGTTGATGGTGCCGGCGATGACGTTGGCGCCGGGTTGCTTACGGACGGGACGGGATTCGCCGCTGATCATCGCCTCGTTGACACTGGACTCGCCCTCAACCACCTCGCCATCGGCCGGTATGCTTGCACCCGGACGTACCAGCACGAGGTCCCCTACGTGCAACGCAGAGGTGGGTACGGTTTCCACGCGGCCGTCAGGCAAGAGGCGCTCGGCGGTATCGGGCATGAGCTTGGCCAGTTCGTTCAGCGCGCCGGAGGCCTGACGCACCGAACGCATCTCCAGCCAATGACCGAGGAGCATCACATCAATCAGGGTGACCAGCTCCCAGAAGAACCCTTCCCCCAACTGGGCAAGTTGTGCCAAAAGGCTGTAGACAAAGGCAATGGAGATCGCCAGCGAGATCAGGGTCATCATGCCAGGCCGGCGCTGGCGTAGCTCGGGGACGGCCATTTGCAGGAAAGGCACGCCACCATAGCCAAAGATGACCAGCGAGAACACGAAAGGAACCCACTCGCTGCCGGGGAAGGTCGGCGCGCTGAAGCCCAACCAACGTTGCAGCGCGGGGCTGAAGATCAGCACCGGCAGGCTGAGCACCAGGCAGATCCAGAAGCGGGTGCGAAACATCCGCTCGTGTCCGGTGTGGTCGATGTGGCTTTTGCCGTGCCCGGCGTGGGCGGCATGCCGGGCGGGCGGTTTGGGCATGGCATGGGCAGAGTGGTCCTCGGGAGCGCCCGCTGCCGGGTGCATGGGTTCATGGGACATCGGGTGCGTCTCGTGGGCATCAGCTTGCCCCTTATGTTCGGTCGAAGATGGGCTCATAGGGTACCTCGTCAGTTGGATCCATCTTTTTCTTGGACCTTTGCGACTTCATGGTCCGGCACGGGTTTGAGGGCACATTAGCTAGTATCACGCATTAGCGCCCTACGGCAGGCGCTTTAGCTGCAGCGCAGAGCAAAGCGGAGCAGTGGCGTGTGCATCCGCTGTAATCCAATAGCAATCCGCTCGAGCTCTTCGATGGCACCATCCCCAGCGCGCTCTGGCAGGAGCGCGCTTCTTCCCAATCTGAGCTGCTTCGCCAGCCAGAGTGAACCATATGGATGCGTGTTCCCGAAGTTTCAGACACAAACGACCACCATATGCGTCAAGGGATCGGGACCGTTGGCGAAGGTCCTGAACCGCTTTGGAAGGCGCCATTGGAATGCAAAAAGCTGGTTTGCCTCGATCGCAGTGATCCGACAACCGATCGTACTGTTGTTTTCACGGGTGGTTGGCTCCCAGAACAGTTCGTATTTTCCACTGACCTTCGGATCTATTTCGGCAGCCGCAGTAAGCCATTCGGTCAAAAGATCGGCCCTGGTGAAGTATTCGAACGCACGTGCTGGCGGGACAGAGAGAAGCGCGTTCACATAAATCACGCGGTCTGTAACTGGGGCGATCAAACTACGGCTGGGGTTCATGGACTTTTTCTGTGTAGTCGAGCACGTAACCAATGGCATCCAGGAGAACAACATCGCATGGCGTGCCTCTCTCTACGACGCTCGACTGGTTTCCACATAAAACGCATGTACCTTTGTCGGTCGGCATAACGGCCTGCCGACAGCTTCATGGGCTTGTCAGCCAACATCCGCGTTTCAGCTCATGGAACTCCACCTGCGGATCACTTGAACACGACCGGCCCCCAAAGTCACTCGTGAAGATCCAGACCACCTCCCGCAACAACATGCGCTATGATCGGGAGCAGCAACAGCAACGCTGCGGCGTGAATCCACACTGCGCGCACCCACCTCGATCTCTTCTCAGGAGCTTCCCGTCCTAACGGGGTCAGGCCCCGGGGCTTGTATACGTTTAAGGTAGCGATCCCGAATAATATTACCAACCCACCGCCAGCATGAAGTAGTTCTCCCCTCGGTCGTACCAAATGCAAATCGTGTTCTTTGCGACGTGTGTCATATTGTTTTTCCCTTTACATGTTTAGCTATCAGCGCGTAGGTAATGGCTCTTGCGTGTTAGACAGAGATGGTTTTCCGGGTTAGGCATGAGGGGAGCGCGTATCCGATAATCCTGAGCCAACGTCCTTTTGAGGAATCCGAGGAGCTTCTAGCTACCGAATTCAGGATCGTCCACCACACCGCCCGCGCCGTGAATGAACAGTATTTCTCGCATAAGATCACCTCCAGCCTGTGTTGCGGTCCAGTGACATAGATTCGTTCCATGTTAGGTACCATTTAAGCCGGCGGAAGGCTCGTACGCGGTGGGCCTTGGCCATCAAGCCACCGCGCAACCTTGGAGTCGGTTCCGGCCACGTCCGGCACTTCCGCAATCTTGTCGATCACGGCATCCATCTGCGCCACATCCTCCCCTTCCACGATCGCAACGACATCCGGAGAACCGAAGAGCGCATCCGCATGGATCACCCCTGGAAGCTGCCGAACGGCGCGGAGAACCTTCTTGGGCTGCCGCGTAGTGATAAAGACGTAAGCCCAGATCTTCATAAGTACCCCACTTAACGTCTAAGTCGTTACCAGAGAAGGGAATTGCCTCCTAAAGAAGCTGCCATATGCTTTACCGACATCGCTCAGGCAGCTCACAACCTTGTCACCTTCAGCAATCTGGTTTCGATTAGGCGATGGCTGGGCGTAGCCTTCCGCACAGCCTATGTATACACCTTTGCCTCTACTCTGTTGGTAGCGTACATCTTTACAGTTTAGCTATCAAGTTCTTTTTTTACAGATTAACTTATGGATTATTTTCATGAAGTTAGCCTCTAACCCGCAACGATCTGTACTTATATCCTTTTAACATTGTTTGCTCTCCAACACTTCCATTTTCAGAAAAGCCTTGCGGTAAGATGACCTGGCAGTAGCGTTCGGCTTATCCAATCCAAATAAGCAATTCCCTCTTGACACAAGGACTGTTTTCGTGCATCTTTATTTTAGTAATTTCTAAAATACTAATTAAAGTATGAAAGAAAGCTACATTGAAGGTCAGCGCTGTGTTGGGCCCAATTTTTCCCAAGCTGAGCTGGCCCTCATCAAACGAAATCTTGCCGCGCAGAAGGGACTCGATACCTTGGCAGAAGTGCTCAGCGCTGTAGGCAACCCGCAACGCCTCAAAATCCTCTACCTCCTCCATGCCCACCGAGAGATGTGCGTGTGCGACCTGGCAGAGGTCCTCGAGCTAACCGACTCGGCGGTTTCCCAGCACCTGCGCCGGCTCAAGGACAAAAACCTCGTCCAGGCCCGGCGTCAAGGTCAAACTATTTTTTACACTCTTGTGCCCAACCTCGTCACGACAAAGCTCGAGGAGCTGTTTGCCATGGAAGAAACCAAGCAGCCTTATGCTTTTATTCACAAGGAGGTTACCTCATGAACGGGGCAAAGATCACAACCATCGGTGCTGTTGTCGCTGCCATCGGTGCATCGCTCTGCTGCATTGGCCCTGCGGTGGTTGCCCTCATTGGCGTAGGCAGCATCGGCGCGTTTGCCGCCTTCGAACCCTTCCGCCCCTACCTCATCGGGCTCACAGCTATCCTACTGGGCTTTGCCTTCTGGTGGACGTATCGAAAGCGCGAAGTGCAATGCGAAGACGGCACTTGTAAGGTCCAAAGGGCCAGCAAATGGAATAAGCGAGCGGTATGGCTAGCCAACTTCCTGGCGACAGGGGCCATAGCCTTCCCGTATCTGCCCTCCAATGCACCGACCGCTGCTGCGCTCCCCACAGCGCGGGTTGAGTTCCGCATCAAAGGGATGGATTGCCCAGCGTGCGCGATAGGCCTCGAGGCCACGCTTTCCCGGCGCGAAGGAGTTCGCCAGGCCACGGTGGACTACGAGCGCGGCTGGGCAACTGTCGACTATGATCCGCAGAAAGTGACGCCAGAACGTCTCCTGGCGGTCATTGCCGACGCTGGCTTTGAAGGGGTGATGATCCAAAAAACCGAGAACCAAAAGCCTGTCCATGGAAACTAAACATCAGATTACCCTTGAGATTAGCGGGATGATCTGTAATGCCTGCGCACAGCGGGTCCAGCAGGCGCTCCAGTCGGTGCCTGGAGTGGAGCAGGTGAGGCTCTCGAGCTGGCGCTCCGGTCAAGCATCCCTTGTAGTCCAGGCCTCCGTCACCGACGACCAGCTCCTCGAGGCCGTCTTGCAAGCCAGCCGCGGCACGCCCCACGCCTACCACGCGCATGTACGCGAGCGGTCACCAATGGCATCTCAGCACGTCAGCGCTGGGAGCGCTGAGACGACCCCTGAGCTCTTGATCATCGGTGGAGGCTCTGCTGCCTTTGCTGCTGCCATCAGAGCACGCGAGCTCGGCGCTACCGTCCTCCTCGTCACATCAGGAACGCTCGGCGGCACCTGCGTTAACGTCGGCTGCGTTCCCTCAAAGACCTTGATCCGAGCGGCGCAGCGCGTGCATGCTGCCAGGCGTGGTGCCACCCATAGCACGTCTGCGCTAGCCCCTCTGGATTGGCAAGCACTCCTCCAGCACAAAGAGGCGCTCATCGCTGCGCTCCGCACGAGCAAATATGAAGGCGTGGCGCAGACGTACGGCATCCCCATCCTTCACGGCACAGCCAGCTTCGCCGGCCCCCAAACTGTTGTTGTGGACGGCACGGTGTACCGGCCCCGCAAAATCCTGATCGCCACGGGTTCAGCGCCGTGGGCTCCTCCGATTCCGGGGTTAGCCCAGAGCGGATTTCTCGATAGCACAGCAGCGCTGAGCCTGCCTTCGCTGCCTGCCTCCCTGATCGTGGTTGGAGCAGGAGCCATTGGCCTTGAGCTGGCGCAGCTGTTTGCGCGGCTTGGCGTTGCCGTCACGGTGCTCGAAGTGCTTCCGCGCATTGCCCCCTTGGAAGAGCCAGAGCTCAGCGCGATGCTGACAGAAGCACTGCGCCAGGAAGGCCTTGCCATCCACACGAGCGTGGCCATCCGTCGGGTAGAAAGAAAGGAAGGCGCCTACCGAGTAGAGGTCGAGCGGGAAGGGCGAACCGAAGTCCTCACGGCCGAGCAGCTGCTGCTTGCCACCGGCCGCAGACCGCAGACAGCCCACCTCAAGCTCGAAGCCGCCGGCGTCGAGACCGGCCCGAAAGGCGAAATCCTCGTCAACGAACTGCTCCAAACCACCAACCCGAAGATCTATGCCGCAGGCGACGTGCTTGGGGAGCCGATGTTCGTGTACGTGGCAGCCTATGCCGGTGCGCTCGCTGCAGAGAATGCGCTCACGGGCGCCAACAAGCGGTATAACCTCTCTGCGCTGCCGCGGGTTACCTTTACCGATCCGCAAATTGCCAGCGTCGGCTTGACCGAAGCCCAGGCGCGCGCCCACAGGCACGAGGTAAAAACAGCCCTCCTCCACGCAGCGGATATTCCGGCTGCCCTCGTAGCGGATGCGCCCTACGGACTCATCAAGCTGGTGGCCGACAGCCGCACAGGCAAACTCTTGGGCGCACACGTACTAGCCCCCGAAGCCGGAGAGGTGATCCAAGCAGCCACCATCGCAATCCGCTTGGGATTGACGTACAAGGACCTAGCGGACACCTTCCATCCCTATCTCACCTGGGCCGAAGGCCTCAAGCTGGCCGCCATTGCCTTCGAGAAAGACATCCGCCAGCTCTCCTGCTGCGCAGCGTAGGAATGCAAGCAGCCCTGCCCGCACTGCGCAGGGCTGCTGTGCATCCATTAGGCCGGCCATGCGTTAATGAAACGCATGTCGTAACCGGTCGAAAAGCCATGGAGCTTGCTCCCCCGACGGCCACGCAAACAGCCGCTGAAGCGCTGCGTCAGAAGGCGCGCACGCACATCGTGCTGCGCGGCGTGCGCCAGCATAATCTAAAAAACATTGACCTTGACCTCCCTAAACGAAAGCTCATTGTCATTACCGGTCCCAGCGGCTCAGGGAAGTCGAGCCTGGCCTTCGACACCATTTATGCCGAGGGCCAGCGTCGTTATGTGGAAAGCCTTTCCGCCTATGCCCGCCAGTTCTTAGAGCGCATGGACAGGCCCGATGCGGATCTGATCATAGGCCTAGCTCCAGCCATCGCAATTGAGCAAAAAACGGGTGCACGCAACCCCCGGTCGACGGTGGCTACCCAGACCGAGATTTATGACTACTTACGGCTGCTCTACGCCCGCATTGGCCGCACCTACTCGCCCATCAGTGGGGAAGAGGTGCGGCGCGATTCGCCCTCGACCGTTGCACAAGCCCTACACGAGCGCTTGCCCGATGGTGCACGATGCTTCGTATGCTTTTTCTGCCCTGAACACCCAAAGCGCTCCCTAAGAGACGAGCTTGTAGCTCTACGCGAACGCGGCTTTTCGCGGCTAGTGGTGCTGCCTACCGACAAACAGGCGCAGCAGGGCGTGCAACCAGAGATCCTAGACTTAAGCACCCAGGATCCAGCCACGGTGCGCATTGCACGGGAACGACTCCTGGTGCTCATCGACCGACTGGTGATTCGTCCAGGCGACGAAGCCAACCGCTCCCGCATTGCCGATGCTGTCGAGCAAGCTTTTCGTGAAGGCGGCGGTCGTTGTGTGATCGTGCGCGTATCGCGCAGCGCAGAGCGCTTCGACCCCAGTGCCGATCTGCTTTTTTTCAGCGAGCACTTTGAGCGCGACGGGATGGTTTTCGAAGAGCCAACGCCGCTTTTGTTTTCTTTCAACAGCCCTGTAGGGGCCTGCCCTACCTGCCAGGGCTTCGGGCGCGTGCCCGGCCTCGATCCAGACCTGATCATTCCCAATCCAGATCTATCGATCCGGCAAGGTGCAATTGCGCCGTTCCGTACCGAAAAGTGGAGCCAGCACTACCACCAGTTAATTCGCCTAGCTGTTGAAGAACGCATCGATATTGATCGGCCCTATCGCCTCCTTTCTGAACGGGAAAAACGTCTGATTTGGGAAGGTAAAGGGGAATATATCGGCATTTACGGATTTTTCCGCTTTCTGGAAAAGCACAGCTACAAGCCACACTACCGCATCTTCCATGCCCGCTTTCGGGGCTACACGACCTGCCCGGATTGCCACGGCTACCGGCTACGTAAAGAAGCGCTGTATGTTAAGGTGGGCGGCTTGCACATCGGCGAAGTGTGCGAAATGACAATTCGGGCTGCACGGGAATTTTTCGATACCTTGGTGCTAACGCCTTTTGAGCAGCAGGTAGCTGGCGAACTGCTTGAGGCCATCCGCCGCAGGTTACGCTACTTAGACGAGGTAGGGCTCAATTACCTAACGCTCGATCGGCTCAGTCATACGCTTTCAGGTGGTGAGGCGCAACGTATCCACCTGGCCACCTCACTGGGATCGACCCTAGTGGGAGCCCTGTATGTGCTCGACGAGCCGTCCATCGGCCTTCATCCACGGGACACCGATCGACTTATCCGCATCTTAAAGGGGTTACGCGATCTAGGAAATACGGTGATCGTTGTCGAACACGACGCAGCAACCATTCGCCATGCTGACCACATCGTGGACCTAGGGCCCGGAAGTGGTCACCTGGGCGGAGAGGTCGTCTTTCAAGGCACCTTTGAGGAGCTGCTACGTGCTGAACGCTCGCTGACCGGGGCCTATTTAAGCGGCCGAAGGCGCATCGAGGTACCATCGCAGCGCCGTCCGGTTGACCCAGAGAACGTGATCGTTGTGGAAAATGCCCGCCAGCACAACTTAAAACGCTTGACCGTCCGCTTCCCCTTGGGCCTGTTGGTGTGCGTAACCGGCGTTTCCGGCTCAGGCAAATCAACACTCGTGCACGATACGCTCTACCAGGGGCTAGCCCGCATTAAAGGCACGCACGACGGCGAATCGAAGGTGGGACTGCACGATGCCATCCGTGGCCATCATCTGGTTGACCGTGTCGAAATGGTCGATCAGAGCCCAATTGGCCGCTCGCCGCGCTCTAATCCAGCCACCTATACCAAGGTTTTTGACACAATTCGCGAACTGCTAGCCTCCACACCTCAGGCCCGTCTACGTGGCCTCAAGCCAGGCTACTTTTCGTTTAACGTGCCCGGCGGCCGTTGTGAAGTGTGCCAAGGGGAGGGCTTTGTGCGCGTCGAGATGCAGTTTCTGGCTGATTTGTACTTAGAATGCGAGGCCTGCCACGGCACACGCTATAAGCAGGACGTGCTCGAAATCCACTACCGTGGCAAAAACGTACATGACATCCTCAACCTAACCGTAGATGAAGCCCTGGTGTTTTTTGCCGATGTGCCCGAGATTGCCAACCGCCTCCGGGTGCTCGAGGAAATCGGTCTAGGCTACTTGAAACTAGGGCAGCCAGCAACCACGCTCTCTGGCGGCGAGGCGCAGCGCATTAAACTGGCGGCCCATCTGGACAGCGCCAACCGCGAACGCGTGCTGTACATCCTCGATGAGCCTACCACCGGGCTGCACTTTGACGACGTGCGCAAGCTGCTGGTTGCTTTAAACCGCCTTGTTGATGCCGGGCACTCGGTGATTGTCGTAGAGCATAACCTAGATGTCATCAAATGTGCCGACTGGGTGATCGACTTGGGACCTGAAGGAGGCCACCGAGGAGGCTTTATTGTGGCCGAAGGCACACCCGAGCAAATCGCCAGCCATCCCGAAAGCCACACCGGCCGCTTCCTGCGCGAAGTGCTGTAAACGCCAATAACCACGCGCTGTGCGATAGGTCGAGAAAAGCCCAAAACCAATCGATTCCTTTTCTCAAAGCTACTGGGCATGCACCCTGCTTGCGCATGAAATGCCCAGGTTTGACCAACGCACGCGTTTCGCCGGCCGCCGATGCTAGCCAAATGGCGGAGGATCGCTCCAGGGCCAGCGACGCGCTTCTGGGCTATTTGGGTAGCGCCTCAGCAAGGCAGACAGGTCTTGGCGAAACTGCCTGCTGTCGCCACCGGAGTTCAAGTACCGGGCTATGGCCCACCAAAGCATAGCTTGGGCAGCCAAGGGGTGATCCGGAAAGCGCTCCAGTGCTTCGTTAAGCAGCGCAATCGCCTCTGGGTAACGGCCGCGAGGTACAAGCTCTTTAGCCCTACCCAAGCGTAATACAAGCCAAAAGTCCTCTGGAGGCAGATAGCCCAGCTCTACATGGTGCGCTGCGCCACGCACATCGAGCACATAAAACGAAGGCGTCCAGACAGCCGCATACCGCACACGCACCAACCGATCTCGCTGAATGTCCTGCCGTAACAAGATAAATCCTTCGGTCAGCTCAGCCTGCACGGCAGCGTCGCGGTAGGTAATGGCCTCCATTTTCGCACAGCCTGCGCATCCTTCCCGTACGAACATTAGCAGCACAGGCTGGTGCCTTTGGCGCGCTGCAACTAAGGCCTGCTCGAAGTCTTCTAACCAAAAAAGCGATTCACTCATCCTGTAGCCCGCTTTTGGGGAGCTTGAAGCCTCTTAGATCGTTTGTGGGTTGACGTCCGCTTTTTGTAGGCACAGCTTCAAAATATGAAACGGTTGCAAGAAAAAGCGACGCTAGGTGGGGGATGCTTCTGGTGCCTAGAGGCTGCCTTTTTGGAGCTGCGTGGTGTAATCGATGTAGTGCCCGGCTATGCCGGTGGCCACGTGCCTAATCCTACCTATGAACAAGTGTGCACAGGTACGACGGGTCATGCCGAGGTGGTACAGATTACGTTCGACCCTGAGGAGCTTTCCTATGCAGATCTGCTGCACATTTTTTTTGCCCTGCACGATCCAACCACACCCAATCGACAGGGAAACGACGTTGGTCCCCAATACCGCTCCATCATCCTTTATCATGACGCAATTCAGCACCAAACTGCTCAGGCGCTCATTCAAGAGCTAGAAAACTCCAGGACCTATGCTTTGCCTATCGTAACCGAAGTGCGGCCTTTTACGGCCTTTTATCCAGCCGAGCCTTATCACCATCGGTACTACCAGCGCCATCCTTGGCAACCCTACTGTCAAGTCGTGATTGCCCCAAAGCTGGCCAAGCTGCGTCGCCAATTTGCCCAGCGTCTTGCCAAGCCTTTCTCCTAACGCGTCCGTGTTACTTTTGCGCTTCTTGCAGCGGCTTTTCTCAAGCCCCTTGTATCCCGAAGGGGTGAGCTTTTGGTGAATTCACGATTTTAGCCAGCTTTGAGGGGGAGGGTTACTGAATCTACGCTCGGATCGATCCGTTTGGTGTCCGATGTGGCCAGAGGGGATTTAGGCAGTGGCAAGCTGGCCAGAAAATAAGGGTTTGGAAGCGTTCATGGTCTATATGCCCACGTACCTAACGCGCCCATACAAAAAACAGGTGCACGTCGATGCTCCGCGGATTGCCCTTTTCACGGGTGCCTACAACCATATTGCTGACGGCGTTTCGCGTACACTGAACCGGCTGGTTGCTTATCTCGAACGTCGCGGGGCCTCGGTATTCGTTTTTGCGCCGACGATCCCCAACCCTCCAGTAAAACATGCCGGGACGTTGGTCCCCGTACCTTCTATTCCGGTGCCCGGCCGTTCAGAGTATCGCATCAGCCTTGGGCTTACTGCCCGCCACCGCCGTCTGCTGAAAACATTTCAGCCCAACCTTATCCATATTGCAACACCTGACTTTCTTGGTTTTCAGGCGCTTTGGTGGGCTCGGCGGCAGCAAATCCCTGTTGTAGCCTCCTACCACACCCACTTTAATGCTTATTTGCGGTATTACCATCTCAACTGGTCGGAGCAGTTGTTGTGGGCTTATTTGCGGTGGTTTTATCGTCAGTGTCGCCAAGTTTACGTGCCCTCTACGTCGATCTTGGAAATTCTTCAGGCCCAAGGCTTAAGCCAGAATTTACTTTTGTGGGAGCGCGGCGTAGATACGCAACTGTTTCACCCTGGGCAGCGCTCGCTATCCTGGCGGCGTAATGTGCTTAACGTTGGTGACGACGAGGTCGTGGTGGCTTATGTGGGTCGCTTGGTATGGGAAAAAGGGTTGGGAGTTTTTGCGGACACAATCGAACAGCTGCGTGCGCGCCAGGTGCCGCATCGCTGCCTAATCGTGGGAGATGGGCCCGCGCGGAGTCGGTTAGAGGCACGTTTGCCTGGGGCCATTTTTACAGGATACTTGGAAGGGAAAGCGCTGGCCCGAGCTTATGCTTCAGCCGACGTGTTTTTCTTTCCCAGCGATACAGAGACTTTCGGCAACGTAACGCTTGAAGCCATGGCTTCGGGGTTAGCGGCCGTTTGTGCCGATGCTCCTGGCAGCAACATGCTGATTGAGCACGGCCGCACCGGTTTTTTAGCCACGCCGGGACGCGTAGCAGAATTTGCTGCGTACTTGGAGCGTCTGATTCTCGACACCGAGCTTCGCCAAAGCATGGGGCGGCGTGCCTTAGAGCGGGCCCAACATTTCGACTGGCAGGCGGTTTTAGACCGGCTCTACACCTACTACTTAGAGGTGCTTATGCCCTCTGCCATTCCAACAGGTGACGGTGCAGCAACCGAGCTGCCCGAGCTCTTGCCGTCGGTCTCAGCTGCTTGATGGAGAGGATGGCGTCACCGCTACGCCTGTTATTTGTTTCACACTCTTTTCCCCCTGCCAGCAATCCCCTAGCTAACATAGGGGGCATGCAACGCGTAGCAACAGAATTGGACGCGGTCCTAAAAACCCATCCCGACGTGGCCTACCATCACCTGGTCTTACGCACTTCTTGGCGATGGACGCACGTACGCGTTGTGCCTTTTTTCGTACGGTTGCTGGCGCAGCTTCCCCGTTACGTTGCCCAGCACCACATTGACGTGGTCCTGTTTTCTTCGATGGTTACAGCTTCGGTAGCGCTGCTGCTACGGCGCCATCCCAAGATGCATGCTACGCGTCTGGTAGCTATTGCTCACGGTCGCGATGTGACACTACCGGTAGCCGCCTACCAGCAACTGGTACCTCGTGTATTGCAACGGCTTGATGCTGTGCTACCGGTTAGCCGGGCTACTGCCCAGGCCTGCCTCGAACGCGGCATGCCGCCATCGCGGGTGCACATTGTGCCCAACGGTATCGATCCAGGCCGCTTCACGCATTTGCCGGATCGTCAGCAGGCCCGTGCAGCACTGGAGGAAGCATTAGGCCTGGAATTACCTGAAGGGGCCTTGCTACTTTGCAGCGTAGGCCGCCAGGTCCGGCGCAAAGGCTTTGCTTGGTTTGTTGATGCCGTTTTGCCTCGGCTGCCTGAGCAGGTGCACTACTGGCTGGCAGGCGACGGTCCCGATGCTGCTGCCATTCAAGCCGCAATTGCCCGCCATGGGCTTCAAAAGCGCGTTCGCCGACTGGGTCGCGTGCCCGACCCTATCCTCCAGCTGCTCTATCGGGCCGCAGATTTGTTCATTATGCCCAACATCCCTGTTGCTGGAGACTTAGAAGGCTTTGGGGTCGTTTTGCTTGAAGCTAACCTGTGCGGCACACCTACGCTGGCTGCTCAGCTGGACGGCATCCAAGATGTGATTACCGAAGGCCAAAACGGTCACCTCATCGAAAGCAGGAATGCCGAGGGTTTTGTCCGGTGGATTCTGTACTATATGCACAACCCTGATGCCCTAGAGGAGCTATCGGAACGCGCGGCAGCCTACGTTCGCCAGCATTTTACATGGGAAATCATTGGCCAGCGTTATGTACAAACGCTAAAGGCTATTTGTCAGCAGCCACCGGTGATGGCGTAGCCGAAACGCGCGCGGTGCGGTCCTCCAGCCATTGGAGCAAAGCCGGTAGGAAAAGCAGCGCAGCAAGAAGCGTTGTTCCAATACCTACGACAGCCAGCTCACCAATTGAACGCAGTCCTGGATGAAAGCTCAAAAGCTGACCGCCAAAGCCCATCATTGTGGTAAGCGAGGCCATTGTTACCGCCTCACCCGTAGAACGCAGCACTTGCCGCAGACTACCCGCCCCATGTTCCCGATAGCGATGCACTAGATGTGCACCAGCATCGTTGCCAATGCCCAACACGGCTGGTAGCACCACCATGTTGTAGAAATTGAGCTTCATGCCCAAAAGCTCCATGATCAGGAGCATCCAGAGCACGCCGACCACTAGTGGCAGGAGGGCCAGCAAGGTCCACCGTAACGTCCGGAAGTTGAGCCACATAACCAATACCACAGCAGTAAATGTAAGCAGCACCATCCAGGGCGCTTCTTGAAGCATCAACCGAAGCATGTCGGCAGCTACCAGCGAGGTTGACCCGGCATAATAAACCTTCCCGTTAACCTCAACCTGGCCCACATCTTCAGCAAAAGCAATAGAGTTGCGTCCATCAGCTAAGCGAACCGAAGGATACACCAGCACAAAGTTACCTACTTCGCCGGTTTTAGACGTAAAGCGTTCTTTGAGAAACTCAGGGACTTCTTCCAAAGCAATGGGACGCTCAGTTTGCGCGGCTTCACGCAGACGCTGCATGGCTTCAGAAGTGTCGGTGCGCAAAAAAGGATCTTCTAGCAGCGTGCGAATATGAGCAATACGGGCTAATTTGGCCTGCTGGGCTTCCGGCAGAATAGGGAAACGCTCCTGCAGGCTTTCTACCGCCAAAATAGTTGGGGAAAGCGTATCCTGGGCTGCCCGTTCCTTTAGCGCCGCAACGACAACAGGCACCTCTGCTGGATCGTCCACCACAATATAGGCGGGGTTGCGTCGGCCACCGGTTTGATAAACACGCTCCACATAATCCTGCCGGGCTTCATAGTCCTCGTAGCGCGGCTCGAGTTTTCCGAAATCCCACTCAAAAGAAACGCGTGGAAGAAAAACCAAGGCTAAAACTACCGCTACCACACTACCGATCAGGATCGGACGTGCCCCTGGGAAGCGTCCTGGGGCTACCCGATGTGCTGGGGCTGCATGGTCAGCGTCTAAGTTGAGCAGCCGGTAGCGCTCAGCGAGCACTAGCAACGCTGGCATCACGGTGAGCATGGCCAGCAAGGCAAGCAGAATACCGCTGCCCGCAATAAACCCAAACTCACTAAAGCCCTTAAAGTCGGCCAGCATCAACACATAAAGCGCAATAGCCGTAGTCAGCGCCCCTACTGTGATGGCTTGTCCGGTACTTAGGAACGTTATCTCAGCCGCCTCCGCCACCGAACGTCCTTCGGCCCGTTCTTCAGCATAGCGCGCATAGAAGTGAATGCCATAGTCAATACCCAAACCAAACAGCACCAGTCCCAGCGTCGAGGTCATCAGGTTCAGCGTTTTAAACGCCACGTAGGCCAGCCCAAACGACCACGATAGGCTCATCAGCAGCGGCAAGCCAATAAGCACTGCCATCACCGGCATGCGCCCTAGCTCCGAGAGCAACACCCGTCGATTAAAATGACGCCCCACACGGGCCCGATACGACTTGTAGCTAAAATACAAAACTACCGTGAGCAGCACGGCGGTTACACCTGCTCCAAAAGAACCAAACACGTCATTGGTGATCGCCCGCACTTCGACGAGCTGCCGAAGCAACCGGCCCGCCAATACCACCTGCATCTCGGGGTGGTAGCGGCTGGGTTGCATTTCTGCCACAAGTCGATCTAGGTCCCGGTAGAGGTCTTCGATATAGCCAATGTTGGTCTGCGACTGCGTGGGATAAAAACGCACTACCAGCGTGGTGCTATCCTCCGAAATGGGATACTCCTTCCCCACCAGCTCTTCATAAACCGCCTGCAAAGCAGCAGCGGTGGTGTCCTCCGGCTCCTCTTCCTCGAGCTCAAAGAAAAACGGATTGACACGCAGCCGGGCTTCTTCGATTTTGTCTTGCAGATATTGCTCCAGACGGTCTAGTTCATCGTTTGTAGCAAAATAAAGTGCATTTTTGCGTAAAAACTCGGTATCTCGGCGGTACTCTACGCGCCCCAAGTACGGCTCGGCATATCCCTTTCCTTGGAGCGCCAAAGCCCGTGGAATCAGGTCTTCAGCAAAACGCCGATTGGCCTCAAATGAGGGGCTAACGATGGCTACATCCACCGTACTTTCGCCGCCAACCATTTCGCGCAAGCGCTCCAGCGCCTGAACGCTGGGATAAGACCTTGGGATGAGCTTGGCAAAGTCGGTATCAATGCGCAGCTGCATAACCAGCGATACACCGAGTACCGACAAGGCCAAAGCCACACCGAGCACCCGGCCGGGATGCCGAACTACGGTACGAATAATAGGTCTCAGCCGCTGAAATAAACTTTCTATCATGTTTACCGAATCGCTGCTATAGCCGGAAGCAGTTCAAAGTCGTCAAAATCTACGATCGCGTAGTCTTTGGTATTGTCTGAGTCACTCCAAATCGTAAGTGAAAGCGGCCGGCTAGGCGGTTCTTTTCCAAACAATCGCTGGTAGTCGGCCATTACATCCCGTTCTACGGACACCCAAGGCCCCATGCCGTCGATGCCTGAACTGACCACAAGCACCTTTAACGGTCCGTAATCCACTACAGTCTCGACAGGCAACAACGAGCTATAGGTGTATTTGATGCTTATAGGCCGGCCTAGCCAGTCCGTGCCAAAGGTTACGTAAACGGCCCCACCGCTATCGTTCCAATGGCGACGGTCCTCTCGAGCACTAGCAGGCAGGTGCACCGCACGCCAGCGCCAACGCAGTCGAGGATGCTGGCGCAGATCCCAATCCAGCGCAAAGTCCTCCCGATTGACCAGCGTAATGCGCAGGGCTTCTCCGCGTGTAACGCAGCGCAAAAATTTATTTTGCGCTTCTTGCCGTACCCGGCATTCTTTCCGCTCATTCATCACCGCCGAAAGTGGTAAAAATTCTCGGCTGCTTGTCAGAAAACGCCATCGGTCGGGATAGGCCCCTGTCGGATAACGCTCAAAATTCTCAATACCTACGCGCTGTGGTTCCGACGCGGGCAGCGGTGCCAACTCTGGAAGCAATACTCCAAAAACCAGAAAAAATGCAAACCATCGCCCCATGTCATTCCAAAGACGTTACCGAACGTTCCTTACCGTCTAGCCGCTGCTCAAGCCAGGTGGTTAGGCCAAACAGCACGGCATTTAGAACCCGATCCAGCACGCTACGGACAACAAGCATGCCAGCAATGACCGCTGCAGAAGCTTCAAAGAGTGAGGTCATGCCCAGCACTGCCCCCATAGCCAACAAGTCGGTAGCGGGAAGAAATGGGATGCGATTGGTTACCGTACCCACCACCAGAATAGTTGCCCACACGCGAAACGGCGCCTCTGGCAGCACAACCCACCACTGGAGCACCTGAAGAACGTACATAGCAAAAAAGCGCAACACATGAACGCTCAGGAGCGTCACGACCAAGTGCTCAGGCAGATGAAAAATAGCCCTGCGGAACCGTATGCCCAGAACCCCTAGCGTCCCTACCGCCAACGTACCGGTAGCTACGTACAGAGGGTCAGCTGTTGCCCCAAGCCACTCAATCAGTGCAAACTGCCCGGTCAGAATTACAACGGCCACCAGCAAAATCACCGCAACGGTCGAAGCCACCGAGGAAAGGATGGTGTTGTCCTTGATGGTGCGCAGTAGATGCCCATCGGGCTGGTCAGTGTGGCGACGTGCCCACAGGTAGAGGTACACTTCCCCCGAATAGCCCAACACATCGGTATTCAACACACGCTTGCGCACCAAAACAGGGAAAACCTGCCCCCAGCGGATTTGCCAAAGCGCGCGATAAATGCCAGCCTCGGTAGCTGGAAGCAAAAAGTACAGCACTAGCCAAAGCACATAAAACCATGGCGTACGCGGCAAACTGGCATAGACCTCCTTCCAGCCAATATGGCTTAGCTGGTATACCAGCCAGGCAAGTACGCCAGCTACAAACAGCCCTCGGAGTGCTTTTTGAACCTGCCTCCCCAATGGCGTACGCAACCACCTAATCACCCACTGTAAAAGGCCTGGGGCCCGCATTATCAGCCACCCTGTGGTTTTAACATCTGGAGGGCTAACGGCAAAGGCCGCTTCAGGTTGCCGTAGCGCCTTTCAAGGCAAAGGCCGATAGCGTACGCCCAGCCGTAGCCCTAAGTTATCGGGGTAAAGCTGCCCCACATCTGCCCCTAGGGCTGCTAAAATGGCCAACGGACTTCCTCCAGAGCGCCACACCACCTCCAACAGTCCGGAAAGCTGCTCCGGTGGTGGCTCAAAGCGATAGGTTGTCCCCGGTTGCTGGAGCACGTCCCGCCCGTTATACGTCCCGTAGTTACGCGTGTAGGTCGCCAGCAGTCGATAGGACCAACCCTGTCCCAACTGCCCCATGAGCGCTACATGGTGGCCCACTACCCGATTGTTTTCCACCCCTTCGATCAAGCGTTGCTGCCGGTCCTCGGCCGCAAACATGAGCGGCGAGCCTACCGTGCGGCCATAGTGCGTCCACCCAGTCCGATACAGATAATGGTTGTAGTAATTATCCCGTCCCCCTGGCCCCCCCCGACCAGGACCTGGCGGCTCAGGGCCACTTTGGCGCTTTGTGTACAGAAACTCATAAACCACCCGCTGGACTAGCTTCCCTTGGCGATCCTGCAAGGATATCCCTAAAAGGCCGTCTTGGGGATTTTTAAACTTGAGCCCATCGCGGTCTTCATACAAAAAGTGCCGGTAGACAAGCACGTCAAACCGCTCGCTATGCAGCGAGAACCCAAAGTCGTACACACCAAAGTGATCCCCCTGAATGTAAATGCGCTCACCATAAGGAGCCCCTTCCCCCGCATTTAGGGCAAAGAAGGTTCGAAAGTAATCCTCTAAGCCTTGAGGCAGGCGACCGACATTGGGGTTGCGGGAAGTACCCCCCCAAAAGGCATCGTGCAACAAGCCGGCATAGATGCGCCACCGCGGAGATCCGACGCGCACGTAAAGGTATTTCTGGTGCAGATAGGGATTTTCAATTTGCCGAAAGTCGCGCATCCAGCCATGCGCCCAGTAGCCATGAAATTGCACCCAGCCGCGCGTTCCAGGCACTGGGGTATAGCTTTTCGTGCGCACGACAATTTTAGGAATCGGCGTGGCATTCCCGCTTTCCACCAAAGAACCTGAAGAAAGCAGCGTGTCGACCGTGCCAAGCACTTCCCGCTGACGCCCTACATAAGCCTCTAAAAAACCTACGCGTAGCTGTGCGTAGGCTGCTACTGCATGCAACGAAGGACTCTGAGAACCACGTGCTAGCACCTCCCCACCCAGTTGGTAGCTTAGCCAGCGTCGCGGCTGCCGCGTCCAAGCCCCCTGCAACACCAGGTAGGCATTCGACGACCGGGGATCAAACCGCCCCCATTGGTTGGCAACCAGCCAAAAAGGCTGTCGATCGGCTGAGGCACCTAGAAATCCTGCCTCCCCCTCTAGGCTCAACGGTGAAGCCTCCTGTGCTTGGAGGGGCATCAAGCTTAGCCAACCCCAAACCCACAGTCCAATAGACCACTGAACTTTCCGCAAAACCCAACGGTTGATGTGCATATGGCTGCCGCGATAAAACCCGAAGTCTGCTGAGCATGCCTCCCCGCGTCCTCCACTTCAAATCGATCTATCTCAATCGCTCCGAAACATTTATTGATCGCCTGATACGCCACCTGCAACGCTACGATCCCATCGTAGCCACCCTCTTCCCCAAGCATTATACCGAAAATCTCCCTATCTATACCCCTTCGGGTTGGTGGGCGTGGCGACGCGACTGCTGGCTCAAGCAACTCAACCGTACCCCTCGGTTTCTCTACGGGCTTTGTCGCCGGCTCCAACCTGCGCTCGTGCACGCCCATTTTGGCCTTGATGGCTACCGGCTTATCGGCCTAGCGCGAAAGACTGGGCTTCCTCTCGTAGTCAGCTTTTACGGACACGACGTTTCCCGCCTGCCTGATGCTGCTGGATGGCAACGCCGCTACCAACGTTTGGCGCTGCAAGGCACGCGGTTCATTGCGGCGACCGAAGCCATGAAGCAACAGCTTCTCAGGCTAGGCTTTCCCGAAACCCGTATCGCTGTGGTGCGCTTCGGCCTTGACCTACACCAGTTTGCTTTTCAGGCGCGCCATCAAGCAGGTCCCCGATTGCTTCTGGTAGGGCGGCTGGTCGAGAAAAAAGGTCATGCTGTAGCCCTTGAAGCCGTAGCACGACTCCATGCACTGGGGATTGAAGCGCGCCTAAGCTGCCTAGGCGACGGCCCCCTCCGGAACGCCTTGAAAGAAAAAGCGCAAAAGCTTGGCATTGCTGATCGGGTGCTATTTTACGGCGAGGTTACAAACGAACAGGTCCACGACGCGTACTACACGCACGATGTGCTACTAGTGCCTAGTCAAACGGCTACGGATGGTGATCAAGAAGGATTACCCAACGTGTTGATTGAGGGACTGGCTTGTGGCATTCCGGTTATCGCTACGCGACATGCAGGCATCCCCGAGCTCGTGCAGCATGAAAGCACAGGCCTATTGGTGCCCGAAGGCGACGCAGAAGCGCTGGCAGCAGCCATCCTGCGACTTATGGAAACTCCTGGACTGGTTGCTCGGCTAAGCTATGCGGGACGCCTTGCTGTTGAACAGCTGCATAGCCTGGAACGCATGGTGGGTGATGTCGAAGCCGTATATGACGATGTCTTAAAATGCATCCCATAACTGTTCGCCGGCTGCTTTTTGCGGTTTTGATTTTTCTCCCCTTACAATACGGCACCGTGGGCTTGGTACAACTTGTCACCGGACGCGAACCCTGGCCTGCGCTGGTTATGCCGGGCTTTAAAGCAACATGGGACGGCCGCGCACCACTCTTGGCTTCAAAGGTGAGCTTCGTTGCCTACGATACCGATTTATTGCAGCAGCAATTGCTGCTGCAACCTGAACGGGCATTTGCTTAGCGGAGCGTTGCTTACGGCGCTGGCCTTCTCGACGTCTCTTATTGGTGGCGCTGGTGGCTATGCCTATCGGCATTTATGCCGTACTGCAAATTTCCTTTCACTTTGCCGCAGCGGAACTGCTGCTGTTGGTTTTGCCATTAGACTTGTGGTTAAATCGCTTGCTTTCCATACTGGGGAAAACTTCTTTCCGCTGTTGCGGCATTGGAATCATAAACGCACCTGAAGCACCTCGGGAGCAAAAACACCCGTCTGCACCGAATCCTGCAAATAGGCCATAAAAGCCGCACGGCCTTGCACGTCGAGCTGAAAACGTGGGTGCATAAACTCGTTGCCGCGTACGTATCGGTACCAGAGATAGGCCAGGAAATCTTTTGGCGTATTGCGCATGCGCCGCAGAAAGTGCTCCTGCTCCCAAAGGTTTTCCCCGTGAAAGTAACGCAAATAAAGGTACGATTCGGAGGCAGGGAGCATGACGTAGCGGCGCTGGGCGCGCCATGCCTCGAGGTAGTGCGTATCGCTCGTGCGGCGTAAGTCCGGATAGCGCATTTGCGCGTCACGACGATGCACCAGCGTTGGGGGAACGCCACGCCGCAGCAATCCTAAGAACGGATGGAAAAAGTAGACGGGATGATTCACGTGCATCAGGGTACCAGCCAAGGCACAAGCGTCATAGCCCCCTTCAAGCAACACCTGCATTTGCCGCATTAAGCGTTCAGGATGAGACCAGTCGTCGTCATCCCATTGGGGCGCGATGTATTCACCGCGGGCCAAAGCCAGGGCTTGGTTCCGCAAGGTACCAATAACCCGGCCAGGCTTGGGCTCCTGGCGTACATAGACCAGCTCATCGGCTGGAATATCGGCCAGGAGCTTTTCGTCTAGGGGCTGTTGGCCGTTGTCTAGCACGATCAGCTCCCGATGAGGATAGGTCTGCTGTAGATAAGACCGGATAGCCCTCCGCACCAAATGCGGCCGATCGGCTGTCACCATAAGGCAACTGACCCGAGGCCAACGCGATCGTGCGCTTGCAGCCTGTTCCATCGTGCAGCTTACTTTGGGTTAGGTTTATGCACACGCAAACCCTTAAACTCCGTTCCTTGCGAAAAAAATGAAGGGCTGGCAGTGGGTTTCGTTTTTCAGAGCGCGTTCGTTAATTAACGCCCTTCCCTTAGGAGTTTAGAAGATGCGCCATGTATACCTACGAAACGCTTCAGGTAGGTGATCGCTTTATAGCCACCCGCCGCATTACGGCCGAAGACGTGCGTGCCTTTGCCGAGCTAACCGGCGATGACAACCCCATCCATTTGGACCCAGCATACGCCCAAAAAACCCGCTTTGGACGTCCCATTGTGCACGGGGTACTGTTACTGGGCATTATTTCTAAGGTCCTGGGCCGCGACTTTCCTGGCCATGGAAGCATTGCGGTAGCCCTCTCGTGCCGCTTTCTCCGACCGGTGCCGGTGGATTCCGAAATCACCATTGAAGTTAAAATTGCCGAAAAAATAGAAAAACACCGTCATATTCGAGCCAAAGTGTACATTTACCTCGAGGGCAAGATGGCGGTAGGTGGCGAAGCCACGCTCATTCCTCCCTCAAACGAGGGCCTATAGCCTCTGGGTTATGGCTGGGGCAGTTTAAGCGGTGTACCGGACGAAATGGGCGCCTCTAGCGTTACCTGGTTTAAGATCGCGACCGTCTCCGGTGTAAAGCCTCGAGGCAACTCCGGGAGCAAGACCCGAAAAGGCGCTGAACGTGCGGCCCGCACGACGCGTAGGCGAATGGGCTGCACGTTCAAACGTACGGGATCCCGAAGCGGAGCAAACCCACGAATGGCCTGCAAAAACGTGGGTTGATAGCGCGCGTAGTGTGCTTGAAGCGCATAGCCTGCAAAGCTATAAACGCGACCTTCGTGTTCGATAAAGTACCGCAGCACACGTATAAGCTGTCCGTCAGAAGTTTTTCCTTCAGCGACTACGTAGACCGCTGTTAGCCCGTTGATGCGCTCGCTCCCTTGATCGATTAAGGTCAGCCCTTGTTGCCCACGCCAGCGTTGTGCCGCTGCTGCAGCAGAGGTTTCTGAGGCGAGCGAGAGGACCAGCACGGCCTCCTGCCGGTGGTCGGTCAAAATCACCTGTGATGGCTGGTTGGTTACGTGAAATCCGGTAGGTACAGGAAACCAGAATCGCAACGTGGGATGGTAGAAGGCCTGACCGTCTAGGTACCCCTGACGCGGATCCTCGCCCAGCACGAGGCCTTCGATGCGCGTGTAGTAGGCGGCCTGCAGGACCCGATCCATCGCTGGAAGTTCCGTGCGCCAGCGAGCTGCAAGCGCACGGATCGTCTGTTCCCGTTCACCGGGATCAGGATGGGTTGAAAGAAAAGACGGCAAATTAGCTCCGGCTTGTTCACTGAGCCGCTTGAGCGTGCTAAAGAACGCAGCGGCTTCGGCGGCATCATATCCGGCCCGCGCAGCGTATTCAACCCCTAACCGATCGGATTCGCGCTCGTCGTCCCGACTGTATTTCAGAAACAGGAGCTGAGCTACCGTGCCCCCTAGCTGAAGCACATCACCTCCTGGTAAACCAAGGACTTCTTGCCCCACGATTGCGCCACCCAAGAGGGCAACCTGCCCTAGCTGCAGTTCAAAGGCGCGCTGTGAGGCATGGCGTGCAGCCACATGTCCGATTTCATGGCCTAGCACCACCGCAAGCTGTGCTTCATTGTTTACGTGCGCCAGCAATCCCCGCGTCACATAAATGTATCCTCCCGGAAGTGCAAACGCGTTAACGATTGGGCTGTCGAGCACGCGAAACACAAAGGGCGTATTGCGAAACGCTGCAGGCGTCTCTGGTCGTCGCAAATGGCTATGCTGAAGGATCACCTGTCCTAGACTGTCCACATAAGCCGCCAGCTTGGGGTCTTCATAAAGCCCGTACTGAGCAACAATCTGCCGATCGGCCTCCTGTCCTATGCGGCGTTCCTCCTCCCAGGAATAGCCATAAAGCCGACGGCGACCACTTACGGGGTTGGTTGAAACAGCGCATCCCTCTGCCAAAAGCACGGCGCCTACCAGCAAGCTGACGAATATCGCGGCACGCATCATGGGCTTAAAGGTTGACCAGGGTTTAGTTATAGGGCAGATGGTGCAGGATGGGTTTCCACAACCTTTCCCTGCTGCACGCAGATCACGCGATGCGCCCGATCAGCAAAATTAATGGCCTCCTGAAACAGCTCCTGACGCACCGCCGTTAGGAAACTTTGCCCGATTACTGTTTCTTGCTGCAAGAGCCCTAAAATCCGTCGGGTTCGATAGGGGTCCAGCCCGTCGAACACATCGTCGAGCAGTAAAAGCGGCGTTTCTTCTAGCCTTGCCTGCAGGTAAAGAAACTGTGCCAGTTTTAAGGCCAATCCCATTATGCGGTGTTGCCCTTGTGAGGCATAGCGGCGCACTTCCATGCCGTTAAGCCGCAAGCGGAACTCGTCCCGATGGGGGCCAGCCAGCGTGCGGCCTTGCTCTCGCTCCTGGCGAGCAAGACGCCCAAGCCGATCCCGAAACGCACAGCGAATGGACTCAAAGTCGGCCTCAGCTTCAAAGGCCGCAACAGTCACGTATTCAATCTGGGGCAGCTCAGCGCTCAGTCCAAGGTAGGTGTGGGCTTCTGCCAGGAATTGGGCAAATTCTTGTACCCAGCGCAAACGCCGTTGAATCAACCGACTGCCAAGCAAAACCAGTTCTTCCTGCCAGGAATCTAAAAGCGCCGGCTGAATGGTGGTCGGCTGGCGCCGCAATCGGGCAAGCAACTCATTGCGCTGCTGAAGGGCCCTTCGGTAGTGCAGCAGATCTTTTAGGTACGCTGGGTAAGCCTGACTGAGCAGGTTGTCCACAAAGCGCCGGCGCTCTTCTGGTGGACCAGCCGTTAACGCTTGATCTGTAGGCGAAAGCACCACTACCGGCAACAGGCCCACAAGCTCGGCTAAGCGTTCCAGAGGAGCCCCATTTATAAAGACCCGCTTACCACCTTCTAGCGCGTAGACCAAGCGCACGGTTAGCTCTGGGCGACGGGCGCTAGAGAACTGTCCTTCCAATTCAAAAAAAGGCGCTCCCTGACGCAGAGCGTACGCATCCTGAGCGGTCAAAAAACTTTTGCCCAGGCAAAGATAATGAATTGCTTCTAACAGGTTGGTTTTGCCAGCCCCGTTAGGACCTACAATAAGGTTAATGCGGGGCGCAAAAGCAACGACCGTTTCTTGGTGCGCCCGAAAATTGTACACGCGGAGTGATCGAAGCGTCATAGCCCAGGGTTCAATTCAACAGACGCCTTCTAGACACGGGAACCCGGGCCGTTCGTTCCTTACTTCGGGTCTTTGGGATTCTGCGGATCGTTGCCGCCCCCTCCACTTTGCCCTTCCTTTTCTTCCTCTTCGATCGTCTGCTTAAGGATCCACGGAGAATTTGGTCTCATTGGGATTTGGGCTCAGGCGTTTGAGATTCATTTTAAGATACGCCCCACCCTTTCGTAACGCAACAGCGTTGTTTTGGCTTAAATTTGTCAAATAAATCCGCTAAAAAGTTTATGGGACTTTTGGCTTTTAGTTTTTGGGTCAGCTTAGTTCTTTGGGCACATCCAACTGTTTCTTGTGATTCCTTGCGAGAAGCTGTTGCTGCACTGCCCAATGATGCTCGCGCGGCTCCGGAAACGCTCCGTGCCCATGCTGTGCAACTCATCCGGGCCTACCGGCAGTGCGGCAACCTGACGCTTTCGCAGCAGGCGGCTTTATATGACCAAGAATTGAGCTACCTTAGTGCCCTAGGCCGCTATACCGAAGCGCTCCTGCTGGTCGATTCTTTTTTTGTGCGCTTTGCGCGGCAGCCCGATTCGATGCTTTTCTACCAAATGTATCGCTGGAGAGGCTACATTCACTATTTACGGGGAGATTTGCCTGCTGCGGTTGCAGATTTTGATCTTGCGCTGCAGCATGTACCTCCTCAAAATGCCCGTACGCGTGCGCTCCGCTTCGCTGATATTGGCACGATTCTGCAGCGCATGCGCGCTTATGACGCAGCTTATACTTTCTATCAGCAGGCGTTGCGTCAGAGCTATCAGATTGCCCCCCGAGATTCGCTACGCCTTTGGACACGCTTAGTCATCTTAAGCGACCTAGCGAGCTTGTTTCTGGACTATCCCACGATAGCAGGCCGTTCTCCCAAGGAAAACTTGGAGGAAGCGCGACGTCTTAATGCAGAAGTGCTTCGCGTTTTACCGCAGCTGCACCACCCTGCGGCCCTTACGCGACAAAGCTTAGCGCTTACGACCGGTTTTAATCAGGTCCTGACCGAAAGTCAGTTAGGCCACACCAGTGTTGCTTTACACTTGTTAGATAGCCTAAAGCACCTTACGGCCGCTTCGCACGAGGAGCATTGGCATTTTTTATGGGCTTTCCGACGGGCTCAGGTTTTAGCACAGGCGGGGAGGATGCGTGAGGCCAAAGCCGCTTTTCAAGCAGCGCTGCAGCGCCAAGAGGATGCCCGCCATGATGATTACCGCAGAGCACTTATGGTAGAAATCGGTCGTTTTTACGAAGCTCAGGGTCAGCTGCAGCAAGCTGAAGCGTTTTATCGCCAGGCGATTCAGCTTTCAATAACCTATCTTTCGGCCCTCCACACTACGGAATGGGCACGTTTACCGGGTGTTGACTGGTACCAACCCTACCGGCTGCTGGCCCGCGTACTGCTGCGCCAAAAACGCGTTGTCGAAGCCTTTTATTGGCTAGAAGCCGGTCGCGCGCTGAATTTACAGGCGCATCGGAAAGCCATCTTACAATTGCGCGAGTTACCCCCAGAGCAGCGCCGTCTGCAAGATAGCCTTTTGGCAGCGCTAGGCGCAACGCTGAATCGTTTGAGCTATCCTGCTTTGCCTGCAGAAGAACGTGCGGCCCTATGGCGTACCCAAATCCATTTGGAAAAACAATTGCGTGACCTGATCGGCTTGCCTTTGGAACCTCAGGCTTTATCCCTTTCCAAGCTGCAGCGCTGGCTGGCTGCAGAGCGGACAGCAGTATTGTCTTACATGCTTGAAGATACGCTGGCAGGGGTCTTTTTGGTTACTTCGGACACGCTCCGATTTTTCCCGCTTAACGTTTCTTCCGATAGCTTAGGAGCGCTTTTGCGTCGTGTTTCACCCATATTGCATACAACCGTTACAGCTAACACTTTAGCGCATCGCTACTTTAACTTAAATGCTCTGCAGCAGCTTTATCGTTATCTTATAGCGCCGGTAGCGGCCTACATTCCGCCTGGCACGCGGTTGCGCATTGTCCCGGATGGCCTGCTTTTTCAAGTCCCTTTCGATGCCTTGGTTGTGGAAACCCCGGGGGCATATACGTATGCCCAAGCAACCTACCTAATGCATCGCTATCCGATTTCCATTGCGTTGAACGCATTCTTGTTTATCGACAGTGTTTCAGCGGCAGTGACTCCTGCTGCAATGGTAGCCCTTGGACGGTCGCGGTTTCTCGCTGATCCTAGGTTGGTGCTTCCTGTTTTTTATCCTCACGATACGCTTCCAGATCTGCCTGGGGTGCAGCAAGAGCTGAGCCGTTTGCGGCAGCGGTTTCCCGCCGCACAGATTTTTCCAGAAAAACAGGCTACCGAAGCCCGTTTTCGTCAGGTAGTACCGCAAAGCCAGGTGCTTCACCTGGCCTCGCATGTTTTGCTTCACCCTACGTCCTCGGCCTATCATGCACTCATCCTCTACCCTTCTTTACAAGTGCAGGATGACGGCATCCTTTTCTTGCACGAGCTGATTCGCCAGCCGCTTTCAGCCGCCCTTGTGGTGCTTAGCGGATGCAATACAGCGAAAGGCCAGGTGCTTCCTGGGGAAGGGTTAGAAGGGCTTCAATATGCATTTCAGGCCAGTGGGGCTTCTAGTGTGGTGGCAACGCTTTGGTTGGTTGAAGATCAAGCCATAAGCCAGCTCATAGATCGTTTTTATGCTCGCGTCCAAGAAGGTTTGCCATTAGATCAGGCGCTGCGCCAGGCACGGATAGACTTTTTGGCTACCGCACCCCCTGCCTACCAGAGCCCTTTTTACTGGGCCGCCCCGGTACTTTTTGGTGCCCATCAAGCACTTACGTTTATCCCCTCCAATGCTACGGTTCGGTTTTACCTCGGAATTTGGATCCTTCCGCTTCTTCTTGGGGTTGGGCTGGGCATCCTGTGGATATGGAGACGTCACCGCACAGCCAGGCTGTTAAAATGAAACGTCCTTCCTTGTTTGACGAGCTGCAAGCCCTAGCCACGGAGCAGCGCAATCCGCATTCCCGCCGGATCGACACGGCAACGGTTCGAGAGATTCTGGAGATCATCAACACCGAAGACCACCTGGTTCCGATAGCCGTTCGCCGCGAAATTCCCTACATCGAGCAGGCAGTGCACCTGATCGTCGAAGCCTTTCAGCAAGGAGGGCGGTTGTTTTACGTTGGCGCTGGGACAAGTGGCCGGTTGGGCATTCTGGATGCAGCCGAATGCCCTCCAACTTTTGGCACGCCGCCCGAAATGGTGCAGGGGCTCATTGCTGGCGGGCCAGCCGCTGTTTTTCAGGCGCAAGAAGGCGCCGAAGATCGGGAAGCAGATGGCGCACGTGACCTAGCGCAGGCAGGTGTTACGGCGAAAGACATCGTCTGTGGCCTAGCTGCAAGCCGCCGCACCCCTTACGTTATAGGCGCTATCCGCTATGCGCGTCGCATAGGCTGCCGTACGATTTTGATTACCTGTACCCCCCGAGAAGAATTAACGCTGGAAGTCGACGTCGCGATCTGTCCTGTGGTAGGGCCTGAAGTCATTATGGGCTCAACACGCATGAAAAGCGGTACAGCCCAAAAGTTGGTGCTCAACATGCTTTCAACTGCGGCCATGATTCGGCTGGGCAAGGTCTACGAAAACATGATGGTGGATTTGCAACTGACCAATCAAAAGTTGGTCGAACGGGCTAAACGCACAGTCATGACCGTAACTGGCCTCGACTACGAAGCGGCTTCCCAATTGCTCCAAGAAGCTGGTGGGCACGTCAAAACCGCCCTTGTGATGGCCTTAGCTGGCGTCTCTGCTGAAGAAGCCCGCCGACGCCTTGCGCAGGCAGGCGGCTTCGTCCGTGCAGCTATAGCTAACGAAGGACCTCCGCCTGCTTGATGTTTCACGTGAAACATTTGCGTTTGCTTTAGGGATACCCTTCTGGTGTTTCACGTGAAACACGCGCTGCTGCCTTGGTCCATGTATATGAGGCTTTAATGTTTCACGTGAAACTTTTGCCGAACCTCTCCAAGGCCACTTCGTTTCATCGCCAGCATCGCCACGGTCCACACGGATCGGGGCTTTCTGCGTTTGTACCCGCTTTTAGCCTATGAGACACGAAGCCGTTGGAACCTTGCAGGAGCTTTTCTTTCGCTTAGAACGCGCCGCCTTTTTTGAGCCCGTGCACGCCTGGCTAAGCGCCACGGCATCAGCAGAGCCCGCACGCTGCCATCTGCGAGGACTGACGGGCTCGCTGCCCGCTTTTTTAGCCTATAGCCTGCATCGCCACTGCGCTTGCCCTATTGTTTGCCTGCTTCCTAACGAAGAGGCAGCAGCTTACTTCTATAGTGATTTGGAGCAGCTCCTTGGTCCCTCAAGCCAACTTTTACGTTTTCCCACTACCGGCCAAAAACCCTATGACTCGGAACAGATCGCAGACCCGGCACCGCTCATAGAACGCTCCGATGTGCTGCGTCGCCTCACCGAAGGGTTTACGGGCCTTTTGGTTACCAGTGCCGAAGCACTCCTAGAGCGCGTCCCTCCCTCGCAGCAAGTCCTAGAACAAACCATAGAGCTCCACCTAGGGCTTTCACTTGCCCCTGAGACCTTACTGGCCCGCTTAATCGAACAAGGTTTTGAGCGCGTCGAATTCGTTGAATCCCCTGGAGAAGTGGCCCTGCGTGGCGGGATTTTGGACGTATATCCTTTTGCCGGTACCTATCCGATCCGTATCGAATTTTTTGGCGACGAGATCGACTCCATCCGTGAATTCGATCCTCGCACCCAACGCTCTGTTAGCCGCCTGCATATGGCCCACCTGGTGCCTAACTTGGCAACAGCGGATACCCCTGGAAAGGCCCAGGCGTTGACCGAATACTTCCCCCCGGAAACCTTGGTGCTCCTTGTGGAGGAAGGCGCTGTGCTGGACGTAGCCCGCGAGGTCTTTGCTAAAGCGGAAGCGGCTTGGCATAACTTAGAAAACCCCTCTAACGTCCCTCCTCCCACCCATCGATACCTCCCTCCCGAAGCACTCCACGCACAGCTTGGCCACTTTCGAACGCTGCTTTTAGGTGCACTGGCGGAAACCACGTGCGCACTTTCCTTTGAAGCACACCCCCAGCCTTCCTTCCACAGCAACTTGCACTTGCTACGCGAACGCCTGCAACAAAACGCCCGCTCGGGCTGGAACACCTACATTTTGTGCGACAGCCGAAGCCAACAAGCCCGCTTGCAGGATCTGCTCCAAGAGGAAGTCGCTTCCGGCACCGTCCACCTGCTTGTTGAATCTCTGCACGAAGGCTTTGAAGTCCCTTCAGCCCGCTTGGCCGTCTACACCGACCACCAGATTTTTGGTCGCTACCACGGACCCACCACCCGCAAACAACGCCGACGCTTGGGAGGGCTCTCCCTTCGCACCTTGCAGCACCTGCAACCAGGCGACTACGTGGTGCACGTCGACTTTGGCATTGGACAGTTTGCAGGCCTGCAGCGGATTACCGTTCGCGGGAAGCAACAGGAAGTCGTCCGCCTGCACTATGCCGACGGAGACGTCCTCTACGTTAGCGTGGGGGCCTTGCACAAACTGCACCGCTATACCGGCAAAGAAGGCCACCAACCTACGCTGACCAAACTCGGCTCAGGCCAGTGGGAAAAGGTTAAAGCCCGCACAAAGAAACGCGTTAAGGATATTGCCCGTGACCTGATTCTGCTTTATGCCAAGCGCAAAGCTTCGCGCGGCTACGCCTTCTCACCCGATACGGTTTGGCAGCGCGAAATGGAAGCGGCTTTTGAATACGAAGACACCCCCGACCAAGCTGCTGCTGCCGAAGCTGTCAAGCGCGACATGGAGCAACCGTTCCCCATGGATCGCCTGGTGTGCGGCGACGTGGGCTTTGGGAAAACCGAAATTGCTATCCGTGCGGCCTTTAAAGCGGTGCAAGACGGAAAGCAAGTGGCGGTGCTGGTTCCCACCACCATTCTCGCTGCTCAGCATTATGAAACCTTCTGCCGCCGTTTGGCGCCTTATCCAGTGCGCATCGAGATGCTTTCGCGCTTTCGCTCGGCTGCGCAGCAACGCGCCGTGCTCAACGACCTGGCTGCAGGCAAAGTAGACATCCTCATCGGCACCCATCGTCTGCTTTCCAAGGATGTCCGATTCAAAGACTTAGGCTTAGTGATTATCGACGAGGAACAACGCTTTGGCGTAGCTGCCAAAGAACGGCTGCGCCAGCTGCGTGTGGAGGTCGATACGCTTACGCTTACAGCTACGCCGATCCCACGCACGCTCCAATTTGCCCTTATGGGAGCGCGTGATTTGTCTATCATTGCGACCCCCCCACCAAACCGCCAACCGATCGAAACCGAAATTCACACCTTTAACGAAACGCTTATCCGCAACGCCATCCACTACGAAGTCAGCCGCGGAGGACAGGTGTTTTTTATCCATAATCGGGTACAAGGCATCTATGAAATGGCTGCCCGACTTCAGGCCATTGTGCCCGAGGTACGGATTGGCGTAGCGCACGGTCAAATGCGCGCCCATGAACTGGAACGGGTAATGCTAGACTTCATGGCACGCAAATTTGACGTGCTCGTCTCTACCAACATTATTGAAAGTGGCCTGGACATTCCTAACGCCAACACCATCATCATCAACCACGCCGAGCAGTTCGGTTTGGCCGATTTGCACCAACTCCGCGGCCGCGTAGGCCGCTCCGATCGCAAGGCCTTCTGCTATCTGCTGGTTCCCTCTATCCATGGCCTCACCCGTGAAGCCCGACAGCGTCTGCAGGCTATCGAAGAATTCAGCGCGCTGGGGAGCGGCTTTTCGATCGCAATGCGCGACCTGGACATTCGTGGTGCAGGCAACCTGTTAGGAGCTGAGCAAAGCGGCTTCATCGAAGAGATCGGCTTTGAAACCTACCAGCAGATTCTGGATGAAGCTATCCGTGAACTGCGTGAGGAAGAATTTGCAAGCGTGCTGGGTCCCCCTTCACCGCCCAAGCCTCCCGAAACCACCCTCGACATCGAAGCCGACGCGTTTATCCCTGAAACCTACGTCGCTAGCTCGGTTGAACGCCTAAATCTGTACCGCCGCCTCAGCGAAGCCAGCGATGCGGCAGACCTTCAGGCTTTTCGCGAAGAGCTGATCGACCGCTTTGGGCCCATCCCCCTCGAGGTAGAAAACCTGCTTTGGGCCGCTCGAATCAAGCTCCTGGGGCAAGCCTTGCGGCTTCCTAAAGTCCTCTTTAAAAATCAACGCCTCTTTCTTGAGCTGCCAGCGCAAGACGAAGACCCCTACTTCTATGCGCAGCACTTCCTGCCTTTGCTAGAACGGCTTGGCCAACTGGATCGGCGCTACGTGCTTAAGGAGCAAGGCCGAAAGCTACGCGCCGTTATCCAGGAAATACCAGACTTAGAAACAGCCTGGCAGGTAATGCGGCAGCTTGAACCGGTAGAGACGCTGGCCCCCAGCACCACTTGAGACTCAGCTGTAGCGTGCTGCAAGCCCTAAAGCCAACTCCCGCATGCGCACCCGCAGTGCTGGAGGGTCAAGGACTTCTACCTCTGGACCATAGCGCAGTAACCAACGCGCTAAGTAATCCAAGTTATCAAACAAAAACGTAACCTCTACGCCTTCAGGCGTTTTGTGCTCGGTTTCCACGCGCGCAGGAATGCTGCGCCGCGCCCAACGGTAGGTGGCTTCCGAAAAGCGAAGCCGAATAGCATGGGCCTCGGGAGCAGCCCCTTTAGCTTCCAGATACGTTTTTAAGTTAAAGCCTACCGGTGGCGTAAACCGCTCGGAAAGAACCTCCAGGGCTTCAATGCGATCTAAACGGAAATTCCGAATATCCGCCCGCAGATGGTCGTAGGCAATCAGATTCCAGTGATCGCTGTAGTAGACCAGTCCCAAGGGGTTAACTTTGCGGCGCGTTAGTTCATTACGGCTAGGAACGTAGTAAGCCAGCTGTACCGATTGCTGATGCGCAATGGCTTCGCTGAGCGTATACCAATAACCGGTCTCTTCATCAGATCCTTGGATTGCCTGAAGCCAGTAAGGATCTATCGTAATGCGTTCTTGCAGCCGGTCGATATACTCCCGAATCGGCCTAGGAAGAACAGACTGAATTTTGAGGGCAACCGCATCCGCATCAGCCCGCAACGAGGCATCGGGCTGGCGCTTTATAAATGCCATACCAATAAGCAGCGTAGCCGCTTCCCGGGCCGTTAACATAAGCGGAGGGAGCTGATAGCCTTCCAGGATTTCATAGCCCCCTTTTTCGCTATACGTGAGCGGGACGTTGGCCTCGCTTAAAGCCCGAAGGTCGCGAAAGATCGTGCGGCGGCTTACGCCAAAGTGTTCGGCAAGCTGCCGCGCCGTCATTCCGGGCCGCGTTTGAAGAAGCAGCGTTAGCGCAAACAGGCGTTCTGTGCGGTTGCGTGTACGTTCAACGAGCTTCATGGCTGCCGCTGCGCCGCGTGCATAGCGATTCGCAGTTTAGCGAACCTAAGCGTCCAAGCTCGGTTCCGGAGTGAGATGTACCAAATACTTGTCGGCAAAGTAACTATCACCCAGTAACGCGGCCAAAGGAATCAGAGAAACCGTTACCTGGGCATCCAGGCGCTCCAGCGCCGCCAGCTCTGCCGTGAGGTCTCCCCCTTTGAACGTAAGCACCCCAGCCTGCCAAGCCCCTGGCACCGGTGCGTGCGGCCGGGCAACGCGCCGGTGCCACTGCCACAGCTTGGCTAGGGGTGCCGCAGCACGCGAAACGCTGTAGTGTACCGCACCGCTCCAGGCCTCTGCCCGCGCATGATGCACCTGGACGTTATTTAGGCCTAGGCGACGGGCCATGGTGCGCACCGCCAAAACCTTTTTTTGTACCGCATCGACAGCGTGAACCGTTATATCAGGAAACGCAATGGCCAGTGGAATCGCTGGAAGCCCTCCGCCGGTCCCCCAGTCTACCACCACACTGCCTGGTGGGAAAGCGCGCCAGGCTAAGGCCAAGCAGTGCAGCAGATGACGCCGACGGACCTCAGGGAGTGTTTCACGTGAAACCAAGTTGTGTCGCTGGCCCAACGCCTGGAGCAGTTGGGCGTACTGCTCAAGCTGTGCCCGTTGCTGATGCGTTAGCCATTCCCAAGGATTCCATACAGCATTGGGGGTTTCACGTGAAACCTTCATGGCCTAAAGCAAGAGCTTGTGTTTCACGTGAAACATTCAGGCGGCCTGTGAACGTCGATAGCGACGCAGCAACACCATGAGTACAGCAATATCGGCGGCACGCACCCCACTGATCCGCGAAGCCTGCCCTAAGTTTTCGGGACGGATCTTACTGAGCTTTTCGCGGGCTTCTTTGGAAATGGTTTCCACAGCCTCGTAGTCAAAATCCGGCGGAATCCGCCAGTCTTCCAGCTCTTGCATCTTTTCAACCAGCTCCTGCTCGCGGTCCATGTAGCCCGCGTACTTCAACTCAATTTCCACCAAGAGCTCAGTGGGTTCCATGCCCGGTGCCGGCACCACCACCTGCGCATGCATTCCTGTGGCTTCCAACAACTCTCGCAAGTTGACTTGAGGGCGCAGAGCTAGCCGAATCAGCCGTTCCGGTCGGTCGATCGGGGAAGTACCTACGCGCTCCAAGTAGCCATTCACCTGTTCTGGTTGCACAACCAACGTCTCCAGCGCTTGTCGCGTTCGCGCAATGGCTTCTTTCTTGCGCAGCATGCGCTCGTAACGCTCGCGCGAGGCTAGCCCTAACCGATAGCCCAACTCGGTCAGACGCAAATCGGCATTATCTTGACGCAGCAAAATCCGGTGCTCGGCCCGAGAAGTAAACATCCGGTAGGGCTCGTCCGTACCTTTGGCTACAAGGTCGTCGATGAGCACGCCAATGTAGGCTTCAGAACGCCGCAGCACAATCGGCTCAGCACCTCGAAGCTTTTGCACAGCATTGATGCCTGCCATAAGCCCCTGGGCTGCCGCCTCTTCATACCCAGTTGTGCCATTGATTTGCCCTGCAAAAAAGAGCCCCTCAACCCGCTTGGTCTCCAAACTATAGCGAATCTGATAGGGAGGAAAGTAATCGTACTCTATGGCATAGCCTGGACGCAACACATGGGCCCGCTCAAGTCCAGGAATGCACCGCAGTGCCGCCACCTGCACCTCCTCAGGTAGACTGGTGGAAAACCCGTTCACGTAGACCTCGTAGGTATCCCAGCCTTCAGGCTCCAGAAAAATCTGATGCCGATCGCGTTCTGCAAAACGGAAAATTTTGTCCTCAATCGAGGGGCAGTACCGAGGGCCTCGGCCTTTAATACGACCAGTAAACATGGGGCTGCGGTCAAAACCCGTGCGTAAGATGGCATGCACTTCGGGCGTCGTGTAGGTAAGCCAGCAACTGAGTTGCTGCTTTGGAAGCTGATCGGTCATGTAAGAAAAGGGCAAGGGATCGGCATCTCCAGGCTGCTCCTGAAGCTGACGGTAATCGATCGTGCGGCCATCCAAACGCGGCGGCGTTCCCGTCTTGAGCCGACCGCTTTCAAACCCTAACCGTTCCAGGCAAGCGGTCAATCCCGTAGCGGCCCGCTCCCCCATCCGCCCACCTCCCATTTGACGCTCCCCCACATGAATGACTCCGTTAAGAAAGGTGCCGTTGGTCAGAATTACACATGGGGCAAAAAATTCCTTTCCAAGCTGCGTGCGTACCCCACGTACCCGACCATCGGCCACCAGCACCTCAGTCACCGTATCAGCCCGCATCCACAAATTTGGGATGGATTCTAGCTCACGCCGCACCGCCTCGGCATACCGCTTGCGGTCGCACTGTGCGCGAGGGCCCCACACGGCCGGCCCTTTGCTTCGGTTGAGCATCCGAAACTGAACCCCCGTTTGATCGGCCATGCGTCCCATAATGCCCCCCAGCGCATCAATCTCGCGCACCAAGTGCCCCTTGCCAATCCCCCCAATGGCCGGATTACACGACATGCGCCCAATCGCCTCTAGGCTCATCGTGATGAGCAACGTGCGCGCCCCCATACGCGCCGCAGCAGCCGCTGCTTCTGCACCCGCATGCCCACCCCCCACCACAATTACCTCATATCGATCCGATGGCAACGGTAGCATCGTTTTCCCTACACTTGTGCTAAATCCTACGAACGGATTGCCTTAAACGAATAGATCTACGCCTGTTCCAAAAACCCCGCCTACTTTTGGGAGTAGTTTTACAATATCTTCAATACCCTACGCCTCCTAAGTTCCATGTAGCCAACCAAAGCAAGCCATGGCCTCCGTCCCGATCTACTGCTGGCCCCTCCAACAGCAGACCGAGCCTCCCCCAATACCGGCTGGCTTGCTGCCCCCTGAAGCCTCTAGCTGGCTAGCAGCACAACGCGAACACCCACCAACCCAACCGCAAGCCTATCTTTGCTCGTCGGTCCCAGGGCTTGTGCTTGTTCTTCCAACCCATAGCACCACGCAGCCACTAGCCGCCTACGTTGACCTACACGCCTTGCAGCCCTCGGACGCTTTTTTCCGCACGTTGATCCACAGCCTGCAAGCCGTCGTCTGGGAAGCCGACGCCCGCACTTTCCGCTTCACCTACGTAAGCCCACAAGCCGAAGCGCTGCTGGGCTATCCACTGGCGCAGTGGCTGGAGCCCAACTTCTGGGTGGATCATATTCACCCCGACGACCGCGCACAAGCCGTGGCTTTCTGCCGAGAGACCAGCGAGCGCGGCGAAGACCACGACTTTACCTATCGCATGCTCCGAGCTGACGGCCGAACCGTGTGGGTACGCGATATCGTCACCGTAATTCCAGATGCCCAAGGCCGTCCAGAGCGCTTGCGTGGCCTGCTGCTCAACGTAACCAGCGAACAAGAAACCCGACAGGCCTTAGAAGTTGCCTGGCAGCGTTATCAAGACCTGGTCGAGCATAACCCCGTTGCTACCGGCGTCTACCATCACGGTCGCGTTGTCTTTGCCAATGCAGCCATGGCCCACCTCTTTGGGGCTGCACAACCAGAAGTACTGCTGGGGAAATCCGCCAACGAGCTCATCCATCCCCACCACCTCGAAGCAGTACTCGAAAATCTTCGCCGCATCCTCGAACGCGGGGAGAAAATTTCCCAAACCCGAGGGGTCATCCAGCGCTTCGACGGCTCCTCGGCGATTGTGGACTTCAGCGGCGTACCGATCTCCTGGGAAGGCGAGCCTGCTGTTTTGTTCTTTATGTGGGACGTCAGCGAGCAGGTCCGCACCGCCCAGCGCCTAGCCGAACGCGAAGCCTTGTATCAAGCCATCTTTGAAAATGCCCCAGAGCCCATGTACGTGCGGCGCGATCGGCACTATCTGCTGGGGTAAACCCAGCCTTTGCACGACTCACCGGCTACACGGCTGAAGAGCTTACCGACCCACACTTTAACGCCGAGCAGCTGGCCGCGCCCCAGAGCCTACCCGTCGTGCGGGAACGCTTGCGCCGGCGACAGCAAGGCTTACCCGTGCCTTCACGCTATGAGCTCTGGATTCGCCGAAAGGATGGGAGCGAACGGCTCGTTGAAGCAACGTCGATCAATATCCAGTGGGAAGGCCAACCTGCAGTGCTAGGCATCTTTCGAGATCTCACCGCACAGCAAGCAGCCGAAGCTTACCTGCAACAAGCCCGCAAGAAAGCCCTGGAGGCCCATCAGCTCAAAAGTACCTTCCTGGAGCTTATCACGCACGAGATTCGCACCCCACTAAGCACCATTTTGGGATATGCGGAACTGCTGCACCAAGAGCTGGCCGGACATATCCCAGAGGAGCTGCTGGATTTTCTGTCCGCTATTCGCGCCAGCGGCCGACGACTTTTAGGTCTGCTCTCCGACATACTGGACTTAAGCCTGTTGGAAACGCAGCGCTACCAGCTTTCGCAACGTACCCTGCATCTTGAACACTTTGCCCAGCAGCTTGCGGAAGATTTTTCCGCAATGGCGGCCGAAAAAGGCTTGCGCCTTGTCTTTGAGCCACCAGCCATCCCTGTACGCATCCTGGCAGACGAGGAGGCCTTGTACCGAGCCCTGCGCAACGTCGTGCACAACGCGATTAAGTTCACTGAAAAAGGCGAGGTGCGGCTGCGCGTGGGGCAAACCGACGTCGAGGGCTGGATCCAGGTGAAGGATACAGGCCCAGGCATGGATCCAGCATTTGTACGCAGTGGTCTGTTTGAACCCTTCCGGCAGGAATCGGAAGGCCTGGACCGCCGCCACGAAGGGGCTGGCCTAGGCATGGCCGTAACCCGAGGCTTAGTAGAAGCCATGCACGGCCGCATCCTCGTTGAAACCGCCCCAGGTCAAGGGACCACAGTTACGCTCTATTTCCCTCGCCCTGCCCCAAAAGCACAGCAACCCAGCGTTTCTGCTTTGCATCCTGAAGCCCAAGACCTTCGCACATTGCAAGAACGCCTGCAGCAAAAACATCTGCACCTATTGGTTGTGGAAGACAACCCAGAAAATGCACGCTTTTTGGAGCTAGCCCTTAAACCCATCGCACAGGTTACGCTGGCCGCCGATGCCTACGAAGCCTTGCAACACATTGACGCCCTCCTCCAAGAAGGCCAAACCTTCGACCTCATCTTACTGGATCTCAATTTGCCTGGAAATTTTCCTGGGCAGGCCCTGCTGCACGAAATCCGCCGGCGCCCCGCCTACCACCATACGCCTATTGTAGCCCAAACGGCTTATGCTGAACCGTTTCGTCCGGAAGACTTTTTGCGAGAAGGTTTTGACGGCTACCTGGCCAAACCTATTGACCGATTAACCCTCTACCTAGAACTAGACCGGCTGTTATCCACACCGGCACCCTCATGAAAAAACGGTTCGTGCTTCCAGTGGAAGAAGACCTGCAGCTGCTGGGCACCACGCAAGATGCTCTGCTGGTGCTCGACCTCGAAACAGAACGCATCGTGGAGGCCAGTCCACAAGCCTGTGCGCTACTAGGCTATAGCCGAGCAACACTGTGCACCCAACCTCTCGACGCGTTGGTTCCTGCCAAAGAACGCACGCTGTTCCAATCCGTGCTTCTGGGAACAAAGGAAGCTGCCAACCCTCTGCATTTCCGCTTATCCAATGGGTCACTGCTCCCGGTCGAACTCCACAGCATCCGACTGCAGCATCAGGGCCGCAAACTGGGCATTCTCCTTTTTAGAGCGCTGCAGCTTTATCCTGAGGCAGAACTTCTGTTACGCCTTTTGCACACGCAGGACTTTCTCGGACTTTTTGGGGTGCGTGCTGGACGGCTTGTACACGCTAATCCTCCTTTTGCAACCCTGTTGGGCTATGAACGCCCAGAGCTGTTATTAGGACGCCCTATCGACGAGCTGCTCTCGGCCGATGCACTGCGTCAGGTACAGCGGCTCACCGCACGGCGACGAGGGGGTCGTGTTGCAGCCGCTAAGATTACCTTCCGCCATCACCAAGGATATACCCTGGAGGCTGCCACCTTAATTACGACAACAGCAGAACCCCAACAGCCAACGCTGTGGGGACTGGTGTATTCTACTCAAGAAGCCCAGCAGCAATTTTATGCGCGCGAGCGTCAGATTCTAGAGGGGCTTGTGCGCGGCGAACCCCAAGAAGCGCTGTTAGATGCCCTCTGCTATGCGCTTGAAGCCCGCATTCCTGGTGGAACCTGCACAGTTCTGCTGCTTCGGGAGGGGCGCCTCTGGCGCGGGGCTTCGCACATGCCTTCAGCATACGACGCGGCTATTGAAGGAATAGCCATTGGCCCAAACGTAGGTTCCTGTGGCACAGCGGCTTTTTTAGGTGAGCCCGTGTGGGCTCACGATGTGCAACGCGACGCGCGCTGGGCTGCCTATCGAGATCTAGCCGACACGTTTGGCTTTCAGGCATGCTGGTCCTATCCCATTTTGGACCGCCAAGGTACGGTTCTGGGCACATTTGCCATGTATTTTTCTGCACCACGCGCACCTTTAAAAGAAGAGCAAGCGGCTCTAGCCCGCAGCGCAGCCTTGGCAGCGCTGATTCTGGAAACGTACCGACTTCAGCAAGAGCATAAGCTGCTGTCCCAGGTAGCACGCCAGACCACCAATGGTGTTGTCATTACCGATGCCCAGCGCCGCGTTGTTTGGGTCAATGAGGGCTTTACCCGTCTGACAGGCTACCAACTTGAGGAAGTTCGGGGTCAACCGCTTATATCTTACCTTCAGGGACCGCAAACCGATGCGCAAACCGTAGCTGAAATTCGTCGCGGTTTGCTTGAAGGTCATCCGGTACGCGTACGCATTTACAACTACCGGAAAGATGGCACGGGATTTTGGAACCACTTGAGCATCGACCCGCTTTGGGATTCGGAAGGTACCCTTGTAGGCTTCATTGGCATTGAAAACGACGTCACCGACCTCGTTACCCGAGAGCAGGAGTTGGAGCGTGCCCGAGCTGAAGCTGAAGCCGCTGCTCGTCTCAAATCTGCTTTCCTGGCTAACCTGAGTCACGAGGTCCGCACGCCCTTAAACAGCATTTTGGGGTTTACCGACCTGCTTGAGGAAGCTCTGGCCACGCACCAACTGGAAGATTTGCTAGAATTTACGGGTATCATTCGCCGCGCTGGTCGGCGACTGCTTCAGCTGATTAACGATATGCTGGAGCTTAGTCGCCTGGAGGCCGATCGGCTGACTTTAGAGCAAGAGCCTTGCTCCTTAGCATCCATTGTGCAGGAAGCGGTGGCCGAGCTGCAACCCCTTGCCATGCGCAAAAAGCTACACCTGCATGCGCGCATAGAAGCCGTGCCGCCTATCCGTGGCGATGCTCGGCGTCTGCATCAAGTGCTGGTAAACTTAATCGGCAATGCCATAAAGTATACCGACCAGGGAGAGGTTTGCGTAGAACTCACCGCCGAGACGTTACCTCACCCCCAGGTCGTGCTGCGGGTTATCGACACAGGGCGCGGCATACCGCCTGAGTTTGTGTCCCGTATATTTGATCCTTTTTGGCAAGCCCCTTCTGAGGCAGCTCGCGGGGAAGGGAGTGGGCTAGGACTGACGATTACCAAGCGGCTGGTAGAGCAGATGCATGGGCAAATCACGGTAGACTCGATCCTAGGGAAGGGCACCACGTTTACCGTGACGTTTCCGGCGCTTCCGGACTTACTTTCCGATGCAAAATCGTGAAAAGATCTGATCCAGTACGTCTTCAGTAGTTATTTCGCCTGTGATCGCGCCCAGCTCATGAAGGGCTCGTCGCAGTTCTAAGGCCAATAGGTCGCTGCTAATTCGCTGGTTTAACACCGTGCCTGCAGCCTGAACCGCCTCAAGCGCACGGGCTAAGTGCTGCCGGTGGCGAAGATTCATCACAACAGCCGAGGCGTCCATGCTGCTCAAGTCTGCTGCTACCACATCGATTAGTTTCTGCAGGAGCGGTTTGAGCTCGGCGGGATGCGTCCGTGCGTGATGCGCCGAAAGCGCCAAAACGGGCCAGCGCAGCGGGGGCAATGCAGGCGAGGCTACAAGATCGCGCTTGTTCCCAATCACAAGGATCGGTAGGGTTGGGTGCGCCGCCGAAAGCGTGTTGAGAAACGCTTGCTCCTCTGCATCCAGACCCAACGTCAGGTCAAAGACGTACAGGAGCACATGTGCTGCTTCGATGGCTTGTTGCGCGCGGCGCACGCCTTCGCTTTCCACAAGATCTTCTGTGCTGCGCAACCCAGCCGTGTCTACAAAGCGAAACCGCAGGCCTTCAATTTCTGCTTCGGCCTCAATTTGGTCCCGTGTGGTGCCGGGCAGCGGACTTACAATTGCGCGGTCTTGCCCTAGCAGGGCGTTCAGTAGGGTCGACTTGCCGGCATTGGGACGACCGCCGATCACCACGCGCACGCCATCCCGCAAAAGCTCTCCCAATCGATAAGAATTGAGCAAATCCTGCAAGAACTGTGCAGTACGGTCCAGCAAGGCACAAAGGCGCGCTCGGTCGGCAAACTCGACGTCTTCTTCTGAAAAATCCAGTTCCAGTTCCACATAAGCGCACAGCTCCAAAAGATCATCCCGCAAACGTCGGAGCTGTTCTGAATACCGTCCTTGCAGATGCGCCAGTGCGGTGCGATGCGCCCGCGTTGAGCCAGCATGAATTAGGTCTGCTACCGCTTCCGCTTGCGCCAAGTCGAGTTTGCCATTAAGAAAAGCCCGTAGCGTAAACTCACCAGGTTCGGCCATCCGTGCGCCATGATGCAAGAGCGCCTCTAGGATAAGTTGCGGTGCCAAGTCGCCTCCATGGCAGGTGAGCTCAACTACATCTTCACCCGTATAAGAACGTGGGGCGCGAAAAACCGTCGCCACTACTTGATCGATCGGCTCTCCTGTTGGACTGAGTACATAGCCGAAATGGGCCGTGTGCGAAGGGACAGCTTCAAGGTTCGCTCCTCGAAAGCAAGAAGCTGCAATACGACAGGCCTCAGGTCCAGAAAGCCGCACAATAGCCAGCGCGGCCCGGCCACGGGCCGTGGCAATGGCCGCAATCGTGTCGTCTCGTCCCGTCATTACCTGCGGCCTTAACGTCGCATGCGGGCATGCTTTCGACGGGCCTTAGCGGCTTGCACGGCCATTTTTGCCGCTGCTTTCCGGTCACCCTGCCCGTCGGTTTTCCCCTTTTGGCGTTCGATGGACCGGTTGATAAAAAACTGCTGAATCGCCGAAAAGATGTTGTAGCAGAGATAGTAGAGGTTGAGGGCCGAGGAAAGCCGGTTAAAAATGGCAAAAATGAAGATCGGGAAAATGTAGGTTAGAATTTTTGTCTGCGGGTTAGGGGGGGTTGAAGCAGACTGAATCCGCATTTGGAAGATCATCGAAATTCCCATTAGCAGCGTAAAGCCAGCCACAAAGTCGCCGTAGAGGGGAATTTTGAACGGAAGGTGCAAGATTGGATCTGGAGCAGAGAGGTCTTTGGCCCACAGGAAGGCTTGCTGCCGCACAATCAGGGATTGTTGAAAGTACTGCCACAAGGCAATAAGCACGGGCCATTGCAAAAGCATCGGGAGACATCCCCCTAGTGGATTAATCTTTTTCTCCCGATAAAGCTTCAGCATAGCCTCCTGTTGCTTTTGTGGGTTATCGGCATATTTCTCCCGGATGGCTTCCAGCTCTGGTTGCAGTTCTCGCATTTGGGCGATGCTTCGGAAGGAGGCCCGGGTAAGTGGATAAAGCGCAATCTTAACCAGTAGGGCAAAAGCAATGATGGCCAGACCGTAGTTCCCTAACAAGCGTCCCAAAAACGTAAACAGCGGGATAAAGATGAACTTAGCTAGCGGCCGCGTCATCCACTCGAAGGCGTCCCAGCCGTAATCGACCATGTTATAAAGGTCGAGGTCGTAGCGGGCCAGCCGGAAGTACTCCATTGGGCCGAGGTAAAGCCGGAAGGTATCGACCTGTCCTGGCTCAGGCCGAGGCATCAGCAGGCGAGCAGCGTAGTCTTCCCAGTAATTTGGGTCTTCAACTGCCCCCAGACGTTCTCCAACCAATTCAGCCCCGCGGGTTGTGCCCGTGGGCATCAGAATGGCCGTGAAGAATTTGTTTTTGACCGCTACCCAGTCGACCTGTCCTGCAAGGCGTTTTTCTTCGGTCCGCTGGCGATCGAGCGTAACCTTTTCTACCTCGCCTCCACTGCGGGCAAAGACGCCACTATGGCGGGCCTCGTCATCCCGGTCGCGTTCAGCAAATGGCACGCCCCCGTTCCAAACCAGCTCGTAGCCTTCGATGGTACTAAACGTGGCTGCTTGCTCCTGCTCGATGCGCAGCAGGACCTCGTAGTCCTGAGGAGAAAACGTATATACTTGCCGGATACGCCCTGTGCCCAAAGGTGCTTCAAAAACCACCTCTACCGGAGCCTCGGTTACGTGCAGCGTGTCGGCCGTCGTGGCGGTTTCGAAGAGCAGCGTGCGCGTATCCACAAGATGGTTTGTAGGCGTGGTAAAAACCAAGCTAAGCGCACCCGGTTTTGTGGTATCGACCAACTGAACAGGCGTCTCAAAATCGTATTGTTTGTAGCGCTTGAGCTTTAGGGAAACAAGCGTAGCTCCTCGGGTAGAAAGTTGCGCCTGATAAAGATCGGTTTCAATCGTGAGGGTGCGTGCTTGGCCATTACGTGCGGCTAGGAGAAGCGTGTCGAGCAAGGGCGCTTGCTGCGCCAGCGCTGCGGTATCTGCAGGCGCCTCGGGCGTATCAAGATGGAGCGTATCGCGCGTGGAAGGGGTCGGCTGCGGCGGTGGGGCCAGCCACCACAACCAGACAAACATGATTAGGGCAGTGAGTAGCGTAGCGATGACGACGTTACGGTCCACGGTAGGGGCTTTACACTAAAGTGGTCTAAAGCGAAACAGGATACAAAGCGTGCTAAGGGTAGTTCCCCTCGACCTATAGCGTTTCCTGTAGGTGCATAGCAAGTCGATGCAGGGCCTCGGGCAGATCGCGACGGATCCTTTCCCGGGCTTGCGAAGGCTGTGCGCGATAAAGAATCATTAGCGTGAGCGCATCGGGGCGTGGACGAAACAGTTCCAGCAACGGCTGCTGGTGGAGGCGATAGGTTTCGCGAAGCAAGCGGCGAATGCGATTGCGCTCAACGGCACGCCGCGCTTGCCGCCCAGCAGCAAATCCAACCTGCAGCGGCACATCCGCTCCCACTTCTCGACGGGGTACAATGCGGTACAACAACCGAATACAGCCTTGGCTAAGCGTTCCCACATCCGTGCGGGTGCGGTCAAACAGCGGCCGAATGAGCCGCTGGTGCCGCAACCGAAAAGCGCGGGGCAGCCGGTTCGTTCCACGTGCTTCTTCCGCGGTCACGCTTTTGCCGCACTATTTACCCGACATCCGGTCGCTCACGGTGAGGCTTTTACGCCCTTTCTTGCGGCGACGCGCTAAAACCTTGCGGCCGTCTTTGGTTTTCATCCTTGCCCGAAAACCATGGGTGTTCAAACGTTTACGACGGCTAGGCTGATAGGTACGCTTTGGCATAGCAAAAAGGAATTTGCTCGTTCCGGGGAAAACGGCTGCTGAAACGCTGGCCCAACATTTTGGTTGCGTGGAACCTATAGCCGCCCGTTGGCGGTTGAAAAGCGTGCAGGTAGCTTGACAGTAGCCTCAAGGTGGTGTAAAATTTAGGGGCACTCACAAGCGGAAGTAGCTCAGTTGGTAGAGCATCAGCTTCCCAAGCTGAGGGTCGCGGGTTCGAGTCCCGTCTTCCGCTCACCCAAAGAGGCGATTGCTACCTTAAGCCGCAAGGAGCAATCGCCGTTTTCATCTATGGGCGGTTAGCTCAGTTGGTTTAGAGCGCCTGCCTTACAAGCAGGAGGTCAGTGGTTCGAGTCCACTACCGCCCACGGGTTACAGTGCTTTTCAGCCTGAATTTGCCGATCTCCAGGAGCCCGCGGTCGAAAAGACCTTTCAGGTCTTGGTAACGTTTGGGGCTACGTGGGTGGTTCGGGCCAGGAGAAGCCTCATGCACCTCACCAAGCAGTAGGGTGCGGAGACTACGATCTGCCTGAAGGACCGGTGAGCCTCAGCTACCCCCAAGGTGATCGACCTGGCAACGCCTGCGATACCGTAGGGGGTTGATCCCCGCCTGCGTCGGAGGGCCATAAAGCCAGACAGGCGCTTTGCGCAGCTGCGAGGAACAAGTTGTTCATTGGTCTCCCTTTATCAAGAGACAAACACCAGTTTTTCACAGCGAGCAAAGCTGGGAGGGAACCGGCATATGCAGCGAACGCTTCGCGTTGCGGCCATTGTGCTGGCTGCGGGGTCCTCTCAACGCATGGGCGGCCGCAACAAGCTGCTGCTGCCGGTAGGGGATCAACCTCTTGTACGCCACGTCGTTGCAACCATCCTGCAAAGCCGTGCAGATCCAGTGCTTGTCGTCCTGGGCCATGAAGCCGAAGCTGTCGGCGCGGTGCTTGGCGGACTGCCCGTTCGGCTTGTCTATAACGAACGGTATGCAGCAGGCATGACTACCTCCATCCAAGCAGGGGTTGCTGCAGCACCACAAGACGTAGCTGGCTACATGATTTGCTTGTCGGATCTGCCTCTGCTTGAAGTAGCAGAATATAACCGGCTACTTGAGGTCTTCCAGGAGGGGCTGCGCCGCGACCCAGCCTGCATTGTGGTGCCGGAATTTGAAGGGCAACAGGGCAACCCGGTACTGTTTTCGGCCCATTACCGAGCATCCATTTTGGCTGAAACAGGCCTGGAAGGCTGCCGTGAGCTGGTTAGGCGCCACTTAGAACATGTGCTGCGTGTAGCCATGCCTACAGATCATATTTTGCGCGACGTTGATACTCCTGAGGCATTTATGGCCTTGCAGGCCTTTTACAAGACCGCATTCAAGGAGCAAGGCAAGGGGGAACGCTCGCCGTGAATGGGTGTGGGACGCTCACGCAACGGCCGCGCCGAGCGGCCATGCAGCACGGCTTGAATTTCTGCCAGCGCAGCCAATGCGATTTCTTCAGGGGTTTCCGTGCCTATGTCTAACCCCACGGGTCCGTAGATGCGGTAACGGTTGGCTTCTAAACGCTCTTGGCCATACGTTTGGGCCAATTCCGCAAGCATCCGCGCGGTGCGCTCTTTGGGTCCCAGCATGCCGATGTAGGGGATGTCGCTTTCAAAAAGGAGCGTTTCTAGCACCTGCCGATCTCGCAGATAGGTGTGGTTCATCACCAATGCGGCTGTGCGGGCGTCGGTTGCCACGTGCTGCGGCAGCTGTTCGGGATGCATCAAAAAGCGGCAAACATCTGCCTCCGGGAAGCGCGCGGACAATGCCTCCTGAGGCCGTCGTCCAATCACTTCTACTTCCCAGCCCATGCCTCGGGCAAAACGTACCACAGGTAACACGTCGTAGCCTTCCCCAAAGATCAATAGTCGCACGGGGGGGTAGAGCACTTCCAGGAAGAGTTCCATCCGCGCATTGTCTGCGGCATAACGCTGCACGGCCCAGCTGCGCTCTTCATGCCCTGCTAGGGACCGGTTGAGCATCCGATAGGCCTCTTCTCGAATCCAGGCAGCTGGTGAAGCTTCAGGCAGATCCCCTTCCGCTAGACCTCCTTCGCAAAGCAGGTAATGGCGCCCAAGCCAGTCCTGTCCTGCTTCATGGGTCTCAATGACGGTGGCCAACACTGCCTGCCGACGGGCTTGCAGAAAGCGATCCAGAAGCACCAGAGGACTCATGCGTCCCGACGTTGGCACACGCTCCAACAGCACATGCACAACGCCATTGCAGCCGGTGCCAAAGCCGTAGAGCAGATCGTCTTCGGTCAGGTCAAAAGCAAGGAGGCAGGCTGGAAGGTCTTCTTGCAGCAGCTGCAGTGCCTGATGTGTGATCTCTCCTTCCAGGCATCCGCCACTAACTGCGCCATGGCTTGTGCCGTCGGGTTCCACAATCATACGCGCTCCTGGCCGGCGATAGGTTGATCCCCCAATCCGCACCACGGTAGCAACCACGTGAGCCGTGCCTTGAGCCCAAAGTCGGCGGGCTTCCGAAAGCAACATGCGCCATTCACGCATAGCCCTAACAAAGCGCTTTTTAGCAAAAAAAAGCAAAAAAGCCCCCGAAATCAAGGGAGCCAGTGCAGTAGCGCCGCGCTTTTGGAAGCGCTCCTCTTTTTAGATTCTTAACATGACGTCTATTCACAAAATAAGGGTATATTAGTATTATAGCTGTTGTATTTAAGCTATTGATAGTTCTTATCTAACTTATTTAAATAAAAAATTCCTTTACATAAAATTTCTTCTATAGAAAAATTCAATGTCTGCTATGAAGCCTTTGCCGGTAGTTCAAAAAGCGACGCGGATCACGCTTTCTGATTTTCGCTCTCCTCAAATGCGGGCGTTTCACATGGCGTGGTTTGCCTTTTTTGTATGCTTTTTCGCCTGGTTTGGCATTGCTCCCCTCATGCCAGTGGTACGTGAAGAATTGCAGTTGACCCCGGCCCAAGTGGGAACTACGATTATTGCCTCCGTAGCCGTCACCATTTTAGCACGTCTGCTGGTAGGACGGCTGTGTGATCGGTTTGGACCGCGCCGCACCTACGCCGGGTTGCTCATCCTGGGAAGCTTGCCCGTTATGGGTATAGGTTTGGCCGATTCCTACGAAACGTTCCTGCTTTTCCGCCTGGCCATTGGCATGATTGGGGCAGCCTTTGTGACCACACAATACCACACTACGCTCATGTTTGCCCCCAACATTGTGGGCACGGCCAACGCTACCACCGCTGGCTGGGGGAATTTAGGTGGCGGAGTTACCCAAATGATCATGCCTCTGGTTTTCTCTGGTTTTTTGGCCTTGGGGTTCTCCGAGGCGGCAAGCTGGCGCTTGGCCATGTTCCTGGCTGGCATGATCGTTATGCTTACTGGGGTCGCCTATTATTTCCTCACCCAGGATACGCCAGAAGGCAACTTTGAAGACCTCCCCAAACATCCGCGCCTTAGCAGTAAAGGAAGTTTTCGGCTAGCAGCACGCGACTTTCGCGTCTGGGCGCTTTTTGCTCTCTACGCAGCCTGCTTTGGAATTGAGCTCACCATCAACAACATCGCAGCCCTCTATTTCACAGACTACTTTAAGCTCGATCTTAAAACAGCGGGCACAGTGGCCTCTCTTTTTGGGCTCATGAACATCTTTGCGCGCACGTTAGGTGGTGTTTTGGGTGATGCGTTTGGGGCCCGATGGGGGCTAAAGGGGCGTGTGCATTGGTTGTTTTTAAGCCTGCTCGGTGAAGGCTTGGCCTTGATGCTTTTTTCCCAAATGCAAACGCTGGGATTGGCCATAACAACCTTGGTGCTGTTCAGCCTGTTTGTACAGATGTCTGAGGGGGCTACGTTCGCCGTAGTGCCATTTGTGAATCGGAAAGCGCTCGGGTCCGTGACAGGGATCGTGGGAGCAGGAGGCAATGTGGGAGCTGTCGCGGCCGGGTTTCTGTTTCAAGGAGCCCTTGCTTGGAATCAAGCCCTGTGGCTTTTGGGGCTTATCGTCACCGGACTTGCCTTTCTGGCCTTTACGGTCCGTTTCTCGCAGGCTGATGAAGCCGCCTTACACGTAGCACGCCATCGTGAACCCGCCGTGCTCTCCTAAAAGACAACAGCCATGCAGCCGCCTGATGCCATACCCAACTTGCCGTTCAGCGAAGAGCAAAAGCAGTATCTCCAAGGCTTTATGGCCGGAGTGCTGCAACGCGGAGGGTTGACCTTTGTAGGCCAAACAGCCGACGGCCGCTTTACGCACCAGCCCGAACAGGCCGTACGCGACCTGGCAGCAACACCGGCTGCAACGACTTTCTACGGCACTCCGGTCGATCGTCTTTGTAAGCAGGAGCATATTAAACTGGAGCTGCATCCGCTCGACATGTGGGACCGGGTGCTCGAAAACGCCGCGGCTGGCCGCTTCCCTGAGGGGGACGACGTCTTTCGGTATAAAACCCTAGGACTTTTTTACGTAGCCCCGGCTCAAAATGCCTTTATGCTACGCTGCCGCATTGCTGGAGGGCTGCTGTCTAGCCATCAGGCACGCGGCTTGGCCGAGCTGGCAATGCGTTACGGCGGCGGCTACCTGGACCTCACCACCCGGGCAAATATTCAGGTGCGAGAAATCCGGGCCCAGGATGCAGCCAACGTGCTTATGGCCCTGGCCGACTTGGGACTGACTTCGCGCGGCGCTGGCGCAGACAATATCCGCAACATCACGGCTACACCCACCACTGGCTTTGATGTGCAGGAACTCTTCGACCTGAGGCCACTGGTACGCGCGCTCTACTACTACATCCTGCACAGCCGTGACCTTTACAACCTACCGCGAAAATTCAACGTGGCTTTTGACAGCGGTGGCGTTGTCACGGCCGCTGCTGAAACAAACGACCTGGGTTTTATCGCAGTCCGCGTAGAGGAAGGGCATGAGGTGGCCCCAGGCGTCTACTTTCGCATCGAGTTAGGTGGCGTAACAGGGCATGGCTCGTTTGCCCAGGATACAGGCTATATGGTGCCGCCCGAGGCTTGCCTGGCCACAGCTGCTGCCATCATCCGCGTATATCTGGAGCATGGCGACCGTACCAATCGGAAAAAAGCTCGCCTGAAGTACTTACTGGAAGCTTGGGGGCCTGAGCGCTTCATGGAAGCTGTCCAAAAGCGACTGGCTTTCCCACTTGTGAAGCTTCCTCGCACTGCCTGCTGGCGACCTTCACCTCGCCCCAACGCCCATGTAGGCATCCATCCACAAAAACCTGAGGGACATTATTACATCGGCATCGATGTTCCTGTGGGTCGCCTCCAAGCCGACCAGTTGCGGGCCTTGGCCGACATCGCCGATCGCTACGGCACCGGGGAGCTGCGGCTGACGGTTTTTCAGAACCTGCTGATCCCAGGCATTCCTGAAGCCGAGCTGAACGCTGCTTGCGATGCCCTTCATCGCATTGGCCTTTCGCCCACCGCTACTGCACTGCGCCAAGGACTGGTGGCCTGCACCGGCAACGCAGGGTGCCCCTATGCCCGTACGAACACCAAAGCCCATGCGCTGGAACTGGTACGTTACCTAGAAGAAACAGCCGGCATCCGCATCGATCAACCCCTGAACATTCACCTGACGGGCTGCCCGCACTCCTGCGCGCAGCATTACTGCGGCGACATCGGTCTACTTGGCGTCAAAGTGCAAACCCCAAACGGCGAGACCGTTGAAGGCTACGACATTGTGGTGGGCGGGGGACTGGAAGCTGAACAAGGGCTGGCCCGGCCGCTGGCCCGCAGCGTTCCTTTTGAAAACGTACCGCCGCTGATCGCCCACCTGCTCCGCACCTACCTGAACCAGCGTCAGGCAGGTGAATCCTTTGCCGCCTTTACCCGACGCTTGGATGAGGTCGCGTTGCAACAACTAACGCAGGAAGCCAAACCCGTTTAATCCGCACCATGGTGCCCTATATCCCAGAAAATGCACCGTTTACACCGGCCCAACGGGCCTGGCTAAACGGCTTTCTGGCGGGCCTGTTCTCCACGCAGCCGTTGCCTTCCAATGCCTCAGCACCTACGGCCTCACCCCCTGGCCTTAAGGTGACCCTTTTGTTTGGCTCGCAAACCGGTACAGCCGAAGGCTTAGCCCGCGAAGCTGGCCGACGCCTCAATGCTGAGGGATTCACGGCCCGCGTCTGCAGCATGGATGCTTACGACCCAGCCGATCTGGCCCAAGAACATGTACTGCTTGTGGTCACCAGTACCTATGGCGAGGGAGAAATGCCCGACAATGCGCAGCGCTTTTGGGCATTCCTTTCCAGCGATCAAGCCCCCCCGCTCAACCATGTGCACTACAGCGTGCTGGCCTTAGGGGATTCGAGCTATCCCACATTTTGCCAAGCAGGCAAGGCCTTTGATGCCCGACTTGAAGCCTTAGGCGCACACCGCCTACACCCACGCGTCGATTGTGATGTAGACGTAGAAGCCCCCTTTACCCAGTGGTACCAAGGGGTCTTAGAAGCCCTCAAAACCCTTTCTGTTGCTGAACCTTTACGTCAAGCTGCCTGAAACTGCTTATGTACGCGCCTTACCTTCCAGAAACCGCCCCTTTCTCGCCGGAGCAACGCGCTTGGCTCAACGCCTTCTTGGCCCAACTGGCAGTGACGCTGGGATCAGGGGATTCCGGCGGCGATGGTCAACCCGTGTCTACCTTACCCACCTTGCGCCCTGGAGATGGCCAAGCTACCCTCGAGCCCCCACTGCCACCGCGCTACGACCGCAAGCATCCCTTCCCAGCCTATCTGCTTCAGTCGCGCAAACTCACAGGGGAAGGTTCTAGCAAAGACATCCGTCATGTGATCTTCTCGCTCGAAGGCTCAGGCCTTACCTACGAAGTGGGCGATGCGCTGGGCGTCTATCCGGAAAATGACCCAGAACTGGTCGCTATGCTGCTTGAAGTAGGGGGCTACACAGGGGAAGAGCCCGTAAAACGACCTGACGGCACAGAAGTCTCCCTTCGAGAAGCGTTGCTGCGCCACTACGAACTAGGCAGGCCCTCGCGCCCGCTGCTGGAGGCGGCTGCGCCTTACCACGACACGCTTCCGGGATTGCTGCGGGAGGCTACAGCGCTTCAAACCTATCTGACAGGCCGCGATGTGCTCGACATCCTGCGCGAAAGCCCTGCTTTCCGCCCGGACCCGGAAACGTTCGTAGGGCTACTGCGGCCACTTGCACCCCGACTTTACTCAATCTCTTCTAGTCCCCGCGTGCATTCTGAGGCTGTACATCTCACCGTTGGCGTCGTACGCTACGAAGCCCATGGCCGCTTGCGCAAAGGCGTTTGCTCCACGTTTCTGGCCGAACGGGCTGCCCACTCTGTACCGGTTTTTGTCCATTCCAATCCCAACTTCCGTTTGCCACCCGATCCTGAAGCCCCTGTGATCATGATTGGGGCCGGCACAGGTATTGCCCCCTTCCGAGCTTTTTTGGAAGACCGCGAGGCCACAGGTGCACGTGGCGCTACCTGGCTATTTTTTGGTGAGCGTAACCGGGCAACCGATTTCCTCTACCAAGAAGAACTGGACCGATGGCAGCAACGCGGCGTGCTTACGCGACTAGACACGGCCTTTTCACGCGATCAGGCGCAAAAGTGCTACGTCCAGCACCGAATGCTGGAGCAGGCCCGCAGGCTTTATGCCTGGCTTGAGGAAGGGGCTTACGTGTACGTCTGTGGCGATGCTACACACATGGCTCGCGATGTGGAAGCAGCTCTCCTTACCATCCTGCGTCAAGAAGGAAAATGCTCGGAGGAGAACGCCTTGGAGAAGCTTAACAATCTAAAAAAATCCCGACGCTACCAACGCGACGTCTATTAATCGCTGTATGCCTCAGGAAAGCTTAATCAAGACTACGTGCTGCTATTGTGGCGTTGGGTGCGGGATTGAAATTCGCCGCAACCTATGGGGTGAACTTTTGCTCGAGGGCGACCCCAATCATCCAGCTAACCGGGGTTTGCTGTGCAGCAAAGGGCGCTACCTCCTCCAGGTGGCCCTGGACCGCGATGACCGATTGCTGCATCCCCTACGCCGCGCCCACCGCAAAGCCCCTTTGGAGGCCACCGACTGGGATACCGCTCTTGACGAGGTAGCCACAACGCTGCGCCACATTCTCGATCAGTACGGGCCCGATGCCCTTGGCGTTTATGTGTCTGGTCAGCTTCTGACCGAAGAATATTACGTCATTACCAAGCTGGTTAAAGGGTTTATTGGCACCAACAACTTGGATTCCAATTCCCGGCTCTGCATGAGCTCGGCCGTAGCCGCCTACAAACTCGCGCTAGGAGACGACCTTGTCCCTTGCTGTTACGATGACCTTGAGCATAGCCAGTGCATCCTCATTGCCGGCGCTAACCCAGCGTGGTGTCATCCTATTCTGTTTCGGCGCATTGAAGCCCACAAAGCCTCCCATCCTGAGGTGCGCATCATTGTCGTAGATCCCCGACGCACGCAAAGTGCAGCCATAGCTGATTTGCACCTTCCCATTCGTCCAGGCACCGACATTGTCCTTTTCAACGCTTGGGCAGCCTATCTCATTGAAAAGGGCTACATCGACACGAATTTCATTGCGCAGCATACAGAAGGTTTTGAAAAACTGCAGGAGCACTTGCAAGGGGCTTCTCTGGAACGGGCCGCTCAGATTTGTGAGGTCCCCCTGGCAGAGGTGCAACAAGCTGCAGAATGGATCGGCCAAAGTCCGGCGCTTTTGACGCTTTGGGCGATGGGTCTCAACCAAAGCACCGTGGGTGTTGCCAACAATTTGGCACTCATTAACCTTTCCTTGCTCAAAGGTCAAATCGGCCGACCGGGCATGGGGCCGTTTTCGCTCACCGGACAGCCCAACGCCATGGGTGGACGCGAAGTGGGCGCCCTGGCCCATCTCCTCCCAGCCCACCGAGACGTAAACAACCCTGCTCATCGGGCTGAGGTAGCAGCCTATTGGGGCGTGCCGGCGCTCTCAGACCGCCCGGGACTGACCGCCACAGAGATGATCGATGCCCTGGCGGATGGCCGTCTGAAGGCAATTTGGATCATCGGCACCAACCCGGCTTTGAGCCAACCTGATATTGCCCGTGTGGAGCGGGCCTTTGCACAGGCGCACCTGGTCATTGTCCAAGATATCTCGACGCGAGCCACCACGCTCGCGTGGGCCGACGTGGTGTTCCCCGCGGCTACATGGCTGGAAAAACAAGGCACCATGACCAACTCCGAACGCCGCGTTACCTACCTACCCCGTCTGTTAGATCCCCCCGGGGAAGCCCGACCAGACGTATGGATCTTCTGTGAGGTAGCCCGTCGCATGGGCTGGGGACACGCTTTTGCTTATCGGGACGAAGCCGAAATCTTTGCGGAGTACGCTCGCCTAACGCATGGGACACCGGTGGACCTCTCGGGGGTAGATTATGATCGCCTTCGCCGCGAGCGCAGTATCCAATGGCCCTGTCCCGCGCCTGACCATCCTGGAACACCACGTTTGTTTACCGATCACTGGTTTGCTACCCCGTCGGGGCGCGCCCGCCTGCATGCCATTCCTGAGCCAGATCCGCCCGATGCCCCTGCGCCTGATCGGCCGCTGGTACTGATTAGTGGTCGGGTACGCGACCAGTGGCACACGCGCACCAAAACCGGAAAAATTGCCCGGCTTAACCAACATGCACCGGAGCCTTATGTAGAAATGCACCCCGCCGATGCCTTAGCTCGAGGCCTAGGCGAAGGCGAAATTGCAGAGATCACCAGTCCTGCAGGAAGCCTCAAGCTGCGCGTGCACCTTTCAGACGATATCAAACGCGGCGTCGTCTTTGTGCCGATGCACTGGGCCCAGGAAGGGCCAACAGCCGATGGGCGGGTCAACCGTCTCTATCATTGCCGTGTAGATCCCATCTCCCGGCAGCCCGCGCTCAAGTTTGCTCGGGTGCAGGTAGCCCCTTTACTGCGTCAGCGGCAACGCATCGTGGTCATTGGTGCTGGCGCGGCAGCGCGTGCCTTCGTAGAAGCTTATCGCTCCCGTAACAAGAGCGATGAGCTGCTCCTGTTCGGTCGAGAACCCCACGGCTTTTACAACCGGGTGCGGCTGCCAGAATATCTCATTGGGACCTGTACTGCTGCTGAGCTCTGCACCCTGGCTAAAGAGCAGCTCGAGGCGCTGGAGGTAAAAGCACATTTTGACGTCGAGATTCAGCACCTCGATCGGGCACAACAGCAAGTCGTCGCTGCCGATGGTACAACGGTCAGCTACGACCGCCTGGTGCTTTGCACCGGTAGTCGCCCTGTGGTTCCCCCTGGTGTGCCTTTGGGACAGCCTGGGGTCTTTACGTTGCGCACCTTAGCCGATGCCGAAGCACTGCGGAAACATCTATCTAGCGCAGCGCGCGTACTCATCTTAGGGGGAGGCCTGTTAGGCTTGGAAGTGGCTGCTGCGCTAAACGCAGGGGGCTATCGGTGTACAATTTTGGAGTTGGGAGAACGGCTCATGGCTCGGCAGCTCGACGAAACCGCTGCAACGTTGCTTAGCGAAGCACTCCAAGCGCGGGGCATTGCGGTTTGCTGTGGAGAGACAGCGGAGACGTTTTTGGGAACAGCGCGCTTTGAAGGCCTCCGCACACGAACAGGTCGCTTGATTCCAGCCGAGTTGCTTCTGGTAGCTGTAGGCACGCAGCCTGAGGTTCATTTGGCCCGACAAGCCGGTTTGCGGGTTCGACGTGGGATTGAGGTCGACGATCATCTCCGCACCAGCGATCCGGCCATTTATGCGATAGGCGAAGTGGCTGAGCACCGAGGCATCCTTTACGGTACCACACCCGCTGCCGAAGCGCAGGCACGTGTGGCCGCCGCGCATATTGCAGGGGACGTATGGGCCCGCTATACCGGCTCCGTGCCTTTCAATATCCTAAAAATTCCAGGGTTGGAACTGTGCACCATAGGACTATCGGTTCTGCCGCCAGAGGCCGAGGGTTACGAAGAAATCGTACTCCTTGATCGGCAACGCCGAGTGTACCAGAAGTGCGTGGTGCGCCATCGTCGGCTGGTCGGAGCGATCCTGCTGGGTGACCAAAGTCGTTTTGCAGCATTCAGGCAGCTTATTGCTGAAGGGTTGGAGCTGGAGGACCCACCCCATCGGTTACTCCAAGGCGCCGAATTTTCTACTCATGCCTTGCCTGAAGGCCCACTCGTGTGCAGTTGCTTTCAGGTAGGCCGCACCACCTTGGAAAGGCTCATAGCCGAAGGCTGCACTGATCTAGAGACGCTTACCCAACGCAGCCGTGCAGGCACAGGATGTGGAAGCTGCAAGCCAGAACTTCAAGCACTGCTAAAAACGCGGGCGCACCGGACGCCGGTCCCTGCTTAAAGCACGTGCCTTGGGCTCTGGATCGGCACCACGACGCGGCCCTCGAGGCCGACGAGCTCTGGGCAAACGATAGCCCCGGCCACCCGAAGACGCCTGCCGATTGGCATAACGCAATAGCAGCCACGCAAAAAGGCTGCCTGCCACCATCAGCCCAAGGGCTACCCAGTAGACCCAACCCATGGTGTCATAAGGTTTTCTCTAATGTGCAAAAGATAGCAAAAAAACTTTGCATGCTAAAAGACCTTATGGAATCTGCAAACCTTTGAATGAACGTGCACCTATGACGCTCACGCAACTGGCCTACGCGGTTGCTGTCGACACGTACCGGCATTTTGGCCGGGCAGCTGAGCACTGCCACGTATCGCAACCGACGCTCAGCATGCAGCTCCAAAAGCTGGAAGAAGAACTAGGCGTGCAGCTTTTTGATCGGAGCCGTAAGCCCATCTTACCTACACCAGCAGGCGAACGCATTTTGGCACAAGCCCGGGTCATCTTGCGGGAATGCGAACGCCTTTACGAGCTGCTGCAAGAAGACCAAGGCACCCTTCGCGGAGAACTTAGGCTGGGCATTATCTCCACGCTTTCGCCTTACCTGTTGCCGCTTGTTGCCCCTCTTGTACAAGCGCGCTATCCAGAACTGACCGTACACCTCGAAGAGCTAACTCCAGAACAGATCCTGGAGGCGCTTTTGACGGATCAACTGGATGCAGGACTGGTAGCTACCGAAGTAGACCGACCGAGCCTACGCCGACGTGCCCTGTTTCACGAGCCATTTGTGGTCTATCTCTGCCCTGGGCATCCCCTACTTCGAGAAACCTACCTAGACCCCTACCAGCTTCGCGTAGAAGAGCTTTGGTTGCTGCGCGAGGGGCATTGTTTTCGCGATCAAGTCCTGCAGCTATGTGGCCGACCTCCGGAGGCTAGTCCAACACCCCAGTTTCGCTTCGAAAGTGGCAATCTGGAGACGCTTCGCCTACTGGTTGACGAGCTAGGTGGACTGACGCTGCTTCCACTGCTAGCGACCCGCTACCTACCCGCTGAAGCGCAGCAGCGCGTGCGGCCCTTTCGCGAACCGGCACCGCACCGGACGATTTATCTGCTCTACGCGCGCACGCACCTGAAGCGCTCTTTGCTGGATGCTTACGTCAGCGTCCTGCAAGAAGCCGTACGTCCTCATCTCTTATCTGCAGCGCTGCTCCATTCCTGCACCAACGCTTCATAGTTTTCTCCTATAACAGCCAGAGCCTAACTCCGCTGCGCCACGCTCGCACAGGGGTTACGTCACCGATCTTTTCACGGGAAGAGGAATTCTCTATAAACCCGAATCTTGGGCTCCCGAACACCACATTTTATATGTACAGCTTATCCCTTTAGGGTAACAAACCGGTTTCTTGCAATATCCCTCTTGGAAACTCTCCCAATGCGATTTATTTTTTTAAGCTTTTACGCGCAACGCGTCCCTTGAGCCTATGATGCTGGCCCAGTTGCTCAAACCAGAAGTGCAGGAACTGATTCAAACGCGCAACTTGCGCGCTTTGCGCGATGTGCTTGTCGACTGGGAACCCCCCGAAATTGCGAGTCTGATTGACCATCTTCCTTCGCCAGACGACGTAGCTGTCTTTCGTCTACTGCCACGCGACGTGGCCACAGACGTTTTCGAGTACCTAAGCACTGAAAAGCAAGAAGAGCTTGTCGAAGCTCTTGCCCGGGAGAAAGAGCGGCTGGCCGAGCTGCTTAATGAACTTTCCGACGACGACCGAACGGCACTGCTGGAAGAGCTTCCCGGTCCCGTAGCCCAGCGACTGCTCAACATGCTTTCGCCTGAAGAGCGTGCGGTAGCCACCAAGCTGCTGGGCTATCCAGAGGAGAGCGTTGGACGGTTGATGACCACCGAATACGTGGCCGTCCGACCACACTGGACCGTCCAACAGGCCCTCGACCATATCCGACGCTACGGAAAAGACAGCGAAACGCTGAACGTCATCTATGTGGTCGACGACAACTGGCGTCTGCTCGACGACCTGCGTATTCGTGAGCTCCTGCTGGCTGAGCCCAATACCAAGATCGAGGAGCTTATGGACGGCCGCTTTGTGGCCCTTAAAGCCACAGATGATCAAGAAATGGCCGTTCAAGTCTTCCGCGATTATGACCGCGTAGCGCTGCCCGTAACTGACTCAGAAGGCGTGCTCCTGGGCATTGTCACCATCGACGATGTGCTCGACGTGGCCGAAGAAGAAGCCACCGAAGACATTCAAAAACTCGGTGGTATGGAAGCGCTCGAAGAGCCCTATCTTTCGGCCTCCATGGGCACGCTGCTTAAAAAGCGGGCGCGCTGGCTGGTTTTTCTCTTTTTGAGCGAAATGTTCACGGCCACTGCCATGGGCCGCTTTGAAGACGAAATTGCCCGGGCAGTAGTCCTTGCCCTTTTTGTACCCCTTATCATTGCCAGTGGAGGGAACAGTGGTTCTCAGGCAGCTACGCTCATCATTCGGGCCATGGCCATCGGTGAAGTGACGCTGCGCGACTGGTGGCGCGTTATGCGTCGCGAAATCTTTTCGGGATTAGGTCTTGGAGCAATTCTAGGGACCATAGGCTTCCTGCGGGTGTCCCTCTGGCAGCTGGTCGGTTTTTACGACTATGGCCCACATTGGTATCTTATTGGATTCACGGTCTTTCTGGCGCTCATTGGTGTGGTACTTTGGGGAACGCTTATCGGCTCTATGCTTCCCTTTGTATTGCGACGCCTCGGGTTTGACCCTGCCGTCTCTTCGGCGCCCTTTGTGGCCACCCTTGTGGATGTCACGGGCATCATTATCTATTTCGAGGTAGCGCGGCTGATGCTAACAGGGACGCTTCTCTAAAGGCATACCCACAAGCCTTCCTGCAAGGTTTGCCAAAGCGGAGCTTTGGGGCTGCAGTGCGTAGGCTGCTTCGACGGCCTGGCGTGTCTCTGCTGCATAGCCTTGGGCCAAAAGACGCCGGGCTAGCTTAAGCAGGCTCAGCGCCTCGGCATGCCGTGCAACTTCAAGCTCGGCCTGCGTGAGCAGTGGCGCGAGACAGCGAATGGCCTCTGCTTGTTGTAAATGATACTGACCCTCCGCTGCGTCTCCTAGCGCGTTAAGCAGGCGCCCAAGCTGATAGTGCGCGGCAAGCTGCCAGGGACGCGCTGCCACTACGGCGCGCAACATTGCTACAGCTTCAGCAGTTTGGCCGGTGCGTGCCAGCAGCATTCCCAGGGCCAGCTGGTAGTCTACCTTTTCCGGGGCCCATCGAAGCGCTTTGCGCGCTGCTTGGAGCGCTTCAGGGTAGCGGCCTTCGGTTTCGTAAAGCTGGCGCAGCCCATCCCATGCTTCAGCCAGCGTACTGTCAAGACGCAGGGCTTCCAAAAAAGCTACAGCGGCACTATCTGCCTGCCCAAGTGCTTGGTAGAGATGCCCAAGTCCAAGCCAAGCGGCCGCACGAAGCAATCCTTCGGCCTGGCGCAGTGCCTGATTGTAAAGAGACACCGCTTTGCGCAAATGCCCTTGTTGCTCCACTACGCGGGCCAGCAGCAAGCGGGCTTCAGGGTGCGCTGGGGCCCGCGCCAACGCTTCATAAAGCAGGGCTTCAGCTTGGCTGAGCTGTCCCAGTTCACGCAGCAGCGCTGCCTTCCATACGTAGCCTTCAGGCCTTTCTGGGGCGATTTGGCATAAACTATCGGCCAGCAGCAGCACCTGCGCTCGGCTTCCTGCACGATAAGCCTGCGCAAGCTGCGCTGTCAGTTGCTGCACCACATCCTGATCTGCAGGCTTGCGACAAGCCAGCAGCGATACAAGCAGCGTAAGGCTCAGGCCAAAGCACCACAGCTTGAGCGCACCACCAGTTCGGCCTGCAGATTGACCTGCACCGCAGGTCCACTGCGCCCCTCGATTTGGTCGATCAAAATATTGGCTGCCCACTGGCCTTTTTCGTAGATCGGCTGGTGTACTGTGGTGAGCGGGGGACAGGTGTATTGGGCCACCGGCAAATCATCAAAGCCAACTACCGCCATCTCGCTAGGCACCCGCAGGCCTGCTTCGTAGAGCGCCAGCAGCGCCCCAATAGCCATCGTATCGCTGGTACAAAAGACCGCGGAAAAATCTGGCCCTCGCGCCAGCCAACGTTTCATAAGTGCATAGCCCGCATGCTGAGAGTAATCTCCCTCTTCAATTAACCGCTCATCCAACTCAGCCCTAGCATCCCTCAGGGCCTGCAGGTAACCTGCCCGGCGGTCTCGCGACTCTTGCAAGGCCGCATTACCCAGCATGAGCGCAATGCGGCGGTGGCCTAAGCGGCACAAATGCCGCACAGCCCGATAGGCTCCAGCAAAGTTGTCTACATCGACAGAGTGCACGTGCGGGTGTGCCGGGTCGTGCCCTACCAGCACCACGGGCACCTCCCGAGCGCTAAGCGACTCGAGCACACAACTAGCCACCTCTTGCGTTAGCAGCACATAGCCATCAAACCGATGCTCGTAAAGAATACGCGAGGCCAGGGCTTCCTCGGCATCTGCAGAAAGCATCGACAAAGACACAAAATAGCCGCGCCGGATGCACTGCTCAAAAATGCCTAGGTGCAGCAGCGTCCAAAACCCGTTGGCCAAAGCTTCATCGCTGCGGCGCGGTGTGAGAATGCAAATTTCATAGGTGCGCTGCCGTGCCAGACTGCGGGCCACCGAACTGGGATGGTAATTGTACTTCCGGATCACTTCCAAAACGCGCCGCTTTGCCTCTTCACTCACGTTGGGATGGTTGTTCAGCACGCGCGAGACCACCGAACGTGAAACGCAGGCCAAACTGGCTACTTGGTCGATGGTTAGCTTTTCCATAGCAGCACCCTCCTTGGGCTATTACCCAAACACGTTAGCCAAGCTTCAAGTGGGCCAGCACTTCTTCCGGACATCCCGTCCATTCTGGAACGGCAGTGTTGCCCTTGTAACCTAAGTCTTCCATCCCCATCTGGCTGGTCCAAAAACCCGAGGCAACCAGGTCGCGCAAACTGTTAAAGAAGGCTACGCCTGGCTGCATCTCAGGCGGCGCAACCTCGGGATAGGCAATCTGCTCCAGCATTTCTTGCTGCTGGCTTGGGGTACAGGCCACAAAGGGTTCGCCGTAGCGTTTGAGGCAATGGTAATCAAGCCAGGCTAAGCCTCCTCGGATGGCTGTCTGGCGCCGCTCCAGGCCTGGAATAAGCGGATCCGTCATGATGTAGTCGATAAAGGCCGGCACACCGGCGTCGCTGGCACTGCCTGAACGCTCGTCGGCTGGAATAATCCAGTCAGCCAAGACCGTAATCGTTCGGTACTCATGCTCTGTAAAAAACTGCGGTTTACGGTCTGGGCTTGGCTGGGTCTGGCCTTGCCGCTGGTGGGCTTGATGGATTTCTTCCGGGCGACAGCCAAAGCTAAACGTGGGTGCTGCGGCCATCAGCGCCAGCAGCTTAAGCGCATCACGCCGGCTGAGCTCGCTACTCATAGGTTTCCTTGTTTACGCTGCTCGATAATGTACTCCGCTGTGCGCCAAGCCAGCGCCAGAATCGTCCAGGTTGGATTTTTGTGCGGCATCGAAACAAACGGTGCCGCATCTACGACGAAAAGGTTTGGTACCTCGTGCGCTTGGCACTGCGGATTGAGCACCGACGTTTTGGGATCCTTGCCCATGCGTGTGGTGCCTGCTTCGTGGATGATCTCGCCCGGCTTGGTAATGCCATAGCCGCGCTCTGGTCCGGGCATCTCGTCCAGCGGTTCTCCTCCCATAGCCCGAATGATTTCCCGAGCGGTTTCTTGCATGTGCCGCACCTGGCGTAGCTCCTCCTCACTCCATTGCACGTGAAAGCGCAGCACGGGAATGCCATAGCGGTCGACCACATTTGGATCCACCGTACAGTAGTTTTCATAGCGGGCGATCATTTCGCCGCGTCCTGCAAAGCCTACAACGGCTCCGTAAAGCTTTCGGTAATCTTCCTTGAGCTGTAGCCCATATCCCCCACCGCCCTTAGGCCGTGGTTGGCCATCTGCGCCTGGCAGCCGACCATTGAGCCGGTGAATCCCTGCCCCAAAGCCATAAGCCGGCATGCGGCGACCACCCCAAACCTCTAGATGATACCCCCTAGGGAAATCTAGCCGCTGGTTGTAGGCCCACCATGGAATGTAAATGTGCATGCCGCCCACGCCATCTTCGTTGTGGGGTGGGGTATTCACTAAGGCCGGGATAAAGCCGGCTACGCTAGTGCCTGTCGAATCCATCAGGTAGCGTCCCACCAATCCACTTCCATTGGCTAGGCCGTTTTCGTAGCGCGGTCCCTTCGAGTTGAGTAGCAATCGGGCGGTCTCACAAGCACTGGCGCCCAACACCACAATGCGTGCCCGTACCTGCCGCTCTTGGAGTGTCTCCTTATCGATGTAGGAAACCCCCCGTGCCCGCAAGTTCTCGTCGACCAAGATTTCTCGCGCCATGGCGTTCGGGATGATTGTCAACCGGCCCGTATCTAGTGCTGGAGGGAGCAGCACATAGGTGGAAGCAAAGTTCGCCCGAACTGTGCAGCCTCGGTTGCATTGGCCGCAGTAGTGACAGGCAGCACGGCCATTAAGCGGCCGCGTTAGGATCGACAGGCGCGAAGCCAAAACCGGTATGCCCAGCTTTTCACAAGCCCGCGCTACCAGCAGCTCATAACAACGCGGCTTAGGCGGCGGCAAAAAGATTCCGTCTGGTTCGTTATAAAAATTATCCCTTGAACCAAACACCCCAATAAGCCGATCGACCTTGTCATAGTAGGGCGCCAGATCTTCGTAGCTGATTGGCCAGTCGTCGCCATAGCCATCACGACTTTTGCCCTTAAAATCGTCTGGTCCAAAACGCAGTGAAATGCGTCCCCAGTGGTTAGTCCGCCCACCCAGCATACGGGCCCGAAACCACATCCAGTCGGTCCCTTCGTCCTTCAGGTACGGCTCGCCGGGGATCTCCCATCCCCCATAGCAGGCGTCAAATTCGCCAAAGGGCCGCTCCGTGGTTGACGCCCCACGCCGGGGCGAGGCATAGTTCCAGGTAAACATCGCCCCATCACGGGCTACATCCCACATCGGACCGGCTTCGAGCATCACGACATTGGCCCCCGCCTGCGTAAGTACATAGGCAGCCATCCCCCCACCAGCGCCCGACCCAATAATGCATACATCGTATTCGGAAGCGCGCTGCAACACTTGAGGCATAGCTTCTCTGCAAAGTGAATCGTTACCAAAGTATAGGCATAGCAAAACTCAGCCTCAAGCCCATGTTTGGGTGAAACGCGCATTTTGGAACCGCTACCCAAATGCAATCCCCCTTGCATCGTAGGGCTATCGCTTAGATCATGTGCGTTTAAGTGGAAACCGAAGGGCCGTTGACCATGCCGTACGTAAATGCAACGCCAACAGCTACATTTGTCCCTCCGACACGTACCGAAACCCAGCGGGAGCGTGTACCCGTTCGCATTTTCGACAATCCTGCCCAGATGGCCCGGGCTATAGCAGAACACATAGCCAACCTGATCCAACAGCGACGTGCAGAAGGGCGAAAGGCTGTCCTAGGACTGCCTACGGGCTCGACCCCCATTGGGGTTTACCAAGAGCTTATCCGCATGCACCGCGAAGAAGGGCTCGACTTTTCGAACGTGGTCACCTTCAATCTGGATGAATACTACCCTATGCATCCAGAAAGCCTGCAAAGCTATCACCGGTTCATGCGGGAAAATTTATTTGATCACCTCAATATTCCCCCCGAAAACATCCACATTCCCCGCGGTGACCTTCTACCAGAAGAAATCGAGGCTTATTGCCAAGCTTACGAAGAGGAAATCCGTAAAGCCGGGGGACTAGACCTAGTACTTCTAGGGATTGGCCGCAGTGGCCATATTGGCTTTAATGAACCAGGCTCTGGTCCAGAAACGCGCACGCGACTGGTCGTCCTGGATGAAATCACGCGCAAAGATGCTGCCAGTGACTTTTTTGGCGAAGAAAACGTGCCTCGCCAAGCCATCACCATGGGGATTGGGACCATCCTGGATGCCCGCGAAATTATCTTGATGGCCACCGGCGAACATAAAGCGCCTATTGTGCGCCAAGCGGTCGAAGAGCCCCCCAACCGTCAGGTCCCCGCCAGTTTTCTCCAGACCCATCCTAACGCTACGGTTTACCTGGATCGTGCCGCAGCAGGTGAACTCACCCGTGAAAAAACCCCTTGGCTTGTAGGCGAAGTAGTCTGGGACCGGCAGATGGCCAAGCGGGCGGTCATCTGGCTTTCGGAAAAGCTCGGGAAAGCTATTTTAAAGCTAGAGGCAGCCGACTTTTATCAGCATCACCTGCACAGCCTGGTGCATGCTTATCCTAGCGTCGATGCATTGTGCTTGGAAATTTTCGAGGACTTGCGCCAACGCATCATCTATCCGCACCAGCTTTTTAAGCACCAGCGCGTCATCGTCTTCAGCCCCCATCCCGACGACGACGTTATCTCCATGGGCGGCATGCTCGACAAGCTGGTGGCCAATGAAAATCAGGTCACGGTAGCCTACATGACCAACGGCTCGGTAGCCGTTTTTGATGCCGACGTGCGGCGCTACCTGCGCTTCGTCGAGCTCAGTCATGAGATCCTCGGCCTCGAAGGGGAAGCACTGGCCCGCTTCCGAAAAAGCCAGCAAGAAATTTTGGACTTTTTGGCTCGTAAGCAGCCGGGGCAAGTGGACCTGGAGGTAATCCAAAAACTCAAAGCCCACATTCGCTATGCTGAAGCGGTAGCTGCTATTGAGGTTATGGGGCTTTCGGCCAAGCATGCGCGCTTTTTGGATATGCCGTTCTACAAAACGGGAACGGTGCGCAAAGACCCTATTGGCGAGGCTGACATCCGGATTGTACTCGAACTGCTCGAAGAGCTTCGACCGCAGCATCTTTTTGTGGCAGGAGATCTGTCGGATCCGCATGGCACCCACCGGATGTGCTACACAGCCATCGGACAGGCGCTTGAACGCTACCACCAAAGGCATCCCCGCGAGGAATGGCCCTTGGTGTGGCTTTACCGTGGCGCCTGGCAGGAATGGGAAGTCCACCAGGCCGATGTCTTTCTACCCCTGTCGAAAGCGGACCTGGACCGCAAAATCGAGGCCATCTTCAAGCACGAAAGCCAAAAGGACCGTGCGATGTTTCCAGGAGCCTACGACGACAGGGAGTTTTGGCAGCGTGCCCGAGACCGCAACCGCGGCACGGCCGAAACCCTTAACCGCCTCGGCCTTCCTGAATTCTATGCCGCAGAGGCTTTCGTTACCACCTATGAGATGCCTTAAGTTCTGGAGCCTGGCCGGCTGCTAAGCGGGCTGGTTTTGGAGCTTCCTCCGGCTGCGGCTTCACCCACGCCGACGATCACGCGGCCGGCCACGGCTCCAGAGACTTGCACCCCTCCACATGCCCAACGCAAAGCATTCAGACTTTAGCAGATGCTTCTGCCAGCATGCGCCGAGCCAACAGCAACGCACCTTCAACAGGCCGCCGCTGCTCGACTTCGACAGACCAATCCGGCAAAACGCTTTGCAGCTTTCGACACAGGCACTCAACGTAAAACGGCTCTCTGGTTAGCCCCCCTGCCAACGCAATGCACGGCCTGACTGCTTCAAGCTTCCAGAGCAGCCAATCTACTTGGGCCACCAGTTGGGCCACTTGTTCTTCCACAATGCGCAAAGCTACGGCATCCCCTGCCCGAGCAGCCTCAAGCACCACGGGGGCAAACTCCTGCACCGGCCAGCGATCTTGGTAAACATGGTGAATAATCGCGTCACGCTCGCTAAGCCCAAAGCGTTCGGCTAGCAGCTCACGCAACCGCGTAGCCGGCCCCCCATCTAAGGCGTGGGCTACGGCCTGCAACCCAGCCCGGCCAAGCGCAAACCCACTTCCTTCATCACCGAGCAAATAACCCCAGCCTCCGACCACCTCAATCTGACCGCTAAGCGAGCGACCCAAAAGCACTGAACCAGTACCCGCAATAATCACCACGCCACTTTCGCCCTCAAAAGCGGCCTCCAGGGCGATCTCCGCGTCGTGCACAACGCGAACCTGGACACTCCGGCCACCATCGGAGAGCACCTGCTGTAGTCGCCGAGCAACCAGCTCCTGATCTTTTTTGCGCCCAGCCCCAGCAATCCCAGCACAAATAAAAAGACCTATAGCACCTACATAGTGACGCAGCGCTTGCTCAATCAGCTCCTGAAGGACTGCAACCGTCTGCTCAAAACCTACCCGCTGCAAATTCGCCCCCGGGCCATAAAGATGGACGCGCGTCTGCGTTAAATCTGATTCAGCCAGCAGCTCTGTGGACGAACCGCCGACATCCAATCCGATAAATAGCTGTTGCGTATCCACAAACGACCAACTTTTTAAAGGTTAACCCCTTCGTTTTTTACCCCATCCGTCCTCCCCCCACTTGATTTCATCCATTGTCCTGAAGAAACAGGTAGCCTCCTATTTGAGGCAAGATGGGAACGATCCCAAAAATACGCTCCTGCCTCTTGGAATCGATCCCTAATTATCACCCCATCTTGTTCCCCCACAAGGGTTCCGCTATCATGAAAATTGTGCACAAGTTCACAAACAAACAAAAAGCGCCATGCAACACCGCTACCCTAAGAACTACAAAAGGTGGTTATGCCTAGGCATGCTGCTTTTCGGGGCCACCTCTGCACAGGCACAGGTAGCCGTGCGCGGCATTGTCCGCTCTGCAGATGATAACAGTCCGCTCCCTGGGGTCAACATTGTGGAAGTGGGCACAATGACCGGGACCACGACCGACGCCGACGGCAACTTTGCACTCACGGTCAGCTCTGCTCAGGCTACGTTACGGTTCTCGTTTGTAGGCTTTGAGACGCTAGAGCTTTCACTAAACGGCCGTACCTATGTAGAAGTTTTGCTGCGGCCTTCAGTGGCCGTTTTGGGAGAAGTGGTCGTAACAGCACTAGGGATTGAGCGCCAAAGCCGCGCTGTCGGCTATGCGGTAAGCCAGGTCAATGCCCGAGATCTCGTTGCGGGCACCGAAACGAACTTCGGTAACCTGCTGCAAGGCAAAGTGGCGGGCCTAGAGATCAGCCCAACCGCAGGAGGCACAGGGGCTTCAACAAGGATTGTGATTCGCGGCGTTTCGTCGCTCACCGGCGACAACCAGCCGCTCATTGTGGTCGATGGCGTCCCTATCGACAATACTACGATCGGCTCGGCCGGAATGTGGGGCGGCTTTGATGGCGGGGACGGAATTTCAAGCCTGAACCCAAACGACGTGGAAAGCATCTCGGTACTTAAGGGTGCAGCAGCCGCAGCCCTCTATGGAACGCGCGCCCGCAACGGCGTGATCTTGATCAACACGCGCTCCAAAAAGGCATGCCCAGTGGCTACAATGCCACCACAATCCAGAACCATCCAAGCTGGACCGGAGACTTGGCCGACTACTCACGGGTTAATCCCTTGCTAACCGATTTCGACGATCCGGTCTTCTTCTTGACCTATGCCCAAACGGCCTTGCTACGGGCCGAAGCGGCCGTGCGCGGGTGGACCAGTGAAAACCCGGCAACACTGTATGCCGAAGGCGTGCGCGCTGCTATGAAACAACTCTCCCTCTACGACGCAGGTGGGAGAGCCGACATCTCGGACGCTGCGATTAATGCTTACCTAGCTGCAAATCCTCTCAGCAACGACCCCAACGAGGCCTTGCGTCAAATCAACGAGCAGTACTGGGTAGCTTCTTTTCTCGATGGCATCGAAGCTTGGGCTAACTGGCGACGCAGCGGCTATCCCATACTCGAACCTGCCCCCGTGGATGATCCTAACCCGTATCCCGGCAACGTGACCAACGGCCAAATTCCACGGCGCCTCCCCTATCCGGTCACCGAAGGCGTGCTCAATAAGGCAAACTATGAAGAAGCCCTTAGCCGTCAAGGCTTGCGGGGAGACCCCAGCGACATGGCCGTTCCCGTCTGGTGGGACCGACCCTAACCTGTTAGGTACTTTAAGGCCCGCAGCCTCGCGGCTGCGGGCCTTTGACTTTATGTTGGGAGCGGTCCCTAATCGATCTGCAGCTTGTTTTTCCTGCATAGGGCGGTGTATCCTTAAAAGGAATGCAAATACCTACGCTGCCATGGACCCGCTGAAGTCGTTTATCTACGGGGCTTTGCTCCTTACTGCCCCCGCCTTTGCCCAGTACCCTGCAGCCGAGCGCATAACGCTCTATTGGGGCCTTTCGGCCAATCAAGAAAACGGCCGCGCACGCTGGGAGCTGACCTTGGTCAACCAAGACACGGTGGCACTGCCAGCTTCAGGCTGGACGCTCTTTTTTAACTTTATGCGCCCCATCGACGCCCAAAGCGTCTCGCCTATGGTGCGGCTTACGCATATAAACGGTGATTTTTACCGACTAGAGCCTACCGAAACGTTCACCCCTCTTCCAGCTGGCGCGCGCCGTACGCTAACGTTTGAATCTTTGGGTCCCATCCTTAAAGCCATTGATGCCCCAACGGGCTTTTATTTTGTATTTCGCGATACTGAAGGCCAAGCGTTGCCGCCCGCGCCAGTACGCGACGTGCGCATTTTACCCTTTGTCTCCGCCTTTCAAACGCAGAGCCATCCGGCAGATCAGCGCCCTAGTCCTACCCCAGCGCTCGATTACTACCAAAATGCCTACCTCCACCTGCTTCCATCTGAAACCTTGATTCCCGTTATTCCTACCCCCTACCACCTTTCCCGTCAAACGGGCAGTTGCCAACTCGATCGCGCGACAACCATCACCTATGAGCCTGCTTTGGCCCGCGAAGCGGACTTCTTAGCCCAAGCATTGACACCCCTTTTAGGCACGCGCCCGCACCTGGTCGAAGGCGGTGAGGTTCAAAAAGGCATTCGGCTTCAGCTGGGCACTGTGCGCCTTCCGGATACGGGTCAACAAGTCTCCAGCGAAGCCTATCACCTCCTTATTCACCCCGCTACCGGCGTCACGATCACCGGCAGCGATCCAAGCGGTGTATTCTATGGCATCCAAACGCTCCGGCAACTCATCGATCCGAGCCAATATCGCCAAGCCAGTGGGGCCTTCTCGTTGCCTGCGGTAGAGATCATCGATGCACCCCGCTTTGGCTACCGTGGGTTACATCTGGACGTAGCCCGCAACTTCCAGCCTAAAGACGTGGTGCTCCGGTTGCTCGACGTCATGGCCCTTTACAAACTCAACCGGTTTCATTTTCACCTGACCGACGACGAAGGCTGGCGGCTGGCGATTGATGGCCTGCCTGAGCTAACTGAAATCGGGGGTTGCCGAGGACACACGGAAACCGAGTTGGACTGCCTCATCCCTTCTTACGGCTCAGGCCCTGAGGCCGGACGGCTACCCGGAAGCGGCTACTACACCCGTGAAGACTTTATCGAAATCCTTCGCTATGCCACAGCCCGGCACATCGAGGTGATTCCGGAGATCGACATGCCCGGCCACGCGCGTGCTGCTATTAAAGCTATGGAAGCCCGCTACGCGCGCTTAAAGGCGAAAGGACTCTCTGAGTCCGAAGCCGCTGCCTACCGCCTGATTGATCCGGCGGACACGTCCACTTACCGCTCTGTACAAGGCTGGGACGACAATGTGATCAACGTTTGCCTGCCTTCGACCTATCACTTTTTAGAAAAAGTGATAACAGAGCTCCAACGGCTGTATGCCGAGGCCGGGGCCCCACTGCGCGTGGTACATACCGGTGGCGACGAAGTGCCTCACGGCGCTTGGAGCGGCTCTCCAGCCTGCCAAGCGCTGATGCGGTCCGAAGGGATCCAGGATCCGGCCGAGCTACAGCCATATTTTCTGCAACGGTTTCATCAGATCTTGAGGCAGCGGGGTTTGCGCACAGCAGGATGGGAAGAAATCGCCCTTGTTAGTACCGAAGAAAACCATCGGCGCGTCCATCGCCCTAATCCACGCTTCCGCAACGAAGGCTTTCTGGTTTATGCCTGGAACAACATTTGGGGTAGTGGCGCCGAAGATCATGCCTATCGGCTGGCCAATGCCGGCTATGACGTGGTGCTTTCTCTGGCCTCAAACCTATACTTTGACTTGGCCTACACCAAACACCCCGAGGAAGCGGGGCTCTACTGGGCAGGATTTGTGGACAACGATACACCCTATCGCTTGGAACCTTTCGAGCTGTTTCTAGGTCCCCTCTATGACTGGCTGGGCCGGCCGCTGCCGCCGGAAAGATTTGCGCACCATGAACGGCTGACGCCAGAAGGCCAGCGCCACATTGTCGGCATTCAAGGACAGCTCTGGGGGGAAACGCTGCGCACGCCTGACCGCGTCTTCTACATGGCCCTACCACGCCTGCTCGCACTGGCCGAACGGGCCTGGGCCCGGCAACCCGAATGGAGCCAAATTCAGGACTCCGACGCCCGCCGTCAGGCTTTCGAGAAAGCATGGAATGAATTTGCTAATCGCCTAGGCCAGCGCGAGCTGCCCCGCCTAGATGTGGTGTATCCTGACGCCTCCTACCGCCTACCTCCGCCAGGAGCTGTGGTCGAAAACGGCTATCTAAAAGCCAATGTGGCCCTACCTGGCCTAGCCATCCATTACACGCTCGACGGCAGCGAGCCCACACCAGCCTCACCCCGCTACACCACGCCCGTTCGGCTTGAAGGCCACGGCGAAGTGCGGCTGCGCACATTCGACACCCGCGGCCGCGGCAGCCGTAGCGTACGCGTTGTTTATTAAGTACGAAAAAGGCGATCCAAAAGCTGCTCCAAAACGGCATGCAAAGGCTTATAGGCCTCAAGGGGCTGGGCCAGAAGGGTCTCTGCAGGCTGCACGTAGGCCGAACGCTGCCGGGCAGCATCGAGCTCGGCTCCCCCAGCCTGGACCAGTGCGGCCACGCTCTCAGGCGTCATTTCCAAGTGAAATTGTAAACCTAAGGCCTGATCGTTCCAGAGAAAAGCCTGGTGGGCATAAGCTGCACTTTCCATAAGATGCACTGCCCCTGGCGGTAGGTCGAACGTGTCCCCGTGCCAATGAAAAACCATTAGCTGATCCGGAAGATCAACCAGAAACGGACAGGAGCGACCTTGCGGCGTACGCCATACGGGAAACCAGCCGATTTCGGGCTGCGGGCCGGGATAAACGCGCCCACCCAACACCTCAGCCAACAGCTGTGCTCCTAGGCATATCCCGAGCACGGGTTTACCAGCCTCAAGCACAGCACGTAAAAATGCTTTTTCTGCACGAAGCCAGCTGTAGCGGTCTTCATCGTAGACCCCCATAGGTCCCCCCATGACAATCACCCCGTCGACAGTATCGGGAGCGGGCAAGACATCCCCGGCAAAAAAACGCGTAAACGCAAGGCTATAGCCGCGCTGCTGTGCCCAAGGAGCAATCTGCGCTGGCCCTTCGAAGGCAACATGCTGAAGCACGTGAAGCTGCATTGTTTCACAGCTAAGGCCTAGGATCAAGGTTAGAAGATACGTTTTTTAGCATCGCTGCGCCGAATTACAGATCCCAAAGGATCGATTGCTTCAATGACCCAAAGGCGTTAGCCATACAAAGTCGCCCAATCCCCCATGCACTTGAGGATCGAAGCGAGAAGGATCGGCAGCGGGCCGCCAGATCAGGACAAGCCCTCGGGTCCCGGGTCGATAGCGCGCAAGCATTTCTGGCGTACCCAACCCTCCCGCTACATGAAAGGCACCTGTTAGGTGTACTATGAGGGCCTCAGGCTGGCGCATCAGGTGCTTGGCCAAGGTATAGGCCATCATGGCATCTCGAAGCGCCTGGGCATCGAGCAACCGTTCCGGATCCCCGCCATGCGGACCGCTGTGCCCAGTGCGCTGCATGAAATCTAGGAACTGCTTTCGGTACAAGGGCGAAGGATTAGGATAAGGCAATGGGGGCAAATAAGCATATGCCCGAGGTGGGAGGTCATTTAAGGCTTGGCGGCCTAGACGGCTAACGCGGTTTACATAGCGCTGCGGGGCATTCGCGGCCAGGACCGGCCAGCCGTGCAACCGTGCAAATTCTACCAAGGGTCGATAGTCGCGCTCGTAGTTGGACCATGGCCGCGCTGCTTCCAAAAACTGCGCCTCGGTGATGAGCCCCTGCAGGTACTCGTCGAGCACAAGCTGCACGTCGCACTCAAACATTTCCAGTGAAAGTACCAGTGGTCGCTCTTCGCCCAAACGGGCCTGGAGCTCCTGAAGCACCTGGAGCTGCAACCGATGGGCCACGGTGTCGTCGTGCTGCTCGCCCAGGAAAACTACTTCTACCGATGCCATCGCGTCAAGCAGCTCTGGGAGCGAGGCCTGCCGCCCATCACCGAAGAATAATCCGGGTGTTGAGACCTGTGCCGCAGCCGAAAGGCTCCAAAATAGCCCAACCGCCCAAACGCCTTTGATCGTAGAAAGGCTTGGGCGTCTGTGTTTACATGGCCATGCCACCGTCGACCTGGAGTACGTGGCCTGTGATGTAGCTGGCTGCTGGAGAAGCCAGAAAGAGCACCGCTTGGGCAACGTCTTCTGGCGTGCCTGGTCGTCCGAGGGGGATGCTGTTTAACATCGCCTGGCGGGCCTGTTCAGGTAAAGCAGCCGTCATGTCTGTCTCGATGTAACCAGGGGCGACCACGTTCACCGTAATCCCCCGGCTGCCCAGCTCTCGGGCAAGGCTTTTCGAGAAACCGATAATGCCAGCTTTTGAAGCCGCATAGTTGGTCTGTCCAGCATTGCCCATGATACCGACCACCGAGGAAAGGGTGATGATGCGGCCACTGCGCTGGCGCATCATGGGACGGTAGACCTGCTTACAAAAGTTAAACACGCTCTTTAGGTTGGCTGCCAGCACGGCGTCCCAGTCGGCTTCGGTCATGCGGAGCAGCAAGTTATCGCGTGTAATGCCGGCATTGTTTACAAGCACATCGATCGTCCCCCAGGCCTCTAGGATCGCTTCTACAACCCGGCCTGCTGCTTCAAAATCGGCCGCATCGGCTTGAAAGGCCAGGACCGCCGTACCATGTTGTTCAAGTTTTCTTTGCAGTGCTTCAGCCTCTTGCACCGAGCTGCGATAGGTAAAGGCAACGCGAGCGCCCGCCTGGGCAAAGGCCTCCACAATGGCACGCCCGATGCCTCGGGTTCCCCCGGTCACCAGGACCGATTTACCGGAAAAGTCGAATGTCATAGGTCAGTGCTTTTGCTGGAGCAGGGTTTCCAATTCCTCGGCTGTACCTACAGTGAGGACCTGAACCTCACGGCCTAAGGTGCGCCGGACCAAACCGGCTAAGACATTCCCTGGTCCAACTTCCCAAAACGTGGCAATGCCATCGCCTTGCATGCGACGTAGGGTCTGGGTAAAGCGAACAGGAGCCAGCATTTGCTCCACTAGCCGATCCCGAATTTCACTGGGATCTCGGCTTGGTGCAGCCGTTACGTTGAGATAAACTGGACACCGAGGCACATGCAGCGGCACATGCGCAATGGCTTCGGCCAACTGTCGGCTGGCTTCTTCCATAAGCGGCGAGTGAAAGGCCCCACTCACCGGAAGCATCACGACACGGCGCGCCCCCTGCGCTTGGGCTTTTTCCACGGCCCGCGACACGGCTTTCACCTCGCCAGAGATCACAACTTGTCCTGGCGCATTATAGTTCGCTGGCTGCACCCATCCATATCCCTCGGCAACGGTCTCCTGGCAAAGTGCCTCGACCGCTGCGTCTTCTAATCCCAGGATTGCGGCCATGGCACCAGGGTGCTTGTGACCAGCCTGGGCCATCAGCTGCCCTCGTAGGCGCACCAGGCGGAGTCCCTCTTCAAATGAGAGTGCCCCAGCTGCTGCCAGTGCGCTGTATTCACCCAAGCTATGCCCAGCAACAGCATCAGGATAGCAACCTGCCGCCTCAAGCACCGCCACCACCGCTAGGCTATGCACGTAGAGGGCTGGCTGCGTGATCTCGGTCTGAGCCAGCCTTGCGGCGGCAGCTTCTGGGTCTTCGGTAGCGTTACCGAACATGTAGGCCGTCAGGTCAAACCCGAGCAGCCGATTAGCCGCCTCCAAAAGGGCTCTTGCTTGGGAGAAACGGGCCCATAGGTCTTGGGCCATTCCTACGCGTTGTGAGCCTTGCCCAGGAAACAACCAGGCCTGCGCCATAGGCAAAAGTTATGCGCTTGTTGCAACGGCAGCCCTTTCAGCTTCGGCTACCACTTTGTCGCCATCGTAGGCCCACTTCAGATAGGCAGCACCCCAGGTGAATCCCCCTCCGAAAGCGGCCAAGATGAGGTTATCGCCCCGCCGCAACTGTCGCTCCCAGTCGTACAGGCACAAGGGGATGGTTGCCGCCGTGGTGTTCCCATACCGGTCAATGTTGACCATGACCTTGTCGGCCTCAAGTCCCATGCGACGGGCTGTAGCATCGATGATGCGCAAGTTGGCCTGATGAGGCACCAAGTAGCGCACCATCTCGGCTGTTAGGTTGTTACGCTCCATGATTTCGACCGCTACCTGCGCCATGCCTTCAACAGCCAGTTTAAAGACCGACCTGCCCTCCTGATACAGATAATGGAGCTTGCGGTCAACTGTCTCATGCGTAGGAGGGTTGAGACTACCGCCACCCAGCATGCACAGCAGCTGCCAGTCGCGACCGTCGCAGTATGCTACCGAATCGATCAGGCCACATTCTGGATCGGGTTCAAGCAGCACAGCAGCCGCAGCATCCCCAAAGAGAATACAGTTGTTGCGGTCGGTGTAATCCGTGATCGTGCTCATCTTGTCGGCCCCGATTACCAGCACACGCTCATGTTTGCCGCTTTCGATAAAGCGGGCCGCGGTCGACAGCGCAAACAAAAAGCCACTACAAGCTGCAGACAGATCAAAACCCCAAGCCCGACGCGCACCCAAGTTGGCTTGGACCAAGCAGGCGGTGGCTGGGAAAAACATATCTGGGGTGACGGTAGCCACGATGATCAGCTCAACCTCGTCGGGATCCATACCGCGCTTTTGCAGCGCTTCACGCGCGGCTTCTGTAGCCATGTAAGAAGTTGCCTTATCTGGATCCCGAAGGATGCGGCGTTCGCGAATGCCCGTTCGCGTTCGGATCCATTCGTCAGAGGTATCGACCATCTGCTCTAGATCCGCATTGGTCAGGCGATCTTCTGGCAGAAAGTGGCCAACAGCCGTAATGGCAGCGTAAGGCATAGGGTTCAAGTTCAGGCTGGATGAAAAGCTTCGGCAATAGAACGCACAACGTCTTGTTCGACCATCTCCGCGGCAGCCCAGATCATACGCGCAATCGCACGGGCAGAAGAGCTGCCATGTCCGATCACGACGGGACCGTTTACGCCCAGCAGGGGGGCACCTCCGTATTCTTCGTAATCAAAGCGGCGCAGCACGTTGCGCAACAGTCCCAGTACCAGCCGCTGCTGCGCTTCCTCAAGACCTTGGGCTTTCATTTCCTGCCGTAGCATTTCCACAAAGGCCGTCACCATGCTCTCGCCTAGCTTAAGCATGATGTTACCCACAAAGCCGTCGCAAACCACCACGTCGGCAGCATGGTGCATGAGGTCGCGCCCTTCAATATTGCCCCGAAAGTTAATATCAGGAGCCGCTTGTAAAAGTTCGTAGGCAGCTTTGGTTAGGGCATTACCTTTACCAGGCTCTTCGCCCACGTTCAGTAGCCCTACGACCGGATGCGGGAGTTGCCACACCCGTTCCACAAACACCGATCCCATCCGAGCAAACTGCAGCAGGTGCTCCGGCTTGCAGTCGACGTTGGTGCCAATGTCAAGCACCAAGCAGCGGCCACGCGTAGTGGGGAAAAAGCCTACAACCGATGGACGTGCAATCTCTGTTATTCGACCCAGCACAAAAAGCGCCACTGCCATCACTGCCCCTGTGTTGCCTGCACTGGCAAAGGCATCAGCCTGCTTTTGCGCCACAGCCTGCAATCCCAGGTGGATTGACGAACGGGGCTTGGTCTTTACCGCGCTGGCCGGCGACTCAGCCATACCGATGACTTCTGGGGCATCGATCAGCACCAAGGCTGCATTTTCCTGCACCCCTCGCTGCTGCAGCTCCGCTTCCAAGAGGGAACGCGGCCCAAAAAGCTGAATTTGCAGGCGCTCTGGAGCTTCCCGAAGCGCCTGCAAAGCCCCTTCAACGACTACTGCTGGCGCGGCATCGCCGCCCATAGCATCTACCGCAACGCGAATGGCCATGTGCTCGTTTGCCGTTTAGGTCTACGGCTCGAGGTGCCAAAATACAACGTACCGCCCTAAGATGCGACAGGGTGGCCCGTGTTTTAAGCGAACTCTGCCACGTCGACGACTTTGCGCCCGCGATAGTAGCCGCAGGAGGGGCAGGCGTGATGCCGCAGCCTCATGTTTCCACAATTGGAGCACTCCACAAGCGGCAATGAGGCCGTTACAAGTTGGCGATAGTAGACTGCCCGCCGCTTACGCGTGCGCGCCTTTGAGTGTCTACGCTTCGGATTGGCCATAATCCAAAAGGCTTAGATGGTGGGTGTAATTAACAGTTTCGCAATCGTCGCAGTACCTCCCAGCGCGGATCCATCGGCAGAGCTTCTTCTGGCGATGTCTCTGCAGCGCCAAACTGTGTAGGCAGCGGGAGGGCCTCTGCACCCGGCTTGACCTTCCGCAGCGGAATGGCCAAAAGCAACGTATCCCGCACCACGTCTGTTAAATCTACATACCGGTCCGAAGGCCTCAGCTCCCGCACCTCTTCCACATCAGCCCGCGCGATGGCCGTGCCTGGCGGCGCATAAAACAACGTATAGCTACCTTCAATGGCCTGTTTAAACAGCTCCAGCGTGCGGTCACACTCTAAGGTAGCTGTGGCTCCCGCCCAGAGGTGCACCAGCAATCGCCCATCGTAGTAGTCCAGCGTCAGCTCGACGCGGATATCTTCAAACACAGCTGGGTCTAACTCCAGCGCCTCAGCAGACGGCCTTAGGGTCAGATGCTGGCCTCCAGGCCGCAATGCCGTTAAATCAAGCCGCACCATGACACACCCTCCCAAGCACTGTCGGTAAACAACCGCAAACCAACGAGGTGGAGCATTCAGAGTTCCCGGAAATATCCAAGTGAAGCCCTCAAAACCCTCTCTACTGCACGGATTTTCTAAGCTATTTTCCCTAGAAACTCGGCAGGACTTCACGCAACAGGCCAAACGCCTTGCAAAACGCCGGGTTCAAGACTTTCCCTAAGCAGTAAGGTTCAGCATCGTAACATTACACAGCCCAACTTGCGGTTCAGCATCCGAAGCTGTAGCATTACTTTACACCCGGGTAACAGGCGCGGGGAGTGCACAAGCCTCTCTAAAACTGTGGATAACTTGTGCAAAACCCCGCCCAAAGTGCACAACTGCCTGCTTTCTGCTTTTGCCCTGTGGCTTTAGGCAAAAAGACGTGAATTTTAACCACACCTTAACATTACAAGTGTTTATAAAACAAATACTTGTATAAAACGAGCACATGTGGACAACTTGTGGAAAACATACTGGAGCTATAGCAGAAGCAACCACGTTACCCACAGGAAACCCACAGGTTGTGCATAAGTGGTGTATAACCTATGGCGTGCTAAAGCCGTGTGTATGGAGTTTTCTGCGTTGAACACCTTGCCAACATTTGTGACGACACCGCCTGCGGGCATGGAGCGAACACCAGAAGCAGTCTGGAAAGCTTGTCTCGAGATCATTCGAGACAACGTCAGTCGGCAGAGCTACAAAACCTGGTTTGAACCGATTAAGCCGCTCAGCCTTGTAGAAGAGGCAGAGCAAATTAAGCTGACGGTACAACTTCCCAGCCGGTTTTACTATGAATGGCTAGAAGAGCACTACTACAGTCTGCTGCGCAAAACCATTACCAAGGTGCTGGGGCCGCGGGCGCGCCTGTTTTATAAGATTGTAATCGAGAAAGAAGACCCCGAAAGTGGCTTTGAGGGCGCCACAATGAGCCTGCCAGCCCGTACGACGGAAGAGCCCCCTCCTGTGCCCCGCCCTGTGGCCTCACGACAAGAACCCTTGGAAGAAACCACCCCTACGGCCCTTTTACCCCCTTCAGCAGCCGAGCCAAGAAAAGCAGAACCGGTTATCGCCCATCCGTTTGCCATCCCTGGCATCCGCCGCATTCAGGTTGATAGCAATTTGGACCCCGACTATACGTTCGACCGATTTATTGAAGGCGACTGCAATCGCTTAGCCCGGAGTGCTGCCCTAGCTATTGCCAAGCAGCCAGGCACGACCAGTTTTAATCCTTTTCTGGTTTACGGCGGTGTCGGTTTAGGAAAAACCCACCTGATTCAAGCTATTGGGAACTATGCCCGCCAGTACCGCACTGCGGAAACGATCCTCTACGTCTCTAGCGAGCGCTTTACGAATGAATTTGTACAGGCCATCCAGCACAATCGGATAAGCGAGTTTTCAATGTTTTATCGCCAGATTGATTTGCTTATCGTAGACGACATCCAGTTCTTTGGAGGCAAAGAGAAAACCCAAGAAGAGTTTTTCCACATCTTCAACGCACTGCACCAAGCGGGCAAGCAGATCGTGCTTTCCGCTGACCGGCCACCGCGAGAAATTCCTGGCATTGAAGAACGCCTGCTCTCTCGGTTCCAATGGGGACTTACGGTCGACGTGCAACCGCCAGACTTAGAAACCCGCATCGCGATTCTGCGCCGCAAAGCCGAAGATGAAGGCATTGAACTCAAAGACGAAGTCATCGAGTTCATTGCCCATCACATCAAAAGCAATATCCGCGAGCTGGAAGGGGCTTTGCTTCGCCTGGTGGCCCATTCTGCTTTCCATAAGTGCGAAACTGACATAAACTTAGCCCGAGAAGTGCTGCGCGATCTGATTAAAGACACCCGTGTTACGCTAACGGTTGAGGAAATTCAACAGATCGTCTGTGAGTACTTCCGGATTCCTCCCGACCAAGTGCGGGCCAAAACGCGCAAACGCGAGGTCGTGCAAGCCCGTCAGGTAGCCATGTACTTTTGCAAACACTTTACCCAGCACTCGCTAAAGTCCATTGGCCTGTATTTTGGCGGCCGAGATCACTCCACGGTCATCCACGCTATCCAAAGCGTACAAGACCAAATGGAGACAGATCCTAATTTCCGTGAACTCATCGAAGCGCTGCAGCATAAAATTTCCTTGCGCAGCCGCTAAGCTTGAACAAAGATTTTTCTATATTTTAGGGGACAACTTCCGAAAGTCTTTCTAGAGGGGTTATGCGTTTCACTGTGAACTCGACCGATTTGCTTAAAGCCCTTACCACGGTGGCCGGAGCCGTACCTTCCAAGGCCACGATGCCCATTTTAGAGTGTATTCTTTTTGAAGCTAGTGGCGAGACGCTGCTGCTGAAGGCCACAGATTTAGAAATTTCCATTGCAGAGCGACTCGCGGTCCGCATGGAACCACAAAACGGAACGCTTGGAGCCCGACGCGTCGCCGTACCCGCCCGTCGACTGCTCGAAACACTGCGTGCCCTACCAGACCAGCCTGTCCAGTTCGCAGCCGACGAGTCCTTTACGGTAACGCTGACCACCGAGCAGGGACATTATAAAATGGTCGGCTTCGACGGTGCCGACTATCCCGCGTTGCCTGAACTGGAAGAAGCCCATACGATTTCTATTGAGGCACAGCTCATTCGGCGGGCCATCCAGAAAACCGCGTTTGCAGTAAGTAAGGATGCGCTTCGCCCTGCCATGATGGGCATCTTTTTCCAGATTTTGCCTGAAGAAGGACGCGTTGTCTCCACCGATGGGCACCGCTTGGTGCGCTTCCGGCTTCGGGAGTTGACCTATCCTAAACCTTTAGCTTTTATTGTACCAGAAAAGGCGACCACGCTGGTGGCACGCTTGGCCGCGCACGCCGATGGAAGCCTCACCTTGCGCGTAGGCGAACGTCACGTTGCCTTTGATCTCGGTAGTGCACGCATCCTTAGCCGCCTTATTGACGAAGTCTACCCCAACTACGAAGCGGTTATTCCGCTGGAAAACGACCGGCGCCTAACCGTAGATCGCAATGCATTTCTGGCTGCCGTTAAGCGCGTAGGCCTATATGCTTCGACCACAACCAACCAAGTACGCCTACGCCTAGAAAAAAATCACGTAGAAATTGCTGCCGAAGATATCGAGCGGGCCAGTGAAGCCTACGAGCGCATTCCCTGTGCCTACGAAGGGGAGCCTATGGTGATCGGCTTTAATGCCAGCTACCTGACCGAAGTCGTAGGGAACGTCGATTCCGATGAAGTGGTGCTGGAGTTTAGCTCGCCTAACCGTGCAGGGGTGGTTACGCCGCATGACCAGGCCGAAGGGGAAGACCTACTGATGCTGATCATGCCGGTCATGCTCAACACGTACGCTTAAGACCGCCGCTCAAGCGCAGCTAAAGCCTCAAGCAGACGCTGGGCTTCTGCCGCATGCGGCCCTTCCAGCTCAACCGCTTGCAAAAAGGCTTGGCGTGCAGCCGGCACATCCTCCAAAAGCAGTTGCACCTTGCCCAGCAAAAAGGCTGCTTCATGCCGCAGCAGTGGAGAAGCCTCCGGCTGGGAAACGACGTGTAGAAGAAGCGCTGCGGCCTCTTGAAGCGGCGCTTTGCGGTAATGCGGAAAAAGCCCTAAAACCGAAGTGTATGCTTGACGTAGCTGCGCAACAGCCTGCCTATAAGCCGCTTCGGGACCAGCACTTTCCAAAGGCTCACCACGATACGTGTCCACCTCCAACAAAACAGGCGCAATAAACCCCAACCGCTCCAGCTCCGACTGCTGATGGCGACCCCAGACAAACAGGGCGCTGTAGAGCGCAGCAAACCCCACCACCACCAACGCCCCACGCTCTACCCAGCGCCACCGACGCCCTTGCCGACCTAAAACGCGAGCAGAGCGGTCTCCCCAATGCTTTGCAACGCGTCCTGAACGAGCTCCCAGCGGTTCGCTACACCTTACCTCTTCCAACGCTTCGGCTTCAATCTGGTAACCCGTAAGCGACCCAAAGTGCTGAACGGCATCAAAGCTCCCGATCAACGCCTGCAATCGATCGGCCAGCACCTCGAGCCGCTGCTGCAGTGCCACGTTGGCCCGCAGCTCAGTTTCCAACGCACTAAAATAGGCCTGCACTTCAAGTGGCAGGGTTCCTGAAAAACGACGGGTCACCAAGTAATAGGCCAATAACTCTTCAAACCTGGATTCCCCTGGGTCAGGATGCAAAGGACGTAAAACAGGTGTAAGGGCTTTGATGGCTTCCAAAAGGGGTTGCCACTCTGGCTGCTCCTCCTGAATCTGCTGAGCAAGGACCCCCTGTTCTTCCGCAGCAAGCCAAGGATATTGCAAAAGCTTTTGAACCTGGAAATCTCTCATACCCCTCACCCCTCTTTTAAGCAGTTCTTTTCTTTAAAGAAACCTTGCCACAAGTTCCGTAACCTTGGTGCTAGTTTTTTACGCTTCAAGCAAAGCCCGAAACTCTTGCAATTCCGGATCCGTGCGCAAACGTTCCAATGCGCGGTGCAGATAAACCCGAATCGTAGGCGGTGGTTTACGCAAACTTCGGCTGATTTCCTCATAAGACAACCGCTCTAGCAAAGCCAATCGCGCCACTTCCCGCAAAAAATTCGGCAGACGCCCAATCGCTGCTACCACTGCGGAAACCCATAGGGATAGATCCTCCGCTTGCAAGCTATCGATCGGCTCTTCGCTCCCCTCCTCTTCCTCATCGACCAGGGCGTCTGGCCGCATCTGGTGCCGCAGATGGTTTAAAAAAGCATGCCTGCAAGCACTTGCCACCCACGCCACAAACCGCTCAGGATAGCGCACCGAGTCCAAATTGCTACGCAGCCGCAAAAAGGTCTCTCCCACCAGCGCTTCCAACCCTACCACCGAAAGCCTGGGGTTCTGCAGCGCCTTGATGAAAAAATACCGCAACACGTAGCAATACAGCCAAATTTCCAACAACTCTTGTGCCTCAGGTGTTCTATGCTGACGCCAGCGCACGTAGAGTTCTCCTACACGCGTGTAGTCGTCCAAGGAAAATGGCAAGCGACGGGCCAGCACATCTATGGACGTCAATTCAGCGGCAGGCTCCATGTGCATCAGCTAACAGGTTAGACGTCAGCTACAGGATAAAAACTTTTGCATCAAGAATAAAGGAAGAATAGTATAAGCAGAAAACCTTTTGTTGTGAATGGCGTGGGAGGGGGAGTCGTTCGTGGAACGGCTACTACATTGACAAACGACAATAGAATCCCTAACTTTTTAAGCTCTGTATGCGGCAGCTCCAGAGAGCTGAAGCGTTTTTAAGGTTAAGCCAGGGGCGCTATGGACGTTATCAGCTATAAGACCTACAGTGCAAAACCGGCAGAGATCTCCCGTACGTGGTACCTTATCGATGCAGAGGGTCAGGTGCTGGGCCGGTTGGCGTCTCGCATTGCGGCCATCCTGCGTGGCAAACACAAGCCGACCTTTACGCCGCACGTTGATGGAGGCGACTTTGTGATCGTGATCAATGCCGACAAAGTACGTTTGACTGGAAAGAAAGAAACCAAAAAGCTCTATTTCCATCACTCAGGCCAGCCTGGGGGAGCGCGCTTGCGCTCGCCGGCCTACATGCGCCGGCATCGGCCTGAATTTCTCATCGAGCATGCTGTACGAGGCATGCTGCCCAAGGGGCCTTTAGGACGCCGCATGTTTCGCAAACTCAAAGTTTACGCAGGCCCTTCGCATCCCCATGGAGCACAGAAGCCCACAGAGCTGACGCTGTAAGGAGCATAAGACGATGAACGCTACCTTAACGCAGTGGATTGCCGTAGGCCGTCGGAAAACAGCTACAGCGCGTGTGTATTTGCGGCCAGGCACAGGCCAAGTTACAGTGAACCGCCGTCCCTTTGAAGACTACTTTCCGCTGGAGTGGCGGCGCAAAGTGATTTTAGCTCCCTTGGAGGTGACGGGGACGTTGGGACAGTTCGATGTGTTGGTTAACGTGCAGGGAGGAGGTCTTAGCGGCCAGGCCGAGGCCGTTCGCCATGGTATTGCCCGCGCATTAGTCGCCTACAACCCGGAGTTTCGCAAGCCGTTGCGTGAAGCGGGCTTTCTGACACGCGACCCGCGTATGGTCGAGCGCAAAAAATATGGTCAGCCCAAAGCACGCAAACGGTTCCAGTTCTCCAAGCGATAATTTTCTTGTTCATCTCCCATACCTCCCGATGCCTGGTTGGGTGGCTGCAGCGCATGCAGCTTGGCCAGGCAGTAGACGGAGGTAGTGGCCTAACCCAAACCAAGTAAACCATGAATACACCGGAAACTCCAGTCGTCGAAACGACAACCCCTTCAGCGGTAGCTGCTGAAGCCCCTGCGCCTGAAACGCGACATCGCGTGACCATTGAAGAACTCCTCAAGGCGGGTGTGCACTTCGGCCACCTGACCAGTCGATGGAATCCCAAAATGCGCCCCTTTATCTTTATGGAGCGCAATGGGATTCATATTATTGATTTGGTCCAAACGCAGCAACTTCTAGATCGAGCGGCTGAAGCTGCTGCCCGTTTTGCCCGGCAGGGGAAAAAAATCCTCTTTGTAGGCACCAAAAAGCAGGCACGCGACATCGTACGTGCCCAAGCCGAGGCCTGTGGCCAGCCCTACGTAGTTGAACGCTGGCTGGGTGGCACCTTGACCAACTTCCAAACCATCCGCCAGAGCATCCGCCGCATGGAAGAACTGGCCCGCATGGAAGAAGAGGGCATCTTGAGCCAGCTTAAGAAAAAAGAACGGCTCATGAAACAACGCGAGCGGGAAAAGCTGGAGCGGACGCTCGGCGGCATCGCGCAAATGGCGCGCCTTCCGGGTGCTTTGTTTATTGTGGATGTGGTGCGCGAGCACATTGCGGTCAGTGAAGCCCGCAAATTGGGCATTCCGATTATTGCCTTAGTGGACACCAATGCTGATCCAGAGCTGATCGACTACCCGATTCCAGCCAACGACGACGCGGTCAGGTCGATCGAGCTCATTACTTCGGTGATCGCCAACGCCATCATCGAGGGCGCCAAACAGCGAGAGCAGGAAGAAGCTGCGCGTAAGGCAGAGAAAGAAAAACGTGCCCAAGAAGCTGAGGCCACCAAAGAAACCCGCGCCAAAAGACGTTCCAAGAAAGAATCCTGATCTAGAAACCTATGGCCATCTCGGCACAGGATGTTAAACGGCTCCGCGAAATGACTGGGGCCGGCATGATGGATTGTAAGCAAGCCTTAGAAGAGGCTGGAGGCGATTTTGAGGTAGCCATTGAGCTGCTGCGCAAAAAAGGCCAAAAAGTGGCGGCCAAACGGGCTGAGCGTGAAGCAAAAGAAGGGCTAGTGGTCACGGCCGTTGCTGCCGACGGACGTGCAGGAGCGATTGTTGAGGTAAACTGCGAGACCGACTTTGTCGCTCGCAACGAGGAGTTTGCCACGTTTGCCCGCCAAGTAGCTGAGCTGATTCTCCAAGCCCAGCCTTCGGAACTGACAGAGCTCCTGGCGCTTCGCCTGCCAGACGGCCGCACGGTTGAAACAGCCTTGCTGGACCTGACGGGCAAAATTGGCGAAAAGATCGCTATCCGTCGCTTTGCGGTGCTCACCAGCGATCAGGGTCGCATCATTTCCTATGTGCACCCCGGCTCACGCTTAGGCGTGCTTGTCGAAGTTTTCGGCGATGGCCAATTGGAAGAAGCCGGACGGGATGTGGCGATGCAAGTAGCTGCCATGAATCCACTGGCTGTTCGTCGCGAAGAAGTCCCTGAGTCGGTGCGCGCCAAAGAACTGGAAATTGCCCGCGAAGCCGCACGCAACGAAGGCAAGCCCGAACACATTCTGGACCGCATCGCCCAAGGGAAACTGGAACGGTTCTACAAGGACCATGTGCTGCTCGAGCAGGCCTTTATCAAGGACGCTACGCTCAGCGTAGCGCAGCGGCTAGCGCAGGCGGGCGTCAATGTGCGACGCTTCGTACGCTACGCCCTGGGAGACTAACCCAGCCTAACCCGAGCCTCAAACGGTTCGGGTTTTTTTGCGCTGGGCAGCGCTCACAGCTGCCCGGCGCGTTGCCAAACCTACCGTTTTCGCGTAGCTTTGGGGCAGCAAACTTGCCGCAGCTTGCAAAATGAACGCCGATGCAGACACGCCGGCGCGTCTTGGACGACCGCGCTACCGCCGGATCTTGCTTAAACTCAGCGGCGAAGCCCTGATGGGCCAAAAAGCCTATGGCATCGACTGGGATGTGCTTGAAGCCTATGCCCAAGAAATCCGCCAAGTTGTTCAACTGGGCGTTTCGGTTGGGATTGTCATTGGTGGGGGCAATATTTTTCGCGGTGTGCAAAACGCACGACGCGGCATGACCCGTGCCCATGCCGACTACATGGGCATGCTGGCCACCATGATTAATGCCATGGCCCTACAGGATGCGCTCGAACAAGCAGGCCTAGATACGCGCTTGCAGTCGAGCATCAAAATGGAACAGATCGCCGAACCTTTCATTCGTCGACGTGCCATTCGCCATCTGGAAAAGGGGCGCGTGGTCATTTTTGGCGCTGGTACTGGGAACCCCTACTTTACCACCGACACCGCTGCTGCCCTGCGTGCTTTAGAGATCGAAGCCGACGTACTGCTCAAAGGCACCCGCGTCGAGGGCGTCTACTCCGCAGATCCAGAGCGCGATCCCGAAGCCCGACTCTTTACCTCTATCCATGGACGCGAAGTCATCCGGCGCGATCTGAAGGTAATGGACATGACCGCTTTTACCCTCTGCCGGGAAGCCGGACTCCCTATTGTGGTGTTCAATATGAATAAACAGGGCAACCTGCTACGCGTCGTGTGTGGCGAACCGGTGGGCACGCTGGTCTACTGGACCGAAACGCCCCCTACTTTCGCCGAAGTGGCCCAAGCCTGAATCCTCGTAATCCATTAAATTCTACAGGAAAGGGCAATGACCACCATACCGGACGAAACCTTACAACTGATCTTGGAAGAGGCACGCGAGCACATGGAAAAGTCGCTCGCACACCTGAAATCCGAGCTGGCCGCTCTGCGTGCCGGCCGTGCCACCCCAGCTATGCTCGAAGACCTTCGCGTTGAGTACTACGGCGCGATGACGCCGCTGTTGCAGCTGGCCAGCATTACCGCACCCCAGCCCGATTTGCTGATCGTGCAGCCCTGGGATCGCTCCGCCTTAGGGGCCATCGAGCGTGCCATTATGCATGCCAACTTAGGGTTGACGCCCTCAAACGATGGGACGATCATTCGCATCCCCGTGCCTCCGCTTTCCGAAGAGCGCCGTAAGGAACTGGTCCGGGCAGCCCGGGTCCGGGCTGAGGAGGCCCGCGTGGCTATTCGAAACATTCGCCGCCACGCCAAAGAGGAAATCAAAAAGGCTAAGGATGAAGAACACTTGCCCGAAGACCTCTGCCACATGGCCGAGGAAGAACTGCAAAAGCTAACCGACGCCTACATCGAAAAGATTAATCATCTTTTGGAACGCAAGGAAGCCGACATTATGGAAGTGTGAGACGCCCAGGAACCCTCACACCGCGCATGCCATAAAGTGGGTGTGTTACGGAGAGGTGCCCGAGCGGACGAAGGGGCACGCCTGGAGAGCGTGTGTACCGCAAACCGGTACCGTGGGTTCGAATCCCACCCTCTCCGCAATCGGCCGGGTTGCGCATCATTGCAACCCGGCTTTTTGTGTCACTTTGCCGCAAAATCGTTATGATTGCCAGCATGACCGGCTTTGGGCGAGGGCAGGCAACAGTGGAAGGCGTGACGGCCACGGTTGAACTTCGCTCTGTCAATAATCGCTACCTGGATGTCAGCGTTCGTTTGCCGCGCTTGGCTGCAACCTATGAGCCAGAAGTCTTGCAAACCCTTCGCCAGCATTTCCAGCGCGGCCGCATCACCCTACAGGCCGACCTGAAAGTAGCCGGCGGGCTATCCGGGCTTTCCCAGCTCAACCTTGAACGGGCTCAGCTATACCTCAAACAGCTCGAAACGCTCCGCGCCCACACAGGCCTGACCGATCCGGTGCGCCTAGATCACTTGCTCGCCTTCCCCGACCTGTTTGAAAAACCCGAGGAAGGCGAAGCCGACGAGTGCATGCGCCAGGCGCTCATGCAGGCCCTCTACCAGGCCATTGAGGCCTTAAAGGCAGCACGCCTTCGCGAAGGAATGCTACTCAAGACGGATCTGGAGACACGCTTAGAAACCATTGCCCAGCGTTTGGCAGCCATCGAAGCCCGGGCCCCCGAGCGCTTGGCCGAAGCACGCGCTAGACTGCAGGCCCGCGTCCAAGAGCTGCTGCGCGAAACCCCAGTAGATCCGAGCCGCTTAGAGCTCGAAATCGTGCTGCTGGCCGATCGACTCGACATCACCGAGGAATGCGTGCGCCTACGGGCGCATTTGCAGCACTTCCGTGAAGTACTCACTTCAACGGAGCCCAGTGGCCGCCGGTTAAATTTTTTGGTACAAGAACTCCACCGAGAGGCCAACACCATCAGCGCTAAAGCCAACGACGCAACGATTAGCCTACTTACGGTAGACATCAAAGAAGAACTGGAAAAGCTTCGCGAGCAGATTCAAAACATCGAGTGACGGCATGCCAGAGCCTCGCCTCGTCGTGCTTACCGCCCCAAGCGGGGCTGGTAAAACCAGCATTGCCCGCCGCGTGCTCCAAGCGTTTCCCAACATGCGGTTTTCGGTTTCGGCCACGACGCGCCCACCCCGACCAGGCGAGCGCAACGGGGTGGATTACTACTTTCTTTCCGAAGAGGCCTTTCGCGAGCTGATTCGGGACGGTCAGTTCGTAGAGTACGAAGAAGTCTACCCAGGGCGGCTTTATGGCACACTTCGAAGCGAGATCGACGCAGCTTCACGTGCCCACCCCGTGCTGCTCGACATCGATGTCAAGGGGGCCCTCCGCATTAAAGAACGTTTTGGTGAGGAGGCTTTAGCGATTTTTATCAAACCGCCCTCTCTTGAGGTGCTGGCGGATCGGCTGCGCACGCGGGGCACAGAAAACGCGGCTGCCCTGGCCGAGCGGCTTGAACGTGCCCGCATGGAACTTACGTATGAAGATCGCTTCGATGCGGTGGTGGTGAACGATGACCTGGAACGGGCCACGGCCGAAACCCTAAATCTGGTGCGCTCGTTCCTTTCTCGCCCCTAATGCTACCCGACCATGTCTACAGGCGCAACCCTTTCCTTGGAAAACCGCCGGATTTTGCTGGGCGTCTGCGGCAGCATTGCGGCCTACAAGGCCGCAGAACTGATCCGCTTACTAAAACAGGCGGGCGCCGAAGTGCAGGTCATCATGACCCCCGACGCTACCCGGTTTATTACCCCACTGACGCTAGGAACCCTCTCAGGCCGTGATGTGCTGGTGGATCTTTTTCCGGAAAACGCAGCGCATGCCTGGACCCAACATGTGCATTTAGGGCGATGGGCCGAGCTGGCGCTGGTAGCTCCCGCCACGGCGCAAACCCTCGCACGCCTGGCACAAGGCTTTTGCGACACCATGCTCGCGGCCACGCTCCTTTCAGCACGCTGCCCAGTGCTGCTCTGCCCGGCTATGGACCATGACATGTACCATCACCCGGCCACTCAGGCCAATCTAGAGCGGCTACGCCACTACGGCTACGAAATCCTAGCTCCTGCATTTGGTCCCTTGGCCAGCGGGCTTGTGGGCGATGGCCGCCTGCCTGAACCGGAAACCATTCTGCAACACGTAGCTGCGCTGCTGCAGCGAAAGGCGCAGCTTGCTGGCAAACACGTTCTGGTCACCGCTGGCCCTACGCGAGAAATGATCGATCCCGTTCGGTGCCTCACCAACCCTTCAACGGGCACTATGGGGTTTGCGCTGGCGCGCGCTGCCGCACGCCGCGGCGCACGCGTCACGCTTGTTGCTGGACCCACTTTGCTTCCTACACCCGCCGGTGTCACCCGAATCGACGTCGTTTCGGCCCAAGAAATGTACGAGGCCGTCGTCCAACACGCCGAAACTGCCGACCTTATCCTTATGGCAGCCGCTGTTGCCGATTACACCCCAGTAGAAACTTCGTCTTCCAAGCTTAAAAAACATCAAGAAGAGCTGTTGCTGCATCTTCGGCGCACACCCGACATTCTGGCTGAGTTGGGGCGTCGCCGCCGCCCTGGGCAGATTCTGGTCGGATTTGCTATGGAAACAGACCATCCATTGGAAAATGCGCGGGCTAAGCTGGTGCAGAAACAAGTGGACTGGATTGCGCTGAACTGCCTCAACGAGCCTGGTGCTGGCTTTGGAACCGGCACCAACCGCTTGACCCTACTTCATCGCGACGGCTACCAAGAAACGCTGCCCTTACTCCCCAAAGAAGAAGCCGCCGAGGTGCTGCTAGACCGCGTGTTGCAACAAACAACAACGTGAATCTCCAAGCGCCTATTGTCCCCAGCATAGAAAGCCCGTACCTTTTCTTAAGGTGCTTTCCTAGAATCTGCCATGCAAGCCTTACTTGAAGCCCTGCGCGATGTGCTCCGTCAAGAGTACCGGCTCTTTGGGCCCGTGGCTTTCTGGGGAGCATCAGGCTATTCCCGTTTCTCCTTAAGGACTATGACAACCGCTGCTGCCTCCCCCGCACCTTATGACCGCATTGCCGCCCTCATTCCGCCGGATTCTCCCCTGCATCGCCTCTCAACCCTGGAAGCGGTGCGCCAGTATGTAGCGCAGACCGTACTGGTTCCGATTGATGCACACCGTCTGCATGCCGTGTTTGGAACAGGAAATCCTAATGCCGAGCTGATGGTCATTGGCGAGGCGCCAGGAGCTGAAGAAGATCGGCAGGGCGAGCCTTTTGTTGGACCCGCAGGTCAGCTGCTGACCAAAATGCTGGGATCGATTGGTTTTAAGCGTGAAGAGGTCTACATCACCAACGTGGTCAAAAGCCGTCCGCCCCAAAACCGAGATCCACTACCTGCAGAAATCGAAGCCCATCTGCCGATCTTGTACAAACAGATGGTCCTCGTTAAACCCCGTTTGCTGCTGTGCGTAGGACGCATAGCTGGGGGCGCTTTGCTGGGCCGCGAGCAGTCGCTGCGCTCGCTTCGCGGGAAGGTGCATGACTTTTACGGCTTGCCGGTTGTCGTAACCTACCATCCCGCAGCGCTTCTTCGTCATCCGCCTTGGAAGCGGCTGGCTTGGGAAGACCTGCAATTGTTGCGTGCCTGCTACGACGCCTTACAGAATCCTAAGCAGTCATGATGAAATATTGGTCTACGTGCAATGGCTGAATTTGAGGAGCGTCCTCGGCTAAGCATTGGTTCAGAAGAAACGCCGCCCTACCCGTTAGAGAAGCTAACCGGTCCGGTGCGTCGCGTAGCCCAAGTGCATGCGCTGCATCAACAAGCCGGGCGCGTCCCGCCGCAGGCCATCGAGGTGGAGCAGGCTGTGCTTGGCGCTATGCTGATTGAACCCTCGGCCATCCCTCGAGCAATCGAAATCCTCACTCCCGAAGCCTTTTACGACGGACGCCATCAGCGCATTTATCGGGCTGTAATCCGACTGTTTGAACAGGGTTGCCCGGTTGATGCGATCACGGTGACCGAAGAATTGCGGCGCTGCGAAGAACTTGAGCAGGCCGGTGGTCCGATTTATTTGGGCGAATTGACCAGTAAGGTCGCTTCAGCCGCCAACGTCGAATATCATGCCCGCATTCTTGCAGAAAAGGCGCTCCTGCGGCGCATGATCGAAACCATGAGTCTTCTTATTGGCCGTGCTTATGAGCCCGGCGCGGATGCTTTTGAACTCCTCGATCAAGCCGAAGCCGAAATCTTTCGCCTCTCAGACGCTCAGCTTCGGAAACCAGCCCGCTCCATGAGTGAGGTGGTTAAAGAAACCATCGAGCGGCTGGAGGCCATTCATGGGCGACCGGGGGGCATTACCGGTGTGCCTAGTGGCTTCCATGGGCTCGACAGCTTAACCGGCGGCTGGCAACGCAGCGACTTAATCATTATTGCCGCCCGGCCTTCTATGGGGAAAACCGCTTTTGCCTTAAGCTGCGCCCGCAACGCAGCACTGCACCCGCACTACGGCACAGGGGTGGCTATTTTTTCCCTGGAGATGGGGGCGGAACAACTTGCGCAGCGCCTGCTGACTGCTGAAGCCCGCGTCGATGCCCAAGCGGCCCGCACCGGCCGCCTACGCGACGAGGATTGGCGCCGCTTGGCCCGAGCAGCCGGTCGGCTCTCCGACGCCCCCATCTTTATCGACGACACGCCCGCCCTAAACGTCCTGGAACTGCGCGCCAAAAGCCGCCGCCTTAAGGCTGAGCACGACATTGGGCTGATTATCATCGACTACCTTCAGCTCATGCGGCCAACCCGCCTGTCGCGCAATGCGAACCGCGAGCAGGAAATTGCCCAGATTTCACGTGCGCTTAAGGCGCTGGCCAAAGAGCTCAACGTTCCTATTATTACGCTCTCGCAGCTCAACCGGGCCGTGGAAACGCGCGGCGGCGACAAACGACCGCAGCTTTCAGACCTGCGCGAAAGTGGTTCTATCGAACAAGACGCCGATGTCGTTATCTTTATTTACCGTCCTGAACGCTACGGAATCACAGTCGACGAGCACGGAAACCCAACCGACGGTATTGCCGAAATCATTATTGGCAAGCAGCGCAACGGTCCTACCGGTACCGTTCGTTTGGCATTTATCGACCAGTACGCCCGCTTTGAAAACCTGACGACGCACTATACTTCGCCCCTAGCTACAAGCAATCCGACGGGAGCGCTAAGCGATGTGGCACCAGAAGCGGAAGAAGCCCCTTTCTAAGAAAAGACCCATGTTCAAGAAGAGGTGACGGGCGGATTCGAACCGCCGTACGAGGCTTTGCAGGCCTCTGCCTAGCCACTCGGCCACGTCACCTTTGGCGAGAATATGTTACGAAAGATGGCGCGCAGAGATCCTTAAGGAAGGGAATCAACGTCACGCTAGCCCACCGTGTTTCGCGTTTTCGCGTAGCTTTTGCACAGCACCCTACGGCTGGCAGATCCAGAGCTGGTGTGCTGCGTTAGCCCCCGCCCGAAGCTGCACCAGGTACACACCGGCAGCTAGCATAAGCGGCAGGGTTGTCTGCCAACGGCCAGCCGGTTGTAGGCCTGCTTCATAGCGGAACACCTGGCGCCCTAGCAAATCCCAGATTTCTACCACTACGGGTGCCGGTACGGCTAGCGTTGCCGCAACCGTTAGTTGTCTTGTCCCTGGGTTAGGGAAGAGCTCTAGCGCCAAGGGCAGCGCGGGTTCTTCTGGCTGCTTTGCTTCAAGCACATAGGTCCGCCACTCCGGCAGCTCCTCACGCGTTAGGACGCGTTCGCTATGGTAGGCGCGTCGCAGGCGTTCGGGATCAATTCCTCGAAGAAAGTTATCGGTCCAGATCGAAAACCAGCTCCACCAGATGCCGTAGTCGGTGATGATTTCAGGGTCAGGTAGCGTACCCGATTCGGTTAGCGCTATCAGCTTGCGGCCGCCAAAAAGCTGCTCAAGCTCTCGCCAATCCTCTCGCATGAGCGCTTGCGGATCGTTGGCATACACGTCGCGGCCCACCACATCCACATACGCATCGCCAGGGTACCAATCGACGGCTGCAGGCTCGTGCGTATAGACCCAGATCAAGTGGTGCAGACCATGGTGATGCACGAGCCGGTGGTAAAGCAGTCGCCAGAGCTGCTTAAACGGCTCCGGGCCTTTTGCACCCCACCAGAACCATCCACCGGCTGCTTCATGAAGCGGCCGCCAAAGCACCGGCACATCAGCTTCTTGAAACTTTCGCAATTGCACTGCAATGGCATCGATATCGCGCAGCAACAGTCGATATCGCTCAGAAGTGGTGTCGGCCAGCGCAGCCGCGACATCGAACGTAGTGCAGCGCGTGTAAAAGCCATACCACCAGTAACAGTCGCGCGCCGGATCCTGAATGAGGTCGGTTGGGGCATTCCAGTGCCACATGAGCGAGACAATCCCGTCCTGCCCAGCCCAGGCAATCCAATCTTCTGGCCTTTGGTGATGCACAACACCATACTGCTCACGCGAAGGAGAGTAATCGATGAGATCAAACGAAACCAATGCCGGCTGCTTACCAGTCACCTGCTGAACATAATCGATCGCGTCAAAGTCCGAGCGATACGGGTTTTGCTGCTGTCCGGATAGAACGTACCGGCCATAGACATCCCGTAAAAACGCAAACAACGCCTGTGCTGAAGCCGTAGCCAGCGAGTCGGCAAGGCGAGCAGGCGGCTTTGTCGGGGGTGGATAGGCAACAGGCTCTAGGCGAATATAGTCTACTGCAGCCCCGTTTACCCAAAGGGCCAAGGTGTGCTGCCCGTGATCCAGCCAGATCTCACCGGCGGAACTTTCCTGAAAACCAGCACCACGCTTAAAAAAACTTCCAGTACGCTGCACGCTATCCACACGCAGCCCGTAAGCCACAAAACGCGGCGCAAAGGCTACGCGCACCCAAAGCCGATACACACCCCGGGAGGCTTCAAACGAAAAGCGTACACTATCCCCCGAGGCCTCAAAACCCGTGACATATCCCCATCCAGAAAATCCTGTTAGCGTAGAATCCACATGCACGTTCCCAAGGAGCTCGGCATCCTCAGCTTCAAATTGCACCTCGCTAGCAGTCCCCCAGACCGAAAGCCAAACCAATAGGAATATCATGTCCAAGCTCCATTTGTCCATTGAATGGATGAAATATAGGCTTGGGGAACTATTTCAGACAAATCTTGAAAGATGAAGGTAGTCGTTGGCGTGGTCAGCGCAGATTTTCATATTTTCATCAAAAAATCGGTGCCATGTGGGGGCTGCTTTTGGGGCTTACGCTTTTGGCGGAAAGCCCGCCCATCGTTTACCGGGTGGTTTTGGCCGATGAGCCGATCTCGCCGGCTACAGTTCGGCTGCTTGAACGCAGCTTGCGGGAAGCCCAGCAAGCGCAGGCCACTTGTTTGATTATTGAACTGGACACCCCAGGGGGACTGGTTGCGTCGACGCGGGATATTGTTCAGCTGCTGCTGCGCAGCTCTATACCCGTGGTGGTGTACGTAACGCCTCCAGGCGCCCGGGCAGCTTCGGCCGGTGTTTTTATTACCCTGGCAGCGCATGTAGCAGCCATGGCACCAGGAACCCATATTGGCGCAGCGCATCCTGTGCAACTGGGCGGAGGATCGGCTGCACCTTCCGACACGGTCAGCGACCCCATGTCCGAAAAGATCCTCAATGATGCCATAGCTTGGGCGCGTGCCTTAGCCCAGTATCGGGGGCGAAACGCCGACTGGGCTGCCCGGGCTGTTGCTGAAAGCCAGACGCTTACAGCGCACGAAGCTTTCGCCCAAGGGGTTATCGACCTGGTGGCTTCCAGCCTGGATTCCCTACTGCAGCAACTTGACGGGCGAAGCCTCACCATAGGCGATCAGCCGGTGAAACTGCAGACTGCTGCAGCCTCGGTGCATACGGTTGAACGTTGGTGGGGCGAGCGCCTACTGGCCGCTTTGTCTAACCCCAACATTGCTTTCTTGCTCTTAATTTTGGGCTTTTACGGCTTGCTTTTTGAGCTTTACACGCCGGGCTGGGGCATCCCAGGAACGCTAGGCGCTATTTTCTTGATGCTAGGTTTCTACGGCCTGTCGATTTTGCCGGTCAATTATGTGGGTTTGGGGCTGCTGCTCTTGGGATTGGGGTTGCTGGCAGCTGAAGCCTTTGTGTCGAGTTTTGGCCTACTCACGCTAGGAGGGGTCGTGTGTTTGGTATTAGGCGGCCTGATGCTGATCGAAAGCCCTATGGGGTTTCCACGCCTTTCGGCCGCGCTCGTTGTGCCTGTAGGTATTGCCACCGGACTGATCGCGCTGTTTTTGATTGGGAATGCGTTGCGTGTTCGACGGCAACCTTCTCCGGTGGGCGACGATGCGCTCCTGGGGCAGCAAGTCGTGGTGCACGAAGCGTTTACTCCTGAGGGAGAACGCTACCGAGGCTTTGTTTTTGTGCATGGTGAGTGGTGGCAAGCCATCAGTGCTACGCCTGTAGCTGCCGGACAAGTGCTTCGCATCATTGGTCGTGAGGGCTTGCATTTGCTAGTGCAGCCGCTGGAATCGCATTCGGATCCCCAACCGCAGGTGTAAACTAAACCTAAGGAGCTGCCATGATCTCTTCACTGGGTATCGTTATCGGCATCATTGGACTTTACCTGATCAGCTGCATTCGGATTCTGTATGAGTACCAACGCGGGGTTGTCTTTCGGCTAGGGCGGGCCTTACCCACGCCAAAGGGGCCAGGTATTTTGTTTATTTTCTGGCCAATTGATCGCATGGTACGCGTGAGCTTGCGCACGTTTGTGCACGACGTTGCTGAGCAAGACGTGATCACGCGCGACAACGTATCGGTGCGTGTCAATGCGGTGGTCTACTTCCGCGTGGTAGACCCCATGAAGGCTGTGCTGGAGGTGGAAGACTATCGCTATGCCACAACACAGCTCTCCCAGACGACGCTACGTAGCATTGTGGGACAGGTTGAGCTAGACGAGCTTTTGGCAGAGCGAGACAAAATCAACCGGAGGCTGCAGGAAGTGCTAGATAAACAGTCAGACCCCTGGGGCATTAAAGTGTCGCTTGTAGAAGTGAAGCACGTCGATCTTCCAGAACACATGAAGCGCGCTATGGCCAAACAAGCCGAAAGCGAGCGTGAACGGCGGGCGAAGATTATTCATGCAGAAGGTGAATACCAAGCCGCACAGCAACTGGCCATGGCTGCAGCTACCTTAGAACCCCATCCGATGGCCATGCAGATGCGGTTTCTGCAGACGCTGCTCGAGGTAGGCTCGGAAAACAATACCACCATCGTGTTTCCGCTGCCATTGGACCTGATTACACCCTTCCTCCAACCGGTCCGGTCTCGCCGCACGCAAAAGAAAAGCTGATTAGGAGCAACGCGGGGTTGAAAAAGCACACACTCCTCGGTGCCCCGGGCAGGACTCGAACCTGCAACCGGCGGCTTAGAAGGCCGCTGCTCTGTCCGGTTGAGCTACCGGGGCGCCGCCAAGCTATGTCGGGGCGGCCGGATTCGAACCGGCGACCTTCTGCTCCCAAAGCAGACGCGCTAACCGGGCTGCGCTACGCCCCGATGGCAAAAAGCAAAATGAGCCTACTCCCTGAGCAGGGCACTACTTAAACGGACCGTCTTAGAGATTTTTAACGGCCTGCGGCACTTCTTCCAACGGCACAATCCGCTCCCGAAACCGAATTTGCCCATTGGGCTTTTTTTCGGCCACAACGATCTTGGCCACCTTGACCTGCTGGCGCACTTTTACACGGTCCGTACGCTGGTTCTTGCTAACCTTTGCCATAGTTTTACTTCACCTCCCGATGCAACGTATGCCGGCGAAGTACCGGATTGTACTTTTTCAACTCTAACCGTTCGGGCGTGTTGCGCCGGTTCTTCGTTGTCGCATACCGCGACGTTCCTGGAGCTTCGGTGCACTCCAGAATGATCTTTACCCGGTTTTCTTTCGACTTCTTGGCCATTGCACTTCTCCCGGATGATTTAAAGCTTTATCCCTTGGCGGCGGGCTTCATCCAACACGGCTTTGATCCCTTTCTTATCGATGGTCTTGATCGTTTGGGTCGAAACCCGCAGGGTAACCCATCGACCTTCTTCGGGAATGTAGAAGCGTTTCTTTTGCAGGTTTACCTGAAACCGACGCTTGCTTTTGTTGTGGGCATGCGAAATGCTATGCCCCGCAACCGGCCCTTTTCCCGTCAGTTGATCTCTGCGCGCCATGATCGTTTGGGTCTTTCTTTAAGAATGCGAAGTTAACCGCTGTTTTTTTGCACAGGCAAGGCACAGCGCCTATAAAGCGTAGCTTCTAAGCCCGCGCACCGGCAAAGGTTTCGCAAAATATGCTTAAGTAACGCTGCCGACAGCGCTCGGGGCGTTTTTCGCCAAGAGATACATTTCCTGTAGCGTATCGGCGCGCAATCCGTACCGCAGCGTCTCAAGCGGAAGCACTTCTTCTGGGGCAATATTGCCTAAGTTGACATTAGGTCCCAGACGTCGAACAAACCATACCTGTTGGGCTTTTTGTGGTGCCTCAAAAATAAGATAAGAAGGTTCCACCTGAGCAATGAGTGCTTCAACCAATTCCTCGCGTACTTCGCCCGTTGGATGGTACAAGCCTACGGTTCCACTTTCTCGCGCTTCGCAGATCACCTTCCAGCTTCCGGCTTTCAGCTCGGCCTGCACAGCCTCCACCCAGGCAGCGGGCGGAAGTGCTGCACGAGCATCTTTGGTGCCTACCTCGCTAAGCACCCGGAAGTGAAGGCTTAGATGCCGAATAAGCCGAAGCTTCTCTTCAAGCGGAAGGGTTATGGTGCCATTGGACACTTCCACGTACTGCAGGCCAAGCCGGTCTACAAGCCGGCAGTAGGCATCTAAACAGCCCCGCAGGTAGAAGGCTTCAAAGAGCGTACCGCCTAGATAGACCGGAACGTTTGCTGCGCGATAGCAGGCCAACTTTTGCTCTAAAGAAGGTGTAAGCAGGGAAGTGCCCCATCCTAATTTAACCAAGTCAATATAGGCCCCGGCCACCTCTAGGATATCCTCGGCCTGTCGCACCGAAAGCCCTTTGTCGAGCATCAGCGTCAGGCCGCAAGTTCGGGGTTTTGGGGGTCGGGTCGGGAGCGCAGGGAGGCAGTCAAGCATGGCACAAAAGATTATTCTTCCAGGTGTACGGCTCGGGCTGGAGCGATGGCTGCTGCTCGAGCTGCGGGATACATGGCTGCCAGCATGCAGAGCACGACGGCCGCCAGCAAAACGCCCAGCACATCCAACGGCTCAACAGCCACAGGATAGGCATGGATTAGAAAGGCTTCAGATCCTGCCAAAGGGACCAGCTGAAACTGTTGTTGCAGTAGGGCTAGCCCTACCCCCAGTACGCATCCTAACCCTGCACCGGCTAGGCCAATAAGCAACCCTGCTGTCCAGAATACCTGTCGGACACGCCTGCGGGAAAGTCCCATCGCCTGCAACACACCAATATCCCGCCGCTTTTCAATTACGACCATCGTGAGCGCGCCCAAAATGCTGAATGCGGCTACTACAACAATGAGTGCCAAAATAAGAGAAGCCCCCCATTTTTCTAGACGCATTACTTCGTACAAGCCGCGCTGGAGGTCGTACCATGTTTGCACACGGTATTGGGTAGGATCCAGCTGCTGTTGCAGTAAGGTCTTAATAGTCTCGGCGCGATCGAGGTGGTCCAGCCTCAGCTCAATGCCGTCAATGCGTCCAGGCATGCGAAACAGCCGTTGCGCCTCTTCCAGAGCGATAAAAACATAGCTTTCATCATAGCCCGAAGCCAGCTGGTACAGTCCTCGTACTTCAAAGCGGATCAAGGGAGGTGGCGAAAGCGGGGACATCAAAAGTTGCTCCAGTGCTGGCGCCGAAAGCAACCCGACCTGGCTGGCCGGCTCGGTAGGACTCCCTGGTAACAGCCCCAGGCGTTGGGCCAGAGGCATGCCCACTAAGACGCCAGGCCGTCCCTCCTTTTGCCCTCGCAAATCAACACTGCCGAAAACATGCGTTAATGCCTTGAGGGCCTCAGGTTCCACCCCACGTACAATCACCACTTTGTTCGCCTCACTACTGCCTTCGTAAAGCAACAGCGCCTTGCCTTCGATATAGGCTGTAACCTGCCGCACATGGGGCAGCTGCCGCAATGCTTGCTCCAGCGAGTCCGAAGCGGGAATACCTCCTGGCGCTACGCCAACAATCCGCACGTGTGGATCCACCGAAACAAGCAGATCGCGCACTACCCGATAAAATCCATTCATCACCGAAAGCACCACAATAAGCGCTGCTACGCCTACGGCAACGCCCAGCACAGAAATCCCTGTGATGACGGCTATCAGTGTCACCTGATGTCGTGAAACGAGGTACCGCTGCGCTAATAACAACCGCACGTCCATTTATTTCTCCTGGGCTCCAAGTCCCAAAATAGGCAGAGGGTTGGCAAACCAAGCTTCAGGAACCGTCCCTGGAAAGGTTACGTGATCGGTAAGGATCACCAAAGGCCCATACAAAAACGCCTTTTGTGTAGCCCAACGTACGATCCCATAGGGCGTTTGCCATTGCTGGTAATCCGTCCAGCGATACTGGGCTAGCAGCGCCCGCGGATTGTCGTGCATGGGGTAGGCCCATTGAAGCACCAGGCTCGTTTGCCGATCTGCATACAGCCAGTAACGCGCAGCAGGCAACCCCTCAGCCTGCTGCAGCTCAATCCGTAGCACTTCATACGCTGCGGTACTCGAATCGGCTTCATAGAATCGCAAAACTCCTGCTTCAAAAAGCTGAACCGGAGCCAACAGCCAGAAACTATCGTTGCGATAGCGCCGGTAAGCTTCTTCCAGCAGCCGTTGACTGACCTTAGCGGCTAGGGGCTGACCATGATGGTACACCTGCCCCTCGCGCGTATGCACATTAAAAAGCGCTACGTAGAGCGAGTCCCCCCTTTGCCATTCCAGCCGATAGCGGCCACTAGGCCGATGCCAAAGGTGGCGCGCTACCAACTGGCGCATACCGTCATGAACCACAGCAAAGTCAAAACGAATATAGGCCAGCCGTGCCCAAACTTCTGGCCCACCCCAAGCGCGATATATGCGCATCGCTAGGGAATCGGCACGGGTTTCTACTACAGGTAGGGCCTCCGGTGGAAGCGTAGCTTTGGGAGATTGCATCTGGCATCCCCCAAACCCGAGGAGCAGCACCCCAGCCCTAAAAAACCTCCAGAAAAATACGCTTGTGTAATTCATCCGCAAACCGAGACCTAAGCTTACAGGAGACACTTTTTTGAATTCCCTTTTAAGAAAAGAAATAAACTTTTGCAAACATCGCCACAGTGCTTTATTCCATTGTATGGACGAATTGGAATCATCCTGCGCTTTTCCTATGTCCCGCTACTTGCTCCTATGGGTCTGGGTCATGCTTTCGAGCTCGGCATTCGCCCAACCGCAAAAAGTTGATGACGTAGTGATCGACACCACGCACGCACCAGCCTCCCCGCCTCGCACGTATTCACTTCCTTTCGTGCGTGTTGAAGGCAACCGTTTTGTCGACGAAAACGGCCGCACGCTCGTTTTCCGAGGCGTATCGATTGCCGATCCTGACCGACTGGAGCGCATTGGCAAATGGAATAAAACGCTTTTTGAAGTGATCAAAAAAGACTGGAATGCCAACATTGTCCGCATTCCGGTCCACCCCCAAGCTTGGCGCGAGCGTGGCGCGTCGGCGTACCTAAAACTTCTCGACCAAGCGGTTGCGTGGGCTAATGCGCTGCAGCTTTACTTGATCATTGACTGGCATAGCATTGGTAACTTGCGCACAGAGCTCTTTCAGCACCCGATGTATAACACCACCAAAACGGAGACTTTCCGTTTCTGGAAAACCATTGCAGAGCACTTTCGCCATAATCCGATCGTGGCTTTCTATGAGCTTTTTAACGAACCCACCCATTTTAACGGTACGCTAGGTCGCATGTCTTGGGAAGAGTACAAGGCCATTATAGAAGAAATCATCTACATCATCTACGCGCACGACCAGACCGTCATCCCCCTGGTAGGGGGCTTTGATTGGGCCTACGACCTCACTCCGGTTCGTGAGCATCCCATTAACTTTCCCGGGGTTGCCTACACGGCGCATCCCTATCCTCAAAAACGCCAGCCCCCTTGGGAAGAAAAATGGGAGCAAGACTGGGGATTTGTGGCAAACACGTATCCGGTGTTTGTTACCGAACTGGGGTTCATGAGCGCAGACGGCCCTGGTGCCCACGTTCCAGTAATTGGCGATGAGACGTATGGTGAAGCAATCCTTCGCTACATGGAACAAAAGGGGATTTCTTGGACGGCATGGGTATTTGATCCCGTTTGGTCCCCGCAACTCATCGCCAATTGGGATTTTGAACCTACACCTCAGGGCCGATTTTTCCGTGACAAAATGCGCCAGCTTAACCCACGAAACTAATTTGAAATGCTGTCTTAAGCTTTAAGGGGTTGATTTAAGGACCTGAAAACCGTTTGCGATGCGTGCTCCTGCGGGGTGGGTAGGGTGGATGGTGCTGCTCCTTCCGGCTTGGCAAGCCTGGGCTCAGCAAGCTGCCGATAGTAGTCGCGCAGACCCATACGGAACGGGCTTAGGCTTTCAGATTTTGTTGACCAACAGTGGATTTGGGCTTGGCGGCTATTATCACCGTTCGATAGCTACAGATGTGCAGTTTTTGATCGATTTGAGTTTAAGTGCGGGCAAAGACGAGCGCGAGCAGAAGTTTTACAACCCGATCACGGGTGCCAGTTACATTCAAAACAAGGCAAACTATCTCCTTCTCCTTCCTTTTCAAGCAGGGGTGCAACGGCGCCTTTGGCGTGAGCAGATTGCAGATAACCTGCGTCCTTACGTGCAATTTTCTGCAGGACCGACGCTGGGGTGGGTTTATCCCTACTTTGACGATCGCAACAAGAATAATCGCTATGAGCCTGAGCTAGGCGAGCGTATTTATGATGTATTTCAAGCGCTGCCCAAAGGCCGTTTGCACACCGGTATTGGAGGTATGGTGGTGTTTGGAGCTTATTTTGGCAGTAGCCATCGGGCAGCCCAAGGCATACGCTTCGGCTATATGCTCCACTATTTTCCTCGTCCAGTTCAACTATTAGAAGGCAACACACCCCCGCAGCGCTTTTTTGGAACACCCATAATCAGCCTAACCTTTGGCCGGCTTTACGACCCACGGTTTAGACATTAAATCGAAACAGCATCACGTCACCGTCTTGCACCACGTATTCTCGGCCTTCCGAACGCAGCAAACCTGCCTCTCGGGCAGCTACTTCCGAGCCGCAGCGCACGTAGTCCTCGTAAGCGATCGTTTCGGCGCGAATAAAACCCCGTTCAAAATCACTGTGAATCATCCCCGCGGCTTGGGGCGCCTTAGTGCCACGGCGGATGGTCCAAGCCCGCGCTTCTTTAGGGCCCACCGTGAAAAACGTGATTAACCCCAGCAGGTCATAGGCTGCCCGAATCAGCCGCTCTAGCCCGGACTGTTCCAAACCTAATGCACGGAGAAACGCCTGGCGTTCATTGTCGTCCAGCTCGGCAAGCTGTGCTTCCAACTCGGCACAAATGACCACGACCGAAGTCCCTTCCTGCGCTGCAATCTCTCGTACCTTGGCGACATGAGGATTGCCCTCTCCTTCAGGCAAGTCAGACTCGGCTACGTTGGCCACATAGAGCACAGGCTTTTCCGTTAGCAAAAACAGCGAGCGCATCCAAGCCGACTCGGCGCCGGTTGTCGTGAAGCTGCGCGCTGGCTGGCCGCTGCTCAGCTTTTCGCGTAGCTGCTCATAAAAAGCCAACTCTTCACGCAACTTTTTATCTCCGCTTTTGGCAGCGCGGGCCGTGCGCTCGATGCGGCGCTCTACAGTCTCCAGATCCTTGAGCAGCAGTTCGGTCTGTATGATCTCGATGTCGCGCGCAGCATCAACGGCCCCAGCGACATGAACCACATCGGGGTTTTCAAAGCAACGAACGACGTGTAAAATGGCATCTACCTCGCGAATATGCGCCAGGAACTGATTACCCAACCCTTCTCCCTTCGAAGCGCCAGCGACCAAACCTGCAATATCCACAAACTCGATCGTTGTAGGAGTGACTTTGGCCGAGCCTGCAAGCTCTGCCAGTCGCCACAGTCGCGCATCCGGTACTGGTACTACGCCTACGTTGGGCTCAATCGTACAAAAGGGGTAGTTTGCTGCTGCTGCACCCGCGCGACTAAGTGCATTAAACAGGGTAGACTTGCCCACATTAGGCAACCCTACAATTCCGCAACGCAGAGGCATATGGCACAACTTTCGTGAAATAAACCAGTAAAAGCCAGCCGGTCCCTATCGACGCAGAAGAACAATTGTTCCTTTGGCCCTCTGCAGCAAGAATGCATCGCAGTGTTTTTTTGATAACCTTTTTTTTGGTTTCAACAGTATGGGCCCAGCCTATCCCGCCCGATGAGGGACGCTTTTTACAACTCGGTTTGGCTGTAGCCCCTGGTTTAGGCGTGCAGGTCGGATATGTAGGGCCAAGGAGCATCTATACCATCGAAGGCATGAGCTATGCAGACGCCTCGCCTTCGTTTGCAGGTGGTGAAAAAAGTCTGCAGCTTTCGGCAGCCTTCGGGGCTGCACTGCGGCTTACCGGTATGCTCCGAACGCTGGGTAATGCACCTCTGCCGTACGATCTGGATATTGGCCTGCGGGCAGGACCCAGCTTACTGTTTACATCAAATGAAACACGCGCCCAAAAAAATCAGCGCTTTGGTCTGTTTCTAGAGCCTTTCTTTCGAGCAATCTCCGCCTTCGGAAAGCGGCAGTTCTTCTTTGGCGAGTTTGGCCTGCACCGCCCCTTTTTACGTGCTGGATTGTGGTTTGCATTTTGACGCAACCTTTGCTAGACCAAATCCTGGCGTGGAATCGAGAGAAATACGCGTTCCGGCAAGCGCACAGCAGTCAGCCGTCCCAGCCCGGGATGCGAGTAAACGCACCCCGTATCGATTGCAATAAGTCGTTCTCGATTGAGAGGCTCGGCAACCGGCGTATGCCCACAAACAACCGTTTTTTCCCAAGCCAGACGCGGAGCATTTAGGTGATCCCGCTCCCAAAGAAAAAGCTCGGTGTGGGCATAACGCTTCAGGTTTTCAGCAATGGTCAAATCTGGCTTTAGCCCCCCATGAACAAAAAAGAACTCTGGGGTATCATAATACAGCTGCGTTTCCCGAATAAATTGCTCATGGGATTCAGGAATGCGTACGCCATTTCCACGGTAACTGTTAAGGGTGGTTAGCCCTCCATTCATGAACCACAAGTCCACCTCTCCCCGGTCCAGATATTGGAGCATCAGGGCCTCGTGATTTCCACGCAAAAACACACACGATATTTCCTCGCGCAAGCGAAGGAGCCGTTCAATGACCCCCCGGGCATCAGGCCCCCGATCCACATAATCCCCGATAAAAATCAGCTGATCTTCTGTGGTGGGAGCGAGTTGCTCCAGCAAAGTCTCCAGCGTACGCACGCATCCATGAATGTCTCCAATAGCAATCAGGGCCATGCCTGCTATGATTTAGACTGTTGCTGGGCTGCCAGCCGTTGAAGCAGGGTCTCGATGCCAATCAGGCCACGGCCAGATTTTTTTAAGCGCCCTTGCCGTTGCAAATCAAGTACCACGGCATCTAAAACCCCGTTGACAAACGATCCACTTTTTTCCGTGCTATACCTTTTGGCTAGTTCAATCGCTTCGTTCATAGAAACCTTAGGGGGGATATCTTCAAAAGTTAGCAATTCGCAAATAGCCATTCGGAGGAGTAAGCGATCGATTAAAGCAATACGGGTTAAATCCCAATTTTGGACATGCGCTCCAATGAGGCGGTCCGCTTCTTCACTATAATCTAACGTGCGTAGAAAAAGACTAATGGCAAAACGCAGTGCCGCGGCATCTTCTTTTAGAGCAGGACGCAAAATGGTCTCGATGACGTGCTCGGCCGTGTCATGACCGACCTCATAGGCATAAAGGGCCTGCAACACCCGCTCTCGAACCTCACGTCGACGAGGCATGGCCGTTTGCTTTAAAGAACACCTTTAGGACGTTTACAGCTTTGCTGCAATTCTTCAACCTTAGGAAGGTTCTGGCTAAAGCGCGGGATTCACAGCTTGTTTGCGGCACGAGTTACAAGAGAGACGCACCAGTGTCTTCTAAAAATGGGCTAGATCCTTATGCCCGTGGGCATGTTTCGCAATGCACCGCTTGCCTGGACGGCTATTTGCCTGAGCCTGGGGATATTGCTTGCCGATCGGTTAAGCTGGCCAGTTTTGGTTTGGCTTGCCGTAGCTGCAATCGCTGGGGGGATCACGCTGGGTTTGCTTTTTAGGAAACATCGCTCGCTGTTTTTAGCCCTTCCTTTAGGGCTGCTGTTTTTAGGCACGGGTGCAGCTCACTGGCAATTGTGGTTTTCTCCTAGGCCGAACTCGATCCCCACCGATACTACCGCGATCGCATGGGTTACTGTGCGTAGCGCGCCACAACCTACCTCTTATGGCTTACGCTTTAGGGCAGAGGTGCAAATGCTCCTGGTGGGAAAAGACACGTTGCGCCTTCCTTTTTTTCTGGAAATCGTGGTGTCTGGGGTAGACACTTTACAGCATGGTCTGCCTGAGCTCCGTTGCGGCGACCAGATATTTGTGGGTGGACGCTTAGAGCCTCTTCCAGCCCCTCGAAATCCGGGACAGATAGACCACCGGCCGCGGCTGCGTCGCCAAGGTGTTGTTGCTCAGCTAAGGGTTCAAGACCCCCGACTTTTACAACCTATAGTCTCTGGCCAATGCTTCCCCTATAGCTGGCTGGAGCCGCTAAAACGCCGCATCAAGCAGGACCTTACGCAAGCCATTCCAGATCCGGAAGCGCAATCTATCGTGCAAGCCCTTGTGCTAGGGGATCGATCGGGCTTGCACTGGGAAACGCGTGGGCAGCTAGGTCGGGCTGGCCTGGCCCACCTGCTGGCAATTTCTGGGCTGCATGTGATGTTTGTTGGTTTGGTTCTTTATGCGCTTTTGCGGCCGCTTCTGCTTCGCTTAGGTTTAAGCTGGTGGGGCATGGAATGGACGCGTACGCTACTTACACTGCTCATTGTTCTCGGCTACGTATGGCTAGCAGGAGCTCCTGCCTCGGCCGTGCGCGCTTTGGTTATGACAGGACTGCTGCTAGGCGCTACGCTCCGGCAGGTTCCTGCGCATCCTTTCAACTCCCTAGGTGCAGCCGCGCTGCTTATCCTTCTTGTGGATCCATCACAGCTTTTTGAACCAGGGTTTCAGCTTTCCTTTGCCGCTGTCTGCGGGCTGATTGGTGGACTTGGCTCACTACAGCAGCATTTACCCAAGCGCCTGCTGCGATCCAGCATAGGACGCTACCTAACCGGGAGCTTACTGGCCACCTTGACAGCCACGTTGACTACAGCTCCTTTTATGCTTTTGCATTTTGGCTATGTATCTTGGGCTGGACTTCCCTTAAACCTTATAGGTATTCCACTGGGCTCAGGTGCTCTAAGCGCTGGACTGCTTACTGCCCTAAGCGCGCTGCTAAGTCCTGCGGTAGGACAACTGTTTGGCGGTGCAGCTACGCTGTGTGCTCAAGGGCTGCTTTGGCTAGGTAGTTTGGCCGACAAGGCGTTTGCCGGGTGGGTTATGTACTATCCCCATCCTCCTTTATGGCTCTTGCTGCTGCCTCCGTTGCTTTTAGGCCTGCTTAGCCGCTCTTTTAAATTCCGCCGCCTTGCTTTGGGTCTGATGCTTGGCTGCAGCTGTGCCGGGGTGTGGCTTAGCCGACCTGTTTCCCCCACCCTAGATGTGGTGTTTTTTGATGTAGGACATGGGGATGCCACCCTGATTCGCACCCCAAACGGCCGACACCTGCTTATCGACGTCGGCGGCTATGCCTTTGAAGAAGCAACTCTCTATTGGAATGTGCTTCCCTTTCTACGTTGGCAAGGCATCCATTACTTAGATGTGCTCTTACTTACCCATCCTGATGCTGACCATATTGGCGGTGCACCGACGCTTTTACGCCGCATCAAAGTTGGACGCGTGCTGGACAACGGCGCTTCCGACACTTCTCGCATCGCTCGAGAAGTGCAGCAGGTACTGGATAGTCTAGGACTTGCTCGCTATCCCTTAGCGGCAGGAGACACGATTCACTTGGAAGATGCCGTTGTGCTCCAAGTACTGGCTCCGGGTGTTGCTTCGATGCAGCCGTCTGATAACGAACGCTCTGTAGTACTGCGCATGGTTTATGGCAACACCCGTTGGCTTTTTCTTGGGGATGCTGAAGCAGGGTTAGAAAGCCAGCTTGTTCGAGCCTACGGCGCACTGCTTCAAAGCGACGTGGTCAAAGTTGGCCATCACGGATCTTCAACCAGCAGTACACCAGCCCTGGTGGAGGCAGTCTTTCCAGAAACCACCCATGCTGGGTGGGCCGTCATCAGTACCGGATGGCGCGGTGTAAGCCCGCAGGTACATCAGCGATGGCTCCAGCAGAAAGCAAAAGTATGGATCACGGCAACTTCCGGTGCACTTTGGCTACGCAGCGATGGGCGGCACATTTGGCCTGTCAATCAGTGGTAAATAAAAAGAGGCAAAGTCGTTTTTTCCAAAAGCGCCGAGGTAGAGGATCCAAAAAGCCAACGCTTTAAACCACTTGTGGCATACGCACCAGCAACAACCAAGTCGGCCTTGACCTCTTCAGCAAAACGAACAATCTCCTCAGCAACACTTTCGCTACTACGGACTGTAGTATTAAGAATAAACCCATGTTCTTGAAGGTATTCTTCCATAAGTGAAAGCATAAGGCGTGCTTCAGAAGTGTCCTCTGAGATGGTAAGGACTTCTAGCGCAACCTCAGTTCCAAAAGGCTTAAGCTGAGCAAAACGCTGGATTGCTCGAGCTGCTGCAGCGCTGCCATCATAGGCTATAAGCACGCGATGAATTGCGCGGTATACCTCACCGACCACAAGTACAGGGCCGACGCTTTCGTGTACCACCCGGACGAGCGTTTTATTTTTCTCTTCGGGATGGCTGTAAAAAAAGTGGGGCTCTTTACCTACCACAAGCAGGTCGTGATACTTCATGTCTTCTATAATCCGCTGAAAAGGCACCCCTTCAGCGACGGTATTGCGGTGCCGTAAGCCCTCTTCATCGGCAACGGCGTCAAATTCCTCAATAAGCCGACGGGCTACCAGATGGGCTTCTTCGGTGAGCTGTTCACGTAGCTTTACGGCATAATACATACTTCCAATACCTCCTCCGCGAATGCTAGCTTCGATGTGGCCCGTGTCAACAACAGCCAGTCCAGTTACGCTGGCACCATGACGGCGAGCGAGTTCTGAAGCGTAGCGAACGGCAGTTCGCGTATCGGTGTCTGGATCAAGGGCTACAAGGATACGCCGGATCATAGACTGCTTAACAGCTTGTGGAAAGGTTAGCCTGGAGGTAAAAGTAAGCGTTTTGATACCACTGCACAAATGCTCTTGAGGCGGTGAAAGCAGCTTTTTCAACAATAGGTTTTTTTAAAAAAGCAGTGTTGTCGTTGTTATAGCACGCTGTGGAAATGTGGAAAGTGAAGTTGTGCACAGCGACTTTATAGCTTTGTGGATAAACAGCCCAACTATTCCACCACTTTATCCACAAAGCCTTTGGTTCAAAGGTCATTTTTGAGCTTTTTAAGGCGTTTATTTACTGTTTTCCACGTTTCCACATCAATTCATGGCTAACGCCAAACGTTCAGCGTCCACGTTATCCCCCATTGTCCACATCGTGGAAAAGCGGGGATAACGTGGGGAAAGTGGGGAGGTTTTGTACACCTAAGCTGTGCAGCAAAACTTTTCCCCGACTTATCCGCAGCGTTATCCCCTGCTATCCACAGGTAATCCACGTTGTGCATAATAGCTTAGGCGTGGCCGAGAAGCCGGTACATTTCCCGTTTATAGGCCTCAACGCCAGGCTGGTCGAAAGGATTGACCCCAAGTAAGTAGCCGCTGATGGCTACGGCATGCATAAAGAAGTACAGGCAGGCGCCTAGAGCGTTTGGGCTAAGGTGCTCTAGCCAGATCGTTGAGACTGGAACGCCACCTTCAGCATGAGCTTTACGGGTGCCTTCGTAGGCGATGCGGTTGATCTCTTGAAAGGAACGGCCAGAAAGGTAGGCTAGACCATCTAAGTCATCTCCGGTGTCTGGAACCAGTAGGGGGTCAGGTTCGCGTTCAACCATCAGGAAAGTTTCAATTAGATGTCGCCTTCCTTCCTGGACATACTGTCCTAACGAGTGTAGATCCGTTGAGTACTGAACTGTGTCGGGATAGAGTCCCTTACCTTGTTTCCCTTCGCTTTCTCCAAAAAGCTGCTGCCACCAAGCGCCAATGCCGCTTAGGCGAGGTTCAAAGACAGCAAGGAGTTCGAGGGCGTAGCCGCGTTCATAAAGCAAGTAGCGCAGTGCAGCGTAGTTGAGGGCAGGGTTATCGAGAGGATTGGAGAGTCGTTCGCAGGTCTCGACAGCACCGTAGAAAAGCGAGCGAATGTCAACCCCAGCTACAGCGATAGGTAGCAAACCAACGGCAGTTAAAACAGAAAACCTTCCGCCTACATTCGGTGGGATGGCAAAGCGTGGGTAGCCGTAAGTACGGGCCATCTCAAGCAGACGGCCATGGGCAGGATCGGTGGTCACAAGAATACGTCGGCTGGCATCGGGAAAGCGGGCTTCCATCCAGGGACGAAGCACGCGAAAGGCCAACATTGTCTCAAGGGTAGTTCCACTTTTAGAAACAACGTTGAGGTACACCGATTTGCCTTCAAGGTAGTTGAGGAGTGCTTTGAGATAGCTTCCACTGAGGTGGTGACCAGCGAAGAGGATTTCGGGCGTAGGAGCAAGGTGTCTAAAAGAGGGGGTAAGGGCTTCAATGACAGCGCGTGCCCCTAAGTAGGATCCGCCAATACCCAGACACAAAAAGACGTCGGCCTGCTCGCGAATTTCGGCAGCAGTAGCATCGAGCATTTCGAGCAGTGCGTCGTCGGGTTTGCGTAATAGCTCACGCCAGCCAAGCATTTCGTGCCCAGGTCCTGTGTGCTCCAAAAGCATCTTTTGGGCGGCTTCGAGGCGTGGATGTATAGCTTCCCAATCGTGGGGTTCTAAAAAAGCCAACGCGGGTGCATAGTCGTAGCGGAGCATAACTCGTAGAAGTTCGTGAATATCTTTCAGTCAAAGATCTGATTTTTTTAAGAGCGCAACCGAAAATCATGCGCGAATTTGTTTCTGTAGATGAAGCCCGGGCATTGATTTTAGATCATGTCAAGCCTTTGCCTGTTGAGCAGGTGCCTTTAGCCCAGGCATTGGGTCGGCGTTTAGCCGAACCAGTGGTCAGTCACGATAATATTCCGCCGTTTCCCAATGCCGCGATGGACGGCTATGCGGTTCGGCAAGCGGATATTGTTCAGCTGCCGGCCCTGTTGCGGGTGGTAGCCACGGTAGGTGCTGGACAGCTGCCCCCGGAGGTAGTGCCTAAAGGGGCTTGTGTGCAAATTATGACTGGCGCTCCGCTGCCTCACTGGGCCGATGCCGTTGTGCCCTTAGAATGGACCGAAGTCGATTCAGAGGGTAGGGTGCGCATTTTGCAGCGGCCGGCGGCAGGAGAAAACATCCGTCCATCCGGACAGGACGTCCAGGCAGGTCAGTTACTCTTTGCCCCAGGGCAGCCTATTACGCCGCCAGTAGTGGCCATGTTGGCTACGATAGGGGTTGCCCAAGTGCCTGTGTTTCGCAGACCGCGATTGAGGGTGGTGGTTACAGGAGATGAACTGGTCGATCCCTCTCAAGCGCTAACGCCGGGGCATATTCGGGACTCTGCTGGCCCAGGACTTACAGCGCAGGCTCAATGGGCCGGTGCAGAAGTGCTACCACCGCTTCGTGTACCGGATGATCGTCAGAAGCTGGAGAAAGCTGTGGTGCAGGCACTTGAGGCCGATGTGCTGGTCTTTTCTGGAGGGGTTTCGGTTGGGCTTTATGATCTTGTGCGTCAAGTGCTGGATGCTTATGGCACGGCATGGCTTTTTTGGAAGATTCGCCAGCGACCTGGCAAACCAATGGCTTTTGGTTTGCTAGAAGGGAAACCCGTGTTTGGGCTGCCTGGAAATCCAGTCTCTTCTGCCTTGTGCTTCGACCAGTACGTTGTGCCTGCGCTTCGGCGCATGCAAGGGCAACAGTCTGTGCTGCGGCCGCGCTTTCCAGCTGTACTCGAGGCGCCTACACCGAAAAAAGCCGGCCTCTATTTCTTCACCCGAGGGGTAGCCCGTGCCGCAAATGACGGCAAACTTTACGTGCACGATACCGGTCCGCAAGGTTCTAACCTCTACCATTCCATGGTGCGAGCCAACTGCCTGATCCATTTGCCCGAAGCCCTTGAAAAAGCTCCAGCTGGGCTTGAGGTGTTCATCGAATGGCTTCCTTGGGCAATGGAACCTTAAAGGTGTTTGTTGTCGTTCATACGCTATTCATAAACTGTTTAACCTTTCCTAGAACGACCATGAAGCGCAAACCTTTCTGGTTAGGGGTTGCTGGACTGCTAGGTTTAGCACTTACGGTTTCTGGCCCCGAAAAAGAGCTAGAGATTGGAAGCAAGGCCCCGTTGATCGACTTAAAAATGCGCGACGTATCGGGACAAATGCTCTCGTTACGCGACGTTGCGGGTAAAAATGGCCTGCTGGTTATTTTTTCGTGCAATACATGCCCTTGGGTAAAGGCTTGGGAAGATCGGTATTTGATTGTGGCGCAGAAAGCCAAGGAACTAGGCATTGGCATGATTGCCGTGAACCCTAACGAAGCCTATCGAAATCGGGGTGACGGTTTTGAAGACATGCAGCAGCAGGCAAAGGAAAAAGGCTATACCTTCCCATACGTCCTGGATGAAGGATCCAGGCTGGCTGATGCCTTTGGGGCAACCCGCACGCCCCATGTGTTTCTCTTTAATAAGGACTTGGTGCTGGTTTACCGGGGTGCAATTGATGATAATGCCCGCAATCCCGAGGCCGTGCAACAGCCCTATTTACTCAATGCCATGGAAGCAATGGCCGCAGGTAAGCCGATCCCAGTAGCTACTACGCGCTCTATTGGCTGCACGATTAAACGGGTAGAAAAAAGTTGAAGGATGTGTCTAAATTTTGAAGCCTCCTTTCCAGGAGGCTTCCTTTTTAGAACCTAGGATATGATGGCTATGAGCCTACAGGCGATAGGGGTCTTGAGCTTGGCACTGCTATGTTCGGGCTGTCTTTCGCTGGCGGCGTTTCAGGGACCAGATGTGCTACCTCAGGGAAAAACAGAAGTAGGGGTTGGAATCACCGGTGCTGGGGCCTTAGGAGATGATGAAGGAGGAGGCGTAGGGCTTATAGAGCTTTACGGCCGCTATGGTGTATCGCCACGTTTTGAGATTGGGGCTAGAACAACCGGGTTTCTGGCTGCAGAAGGTATTGTTTTGGGGGCAGTTATGATGGAGGGAAAGTACCAATTCGTTACCCGTTCTCCCCAGGTAGCTGTAGGAATGGGCATTTCCTATTATGGATTGGAGTTAGAGAATGAACGGTTTAGTACGGTGGGTCTGTATCCTTCCCTGTGGGTAGGTTCACCGCGCCTATATACGGGTGCACGGATGCTTATCGTGACCATGGGTTCTACAGGCTCTGATGAGGTGGGTACAGGATCTCTGGCTGGCGTAACCGTTGGCGGGGTTATAGGAAATCGCATGCGTTTGCGGCCGGAGCTTACGCTCTACAAGCCGCTATATGAAGGCGGCAATGGATGGCTTTGGGTTGTGGGGCTAGGTATGGCCTTGCGTTTGGGAGGGCAATAGGCGATGCAGCTGTTAGGGCCGTTACTGCTTCCTTCAACAGCTCCACAAGTATTTGTGACTTGCCTTTCGGACCAAGCGGGTAGGCAAGGTTTAGCAGCAGGAACGCGGCTATGGGAGTTTCCTGAAGCGGTTCCCCAGGAATGCTGCTGCACGCGGCTCGGCGTTGTAGCGGTGCCGCCAGGGGGAGCTGAGGCCTGTAAAGGTTTTTGGGAGTTGCGCACAGCGCTACCGGCTTCGGCATTTTGTAATTTTTCTCCTTACCGTCCGCCTGTCGGCGTGCAAGCTGCCGGGGGCGTTATCCTTCGGGCTGCTGCGTCAGCGCCGGAGGTGCTCCTGATTCATCGACGGGGATGCTGGGATTTGCCCAAAGGCAAATGTAACCCGGGTGAAGCGGTCGAAGCTTGCGCCTTACGGGAAGTGGCCGAAGAGCTGGGCATCCCGCCTGAAGCGCTTCGGTTACTGACATTGTTGGGGCATACGGTGCATGCCTATCCCCTAGATGGCCACTATGCGGTGAAGGTGACCTGCTGGTTTCTGATGGAGACGACGGCCGAGACGTTTGTGCCACAGCCTGAGGAAGGCATTGTGGCTGCAGCTTGGGTTTCAGTGGCGCAAGCTCAAAAGCAGGTGGGCTATGCCACGCTCGAGGCTGTGCTTGCGGCGCTCAAACGCCGATTTGCTCAGCAGGTGTCGTCGCCAAGAGCCTAAGGGGAGCCTTTCAAGAAGTAGGATCGTTTGCTTTCCCTGCACTTGGAACCAGAGAAACTTCTATGTTAGGGCCTTGGAAGTGCTTGCATCGAGAAGTGCTGGCCGATTACAAGGTGTTTCGCATCTGGCGTGAGCAGGTGCAGCCGCCGCGGGCCACTAAGCCGTATGATTTTTATCTGCTCGAAGCGATCGACTGGGTGAACGTCATTCCAGTCACGCCTGAAGGACAGATCGTTTTTGTGCGGCAGTATCGCTACGGCACCAAAGAGGTTTCGCTTGAGATTCCTGGTGGTGCTGTAGATCCCGAAGACCCTTCGCCCCTAGAGGCCGCGCGTCGTGAATTGCGGGAAGAGACCGGCTATGCTCCAGAGCACTTAAGGTATTTAGGTGCGGTCGCGCCTAACCCAGCCATCCTCACCAATCGCTGCCACGTATTTCTAGCAGAAAACGTTCGGCTGGTGGGAGCGCAGCAGTTGGATGGGGCGGAAGAGATCGAAGTGGTGTTGCTGGAGGTAGGGGAGATTCCGGAGCGGATTATGCGGGGGGAAATTACGCACGCGCTAGTGCTTGCTGCGCTTTATCTCTACATGCTAGGGCAGCAGGGTCTAGCGCAGCCATCGCGTTGAGAGCGCCCACACGGCACGTAGATAGCGGCGCCAGGCCATACCTAAATGCATTCCAGCTGTTCCTGAAAGATAGCCCCAGAGCAAGCCAGCGCCGACATCGATTACGCCATGTTGTTTTGTGAACAAGGTGCTGAGCGAAACCAAAACGACTGTTGCGGTTCCGATAAGCCAACTGGCGCGCTGCGTAGCTGGTGAGGCGTTCGAAAGAGCTATTTGAAGAAAGTAAGCGACCAGCACGGTGCTTGCAACGTGCAGACTGGGAAACACGTGGGTAGGGGGATCGGTCTCGTAGATTTGGCGCATTAGCCAGATTGAAGCCCCACCGGTTTCGGGCAGATCGGGGCGCGGCATGTAGGTTGGAAACAGAAAATGGATCGACCAGCCGCCTAACTGCATGAGCGTCCCTCCGGCGAGGAACTGGTAAGGGTAGAGCCCATGCTCCCGCATGCGCCAAAGCGCATAGCCGCTTCCGAGAAAGAGAAATAGCAGCCAGAAAGGCATATAAATCCATGCCCAGATCGGTTCAAAAGGAATCCAATGGTCAATAGGAAATGAGATGTCGACGGGCAGACGCCATAAGGGGAAGAGCTTAACGCAGAAGTCCAGGCTGTAGAGCCCAACCCCAAACAGCCAAAAAAGCAGTAGTCGTCGGGTCAATCCGCTATGCCCCTTCATGCCCTTGAAAAGGGGTAAAGGTTTTATCTTAACGTTAAGCCGTGCAGTCCAACGCCAAGGGGTTCGGCCAGGTTCAACGGGTTATCGTTATGGTGCCAGCTATAGCGTCACTTTGGGCATTGTGCGAAGCGCAGCTTTTTGCTACGCCTTCAAGCGAGCGACTTTTTAATCTTTATAGTGATCGTCATCCTGAGCTGGATCGGGAAGAAGCTCCAGCAATTCGCCGGAATAACTTGAAGCGGTATTTTGCTGCTTATGCAGCGGTGCCCTCGGTGTTACTTTTGGCTGAGGCGCCAGGACCTTGGGGCTGCCGTTTTTCTGGCGTGCCGCTCACGAGCGAGGCGCAACTGCTTGATCCCGAATTCCCGCTGCAGGGCGAGGCTTCTAGTGCAGCCCCTCGACCGCATCACGAATACAGCGCCCGGATTTACTGGCGCGTTATGCGGCCGTACTTTCCGCGATTTTTTACGTGGAGTGCAGTGCCATTGCATCCCCATTATCCAGGTGCGCCGCTTTCGATTCGCACGCCTACGCAGCAGGAAGTGCGCTCCTGGCTGCCGTTTACCGCAGCCATTGTTGAAATTTTATCGCCTGAGCGGGTGATTGCTGTGGGTCGCAAAGCGGAGTTTGCGTTGCAGGCGCTGGGCATTCCCTATACCTATGTGCGTCACCCTTCGCAGGGAGGGGCACGGCAGTTCGAAAGTGGGATTCGCGCGCTTTTTAGTTAAGCGGCCTGTGGTCGCTAAGCCATTGCAGCGTAAGTTAGTGAGCTGTAGTTTGCACTTAGCCGCCAAACGAACCTTTTGGGCAATCGTTATGCAGAAGCATGTTGTACGCGTCTATCCTTCCAAAGCGCGCCTGCCTCGTGAGGAACAATTGGCTTGGAAGCTTGCCCAAGTAGCTACCGATGAAGCCCCGTTGGATGCAGCCGCAGTCGAAATGGTGATAAACCGCATCATCGACAATGCAGCAGTTGCGGTGGCTGCGCTGAACCGGCGTCCGGTAGCTAATGCGCGCACGCAGGCGCTAGCCCACCCGAATCCTGCAGGCGCAACGCTTTTTGGTCTGCCGGCAACGCAGCGGTTTAGTTGTGAATGGGCTGCTTGGGCCAATGGTGTGGCGGTACGTGAGCTGGATTTTCATGATACTTTTTTGGCTGCCGACTATGCGCATCCGGCAGATAACATCCCGCCTATTCTGGCTGTGGCGCAGCAGACAGGGCGGAGAGGCATGGATGTGTTGCGGGGCATTTTGGCGGCCTATGAGGTGCACGTTAGTCTGGTGAAAGCCATCTGTCTGCACAAGCACAAAAAAGACCACATTGCGCACTTGGCGCCGGCGGCCACTGTTGGCATTGGTGCGCTGCTTGCCCTTCCTACGGAGGTGATCTATCAGGCCGTGCAGCAGGCTGTGCACGTGTCGTTTCAAACGCGCCAGTCGCGTAAAGGGGAGATTTCCAGCTGGAAGGCCTATGCGCCGGCTTTTGCTGGCAAGCAAGCCATTGAAGCGATTGACCGGGCGATGCGCGGCGAAACGTCGCCTTCGCCCATCTACGAAGGCGAAGACAGCGTGATCGCCTGGATGCTCGACGGGCCTGAAGCCCTCTACGAGGTTGCGCTTCCTGAGCCTGGCGAGCCGAGGCGTCAGATTTTAGAGACCTATACCAAAGAGCATTCGGCGGAGTATCAAGCGCAGGCCCTAATTGACTTGGCTTTTCGCATGCGCGAAAAGATTGATGACTTTGAGAAGATCAAAGAAGTTGTCATTTACACAAGCCACCACACGCATTATGTGATTGGCTCAGGTTCAGGCGATCCGCAGAAGTACGACCCCGAGGCGAGCCGCGAGACGCTCGATCACAGCATCATGTACATCTTTGCTGTGGCTTTGCAAGACGGCAGCTGGCATCATGAGCGTAGCTATGCGCCAGAGCGTGCCCGGCGGTCCGACACGGTGCGGCTTTGGCGGAAGGTTCGTACAGTTGAAGATCCGGCGTGGACGGCACGCTACCACCATCCAGATCCTGCTCAGAAGGCCTTTGGTGGGCGCGTGGAAATAATCTTTGAGGATGGGCGCGTGCTGGTTGATGAGCTAGCTGTCGCCAATGCGCATCCCAATGGTGCGCGGCCATTCGATCGGGAAGACTACATCCGCAAATTCGATGTGCTTACCGACGGGATTGTTACGCCTGCGGAGCGCGACCGGTTTTTAGCGTTGGTAGCGCGTTTGCCCGAGCTTTCGCCGGAAGAGGTGCAGCAGCTCAACGTCGAGGTGCCTTTGTCTTGGCTTACCTATAGGGAGCGCGACCGGAGAGGGATTTTTTAAAACAGGGAACGCCGAGCGTTGCGTCGCGTTGGCGTTGGCAGACCGTGGGGGTGCTCTGTCCGCACAAGGGCAGGGCTGAGAGCATACCCTTTGAACCTGATCCGGGTAATGCCGGCGCAGGGAAACGGTCACCGATCGCGCCTGTCGCATTGGTGCCTTTCCGCTGCCCGCCCCGGGTTTTGTTCCGTAAGCTTTAAACCCAGGAGGGCGTTATGATGCCACAACCACCGCAGGCTATTCGGCGCGTGTACGTGTCCGGATATCGTTATCCTGAACTGCGCGTTCCCTTCAAAGAGGTGCACCTGTCGCCAACGCGGCTGCCTGATGGTCGCTTGGAGCCGAACGCGCCGGTCTTGCTTTACGATACGCGAGGTCCTTGGGGAGATCCGGACTTTCACGGGGACATTCGGCAGGGGCTGCCGCCCCTAAGGCGTCCCTGGATTGAGGCGCGCGGGGATGTAGAGGAATACGAAGGACGGCCGGTTCAACCGATCGACGACGGTTACCGGAATGAGGCGGAACGCCAGCAAGCCGAGCTGCGCGGCAAGGTGCATCGCTGGCCGGGCGTTCGTCGCCGGCCGCTGCGGGGCAAAAACGGTGCGGCCGTTACCCAAATGCATTACGCCCGGCAGGGCATCATTACCCCCGAGATGGAGTTTGTCGCCATCCGGGAAAACATGCGGCGCGAACGGCTTATCGAACTTCAGGCGGCTTTGGGCGACCGCTGGTCGCTTGCTTTTCAACATCCGGGGCAGGCTTGGGGAGCACAAATTCCACCGGTGATAACGCCCGAGTTTGTGCGCGATGAAGTGGCCCGAGGGCGAGCCATCATCCCCTGCAACGTGAACCACCCGGAGTGCGAGCCGATGATTATCGGCCGCAACTTCCTGGTTAAGATCAACGCAAATATTGGCACTTCGGCTGTCTCCAGTTCGATTGACGAAGAGGTAGAGAAACTCCTTTGGGCGATTTACTGGGGAGCGGATACCGTGATGGACCTCTCGACGGGCAAGAACATTCACGAAACCCGCGAGTGGATTCTGCGCAACAGTCCAGTGCCTATCGGGACCGTTCCGATCTACCAGGCGCTGGAAAAGGTGGGCGGCAAGCCCGAAGAACTTACCTGGGAAATCTTTCGGGATACGCTTATTGAGCAGTGCGAGCAAGGCGTCGATTACATGACCATCCATGCAGGCGTTCGACTGGCCTATATTCCCCTCACTGCTTATCGCCGGACGGGCATTGTCTCGCGGGGCGGATCGATTATGGCCAAGTGGTGTTTGGCCCACCACAAAGAGAACTTTCTCTACACGCACTTTGAGGAAATTTGCGCCATTTTGCGGCAGTACGATGTCTCGATCAGTTTGGGTGATGGATTGCGTCCGGGCTCTATTCAAGATGCCAATGATGAGGCCCAGTTTGCCGAGCTCAAGACCTTGGGTGAGCTGACCCAGATTGCCTGGAAGTACGATGTGCAGGTGATGATCGAAGGTCCAGGCCACATTCCCATGCATCTGATCAAGGAGAATGTAGACCGGGAGCTGGCCGAGTGTTATGAAGCCCCCTTTTACACGTTAGGGCCGCTGGTAACCGATATTGCCCCAGCTTACGACCACATCACCTCGGCCATTGGTGCTGCGATGATCGGTTGGTTTGGTGCCGCCATGCTCTGCTACGTCACGCCTAAAGAGCATCTGGGCTTGCCGAATAAGAACGATGTGCGCGAGGGCGTCATTGCCTACAAGATTGCGGCCCACGCGGCCGATTTGGCCAAGGGCCATCCAGGTGCGCAGTACTGGGACAACGCGCTCTCCAAGGCCCGTTTTGAGTTTCGCTGGGAAGACCAGTTTAATCTGTCGCTTGATCCAGAGCGGGCGCGAGCCTATCACGACGAGACGCTACCCGCTGAAGGTGCTAAGCTGGCCCACTTCTGCTCCATGTGCGGTCCTAAGTTTTGCTCCATGAAAATCACCGAAGAAATTCGCGCCATGGCGGAGCAGCAAGGCGTTGAAGCCCAGCAGCTTATCGAGGAAGGGCTGCGGCAAAAAGCCCGGGAGTTTGTCGAAAAGGGGGCGGAACTTTATACCTAAGGCGGCTGGCAAAGCTTTTGAGATGGAACTGTGAGGTTGTATGAGCGTTACCCTGCCTTCAAGGCAAAGCAAACGCGGACAGGGGTTGCCATGAAAAAAGGCCTGCATCCTGAATACAAATTGATCACTGTGCGGCTGGCCGATGGCAGTGAGTTTCAGATTCGCTCAACGCTACCAGGCCCAGTTTACGTTTCCGATGTGGACGCAACGAATCATCCTTTCTATACGGGTGTGCGGCAGTACGTTGACCGCGCTGGCCGGGTAGAGAAGTTTATGCGCCGTTACGGCACCATTACTTCGGAGGGCATCAAGAAGGGTAAGTAGGCTCTTTTGGCTAAGCTTCCAGAGGGGCTGCTCTCGATGAGCAGCCCTTTTTTGTTTTTGTCGATGTCTTAGCTTTGGGCAGAGGATTGCACCTTTGGCCATGAATGTGCATTTTGGGTTTAGCGAACAGATCCTTCTTGTTTATGATGCGCAACGCGATCCTTTGTCTCTGGGTTGTTTGGATGCTGCCGAAAGGAGCAGCTTATAGCCAGCAGTCGGGGTTTGTGCTGAACGAGCGGGGGTATTTCGAGCGCGAGGGGATAAGCGTTATGGTATTCCAAGATTTCTACCCAGAAGGACATCAAAGCGGCGTGACGCTTATTCAGCATGGCGAGCGCGTAGCGGCCAACGGCGATGTGCGCCTAGAAGCCACTCCCGGACAATGGCAGCCTGTCCCGCGGCTTCTTCGACGCGAAGTGCACCGAGCGCAAAATGAAATTGTAGCTTATCTAGCCTATCCAGATACGGCCCAGCATCGAAAGGGTTTTAACCCGATCTTTTATCCCGACCTAAAGCTTTCGTATCGTGTTTGGGTGCGGGGCGAGGCTGAAGGGGTGCGTATTGGAGTGGATTTGGATGCTCCTCTTCCGGAAGCATGGGCAGGTCGCGTTGGATTTAACTTGGAGTTGTTCCCTGGCGCGCTTTTTGGCCATGGATGGTACATGGACAGCACGGCAGGTATTTTCCCTCGGCAGCCCCATGGGCCGGTTCAGGTCAACGCGTTTGGGGAGGTAGAGGCCTTGCCGTTGGCTGTAGGGCGGCGGCTCGTTATCGCGCCGGATAATGAAGCCCTTCGACTAGAGATAGAAAGCTTGACGGGAGAGCTAGCGCTCTACGATGGGCGCGTCCAGCACAACAATGGCTGGTTTGTGGTACGCACGACCTTTGCTGCTGGCGCTGCGCAAAGAGCGGTCGAATGGGTGTTGCGGCCACACGTGCTTGCGGGATGGCGTTATGAGCCGGTGATTCAGGTTTCGCAAGTGGGTTACCATCCGGCTCAGCCTAAAGTGGCTGTTTTGGAGCTAGATGCCCGGGATAGCCTGGAAGGAACCGTGCGTCTTTTGCGTCTTACCGAGCAGGGAGGGGTCGAAGAGGTGCTAGCGGGTCCACCTCAGCCCTGGAAAGGGCAATTCTTGCGCTACCGGTATGCCCAGTTCGATTTTAGTCGAGTTACGCGGGCAGGGCTGTATGTGCTCGAATTTCGAGGCCGGCGAACCCATCCTTTTCGGATAGCTCCTGATGTATACCAACGCGACGTTTGGCAGCCCACATTAGAATTTTTCCTGCCCGTGCAAATGTGCCATATGCGGGTTGAAGAGCAATATCGCCTATGGCACGGAGCCTGTCATTTGGATGATGCACGTATGGCACCACCGGACACGAACCATTTCGATGGATATGTCCAAGGTGCAACGCTACTTACCCATCATGCTCCTGGTGCCCACGTTCCTGGTTTAGACCGAGGAGGATGGCATGATGCAGGGGACGACGACTTGCGCATCGAGTCGCAAGCCGACGAAGTATACATTTTGGCAGCAATGTATGAGCTTTTTGAAGTGTTGAAGACGTACGACAATACTACAATCGACCAGGAGCGTCGTCTAGTGCAAATTCATCAGCCCGATGGGAAACCAGATGTGCTTCAGCAGATCGAGCATGGGGTTCTAACCATTTTAGGAGGATATCGGGCTTTAGGACGCCTTTACCGTGGAATTATTACACCAACGCTTAAGCAGTATGTGCTCATTGGGGATCCAGCCGGGAGCACAGATAACCAGATCTATGATCCCGCAACGCCCCTGCAGGTGCGCTCAGCCTTGCGTGTCGATGCACGTGATCCCCGATGGGTAGTTACTAATGCCGATGATCGTTGGGTATTTACTGAAGAGCATCCCGGGCATGAGTACAAAGGCATCGCTGCTTTAGCTATTGCTGGGCGCGTGCTTCAAGGGTATAATCCCGTGCTGGCGCATGAATGCATAACGGTTGCCGAAGCGCTTTGGCAGCAAAAGCGGGATACTACGCGAGGGTTAGACGAGCGCGTTGTTGCTGCAGTTGAGCTTTTGCGTACAACCGGGAAGCCGATCTACCGAGAAGTCTTGCTAGCTGCCCGAGACCGGATTATTGCCCATATTGAGGATCTGGGTTGGGCTGTAGGGCAGGCTTTGCCGCTTATAGACGATACGGTCTTTGCTACAGCCGTGCGCACGGCTGTAGCCCACTACATCGCTGAAGTCGATGTGCTTCAGCAAGAAAATCCCTATAGCGTGCCGTATCGCCCACGTATTTGGGGTGCTGGATGGGAAATCCAGCGCTTCGGTGTGCAGCAGTATTTCTTGCATCGCGCCTTTCCAGAGCTGGTTAGTCCGGTGTATGTTTTCAACGCGTTAAACTTTGTGCTAGGAGTGCATCCAGGTCGCAATACGGCCGCTTTTGCCTCAGGGGTTGGTGCGCGTTCCGTGACGGTAGCCTATGGATTTAATCGGGCCGACTGGACCTACATTCCCGGGGGCGTTGTTTCAGGAACGGCGCTAATTCGTCCCGATTTCCCTGAGCTCAAGGAGTTTCCTTATCTCTGGCAGCAGGTGGAGTACGTTATGGGCGGTGGAGCTACCCATTTTATGTTTTTGGTATTGGCTGCCGACCAACTGCTAAATAAGGTGTAGATCGCGCTTATATGCCCGAGGCTGTTACGTTGATCATTAAAAAGCGCGATGGGGGAAGTTTGCAACCGGAAGAAATGCGCTGGTTGGTTGAGGCCTACACGTGGGGTAAGGTCCCCGACTATCAGATGAGTGCATTTCTTATGGCGGCTTTTCTTCGTGGGCTTAGCGATGCAGAGATGGATGCCCTAACGCAAGCCATGCTGCATTCTGGCCAAGTGCTGGATCTGTCGGATATTCCGGGGCGCAAGGTAGACAAGCACTCAACGGGAGGTGTGGGCGACAAGGTTTCGTTGATTTTGGCGCCGCTCGTCGCTGCTTGTGGGGTACCGGTGCCGATGATTTCAGGTAGGGGATTAGGGCATACTGGAGGCACGCTAGACAAGTTGGAATCGATCCCAGGGCTCCGCACTGATCTTTCTATCGCCGCGTTTCGTCGCCAACTCCGCACATGTGGTGTCGTGATGATTGGGCAAACCGATGAGATTGCGCCGGCCGACCGTAAGCTGTACGCTTTGCGCGACGTGACGGGCACAGTGGAGTCTATTCCGCTTATTGCTGCTTCAATCTTGAGTAAGAAGCTTGCCGAAGGGGCCGATGCACTTGTATTTGACGTTAAATGCGGTCGTGGGGCCTTTATGCAGCGCGAGGCTGATGCGCGTCGCTTGGCCGAGACGCTGGTGGGCATTGCCGTTCGGGCAGGCAAATCGGCAGTGGCCTGGCTGACCGATATGAATGTGCCGTTGGGGCGCGCAGTAGGCAACTGGCCTGAAGTGGTCGAAAGCCTTCGTTGTTTGAAAGGGGACAGTGCAGGTATAGAAGATGTGCTGGAGGTTACGTTGGTGCTAGCGGGAGAAATGCTCTGGCTGGGTGGTGTAGCGCCAACACCAGCGGCTGGGCGCGAGCAGGCACGCCAGGCGCTGATGAAAGGATGGGCCTTTGAGCGTTTTTGTGCCATGGTACAAGCCCAGGGCGGTGATGTGCGCCTGCTGGAGCATCCGGAAAGACGCCCTGGAGCAGAACCTGCGGGTGATGTTTTTGCCCCCGAGATGGCTCAGGGCTACGTAGCCGACCTAGACGCCCGGGCTGTTGGGCGCTTGGCGGTGCGTTTGGGTGCAGGCCGTCGTGTTAAAGAGGAAGCGGTTGATCCCACAGCTGGCCTGGTGCTCCACCGCAAGCCAGGCGATCTTGTAGCGCCTGGTGATGTTCTGGCCACACTCTATACCCAGCAGCGCGATCAGCTCGAAACCTTTCGCCAGGAGCTACTTGCGGCGTATCGTTTTGGTGCAACCCCCCCTGCTCCCCGCACGCTTTTGCTGGACCGCTATGCCGAAGGGCGATGGGCGAAGTAGGCTTTACTCCCTAAAAAACACAGCATTGGTAAATAGAAGTTGGCCAGCATACCAGAAACCCCGAAAGAGCGGGTTATCTACAAAGTAAACGATGGATCCTTTGCCCCAAGGTTGCGTCCCCGCAACCAAGGTTTGGGTCAGCTGGGCCGAAGTGCGATAGCCTGCAAAGCCACTACGTGGGCGACCCGCTTCAAGCCAGGCCACATTCCACCCTTCCTCGAGCAGCTCATAGGATTGCGCCCGTTGTTTGAGCGTAAAGTATCTGTCCAAGCCAAAAGCCAGCGGATGGGTTGTGTCGAGCTGGGTTGGATAAATTGCCCCTAGTACTTGACGAGAAAGGACGGTGCGTTCGCGTTCTCGGTAAAGCGAGGGCTGCTTGAGGTCACGCTCTTCTGGCTCGTTTCGGCGTTTTAGGGCGATGCCTTTTTGGCCAACGAGCAACTCCAGCGCTCCTTCCAGTGCAATTAGGCGGGCTCCGCGGCGTACGCCCTCTAGTAAGGGTTCTATGGCAACAGCCCGTGAGCTGTAGCTACCATCGGGCAGGATAAGCACATCGCCATCCTCGAGCACAAGCCCACCAAGCTGATCGGCAGTGAGCAGGGTGGCTGGATAGTGCAGGACCTGCTCAAAAAAATGCCATACCTCACCTACGGCTGTGGCCTTAGCCGGTGGTCCAGCCAGTATGTATACCTGGGGTCGCTTGATGAGGCGGATTTGGGTAGAGCCTAGATCGGGGCCGTCTTCAGCTAGTCCGGATGCTATGGCATAAGTAGGCACGCGATAGTGTGCAGCAGTTTCTTGTACCATTTGGTCAAAGTGCGATCCCAGGTGGGCATTGCCTGCCCGGGTTAAGATGAGCGTGCCTGCTTCAAAGCGCTGGCCGCCAAGGCGTAGGGGTATGGTAGCCACGCGTACATTGACGCCTGCGGTAAGCAGAGCCGAAAGAAATCGAGCGGTATTTAAGCCGCTCCAGCGAACCAGGTAGGCGTAAGGTTGGCTATGAGCGTTTGAGGGTATAGGTCTGGAGATCCACGGCTGATCTGGATCAAGCCGCGTGGTCAGGGCATAGGCTTCCATTCCAAAAGCAAAGGGGAGCGCCCAGCTGGTAATGTCGTAGGTGAGCGAGTCGGGCAGCGAGGGCTCTGGGTCAAACAGTACTTGTGCCAGCACGCCGGCGGGTTGGTAGACGCTGACCACGAGGTCGCCGGGTTGGGCTTCAAGCTGCTGTCGCAAGCCTGTCGCATAATTGATGCCTTCGACGCGGCGTGGCCGAGAGAGGGTGCCGTAGCGAATCCCCTGGCGGTCTAGCAGCGCGGTTAAGGCTTCTAGGCGGTCAGAGGAAGAGGTGTGGCGGAGGAGAAAAGCCTGATATGGGCCTCGAGGCTGCGTCTGCGCTTGGGCAAAGTAGTGGATAAACTGCGTAAGCAGCACGTTGCGCAGGCGGACAGCGGCTTCAATTGTGGAGAGGGCCGTCATGTAGTGGTTGCGGATGCGGGCGGCAAGCGTGAGCGTGTCTCCTTCAGGCAGGCGAACCGCTAGGCCAGCGCGCGCGCCACCGCCTTGCTCGTAGGTCATGCCGATGGCCCCATTGAACGAGGGCCAGGTATCTCCATAGCCGGGGTAAAAGAGGTCGAAGACTTCTCGGGTGAAATAGAGCTGAGCAGAGGCGTCGAAGTAGCGGGCATGATTGCGACCAATGGAGTCCTGCAAGGCACGTTGCCAGTCGGCAATAAGCGCATGAATAGGTCGAGCCGCTGGGGCAAAGTAATAGGGTTCTTCGATCCCCTGCTCATGAAAGTCCACGTGAACCTGGGGCATCCATTGTAGGTAGAGGGCAAGGCGTGCCTGTGTTTCTTGCTGCGTGGCCCAGGCCCAGTCGCGGTTTAAGTCAAAATAGTAGTGGTTGGTACGACCACCAGGCCAGGGTTCATGGTGCTCGCGGGCCAGGGGGTTAGGGTCGGGCCGCACGCCTTGGGTTTGGTGATACCACTGCACGTAGCGTTCGCGCCCGTCTGGATTAAGGCAGGGATCCAGGAACACAACGGCCTGTTGGAGCCAGCTTCCGGTGCGTTGGCTGTCGGGATGGGCTAAGGCATAGAGCGTTTGGAGTGCAGCCTCGGTGCTGGCCGCTTCGTTGCCGTGCACGTTGTAGCTCAGCCAAATAAAGACCGGGCCTTCTGGGTGAGGCGTGCCGGGTAGCCGTCCAGCCCGTCGCAGGTTGTCGGTACGTAGCGTTTCAAGGCGGGCCAAGTTTTCTGGCGAAGAAAGGATTGCTAGCAGTAGCGGACGGCCTTCGTAGCTTTCGCCATAGCGCAGAAGCTGCACGCGCGGCGACGTTCGGGCCACATATTCCACGTAGGCTACCACCTGAGCGTAGGGGGTAAAGCGACTGCCTAGGGGATAGCCCAGAAAAGCTTCTGGCGAAAGCAGCGGCACTTGTGCTGCAAGCCTGAGTACAGGGAGTACAGGAAGGAGTAACCCAAACAAGCCGCTTACGAACCGATTAAGTCTCATGCTGCACGGTGCTCCATGTCTGTTGGGCGCAAAGTACGACCTGCCATCTACGGGTGCAACGGCATAGCCTGTTGCCACGAGCAGAAGAAAGCCTAAATTTCCCAGATTCTTTGAGATCAATCTTGATGCCTTTGCCGTTGCACGCCCTGCTTTAAAGGGAAAGAATGTTGTATCTTTTTCCATTGAGCCCGTCAATCTAGGGGGCAGGAGCCATTAACCGAAGCTGACAGGAAGCATGGAAATCAAAACAGATCGCGCCCTGGGGCGTGTGGTCCAGATTATTGGTCCCGTAGTGGACGTGGAGTTTCCTGAAGCACAGCTCCCGGAGATCTATGATGCCTTAGTGATCGATCGGGAGGATGGGAGCGAGTTAGTGCTTGAGGTAGAGCAACATTTGGGTGAGAATCGGGTGCGAACCATTGCTATGGATTCGACAGACGGGCTGACGCGGGGTACGCCGGTGCGCAGCCTGGATCGGCCGATTGCTGTGCCTATTGGGACGGAAATTCGTGGCCGCCTGTTCAATGTGGTCGGTCAGGCAATTGACGGCCTGCCTCAGCCTAAGGCAGAGGGCTATCGCCCGATTCATTCGCCACCTCCGCCGTTTGAAGCGCTGGCCACGCGCGTTGAGATGCTCGAGACCGGTATCAAGGTCATTGACTTGATTCAGCCTGTCATGCGTGGCGGTAAAGTAGGGCTCTTTGGGGGAGCAGGCGTCGGCAAGACCGTGCTGATCATGGAGTTAATTAACAATATTGCCAAGGCCCATGAAGGGCTCTCGGTCTTTGCCGGCGTAGGAGAGCGGACGCGTGAAGGGAACGACTTGCTGCGCGAAATGCTCGAAAGTAACGTTATCCGCTACGGTGAGGCGTTCAAGAAATCCATGGAGGCTGGCGGCTGGGACCTGTCGAAGGTTGATTTTGAAGAGCTGCGCAAAAGCCAAGCCACGCTGGTTTTTGGACAGATGAACGAGCCGCCAGGAGCGCGTGCCCGCGTGGCGCTTACCGGTCTAGCCATTGCCGAGTATTTCCGGGATCTGGGGGGGCGCGACGTGCTGTTGTTTATTGACAACATCTTCCGCTTTACGCAAGCAGGATCTGAAGTGTCCGCGCTGCTGGGGCGTATGCCCTCGGCGGTGGGATACCAGCCCACGCTAGCTACCGAGATGGGCGAGCTCCAAGAGCGCATTACGTCGACCAAGCACGGCGCGATCACGTCGTTCCAAGCCATTTACGTGCCTGCCGACGACCTGACGGACCCTGCGCCGGCGACCACCTTCGCCCACTTGGATGCAACGACCGTGCTTAGCCGTCAGCTGGCTGCCCAGGGGATCTATCCGGCCGTTGACCCGCTAGACTCAACCAGCCGAATTCTAGATCCGCTTATCGTCGGCGAAGAGCATTACCGCGTTGCGCAAGGCGTCAAGCAAATCTTGCAGCGCTATAAAGAATTGCAAGACATCATCGCGATTCTAGGGATGGACGAGCTTTCGGAAGAAGACAAGCTGGTTGTGCATCGGGCGCGCCGCGTGCAGCGCTTCTTGAGTCAGCCTTTCTTTGTGGCCGAACAGTTTACTGGCATTCCGGGTAAGTACGTGAAGGTTGAAGATACCGTTCGCGGCTTTCGGATGATTCTCGACGGGGAACTGGATCATCTACCAGAACGGGCGTTCCTGTTGCGCGGAACTATTGAGGAGGTTATCGAGGCGGGTGAACGCATGCTGAAAGAAGCCGAGGCCTAAGATGGCACGGACGCTTTTTGTGGAAATCGTAACCCCAGACCGGCGGGTTTTTCGGGGCGAAGCGCTCAGTGTGCGGGCTCCAGGGGTAGAGGGTTCTTTTGAAGTACTCTATAACCATGCGCCTATGGTGGCCGCTATTACTGTTGGGCCACTTTTCGTTACCACCCCTTCTGGGGAGCGGATCACATTTGCTACTAGCGGCGGGTTTGTAGAGGTGCTGGGCAATCGGGTAACGGTGCTGGCCGAGACAGCCGAACCTGCTTCGGAAATTGACGTCGAGCGTGCCCGAGCAGCCGAGCAGCGAGCCTTAGACCGGCTGCATAACGCCCAGTCGGCTGAAGAGCGTGCTGAAGCTGAAGCGGCTTTAGAACGGGCCCGCAATCGCTTGCGGATCGCGATGGGACAAGTGGGCCAGCGCATGCATCCTTGAAACCAGGCCATGCTGCTCGAGCATCTGCCTACACCGGTTGCCTTAATTGACCGGAAACGCCTCGAGCGCAATGTGGCGCAGATGCAAGCGCGGGCCAGGGCGCAAGGGGTGGCGCTACGCCCGCACATCAAGACGCACAAGTCGATCCATTTGGCGCAGCTGCAGCAGGCGCAGGGAGCACAAGGGCTCACGGTAGCTACCCTCGAGGAAGCCGAAGCGTTTGTGGCAGCAGGTTTTTCAGATGTTCGGTTGGCCTATCCTACGGTTGGCCTCGATCGCTACCAGCGTGTACGTGCCCTTATGGCGCGTGCACGCGTTTCGTTTTGCCTAGATACCCCTGAGGCGATTCGCCAAGCTTCGGATTTCTTTGCAGCGCAAGAAGTGCGTGCCGAGGTGCTTTTGGAGGTCGATACAGGCCAGGGGCGCACGGGAGTGCGTTGGGATGACGCCCATCGCTTACAGCTCTGCGCTCGCCTTGTCCAAGAAAGCCCTGGTTTGAAGCTTATTGGCCTACTTACGCACGCGGGTCATGCCTACCAAGGCCCCTTGGCTGGGGAAACGCCGCGCGAAGCGCTGTGTCGTGTGGCGGCTGAGGAGCGCGATCGGCTTTTGGCCGCGGCTGTTGTGCTCCAGCAAGCCGGGCTGGCCAGGCCGGATGCGTTTGAGCTCAGCATCGGCGCTACGCCCACCGCACACGTGTTCGAAAACCGTACGCAAAGGGGCTTCCGCATTACGGAAATTCGCCCGGGGAATTATGTGTTTCACGATGCCATGCAGGTCGCCTTGGGAAGCTGCACGCTTGAGGACTGCGCCCTGACCGTCTTGGCGCGTGTGGTTAGCCGCAAGCCGGATGGCCGTGGGGGATGGTGGCTATTTCTGGATGCTGGGAAGAAGGCGCTTTCGACCGATCAGGGCTATGGCACGCAAGGCTATGGCGTATTGCTTTATCATCCAGCCCGTCGGGTGCCCTTACCGCATGCCACACTGGAGCAGCTTTCTGAAGAGCATGGCTGGGTTCACTTCCGCGGAGGCGCCACGCTACAGGTAGGAGATCGGGTACAGGTGATTCCTAACCATGCTTGTCTGGTGGCGCCCCTACTGCGTAGGTTTTTCGTCATCGAAGGCGACGAGGTCCAGGCCGAGTGGCCTGTCATTGGGCATTAATAAACGGGGTGTAGCGCATCGAGTACGTGCTGGAAACTTTCGGGCAGGGGGGCGGTCAGTTCCAGCTCAGGTCCTTCGGGATGGGGGAAGCGTAGCGTCAGGGCATGCAGCATGAGGCGAGGAAAGGCCTGTTGCTTAGACCGATCGCCATAGCGCAAGTCGCCAACGATGGGGTGGCCCAAGTGGTAGCAGTGCACGCGAATCTGATGGCGGCGGCCTGTGAGCGGCAATGCTTCCAGGAGGGTATAGGCGTTGCCTACGTAGGCTAGCACGCGGTAGCGCGTTTCGCTAGGTTTGCCGCGTTGAAAGTCAACGCCCATGCGACCCGAGCCAAAAGCCCGAATAGGGGCCTGAATTTGGCCTTGCTCCGGCGAAACGCATCCATGTACCAGTGCGCGGTAGATTTTGTGCACGCGACGCGTGGCAAACAGCGCGTTTAGATAGCGATGGGCTTCAGGCGTACGTGCAAAAAGTAAGACCCCTGAAGCTTCTTTGTCGAGCCGGTGTACGACAAACAGCCGTTCCCCTCGAAACGTCTCCAGCAGTTGCCGTGCCGATGGCTGTGCAGGGTCCCGTTCCGGAATGGCAGCCAGGCCTTCGGGTTTGTGAATCGCCAGCAGGTAGGCATCTTCGTAGAGTACCGGAAGCTTCATAACTTAAGCCGTCGACATGCTTAGGTCCAAGCCAGCCAAAGCGGGCTGGGCCACGGGTTCGTCGTACTCAATGCGTCCATCACGCAGGTGAATGATGCGGCGTGCGTGGTGGGCGATGTCGGCTTCATGCGTCACAACAAGCAGCGTATGGCCTTGGCGGTAGAGCAGCTCAAACAGGCGCATGATTTCCTCACCGGTTTTGGTGTCCAGGTTCCCTGTGGGCTCGTCTGCCAAGAGAATCGATGGGTTGTTGACCAGGGCACGGGCAATGGCTACGCGTTGGCGTTGTCCGCCCGAAAGTTCACTCGGCTTGTGATGCATCCGGTCGCCCAGACCTACACTGCGCAACGCCGCTTCGGCCAATTGACGCCGTCGGTTTTTTGGCAAGCCTGCATAAATGAGTGGCAACTCAACATTTTGTAGGCAATTGGCCCGTGGCAACAGGTTGAACGTCTGAAAGACAAACCCCACTTCTTTGTTGCGGATGCGTGCCAGTTCACTCTCTGAGAGATGGCTGACGTTGCGTCCGTTCAGATAGTACGTACCTTGGGTAGGGGTGTCCAGGCATCCAATGATGTTCATCAGGGTAGACTTGCCTGATCCCGAAGGCCCCATGATGGCTACGTACTCATTGGGATAGATGTCCAAAGAAATGCCATCCAGGGCCCGCACGGGCTGTTCTCCCATCGGATAGATTTTGGTAACGTGGCGCAATTGGATCAGGGGTCGTTGGGCATTGGGTGTGGTGTTCATGGCGAGGCTCAGGCGAATTATTGTACGGTAGCCATGAGGCGTGGCGTGCGCTCGGGTGGTCGAATACGCACAGGCATGCCTGGCCGCAGCGTTTGGCTGACGGCCCGGTACGGACCGATAATGACCGTTTCGCCACCTGCAAGCCCGGCCGTGATTTCGATGTGCGTATCATCGGCAATCCCGGTTTGCACCTCGACCATTTTGGCCTTGCCGTTTTCGACCAGAAAAACCACTTTCCGCAGGTCTTCCTTAAGCACCGAGGGATTTTGTGCGGTATCGGCAGGAGCAGTTTGCCCTTCAGGACGCACGCGGTTAAAGTCGCGCACGGTGACCGCTTGGATGGGAACAGCAACTACGTCGAAAACCGTTTTGGTATAGATGTCCACTGTGCCGCTCATGCCTGGCCGCAACGGTGGCAGCAATTCGGTCGTTGTTGGCACTTCTTCGCTGACCACCGGTCCGGAAGCAGCAGTGGTTGTCGGCAGGGCCACACTGCCCAGAATGCGAACCTTGACGGGAAAGTTGGTTACCTGCTCCTGTGTACCCTGATTGGCAATGCGGGCCGAGTTAGCGATTTGGGTCACCAGGCCTCGGAAGGTGCGCTCAGGATAAGCGTCGATATGCACGGCCGCCGTGTCTCCGATCGAGATGTTCACCACGTCGTTTTCGTTTACATCGACCTCGATTTCCATTTGCTCTAGACGGGCAATGCGCATCATCTCGGTTCCGGCCATCTGGCTGGTGCCGACCACGCGTTCACCCAGTTCAACATTTAACTTACTGATAATGCCGCTCATAGGAGCATAGATCACGGTTTTGGCCAGCTGCTCCCGGGCTTCGCGAAGTTGAGCTTCGGCACTTGCTACAGCGTGGCGCGCGGCCTCTAAAGCCGACTTAGCGACTTCGTATTGGCTGCGCGCAGCATCAAAGTCGCTTGCCGAAATGGCGTTGCGCTCAAAGAGCATCTGTTGGCGTTTGTATTCCGCTTCGGATCGGATCAGGTCGGCTTCCCGTTGTTTCATGACAGCTCGGGCCTGGGCTACGCCGGCTTCAGCCTGTTGCACCTGCGCCTCATAGAAGTCTGGACGGATGCGGGCTAGCAACTGGCCGCGTACAACGCGGTCCCCTTCCTTTACCGGAAGTTCGACAATTTCTCCGGACACGTCCGGGCTAATGGTCACTTCCACTTCGGGCTGCACGCTTCCTGAAGCGGTGACAACCTGCGTGATGCTGCGCCGCGTAGCCTTATCGACCTCGACTTCGAGTCCTGTATTGCGGGAAAAAAGACCTAGCGCAGATCCTACCGCGCTAATACCCAGCAGCAGACCGATTAAGGCCAGCATTACGATGAGTAAACGTCGGGTTGCTCGCGTAAGCGCCATGGCTTGTTTGGGGTTTTATCGGGCTACGTTTTCTAGGTCCAAGGTGCCTGCGTAGTAGTCGATCAACTTTTGTCGGAATAGCAGCGTGTAGCGGGCGCGCACCAGGTCCGATTCGGCACGGACGAACGTTGCGCGGGCTTGGGAGAGCTCAACCCATGTCGCTGAGCCTACATTGTAACGCTCCTGATAGGCTTCAAGCGCCAGGCGTGCAGCTTGTAGCTGAAGTTGGGCCGTTTGGTATTGTTGCCAGGCTGCCTCGTAGTCTAAAAAAGCTTGCCGCACTTGGGTGGCAATTTCTTGCCGCAGCTGTTGGAGCTGCAAGCGCACGTTTTCCAGTTCTACGCGGGCTTGTTGGATGTTGTGGCGCGTGGTAAACCGGTCGAAAATGGGAAACGTCAGGCTTAGGCCGATCGACCCACGCCGGTTACGGTTGAAGAACTGCTCGTCAAAGCTTAACGGTGCCAGGTCGGTATAGCTTGAACCGTAGCTTAGCCTCAGGGCAATGGTGGGCCAGTAGGTAGACTGGGCAATCCGAACACCATAGTCCGCTGCCCGGAGTTGTGCTTCTAGGGCTTGGAGGTCTGCCCGACGCTCGAAGGCAGCTTGAAGCAGCGTCTGCACCTCGTAGGAAGGCGCGCTTAGGGCCAGCGTGTCTAGCTCAGGAAGGACAAATTCGTAGGTTCCAAACGGATCAAGCTGTAGGAGTTGAATGAGGTTGGCTGTTTGAAGCTGCTGATTTCGACGGGCATTGATGAGCTCTAGTTCAGCCGCGGCAACCTGAGCCTGTTGCTGGTAGAGATCGGCTACGGGTCGGCTTCCTACTTGCACAAAGGCTTCAATTTGCGCCAGCAAGGCCCGTTGTGCAGCGAGGTTTTCTTCCTGGATGCGAACCTGCTCCTGGGCCTCGATAAGCGACAAGAACGTGGAGGCCACGTTAAACAGCACGGTTTCGCGCTGGCGCGCCTCGTTGCGTTCACTGGCAGCCACTTGGGCGTGGGCTTGGGTGACGGTATGGATATCGCGAAACCCGTTAAACAGGTTGATGCTGGCTGAAAAGCTGGAGCTTAGGTAGTGCGTGGTTTGATCTACGACGCGTCCCTCATCGAAAACGAAGTTGCGGCCGTAGTCTCGAGAACCGCTTACCGAGAAATTGAGATCGGGCAGAAAGTTGCTGCGGGCACTGGCCAGTCCGATTTCGCTGCGTGTCCGCTGGTGAACTGCTTGCAGCACCAAGGGATTGCGCTTCAAGGCCAGTCGAAGCGCTTCGTCGAATGTGATGCGTTGCACGGGCTGAGCCATCGCAGCGAGAGGCAACAGCAGACCCCACAGGGAAAGCCATATCTGCCGTCGCGTTGGGATTGCGCTCATGAGGACAGCAGGGGTTGTACAAAGCCGTTTGATTTCGACGTCGAAAGTAGACGAGGCAGAGAAGAGATTTGTTACATCTGCTTAAACAAAAAGCCGATCCCTTGGAAGATCGGCTGGTGTCATCGAGGCGCTAGGCGATCAGTTTCAGGGGCGGAGGGGGTGGGATTCGAACCCACGGTGCCCGCCAAAGGGCACGCCGGTTTTCAAGACCGGTGCATTCAACCACTCTGCCACCCCTCCGAAAATGCGGAAAGGCTAACGCGCGCGCCTATGCTTGAGATCCAGAGGGCGACGGGCACACACCACGACAAATCCTCCTTCGCCGTAACCTTCACGCACGGGGTCAGCTTGCTGGAGCACCTCTGGATTTGAAAAGAGCGTCTGTCGCCAGTTCAGGTTGGTAAAGCCAACGGTCTGCAGCAAGTGTTTCACTTCATCGGCTGCGAGCAAGCGGGCGTCTCGATAGAACGGATGCGTATGTTGAAGGGCGACGTATCGCTGCCCCAAGGCACTGGTGCGGTCAATAAAGCCCACCACCAAGTAGCCCCCTGGCTGCAGCACCCGATAGGCCTCTCGCAAAGCTTGTTCAGGGTCTTCTGTAAAGCAAAGCGTGGTGACCATCAATGCAGCGTCAAACGTCTTATCAGGAAAAGGCAATGCTTCGGCTACGCCTTCGAGGACCGTTATGCCGCGCTGCTGGGCTTTTGCCCGCATTGCAGGGGACGGGTCCACGCCATAGCGAATACCAAGCGGAGCAGCAAAGCGCCCTGTGCCCACGCCGATCTCTAGGGTTAGGTCACCCCCAGGCCATACGGCACGGATGGCGGCCAGCTCTGAGGCATAAGCCGCTGGATGGCGTTCAAACCAGGCGTCGTACCGATCGGCCAGTTGGTCGAAAGCAGCGGTTCGGGCCATCACTCAGGCAAGCTTTCCCCGTTGAACGTCTTTGGGTATTTGGGGTTTGTACATAAAAAACCCCCTAACCCCATGGGGTTAGGGGGTAAGACTAAGTGCACGTCACGTCATTGACGCAAAAAGACCAAGCGATGCTGCACGTACCGTTGTCCGCTTGTGGTCTCTACGATTAGCCGCGCCACATAGGTGCCGCTGGCTAAGCGGTTGGCTTCCCAGTGCACCTGGTGACGCCCTGCAGGGAGTGCGTCGTGCAAAAGTTGCTGGACTTCCCGCCCGAGTAGGTCATAGATCGTTAGCTGCACCTGTGCAGCCTCAGGCAGTCCCAGTTCGAACCGGGAATGTTTGGCGAAAGGATTGGGTGCTGGACCATTCCAGAAGAACTCCGTAGGCAGTGCTTCAAGGAGAAGATCCTTTTCGCCTATTTGGAGTGGGCTATGCTCCATGCTTGCAAATAAGCCAGGGTCATACTCTTCTTGTAAGACCCAGATCGCATAGCTGCGAGGCGGTGCCCAAACGTACACGCGGCCATCAGCATAGATTTGCGAAGTCTGGCCGGTTACGGGGTTAGATGGGCCTTGAGCTTCAGGCGCTGCTTTTCGGGGGGCAGTTTAAGCGTGTGGGTTTTGCTTTCTGAATTGCAGACTATAGCGGTTGTACACAATCCCTGCAAAAGCTTTTGACGTGGGCAGTGTCCTTCCCGTAGGGTTGGCTATAGAACAGGCACAACATATATTCAGTCTTTGGATATTCACCTAATGAATAAACACGCTGTTCCTTTCGCTTTGGGGTAAAGAGAGCTATGGGTATAGAAGCCGTTTTATTGGGTCTGCTGGCGCAGGGTCCGCGCCATGCTTATGCACTTTACCAGGAGCTTCGGCGGCCGGATGGCCTTTGGCTGGTCTGGCGATTGAAGCCTGCGCGGCTCTACGCGATGCTGGACCGACTGGAGCAGGCTGGGTTGATTGTTTCGGAGACTGTCCCTCAGGAGCGTCGTCCGGCACGCAGGGTCTTTCGGTTGACGCCGGCTGGCGAGGCCTGCTATCTGCGTTGGCGCACCGAGCCTGTTCAGCATGGCCGCGATATGCGTCAGCTTTTTTTGGCTAAACTCTACTTAGCTCGCCGTGATGGGGTGGAGGTGGTTCGCACCCTATTGGAAAATCAGCAGGCCGCTTGTCGCCAATGGCTGGCCGATTTCCGGAGGTCTGTGCCTGCACCGGAGAGCTTTGGGTATCAGGTGTGGCGCTATCGGGTGCAGTATCTTGAGGCCTTGTTGCATTGGTTGCGTGATGAGGCTACGTCAATACCTTAGGGGGCTGCTGGTGGTCTTGGCAGGGGGGCTGTGGGTGAGCGCTTGTCAGAAGCCGCCAGTTTCGGATCCCCGGCCTAGAGAGCTGCATGTGGCGGCAGCGGCTGATTTGCGCTATGCGTTGGAGGTGATGCGCGTGCAATTTGAAGCCGTGCACCCAGGGGTTCAGCTAAAGCTCAGCTATGGATCCTCTGGGCAATTTTTTGCGCAGATTCGTAATGGAGCTCCCTTTGACCTGTACTTTTCGGCCGATGTCGACTATCCCCAACGGCTTATAGCCGAAGGGTTGGCTGTCGATACGTCGTTTTTTCTCTATGCCGTTGGCCAGCTCGTTGTGTGGGTGCCCAACGATTCGCCGCTGAAGCTAGAGCGTTGGGAGGAGCTGGCAGGACCTAACGTGCGGCGGTTAGCCATTGCCAATCCGCAGCATGCGCCCTATGGTCGAGCAGCTATTGCTGCATTGCAGGCGCTAGGACTCTACGAGCGGGTACGTGACCGCTTTGTGTTTGGCGAAAACGTTGCGCAGACAGCCCAGTTTGTTGCCAGTGGAGCGGCTGAGGCCGGCATTATTGCCTTGTCCTTAGCTTTAGCTCCAGAGATGCAAGCGCGCGGGCGCTATCGGCTGTTGCCGCATGAACACTATCCCCCAATTGCCCAAGGGGCTGTGATTCTCCTTCCGGCTGCGCAGCGGCCAGAAGCTTGGGCTTTCTGGCGTTTTGTGCAGACGGTAGAAGGACGTCAGGTGCTTGCTTCGTTTGGTTTTTTAAGTCCGGATGCAGTAGGCCTATGGACTGGATGGCCGCAGGGGTGACGCTACGGCTGGCCGCGTGGACAACGGGGGTGCTCCTGGTTATTGGACTTCCGCTAGCCTATTGGTTAGCGACAACGCGTTTTCCCGGGCGTGGCGTCATTGAAGCCTTGGTGACGCTTCCATTGGTACTCCCCCCTACCGTGGTTGGTTTTTATTTGCTGGTGGCCACGGGGCCTGAAGGGCTTTTAGGGCGCTTTTTGTCGCTTATGGGTGTAGATCGGCTGGCGTTTACGTTTCCCGGTATTGTGCTGGGTTCTGTGGTGTTCAACTTACCCTTTGCCGTGCGTCCGTTTACAGCAGCCTTTGAGAGCGTTGATCGCCGGCTGGTTGAAGCTGCCTGGTGTCTGGGCGTTCCGCGCTGGCGCACCTTTTGGAAGGTCGTATTGCCCCTTTCCTGGCCAGGGATTCTGACGGGGATTGTGCTCAGCTTTGCCCATAGCTTAGGGGAGTTTGGCGTGGTACTTATGGTTGGCGGCAACATCCCAGGGGTAACGCGCACGCTCTCGATTGCCATTTACGACGAAGTGCAGGCGCTCAATTATGCTGCTGCCGATCGGATGGCCTTGGCGCTTGTGGGTTTTGCGTTAGCTGTGCTTAGCCTAACCTACCTGCTGCAGCGTAAGGTGGTGCGCCGATGACGCGGCTAGAAGTAGACATTGTTCGGCGATACCGCACAGGGTTCGCTGTCGCTGCGGCCTGGTCGCAGCCAGTAGACCGGTTTTCTGTGACTGTACTGTTTGGTGCTTCAGGGAGTGGAAAAACGACGTTGCTGCGTTGTCTGGCTGGACTAGAGCGTCCAGATGCCGGCTATATCCGACTGGGTGGAGAAACCTGGTATGATGCTGCAACGGGCTATCACCTGCCCCCACAGCGTCGGGGCATAGGGTTTGTGTTTCAGGATTACGCGCTGTTTCCGCATCAGACCGTTGCCCAAAATATTGCTTTTGGGTTAGGTCATCTGTCCAAAGCGGAGCGACAGCGGCGTGTGGAAGAGCTCTTGGCTTTGCTTGAGCTGGAAGGTCTGGCCGATCGCTATCCGGCGCAGCTTTCCGGAGGGCAACAACAACGGGTGGCCTTGGCCCGGGCTTTGGCCCCACGTCCACGTCTGTTGTTGCTTGACGAGCCCCTTTCAGCGCTCGATGGTCCTACGCGCGAAGTGCTTCGGCGCAAGCTGCGTCGTTGGCTAGCAACTCTGGGCATCCCCGCAGTGCTAGTTACGCATGACTGGCTAGAGGCCAGTACGTTAGGGGAGCAGGTCATTGTGCTCGAGGCCGGTCACGTGTTGCAGCAAGGGCCGATCGAGGAGGTCTTTTCACGACCAGCAACTACGCAGGTAGCCAATATTGTGGGGATGGAGACCGTAGTGCCTGGTGAGGTGCTGCATGTGGCCGGTGGCCTGGCGCAGGTTGCCGTGGGATCGGCAAAGCTGATGGCTCTAGCGCCTGAAGCGGTGAACAGTCGGGTGTACGTGTGCATTCGGGCAGAAGAAGTTACGCTGCTGGCGGCGCCGCCAGAGGCTACGAGTGCCCGTAATCGTTTACAGGGACATGTGGTAGCTATAGAGTCCGAGGGGGCGCTGGTGCGCGTAGCGCTTGACGTGGGCTTTCCGTTGGTAGCGCTCGTTACTCCCCATGCTCGTGAGGAGCTTCGCCTGGAGGTTGGATGTACAGTCTGGGCTGTGGTTAAAGCCACGGCTGTCCACCTTGTGCCGCGCTAAAACGATTGTTCGCCAGCTTTGGCGGCTGGTGGCAATACCGCCCGAATCGTGCCTTCCAGATCGATTCTGTCGCGGATAGCCATCAGCAGCAATTTAGGTCGGCGGACGCCAAACTGGGAGAGCATGATCGAAAACCGCCCGGTAGCTTCGAAGCGATGGTTATTGATCCGTACAGCTACCGGAATGGCCACCGCTTGCGTCTGCCCATGAAACGTTAGACGACCGTTCACAACCCAAGCGCCTTCATAGCCCGTGGCGGTTTGCTCCCAACGCTCTACAGCGATAGCAGACGATTCAAAGATTACTTCCGGGAAGCGATCGGCCTCAACGACCTCAAGCATGTTTGAGTCGCGATTGCTATTGCCGCTGCTAAAACTGGCCACCGGTACGTGAAGGCGGACCGTAGAGCGGGCTGGATTGGCCAGATCGAGGTGCAGCTTTCCCTGAACGGATCGGCTGACGCCGGTCCATCCATGGAGCGGATGGTGTCCGTAGTACTGCAGGAGACTTTGCGTACTGTCGACAGGCAGCGTGACAGGCTGAGCAAGCACGCCGGCGCTTCCTAGGAGTACCCATAGGGCCCATAAACACCCAAGACGTCGCATAACCGTTTCCCTTTCGTTTTTAGTAGGGTAGTGTGATGACCAGAAAGGCTGCAGTATAGGCGCCGAGCGTTAGGCGCCCCACCCAACGGTGGGTGTTGAGGCGGCGATCGTAGCTTTCGGCAGAAGGGGCTGCGCGCACGTGACGTCCTAGCCAGGGCTGCAGGGCCATCCCGCTAAAGTGGATCAGCGCAAGCCAGCGGTGCAGTTTAATGGAGCTAAAACCCGGATCGTAGCGCCGGGCAGGGGGGGCGCCAAGTGAAAGGCTGGCCGTGCCCATGTAGAGGCCAAACGTCACATAGCCCAGCGTGCGATGCACAGGCTGCAGGTCCTGGTAGTAGCGTGGGCGGTTGCTGGCCAAAACTTCACCCAGGATCACCTGTGTGGTCAGTGCAGCAAACGTCACCAGCGCCATGCGCTGATGCCACTGAAGCATGGTTTGGCGGATTTCTAGCTCGCGGCGGCGGCTAGCTGGGGCCAGACCGATCAGGCGAAACAGCCCGTGCCGTCCCCAAAGAAGGCGGGTATTCCAGGGCATGCCTTGGGGTAAGCTATCCAAAGGGCTCGTAGCCACCGACAAGCTGGTCGTCCGCAAGCCCACCCGATTGGTGGAAAGCAGGAGTCTTTGCCCAGAGCCAAGCTGTTCGTATTGGACCTGCTGTGCTAGGACGGTCATAGGAAGCAGGCAGAGCAGGCCCAGCAATATCATGCCGCTGCGGCTAGCTTTTGGTAATGCGTACCCTGTTTCCATCCCGTTCGACCGTATACGCTGTGAGCGCTCGTGTTGCTGGTCCCTGAAGCACTTGACCATCGGTGCCAAACTGTGACCCGTGGCAGAAGCAGACGAAGCGGTTGTTCTGGAACGAGCTAATTTCACAGCCCTGGTGGGTGCAGATGCTGCTAAAGGCCCGGATGGTGCCCTCCACGTTGACGACCAGCATATCGGCCGCGTCGATATGCAAGAAGCCGCCAGGATTGGCCACCTTTCGGGCTTCGCTTCCGGTCAGATCCAAAAAAACCGTGTTTCCTTCAATGGTAATACCGCTGCCTGGAGGGGGAGGGGTATCGTTGTCGTCCTCCATGCTACTGTAGCTGTCGCATCCGCTCAGAGACAAAAAGAGGGAAACAAAGGGGAGCGTGCTCCCGGCGGTTTGCAAAAAAACGCGGCGTGAGGTCGGTTTGCTCATGGCGCGTGGCTTGGGTTGCGGTTTCAATAAAAAGCACCTAAGGGGCTGTCTATGCCTACTGCGTGGTCACTTAATGGGAAAGTTGTACGGTTAGCAGCCATTGCCGACCGGGAAGCCGTCGATTAAGCACAACCGGTTCGAACGTGCTGATCCAGGCCAGACTCCGGTCGTAAACGTCACGGCGGTTGAGCACATTATGTACCATCCATTGGACCTGGAGCTGGGTGGATCCGATCCGGAAGTGCCAGGAAAGCCCAACATCCAGTCGGTGTTTAGCAGGCAGGGTGTGGGTTTGGGGGGCGTCTAGGTGGTATGGCCCTACAACGGCAGGCCCTGCATAGCGCAGGTAGTCGTAGTAGAGCCGACGGAAGGCCCATCGTTGGCCCCAGCGGGATTCCCATCGGATCAGGCAAGCCAAATTGGCCGATAGGTTTTGCATCAGTTCCGCATGCACCCGGTAGGGTTCATTCCAAGGCGTAGGAAGCAGCCGAAGCTGGCCGCTGCGCTCGGGGTAGGCTCGTTGCGTGCGGTCGTAGCTGTAGAGGAAGCGCAGTCGCTGGGTTGGGTTTTGGTATTGCAAACGCAGGGTAAAGCCAGTTGCTTGCCCGTAGGTATGGCGGAGAAATGCGTTTTGGGCCAAGGGTGTTGCTTGGGGTGCAGGGTAAGTGGCCGGAAGACGGGCCAGCAGGCCAGGATAATCTACCTGCAACAAGTGAGGCTGGCGTTTGTGGTACAAGATAAACTCCAGTTGCCAGCGATCGTGCTGGGCTACAAGCGCATCTAGCGTAAGATGGTAGCTCCAAGGAGGGGTTACGGTGGCGTCAGGTGGAAGCCAAAAGAGGATGGAAGGGATAATAGTAGTAGCGCCAATGCTGGTCAATTCAAAATGGTTTACAAACTGGCGGTAAATGCCGCCGGCTACGCGGAAGGCCAGCTCCAGCGGTCCAAGCAGCACGTCTTGCCGCAGGGCGAGGCGGGGCTCGGCGTAGATCTTCCGATGTCTAGCCAGGTAGGTTAGGCGCACGCCTGGTTCGATAACGAGCTGCAACGAGGGCGTCCAGGTGGCGGCAACAAAAGCGGCGGGATGCCAAGTCGTGATTTGGTGCGTGAAAGGAGCTATCAGTACGTTGCCCAGCAGAAAAGCGGCGTGCACTGTTTCTATTGACAACCCGATTGCGCTTTGCCAGTGGGGTGAGAAGCTGTAGTGCGCGGTGCTTTCCAGAGCGAGTTCTCGGATGGTGTTGCGTTCGGTCGCAGCTGGGGTCTGGCGCAGCTCACGTTGCAGCTGGGTTTCCAGAGCTCTCCAGGCTTCGGGGTTTTGGCGTGGTGCCGTGCCTTCGCGGGCGCGGTAATAGTATGTAGACGTATGCCAGCTGCCGCGCAGCTGCAGGCTCCAAAGCATGCGGGCACTGAGTAGGCGGTCGTAACGGAAGCGTGCGGCCTCGTTCAGCCAGCGGTAGGCACTGTGCGTTACCATGAGATGAGCCGAGTCGGCTGCTTCAGCGGCATAGCGGGTTTGCTGGCGCGCTTCCAGGCGATTGGTCCCCTGGTAGGCAGAAAGGTGCACGGTCTGAAAGGGATCAGGGCGGAAGCGCATGGCGGCATGCAGGTCCAAGAAAGCGGCATCGGGGGTCCAGGGATTGGCCTGGAGGCCAGGTGCCGCGATCGGTTCTCCCAGCCAGCGGCTAGCCATGAGGGGGTCGATCGTGTTCCATTGGCGGAGTAATGCCCGTAACCCTGGTTCCTGGTAGATATCCCATACGCTGTGGCGCACGGCCAGCAGTCCTGCTGTTGTGGTGGTGCGCATTTGGGCTCGGGCATTCAGCGCTAGCGGATCTAGTCTGGTGGCTAAGCTGAAGGGCGTAGCCCCACCGAGCGCATGCTCCAGTTCGATCAATCCTGAAAGCTGGCTGCCCTGTGCTACGCCGTGCCCGGCGCGATGAACAGTGAGGCGTCCAATAGCCAAAGGGCTGAAAGCGCTCAAGTACCGGCCAAGGCTGACGGGATTGCGTATGGGCATGCCGTCAAGGAGCGTCAGGTGCTCTCCGCTATCGCCCCCTTGAAGGTGCAGTTCTGCTAAGGGATGGGTCACCTGCACGCCAGGCAGGTGGCTGGCTGTTTGTAGGAGATCCAGAGCGAGTTGCGGCTGTGCTTCTTCGGTATGCTGGCTGGTGCCCAAGGCAGCAGAAAGAGCGCGTCGCGTGAGGCCATCAATAATGACTGGAGGCGCTTCCAGTGAAGCAGGTTCTAGAGGAATCTGGACATGGACGGTATGGTTGGGTATGATGCGGACGCTGTCGAGCTGCGGGTGATAGCCTACATAGGAAATCACCAACCGGTGCGAACCGGCCAGCAGGCCATTAAGGGCAAAGCGGCCGGCTTCGTTGGAGACGGCTCCTGTGCCAGCATCGACCAGCAGTACGTGAGCATAAGGCAGCGGTGCGCCGGTTACCGCATCGACAACTTCGCCCACTAGACTTCCCCGAAGTGGAGGTTGCCGTCGGGCTTCAAGGATTACGTAAGCGCCAGACGAAGAGCGCACAAAATCCAACCCTGTACCAGCCAGCAAGCAGGCCAGCAGCCGTTCGATAGGTGCCTGGTGCAAGGCGCAGTAGACGGTTTTGCCTTGCACTAAGGCTGAAGGGTAAATCAGATTGATGTGGGCTGTACGCGCGAGGGTTTCTAAGGCTTCCTGAAGCGAAGCGCCCTGGACGACGAGCGTAAAGCGTGGGTTTTGCTGGGCCCAGAGGGGTTGCCATCCACAAAAAAGCCCCACGATAATGATTAGGGTGTAGCAGCTGAATCGGGCTCGAGCGCAAAACCCTGGCTGATGCGTCGGTAGCGGCATGGTAGCGTTAAGCACAGGTCCTGAAGGATCCGTTCCACTTGGGCATCGCGTTGGTAGAGTATCGTAAGGCGTCGCGTTAGCGGCAGAGATCCTGCGAGTTCGATGCGGAGGCCAAAGCTACGTTCCAGTTCGCGTAGCACGGTTGCTAGAGGTTCGTCGATCACAACAAAGCCTCCGCGTTGCCAGGCCAGAACGCGTTCAGGGTCAATCTTTTCGGGTTGGGTGGGCAAAGGATGGTGGGCGCTGATGCGTACATGCTGACCGGGGGTAGTAAGCCAAAGGGTATGCTCGGGCTGTGTGGTAGCGCGAACGCGTACCCGGCCTTCAAGCAGGGTGACCTGGGTTTCTGCGGCTTCTGGCCAGGCACGTACGCTTAGCCGCGTGCCCAGCACCTCAACATGTGCCCAAGGCGTGTGGATCGTTAGCGGAGGACCTGGAGCAATGGTCAACAGCGCTTCGCCCTGCAGGCGTATCCACCGAGGCCGTGGGCTCAAGAGGGATCGGGGATAGACCAGCCGTGAGCCTCCACGGAGGAAGATGGTCGATCCATCGCCAAGGGTAACGGTTTGGTTTGTCCCTAAAGGCACGGTAAACGTATGAGGCCGTGCTAGCCAGAGCGTCCCTAATAGGCCTAGTCCTACCAGCAACATGGCAACACGTGGCCAGCGGAGCCGTGCACGCCGGTGCGGTGGATGTGCAGCACGGATGGTCTGGGGAAGCCGGCTCAAGAGCTCGGTCCAGGCCTGTTCAGTATCGGGGATGCCTTCAAGCGGGCGCTCCAGGGCTGCTAACCGGTTCCAGAGCGCCTCCAGTTGGCGGCGTTCGGCTTCGGAGTGCTGTTTGAGTGCCGCTTCTAGATCAGGGGGCAAAGAAGAACGCTCCTTCATGGCGTTAGGGCGAGCGCTTGCAGCCGTCGTTGTAGCGTCTCCAGCGCCCGTAGCAGATGGTTATTGACTGTTCGGGGAGAAATGCCCATCACCTGGGCAATTTCGCGATGGCTCAGTCCATGCCAGCGGCTGAGGACCAGGGCCTCTCGCTGTCGCTCGGGCAGCTCCTCCAGCCAGCGCGCCAGGAGCGTTTCCAGCTGGTGGGTTTCTGCTAGCGTGTCGGGTAGCAGCGGCTCGGTAGTCGAGTTTGCCGGCAGGTGTTCAGCGCGCTTGCGTGCACGTCGCCGCTCGTCGCGTAGGTGCCGTAAAGCCCGGTTGCGCGCCATGCGGTACAGGTAGGGGCGCAGAGGTTGGGCAGGATTAAGCGTGGTGCGCCGCATCCACAGGTCTAAAAACACGTCTTGTATCAAGTCATGGGCTACTCCACTGTCACCCACGATGGCTTGCACATAGCGCAACAGCGGGATGCGCAGGCACCGAAATAACATGCCTAGCGCAGCCTGGTCTGAGGCACGCAGCCGCTCGCAGAGCGTTTGGAAATCGTCGGTCACCCAGGCTTTCTACGATTTGGTTACAAAAGTACCTGAGCGCCGCCGTATGCCTACGGCTGAACTTTAGGAGAGGGGGGCTTCCAGCTGGCGCTCCAGGCTGAGGATCAGGTCACGTAATTCGGCTGCGCGCTCGAACTCTAGCCTTTCGGCGGCTTCAAACATTTCGCGCCGAAGCTGCTCCAGGAGCTCCCGTTTCGCCTCCGGTGAAAGTTCTTCAAGCACCGGGTCGACCACTCGCGGTGGCAACTCGGGTTCTTCGTGGCGAGACGCAGCGACCAGCGGTCGGTACTTTTCTTCAGCAACAATAGTGCTTTTGAGGATCTCTTCGCGTGATTTATAGACCGTGCGGGGGGTAATGCCGTGTTTTTGGTTGTAGGCCAGCTGAAGAGCACGGCGACGGTGGGTTTCGTCGATCATGCGCTGCATGGCCTCGGTAACCTTGTCGGCATAAAGCAGAATTTTGCCGTTGGCATTGCGGGCAGCACGTCCCGCCGTTTGGATGAGCGAGCGTTCTGAGCGCAGAAAGCCTTCTTTGTCCGCATCTAGAATGGCTACTAGCGAAACTTCGGGCAGGTCCAAGCCTTCGCGCAGCAAGTTTACGCCTACCAGGACGTCGAAGTCCCCCAAGCGCAGCCCTCGAAGCAGGTCTACCCGTTCTAAAGCGTCGATTTCAGCATGTAGGTAGCGTACGCGCACTCCAAAGCGGTCCAGGTACTCGGCCAGGTCCTCGGCCATGCGTTTGGTCAACGTGGTGACCAAGGCGCGTTCGCCACGTGCAATAACCTGTTGGATTTCTTCCAGTAAATCATCGATTTGTCCGGCCGTGGGGCGCACCACAACTTCGGGATCTGGGATGCCCGTGGGGCGAATGATCTGCTCGACGACAATGCCGAGACACTTTTCCAGCTCGTAATCGCCCGGGGTAGCGCTCACAAAGATGACTTGGTGATGCAACGCTTCAAATTCTTCGAAGGTCAGGGGCCGATTGTCCAGCGCTGAAGGAAGTCGAAAGCCGTGTTCGACCAAGGTGAGCTTGCGGGCGCGATCTCCGTTGTACATAGCCCGCACTTGAGGAATGGTAACATGGCTCTCGTCGATAATGAGCAGGTAGTCTTGCGGAAAGTAGTCGAACAGGCAATAGGGACGTTCTCCTGGAGCGCGGCCAGACAGGTGGCGGCTGTAGTTCTCGATTCCCGCGCAGTAGCCTACCTCGCGCAGCATTTCGATGTCAAAGCGCGTGCGCTGCTCCAAGCGTTGCGCTTCTAGTAGTTTGCCTTCGGCACGTAGCACCCCCACCCGCCAGCGCAGCTCTTCTTCGATCGAGGCAAGCGCCCGCTCCAACCGGTCACGTGGGGTGACAAAGATCTTCGCCGGATAGATCGTAATGGCCGTTTCCTCCATGCCCAGTTCACCAGTAAGCGGGTTAAGGCGGGCAATCCGATCGATTTCATCGCCCCAAAATTCAACCCGAAAGGCACTTTCTTCGGCATAGGCTGGGAAAATATCCACCACATCCCCGCGTACGCGGAACGTGCCCGGCTTGAATTCGAGGTCGTTACGCACGTAGTAAATGTTGATGAGCTGGCGCAGCAGCTCGTTGCGTTCGATCTGTTGACCCACATGGAGGGGCACGATCTGCGCTCGGAATTCATCGGGAGAGCCCAATCCATAGATGCAAGAGACCGAAGCGACCACAATCACATCGCGTCGGCCAGAGACGAGCGCACTGGTAGCGCGCAGCCGCAGCCGGTCGATGCGCTCGTTGATGGCTAAGTCTTTTTCGATGTAGGTGTCGGTAGCTGGGATGTAGGCTTCAGGCTGATAGTAGTCGTAGTAAGAGATGAAAAATTCTACGGCATTGTCTGGAAAAAACTGCTTGAACTCGCCGTAGAGCTGGGCAGCCAGTGTTTTGTTAGGACTCATCACCAGCGTAGGCCGCTGCACGTTTTGGATCACATGCGCCAGCGTAAAGGTCTTGCCCGTTCCTGTAGCTCCAAGCAACGTCTGGTACTTATCGCCACGCAAAATGCCTTCGGTCAATGCAGCTATCGCTTGGGGCTGGTCGCCTGTAGGCGCAAAGGGGGCTTTAAGCACAAAAGGCCGCTTTTCGATGACTTCCTCCATGATGCCTTGTGCATCCAAGTTGGACCCGCCTTTTAAAGAACCGGAAGCCATCGCAGAAGTTGCGCTTTGGCTGTAAGCTAGGGTTTCTATGCGTATATTGCGCCCGATGGCTGAAGCTGCTGCTACATACCGCGCTCGCGACAGCCAGGCCTGGCTCTGGGCTGTGCCCCCGGCGCATTATCCGGCTTTCCTGCAAACGGGCACGTTCGCCGTGCATCGGGTGGGGCGCAGTGCCTTGACGCAGTTGCGGCCAGGAGATCGCATTTTTGCGTATCTCTCGGGCTCCAAGGTACTGGTTGGGCTTTTTGAGGTGGTGGATACGCCCTTCGAGGATCACACGCCGCTGGTGCCCGGGGTCGCCTACCCACATCGGGTGCGGGTGCGACCGCTGATTACGCTGGCTGAAGAAGCCTGGCTGCCTTTTGAGGCGTTTGCGGACAAGCTCGACGTGGTGCAACGCTATCCCGACTTCCGATCGGTCGTTAAGCAAGTGTTGCATCCGCTGCCGCGCGTTGATGAAAAGGTCTTGGAGTTTTTAATTCGGGCCCGAGCGGCTGACCTAGAGCAGGCCTTGTCGGCGCTAGACGAGTTGCGCCGTTTGCGGGCTGAGCGACCGACAGCGGCTGTCCGCGAAAAGCCCGTCCGTTACCGCCCCAAGCCGTTTGATCGTGCCGCAGCGCTAGCTGCGTTGCTTGAGGGGCTCGAGGCCCGAGGGTTTATCTACCCCCCTTGGGTAGTAGCCGCCTACGTAACCGCGCTGCGCACAAAGCCGCTGCTTATTTTGGCAGGCCCAACAGGCATAGGCAAGTCAAAACTTCCTTTGCTGGTAGCCGAGGCAACAGGAAGCTTTGCACGGCTGATTCCGGTACGCCCTGACTGGGCCGACAGTGCCGAGGTGCTGGGGTACATTGATCTGCAAGGGCGCTTTCGACCTGGTGCCCTTCTTCGCCTGGCCCGTGAGGCGCAGCAGGCACCTGGACAGTTTTTTGTTGGCGTGCTCGACGAACTCAACCTGGCACGGCCTGAGCAATACCTGGCTGAAGTGCTGAGTCGCATTGAAGATCGGCATCCACTTCCAGAGGGGGGATGGACGACAAGTCCCCTACTCCAACTGGCGCTCCCGCCTGCCGATCAGGCCTGGGAACGCGTGGTCTGGGGCGCTAACCTGGCTTTGGTGGGGACGGTCAACGTCGATGAAACCACGCATGGGTTTAGCCGCAAGGTTATCGATCGGGCCTTCACGCTCGAGCTTGCAGAGATTGACTTGATGGCCTTGCCGTTAAAGACGCACACCGAGACTGCAGCTTGGCCCGTATCGGCTTGGCTGCCACGCGCTTTACGCTGGGCTGAGCTGTCCGAACTTTCGGAAGCAGAGCAGGCCCAACTGCGTAAGGTACAAGAAGTGCTCCAGACCCTCAATCGTTGGCTCCACCCAGCTGGCCTACCAGTTGCGTACCGAACGCGGGACGAAATCGCGCTTTTTGTGTTGCATGCTACCGAGGTACAAGAAGCTTTCCGCACACGTTCTGGCACCCCGATCGATCCACTAGATTTGGCCCTGTGGATGAAGGTTTTGCCGCGCCTCGAAGGCAGCACACCTGCTTTGCGACAAGCACTGCGGGCTATGTTGGGTTGGACCGTTACAGGTGCGCCGACTTTGCATGCCGATACGTTGCGTACGTTGATACGTACTTGGGAAGAGGCTGCCTGCCCGAATCTCTGGCCCGAAGCAGCTTTTCCCATGACCGCTGCGCGCCTGGCGCACATGTGGCGTCGCTTGGAAAGCGAAGGCTACGTGTCGTTTTGGGAGTAATCCATGCACTACTTTACGGTCGAAACACCTTACATTCGGCTCAAGTGGGAAGGGCCTTGCGTGAGGTGGGGTGTGCCCTTGGTGGTCGAAGCGCGGTTGCTTGAGGGTTGCAGTTCGGTGACGGTATATCCTGCACCTGATGCTCCAGGGCTAGCCGAGCAAACCCCCTATCGCCTGCTGCTTGAAAGCCGAGACGGCCATCCTGTGGCTCTGCGACACGTGAATCCGGCACTGCTGCGCGGTTTAGACGTGCTCTACGCAGGGCGCCTCTGGCATGGTACGTTGCAGTTTGGTACGCATGTAGGCCGCACGGACTTTGTTGTGTGGCATAATGAACGGCCGCACTTGTGCCTTGAAGTCGAGGTGTTCCCAACGCGCATCACCTACCGAGCCGACTATGAGGCAATGCTGGCCGACCTAGAGGCGTTTGCTTCCGAGTTGGCCTTGCGCTATGGGTCTGGATTCTGGAAGCGTGGCCAGCCCGAGCCGGATCGGACTGTTCTAGGGACCTCCGGATGGGTCGCCTTGCTTCAGGCGCACCTTGAGGCCTTGGCGCAGGCCTTTGCCCATATCCGGCGTCGCCCACTGACCAGCATGGTGCGCATGCGTACGTGGCAGCCGCTAGAGGTGGTGCGATACCCTGATCCTATGCTTCACCGCAGCCTAGTCGCCCGAGGGGGCCAAGGAGCTGAAACGCAGCTCTTGGGTTATCGGGTGCGCCGTTGGCACAGCGTCCCGCATTCCACAACGACGACCGACACGCCTGAAAACCGCTGGCTGACCTGGCAGCTGATCCAAACGCATCACCTGCTTGAGCAGGTGAGGGCACACCTGGCTTTTCGAAGTGCACCTGCACGGCAACAGGCATTGCATGCCCTAGGTGAACGGCTTGATCAGCTGCGCGCCTATTTACCCCCAGCGAGCATACGTGCTACACCTCCACCGCCTACGCAACGGCTGTTCCGCGCAGAAGGGTATCGGCAAGCTTATCGGATTTTCCAGCAACTTCGGCGGGGATTATCGTTACTCGAGGGCCTGCTTCAGTTTGAAGTCGGGCAGGTCCATGAGCTTTACGAGTATTGGTGCTACCTGACGCTGCTTCGGCAGCTAAGCCGACAAACGGGTTGTCCCATTTCTTGGCAGAGCTTGTTGAAAGAAGGGGCAACCGGGCTAGACTTGCGCTTGTGGCGAAGGCGAGGGCTCAGCTTCCCCTTACCTGGGGGAGGGCGGATTCGGGTGGTTTACAATCCGCGTTGGAGCGCACGTAAGTTGCTCGTGCCCCAGCAGCCCGACCTACTGCTGTCGTGCTACCGTCCTGGCCGGTGCACGGTGCACTACGTGCTAGATGCCAAATATCGGGTCGAGACCTCACCCGGCTACGTGCGCCGTTACGGTGTGCCTGGCCCACCCGCTGAAGCCCTAAATGACCTGCATCGCTACCGCGATGCGCTCTCCGCGTACTTTATGCAGCGGGATGGGAGCTATGTAGCACAGGCGCTGGTGCTTTACCCGTATCGAGAGGGCGAGGCAGGCACTTTTGCTGGAAGTCGGCTAGCACGGGCCGCCTTTGAAGAAGCTGTCGGTGCGCTGCCCCTCTTGCCTGGCTTTACGGTGTACCTCGAGGCTTGGCTTGAGCGCGTACTGCGCCAAGATCAAGGGGTGCACCGAACCGTATCTAGCGGGACCAAGTAGGCTGCCCCTGGGGCGGCTTCGCGGGGTACCCCAATCAAGGCAAACGCCCCATGCAGGCTTAATGCAGCGCCAAAGGCTTTTTCTCCTGGATCAATACGTCGCCAAAAGCACCAGCCTTCGGCAGCGCGTGCAAAGACGTATACGACGCGGTCGACGTTGAAGTCCAGTCCCAGCTGTTCGTCAAAGCCAGAAACGAGCACGCGCTTACCGTCGAAGGCCAACGTGGCGCCGAACCCTCCGCTTGGATAGGGCTGGGGTGGGTCGAGCGTTTCGACCAGCACCCAATGACCTTCGCCTCGGCGTTGGTAGTGACGGATGCGGCCACCACTGTGCCGTCCGCCTAGGCGTTCTCCGACCAGCAGGTCTTGCCCCTGAAGTGCCAGGGCTGGGTTAAAGTCGCGAATGCCGCCCAAAGTCGCTTCGTGTCGCCAGTTGCCGTTCACTTGCCGGCTAAAAATCAGCACGGCACTGGAGCGGTCGTAGCGGTACGAAGGGGCTGCAAGCGCAATGATCCCGTCCGAGAGCGCGACGGCACCGCCCGGCCAAGGGCCCTCGGGCGGTGCCGTCGCTGTCAAGGTGGCGACAAGTTGCCAGTTGCTGCTGTTGATGTGTTCAAACACGTAAGCCGCACCGGCAAGCCGACGGCCAGGATCACCCCAAGTACTTACAACGGCCCGTTCGCCTTCGAGGGCTACAGCCGCCCCAAAGGCTCCAGTCTGCGCCTCTGGTGGGGCCGTCAAACGCGCTGTTTGACGCCAACTGCCATCGGATTGACGGACAAACACATAGGCTGCATCGGTATGTTCGGTCCGGTAGGGCTCACCGGCAGCTGCAACGAGCACGCGCTCGCCATCAAGGGCTACGGCACGTCCAAAAAACCGACCTGGTGCGCAGTCGTTGGGTTGTAGCGTAGCTTCTAGCGTCCAAGAGCCATCCGGCAAGCGCCTGTACACATAGGCAGCACCCGAGGCCGGACCGCAACTTCGAGCGCCTCCGGCCCCAACCACGGCGTACTGGGCCCCAAGGGCTACGGCTGCTCCAAAGGCATTATCCGCTGTGGTGTCGGGGGACGGTAGCGGCCAAAGCGGTACCAGCTGGGCATAGGCCGGGAGGCTCAGCCAGGCTAAGCCAAGGCCTAGCCATCGAGGTATCCGGTTCACCTTTACTGCGTTTAGCCGTTGCTGTAGCCCGCGCATGTATCTAGCCGAAGGCGCTGCACCCCAGGATGCAGGGGTTATATCCAGCGACGGACGCTGCGGGCGTAAGTTTCATACGCCTCTCCAAACTTTTGTCTTAACGCTCGCTCTTCGGGCTTGATTTGGAAGCGCGTCAGATAGACGGCAAAAAGCCAGACGTAAACCAAAGCCAGTAGATGCGCTAGCCAAACCGCCCAGGCGAGCAAGCAGCAGAGCATGCCCAGATAAATCGGATTTCGGCTGTAGCGGTAAACACCGGTTGTAACCAGCCAACGGGTGGTGTGCGGCGCAAGCGGATTGGGTGTCGTACGGGCTTGGTAAAGTGCAAAGACGCCCGCGCCCATGATCCCTATCCCCACCAAAGCTAGGACGGCAGCCAGCACAAGCTGCAGCGGTAATGGGGCGCGCTCTATGGCCAGCTTAGGTACGCTTTGGGCCGTCAGGTACATCAATAGCGCGCAGAGGCCCCACACGACCGCGGGAGGGAGCTTGAGCTCTAGCCAGGAAAGCATGGTTCTTTTCAACATTTGCCAGAAAGGACGTTTTATGCCTCCTCTTCGTCTTCGTCAAGCAGCGCTTCTTCTTCGTCGGTTGCCAACAGGTCCAAGTCGATGAGCTCTTCCTCGGCCCCATTGGCAAATGCGGTTGTGCGGGCGAGTTCTTTGCGTAAGAAACGTCCCGTTGGGGTGTCTTGCTGCGCCAGCGCCTCGGGTGTGCCTGCAAACAGGATGTGGCCACCGGCTTCGCCGCCTTCGGGACCCAGGTCGATCACGTGGTCGGCTACCTTAATCACGTCCAGGTTGTGTTCGATGACCAGCACTGTATTACCCTTATGCACGAGGGCTCGGAGCACAGCCAGTAGATGGCGGATGTCTTCGAAGTGCAGGCCTGTGGTGGGTTCGTCTAGAATATAGAGCGTGTTGCCTGTGCCGGGACGCGACAGCTCACGTGCCAATTTAATCCGCTGCGCTTCGCCTCCTGAGAGCGTCGTAGCCGGCTGCCCTAAGCGGATGTAGCCTAGTCCGACGGCCTGGAGCGTGCGTAGCTTTCGAGCAACGTGAGGAAGATGTTCGAAGAACGCTAGGGCTTCGTCGACGGTTAGCTCCAGCACTTCAGCGATGTTTTTGCCTTTGTAGCGTACCTCAAGCGTTTCAGCATTGTAGCGATGTCCTTTGCAGCTTTCGCAGGTCACATAGACGTCGGGCAAGAAGTTCATCTCCAGCTTAACAACGCCGGCCCCTTTGCAGGTCTCACAGCGACCTCCCTTAACGTTAAAGGAAAAACGGCCCGCTTTGTAGCCCCGCAGTTGTGCTTCCGGAAGTTGAGCGAACAGGTCGCGGATATAACCAAAAAGGCCTGTGTAGGTAGCTGGGTTAGAACGTGGAGTGCGCCCGATAGGGTTTTGATCGATCGCAATCACCTTGTCGAGATGCTCCAGCCCTTCAATGCGCTCATAAGGCAGCGGAATGAGGCGGGCATTGTGGAAATGACGCGCCAAGATCGGGTACAGCGTCTGGTTAATGAGGCTTGACTTGCCTGAGCCCGAAACGCCTGTAATGCAAATGAACGTGCCTAGGGGCAACACGAGTGGATCGCCTTTCAGGTTATGGCCCCGGGCTCCATAGAGCACCAGCTGGCGACCATTCCCTGACCGCCGCTCGCGGGGTACTGGGATGAACCGCTCGCCGTTCAGGTAGGCAGCTGTCAGGCTATGCCGACCGTTAAGGGGCACCAACCGATGGGGTGGGCCAACCGCTACCACATAGCCTCCCTGCTCACCTGCACCTGGACCCAAGTCGACCACGTAATCGGCGGCCTCGATCATTTCGCGATCATGCTCGACGACCAGGATCGAGTTGCCTTGATTGCGAAGTTGTTTGAGGGTGTCGATGAGCCGATGATGATCGCGTGGATGCAGTCCAATTGACGGCTCGTCAAGGACGTAGAGCACGCCTGTGAGCTGCGCCCCAAGCTGAGACGCCAGCCGGATGCGTTGGCTTTCGCCGCCTGAAAGCGTCCGGGCTGGACGGTCCAGCGTCAGATAACCTACCCCTACGCTAATCAAAAAGTCCAAACGCTCGAGGATTTCTTTAAGGATAGGTCGGGCAATGAGTGCTTTTTGGCCTTCAAACTGCAGCTGGCCTAAAAACTGGCGCAGCGTGTAAAGGTCCATACGCGCCAGTTCAGCAATGTTCTTGCCCGCAATGCGAAAGGCAAGACTTTCGGGCTTCAGGCGGGCACCCCCACAGGCACGGCAAGTCGTCTCCCGCATAAAAGCTTCGGCCCATTGGCGCTGCGCTGCTGAACCGGCTTGCGCTTGCGCGTGCTGCAAGTACTCAAAAAGCCCTCCAAAGCGATGTTGGTAGCGCAGCTCACGGTCTTTATAGCGATAGGTAATCTCAAAAAGGCGGTCGCCCGCGCCTTCAAACAGTACTTGACGCTGCTTTTCGGTGAGCGTCCCCAGGGGCGTGTCGAAATCAAAGCCGTAGGCTTCGGCTACTGCCCGAAGCTGGCTAAAAATCCAGATGTCACGTGGCTTTCCCAGCGGGGCTAAGCCCCCTTCATTGATCGACTTTGAGGGATCCGGGATTACCAGTTCGGGGTCGATTTCTAGCCGGGTGCCCAGCCCATTACACACGGGGCAGGCACCGTAGGGCGAGTTGAACGAAAAGGTATTCGGCGAAGGATCGTTGTACGACACGCCGTCTTCAGGACAGTAAAGGTGGCGGCTAAAGACGTGGTCGGTGCCCGAGCCGTCAGCATGGAGCACGTGGGCAATGAGCACGCCATGGCCCAGGCTAAGGGCAATTTGAACGGACTCGTGCACCCGAGCACGAATGTCGGGACGCACCACAATGCGGTCAACCACCACCTCAATGTCGTGTGTTTTGTAGCGGTCGAGCTTCATGCCTGAGGAAATCTCGCACAGCTCGCCATCGATGCGTACGCGCTCGAAGCCCTGACGGGCGATTTGCTCAAACAGTTCTCGGTAGTGGCCTTTGCGGCCGCGCACGACTGGGGCCAAGATGAGCAGCCGCGTACCCTCAGGAAAGCCTAAAAGGTTGTTAATGATCTCGTCCTCGGTCTGCCGGCGCATAGGGCGACCCGAGAGGTGTGAGTAGGCGGTGGCCACGCGCGCATAGAGCAGCCGCAAAAAATCGTAAACTTCTGTTACGGTACCTACTGTCGAACGGGGATTTTGACCTACGGTTTTCTGCTCAATGGCAACCACGGGCGAAAGGCCGTCGATGAAGTCCACATCGGGTCGCTCGAGCATGCCCAGAAACTGGCGGGCATAAGCGGAAAGACTTTCCAGGTAGCGCCGTTGCCCTTCAGCGTAAATCGTGTCGAAGACTAGGCTTGATTTGCCTGACCCAGAAAGACCAGTAATGACCACCAGCCGCTCTCGGGGAATGTCCAAATCGATATTTTTAAGGTTGTGCTCCCGAGCTCCGCGAATCGTGATAACTTCCTGCATAGGCCCGACTTGCCAGGCACCCGTTCAAACATGCTCCAACAGCAGGCGCAACGCTTCGTTCCAGACGTTTTTTGCTTCACGCGAAGGAACGAAGGCTGCTGCAGCGCTTTGGGTCCAAGACGTAACTCAGGTTTGCAAATGAACGCCTACATTGAAGCCTTTTTGCCGCTTTTTGTCGCGATCAACCTGCCAGGTATTCTGCCCTTTTTTATCGCGCTTACCGAAAAACTTTCGGCCGCTGATCGGCGACGGCTACTGATGCGGGCTGTGGTGACCGCCTTTGTCGTGGCGGTGCTCATTCTTTTTGCTGGCCAGTTTATCTTTCAGACGCTGGGCATTACGCTGAACGATCTGCGCGTTGGGGGTGGCTTAATTTTGCTGGTGCTGAGCATTACAGACTTGGTTTTTGCGGATTACCGGCGTCGCAATCCTTCAGCAGAGCAAGACGCGGCTGATGTGGGCGTGGTACCCCTAGGCATTCCGCTCATTGTAGGCCCCGCAGCGATCACGACAATTTTGGTCGCGCAGCAAACCTATGGCTATTTGCCTACTCTGGTGTCGCTTACAGCGAATTTGTTGCTGGTAGCTGTAGTGTTTTCTATTGGTCCTTGGTTGATTCGTACCCTGCGACCAGTGGCGGTGCGCGCCATTGCCAAAGTGGCTAGCCTCTTTTTGGCAGCGATTGCTGTAGCCATGATCCGAGCCGGCATTACCGGCATGCTTGGGGGATCTTAAGCAAAGGAACCTTCCGTAAAGCCTTGCATTTATGTGCTTCCGCACGCCAACCCTACCTAATGGATCGGATTATGGCGCTGAAGACGCTCGACATTGACGCGCTGGCTGCAAAGACCGGTAACCTTTACGAGACCGTTGCCATTCTCTCAAAGCGGGCCCGCCAGATTGCCACGCAGCTCAAGCAGGAGCTCGATGAAAAGCTTTCTTACTTTGAAGGTCTAGGACCGGAGTTTGAGGATCCCCGGCACCAGGAAGAGCAAGCCCGCATTTCTATTGAGTATGAAATGAAACCGGAGCCCACAGAAATCGCCATTGAAGAGATGCTCCGGGGGGAGATCTATTACCGCGACGCTTCCAAAGAGCGTACAGAAGAAGAGCTGTCCTGAAGCTTTTAGCGCTTTAGGTAGAGCGTTAGGGTGACCGGGTGATGGGCTTTCAGTTGGAGTTGCGCTTCGGTTGGGGTTTGGAGGGGGAGGGGTGTCCCATCAGCTAGCGTTAGGGCTTCAAGGCCTCGGCGCACGCGTAACGTAAGCGACTGGTCTTTTCTAGCGTTTAGGGTTACTTCAAGACGCCGTGCAGGGAGATCCCAGTGCAGTCGGTCTATTTGCAGCTGGGTGCGTGCTTGTGCGCCACGCAACGTGCCACGAGGTAGCCGTTCGTCTATGGCCGGCAAGAGCTCCAGCAGTCCTGGCCGGCTGTAGATCAGCATCTCAATCACAATGGCTGGGAGGCTGTTGATTAGGTCGGCGTTGTAGACGTTGCCTGGGTAGTGGAGCGAAAACAAGCTCGGCAGGAGGTATCCGTTGCGTAGCAGGTCGCGCAAGCTGCGGTAGGCTAGCTCTGGGTCTTTAAGGCGAGCGCCGATGAGGGCCAAGTGCACCAGGCCATGGGCTGAGTCGTTTTCGTGGCCCCGTAGGTAAGCTGCGTTGCGGGCAGCTGCAAACAGCTCGGGCGTTGCTTCAGGGGTGATTTCATGTCCGGGCCAGACCGGATAGAGGTGGGATAGATGCCGGTGATTGTAGTGGTCGGTTAGGCCTTCATGAGCCCATTCCTTGAGTGCTCCGTCTTCATTAATCAGGTAGGGAGGCAGTTGGCGGAGCAGGGCCTTCCAAGAGGGTAGGTTTTCGGTTTCCAGGCCTCGGGTTTCGCACAAGGCGATGAGTGTTGAAAGCACCTCGCGACAAACGGCAATGTCCATGGTCGCGTTGATGCTGCCCGGTGTATCGAGGTTTCCTGGGTGGTTTTCTGGGGAGTAAGAGGGGACAAAGACCACGTGGCCTGCGGTGTCGGTGACGGTTAGAAAATCTTTATAGAAGTGAGCGATTTCTTTGAGGTAGGGCAGTAAGTGCTGGTGCACGTAGGTTTCGTCGCCGTAAACGTCCACGTATTCGTGCATCGGATGGGCGAGCCAGCCGGCGCCTGCTGTCCAGAAATGCAGCGGATAGTCTGCATTGAAGTGGGTGTGCCAGCCGCAGCGACCATCGGTCCGAGACCCCGAAAGCACGCCACCGCAGCCGTAAAGTTGGCGGGCATTGTCGCGCCAGTCGTCCAGCAGCCCTTCAATGAGTCGGGTAAAACTAGCGACGGCTTCGGGTAGTGCACCGATATTGGCAGCGGCCATCTGCAGGTTTAAGTTGGCGTCGAGCGTGAAGTCGCCTGACCACGGCGGTCGCCATTCGCCTGTCCAGAGCGCAACCAGGTTGGGAGGCCAGTGGCCGCAGGAGCTTATCAGCACATAGCGGCCCATGTCGAAGAGCTTTTCCAGCAGCGCGGGAAGGATGTGGTCTTGGGCCTGCTGTTTGGCTAAGAGTGTTTCGCTGCTTTGTTGGCGATCTTCTCCCCCTTCAAGGTCTAAGGCCATGCGGTGAAACAGGCTGCCGTGGGCTGCGGCATGTGGGGCAAGCAGGGTTTCGTAGTCTGCAGGTAGGGTCGCCAACGCGGCGCGTTCGGCTTCTCGTCGTGGGGTAGCCGCGTTATCGAGCGGCCACACGCGAGCCAGCAAGAGCACCCGTTGTGCTCCTTGGATGAGCAGGCGGCCGTTTTGGAGGGTTTGCGTGCCACCTGTAGGCACAACGCGCACCAGCCCTTCGTAGCCGCGGTGCGTGTGCACGTAGGCACACCGGTAGTACAGCCAGCCGGGTTCAGCAGTGATTTCGGGGGGATGGTAGCCCTCGCGTTGCTCTGGGGGTCGCAGGTCCTGCACTTCCAAGTGCATGGAGACCAGCGGAAGCACCCCGGTTTCGGCCGCCAGCTCAAGCACCACCACACCATCGGTGCGTGAGACGAACGCCCGGCGGGTGTAGACGCCGGTCTCGGTTTGCCAAAAAACGCCGATCTCTCCGGTGTCGAAAGCCGTGCGTCGCAGGTAGTCCAGTGGTGTTGCTGGCGGCATTTCCATCACAAGCGCAAAGGCAGGATGGTAGGGGTCCGTCCAGAGCATCCCTGGCCAGCCTTCGCGCTGCGCCATTTCTAGGGAGTAATGCACGGCCTCGCGATAGCGTCCTTCCAGCAAAAGTGCACGGATGTGCGGCAGATAGGGGGCTAAGTGGGGTGGCGGTACGCGCTCATCGCGGAGCGGCTCGTAGAGCAGTTCATGGTTGAAGATGATGCGTTCTCGGAAAGGATCGCCGTAGACCAGGATGCCCAGCGTGCCGTTGCCAGCCACGAGCGCTTCTTCCCAGCGTGTGGCTGGACGCAGACTGTACATGCCTCGTTGAGGTATTCGGGCGCTCACAAAAGGCGAACGTGCAACAGCGGCTTCGCCGAACGTCTGCTGAAACCAGAATGGCCCAGCTGCCAGCGCCAACCCTGTGCATTTTAGAAAATCTCGGCGATCCATGCGTTTTTAGGACTTAGCATAAAACAAAACCGGACCGTTTTTTCGAAAAGACACGGTCCGGCTTGCTGCACCCTATTTTACCGCTCACGCCAGTTGATTTCAGGTTCGGGTTTATTGGCGAGGATGGTTTCAATGCGCTCCAGAACGTCTGGGGTCAGGCGGGCAGCTACTTCCAAGGCTTGCATATTTTGCTGCACTTGCTCGGGTCGCGAAGCCCCAGTGATGACGGTGCTTACGTTGGGGTTCTTTAGGCACCAAGCAATGGCTAGCTGCGCCATGGTACACCCCAGGGCTTCAGCAATGGGCATAAGCTGCCGCACTTTTTCGCGTTGTTGCTTCCCCTCCTCGCTTTCCAGCCGTTTGCGCAACCACTCGTAGCCCGGAAGCGCCATACGGCTACCAGCTGGAATGCCGTCGTTGTACTTGCCTGTCAGTATACCACTGGCCAGTGGACTCCAGGTTGTTAGCCCTAGGCCATAGTCTCGGTACAAGGGCACATATTCGCGCTCAACGCGCGCCCGGTGAAACATGTTGTATTGGGGCTGTTCCATCGTGGGCGGAATGAGGTGTTCACGGCGCGCAAACTCGTAGGCATACCGAAGCTGTTCGGCACTCCACTCACTGGTGCCCCAGTAAAGGGCCCAGCCCTGATCCAGTACGTAGTTCATTGCCCATACGGTCTCTTCGATTGGCGTCTCGGGATCGGGACGGTGGCAGAAGATTAAGTCGACGTAGTCGAGCTGTAGCCGTTCAAGGGCTGCCTTGGTGCCTTCAATGATATGTTTGCGCGAAAGACCCACATCATTAGGTCCCTTGCCGCCCCAGAAGATCTTCGTGGAAATGACCAAGTCCGAACGTTTCCAGCCAGAGCGCTTGAGGATGTTCCCCATCATGATCTCGGCTTTGCCTCCGGCGTAGGCTTCAGCATTGTCAAAAAAATTCACCCCGGCTTCGTAGGCAGCGTGCATGCAGGCTTCGGCCAGTCCCTCATCGATTTGGTCGCCAAAGGTTACCCAAGCACCGTAGGACAAAGCCGACACTTTTAGCCCGGAGCGTCCTAGATGTCGATATTCCATAGCCATACGTACAACGAAAGGTTAAGTGAACCTAGGGAAGATGGTCTTGAAGTTTGCAACAGGTAGCGTATTTACGCAACCTGTAGTTTCGGCAAGGGGCTGTTTGTAACGGTAAGTTCAAGAAGCGTACGTAGCGTTTGGAGCAAACGGTAGCGAATAGGCTGTGCTTCGCGTGCAAACTGGGCTTGGCGCTCGCGGTACTGATGCCGCCCTTGGGGAGTTTCGATAGGGATTGGCTCTAGGCCGTAGGCGCGCAAGTCGTAAGGGCTGGCCTGCATATCCAGCACCCGGATGCGGTAGGCCAGAAGGAAGGCATCGGCGATCAGGTCGCTACCTACCCAGGGGTAGAATTTGTAGGCCCAGCGGTAAAGATCCATATTCGCATGCAAGCAGCCCGGTTGTTCCAGTGCAAGCATGGTGTCTCGGGTAGGCTGAAATCGATTGCGCGGGCGGGCGGCCTCGGTGAAAAAACGAAAAGCCTCGAAGTGGGTACAAGCTATAGGCCTTGATTCCACAAAAGCGTCCAGTGCGTCTGGAGTCATGCGGAGTGGAACGTGTGCATGGCGTGGGCGGTCGGCTCGGTAAAGCATTGCCCACTCATGCAGGCCATAGCAGCCCAAGTGTGGAGGGCGCGCGGCGGTTTGTTCCAGCAATGCCACCACCCATTGTAGGGAAGGCACGCGATGGGCTGGAAAGCGGCTGGGATCTACTGTTACCCCTTTGGTAGTTTCTACAAAGTCCGGATCTGCTAGCCATTTGCGGGCTTCGCGACCTTGTACGGCTATGCCAAGCCCTGGCCGCCAGCGCAAAAGCCGACTGGGTCGAAATGTGTAGTACTCAAAAAGGAAGTCGACCACCGGATGCTTGGCGCCGCGCCGCCGCGCTTGCAGATAAGGCTCGAGCAGGGGCCGCAAGCGAGCTGCATGCGCCGCAGCCCGCTGCCGCGCTTCGGCTTCGGTAAGAATGGTGTGGATGTAGCGCATGGGGTCCCCCAAAATCGCGGTGGTACAATGCACAAGCTTTCCTGCGCGTTCCGCGAATCCGAACGCCTGGCTTTGCGTTGCTTAAAGCAGCCTTGCCTTGTGCTAAAGGTATGCTCCAGATGCGCCGCTTTGCACGCGCCTTACTGCTTTCGGTGATCACCACCAGCCTGCTGGCCTGGATAGTGCATTGGCTCCGACGAGGAATACCAGCACGGCGGACTTTCACGGTGGATGCCGATCGGCTTTTGCCCGAGGTGCAACAGCGACTACTAGATGAACTTGATCGGCTTCTCTAATCGGAAGCGCTTGCAATTGGTGGGTCAATTATTAACTTTGAGTTGTAGTAGGGCTACAACTTAGCGGCCTATTGCCACGTATGCTGCAACACCCACTTAGCCTGTAAGAAGCTATGCGTCAGCGAAAATCCCTTGTCATTGTGCTGGGGCTGCTGTTTTGCAGCCCATTGCTCGCTTTTGGGCAGGCGACGTCAGATAACCCTGCACTGCCCGTTGAAATCCCTTACCAGAAGTTTGTGCTCGATAATGGGTTAACGCTCATTGTCAGTGAAGACCATAAGGCCCCCATTGTAGCTGTTAACATCTGGTATCATGTGGGCTCAAAGAACGAAAAGCCTGGCCGTACAGGTTTTGCCCACTTGTTCGAACACCTGATGTTCAATGGGTCCGAGCACTTCAATGATGATTGGTTTCAAGCTCTAGAGCGCGTAGGCGCTACTGATCTGAACGGCACGACAAACCGTGACCGGACAAACTACTTTCAGAATGTACCGGTCAATGCCCTTGACCTGGTACTGTGGCTTGAGTCGGATCGCATGGGGCACTTGCTTGGGGCTATCGACCAAGCCAAGCTCGACGAACAACGGGGCGTGGTGCAAAACGAAAAACGCCAGGGAGAAAACCAGCCCTATGGCAAGGTCTGGAGTCTGATTGCACAGCATACCTATCCCGAAGGGCATCCTTACTCCTGGCCAGTGATCGGTTACATGGAAGACCTAGACGCGGCCACGCTCGAAGATGTGCATGAATGGTTCAAGACCTACTATGGTCCCAACAACGCTACTATTGTTATTGCTGGTGCTATTGATGCCCAGACGGCTCTGGAGAAGGTAAAGCAATATTTTGGCGCCATTCCACCGGGGCCACCGCTGGCGAAACCCAAAGCTTGGGTGGCTAAGCGTACAGGCGAGCAGCGCCTAACCATGGAAGATCGCGTCCCACAAGCTCGCCTCTACAAGGTTTGGAATGTGCCCGAGTGGGGCAACCCGGAACGGGATTACCTCGAGCTAGCTGCAAATGTGCTTGCGGGTAGCAAAACGTCGCGCCTTTACCGCCGTCTGGTCTACACCGACCAAATAGCCACAGATGTAAATGCGTTTGTGTCTACTGGCGAAATTGGCAGCCAGTTCATCATTGTTGCCACTGCAAAGCCGAACGTGCCCCTCGCTCAGGTAGAGCAAGCTGTCGATGAAGAGTTGGCGCGCTTTCTTCAGGAAGGTCCCACACCTGAGGAATTGGATCGGGTGAAAACAGACTACATTGCTAGCTTTGTGCGTGGCGTAGAACGCATTGGAGGCTTTGGTGGCAAAAGCGACATCCTGGCTCAATATGAGGTCTATGGTGGCGACCCTGGGCTGTACAAAGTGACCTTGCAGCGCATGCAGCAGGCCACAACGGCTCAGGTGCTTGCCGCTGCGCAGGCCTGGCTGAGCGATGGCGTCTTTGTGCTGGAAGTGCATCCTTATCCCCAGCTTCGGGCTACGGGCCAGGATGTTGATCGTTCGCGGCTGCCAGACGTAGGCACGCCTCCAGTAGCCGTTTTTCCTGAAGTGCAGCAGGCTACACTGTCGAACGGTTTGAGGGTACTTCTTGTCGAGCGCCACGCCATCCCGGTGGTCAACTTTCGGCTTTTGCTGGATGCGGGCTATGCCGCCGACCAGTTTGCACACCCCGGTACGGCCATGCTGGCCATGAACATGCTCGATGAAGGAACCACGACGCGTTCGGCGCTAGAGATCAGTGATGCACTGGACCGACTGGGTGCCCGTCTAAGTACCGGCTCGGATCTGGACGTTTCGTACGTCTCTTTCTCTGCATTACGCGATCGGCTAGATCCGTCCCTGGAACTGTTTGCCGATGTGGTGTTGAACCCTGCCTTCCCCGAAGCCGACTTTCAGCGGCTGAAGCAACAACAACTCATCGCCATCCAGCGGGAAAAAGTTACGCCTATGCAGATGGCCTTACGCGTCTTCCCGCGTTTGCTCTATGGCGAAGGGCATGCTTATGGGCTGCCGTTGACCGGCTCGGGTACGGAGGCCTCTGTTGCCCAAATCACCCGTGAGGATTTGGTGCGTTTCCACCAGACCTGGTTTAAACCCAACCATGCCACGCTGGTGGTTGTGGGTGCTATCTCGATGGAAGAGCTCTTGCCCAGGCTGGAACGCCTGTTTGCGGGTTGGAAATCTGGAGACATTCCTAGCAAAAACATTCGTGAGGTAACACACAAAGAGGCCTCGGTGGTCTACCTTATTGATCGTCCTGGATCCGAGCAGTCCATTATCTTTGCTGGGCACGTAGCCCCTCCCGAAGCCAACCCGCACAAGCTGGCCATCGAGGTAATGAACACGATTTTAGGCGGCACCTTTACCTCACGGATTAACATGAACCTGCGGGAGGATAAAGGCTGGTCCTATGGGTCCCGCAGCATGCTGATGAGCGCCCGTGGCCCCAGGCCGTTTATCGTCTATGCACCTGTGCAAACCGATAAGACGGCTCCGGCCATGATGGAAATCAAAAAAGAGCTTGAAGGCATCGTAAACGGCCAAAAGCCTATTTCTCTGGAAGAGCTCGACAAGGTGCAGCGTAACTTAACGCTGCGCTTGCCTGGTCGCTGGGAAACGGCCAATGCGATTTTGAATGACCTGAGCTACGTGGTTCAGTTTGGATTGCCGCTGGACTACTGGCGCAGCTATCCAGAAGCCGTGCGTTCCCTTAGCCTGGCTGACGTATCCAGTGCCGCCAGTACTGTGCTGCACCCTGACCGGCTGGTGTGGGTGGTGGTAGGCGACCGTAGCCGTATTGAAGGCGAAATCCGTCAGCTTGGCTTCGGTCCCGTTCACGTTATTGATACCGAAGGCAACCTGCTGGCTGTACGCCCCGAATAAAACCGGGCACCCGATAGCCGAAGTCGAGTAAAACAAAAAGATAAAAAAATCACTCTAGCCTGCGTGTGCCATGTCGCTTTGGGTTCGATTCAAACGCTGGGTGCGTTCGCTCTTTGGTGGCGCTATTGCTGCTTTAGAAGATCCACGCCTGATTTTAGAGCAAAACATTCGGGAGCTGAACGATCAGGTCCCGAAGATGAATGAAAACATTGCCACGGTGAAAGCAAACGTGCTGCTTTTACAAAAAGAAGTACGGCGCAATGAACAAGAAGTCGGGCAGCTGGTGGCCCGTATCAAGGCAGCTATTCAAGCCGGCCGCGACGACATTGCCCAGCAGTACGCCGTTCAGCTCGAACGAACCCGAGAAACGCTGGCACGCACCAAAGAGCAGCTTCAGTATGCCGAAGCGGCTTATGAAAAAGCCCTCCAGGTGAAGCAGGCCTTTTTACGCGAAAAAGAACGCAAAATTCAGGAAGCCAAAGAGGCACTGCGGGCGCACGAACGGGCCAAATGGCAGGCCAAAGTGGCCGATGCGCTGGAGCAGTTTGAAGTTGGCGGGCTAGACCAGACGCATGAAGAGATGATTCAACGGCTGCGCGAAGAAACGGCCCGAAGCGAAGCGCGGCTAGAACTGGCACTCGATAGCGTGGACCTGGAAGCCCTGAAGATCGAAAAGGATGCGGAGGCCCTACGAGCGGCAGAGCTAGTACGGCAGTTTAAGCTTGAAATGGGGCTACTTGAGCCAGAACCCCGGCCGGCATTGGAAGCCCCTGCACCGGAGAAAACAGTAGAACCTGCTCGCGAAGGCGAGGAAACCAAAACAATAGGTCGACAGCGAACACGCTGAAGGCTATGGATGCGGAATCCTACCAGCGGCTTAAGGAGGCCGAAAAAGAACACTTGCGCGCGCTGCGTCGCTTAAAGGAAGCCGTTCGGTTACTTAAGCGGCGCAGTGCGCTAGATCAGGCGCTTGAACGCTTGACCACCCAAACGCAGGCGGCACTGGAGGCCCATGCTGAAGCACTTGAGCGACTAAAGCTGGAGACGGCGTATCAAGAAGCCCGTCTGGAGCTAGCGCTCGAGCATCGTACGCCATCGCCCACGGTGCTGTCCGATACGACCCAACCCCCTCTTCGGGTACAGGACGTACGCGAGCCGCGGCCGTGCGACCCTGAGACGGAGACCGCGGCCCAAGCGCCCGTTCCTGAAAAAACGTTGGGACGGTTTCGCCCAGCCGGAGCCTAACAGATACAGCTGGCATGAACGAGCGACCAATTAACTACACGCGCGAAGCCTTTCTGCACCCTTGGAACCTCACGTTCCTCATTGCTGCGTTGGGCATGGCGTTGGGTGTTAGTTTTGCTGGCAGCCCTTCGTGGCTGTTTGAGACGGTATTGTTGTTTACGGCCGCGCTAGAGCTGCTCTACCTAGGCATCATGCCTCGCCAAGAGCGGTTTCGCCGAGCTGTTCGCGCACGCCGCGCAACAGAACATGCCCGGCCACCTTCCCAAAAAGAACTGTTTCAGCTTCTTAGCCGAACTAGCCAGCGCCGCTACATCCGCCTGCGAAACCTGGAACAGCAAATCCGAACCAACTACCATAAACTCAGCTATGCCTCGCAAGGACTGCTCGAAAGCCACTTGCATAAGATCGACAACTTGCTACGCTCCTACCTAAATCTGCTGTATCAAAAAGAGCGCTACGAGCAATACTTGAGCAACACCAGCGAGGACCGACTTGCTGAGGCGCTTCAACTGCTCCAACAAGACATGGCCGACGATGCGCCGCGCGTGCGGGCCATCAAAGAACGGCGCAAGCGCATTCTGGAGCAGCGATTGGAGCGCATCAAGAAAGCCCGCGAAAACCTGGAAATCATCGAGGCGCAGCTCGACACCATCGACGACGTCATCCAGTACATCCATGAGCAGTCCCTAACGTTGCGCAACCCCGAAGAAATCACCTTCCAGCTTGACACCCTACTTAGCGAAGTGGAAGAAACCGAATCAACGGTGGCCCAAATCGAAGACATTTTTACAGCCCCTATGGCCTTGGCCGGTGAGCTGGATGCCTTAGCCCTAGAATCCTCACGCTTGACATCTGAAACCCCCGAGGCACCCGAGCAGCCCCCGCCCGAACCCTTGCGTCGGCAGCGGCTCCGGTCTTGAGCTGTATGGTTTCTGAGGAAGCTGCCGCCTAAAACGTGCTGCAGATGCACGATTTTCGGGGGCTTCACTACACGCCCTGTTGCCCGGGATCAATGAGGTGACCGTTTATGGCAGGGATTGCTGCAGACGGTCGGCAGTGTGCTTGTCCGTTAAACCCCTAGCAACTTTCCCCCACAGGTTTATGAGTCGTGAACCAGAAGCAAGCTCAGCACAGACCGTTCGCTACGAGGTGGATAGCGAAGGCATTGCGCTCATCACGATCCACCGGCCAGAAAAACATAACGCACTAAACCGGCAAGTGCTGGCCGAACTGGACCGGTATTTCTGGCAGGCTCGCCAGGACGAAGACGTGAAGGGAATTATCCTGACGGGTGCGGGCGACAAAAGCTTCTGCGCAGGCGCTGACGTGCAGCAGTTTACGGAGCTGGATGCTTATAGCGGCCATCGCTTTGCCCTTTACGGTCAGGCGGTCTTCAATCGGGTAGAAGAAATGCCTAAACCGGTCGTTGCCGCGGTAAATGGATATGCCCTGGGGGGAGGCTTTGAACTGGCGATGGCGTGCCATCTGCGCGTAGCTGCCGACCATGCAGTGTTTGGGCTGCCGGAAGTGAGCCTAGGATTGATCCCTGGTTTTGGGGGAACGCAACGACTGCCGCGGCTCATTGGACGCGGGTTGGCTACGGAGCTCATCCTAACAGCCGAGCGCATCAGCGCGCGCCGCGCTTTTGAAATCGGCCTGGTGAATCGGGTTGTGCCCATTGAGCACCTGCTCGACAGTGCCCGTGAGCTAGTGCATGCGATTGTTAGCAAGGCCCCGGTGGCGGTTGCACTAGCCCTGGAAGCCCTACGGCAGAGTGATTTACCGTTGCGACAGGGATTGCGCCTGGAAGCGGCGTTGTTTGGTCAAGCCTGCGCAACAGCAGATTTCCGCGAAGGCGTATCGGCCTTTTTAGAACGGCGTAAAGCTTCATTTAAAGGACGCTAATGTCGCTTTTGTGGCTTATTGGAGCGCTCTTGCTGGCAGCCTTTTTCACGGCAACGGAGGCTGCGCTCACTGCTGCTAACCGGCTACGCCTGGAGGTGATTGCGCGTCAGGGTAGCCGCAGTGCGCAGATTGCCCGCGCGCTACTGGAACGGCCCGCACGGGTACTAACCACAACGCTTGCGGGGCTGGTCTTGGCCCAAGTGCTGTTTGCCTTAGGCCTCAGCGAACCCCTGCTCGCTAGAACGACGCAAGCCATGACGACCTGGACGCAGGTCGTGGGCACGGTGCTTTTGCTGGGGCTACTGGTGCTCTTGGGGGGTATGGCCTTTTTCTTGGGCGGTATCCTGCTTCCTATGGCCGTGGCCCGTGAGCAAGCGAATCGACTAGCTCAGCCGATGGCCGGCTTGCTTAATGTAGCCCGCTATGTGCTCGCTCCGCTTATCGGGCCAGCACGGTGGCTTTCGGAGCGTCTGGCACGTCGACTAAGCGTCAGCGCCGACACCGTAACCCTCCTGATGCAGCGTGACTGGGAGCGGCGCGTGCAGGAACTCGAGGCGGAAAGCGCTCCAACACGCGATCTTGACGAAACCGAAAGTCGACTGCTCGCCAACGCCCTGGCGTTTGAGTCGCTCCGGGTGCGCGACTGCATGGTCCCACGCACCGACATCGTGGCCATAGAGGAAAAAACAGACCTTGAAACGCTACGCCAGCAGTTTATCGAAAGCGGCTACTCAAAGCTTCCTGTCTATCGGGAACACATCGACCAGATCGTCGGCGTCGTGTTTGCCTATGATCTGTTTCTGGAGCCTCGCTCCTTAGCCGAAATGCTCCGTCCGATTCGCTTTGTGCCTGAATCCAAACCCGCACATCTTTTGCTGAAAGAGTTTTTGCGGACCAACACCTCGATTGCCATTGTTATCGATGAGTACGGCGGTACGGCAGGACTGGTCACCCGTGAAGATCTGCTTGAGGAACTGTTAGGCGACATCCAAGACGAGTACGACGAAGAAGAGGACGAAGAATATCTGCTGCGCCGCTTAGACGAACGAACATTTGTCGTGAGCGGGCGCGTAGAAATCGAAGAACTGCGCGAAGCAGGCATTACGCTTCCCGAAGGCAACTACGATACAGTAGCCGGTTACCTATTGGAACACCTGGCTACAATTCCAGCACCTCAGGAAGAATACGAGCTCGACGGATACCGCTTTACCATCCTTAAGGCAACTCCAAACCGCATCGAACTGGTGCGTATTACCCGTCTTTAAAAGTAGCCTTATCTCCGTGCTTCAAGGGGGAGTACCGAACGCTCAGCTGGACCCACGTAACGGCTGAGCGGCCGAATAATTCGGTTATGGGCAAGTTGTTCAATAACATGCGCCGACCAACCTGCAACGCGGCTCATCACGAAAATCGGCGTGTAGGTTTCGATGTCAAAACCCATCATGTAGTAAGCTGGACCGGTCGGATAGTCCAAGTTGGGATAAATGCCTTTTTGTTGCACGACGACTTCCTGAAGGGCATCGTAAATCGCCATAAGCTCTCGATGGCCTAAGCGTTCGGCTAACTGGCGCGTGTAGCGCTCCATAATAGGCACACGGGAGTCGCCATAGCGATAGACGCGGTGTCCAAAACCCATGATTTTCTCCTTGCGGGCTAGGGCATCCTCTGCCCATCGCCGGGCCTCTTCAGCCGAGCGAAACCGCTGCAGCATGCGCATTACCGCTTCGTTTGCACCCCCGTGCAGCGGCCCTTTAAGCGCACCAATAGCACCCGTGATGGCGCTGTAGTAGTCCGAAAGCGTTGAAACAATCACCCGGGCTGCAAATGTGGAAGCATTGAAGCTGTGCTCGGCATAGAGAATGAGCGATACGTCAAAAGCTTTGATGACTTCGGCACTGGGTACTTCGCCAAAGTACATGTGAAAAAAGTTTTCGGCAAAGGTCAGGTCTTCGCGGGGAGGGATAATGTTGAGTCCTTGCCGTCGTCGTCGATCGGCGGCTACAATCGTGGGCAGCTTGGCCAGGAGCCCGATGCTTTTGCGCCGAATAGCTTCCAGGTCGGTACTAGAAGCATCGGGATCATTCGCTCCAATTAGGCTAACAGCCGTGCGCAACACGTCCATTGGGGCTGCATCGGACCGAATTAACGCAAGCAGATGCCTTACCGAGGCATCGAGATTGCGCTGGCGTCGCTCTTCCTGCGCGAAAGCTTCAAGCTGCGCTTGGGTAGGCAGCTCGCCGTAGAGTAGGAGGTAGGCCACTTCTTCAAAGCGACACTGCTCGGCCAACGCATGCACTGGGTAGCCTCGATAGTAAAGCGCACGCTTTTCGGGAATAACGTTCGAAATGGCCGACTCATCGGCTATGACGCCTTCCAGTCCTTTTCTAACTTCGGGGGTTTCAGCCATGGCTTAGCCGTTTTCAGATTCGGTTTCGATACGGAAGTTATACAGATCTTGGTCAAAAACCGTATAGCGTTCGTATTGAAGTAGTTCATAGAGCGCTTTACGGGTCTGCATGCGGTCGAGCAGGGCTTCTTGGGATCCGGTCTGAAGGAGCTGCCGGAAGCCTTCTTCGACAGCCTTCATGGCCAGGCGTAGGCCCGTAACGGGGTAAATCACCAGGTTATAGCCTAAGGCCTCAAGGCGCTCGGCCGAAAGCAAGGGTGACTTGCCAAACTCTGTCATGTTGGCTAGCAGTGGCACACCGGGTAAAGCCGCCCGGAAGGCAGCAAACTCGGCTTCGGATTGCAATGCCTCGGGGAAAATCATATCAGCACCCGCGGCTACGTAAGCGCGTGCCCGAGCAATAGCCGCTTCGAGGCCTTCGACTCCCCGAGCATCGGTACGGGCAATGATCAAAAAGTTTGGATCCCTGCGGGCCTGCACCGCCGCCTGCACTTTGCGTTCCATAGCTGCGACAGGCACAAGCATCTTGTGGTCCAGATGGCCGCAGCGTTTGGGATTCACCTGATCCTCCAGGTGGCAGCCGGCTAGGCCTAGTTCTTCGAGCTCTTGAATGGTGCGGGCTACGTTCAGCACCTCACCAAAGCCAGTGTCGATGTCTACAATGGCCGGCAGATTGGTAACACGGGCGATTTGGCGGCTGCGCCAGGCTACTTCGCTCAGTGTGGTGAGCCCAACATCGGGCAGACCCAGGTCGGCCGAAAGTACTGCCCCCGAGATGTACACGCCGTCAAAACCCAAACGCTCGATGAGCATTGCCACCAGCGGCGAAAAGGCGCCTGGAAAACGCAGTAGCCTGCCGTGCTGCAACGCTTTGCGCAGCGCTCGACGCTTTTCTTCCGGAGAGGTTGTGGCAAATAGCATGGCCTGCTCTATGCTGTGTGCCTTTAAGCTAAACGAATCCCTGGAGAAATGCTTCCTGGAAAAACAATTTCACGTAATGCGATAACGCTGAGGTTTTTTATAGATTGCGCATAGGTATGCCAAGCCTTTTGTAATAAGCGGTCAGCTGCACATGGCCTGGGGTAGCAGTTCCTGATAGCGAGCCAGGAATGTCTTTAAGTGTAGTCCTTGGGCTACGGCAGCGGCAGCTTCTTCGGCCGACGTGATCGTTGGGCGTTGCGGTACGCAACCCAGAACAGGAGTGCGGCACATTTCTTCAATCATGGCTGGGTTGGTTTGTGCGGCTAGGTCGGGTTGTGCGGGATAGCCACAGATCACCACACCGATAACGGTGAGACCGCAGCTCCGTGCGTAGTGGATGGTCAAAAAGGTGTGGTTGAGGGTTCCCAGGCCAGGGCGTGCTACCACGAGCACGGGCAGCTTCCAACGAGCAGCCAGTCCGGCATAGTCGAGCGTGTCCGTCAGCGGTACCGAGAGGCCGCCGGCGGTTTCAACCAGCACCCAGTCGCGATCTTGAAGGCGCTCCCAGGCGGCTTCGATGCGGTCGAGCGCTACAGGCTGGCCCGCCCGGCGCGCAGCTACCAATGGCGCCAGGGGCTCTGCGTAGACGCACGGGGCCACATGCTCGGGCAGATCTTCCACGCGCGCGGCTTGGGCCAGCATCTGTGCATCTGGAGGCCAGCTTCCTCGAGGCCCATCCCAGCCGGTCTCAACCGGTTTGAGCACACCTACCCGGTAGCCTGCTTCCCAAAGCAGGCGGGCCAGTCCAGCAGCTACAACGGTTTTCCCTACACCCGTATCGGTGCCGGTAACAAGCAATGCATTCATACGTTTGGTTGCAGATTTTGCGCCAGCCTTTCCAGTTCTGGCAGTGCGTCTTCAAACGCTGCCTTGAGAATGGTGGTCATCTCTTCAAGCTCGGCCTCGGTGGCTGCCAGCGGCGGCATGAAGATGAGTACCGAACCGATCGGCCGTACGAGCATTCCCCGCCGGCGGGCATGCCGAGCCACGATAAACCCAACCTGAGCTCCATAAGGAAAGGGCGTGCGCCTAGCGCGATCGGCCACAATCTCGATGCCTACCATGAAGCCGGCTTGCCGGAGTTCGGCCACAAAAGGGTGTTCGCTTAGGGGCGCAAGATGCGCGCGTAAGCGTTCGACCTTGGCCGGAAGGGAAGGAAGCCGTTGCAGGAGCAATTCCAAGCTTGCTAGGGCTACAGCACAGCCCAGGGGATTGCCCGTGTAAGAGTGGCCGTGGAAAAACGTCTTGCGTTCTTCCACTTCTCCCAAAAAAGCCTCAAAGACGCGCTCGGTAGTTAATGTAGCGGCCAGCGGCAGATATCCTCCCGTAAGTCCTTTTCCCAAGCAGAGCAAGTCCGGTGAAATGCCTTCTGCTTCACAAGCAAACAGTCGACCTGTGCGCCCAAAACCGGTAGCGACTTCATCGATGATCAGGAGTACCTGGTAACGATCACATAACGTGCGCAGCGCGCGCAGAAAGCCGGCTGGTGCAGGCAATATGCCTCCAGCGCCCTCAACAGGTTCTACAATCAGGGCTGCCAGTTCATGGTGGCGCGTACGTAGCACGTGCTCGACGGCCTCAAGACTTTCCGCCAGCCGGTCGTGTGGGTAAGGATAGGGTGCGCGGGGATGCCCGGGCAATAAGTCCAGAAAGGGCCAGTGAAACAGGGGGTCTGGTGCTACCCCAACAGCCCCGAGCGTGTCGCCATGGTAGTTGTTCGTAAAGCCTAAAATGTAGCGTTTGCTGCGCCAACCTTGGTTGGCCCAAAACTGAATGGCCATCTTGAGCGCGATTTCGACAGCAGTTGCCCCGCTGTCGGAGTAAAACACGCGCTGCAACCCGGGCGGCGCTACCTCAATCAGACGTTTGGCCAATGCAACAGCAGGAACGTTTGCCTGGCCGAGCATAGTCGCATGTGCTATGCGCCGAAGCTGCGCCTCTAGGGCTGCGTTCAGCTCAGGTACGTTGTGGCCGTGCACGTTGAGCCAAATAGACGAAGTGCCATCGTAGTACCAGTTGCCATGAATGTCTTCTAGCTTTACCCCCTGTCCGCGGCGGATGATGACTGGCTCGCTAGCCAGATACTGCTTCATGGGGGTAAAGGGGTGCCAGACGTACGTTTTGTCCCACGCAATGAGGGTTTCAGGGGATAGCGTATCGAGGGCATCAATCAAGTTGGGTTGTGGGTGCATAGCAAGGCGCGATCCATTTACCATCGAAGTAACACAGCGGCAGCCAGGAGTCCTGCCCCTACGGCTGTGCAAAGCAACAGGTCACCTGGTTGGAAGCGGTGGGCTTCAAGCGCCAGTACTAGCGGAATCGTGGCTGCTGAGCTGTTACCTAAACGATCGACCAGGTTGAGTGTGCGGGCTTGAGGGAAGCCCAGCTGGCGGCGTGCTTCTTCAATCAAACGATGGTTGGCTTGATGTGGAATCCACCAGGAGACGGCATCCATAGGCAAATCGGCTTGTGCAAGCACGCGGTGCGCGGCTTCGGCCATGCCTAGGGCAGCTCGGCGAAAGAGCGCCTGTCCGTTGCGCATTTCCATCAGGTGTTCCCCCCGGGCTACGCGTTCCGGGGTAAGTGGCAGGCGACTTCCACCCGCGGGGATGTAGAGAGCATCCCAGCAGGAACCATCGGCGCCAAGCCAATAGGCAACGATGCCGCTTGGGCCTTCCGAGGGGCCAAGCACGACAGCCCCGGCGCCGTCGGCAAAGAGCGCTGAAGTTTTGGGATCATTGGGATTGATGCGGCGGCTGAGCACGTTGGCTGCCACGACGAGCGCATACGTGTGGTGCAGGCGCACGTAGCTATCAGCCAACGCTAGCGCATACAAAAAGCCACTGCAAGCACCGGCCAGGTCGATTGCCCCGGCTCGGGAGAGTCCCAGCCGATGGGCGACGACAGGGGCCGTTGGGGGCAGCAAGTGATCGGGTGTGCTTGTAGCTAGGAGCAGCAAACCGATGGCTTCAGCGGGCAGACCCGCTTGGGCTAAGGCAGCCGCGCTGGCCCTGGTGGCCAAGTCGCTTGTCGCTTCGTCGGGTGCTGCCAGCGGGCGTTCTCGGATGCCCGTGCGCTCGAGAATCCACCCTGGAGGCAAGCCCAGTCGGCGCTCGGCCTCTGCGCTGGGTTCACGCTGCGCAGGTAGCGCAGCGCCCAGGCCCAACACGACGCTCCGTTGCACGGGAACGACGCGGCCCACGTGTTTTTCAACAAGCGGTTTAGTCGGCATGATGTGCCCACACTTCAGCTCTGGGAAAAGCGGCCAGTGCAGCCTCGATATCCTCATCGGTATGCGTGGCCATAGGCGCCAGCCGGATACGGCTCGTACCGGGCGGTACCGTAGGTGGACGAATTGCTCCGACCAGCACCCCTTGGGCTTCTAGATGGGTGGCAAGCTGCATAGCCGCTTCTGGGGTTCCAACCAGCACAGCTAGCATGGGCGCTGGCGCTTCGTGCCGAACGATATAGCCTTGGGCCTCAAGGCCGGCTTTAAGTCGGGCAACAAGCCGCTGTTGCTGCCTGCGCCGACGCTCGCCTTCTTCTGTGCGGATAATCCGAACAGCTTCCAAAGCTGCTGCAGCCAGCACGGGCGCCAGCCCGGTACTATAAATAAACGCCCGTGCGCGATGAAGGAGGTAATCGATCAGCAGCGCGGAGCCAATCGCTGCACCCCCCTGCACGCCTAAAGCTTTAGAGAGGGTGGCAATCTGCAGCGGAATACGGGAGGCGACGCCCAAATAGTGGGCCGTGCCGCGACCCTCGGGTCCAACAATGCCTGTGCCGTGTGCGTCGTCGACAACAAGCAGCGCATCGTAACGCTCGGCCAGCACGACCAGCTCGTTTAGGGGCGCTAGGGTGCCGTCCATGCTGAAGATCGCGTCTGTCACGATAAAGCGCCGCCCTCCTGGCCGGGGCCCCGGGCCTTCTAGCAGGCGTTGAAGTTGCTCCAGGTCGCGGTGACGATAGTACCGAAAGCTGGCACGGCTTAGGCGAGCGCCATCGTTTAGGCTGGCGTGGTTAAGCGCATCCGCAAAGATCTGATCGCGAGGGCCAGCTAGCGCCGAAAGTACGCCTACGTTGGTTGCATAGCCGCTTGGAAAAACCAGCGCAGCTTCGGCTTCTTTGAGGTCGGCCAGAGCCGCTTCCAGCGCTTCATGTACAGGACGGTTGCCAACCACCAGCCGCGCTGCACCGGTGCCCACCCCCCAGCGCTCCAGCGCTTCCCGAGCCGCAGTAACCAACCGGGGATCGGTACTCAAGCCAAGGTAATCGTTTGAGGCCAGATTCAACAAGCGACGGCCCTTGTAGGTCACATGTGGACCACTACAGGGCAATGGCCGGAGTTGCCGGCGCAGGCCTTTAGACGCAAGCTGCTGAAGCTGTTGGGCAAGCCACCTCATGGGGTCGGCGGGGTTGGGGAGTTTCTGGGACAAAGCCCAAGTCCTCAATCATCTGCCAGTCGGCTTCAGCTGCCTGTCCTTTTTCGGTCAAATAGTCCCCTAAAAACAGGCTATTGGCCACCATAAGCGCCAGTGGTTGCAGGCTGCGCAGATGCAACTCACGTCCAGCCGAAGCCCGAAGCTCAGCTTTAGGATGCACGAACCGGAACAGAGACAGGTAGCGCAAGCAGGCCCAGGGGGTAAGATGCCGCACAGTCTGCCCATCCCCTAGCGGCGTGCCTTTGATCGGAATAAGAAAATTGACGGGAATGGAGTTGGCCCCAGCCTCACGCAGCGCGTAGGCCATGTCGAGTACGTCTTCATCGGTTTCGCCCATGCCAAGAATAACGCCCGTGCAGGTCTGAAGTCCTGCTTTCAGTGCCGTCTGCACGGTTCGGACCCGGTCTTCGAAGGTGTGCGTGGTGCAGATTCGCTCATAGTGACCTGGGCTGGTATTCAGGTTGTGGTTGTAGGCGTCTACGCCGGCTTCCTTAAGCAGGCGGGCCTGCGCTTCGTCTAGGATGCCCATGCAGGCGCAGATTTCTAAGGGCAGCTCTGCCTTGATGCGGCGCGTGGCCTCTACCACCGTTTCTAGCTCCCGTCGGTGCGGACCGCGACCTGAGGTCACGATGCAAAAGCGTTGTGCACCCGCTGCATGGGCCTTGCGAGCACGGTCAAGGATTTCGTCGACCGAGAGCATGCGGTAACGCGGGATGGGAGCTTTCGAGATGCGAGACTGTGCGCAATAGTGGCAGTCTTCTGGGCAGAGGCCACTTTGCGCATTGAGCAGCACGTTTACCTTAACCCGGTTACCAAAAAAGTGGCGTCGCACGCGCCAGGCGGCCTCCACAAGGCGTAGGGTCTCCGCATCTGGAAGCTGAAGCAATGTGCGGGCTACGCTGCGCGCAGGCGGCCGATCTTCGAGCGCATCGGCCACAAGTCGATCCCAGTCTAAATGCATAGCATTATCCAACAGGTGGAAAGTTTTCGGAAACAGCTTGTAGCAGGGCAACATCGCCAGCCGAGACAGTGCGCCGCGTGCCATCCGGCAAACGAACGTGCAGAGCACCACTGGCCTCTACGTCCTCGGCAATGCCTTCGATGGGTCCACTAGGCGTTTCAATGCGGACCCTACGCCCCAGCGTACCGCTGTGCTGACGCCAGGCGGCAAGGACAGTCTCGGCCTCAGCCAATCGGTCGTACCAGAATTCCAACCGCTCCAGCAACGTGGCCAGTAAAGTCGCGCGCCGCACCCCCGGACGGTAGGCTTCCAGGTAGGCGGCTTCTGGCGGCAGCTCAGCCCGATGCACGTTGAGCCCAATGCCAAGGAGCACGTAGCGCACTTCTTCGCCCCGTAGGTCAGCTTCTAGCAAAACGCCAGCTAGCTTGCGGCCGTTGGGAGCCAAGAGGTCGTTAGGCCATTTGAGCTGACCGACTTCGGTCGCTTCGGCCAAGGCAATCCCCGCCGTTAGCGATAGACGAAGCAGCTCGGTTAGCGGCAATCGTGGACGTAAAAGCACCGAAAAATACAGACCAGTCCCCGCAGGACTTACCCAAACGCGCCCTCTGCGGCCTCTTCCATGCGTCTGCTGCTCGGCAAGCACCACAGCACCTTCAGGCGCGCCGGCTTCAGCCCAGGTGCGCAACGCGTCTTGCGTGCTTGTCGTGCAACCCAAGTAACGGTAGCTCTGCCCGAAACGACCCTTTAAGAGGGGGTGCAGCAGATGAGGCGCTGGCGTACCTGGCTGCAGCCGGTAGCCTTGGCCATGCACGATCTCAATCGGGTAGCCAGCTTGCTGAAGCCGATGCGCATGCTTCCAAACGGCTACGCGACTTAACCGCAGCCGCCGCGCCAATACGGACCCGCTCGTGAACGTCTCGTCCAGCACAAAAAGCAGCGCTGTATCTTTCATGTTAACCAAAATAGGCCATAGCAGTTAACATCGCAATAGCCCTAGGACGTTAAAAGGGCTTGACGGACGATGGGCCATAATGTAAGCTTCCTGTTGCAAAACCTTATAAAGGAACCATGCGACTTCTGCATTTAGGCTTTCTCGGTTTTTTGGTAGCCTGCTCGTTGTTTGAAAGCAAAGAGAAGTCTGAAGCTGCTGCGTGCGTTGTGCCCAATTGGGAGTTGGTCTGGTCTGACGAGTTTGACTACAGCGGCCTTCCTGATCCTCAAAAATGGGACTACGACGTAGGTGGACATGGGTGGGGGAATCGGGAAGCTCAGTACTATACGCGCGCGCGGCTTGAGAATGCCCGTGTAGAAAACGGCCTTCTGGTGATCGAAGCGCGCCGGGAGGCTGAGCCGTATCAAGGGCATAGCTTTACGTCAGCACGGCTGGTGACGCGGGGGAAAGCTTCTTGGACCTATGCCCGGGTTGAAGTGCGGGCCCAGCTGCCTTCGGGTCGGGGAACCTGGCCGGCCATTTGGATGCTCCCCGATCGCCAGACTTATGGCAGTGCCTACTGGCCAGATAATGGCGAGATCGATATTATGGAGCACGTCGGCTTTGATCCCGACGTGGTGCACGCCTCAATCCATACCCAGGCCTATAACCACATTCAGGGGACGCAAAAGACTGCGCGCATTCATGTGCCCACGGCGCGCACCGCGTTTCACGTCTATGCTGTAGAATGGACGCCGGAGGCGATTCGGGCTTTTGTGGATGATTCGCTCTACTTTACCTTCCCCAATGAACGCTTAACCCGTTCTGGAGCCGATTGGCGACAGTGGCCTTTTGATCAGCCTTTTCATCTCATCTTAAACATCGCTGTAGGCGGTAACTGGGGAGGTATGCAGGGGATTGACTCAACCGCTTTCCCTGCCCGGATGCTGGTGGATTACGTGCGTGTCTACCGCTGCGTGGAAGGTCAGTAACCTTTGATAAAGCGTTCTTCGGCCAGTGCCAAGGCACCCAAGACGCCAGCCCGATCGCCAAGCATAGGCGGTACAATGAGGGTGTCGGGGTTTGGCAGCGATACGTACCCGTTAAGGTAGTGGACTACGTATTGTCGAATGCGGGGAAAAAGGTGCATTTGTTGCATTACACCACCGCCCAGAATAAGTCGCTGGGGAGAGAGCGTTAGAATTAGGTTGACTAAGCCCATGGCCAGATAGCGGGCTTCTTGCTCCCAGGCCACATGATCTGGGGGAAGTTCGGGAGCAGGTCGTCCCCAACGTGCCTGCAGGGCAGGTCCAGAAGCCAGGCCTTCCAGGCAGTCGCCATGAAAAGGGCAGCAGCCGGGGCGATCGTCCCCGGGAAGGCGTGGGACAAGCAAATGGCCGATTTCAGGGTGCTGGTGCCCATGATGCCGGCGGCCGCCTGCAATGATGCCACCACCGATGCCGGTTCCAATCGTCAGGTAAACGAACGTGTGCAGGCCGCGTCCGGCTCCCCAGCGGTGTTCGCCCAGCGCAGCGGCATTGACGTCGGTATCGAAGGCTACAGGCACGTTGAGCGCACGGTGTAGCGTCCCCGCTACATCGATATGCGCCCAGCCGGGTTTAGGGGTAGTGGTGATGTAGCCATAGGTAGGAGAGCTAGGGTTGGGATCTACAGGGCCAAACGAGCCCACACCCAAGGCCGCAATTGGTTCAGGATGGCGTTGAAAAAAGTCGATAACGCGGCCGAGCGTTTCTTCAGGTGTGGTGGTCGGGAAACGTTCCAGGACGCGCACGTCGTCTGGTCCGGTCCCGATGGCGCAGACGAATTTGGTCCCGCCCGCTTCTATGGCGCCAAAAAGCAGGGGCTTGCTGCTAGGCATAGTCGGTTAGGGTTAATACCAGTAATAGCTGATGCGGTCCATTAAGCGCTGGGCGGTTTGTACGTTTTGCTGTGCGATCTGTTGGCGACGCGCTGAAGAAACCGATAGCGGCAGCGCAGCATCGTGCAGGGTGGGCGTTAGGGAGCAACCCAGCCGTTGTTCCCAATCGATGCGCCAGTCAATGGGCAGGCGATCTGGGAGCGGCAGGTCCTGCAAGATCAGATAGAGCAAGGTCCAAACGCGTACCGTGGCATCGAAGTCGTAGCCCCCGCCCAGCGTAAAGAGAGCACGGCCCCCAGTATGTTCGGCAGCCAGCGCTTTGAGTCGGCGGAAGATGTGTTCATAGGCATGGGTTGTAAGGAGCAGATCGCCCAGCGGGTCTTGAAAGTGGGCATCGGCGCCACACTGGACCACAAGCACATCGGGCCGAAACATCACAAGTGCATGCGGCAAAACCCGCTCGAACGTTTCAAGGTAACTCTGATCATCGGTGAAGGGCTGGAGCGGTACGTTGAGCGAAAACCCTTGCCCGCGGCCCTCGCCGATTTCATCGATAAAGCCGGTGCCTGGAAAGAGGTAATGGCCGCTTTCATGTAAACTGAGGGTCAGCACCGAGTCTTCGTCGTAGTGTATGGCTTGCACGCCGTCGCCATGATGCACATCGATGTCGATGTAGGCTACACGCAGCCCAGCGTCTGTAAGGGCCCGAATGGCGATCGACAGGTCGTTATAAATACAAAAGCCTGATGCGCGGCTGGGATGGGCATGGTGAAAACCGCCGCCAAGCTGAAGTACGCTTAAAGCTTGGCCGCTTGCGATGAGGCGGGCAGCATGCAGCGTGCCGCCGACAAGCGTTCGGGCAGCCGGGTCCATACCCAAAAAAATAGGGACATCGGGGGTGTCGAGCCCAAAGGCTTCGGCATCGGGTAGAGGTTCGCCCCGCGAAGCGGCTTCAACGTGGGCGACGTACGCTTCGGTATGCACGCGCAGCACGTCTGCACGGGTGGCCATAGGAGGGCGCAAAGGATCCGGAGCGTAGCCCAGGGCTTCCAGCAGCGTCCAGAGCATTTCAAGGCGGAGCGGGCTAAACGGGTGCGCTGGGCCAAAGTTATAGCTTAAATAGTCGGGGTGGTAGACGACAGGGACCACGGCTTTGGGGGGCCAGATCACATCAAAATCTTCGCGGCGCAAGAGCGGATGCGCACCGTTGTGGTGGGCAGCAATCGCTATGGTAGTTCGGTGGCTGGACAAGGGAGCCCATTGCACTTCGATCCATTCGCTGCGTTGATCGGCTCCAGTCAGATGCAGCCGTGACGATACCGATCAACACTCGGCCTTTACGCAGTAGCTGCCTCACGTGGATAGCTTCTTCCTTGGGAGCAAAGCGTGTGGTTTCGCCTGGATGAGGCATGACGTCTTGAATCTACATCGCTAAGCGGCAAGTTTACGTTAACCGCATGCAGTTGCGCAACGTGAACCTCTGCCTCGAAAAAACGTAGCAGTTGCAACTCCTGCACTGATGCTACGCTTATGAAAAAAGGTGCTGGACTCTGGGTGCTCTGGGTGGGTCTAACCGCACTCGTTGCTGCACGAAGCCCACTTCCCGGTGCTCCTGAAGTGAGCCCCCCAGATACAACGCAGGCGACACCACGCATCGTCGAGGGTCGAGCCAGTTATTACGGCTGGGAGCGTGCGGGATGGATGACAGCCAGTGGCGAGCGTTTTGATCCCGAGGCGTTTACGGCAGCACATCCGACGCTTCCTTTTGGGGCTTACGTGCGAATCACCAATTTGCGCAACGGTCGCTCGGTCGTGGTACGGGTTAATGACCGAGGACCCCATGTGCCCGGCCGCGTGATCGATGTGTCGTATGCTGCAGCGCGTGCGTTGGGCATGATTCGTAGTGGTACAGCGCCCGTGCGGATTGAGTGGCTGCCCGAGGCCGTGCAGGATTAACGGATGACCAATCGATCCGGCAAATCATTGCGTTGTGGCGCTGGGTTGAGTAGGGGGCCTGTCAGCGGGGTTTCTAAGGCCGTTACGAAAGGGGCCAGCGTGGCAAAAAGAAAGTCTTGTTGGAATTCAAAAAAGTCATCATCAAACCCTGCCCGATCGCCTTCGTGGCCAAGGATGTCGACAAACAGAAGCCGCGGCCAATCCGGGAAGCGCTCCTGGGCTTGGCGTAGCAGGGAAAACAGCATCTGGGCGGCGTCCTCAAACGTATCTTCAGGTTTCACAATGTGATAGATGGAGACAGTGTTGTCAAAGTTCATCCAAATGCCCGGGCGCTCGGGACGGTTGTAGGCAGGCACAAAGACGGGTTCTTCCATAGCAACGCCTCATAGGGCATACAGACGAGGCACAAACGCTTACCAGGCGCCAGGGGTTCTTAAAAGTTAGGTAAGCACGCTCAGGCGGCTTAGCACCTCCACCAGCGCGCGCCCTACACTTTCGGCAGAAGCAGGATTTTGGCCCGTTACGATGCGGTCATCCACCTCTACGTGTGCGGTAAAGTTCTTCACAGAAACGTGAATGGCGCCCAGCTCCTTAAGGCGCGTCTCTAGCAGGAACGGTACTACCTTGTCTAGCTGTACCGCCTGTTCTTCCTCGTTGGTAAACGAGTTAATGCGCCGGCCTGCAACCAAAGGACGTCCGTTGGAAAGTCGAATGGGAAGGAGCCCCGCTGGGCCGTGACAAACAGCGCCGATCGCCCCACCCCGTTCATAGATGCTGGCCGCAAGACGCGCGAGCGCTTGGTTTTCGGGAAAATCCCACATGGTGCCGTGGCCTCCAGCGTAAAACATCGCTACGTAGCGTGAAGGATCGACCTGCTCAGGAGATAGCGTTTCTTGAAGGCGCCGGCCATGGGTTTCCCAGAAAGCCTTGTTGCGTGGATCTTCAAGTTTATAGCTCTTAGGATCCATGGGGGCAAGCCCGCCTTTGGGACTCACAAAGTCGATCTCGTAGCCAGCCTCATGCAATACCTGAAAGGGATGCGCAACCTCCGAGAGGTAATAGCCCGTTTGCTGACCAGTACTGCCCAATACGCCATGGCTGGTAACTACGAACAATACGCGTCCCATAGTTTTTCCCAAAGGGTTAGACCAGATCACGTTCTGGATAGGTAATGGACCAGAGGCGAAGAGGTTTGGCCCGCTTTTTAACAAATTCGCAACAGATCGATCTGAATAAACAAAAGCGCCCGACCTTGTGAGCCGGGCGCTTTGGCGTTGTCGCGTCGCGGTATGCTTAAAACAACTTGGCCGACCGCGAAAGGCGTTCGACGTTTGTTGCGCTAAGCCCCTTTGGGGTGCGCTCGACTTCGTAGGAAACCTCTTCGCCTTCGCGCAGGCCTTCGTCCCAACCCAGGCCGGGCACGTTGTTGCGATGCACGAATACGTCCTTGCTGCCGTCGTTGGGTTCAATAAAGCCGTAGCCTTTGTCCACGTTGAACCACTTGACGCGTCCTCGTTGAGCCATGATACCTTGTGTGTTGTGTCGCCTCACACGGGCTTAACCCTAAGCGGAGCACCGAAAAGCGCAACCCCAAAAGCAGCTAAAACCGTCAGAGGTGACGTCGTGTAAAGTAACGTTAACGCTTTCTCTAACAGCACCCGCTTTTTAGGGTTCCGTTGATCCTGAAAAAAATTTTTCGCCTGTCGCTTGAAGGGCTGTAAAGCGGCGTCAAAAAGTAAGGTATGCCGAGGCAAGAGGGTTTTTTCGCAGGGAATCGGGCATATTGCATGAAAATGATATGGGCAGCATATTGGAAGGGTATTCTTCATGAAAATCAAGCTGGGCTATGCTACGTGGCACAACGCTTTGTTTGCTATGGATACTGCTGGGGAGTGTATCGACTCAAGCCCAGCAGCGGCGTCTTCCCGTTGATACCGCAGTGGTCACGCATCATACCGTGACCATCAAAGGGGTGCCCATTCCGTACCGGGCAGTTGCTGGTACGCAGCCGGTCTGGGATGCACATGGACGCCCGATTGCTGCGCTGTTTTATGTGTACTATGAGCGGGAGGATGTGCAGGATCGATCGCAGCGGCCGTTAGTGTTTTCGTTTAACGGCGGTCCGGGTTCATCTTCGGTCTGGATGCATATTGGCTATACTGGACCGCGTCGGGTTCGGGTTGATGCTGAAGGCTTCCCTATGCAACCGTACGGGATCGAGGAAAATCCGTATTCCCTCTTAGACGTGGCCGATCTGGTGTATGTGGACCCCCTCAACACGGGTTTTTCTCGGACGCTAAGCGATACGGTAAAAGTGCAGCGGTTTTTTGGGGTGAATGAAGACGTGGCGTATCTGGCCGACTGGATTGCCACCTGGGTGAGTCGCCATGGGCGTTGGCACTCCCCGAAGTTTCTAATTGGAGAAAGCTATGGCACAACCCGCGTGGCGGGATTGGCTGGGGCATTGCAGGAACGGCATTGGATGTATATCAATGGGGTGATTTTGGTCTCGCCAACTGGGCTTGGCATCAAGCGGGATGGACCTGTAGCTCAGGCCCTATTGCTACCGTACTATACTGCGGCCGCTTGGTATCACCAACGACTGGCCCCAGAGCTGCAGCAACGCGACCTGGAGGTATTGCTTGCAGAAGTAGAGAACTACGCTATTGACGTATACCTGCCAGCACTGGTGCGCGGCAATGCATTAACCCCGGAGCAACGCCAGGAGATCGCGCATCGCGTGGCCCTGTATGCTGGCCTATCCACAACCGAAGTGTTGCAATACAACCTTTCGGTACCCCGAAACGTGTTTTGGAAGGCGCTGCTGCGCGACGAAGGGTTTACGATCGGCCGGTTGGACTCGCGCTACCGCGGCATCGACCGTCAGGCTGCTGGAGAGCAGTTTGACCATGACCCCGCCCTCAGTGCCTGGAATCATGCCTTCAGTCCAGCGATCAATGACTACCTGCGCAAGGTGCTGGGCTTTCAGACCGACCTCGAATACTGGGTGTTACGGGCGATCCGTCCATGGAATTTTGAGAATGACCAAACCGGCGAGCAGCTTCGGCGGGCCATGGCGCAAAACCCCTATTTGCATGTGTTTGTTCAGGCTGGGTACTTTGATGGCGGGACTGATTATTTTTCGGCTAAGTATACGCTCTGGCAACTGGACCCCAGTGGGAAGCTGAGCGACCGCCTCTTTTTCAAGGGGTACCGTAGCGGCCACATGATGTATCTCCGATTGGAAGACCTAGCGGTGGCCAACGATGATCTGCGCAGGTTCATTCAACAAGCCTTAGAAGCTGCACAGCAGCCTGCCCGATACTAAAATCCTAACCTGACAAATGAAAACAATGCGGCGAAAGCTCTTTTGGTTTTTCTGGCTGCTTATGGGTTGGACGCCAGCGCTTCGGGCCCAAGACCAAGCGGCCTGTCGCGTGACGCTGCCCGCAGCCGAGCGTATTGCGGCCGTAGAGGCCTACATTCACAAAAGCTGGGATAGCCTGACGCGCTCGCATCGCGACCTGCTTCAGGCCGTGCAAGATCCTAAGCTCGAGCACGCACCGGGCACGCCTTGGGTGCTTTACATTGCGGCTACAGAAGACAGCCTGGCCGTGTGGAACCAGCTCCAGCAAGCATTGCCCGATACCGGGCTTCGGCAAATCACGCTTCGTGTGCTTCCGAAAGATCCGATAGCCCAGCTAGACGTCATCAGGCCGCATGGGTTACTCTATTTGCCTGAGCCATACGTTGTGCCCGGAGGGCGTTTCAATGAAATGTACGGCTGGGATAGCTATTTCATCGTGATAGGATTACTTCACTCAGGACGCGTCGACTTGGCCAAAGCGATGACCGATAACCACCTCTATCAGGTGCGCCACTACGGTAAAGTGCTCAATGCCAACCGAACTTATTACTTGACGCGTTCCCAGCCGCCTTTTTTGAGCGCAATGGTGCTGGCCGTCTACGAGCACACACGCGACCGCGACTGGCTGGCTGCAGCCGTTCCGCTTGTGGAACGCTACTATGCCTATTGGACCCAACCGCCCCACTTGGCCGGAGAGACCGGTCTTTCGCGCTATTACGACTTAGGCGAAGGCCCAGCCCCTGAAGTGGTCTCCGGCGAGCGCGACGTGCAGGGCCGCACACACTACGACCGGGTCCGCGAATACTTCCGCACACATGAGGTAACTGCCTATGAGGTATCGCTGTACTATGTGGCCGAGACTGATTCGCTGACACCCCTTTTCTACAAAGGGGACCGGTCAATGCGCGAGTCGGGCTTCGATCCGTCAAACCGCTACGGCCCCTTTAGCGTGGACATCATTCACTACGCTCCGGTGGATCTCAACGCGCTGCTGTACCGCATGGAGCAGGACGTTGCGCGTATGCATGCGCTGTTGGGCGATAGTGCCGCAGCTCGCCAGTGGCACAACCGGGCCGAGGTGCGGCGTGCACGGGTAGATCGTTACCTCTGGGATCCAGAAAAAGGCCTGTATTTTGATTACAACTTCCGCACCGGTCGCCGCAGCGATTATGTGTTTGCGACCACGTTTTATCCGCTTTGGGTAGGCATGGCTTCGCCAGAGCAAGCTGCCCGCGTAGCCGCTAACCTTTACCTTCTGGAAGCCCCTGGCGGGTTGCTTACCAGCACCCACATCAGTGGGAGTCAGTGGGACGCGCCCTACGGCTGGGCACCGCTTTATCTCATCGCGGTCGAAGGGCTGCGTCGCTATGGTTACCACGAAGCCGCCGATCGTCTGACGGCCAAGTTTGTGTCGATGGTCACAGAAGATTTTGAGCGCACGGGAGTGCTCTTGGAGAAGTACGACGTAGTACAGCGTCGTTCGGATGTAGCCCTGCGCTTTGGCTATACATCAAATGAAATTGGCTTTGGCTGGACAAATGCGGTCTTTTTAGCATTACTAGCCCAAATGGATTAAGCGGCAGCAATGGACGCAAAAGCGCACTGGGAGCGGGTTTACGCAACTACACCCCTAGAACAGGTAGGTTGGTACCGACCGCATTTGGATACTTCTCTGGCGTGGATTCAAGCGCTTTCGCTACCCCCATCGGCCCGCATTTTAGATGTAGGCGGTGGCGCTTCGACGCTAGTGGACGATTTACTTGCGTTGGGCTTTACAAACCTCACAGTACTGGACCTCTCGGCTGTGGCGTTGACCCATGCGCAGCAGCGGTTAGGAAAGCAGGCCGCTGCGGTTAGCTGGATCGAGGCGGATATTACGGAAGCTTCGCTACCTAAAGCCTTCTATGACCTGTGGCACGACCGAGCGGTATTTCACTTTCTGACGACAGCCAAGGCTCAGAGGCGCTATGTCGAGCAAATGCAACAGGCCCTGCGCCCCGGCGGATATGCGATTTTAGCTACCTTTTCGCTTGAGGCACCACCACGTTGCAGCGGTCTGCCGGTGGTGCGCTACGACCTGGAAGCGCTGGTGCATACGTTAGGCCCAAAGTTTCGACTGCTGCGCCAAGGCAGAGAACACCACGTCACGCCCAGCGGCGTGGCACAGCCATATCTGTACGCCTGCTTTCAATACATCCCTTAACGCTATGGCCGTTTCAATCCCGACCACGATGCGGGCTATGGTGCTTGAAGCCCCAGGTCAGCCGCTTGTTTTGCGTGAGCTCCCGGTGCCTGAGCCCAAAAGAGGCGAAGTGCTTTTGCAGGTAGAAGCTTGCGGGGTGTGCCGCACCGATTTGCACATTGTCGATGGCGAGCTACCTGAACCTAAGCTACCGCTTATTCTGGGGCATCAGATCGTTGGACGGGTGGTGCGACTTGGTGAAGGGGTGCAGCGTTTCCAGGAAGGGGACCGGGTGGGTGTGCCCTGGCTAGCTGAAACGTGCGGTAGGTGTCGTTACTGCCGTCGTGGACAAGAAAACCTATGCCCTCAGGCCCAATTTACGGGCTATACGCGCGATGGCGGCTTTGCCGAATTCACAACAGCCCGTGCGGATTATTGCTATCCATTGCCCGATGAAGTGTACGACGCGCCCCACGCTGCGCCGCTGCTCTGTGCAGGGTTGATTGGCTACCGTACCTATCGGCTAGCTGGAGCACACGTCGAACGTCTGGGGCTTTACGGTTTTGGGGCGGCGGCCCACCTGATTATCCAGCTTGCTGTGGCCCGTGGGCAGCAGGTGTATGCGTTTACGCGGCCAGGCGATACCGCAGCCCAGGAATTTGCCCGAAAACTAGGGGCGGTTTGGGCTGGGGCCTCAAACGAACGCCCCCCCGAGCCGCTCGACGCTGCGCTGATCTTCGCGCCTGTGGGATCCCTGGTCGTTGAAGCGCTGCGCGTGGTGGATCGGGGAGGAATTGTGGTGTGTGGGGGCATCCACATGAGCGACATTCCCACGTTCCCTTATCGTCTGCTTTGGGAGGAGCGCGTCATCCGCTCGGTGGCTAACCTAACGCGGCAAGATGGGGAAGAATTTCTTCGGCTAGCTCCTACGATTCCGATACGTACGGAGGTGACGTGTTTCCCGCTAGAAAAAGCGAACGAAGCGCTTCGGCGCCTTCGGGAAGGACAGCTTCAGGGAGCGGCTGTACTGGTGATGACCACCAGTTAGGGTGTTAGGAGGGCCATGTAAGCTTGGCGGTCGTGTAGGAGTGCTGCTGCCCGAGCGATAAGCGGATCTTCTTGCAGGCGATACCGCATCTGCTCGCTAGCCGGCAGATAGCGTGCCAGCAGCTCCAAGCGCAACTGTCGCTTTAGAGCATCGGCTTCGCGCTCAAAGGCTGCCTGCTTCGCTTGCGCTAGCGCGGTTTGCAAAGGCTGCAAGGCCTTGAGTGCTTCCTGGTGGTTAGCAGCCTCCAACTGGCTTTGTAGGGTACTCAAGGTATATTCGGCTGGGAGACGATAGGTAAACGACTGTTTTTCGAGCCATTGCTCGAACGCTTTGAGCACAGCCGGTGAAATGTCGACGTTAGGGGTAGGAGGCTGAGGATGCTGAGCCACATAGTAGTTGGCGAAAAAGAAGAAAGCCGCTTGGCGACGCAGGGCTGCTTCAAGGGGACCGGGCTCTGGAGGTGATAGGCGCACGTCGGGTTCGATCCCGTGCCCGTCGTGTACCGTGCGTCCGCGTTGCGTGTAAAACGTGCGGCGTAGGGAATCAGGAATCAGGGTACCATTACCATCATGCCGGCTGTAGTCAATCGCTTGGATGCTGCGTCCACTGGGCGTATAGTAGGCAGCTGTGGTGATTTTGAGCGCGGTATTGTAGGGAAGTGGACGAATGACTTGGACGAGCCCTTTGCCGTAGGTATTGGTCCCCACCACTACACCACGGTCTAGGTCCTGAATGGCGCCGGCCACAATTTCGCTGGCCGAAGCGCTAAGCTCGTTAACCAGCACAACCAGCGGCACGTCGGGGGCTAAGGGCACTGTGGTGTTGCGATAGGTGCGGTTGCGGTCGGGCGTACGTCCACGGGTAGAAACAATCGGAGCGCCTTGGGGCAGAAACAACCCGGCAACATCAACCGCTGCTTCTAAAAGACCGCCTGGATTATCGCGCAGGTCCAAAATTAGCCCTTGAAGCTTGCCAGAGGCCATCAGCCGTTCTAGTGCTTGGCGCACCTCATCGCCGGCGCCTAGCGCAAAACGCTCCAAACGGATGTAGGCTATTCCTGCGGTGGTATCGTCGTTAAGAAATCCAGCATACGTAACGTTTTTCAACTGCACTTCTTCGCGCGTCAGTACAAACTTCAAGGGAGCTGGTTCGCCTTCCCGCACCACAGTTAGAGAAACTGTCGTGCCAGGTTGACCACGCAGCAGGTGTTGCACGGTTTCTAGCGATAGCCCCTCAGTCGGCTGGCCATCAATGTGGGTGATGATGTCGCCTGTGCGCAGTCCTTGTCGATAGCCCGCTGTTCCCTCAATAGGAGCCAAAACCGTGAGCTTGCCGTTGCGCAGGCCAACGTTGAGGCCCACGCCCCCATAGCGTCCCCGTGTCAGTAGTTCAATTTCGCTCCGATCGGCTTCGTCAAAAAACGTGGTATAAGGATCGAGTTCGGCCAGCATGGCCTCGATCCCTTTGCGCATCAGGCGACCAGGGTCAACTGGGTCAATATAGTCGGTAACGAGCGTTTCGTAGAGGGCACCGAAGATGCGAAAATGCTTCTGCAGGGCAAAAAACGTATTGTCCTGAACAGCAAAAAACCCCACCCCGACGCCTAGCGTCAGAATAAGCAGCAAAACAAGTCCGCTACGGCGCAGCAAATACATGATACCTACGAGTAAAGCGCCTGGCGCAGTTGTTCTTCCCGGCGGCGATCTACAAAGCTTGCTATATGTATCGACAATTCATAAAGCAGAAAAAGCGGAACGGCCACAAGCACTTGGGATATTGGATCAGGGGGCGTAAAGATGGCTCCCAGAATAAGCACAACAATCAGTGCATAGCGACGTCCTTTCCGCAGTATTTGACCCGAGAGTATGCCTAGTTTGGCCAAAAAGTACACAATAACCGGCAGTTCAAACAAAATCCCCACCCCTAAGGCCCAGGTGGTGATCATGCTAAAATACTTCGTAATGTCGAACTGGTTGATAATCTGTTCGGAGATCGTATAGTTGGCAAAAAACTGCAAGGCCAGGGGAGTAATGATGAGATAGCCGAACATCACGCCCAAGATAAAAAAGCCGGTTGCAAAAGCAGCTGCAAAGCGCATGCCTTGTTTTTCATGAGGATACAAGCCTGGCTCGACAAACTTCCACAGTTGATAAATGAAAACAGGAGCGCCAATGATAACGCCAACAAATAAAATGGTCCCCAAATGGGCAAAAAATTGTCCAGTGATCGTCCGATTGAGAAGCTCTAAGGGTTTAGCTTCAACCCCAAAGAGCCGGTACATAAAGAAGTCTGGTTTCGCTGGTCCAAGCAGAATGTGGTCGATAATCCACTTGCTGAAGAAGCTGCAAAGGATAGTGGAGACTAAAATTCCCGATAGGCCCTTAATCAGCCTCCAGCGTAATTCCTCAAGGTGATCCAGGAAGGACATTTCGGCCATGTCGGCCGAAGGGACAGCTTCTTGCACTGCCCCGTCGCCTTGTGGGGATGGGGCAGGAAGTGAAGGAGGTGCGGGGTTACGCGTTCCAAACAACTTCATTGCTGCTTCTGCACCGCGTTGTCATAGGGAATCCGAAGTACTGTGGGGACCATCCCGCAAGTTTAGATCCAGCAGAGCATCTACCCAGAGCCCTTCGGCTTCCAGGCGGGCACGTCCGTTACTCCAAGTAAAATTAAACAAGGTGAGCACGCCGCAAACGTGAAAGCCATCGCTGCGCAGCAGTGCAAGCGCCCGGGCTGCACTTCGACCGCTGTTAAGGATATCGTCGAGCAGCACAACAGGCTGCTGGCGGTCTAAGGGGCCTTCGACTAGGCGACGCCGACCGTACGGCTTGCGCTGCTCTCGAATAAAGCCACCACGCAGCTCGGGAGCACCTGGGGGAGGGGGAGCGGCCAAAGCGGCACATACCAGTGCGTAAGCCCCAAAGCCAAACCCGGCCAACTGCACTACGCCACGGGCACGCACCCGCTCAGCCAATAGTCGGCCTACTTCGCGAAACGTGTCCCCTTCGAGCATGGGGATGCGGGTGTCTAGTAGCCACCCGATCGGCTGTCCGCGGGGGTCGGTAATAGGTTCTTGCTCGCGGCGTACCAAAGCTCGGGCGTAGAGCTTACGCCCCAGAGCCACCAGGTCGGCATACGCAGAAGGGCTTAGCGCATGGGCTGCCATAGCATAAGTAACCGGCCAGCACGAAGCATGTCGTGGGGTGTTATTCGACGTAAACCCCTAAACGTTCCTGACTATGCAACAACAAAATCGTACAGCGGATATTGTTGGCAGAGCGCTTCTACCTCCTGGCGAATGCGGTGGCGCAGCTGCTCATCACCCGGATGAGTGAGCACTTGGTCAATCCATGCGACCACTTGTCGAAACTCCTCTTCCTTGAAGCCTCGCGTGGTCATGGCTGGTGTACCGATGCGGATGCCACTGGTCACCAACGGGCTCTGCTCGTCGTAAGGTACCATATTCTTGTTTACCGTGATGCCGGCCTCTCCCAACAAGGTTTCAGCCTCCTTCCCGGTAAGTCCCTTATTGCGCAGATCAATCAGGATCAAGTGGTTGTCGGTGCCCCCAGAAACCAAGTGATAGCCCCGTTCCAGAAAGGCCTGCGCCATGGCCTTGGCGTTGCGTACGATCTGCTGAGCGTAGGTCTTAAACTCGGGTTTAAGGGCTTCTCCGAAGGCTACGGCTTTGGCAGCAATAACGTGCATGAGTGGCCCACCCTGCGTGCCCGGAAAGACGGCCGCATCGAGCAGCTCACTCATTTTTTTAAGTCGTCCGCTTTTGGGCGCTGTGATCCCAAAGGGGTTATCAAAGTCACGACCAATTAAGATCATCCCACCGCGCGGCCCTCGCAGCGTCTTATGGGTGGTGGTGGTTACAATATGGGCATAAGGCATAGGATCGTTCAGCACCCCCGCAGCAATAAGGCCTGCCGTGTGGGCCATGTCCATCCACAGCAGTGCGCCTACTTCGTCAGCAATCTCACGAAACGTTTTGTAGTCAAAATCCCGGGGATATGCACTGGCGCCAATAGAAATTAGCTTTGGCCGAATTTTTCGGGCTTTGTCCCGCACCTTGTCCATATCAATGCGACCGGCCAGGGGCCCCTCCTTTTCGACACCGTAGTACTCCGCGTGGTACAAGATGCCTGAAAAGTTGACCGGACTGCCATGGGTCAAATGGCCGCCATGGGCCAAGTTTAATCCTAAAAAGGTATCCCCTGGCTTAAGCGTAGCCAGGTAGACGGCCGCGTTGGCTTGGGCTCCCGAGTGGGGCTGGACGTTGACCCATTCACACCGAAACAGCTTGCGGGCACGTTCGCGGGCCAGTTCTTCGACCAGATCGACATATTCACATCCGCCGTAGTAGCGCCGGCCAGGTAGCCCTTCGGCGTATTTGTTGGTGAGCGGCGATCCCATTGCCTCCAAAACCGCCCGCGAAACGAAATTCTCTGAAGCAATCAGTTCCAAGCCATTGTTTTGGCGTGCTACCTCAAGCTGAATGGCTTGAAAAACTTCCGGGTCTTGAATTTCTAGGACCGACATGCGCAAAACCATCTCGATTGCAGAAAGCAATCCTTAAGATACGAAAAGCGAAGCGGGGTTTGTACGAAAAGTCGTTTATCGGATAGGCTGGGCAATCATGAAAAATCGACCTCCAATGCCCAGGAAACGCCAGTAATCCCGCTCGCCATCGGGCCCATCCGGATCCACCGTGTAAATGCTCCACAAGTAGTAATTGTCGCGATGGGTAACCTTGCGGGCAAGTGCTGCGGTCAAGGTTCCACCACTTTCGGCAAAAGCCCGACCAACAGGTGAAGTGCCTAATTCTCGATGCAGGTGTTCGCTCACCCGGTTTTCTAAATAGGCTTCAAAAGCGCCAGGGTCTGGATTGTATCCATACAAGACCCCTGCCACAGCCAACAGCAGCATCCATCCTACACGCATGGCAACCTCCTTATGTTGGGGGTTTAAGACGCGTTAGCGCATACACCAAGATGTTCGTGCCCATTTGCAAGGCAGCTTCCCGTTTTTCCGGTGGATCGCCGTGCACAGAAGGCGATTCCCATCCGTCACTAATGTTGGTCTCGTAGGTATAAAACACCACAAGTTGGCCGTTATGAAACAGCCCAAAGCCTTGCGGCGGCTTCCCGTCGTGTTCGTGGATTTTGGGCAAGCCGTTGGGAAACTCAAAATGAACGTGATAAATGGGGTGGTTGAAAGGCAGCTCTACAAATTCCTGTTCTGGAAAGACCTTTTTCATCTCCCGGCGGATGTAGCGGTCCAGTCCATAATCGTCGTCGATGTAGAGGAACCCGCCATTTTCAAGATAGCGCCGCAGCCGGCGGGCTTCTTCGTCGGTAAGCACAATGTTCCCATGGCCGCTAAGGAATAAAAACGGGTAGGTAAATAGGCGATCGCTACTGAGTTCAACCACATCCGCCTGGGGCGCTACGTCAATGTTGGTGTGCTCACGTACGTAGCGTAGTAGGTTGGGCAACGGGGTTACTGCCTGATACCAGTCGCCGCCCCCTCCGTACTTTACGGCCGCGATCCGAAACGTGTAGGTCTCTTGGGCCCAAAGTGGCCAAGCCAGCAGGAGGCCCCCGATCATCCATAGCGTGCGCATTGTGCTTATGCTGCGTTTGCTGGTTGTACGAAAACGTTCGGGGTACGCAAAGGTTTAGCTGGATTTTTTAGGCCCAGATCCCGATCTTGCTATAACGTCGTGAGCCTTATTTAGCAAAAACAGGACCATAACGATGAAAGGCTGGTGCATTTCTTGGCCCTTGCTGCTGCGCATGAGCTGTTTAGGGCTTGGATTGGTTTTGCTGCCTGGGCGGCCTGCGGGCGAGCATGCCCCTTTAGTGGCGACTTTTTCCATCGTAGGGTACGATTCGGAAACCGGTGAGCTAGGGGTAGCGGTCCAGTCTAAGTTTCCCAACGTGCGGCCTATTGTCCCATGGGCGCAAGCTGGCGTTGGCGCGGTAGCTACGCAGAGCTATGCCGAGCTGGATTATGCACTCAAAGGGTTGGCGCTTATGGCTAACGGGGCCACAGCCGAAGAGGCGCTGCGCATTGTCCTGCGTGAAGATGCTGGGCGAGAGCTTCGCCAGGTGGGTATCGTGGATGCTCAAGGTAACGCTGCAAGTTGGACCGGCACGGCGTGTTTTCCCTGGGCCGGGGGTCGCGTAGGTCAGCAGGAAGGAAACGCTAAGGCGGCCACACCAGGCATGGTAGTAACGGGCTATGGCTATACCGCCCAGGGTAATATCCTGGTTTCAGAAGAGACGGTTGTGGCCATGGCACGGGCCTTTGAAGCAACCCAGGGCCCGCTGGCCGAGCGCCTGCTGGCTGCGCTAAAAGCAGGCCAAGAAGCAGGTGGCGATCGACGCGGGCAGCAAAGCGCTGCCTTGCTGGTCGTGCGCAAAGGCGCTGGCTACGACGGGCTTGACAACTATATCGACCTTTCCGTTTATGATCACCCTCGGCCTATTGAGGAGCTCATGCGTCTTTATGAGCTAAACAAACTCTACTTTTCTCCTGGTCGGCCTGAAGACCTAATCCCAGTTACCCCAGAAATTGCCCGTGAACTTCAGCAAATATGGAAAGAGCGTGGCTTTTACGACGGCCCTGTCAACGGCGTGGTCGACGCGACCTTCCAGCGCATCTTGATTGACTTTATGGGGTGGGAAAACTACGACATGCGCATCCCGGCTGTTGAAGCGGTGAATCTTGCCGCAGGCGACACGCTCAAAATCGACCGCGTGATGCTAGAACACATCCGCCAAGTGCATCGTGAAGGACGCTGGATACCGCGTTAAAGGGAAAGCTCCTGGAGCGATGCTCGAAGCACAGCGGCTGAGCGATGAAGGCCCTCTTGTTCCTCGGGCGCTAGTTCGGGCAAGACGCGACCTTCAATGCCTTCTAGGCCGACAACGCAAGGAATGCTTAGGCAAACGTCGCGTAAGCCGTATTCGCCCTCAAGTCGCACGCTTACCGGCAGTACGCTTTTCTCATCATCTAATATCGCCTCGACTAGGCGCGCAATTACCACGCCAATGGCCGTGTTGGTGTAGCCTTTGCGTTCGATGATGGCATAGGCGGCTGTCCGGGCTTCTTCGAAGATGCGCTGCATGTGCTGCGGATCAAACGGCCGGCCAAGCACGGTCCGGTTTAGGATGCGCTGGCCACCAATGGCCACCTGGCTCCAAATGGGAACCTCTGAATCGCCGTGCTCCCCTAAGATATAGGCATGGACCGAACGGGGATCAACCCCATAGTACTGCCCCAGCAGAGCCCGAAAACGTGCAGTGTCGAGTAAGGTACCTGTGCCAATGATACGCTCGGCGGGGCGTTGGCTAAGCCGCTGGGCTACATAGGTTAGGATGTCGACCGGATTGGTGGCGACGATCAGGATGGCTCCGGGCGCGTAGCGATCCAGCTCGCCCATAATCTCTCGGAACACTTCCGTGTTGCGATTAAGCAGGGCCAGCCGGCTTTCTCCGGGGCGCTGCGCTACGCCAGCGCTGATAATCACAATCTGCGCGTTTTGCAGGTCAGCATACGTGCCCGCGCGCACGGCCATGCTGCCCACCAGCGACTGGCCATGCATCAAGTCCATGGCCTCGCCTTCTGCTCGGCGGGTATCTTTGTCGATCAAGATAAGTTCGCTGGCAAGCCCTTTGATGAACAGGGCGTAGGCTGCAGCCACGCCTACGTGGCCGGTACCTACGAGGCCCACAACGCGGCGCTGTAACATCGCTGCTCAGATGGATAGGTTGCAAAGTCTAGCTACAGCTAAAATAAACCCCCTATGTCGAGACGATTGAAACGCTCTGGTTGAAGAAGCGCTAACAAAAAACCCGGTCTCCCGAGGAGACCGGGCAGCACATCCGCAAGTTGGCTACTTAGGGTACTTGTAGATTGGTACCGTAGGCCGCATTGATGGCGGCTGCGGCTTCCTGGGCGATCAGTCGGTGCGCAGCACTGCTGGGGTGTACGCCGTCGAGGCTAAAGTACGGCCCAAAGGGTTCGCTGGAGGTAACGTTGGGGAAGATAGGGACTTGTCCCTGAGCGCGCAGTTCGCTAAGACGGACATTAGGATCTAGATAAGCCCATCCCAGTCGGCCAGCTTGCTGCTGAATAAAGCTGTTGTACTGTTGCACAGTTTGTATAATCACCGCTGTTTCTTCGGGTGAAAGCAGGCGCGGATCGTTGACGCAGTCTAGCGTAACGCTTTGTCCGCGGGCTGCTTGGGCTAGCAGGGTCCCAAAACCATAAGAAAACGGAACCAAAGCAGTGGCACCGGTGGTAGCGCAGTTTTCTGCTACCTGGAAGGTTGGCGGAAAGGCGCCGGCTTGCTTTGCTTGGGCATAGGCAATTCCGGGCGAGAAATGCGGGATGACGGTCACGTTAGCCACCCCGATGAGCAGCCCGCCTTGCACGCCCATTGCCTGAAGCTCACTGAGCATTTGCGTGTAGCGTTGCTGAAAATGATTTACCGGCGTGATCAGGCTGGTAGTGCCGGCAAGCGCTGCTCCGAGCACATCGTTGTTCCCGATCCATACCGAGACAAACGTGGGCCGGGCTTGAGCAGCTGCCTCCAGCTGCGTGCGTCCACCCAAAAGCAGCAGCGTGAGTGTGTTGGCTGAAGTGCCTTCTCCAAGATTGGTCAGCACGTCAAGTACCTTAGCGCCGGGGACAGCTACGTTGTTGAGGATGCGGGGTGGAGGCGTTTGGCGGTAAGCACAAAAGTCACTCGGCAGCCCACCCAAGCGTTGGCCTGTGAGTACGTTGGTTAAGGGAGGAGGGCAACCAGGGTCGCGCAGGAGGGGAAGGTTAAATGGTGTGCCCATCGCTTGAGCCAGCAGTACAGGATAGGCTTGCTGCTGGAGTGTGGCGTTGATGCCGCCGGATTGATATCCAGCGGTAATGCTATTGCCAATGGCTACGTACCGGGCAAAGAGAGCGCCCCCAGTAGGCTCAGGGGGGAGCAAGGCTTCGTCACGGCATCCCAGTGTGAAAAGCAGCACGCCGAGCGTGCTCCATTGCAATGCCCGTACCCAAAAGGTTACAAAAGGGTGCATCATGGCAGTGTTTATGGCTAAACGTTACAGGGCAACACTTACAGAAATCGAAGCCACGTGGCCAGAGAGCCGGTACAGACCGCTGTTGAGCGCTGTAGAAGGTTCCATCCCTGGAGCCGGGTCGACCACGCGGCCGCGCCGATCATCCTGCCGCACGTACTGGTAGGCTACGTCAAGCATCACGCCTGACCCCAGCTTCCAGCCCATACCCAGCGTAAGGTGATTGCGGTTGGACTCGGGAAGCAGCGGGGTGACCGTTTTCGAAGGGGCTGCGTGTTGACTGTAGCTGTATCCCATACGCACTTCCATCACGTCGCTGGTCTGAAGGGCTAAACCCACGCGCACCGTGCTGGTATTGCGGTAATCCTGGATGCGAACGATCGGTGTACCGTTTTGCGGACGAATCTCTAGCCGATCAAAACGTGACCACTCGGTCCATTGGTAATCAAGCAGCAAGGTTACGCCAGGCCAAACTTCCCAACCCAAACCCGCAGCCAGCTGGGCAGGGAGTGTAAGTTCGGTTTTGGCCTCGCGATCGGCTAGGGGTCCGTTAGGCGCAAAAATGCCCAAGCTTGCCAGAATGACGTCGAGGGGTGTACCAGCAGGAATTTGCTGCCCCCCCAGGCTTACGGCAGCCGGAATAACCAGGCCCGTCGACAGTGGACTAAAGCGAATGTGTCCTGTGTAGCTTAGCTTAACCGGCGTTAGGTAGCGCAACCCAAAATGCAGCTGATCTGTCACGCGCAGACGCATGCCCAAATGCGCTCCTAAGCCATAAGCCTCTTGGCTTTCCAGCTTGGCATTGGCAAAGGCTGTTCCCGCAGGAATGCCCAATGCCCCAAAAGGAACATTAGGAAGCGCTTGCTGCTGCGCCAAGTCCAATTGGTGCCAAAGACTTACTGTACTGATGGTCAGAAGGGGACCAACGCCAAGCTGCAAACGATTGCCCCAGGCATAGGCCAGGGTAGGTTGAATGTAGACGGCTTGCAGCCGGGTGCGATAGCCCACAAAACTCCCTTCGAATTGACGAGGCCAGCGGGTCTCTAGACCGTAAGGCCCATAAATGCCCAGGCCTACAGCCCATGAGGTGTTTACCCGTGCTCCAGCAAAGAGATGCGGAAGCAGCATCGGACGGGTTTCCATATGGGTTTCCCGCTGGGTGTAGTCGTCGGTAAACCTCCCTCGGATAAAATGCAACGTGGCCCCAGAAGTCACCACCAACTGAGAAATTTCAGCTATTCCTGCTGGATTGGTCGCCAAAGCTGAGCCGTCGCTGCAAGGCAACGCGACCCCTGTTCCCCCACGACCTAAGGTGCAGGTGCCTGCAGGGTTGAGATTGAAACCTTGGCCCCAGGCTGGCACGCTAAGCAGGACTCCAAGCCATACGGTTAGGAAGCGCTTCCTGGCGCTAAACGATGCATACCCTAGGCGCATAGTGCATGACGGGAGAAAGTGAACGATTGTTTATTGTCTGCCTAACAATAATAATTTCCCGCAAAGAATTCAAAGCCTATGAGCCGAACAGTGTAATTGCTGAGGCTTTTGGTTGGGAGCCAAAGGTTGGCTGTGCTCGTTGGAAGCGTCTTTGAGCAAAAGTGGGTGTTGGCTTGCAGGCTATGCGTATTGGGTTGGTATACGATCTTTTTGAGGACTATCCTTGGGAGGCAGGCGATCCGGCGGATGCCGATGCCGAAAATGAACCACCGGAGACGATAGATGTGCTGGTGGCGGCCATTCGAAGGTTGGGTCATACGCCCGTGCGCATCGGGACTGCTTATGACCTGTTGGTCGAATTGCCCGACTTGCGTATCGATTGTGGTTTGAGCATTGCCGAAGGCACGCGCGGTCGTATGCGTGAGGCTTATGCAGCCACACTTTTTGAACTGGCCGGCATCCCTTACCTTGGGTCTGACCCCCTCACGCTCTCACTGAGTCTCGACAAAGCGTGGACCAAAGATCTGGTGGCTGCAGCCGGTGTTCCCACACCACCGTATCGGGTCTACACCGGTCCTGAAGCCATCAACCCCGAGGATCTGCCAGGTCCGTTCCCGCTTTTTGTGAAGCCGCGATATGAAGGCTCTTCGAAAGGCATTGTGGCCTCCAGCAAGGTCTACACGCTCGAGGCTCTTCAGGCACAGGTTGCGCGGGTGACCGCTGCCTATCGCCAGGAAGTAATTGTCGAGCCTTTCATCGAAGGCGGCGAATTTACAGTAGCGGTGATCGGCAATGCACCCCCTGAGCCGCTTCCTGTTTTACAACGGGCTGTCGATGCAGCAACTGGGATTGGCCTGCATGCGCTAGAGCACCGGGGGATCAGGCCGGTTGCGCCTCTTCAACCGGCGCCTTATGTGCCGCTGACGGATGAACTAGAGACCCAGCTGCAGGCGCTTGCGGTGCGCGTTTACGAAAAGCTGCAATGTCGTGATTTTGCCCGACTGGATTTTCGCGTGGATCGGGAGGGGCAGCCCTGGTTCTTGGAAATCAATCCGCTTCCCACGTTTGCCCCTGATGGAACGTTTGCCATTATAGCGGAATTGATGCATCGTCCGTACGTAGACTTTCTGGCCGAAGTGCTGCAGCGTGGATTGCGGCGCTTAAAGCTTGCCTGAGGGGAGGACAATGCGCCACGACCAACAACGGCCTCTGGATCATTCCCATCCACAATGGCGGGACTGGCGCTGGCAAATGCGCCACCGTATCCATTCGGTAGACACACTGGCCCAGTGGATCCAGCTCACCGATGCCGAACGTCAGGCGATCGAGGCAACGCAAGGTATCTTTCGGTGGAACATTACGCCCTACTACGCCAGCCTTATGGATCCAGAGGACCCCAACTGTCCCATTCGGCGACAAGTCGTGCCGCGCCTGGAGGAACTGGCGCCAGACCTCATCGATAGCCTGGATCCCCTGGAAGAAGTGGCACATTCGCCCGTTAAAAACCTAATCCACAACTATCGGGATCGGGTGGCTTTTTGCGTAACCAGCGAGTGCGCAATCTACTGCCGCTACTGCTTACGCAAGCGCATGGTTGGCGATGCGGCCTTTATGATGCGCAAAGCGGAACTGGAAGCTGCGATCAGTTACATTGCTGCCCATCCCGAAATCCGGGACGTGCTGCTAACGGGCGGCGATCCGCTAACGCTAAGCGAAGCGCACCTGGCCTGGATTCTTGAGCGGCTGCGGGCCATTCCGCATGTCGAGATTATCCGTATCGGTACGCGTATGCCGGTTAAGTTGCCCTATCGCATTACGCCCGAACTTTGCGCTTTGCTAGAGCGCTTCCATCCCCTATGGATTAACACGCATTTTAATCACCCAAAGGAACTGACCCCTGATGCAGCAGAAGCCGTGGATCGGTTGCTTCGGGCCGGGATCCCCGTAGGTAATCAAACGGTGCTGCTACGCGGCATTAACGACGACATCGATACGATGAAAGCACTCTGCGAAGGGCTTGTCCGAATACGGGTGCGGCCCTACTATCTGTATCAGGCGCAACTGATTGGGGGAACAGCGCACTTCCGCACGCCCATTGAAACAGGCATGGCCCTGATGCGCGCATTGCAAGGGAATACAACCGGATTTGCGATTCCCAAATATGTGCTCGATACCCCTTATGGCAAGGTGCCTTTGGACGGAACCTATGTCAAGGGACGTTCAGGGGACTACGTCATCGTCGAAACACCACGGGGCGTGTTGTGGGCTGAACCTAATCCCATCCCCCCTGGAGAAACCCTATCTTTTCGGTTGCCTGAAATCCCATGGCCTGAAGGTGTAGCTACGTTACCGCTGGCAACAAGTTGACTTTGCCCGATGGCCGGAATAGATTGCTACATTTGTAGTGCTCGGTATCACGTTGTATGTCTTCAGCGGGTGGACGTGTTTCCATGATGCAAACGATGCTCTGGCTGCTTTCTATGGTGAAAATACTCTTAGGCTTTGTGTTAGAAAAGCCTTGGCTGTATGCAGCTGGAGCTGTTTTGCTGCTTATTTTGCTGGCGCTTGCGCTAAGCAGCTGGTTGCGACGACATCGAAAAAAAGCGCCTGTGTTTGTGCCCCCTCCTCCTCCGCCGCCAACTTCGCCTGAAGAGGAGCTGAGAAGCTTGGGTATTTTGGAGATTCGTCCTCGGCCCCGCACTGCCGTAAATGCCCCTCGCGAGACGGAGTCCCCACCATCGCCACCTTCCCCAAAACCAGCGTCTGCTCCGCTTGAAGCGCCACCGGTACCGTTGACGGGCGTTGTTGAGCGTGATCCCGTGCTTACCCCATTGCTAGAGTCCTTGCGCGCTGCACTGGAAGCACAAACAGTGGCTTTGCTGGTTCAGGAGGACGTAGCCTTAGAATACCGAATTTTAGCCATAAGCTCAACCGTTTCTTCAGTAAGGCAGGCGGGGACTTTCCGTAGCTCGGTGCCCTTGTTGGTACCAACCATGGTTGAGCGCTCGGTTACGGTGCGCGAGATGACCCCTGAGCTTTACAAAGCGTTGGGCTATTATGGTGAAACACCTCCCAAAGTGGCCGAGCTGGCTTTGGCGCCGGTCCCCTATAGCCGCGAAGGGGCTTTGTATTTCCTGGTAGCTGATGCAGATGCGTCCGGACGTTTTGATCAACTCTTGGCGCATACCTTGCTTGTGGAATTTGGGCAGCTTTTGGTTGCCTTGTTGGAAGGCCGGCGAGCGGGGGTGTCAGAGGCACTTGCTGCACAGCGGCCGCGCCGTGAAATCATTGCTGAAGAGATGGAATGGGCACGGCGCGAGGGCAAACCACTAGCTCTAGCCCTGGTTCACCTAAACCGAGCCGACGCCGTAGCCGCTGAAGGTCCCGCCGTATTGGCTGCCGCTGAAAAGGCACTCAAAGCAGCATTGTACGAGAGTGCCCCAGATCAACGGATTGAGCGTTTTGGAGAGCTGATCTATGGGGTGTTTTACCGAGCACCTGTACCTGAAGTTGAAGCTTGGGCTGCACGGTTGCAATCCAAACTAGCTCAGTCCGGCGGATGGCTCGAAGGCGGCGTGAGCATTGGGGTAGCGGTTTTGCAAGACCGTCACCAGACGCCTGATCAGTTTCGGGCAGATGCCACCGAGGCGCTTCGTGAAGCTTATGAGAGCGGGAGCTGTACGATTTTGGAATAAACAGCAGATCGCGATCGTGCTAATCTATGTCTCGTCTAAAGCAGCTCGTTCGACTTTGGGGACGTGCCCAAGAAGGCGATCGATGGCTAGCCGACCCCAGACCTAAAGAGAGTTTTTGGCGTCGCCTTTCTCCACCTCAACTGTTTGTGGGGTCGTTTCTGCTGCTCATTTTGCTTGGGACGATAGGGCTTAAGACGTTACCCGGGCTTTACACCGGTACGCCACTATCTTGGCTGGATGCCTTGTTTACAGCTACCAGTGCGGTTTGTGTAACAGGCCTTACTGTTGTCGATACCGCCACCTACTTTACCCCGTGGGGACAAGCCTTTATTCTCCTCCTGATTCAACTAGGCGGGCTGGGCATTATTACGTTCACTACGGTGCTCATCGTGGCGCTGGGACGGCGGCTTTCCCTACGGCAGCAAGCATTGGCCGTTAGTGTAGCCGAAGCAGCTCCGCATGTCGATTACCGCCAGCTGGCCCGCGATGTGGTACGCTTTACGTTTTTGATCGAAGCCATTGGGGCATTGTTACTGTACCTAGGTTTTGGGCTCAAGCTGGGTTGGGAGGCCGCCCTATGGCCTGCCGTGTTTCATGCCATCAGTGCATTTTGCAATGCCGGCTTTTCAGTGTTCTCCGATTCCCTCACGGGGTTTCGTACCGATCCGCTCGTCCTTGTGCCGGTGATGCTACTCATTGTAGCTGGAGGCCTTGGCTTTCTAACCCTGGAGGAATTGTATCTGTGGCGCAAATCTATCCGAGTGCGTCGGCGCTTTCGGCTTTCTTTGCACTCTCGCTTGGTTTTGGTCACAACTGCTGCACTGCTCGCTATTGGGAGCGTTTTTTTTGTGGTCTTTGAATGGCATGTAACCTTGAGAGCCCTCCCTTTGGAGGCTAAGTTGCTTAACAGCCTTTTTATGAGTGTTACGGCGCGCACCGCTGGCTTCAATACCATAGACTACGGTCAAGCAACTGAACAGACCAACGTTTTAACCATTTTACTGATGTTTGTGGGCGGCTCTCCAGGCTCTACGGCAGGTGGTGTAAAGACGACCACGCTAGCCTTGCTGGTTTTGCTGGCCTTGTCGCGTTTGCGGGGACAAGAGATCCCAAGCTGTTGGAGCCGTTCGGTGCCGCATGAAGTGGTGCAGCGGGCTGTAGGGCTGTTTGTAGTGGCTGTGGCTGTGCTGATGCTGGCGAGCTTTGCCCTTACTGCCAGCGAGATCGAGCATGGCGTATCGGCGCCCGGCGGATTCCTAAAATATCTTTTTGAGGCCTACAGTGCTTTTGGAACCGTAGGCCTTTCGATGGGCGTCACGCCGTCGCTGACGCCTACAGGACGTTGGATTATTATCCTGTTGATGTTCATTGGTCGTGTAGGTCCACTAACGTTTGCCGCTGCGCTGGTCGTTCGGCGCCGGCGCACGCCTCAGTTTCGTTATGCTTACGAAGACGTGGTGGTTGGATAAATGCCATGAAACGCTTTGTTGTTATTGGGCTCGGTAACTTTGGGGCAAGCGTAGCCGAAGCCCTCTATGCCGAAGGCCATGAAGTGCTGGCTATCGACCTGAACGAACGCGCCGTAGACCGCATTGCCCCCCATGTAACCCGTGCGGTTGTCTGTGATGCACGAGATCTGGAAACGCTCGAGCGTTTGGGCGTGCGTGAAGTAGACGTGGGGATTATCTCTACAGGCGATGATATTACCGCTAGTGTGCTTTCGACGCTAGTGTTGCGGGACTTGGGCGTTGGTGAGATCTACGTCAAAGTGATCTCGCGCGATCACGCCCGTGTCATGAACCGGCTCGGCGTTACAGAAACGATCTTCCCCGAACGGGAATCGGCCCTAAACTTGGCTAGCCGGCTTTCAGGTCGTGCATTGCTGAATTATTTTCGCATTGGTACAGGCTTTGGCATTCAAGAAATGGCTGTCCCTGACGAATGGGAGGGCAAATCACTCCGCGAGCTTCAATTGCGCCAGCACTATGGCCTTTCGGTGGTCGCACTGCGCGATGTGCTCAGCGACCACATCCAGATTCCCCCGGACCCCGATGTGCCGCTACGCGATACCGATACCTTGTTTGTCGCAGGGAAAGAAGAAGATCTGGAACGTGTAGCCCGATTGAAGTAGTAGTGTTGCTGCTGGGCTTGTTGGCCAATCCAGCTGCAGCGCAGTGTTTTAATCTCCTTGGTGGAGGGTTAGGCGGAAGCCACTGGAAAGTAGCCGAAACACCCCATCTACGCGTGGTCTATCCTTCCCATCTGGAAACATTAGCCGACCAGGTTGCTGCAATAGCCGAAGCTAGCCACGCCGCCTTGGGTTCTTGGTTTGGACGGTCGCTTGTGGGCAAACCCCGACTCTACCTCTCCGACGCTGATGACATTACTAACGGACTGGCTGTGCCATTGGGTAAAGGCTACAGCTGCATCTGGGTGTACGGAAACGATCCCTTATTGTGGACAGGCAAGACGCCTTGGCTTTGGCGCGTAGTGCCGCACGAACTGGCTCACCTGTTTCACTATCAGGCCATACGTGAGCAGCCGTTCTGGCTGCAGCAGTTCCTTGCGCGTCCTTTGCCTAGGTTCTGGACAGAAGGCTTGGCCCAGTACACGACAGAAGTTTGGGATGCGCAGCGCGGCGAGCAGTGGCTGCGCACAGCCGTGCTTGAGGATGCGCTGAGCTACACAGACGGCCGTTCTCGCTGGAATGGCCGTCTCCTTTATGCCGTGGGCCATGCCCAAACGCGTTACCTTGCGTGGAAGCTGGGCGACTCAACGTTGGTGCACCTTCTGCGCCACCGCACGCGACAGCTGGGCTTTTTGAAGGTGCACGATTTTTATAAAGCTTTCCAAGCTGCTACGGGGAAGCCCTACGCTGCCTTTGAAGAGGAATGGCGCCGCCACGTCAACGTGTATTACAACACGTTGGCCAGCCAAATGGAAACTGCCGATTCGCTTCAAGGCGAGCGGCTGCAGTTGCCGCTGGCTTACATTGACGACGTAGCCATAAGCCCAGAAACGGCGCACTGGGCGATCCTGGGTATGCCTTCGATGCGCCGTCCACTAACCGCACTCTACGTCGGTCCAAGTGCTCAAGGCCCTTGGCGACGCATAGCTGAAGGAGACATTCGACCTCCCGTGGCCTGGAGCCCCGATGGACGTTGGTTAGCATTTGCCCGCCGCGTACGGGCTCCAGAAGGGGGACTGGTCTACGACTTGTTTCTGGTGCGCGCCGATGGTCAGCAGCTCCGGCGCCTGACCTACGGGTGGCGTGCGGTTGCCCCTGCATTCTCTCCAGAGGGACGCCAAATTGCCTTTGTCGCTTATCGTGAAGGCCGCGCTGGGCTTTATCAGATCGATCTCGATAGTAGAGCTATAACGCCGCTTTACCGTTTTCAAGAGCCTGTTCAAATTGGCACGCTGCGCTGGCATCCAAATGGGCGGCGGCTGCTTTTTGATCGCTTCGTCGAAGGTCAGCGCCGTGATTTGGCTGAACTAGACCTGGAAACCCAAAGCCTGCACATCTACACCGACGGCACGCACGACGATCGCATACCCGTCTGGAGCCCTGACGGACGCCGCGTTGCGTTTACTTCGCTTCGGGATGGGGTTCCCAATGCATTTGTGCTCGACCCGGCAGCGGGCACTGCTTCTCGCATCACCTATCTCGTAACCGGTGCACGCGTGCTGGCCTGGCTACCTGCTACCTCTACTTTCCCGGAAGGCCAGTTGGTTTTGGCCGTCGTGCAGTCGAAAGCCGCAGAACACGTTTATTTGGTGGATGCACGCCGTCGCGTACGTGAGCCATGGGTTCAAATCCCGGCACCCTATGCGGCCTGGACGGCTGAAGGATCTTTAAGCCAACGTCTTTTGGAGGCAGCACCCGACACGCTACCTATAGTGCGGCGCTATGCTTATCGATCTTGGGCGCAACTTACGCCGGCAGCGTCGCTAGTAGCTCCCTACTACTTAGGTCCGTTGAACGCGGGCGTAGGTGGCTTTACGGTTTGGCTAGAGCCTTTAGGCTATCATACCCTAGCAGCAGGAGGGTTGCTTTCAATCACAGCGCCGCGCTACAGTTTAGGCATGCTAAGCTACGCTGGCCAGCGTTCAACTGGCACGCTTGGGATAACCCTCTATCGCCTGCCAGGCCCTGCTGTACGCTACTCCAACGGTACGTATGTCGAGCTGCAGTCGGGTGGAGAGGTGGCCTGGTTTCGGCGGCTGGCAAGCCCACCCTATGGCGAAAGCCACCTTATGGTGCGTTTGCGTTATCGGGACCGACGGGCTTGGGGGCCATCGCATCCCGCGCGCCTTGCTGGTCCCTTACCCCCACCTGTTGAGGCGCAACAAGCCGATTTGACGCTTAGGCTGCAGCATACGCGTCAACGTCCCTATCGCTACAACGCGGTACATCCGCTCGATGGTGCAGGGGTGCGCCTTTGGCTGCTCGGTGCATCCCCAGTGCTGGGTGCCGACGTGCAGTTCGTGCGGCTTGACGTTGCGGCCTATCGGCTTTGGCCAAGTTGGGCCACACATCGACTTTTTGCCTACTTGCGCCTGCAGGCCCAGAGTGGACGCAGTCTACCCCAAGATTATGTAGGGCTTTCCCCGACCGACGAATTGCACCTACGCCTTCCCGGGCCGATACCTACGCTGCTCTTGCCTACCCCTCATGAGCGCGTCCGCGGTTTCCGGCAACTTATTGCGGGGTCTCTGGTCGTTTTTGGATCCCTTGAACACCGGAGCCTGCTGCTGCAGGATGCAGCCACCCAGCTTTTGGGAAGCTTACGCTTAGGCGCTACCGCCTTGGCATTGTTTGTCGACGGTGCCCTTGTTCGTGGCCAGACCCTTACGAAGCGCCTAGGCGCAGGGGTAGAGCTGAAAAACGCCCTCCACCTAGGGATGGTTAATCTCACCCATGCCCTGGGCCTAGCCTATCCTTTCTCCCAGCGAAAAGGAGACGTTACCCCCGAGCTTTACTACCGCGTGCGCGCCAGCGTGCCGTTTTAGGCGGTTTTCAGCAGCTTAACCGACGTGAATCTGCAATTCTTCACGCCGGTGCTTTTGGCGCAACTTGCGGAGCGCTTTCTCTTTGATTTGCCGCACGCGCTCGCGGGTTAGCCCAAAGCGCTGGCCAATTTCTTCGAGCGTCAGCGGATGCTCCCGGCCGATGCCAAAGTAGAGTCGGATAATTTCAGCCTCGCGCGGGTGCAGTGTGGCTAAGGTGCGTTCAATGTCAATCTTGAGCGACTCCTCCATAAGCCCTTCATCGGGAGCCGTATCTTCCTCGTTGGGAAGCACGTCCAGAAGGCTGTTATCGTCTTCTTCGTTAAAGGGAGCGTCCATCGAGAGGTGTCGCCCAGTGTGCTGCAAAGCTTCGCGCACCTTTTCGACGTCGACGTTAAGCTCGTCGGCCAGTTCTTCAATATTAGGGGTGCGTTCGTATTCTTGAGCTAGACGAGCGCTGATTTTGCGAATTTTCGAGATGGTGCCAATGCGGTTGAGCGGCAAGCGCACCACGCGGCTTTGCTCAGCCAGCGCTTGCAAAATAGCCTGCCGGATCCACCAAACAGCATAAGAAATAAACTTGAATCCTCGCGTTTCATCAAAGCGCTGGGCCGCCTTAATCAGGCCATAATTGCCTTCGTTGATCAAGTCGGCCAGGCTTAGACCTTGTCCTTGGTACTTTTTCGCAACGGAGACGACAAACCGCAGGTTGGCACGGGTAAGTCTGTGGAGTGCTTCTTCATCCCCTTGTTTAATGCGCCGTGCCAGTTCGACCTCCTCTTCAGGCGTCAATAAAGGAATGCGCCCGATTTCTTGGAGGTACTGATCCAGCATGCGTTGCTGGCGCGGGACGTACATAGCCCTTCTCCTACGTTTGGTGACAGGTCTCTACGAGTGGCCGGTTGGTGGAAGGTGGAACGCACATGGTCTAAAACGCCAAGCGCTTACCGCAACAAGCCTTCCTTCACGCAGGCGTTTCTTGCTTGTTCCCAATGCATTGTGATCGTGCTGGTTGCGCAAAGCGCCTATCCTTATGCAGAAGAATTCGGGAAGGTTTCCGCAGAAGTTGCCCAACGTTGGCTTTGCGCCAAAAGCGCATCGGCCAAACTCCGGTCTGGCTGCATGCGCGGCACTTTCGTTTGGCCGCTGAGCCGGGAGCGGTGTTGGCGGAGCCAGCTGTAAAATGCGCCTGGGGGCAGGGCGACCACCTCAGGCAGGGCAAAGGCGCCAGCTTCGCGGCGAATCTGGTAATGTCGATTAACGCGCTGCAGGTAGGTATCGATGCATCGGGCGAAATCGGCAAGCTGCTGGGGGGGATGTTCAAATTCGATAAGCCACTGGTGCGTGGGCGGCTGATTGCGGGTGGCGGGCTTGGGAGCAATGTGGTAGGTGCGCACGCGGGCTTGGGTTTGGCGGCACGCTTCTTCTAGGGCCGCTTGGGCTTCTTCACCAAAGACCGCTTCGCCGTAGAGGTCTAGCATCTCGCTTGTTCTTCCAGCAACCAAGAGCTTCGGGGGGCGGGTTTGCGTAAAGCGCACCACGTCCCGCACGCTGTAGCTCCACAGTCCGCTACAGGTAGTCACGTAAAGCGCATACCGTACACCGGGCTCAAGGGTAGCCACCGTATGGCGGGGCGGATTTGTGGTATGCAGCGCATCGATGGGGACAAATTCGTAAAAAATACCGTTATCCAGATGAAGGAGCAGGGCTGGATCGTCATTTGACGACTGAAACGCAAAAAAGCCCTCCGAAGCCCCATAGGTTTCGACAAAATCAAGCGTCGGTAGGCCCACGTACTCCTCGATCAGCGTGCGGTAGGAGCTTAGGGCTACACCTCCTGAGATGAACACTTGCAGGTGGGGCCAGAGCGCTCCAATGGTTGTAGCTGGCCGACCTTGGCGCCGGGCTTCCTCCAGGAGCATCGAAAAAAGCACCAAGGCCCAGGTAGGGGCCATAACGACGAGACGTACATCTTGGGTTACTGCGCGTGCTGCAATAGCACGCAGCTTGGCTTCCCAGTTTGGATGCTGCAGGAGCTGCTCTGGTACAGCTTGATACCCCCAGCGGAGGTACCATGGAGCATGAAGGAAGACCAGCGCGCTGATTTCGCCCACCCAAGTGCCCGGATGTTGGGCATCTTCGTCGACACGACCCGGCAGCGAAAGATGGCGCCCCCGTAGAAAAGCGCCTCTTTGGGATTGTATCAAATAGTGCAGGCCCACGCTAAGGCTAAAGCGGCGGTTAGCCCAAAGCATTTCTCGGCTCACGGGAAGGAGCGTTCCGGAAGAAGCCGTGCCACTAGAAACGGCAAAGTAGCGTATGCGTCCAGGCCAGCAAATATCGGTCATTCCTTGTCGCATGCGCTCTACGTCGGCACGCAGATCAGCGTAGGTGTGGAGCGGCACGCGTTCCTGATAGGCACGCACTACGTCGCGAGCCCGGGCTAGCTCAGCAAATCCGTAGCGCTGGCCCCATTCGGTGTGTGCTGCGCGCTGCAGCAAGCGTCGCAGCACCCGCTCTTGGGTGCCCACCGGATCGTGCATAAAACGCCGAATCCGGCGTAGTAAAGGTAAGAACGCAAGAAGGCGATACGGCAACATTTAAAACCAAGCGGCTGGAACGTTAAGCTGGGTTCCTGCGAAAAAAGTTACGCGCGTCGCGCTACGCCACGCTATATTTCAAGTTCCTCCTCTCAAAGCGCTGACTTATGGAGCAATCCCAAGCTTTTGCGCCCGAAAGGTTTGTGCTCAACTGTCGGGGACGGGTGCTCGACTGCAGGCCTGGTTTGCCGAACGGGGCACACGTGATGGGTATCCTCAACGTGACGCCTGACTCGTTCTGGGATGGAGGGCGCTACCAAACCCTCGATGCGGCGTTACGCCGGGCCGAGGTCATGCTGGCAGAAGGTGCCGCTATTATCGACGTAGGGGGTGAATCGACCCGACCTAGAGGCCGCATCTATGGCCAGGGTGCTGCGCCGGTATCGGTCGACGAAGAACGACGCCGTGTGCTGCCGGTCATCGAAGCCCTTGCGCAACGCTTTCCAGAAGCGCTGATCTCGGTGGATACCTACAAGCCCCAAGTTGCCCAAGAAGCGCTGGAAGCCGGGGCGCATCTCATTAATGACCAAACAGGACTTCGCTTGTATCCTGAAATGGCTGAAGTGGCTGCGCGCTACGGTGCCCCACTGATCTTGATGCACGCCATTGGTCGACCAGGAGAGATGCCCCATGAAGTAACCTATGCCGATGTAGTGGCTGACGTGCGGGCGTCGCTGGCCAAGTCGGTTGCACGAGCCCGGGCTCGAGGCGTTGCCCAGGTAGTACTTGATCCGGGTTTTGGTTTTGGGAAAACCGTTGCCGAAAACCTACGTCTGGTCAATAACCTGGATGCCCTCCTAGCGCTAGGTTATCCAGTAATGGTGGGCATTTCACGTAAAAGCACCATTGGCCAGGTCTTAGGCTCTCTTGAGCACCCTGTACCTCCTGCAGAGCGACTTTATGGGACCTTAGGCGTAACCGCTGTAGCGGTACTCCGTGGCGCCACGTTGGTACGGGCACACGACGTACGTCCCACGGTTGAGATGCTGCGACTGCTGGCGGCCACACTAGCCCAGCCGCGAAGCACTTTTGCCACAGCCACCTGAAACTCTGCCTGTACCGTGACACTCGTTCACTGGATCATCCCGATTCGCCTGGTCGACTTGTTGGAAATCGGCCTGGTGGCCTATGTGCTCTACAAGCTCTACCAGCTTATGCGCGGTACGCTAGCCGTGCAAATTTTTTTGGGCATCATGGCTATTTACTTGCTACAAGTGATTGTGGCCGCGCTCGACATGACCATGCTGCGCCGGTTTTTTGGCGCCTTAAGCGAGGTAGCCGCTTTGGCCGTTATTATTTTGTTTCAACCTGAAATTCGACGACTGCTGGTGATGGTGGCCCAGACACCTTTTTTGCGACGCTTTGTGGCGACCCCAGTGCGAGAAGAGGTGATCAGCGAAGTGTGTGCAGCTGTGTCGGAAATGAGTCGCTTGCGCATTGGGGCACTGATTGCCTTTGAGCGTTCGGCGGGTCTGCGCCACTATATTGAAACCGGAACAACGCTAAACGCTCAGGTCTCGCGAGAACTGCTCTTGACCATTTTTTATGACAAAAATCCGTTGCACGACGGGGCTGTCATCATCCGCAACCAGGTGATTGCTGCAGCACGTTGTATTTTGCCGGTATCGACCAGCTTAAAGCTCAGTCCACATCTAGGTTTGCGTCACCGGGCTGCAGTAGGGCTGACGGAGCAGACCGACGCGTTTGTGGTTGTGGTTTCTGAGGAAAGTGGAACCATTTCGGTAGCCCAACAGGGGGAGCTGATTTCTAACCTGACGGCTGCAGAGCTGCGTACGTATTTGCAGGAAGCCCTGGTTGCTCGACCGGCTATTGACGAAGAAACGGCAAAGGACTTACCCTCTTGATGGAAGACGACCGCACGTTTCAGCGTCGCCGCCTGCGTTTGGTGGAGATGCTGCGGGAAAAAGGGATTCAAGACGAGCGGGTACTGGCTGCGATTGCGACAGTGCCGCGCCATTTGTTTGTAGAGCCTGCTTTACGTGCACGGGCTTACGAGGATGTAGCGCTGCCGATTGGGATGAAGCAGACAATCTCTCAGCCGTTTACGGTGGCCTATCAAACCCAACTGCTGGAGGTGCAACCGGGCGATCGGGTATTGGAGATTGGTACCGGAAGCGGCTATCAGGCAGCGGTGCTATGCGTGCTGGGGGCCCGGGTGTTTACCATTGAGCGGCATCGCATGCTGCTGGAGCGGGCCGTAGAACGCCTAGAAGCTTTGGGGTTTCGCGTAACGGCACGTCATGGTGACGGCAGTTTGGGCTGGCCCGCTTTTGCCCCTTTTGATGGCATTGTGGTTACAGCTGGCGCTGCGCACGTCCCAAAGGCCCTATGCGAACAACTGCGTTTGCCAGAAGCAGCACGTCCGGGTGGCCGACTGGTCATTCCCGTGGGTGACGCCCGGCACCAAGTGATGATGCGCGTGCGGCGTACCGGCTTTGACAGCTTCGCAACAGAGACCCTGCATTCATTCCGCTTTGTGCCGCTCATCAGTGAAAAAGATCGAGGCCTTGAGCCTCAACTGCCCAGCGAGGACTGAAGGGCCGCACGTACGGCTTGAAGCGGCAGCTCGTGTCCCGTCCACCATTTGTAGGCTGCAGCAGCCTGGGCCAGAAGCATCTCTAGTCCCCCAATCGTTGTGGCTCCGCGGGCTGCTGCTTCGCGCAGCAAGCGCGTGCGCAGGGGATTATAGATCAAGTCGTAGACGAGCTGGCCTTCGTGAAAGTCTGTGGCATGAGGCCAAGGGGTTTCCTGGTCGTGTGGATGCATGCCCACAGGCGTCGCATTAACCACCAGGTGGGCTGTGCGCACCGCAGCCCCAGCCGCTGCAAACGGGACAACACGCAGCACATGCCGTGTGTCGTAGGCAGCCATATCGGTGGCCAAGGTTTCGCCACGTTTGGGGTTGCGCGCAAGGAGTGTAAGTCGGGCAGGGTGCACATGGGTCAACAGGGCATAGACCACCGCTCGTGCTGCTCCACCTGCTCCGAGAATTACAACCTCGCTATTTTCCAGTGAAGGCAAAAAAGGCTTAAGCGGGGCCAGAAAACCTGCCACATCGGTGTTTTCACCGACAAGCTCTGTTTTCCCCTGGGCATTAGACAGGCAGAGGATCGTGTTCACAGCACCCACAGCCTTAGCCCCTGGCGTGCACCGGTCTAAAAGCGGCAGCACCGCCTCTTTGTGCGGGATGGTAACGTTTGCGCCAGCAAATCCCAGGGCGCGCAATCCAGCTACAGCTTCAGCCAACGCCTGGGGCGGGACGCGACAGGCCAAGTAGACGTAGCTCAGTCCCTGAACCCGAAAGCCCGTGTTGTGGATCAGTGGCGAAAAGGAGTGGGCTACCGGATCGCCCAGCAACGCTATGGGGCGCGTACTTGCATCGATCAAGACGTGCGTGGCGGAAATCATCTTGAACGCTCACTTACCGTGTTGACCGCTGAAGCCATCCTTCAGCCTGGCGATACGCAATCCATCCCGTTCCACCAAAAATAACCGCGTAGAGTACAGGATCGAGCATTCGGCCTACAATCAGCGCAAAAATCAAGTGTGTTACCCCGGCTCCTAGGCCACCAAATATCACAAAGACAAGCGTGTAAACCACCCATTGCCAAAGTTTTTGCACGAGCACGGCCATAGCTGGGTTGCGTTAGGTTGCTGCGTAGGTTAAGCATACGCAAGCTTGAGGCATCGTGCAAGCTGCTGTGGGTATTACCACGCCATTTCTAAGCCCATATCCCAAAAAGCCACTTCCAGACGGGTGGCTTGGCGGAAGGTTTCGACCAACGCTGGAAAGCGCGCTTCTGTTAGGCGGCGAGCAGCCAAGCGATCCAGATGTATAATGGCGTTGCGAGCCACCTGCTGGTAGGCTTCGCCCGCATAGGTTTCAATCCACTCTCGGTAGGGATTCTGCGAAAGGTCTTCGGCAAATTGTTGGTGCAGGGTGCGACCAATTTCAGCATAGCCCACAATGCAGGGTGCTAAGGCCACCTGCAGATCGAGCACATCGCCTGAAAAACCGCGTTCAAGTACGTAGCGGGTATAAGCTAAGTTGGCACGGGCCTCAGGTGCTGCCTCTAGCTCGGCTTCTGAAAGGCCCCAACGAGTGCAGTAGCGGACGTGCAGACGCATTTCATCCTCGAGCAAAGCCGAAATCGTTGTCGCTGCCAGACGCATGTCCTCCAGTGCATCTGCCTTGACAAGAGCCAAAGCCCATGCCCGAGCAAAATGGATCAGGAACCGGTAGTCCTGAATCAGATAATGCCGAAACGCTGCCTCGGGCAACGTACCCCGTCCCAGTTGCTGCACAAAGGCATGCTGCGTATAGGCCAGCCAGTCTTCAGCTATCGCCTGCCGCAACCTGGCAAACAGGCTGTTGGGCGGGGCTAGAGGAAAGTCTGGAAGCGAAACCGCTAGGTTCATAGCACTCAGGATTTTGAGGAAACAGCTTAAAGGCGGTATACTGCTAGGTAAGTAAAACAGCAATGTAATAACATGGAGCCTTGTGAGATCCACTTGCAAGCAGTCGATACAGTACGCTGGCTGGCCCCCGCGTTTTCTAGGTATTTTCCGGAGCTGATCATTGGGTTTAGTTTGCGTCATGGGGGCGTCAGCCCTGCACCGTTTGCCACACTGAATCTGGGGCTAAGCACCGGCGATCGTCCAGAGCATGTGTTGGAGAACCGTCGCCGCTTGGCTGAAGCTGTGGGGTTTGACGCTGGCCAGCTAGCCTTGGCTGGGCAAGTGCATGGTGCAGAGGTCTGCATTGTGGATCATCCTGGCCTGCATCCTGGCTACGATGGCTTGGTTACGCGACAGGCCGGGTTGGTGTTGGGTATTACGGCAGCCGATTGTGCAGCAGTGCTGTTTTATGAACCCGAGCGACGCCTGTTGGGTGCTTGTCATGCCGGCTGGCGGGGCACCGTAAGCGGTGTTGTTGAAAGAACGCTCAAAGCATTACAGGCCTTGGGGGCTCGTCCAGAAGCGCTATGGGTGTACGTTAGTCCCTGCATTGGTCCAGATTCCTTCGAGGTAGGTCCCGAAGTTGCCGCTTATTTTGAGCCGGAAGTGGTTTTCCAGCCTCCAGGGCACCCGCGGCCGCACGTTAATCTTCCTGGCGCGCTGGTCCGTCGGCTGCAGCAAGCAGGGGTGCCGAAGCAGCAGATCACCGTTGCTCCCTGCGACACCGCCCGTCAAACGCAAGATTTCTTTTCCTACCGTGCCGAGCGAGGCCAGACCGGACGCATGCTGGGGTTTATTGGCCTGCGACCTGAATGACCTAGGGCGCTTCGGGTGTAGGCAAGACCCGAATTACAATCCGCCGGTTGAGGCGGCGGCCTTCGGCGGTGTCGTTTGGACCAATAGGGCGCGTTGGGCCGTAGGAGACCACTTCAAAGCGCTCTGCCGCAAAGCCGCGGACCTCGATCAGGTAGCGGGCTACGGCAGCAGCCCGGGCTGCCGCTAACTCCCAGTTGCTGGGGTAGCGTTCCTGAAGACGTGCGCCAACAGGCATGCTGTCGGCATACCCTTCAACGCGAATCGGGCGGTTGGGAAAGCGCTGCAGTTGCGCCGCAACCTGGTCAAGCCGCTGCTTGCCGGCCTCGGTAAGCGTAGCACTGGCTGCAGCAAACAAATCGTCGACCAGCTCGGTAGCCACACGCACGCCCCCTTCCTGGCAAAGGGCCAGTGCGTAGCGTAGCCGGTTTAGCGTCTCGCGTAAGGAGCGCATATCTTGGTCATAGCGGCCCGAATCGATATAGTCGTAAAATGCCAGCGAGTCGTGCAGCGCACGAAGGGAGTCTTGAAGCTGCGTGATCTGGGCAGCTTGCTGCTCAACGAGCATGCGCTGCGAAGCGCATCCCACCAAGCAGAAGCTTAAAAGTCCCCAAAAGCAGTTAAGGCTGCGCATGGCGGGCAACTAAGGTAGCTGAAGACTGAGCTGTGGGCATAAGAATGAGCTCCAGCACGTTCACATGGGGCGGCCGCGTAGCACACCAAACAACGGCTTCAGCCACGTCGGCTGGTGTAAGGGGCTGGATGCCTTCGTAAACCTGGGCAGCGCGCTGAACGTCTCCGCCAAAACGGACAACGCTAAACTCAGTCTCGCCTACCATCCCTGGGTCGACGCTCGAAACGCGGATTGGCGTGCCGTGCAAATCCTGTTTGAGCCCACGCGTAATGGCGGCTACCGCATGCTTTGTGGCGCAATAGACCGTTCCCCCGCGATAGACTTCGTGCCCAGCCGTAGATCCAATATTGATAATATGGCCGCGTCCGCGCGAGAGCATTCCTGGCAGCACAGCACGCGTGACGTAAAGTAGCCCTTTAACGTTGGTGTCGACCATCTGGTCAATGTCTTCAATGGTGTTTGCATAGGCAGGATCAAGCCCCAGTGCTAGCCCAGCATTGTTGACCAGAATGTCGATTGCCTGCCAGCGTGCGGGTAGCTCGGCAATGGCCTGATTTACCGCTGCTGCATGGCGTAGGTCTAGCGCAAAAACGTGCACTTCTGCCTGAAACGTGCGGCGTAGCCGGTCGGCCAGCGCATGCAGCCGGTCCAGCCGACGGGCACACAAAAGCACCCGAGCGCCTCGTCGGGCGAATGCTTCAGCACACGCTGCCCCAATCCCAGAGGAAGCACCAGTGATCAACACGATGCGTTCGCGAAGCTCCATAAAGTCTCCATGTAAACAACACCTCTAAAGTAACAAGCCAAAAGCATCCTTGCCTGAAACCCATGCTCTACGTGGCTATTCTATGTCTTATCTTGCTGAAAGAAAAGATGGGCAAAGGTTTTATGCAGCGGCTGCTTTTGCTAGTGCCTTGGGTTATGCTCAGTGTGCTGTCCCAAGCGCAGCCGCTTCAATCGATTACCGGGCAAGCCATTCGCTGCGAAGCCGGCAAGGCTGGGGTTTTTCCCTGTCAAAACACGACGCTGCTTTCGTTTCTTTCTCTGGCTGCTTTAGATGGTGATTTTACCCAAGATGAAGCCACAACAGTTGAAGCCAACGACATCTGGGGCTGGCTAGACCCAGAGACCCATCGGCGCTACGCTTTGATAGGATTGAGCAATGGCGTTTCGGTGGTAGACGTAACCGATCCCGTATGGCCTGTGGTGGTGGCCTTTCTTCCTGAGCCTGTGCAAGCTCACGCCCACAAGAAGCCTCCAGCGGGCTTAGCCCACGAAGGGAAAAAAGCTAGCGCCTGGCGGGATATCAAAACCTACGGTCCCTACGCGCTTGTCGTAAGTGACAACAACCCAGGCCATGGGCTTCAGGTGTTTGATTTACGCCAGCTTCGGGAGCTTTCATCGGTCCCAGCCCACTTAGCCCCGATAGCACACTACCATGGGTTTGGCACGGCCCATAACGTCGTGGTCAATGAAGCTACCGGCTTTGCCTATGCGGTTGGCGTGCGCGAGCATCCCGACACGCTGGCCCATTGCGATTTGGGCTATCATGCTGTAGACCTACGCGACCCTGCGCATCCCCAATTTGCTGGATGTTTTAAGTCTTCCTTAGGCATTAACGGCCGGGGCTATACGCACGATGCGCAATGCCTCGTCTATCGTGGTCCAGATCTCGACTATCAGGGGCGGGAAATCTGCATTGGCTCCGACGAGACAGGTATTGCCATTTTAGACGTGACCGACAAAACCAGCGTGCGCGAAATTGCAACGGCTACTTACCCTGCCGTGGGTTACACCCACCAAGGATGGTTTGATGAAGCGCAACGCTACTTTTACGTCAACGACGAGCTGGACGAGCTGCGCGGAAAGGTGCCTCATACACGCACCCTGATTTTTGACCTCTTGGATTTAGACTCCCCTCAACTGGCTGGAGCATATTTCGCCACAACGAGCGCAATTGACCACAATCTTTTCGTGCGAGGCGATCGGCTCTACCAGGCCAATTATACGGTTGGGCTGCGTGTGCTGGACATTTCAGATCGGGTGCACCCCGTGGAAGTAGCTTTTTTCGATACGTATCCCCAAAGTGATTCCGCTAAGTTTGCTGGCGCTTGGGGCGTTTATCCTTTTTTACCCGGTGGAATCCTACTGGTAAGCAGTATTGGAGAAGGGTTATTTGTGGTGCAATTGGACGAACTTGCTGCGCAACGCCCCGCGCCTGCGACTTTACGTGAGCCCGGTCTGTCGCCAGCTGCACCCCATCCGTTTCGACACCAGACGCAGCTTGAGCTTCACGTGGACCGGCCTCAAACGGTACGGGTGGTTGTGCAAGATTTGCTGGGACGCGTGGTGCAAACGGTGTTTTGGGGCACTGCCTATCCTGATCATCCCCTGCAGCTTACTGTAGAAGGGGCAGCGTTGGCTGCAGGATGGTACATGGTTTGGGCTACAGGAGAAACGTTTGCCGCTTGGCGCCCGATTCTCCGGGTGCCTTAACTTATAGAAGCGCCGAAGACGTCTGGCGCCGCCGCAACTCCCAGCGGCTGAGTACGCCTACAAAAGCCAGTCCTGCGAGCGCCAGAAGCACCACGCTGACGATTGGGTCAGCAGCCGTGGGCAACAGCAGCTGCCGCTTATCATCCAGCCAAGGCCAGATTGCCCGCAATGAACCCGCCATGAGGCCCACCAGCACGGCCATGGTGGCATCATGCCAGTGATGCAGCAGGTATCGAAGCAGGCGGACAAACAAGCCTAGACCCGTCGCCATCCCGGCAACAAAAGCCAGCAAGTAGGGCCAATTGCGCTGCGTTAATGCAAGGAGCGTAGGCTCATAAAAACCCAAAACGAGAAGCAAAAAAGCGCCGCTGATGCCAGGCAGAATCATAGCACAGATGGCGATGGCGGCTGCTCCAAACACTTGCCATAAGGCCGGATCGGGGACCACACGTGGTGGAAGCCCCACGAGGATAAAAGCGGTTATGGCGCCTAGAAGGGCAAAGAGCATTTCGCGCCAGGAACGCCGCCGAAGTCGAAGCCAAGGCAGAACCAGTGAGCCCGCGATTAGACCAAAAAATAGGCCGCGCAGGTGCACGGGATAGTGCGCCAACAGATGTAAAATCAGCGAGGCCGCACTCAAAATAGCAGTGGCAATGCCTCCAATGAGCGGGAGTAAAAACGTCCAAGGAATAGCCCGAAACGCTCGTAGTGCTTCTGGACCACGGCCACGCAGCAAAACCACGACAGCCTGAAAAACCTGATGGATGGCCTCAACCAGCTTTTCATAGATGCCAACCACCAGGGCCATCGTACCCCCACTGACCCCAGGAATGACATCAGCAGCGCCCATAAGTAGGCCCGAAAAGAAATAGCGCACTACCGCCCTTACCTGAAAAGCCATATTCTGTGTAGGCATTTAGCCATCTAAACCAAGCTGGCGCCGGATGGAAGCATCCCGGTAAAATTCAGGCAGCTCATCCTTTGCCGAAGGATCCAGCCGCAGCGCCATTTTGAGCGAGCGGATCCCCTCTTCAGAACGCCCCAAGGCCAACAAGGCGCGGGCTTGGCGAATATAGGCCCTGGCGTCAGGATTCAAGGAAAGGGCTTGACGATAGGCTTCTAAGGCTTCTTCGGTAAGGCCTACTTCGAAAAGCGTTTCGGCGTAGTCAAGCCAGGCTTCCCGATTGGTGGGATCTAAGCTTACCACGCGATGATAGGAATGCAACGCAGCTTCTACGCGTCGGGCATTATATTCGCAATCGGCTTTGGCATACCAGAATTCACTGGCCTCTGGCCGCAGGGCCACAGCCCGTTCCAAGCAGGCAACGGCTTCTTCAAAACGTTCCAGGGCATCATAGCAGCATCCTAGGCCATACCAGGCTTCGGCATAGGTAGGATCTTCTTCAAGGGCCTGTTGGAAGTAGGCAATGGCCGTTTCGTACTCCTGGAGCTCCTCGTAAGCTAAAGCAATGTTGTAATAGGTTGCCGGATCGCCCCCCTCGATTTCTAGGACCTTTTCGTAGCTCTCAATGGCGCCGCGCAGGTCCCCTAGATTGGTCAGAGCATTGCCTCGGTTGTAATAGGCAGAAGCAAAGTCGTCCTGAATGGCAATAGCAAAATCATAGGAGGCCACCGCTTCTTCATAGCGGCCCATACGGTTAAGCACAATGCCGCGGTTATACCAGGCATCGGCCGAATAAGGGTCCAGCGCTAAGTGGCGATCGTAGCAAGCCAAGCTGCGCTCGTCGTCTCCCAGGCGATCGTAGCAGTAGCCTAACTCGTACCAAACCTCCGGGTGCTCGGGATTAAGGGCTGCTGCCTGTTCAAAAGCTGCAATGGCCTCTGCTAACCGATCCATTCGTTCCAGCGTGATGCCACGGTTATAGTAGGCCTCTTCGTTAAGGGGATCGAGTTGCAAGGCTTGTTCATAAGCCTCAAGGGCCTCCTCAAAACGCCCCAGGTTATCGAGCGTGATGCCTAGGTTGACGAGCGTTTCTGTATCGACAGGATTGAGCGTCAACGCCTGCTGATAGGCTTGGAGGGCTTCTTCATGCTGCCCAAGATGGCTAAGCAGGATTCCCCGACGCATCCAGGCGTCTGAAGCCGTGGGGTGTAGCTTAAGCAATCGATCGATGACGCCTAAGGCTTCTTCAAAACGTCCTTGCTCATAGTAATACGTGGCAATCTCCTCTAGAGCGTCCGAGTCAAAATAGGCCGACGATCCATAGGCTTCGTAAGCCGCAACAAGCTCTTCAAGCTGATGACGTTCTAAAGCATCGTCGGCATCGTCGAAGCCGAAATCGAAAAAGCTCATAAGGCGCCGCTAGTTGTCAGGGGCAGCAACACAGACCAGCACCTAGGCTGGTCAAGCTATTAAAGCAGATGATTCTAAAATGTTCACCGCTTGCCCGTAAATATTGCTAGTCTAAAGGAAATCGATACAATTTGCAAGAACTTCGTTTCTTTACGCCGTAGTATCGTCTGTGTTGCGGCTAAGCTTAGCAGGGCTTCGTTATGCTGATTAGCTTTGAAGGCATTGATAGCAGTGGGAAAACCACGCAGGCACGGCTGCTTGCGGAGCGTTTGGAAGCTGCAGGCTACCGAACCCTCCTGGTCCGAGAACCGGGCGGCACCGAACTCTCTGAGCGCATTCGAGATCTGCTGCTGGATGCTTCGTTGGACATTGAGCCGTTGGCCGAGCTTTTGCTTTTTGCTGCGGCACGTCGCCAGCTGGTTATGCGCCGTATTCGACCTGCACTGGAAGCCGGCTATATTGTTTTGTGCGATCGTTTTTACGACTCCACAACAGCTTACCAAGGCGGTGGACGTGCGCTTAAGGATCTAGCGTGGCTGCAGAACTTCAACCTGTGGGTGACCGAGAACCTGGTTCCTCATCGAACCTACTGGCTGGATGTGCCGGTTGATGTGGCCCTTGCGCGGCGCGCGCAGCTCTATCCCGACCGCATGGAGCAGGCTGACCCAGCGTTTTACGAACGCGTGCGCAACACGTATGCCCGCCTGGCTCAAGAAGAACCGGAGCGTATTCTGCGCCTGGATGCTACGGCTGAGGTTGCAACCGTACATGCCGAGATTTGGGCCGACGTGCAGCAGCACCTAGCGGCAGGAACCCGTTTCGAGCGTGGCGGTTTTTCCACTGAAAAGTCCTGCTGAAGCCCAAGCGGTTTGCACTCATGTCGATCTCTCCCCGTCAGCTTGAAGAAGTAAAAAATATCTTTCGAGCGTTTCTCAAACAGCGTGGCCAGCGTCAGACGCCTGAGCGTTTTGCCGTCTTGGAAGAGATCTATGCCACAAGCGACCACGTTGACGCGGACGAATTGTATCTGCGGCTGCAGCAAAAAGGCGCACGTGTTAGTCGGGCTACTGTCTACAACACCTTGGAATTGCTTTTGGAATGCGACCTGGTTGTGCGTCATCAGTTCGGAGGGCTTCAAGCAAAGTACGAGCGCGCCTACAGCTATTGGCAGCACGACCACCTCGTTTGCTTAGACTGTGGAGAGTTGTTTGAATTTTGCGACCCCCGCCTGCAGGCCATTCAGGAAATGGTGGCCGACATTTATCAGTTCGATATCCGGCATCACGCCCTCCATTTCTATGGCCACTGTCGCCGGCTCAATTGCCCGAACCGTCCACCAGCAAGTCGGAGCACTGCAGCCCCAGAGGCCGCCAAAAAGAAAGAAACGGCATAACGTATCGCATCAGAAGAAAGCCGTTGTGCGCACAAACTCGCGTAGCGGCCTTCCGTCTGCGGTGTAGAGCGTGACGTGAAACTCGCGCGTTCCTAACATTTCGACCAGGTCACCTTCTGAAAGGGTAAAAGTAGGTTGGGGGGCATGAAGCACCAAAAGCCGACGTGTGCCCGAGGAGACTTCGATGCGGACGACCGTCTTGGGAAGATGGGTTAGGGTGCAAGAAATTTGGTGGCTGCTGCGCGTGCAGTTTAATTCGGGCAGCATGGCGGCAGGCTCTTGGGCTACTTGAACTGGGCGGTGCAGCCGCCCGCGCACGTCCAGCACCATAAAGCTTGGGGGATTCAAGCTCAAAACCCCAATGGTTGTAAAGAAAACCGTAAACATGGTAAGCGAAAAATGCCCTCCAAGCCAGTGCAAAATTGGATACCGTTGCTGCCGGCGTAGCCAAGGGATAAGGCGAGGGACGAGCATCAGATGGGTTAACGGTCCCCACCAGAACAACAATGCGCCGTAGAGGATCAGCACCTTAGGCCAGTATACACCGGGCAAATAAGCATGTAGCAGATTGCCGGCAGCCCAGCAAAAAAAGCCAAAGAAGAACAGCGCGCCACTTTTGAGCACTTGCCAACCAGGACTACTGGCATAGTAAATGCTTTTGATAAGGCGCCAGAGCCGTTGACCTCGGCTGAGCCTCCGCCACCCTGCCGGTGGCATAGTGGCGGAGGGCTCAGCTGTTCCATTGAGCTGCACAGAAGGGTCAACTTGCTGCAGTGCCATGGCCTACGCTCCTCAGCCGATTGCCCACAGGCGACCTAGCAGGTACCAGTTTAGCACATAGATGATTATGAATACCGCCAGGAAAATAAGCGTTAGCGTAAAAGTCCCTTGCATGGAGTACTGATGAATGGGCTTGTCGTCGACGCCTCCGGAAATCAGCGGCGGCATTACAAGGGCAGGATTGTCAACGCGCTTTCCGAAAAGCAAAGAACCTGCAGCAATCAGCAAAAAGCTAGCTCCACCAATAAGAGCAAAAATGGCGGCTATGCCAAAGATAGCGAACAGGGGCGAGGCTGCAGCAAAGCTGAAGTCCGTACCTGGGAAGCTCATTACCGAAGGGTGGCGCCGCGGCACGCCATAGAGCAGGCCCAGGTAAATCATCATAATTGTGGCCAGCCCCATGGCTACAGCGTAGAAATAAGGCTGAAGGCGCGCCAGCGGTTTGAGCACCAGGTCCCGATGGAAAAGAACCGGCAGGGCAAAATAGACCAGCCCCATAAAGGTTAGCGTGGTGCCCAGGACTACCGTTCCGTGAAAATGACCAGGCACCGCCAACGTGTTGTGCCAGGTCAAGTTAACTTGCGTTTGACCCATCACCACGCCCGAAATCCCTCCAATAAAGCCAAACAAAATGATGCCTAGCGCTGTGGCCGAAAAGACCGGATTCCCCCAAGGTGCTGACCAAAGCCATCCAAACAAGCCTTGCCTTCCAAAGCCCCGCTTACGCCGGCCAGCTTCCAACCCCGCCGGGATAGCAAAAGCATGAATCATACTGGCCAGCACTGCTCCGTAGACCGCGTAGGAGGTGTTCCAATGCTTCCAGCTGGTATGAATGCCCGGATCGGCCAGCAGGTGATGGGCTGCACCCATGTTGATAAAGAACAGATACAGCACGAACGCCACCCGTGAAAGCCGTTCACTGACCACTTCAGCACCTCCCACCACATGCGTTAAAAAGTACCAAACCGTAATCATCGCCGCCAGGTTGATCTGCTGGCTACCATGCCCAATGATCCAGTACATCTGGCGGTACCAGGCCGCATCGAGGTGTTCAATGAGCCCAATGCGCCAAAGCAACGTAGGTACGTAGGTGATCAGGCCGCCTAATAATGCCTCCAAGGCAATAATCGCCGTGATAAAGGCCCCAAAGGTGACCAGCGGCAACGTTCGATTTGGGAATTCCTGCTTCTCTTGCCAGATGCTGACAAAAAACGGCAACGCTGCGATAATCACACCAACAATAAATAGAATCGCACCCAAGTAAAACAAAGCTGGAGAAGGTAAGGGCACATAAGAGGTCAAAAGCGGCGCATTGTCGGGCGCTTCCGTAGTGGCAATCGCATGATTGATCAGTAAAGCCGATGCCAACATTACTGCATAGCCGACCCCGGCCAGTTTGGGTAACGGCAGCGGGCGGCCCAATACCAACGGCCCTCCAATGTACAAAATGGCCACCTCCATGAAGACCATCCAGAAAATGAGCAAATTCCAGGCGTGGATGCTGAGCCATTTATAAAAGGCCGGGGGCGTAGCTAGGCCGATTACCTCCCAGCGCGTGAGCGCCACAAAAATGGCCGAAATGCCACCAACCAGCAATGCTGCAACAGCCGTCAGGGCAAACAACTTAACATAACGCTCGACGCTCTGATGCAACCGCAGACCTGTTACCGGACAGGTACGAAACCCTGCTGCGTCGTAGATTCCAGAAAGTAGCAGGCCAGACATAGATCATTCCTCCACAATGAAAACACCTTGCATGACTTGATGCCCAAGGCCGCAAAACTCGTTGCAAATCACGCGATAGATTCCTGGCTCATCGAACCGCATCGGAATCACCCACTCATAACCAGGCAGCAGCTGCAGCGTAATCTGCTTGCTTAAGGCATGCTCTGGCCGAATAGAAAGCCCATGCTGCACATCATAGCTGCTGAGATGAAAGCGGTAAGTTTTCCCTGCCTTGAGCACAACCGGCAAGCCATCAAATCCATACCGCATAGCCGCGAGGTAGACATCCTCGCCAGCAGGACGTAATCCTTGCGCTGTGGATACGCTGGCTTCACGATAAGCAATCAGCTTGCTCCGGTAAGCCATGGGATCAATGCGGTACGTTGGGCCATGTTGGTTCTGGTGCCCAATAAAACTCCAGGCCACCATCCAGCCAAACAAGACCACCCCCCACACCGCACTGATCCAGACCCAGAGCTTTTCATAACGACTGGCAGGAATCGACCACCAGTGCTGCTCTAAAGGCTTTAGCGGAGAACTCATGGCGCCGCGCCTCCAACCGGGATGGTGAGTAAATCGATCATTCCCCAAGCGAGGTAGGAAAGCACAAAAAACACGATCGCTGCACCCGCCAGCAGCCACAGGTTGTCAAAGACCTGCTGCGGCCAAGGTGGCGTTTGACCCGTACGCGTCTCCATAGCACCTAAGGATTGCACCTTCTGAAACAGAAAATAAAATAAATCGTAATTAGTACTAATTAATCCTAATTCGAGAATACAAAAAAATTTCATCTTAGGCAGTCGATCTTATCCGCAGCCATGCAAGCAGCGCGCGTCAAGTGCTAGGGGATGTGGTGTGTAGTCTAAAGGCCTGTCTTTTGCTATCTTGCATGGGCGGAATTCCAAAAAGCCTTTTATAGTCCCGGCTAAAGTGAGCAGCGTCGTTGTAGCCTACGCGATAGGCAGTCGTGGCCACGTCTAACCCTTCTATGAGAAGGAGGCGTCGCGCCTCTTGGAGGCGCAGCCGTTTCTGGAATTGCAGTGGGCTCATGCCCGTGACTGCCTTAAAGTGTGCATAAAAAGCGGAAACGCTCATGCCCAGCGTTTGGGCAAGCCGTTCAATGTGCAGCGATCGGTCAAAAGTAGCTCGAATTTGTTGGATGGCTTGCGTAATGCGGTGATGCTGACCGCTAAGCATTACCAGATGGCGTAGCCGGGCTCCTTGCCCATCTTGAAGCAGCCGAAAGATAATTTCGCGCGTAATCAGAGGCATTAAAACGGGCGCTTCGTTTGGCACTGCTGCCAATCGCGCAAGCCGCACCACCGCTTCCAGCAGGGGCAGACCCAGCGGATTCACTTCGAAAGCCGATGCTTCGGCTCCGTCTGGCGAGGGGATATAGCCAGACTCAATCATGACGGCGCTAACCAAGCGGGGATCAAGCGCAAGGCGAAGGCTCAGGTAGGGCCGCTCTGCCGAAGCTTCCACAACGTGGCTGGCTACCGGAAGCTCTAGAGTAGCAATCAAGTAATGATAAGGATCATACCGATAGCGCCGGCTGCCTACCAAAACCTCCTTGCTGCCCTGCGCGATCACGCAAAAAGCCGGTTCAAAAAGACTGTGGTAGAGCTCCGTAGGGGTAGAAATTCGGAAAAAGCTCAGGCCGTTGAGCGGCTCGCACCCCCCATCTTGGGGAACCATCTGGCAAATGCGCTCAACCAGCTCTTCCCGGTAGGCCTGAGCTTGCAGCGCCTCACGGTTGTGCATGGCTTCCCGAGGACATGTTGTGGACACTTTTGTTACCCTGCTTCCAGACTTCTGCTTCGTAAGATCATGCAAAAATTCTGGAGCAACGTGCTATAAAGTTAGATCAACTGGGTAATAAAATTACAGACGCGAAAGAAAATCCGACATCCAGGCTTTTATGCGTGCGACGGTTCTTTTTGGCCCACGTGATGTGCGTGTTGTACGGGTTCCTGATCCCCAGATCTGTGAGCCAACGGATGCAATCATCCGGGTGGTTGTGGCGTGCATTTGCGGCAGTGATTTATGGCCTTATCGGGGAATTGATGTGGTGCCAGAGACAGGGCGGTCGATGGGGCATGAGGCCATTGGGGTGGTAGAGGATGTGGGTGCTGCGGTAGCGCGGGTGAAACGGGGCGATGTAGTGCTAATGCCTTTTGCCTTTTCTGATGGCAGCTGCACCTTTTGCCACGAAGGACTACACACCGCTTGCCTGCATGGAGGCTTCTTTGGATACACCCCAGGTATAGGGGGAGCACAGGCTGAAGCCGTACGCATTCCTTTTGCAGATGGTACGCTTTACAAGGTGCCGGTAAGCGAAAACGACACCGTGCTTTTACCCCATCTCCTTACCCTGACAGACGTGATGGGTACGGGCTACCATGCAGCAGTCACGGCGCGCGTCGGTCCAGGGAAAATTGCGGCTATTATTGGCGATGGTGCTGTAGGACTGTGTAGCGTTATTGCAGCCAAGCGGCTGGGGGCTGAGCGTATCCTCTTGCTGGGGCACCATTTGGACCGGATCGCATTGGCTCAGGAATTTGGTGCTACAGACCTTGTAACCGAGCAGGGTGAAGCAGCCGTGGAGCGCATACGCGAACTGACCGGAGGTCTCGGTGCACACGCCGTACTGGAGTGTGTGGGTACGGAAGAAGCTATAGAGACGGCAGTGCAGATTGTGCGTCCAGGTGGTGCTATCGGCCGCGTCGGCGTGCCTCACTATGCCGGCATGCCAGCAGGCCTGACCTTCTTTAAGAATGTGACCGTGGCTGGAGGTCCAGCCCCTACCCGAGCTTATATGGACGCGCTTTTGCCTGATCTGCTCGAGGGGCGTTTGCAGCCTGGACGCGTTTTCGATCTCAGTCTACCTCTAGATCAGGTGGCTGAAGGCTATCGAGCTATGGACGAGCGCCGAGCGATCAAAGTGCTGCTTAAGCCCTAAACCATACGTCATGTTTCGAAGCGGCATCCACAAGTTGGTTGCGTGCGGCGCAATACTGCTTGTAAATGCATCCTGGGGCCAAGATACGCTGCGCCTGGTGCGGCTTAACCATCCGGTGGTTCTCGATGGCCGCGTCGAGGAACCCGCATGGGAAGCGGTGCCTCCGCTGCCACTGGTGGTGTTGGTACCGCAGTATCGAATGGCGCCCACGGAGCGAACCGAGATTCGGGTAGCTTACGACGAGCGGTACCTATACGTCTCAGGTCGTTTGTACGACTCGGATCCGAAAGGCATCCGGGCTAGAACGCTCTACCGGGACGCTTTTGCCGGGGATGACCACTTTTGCTTTGCCTTAGACACCTACAACGACCGGCTGTCGGCTGCTTGGTTTTGCGTCAATCCGGCAGGCAATCGAATTGACCAGACCATCGGCAACGACGGAGATTTTGCTACTATAAATCGGGACTGGAACACCTATTGGGATGCTGCCACGACCCAAAATGAACAGGGATGGTTTGCAGAGATACGCATCCCGTTTTCAAGCCTTGGCTTTCTAGATCACCAAGGGCGTGTCGTTATGGGCCTGTCGGCCTATCGTTTTATTGCACGCAAGAACGAACGGCATATTTTCCCCGACATGCCCCCAACTGTCCAAGCCTTTTTCATTCCCGTTAAGCCATCACGCATGGCGCGCGTGCTGTTCGAAGGCATTCGTCGACGCACCCCCGTTTACGTGGCACCTTACAGCTTGGTGGGCAGGCAACAACAGGCACAGTTGAACACAGCAGCGTATAACGTATTGCACGACAACCGCCAGGAAGTCGGGCTAGACGTGCGCTATAGCCCTTCGCCAAGCTTTTCCATCGATTTCACAGCCAACACGGATTTTGCCCAAGTAGAAGCCGATGACCAGCAAATCAACCTGACCCGTTTCCCGCTCTTTTTCCCAGAAAAACGCCAGTTTTTCCAGGAACGCGCCGAGCTTTTTGAGTTTGGATTGGGGGGACCTTTCAATCGGCTGTTTCATTCCCGTAGCATTGGGCTTGTAGAAGGGAGGCCTATCCGTCTGCTTGGCGGGGTGCGAATGGTGGGACGTATGGGAGGCACCGATCTAGGACTGCTCACCATGCAGACCGCTGCCGAAAGGGAGTTGCCTGCAGAAAACTTTGGGGTTCTTCGGGTCCGACAACGGGTGTTGAATCCAAACTCGAACGTAGGGCTAATGCTCACCTCGCGCATAGGCGACGATGGGAGCTACAATGTCGCTTCTGGCCTAGATGCGCTGTTACGGCTTGTCGGTGAGGAATACGTCACGCTGCGGTTTGCGCATACGTTCGCAAAAGATCAGGAAAGCGTAAGCTTCCCAAAGGCTTCGCATCTGCTGCTTCGTTGGGAGCGAAGGGCTCAGGGCGGCTTTTCCTATGCAACCGAGGTGGTGCACTCTGGGGCTGCATTCAATCCAGGAATCGGCTTTCTCCTGCGACGCAACTTCACGGCAGTCAACAGCCAGCTTCAATATTTGTGGTTTGGCGGGCCGGCTTCACCCCTTCGGACCTACACGGTGCGAGGAACCCTCGCGCATTTTCTCCGCAACGAAAAAGCTGCGGTGGAATCGGCACAGTTGACCCCTACCCTGGAGGCAGAGTTCAAAAGTGGCAACCGCCTGAATGTATCCTACCGGGCCAATTATGAAAGCGTGCTTTCCCCCTTTGCTATAGCACCCCAAGTGCTCATCCCAACGGGTAACTACTGGTTTCACGAGCTCGAACTTATGTTCATCTCAAGGCCTGGGGTCACGTTACGCCCCAATTTTACCCTAACGGCTGGGCAGTTTTTTGATGGGTATCGAACGGCTGTAGAGTTACGGCCCACGCTAAACGCGTCGCGACATGTTGAGCTGGGCGCAGATTACAGTTTGAATTGGATCCGTTTCCCAAATCGGAATCAAAAGATCGACATGCATCTGTTGCGTTTGCGTTTGCGCTTTGCTTACGACGTGCGCCTGTCGCTCAGCGCGCTGTTGCAATACAACAGCGTCAGCGATCGGTTCGACGTAAACATGCGCTTGCGCTACAACTTCCGCGACGGTAGGGATTTGTGGATTGTCTACAACGAAACCCTTCATACGGACCGTAAGGGCTGGCATCCAAGGCCACCTTTGTCGCTGGGACGGGCCTTTTTGGTCAAATACACCCATACGTTTATCTGGTAACAAAAACCACCATGCAAAAACGCACTCTTGGGAAAAGTGGTCTGGAGGTTTCGGCGATTGGGCTGGGTTGCATGCGGATGAGTTTTGGGCAGGCTCCGCTGCCAGACCGAAAAGCAATGATTGCACTGCTGCGCAAAGCAGTGGCGTTGGGAATCACTTTTTTCGATACAGCCGAAATCTATGGCCCTTATACTAACGAAGCATTGGTCGGCGAGGCACTTGAGCCTTTCAAAGGTAAGGTAATTGTTGCCACAAAGTTTGGACTGCGACTCGAGGTGGAAACAGGCCAAATCGTACCCGACAGCCGACCTGAGCACATCCGCAAAAGTGTTGAAGGATCGCTGCGACGGTTGCGTTTAGAGGCTATTGATTTGTATTACCAGCATCGTGTAGATCCGAACGTGCCGATCGAAGAGGTAGCAGGGACCATAAGCGACCTGATCTGGGAGGGTAAAGTCCGCCATTTCGGCCTTTCAGAAGCTTCGGCCCAGACAATCCGTCGAGCGCATGCGGTCTGTCCTGTGACGGCTTTGCAAAGCGAATACGCCCTATGGTGGCGCCGTCCAGAAGAAGATATCCTGCCCACCTGCGAGGCCTTAGGCATCGGGTTCGTTCCTTATAGTCCACTGGGCAAAGGTTTTCTCACAGGGACGATCAAGGAGACCACCACGTTTGATCCCTCCGATTTGCGCAGCCGCATTCCTCGCTTTTCGCCTGAAGCTCGCAGAGCAAACTTAACCTTAATAGCGCTGCTAAACCAGATTGCTGTGCAGAAAAAAGCCTCGCCAGCGCAAATTGCCCTAGCGTGGTTATTGGCCCAAAAACCGTGGATTGTCCCCATTCCGGGCACCACAAAGCTAGATCGGTTAAAGGAAAATATGGAAGCCGTCAGGGTAGAGTTCACCCCGGATGAGCTAACGACAATAGCAGAGGCACTGGCGCAGATCCCAATCCAAGGGGCACGCTATCCCGAAGCATTGGAACGCATGACCTACCTTTGAGCAAAGGGACTTCGTAACCCCCTTTGGGGCGGTCCCATGCAAATCTGGAATCAAGATGTTAAAAATCGAAGGCTTAAAATACGGTAACCTCAGGCGGATTGAGAAAGGCGGGTTGCTGTGGATAGGGTTGATGGGGATCCTAGCAACCGGGAAGGCCCAACAGCTCCCCGTTGACATGGAACGACCAGTTGAGGCCGCGGGGGAGGTTGCCGTTGATCGATCGGCTCTTGTAGTGCCGTATGCGCTACCGCTTTTTCTGGTGCTGACAGGCGACGACAGCTTTGGCGCACGGCGCCAAAATCCGGATGCGTGGCTTGAGTTTAGAAAGACGCACGATCTGCCCTTTTCGGCTGCGGCCGAAGCGTTGGCTTGCGTGAGGGATACAACTAAAAATGGGACTATGGCGCCTGATATTCAAGTTCACAGAAACCTTTCTTGGAGTACAGGTTCGAGCGAATTTTTTACTGGAGAGGTGCGTGTGCAGCGCTTTGAGGCCCCTGCACCGGCGCGCGTCCGGGCTTCTAAGGTTACATTTGCTCCAGGTGCCCGAACGGCTTGGCATAGCCATCCCTTAGGCCAAATCCTCATTGTAACTGAAGGTCGTGGCCTTGTGCAGCGTTGGGGTGGGGCGATTCAAGAAATTTTACCTGGAGACGTGGTTTGGATTCCCCCTGGCGTGAAGCACTGGCATGGGGCCACGCCAAATGCACCTATGACCCATATTGCCATTGTGGAAGCGCTCGAGGGCGAGGTGGTCACGTGGATGGAGTTGGTTACAGAGGCGCAGTATCTAGGTCAATAAAGTCAATAAAATATGTCTCGAAAAGCTTCCTGGTACTTAAACGGTTTGATGTGGGCCTTGTGGGGGTGTTTGGGGTTATGGCCCTGGGGCACGTTTGCTCAGGAAGGGGGGAACGCTATCGCGGTGCAGGGCATGGTTACACTGACCAACAAAGGTGTTTCCTTTATTCCAGCGTTTACGTTGGGTAAGCCTGCGGTTGTTTTTGACGGATCGTTAGGACGCCGGCTTCGCTTTGAGCCCCAGCTCCGGTTTGCACTTGAAGGCCGACCCTGGAGTTTTCTTTTCTGGTGGCGCTATCCTTTGTGGGAAACCCAGCGATTTCGTTTGCGGTTGGGTGGGCATCCGGCATTGGCCTTCCGAACCCGATCTGTGCTTACGGATGCAGGTCGAGAAGAGGTGACCGTTGTCTGGCGCTTTTTGGCTGGTGAGCTGGGGGCCCGCTACACCGTGGCTCATGGGGTAGACCTAGGCCTCCAGTATTTGTATTCGCGCGGCGTAGAAAAAACGATCGCACAGCCCAAAAATACGCATTACCTTGCCCTGCAACCTGAGTTTTCGGCACGTTTCTTTTCGCAGAAGCTTACGGTAACCCTCCGCCCGCAAGTTTACTATCTTCGGGTAGACGACCAGCAGGGATATTACTTGGCTACAAGCCTTACGTTACGTAAGCAACGCTTCCCCCTGATGCTTTCAGGACTGCTTAATCGAAGCTTGCAGACGAACCTACCGGGGAGAAATCTGGTGTGGAATGTCAGTTTGGGATATGTGTGGGATATATGACCTAAAATGAGCGAAAGAAAAAAGCGTAAAGGCTTGTCTAGGGGTTTTGACTTATTGCCGCGCATGTCGTTTCTTTAATATTCGGTGTACTGGTCAATCAAAAGGGGTATGATGCCGCGTGCGTGGTACTGGGGCGTGTTGCTTTTAGGGCTTGGCGCTTGGGGATTCCCTGGAGCGGTAGAACTGTCCTATTTCAAGGTGGCTGCTGAAGGGAATGACTTGGTCATCAGTTGGGAAGCCAGCCGCGAAGAAAGCGTGCAGCGGTATGAATTGCGGCGACGTACGCCTTTTAGCAAAGGCCAGTATGTGCTGGTTGCCCAGCTTCAAGCCCAAGGGGCAGGGCGAACGTATCGGTACGTGGATCGGCAAGTCTACAAGCAGACAGCGGACGAAGTAGCCTATCAGCTCTGGGTTGTTTATGGGGACGGTACAGCGCAGCAACTGGCCGAGCAGGCAATCAACTATACGCCCACGGCGGTGCGGCGCACATGGGGAAGCATCAAAGCGATGTTTCAGCGATGAGGCGGGTGCAAATTTTAACGCCAGCGCATGTCGCCCGCATGCTGGATCGGATGGCCTATGAAGTGTTGGAGCGCAACCGTGGTGGAGCGGGATTGGTTGTGGTGGGCATTCAGCGTAAAGGGGTATCGGTAGCGGAGAAACTAGCTGCACGTTTGGAGCAAGTCGAAGGGCAGAGTTTCCCCGTAAATGTGCTCGACGTTCGTCCCTATCGGGACGACAGGGATCCAAGCCTTGCTATAGAAGACACGTCGCGCTTTCAGGTGGATACGCTCACGGCTCGGCATGTTTTGCTGGTCGACGATGTGTTGTTTACGGGGCGTACCGTGCGTGCGGCCTTGGAGGCCCTGCTGCGCCTAGGTAGGCCGCGCAGTGTGCAGCTTGCCGTACTGATTGACCGAGGGCATCGCGAATTCCCGATTCGTGCTGATTACGTAGGGCGTCAGGTGCCTACCAAGTATACAGAACGCATCGTGGTGGTACCTGAAGAGGAGCTCTCGGTCTATATCGAAGAGCCCTTATAAGCTGTCACGCGGCGCAACAAAGAGGCGAATTTCAAACCCTTCCCGAACCTGCGTACCTGGCTCGCGGCTTTGACGGATGACTAAGCGCGAGCTGTCAGCTGCTGTGGCCTCGGTTTCTTCTGCAGGCTCGACCACTACAGAACGCAGATGATGCGCCAAAAGGATACGTTGTGCCTCAGCGATGCTAAGGCCGGTAACATCAGGCACCGTGACGATGCGTTCGCCCAGGCCGGTGCTGTACCAAAGCATGACCTGAGCGCCTTCGG